>Ga0209172_10000111_pt1 | contig 242325 bp, 202 predicted proteins | sample LarsenN4metaG_FD_184113 | JGI IMG/M metagenome (GOLD analysis project Ga0209172, IMG submission 184113) | Hot spring sediment bacterial and archeal communities from British Columbia, Canada, to study Microbial Dark Matter (Phase II) - Larsen... ...
CATCAGAAGGTGTGCGACTTTAACGTCAGCGGCCAACCGGATCCTGATTCCGCGTCGCCGTTGTAATCACATGCAACCTGTCACCGATGTCCCCGCACACCTGTCACCGATGTCTCCGGTCCATACACAAATGCCGGGGCTATATGGGGCGGGTGGTTCGGAGGCGTGGTGGATTCACGTGCGGAGATGTATCGCGCGCTTAGAGAATGGGTAGGGGTGGCGTTGTACTCGGTTCCGAACTGCTAACTTCTCACGAATATCCCCTTGCATTATTGGGAATCGGGGGTATATACGCCCGGGTCTCGATGGGGCATCTCCTTTGGTGTGGGTCCCCATGCGGCAGGCGGTGCGTCTGCCCTGGAGTAGGAAATGCCATATCGCATACCCGCTGTCGCTGTCGCCCTGACGCTAAGTCTTCCGGCCCCTGCCACCTGGGCCACGCAGTATGCCGTGACCGATCTTGGAGCACTCTCCAGCAACGGCGGCACCCGCGGTCTGGCCATCAATGCCAGCGGCCAGGTCGCCGGCGAATCCTATTCCACCATCGGCCCGCCCCACGCTTTCGGTACCGTCGGCAGCGTCATCGTCCCGGCCACCGATGACAAGGGCACCCTCGGCGGCAGCACGAGTTCGGGCCAGGCCATCAACGCCGCCGGCCAAGTCGCCGGCTATTCCCTCATTGACGGTTCCGTCACGCATGCTTTTCGCACGGCCGCGAACGCGGCCATCGGTCCCGGAGATGATCTGGGCACCCTCGGCGGCCCGGGAAGCTGGGCCTATGCCATCAACGACAGCGGTCAGGTCGCCGGCTACTCGCGCGTCAGTGCCGCCAACTTCGACATCCGCGCCTTCCGCACTGCCTCAGGCGGGAGCATCACCGCCGCCACCGATCTGGGCACCCTCGGCGGCAGTAACTCCATGGCGTTCGGCCTCAACGCTTCCGGTCAAGTGGTTGGCGGCAGTTCCCTTGCTGGCAACACCACGGCTCACGCCTTTCGCACTGCCCCCGGCGGAAGCATTACTTCCGCCAGCGATCTGGGCGCTCTGCCCGGTGCCAACTGGAGCCGGGCCGTGGCCATCAACGCCAGCGGCGGCACGGTCGGCTGGTCCTATGTCAGCGCCAGCTACTATCACGCCTTTTACGTTCCCGGCGACCGCGCCCTGCTGCCCACCGACGACCTGGGCACCCTCGGCGGCTCCATCAGCGGTGCCCGGGCGATCAACGACGCCGGCGTTGTGGTCGGAGTCTCCACCCTTGCCGGCGACTCCGTCCAGCACGCCTTCGTTTGGTACGGCTCCGGCCCGCTCATTGATCTGAATACCCTGATCCCCGCCAACTCCGGCTGGGTGCTTACCGATGCCTATGGCATCAACAACGCCGGCCAAATCACCGGCTCGGGCACTTACAACGGCAACAACGCGGGGTTTGTGCTCACGATCATACCCGAGCCTGCCAGCCTCGGACTGCTGTCCCTCGGCACCTTGATCCTGCTGCGCCGTCGTCCCACCGTTCGGTCATAGGCAAACGGCGAACGCGTCGGCCTGCCGAGACAACCGAACGGGGACGAGGCTAGTTCTTCTGGCGGCGTTGAAGCGCGGTCGGGCCGGCTGCCATTGTCCTGCCGCGCAGTTCGCGGCAGAACAATGCCCCCCAAGCGAACCGATCGAAAATTGCTTGATCTGTCCATGTTCAGTCGCGACCGCCTGCTCGATGTCCTTCGACAATCGCGCCCTCCCCCCTGTCGGCACGCATCCCCACCACTATGAACTACGCTCACATGAACAAGGAATCTGCTCACACCCATCGAGGAAAGTCGCCCTAGACGACATTCGCCCCGCTTGCTAGAACACACTCCAACCTGACACGCTGCTCTCAATTCGGCCACCTGCATGTCCATAAATCCACCATCACCTCCCAATCCCACCAAAGCCGGACCGCGTCTGCTCGCCGGCCGCGTCCGACTCCCCCCCTCGGCGGCGTCCCTCTCTACATCCATTGGACCATTCTCCCGCTCCTGGCCATCCACTGCCTCAATTCCCGATCCCTCTATTCCAAAACCCACTGGTTGATCCTTGAAGGCCTATCACTGGTCAGCATGATCCTCCTGCACGAACTGGCCCACGCGATGGCCGCACGCAAACTGGGCCGCAACGTCAAGGCCATCGTCCTCGGCTACCTCGGCGGCTTCACCGAAATCGACATGGGCCCCGACTTCGGCCACCGACTTCTGATTTTCGCCGCAGGCCCCCTCAGCAATGGCCTTGCGGCACTCGTCGTCTGGTCGGCTTGGCTCTTGGGCGAGCCCTACCTCCATGGCGATCTCCGCCAGTTCTGCTACAGCCTGCTCTGGCTTAACGCGATTCTAGCCATCGGCAATCTGTTTCCCGTGTGGCCTCTCGATGGCGCACGCCTCATCGAAGCCGCTCTGCAAAAACATTGCGGCATCTTGGTCACACGCACCACCGTTGGGGTGATCGGCTTCATCATCGTGTCACCCCTGATGCTCTACTGGCTGGCACAGCGAAACTATCTTGCGGCCACCTTCGCCCTGGTCCTACTCGTCCTCAATGCCGCTTTGGTCTACTGGTCATGGGCTTGGCAACTGGCCGTGCGCAGCACCGGTCAATACGAGAATGCTTCCTGTCCGATTTGTTTCGTACCTGCCCTCAACGGCCCAAACATCGCCTGTCCCGACTGCGGAGCCTTCAACAACCAATTCATCGGTCCCTGCTGGCAGTGCAGCAACCCCCTCGGCGACATGGTTTCCTGCCCCGCCTATTTCGAAGCCAGCCCCCGCTCCGCCTGGCTTGCCTCGAAATAGTCTCCCATCCATCACCGCCCCATCAATCAATCCGCCCGTCCCCCTCCACACCGTTACGCGTGCGATGGACGACGAGCCACGCCTCACCTACGCCACGGCTCCTCCACGTCGCCCCCCTTCCCGCCCGCCCAACCCATTAAACGAACACTTGAAAACCCCTAGGATGTCCATTTTTAATGGACGTATCTACATATGTACATTTTTTTAGACTCCTTCACGCCCAAAATTCTCAGAATCTGCGTCATCTGCGCAATCTGTGGATAGAAACGCCCTGTCTCTTCCACATCCAACCGCCCGCTGGACGACCGAACGGGGAAGGCTAGTTCTTCTGGAGGCGTTGAACCGCGGTCGGGCCAAAATGTCATTTACCCCATGGTTAAGAAGCCTTTCTGACATCTCAACAGAAGTACAATCTCCGCCATGATCGCCGTCGTGCGACAACTTCACCAACACCAAAGCCACCCCGGCCTCCGCCCGCTCGATATCACCCGCCCCCTGACGCCTGATCCCTGACCCCTCGCCCCTAACCCCTTCCGCCACCAGCATCACCGCAACTCCCACCGACGACGCCCTCAACCGCCGCATCACCCAAACCCAACCCACCAAAGTCCCCCGCAACTTCTACGAGCGCCTCGCCCCCCAAGAGCGCCCCAGGCCCTCTCTGCCTTTGTGCCTCTCTGCCTTTGTGCCTCTGTGCCTTTGTGCCTCTGTGCCCGTGCCTTTGTGCCTCGGTGCCTCTATGCCTCTGTGTTTCTGTACCCCTCCTCCCCCTCAACTGGCCGACACAAATAAGTAGGATGTCCATTTCTAATTGACGTATCTACATATATACAATTATATAGTATTTATCACGCCCCAAATTCTCAGAATCTGCGTCATCTGCGCGATCTGTGGAAAAAACGCTTAGTCTCTTCCACATCCACCCACCCTCTGTGCCCCCCCCCCCCCCTCTGCGTCTCGGCGTCTCAGTGGCCAACCTTGACCTCCGCCCTCCACCCAAAATCGTGCGCTAAAACGCAAACCCGCCGCCCCTCAATCTCCACCCCAATCCCCTGCAACCCCGCCTCGGACCATGATTTACCACAATCCGAACATCTTTTCCATTTTTCTCTTGACACATTCTGCGCCCTAAAGCCCCCTCGCTATGCGAGGGGGGCCGACTGACCCTCCCCGCGCACAAAACGCCCATTTATCAACGCTTTTCTTCGCGTCTTTGCGTCTTCGTGGTTAAGAGAATGTCCCCGCACCACGCCACCACCCACGCCAAAAACAGCACCCCGCCCCAGAAAACCCCAAGCCCACCAAGCCCTTTTTGGCATTACCCCCGCGTCTTGATGCCAAAAACGCGGTTCGCCCTCCCGAGGCCGGCCGCCCCCCCCACCACGCCACCAAACGCACCGCGCCCCCATTCTGAATTCTGAACTCTGAATTCTGAACTCAAAGCCCCCCCCGCCCCTCAGTCCCAATCAAAGATCTCTCGCAAAAAACCCTTCTTCTTGTACTTCGGGTCATAACGCGGATCGTAACGCGGGTCATACTGCGGCGGGGCCGACGGCGCCTGGTAGCCACCATGCTGCGGCATCTGCGGCGGCGGCTGGCGACGCTTGTACTTGTCGTCGTCATCATCGTCATCATCATCCCGACGATAATTCGCCGCCTCATACTGCGCATTGCGCTCCAGCAGCTTGTCCAACTCCCCGCGGTCCAGCCACACCCCGCGGCACCGCGGACAGTAGTCGATCTCGACCCCCTGCCGCTCCGCCAGCGTCAGGTCCACTTCCTTGCAGTTCGGACATTTCATAAGGTCATCTCCTCTTGCCCGTTCCTACGCGTCGTCCTTAGTGCGAGCCCGCAAGTTCCGGCTGCTTTTTCTCACCGCCGTTGCCGCCGCCATGGCCGTGGCCATCGCCGCCGCCAGGCTTCGACCAGATCAAGCTGGCCACCACACCCGCAGCCAGGATGCCCAGCACCACGCACAGCAGGTACAGGTTGAAGTTCTCGCCCAGCGTCTTCTTCAGCCACGTGTGCGTCATCATCTTCACGCCGACCAGCATCAGGATCACCGCCAGCGAGATCTTCAGGTAGTGGAACTTGTCCATCATGCCGGCCAGTGCAAAGTACAGGCTGCGTAAACCCAGGATCGCAAACACGTTGCTGGTGAACACCAGGAAAGGATCGGTCGTGATCGCAAAGATCGCCGGAATCGAGTCCACCGCGAAGATCAGGTCGGTAAATTCGACCATCAGCAGCGCCAGGAACAGCGGCGTCGCCAGCAGCGTGCCCTTCTTGGCCTTCTCCACGACTTCGTCATACTCCACCTTGGCGCCCGGCACCGCGGCCTCATGCGACGCGTCAGAACCCGCCCGCACAAAGAAGTGCTGCCCGTGGAACTTGGACGTAATCGGAATCAGCTTGCGGGTCAGCCGGACAAGAATGTTCTTGTTGGGGTCCGGATCGCCGCCCTTGATCACCAGCATCTTGATGCCGGTGAGGATGAGGAAGCCACCGAAGATATAGATAATCCAGTTGTACTTAGCGATGAGTTCCGCACCCAGCCAGATCATCACACCGCGCATCAACAGCGCACCGATGATGCCCCAGAACAACACGCGATGCTGGTACAGGGGCGGCACGGCAAAGAAGGCAAACAGCATGGCGATAACAAAGATGTTGTCCACCGCCAGCGACTTCTCCACGAGGTAGCCGGTGATGTACTTGAGCGTGGCGTTGTAGCCGTCGTTATAGACGACATCGCCGGCAGCCACCTGTTCCGCAGTCATCGACCCGCTGGCAACTGCCGAACTGGTGAAACTGGTGACCTGCTCTGTGCTGGTCATGGTGTCTTTGGTCAACCCGAGCCCCAGCCAGTGCCGGTCGTAGCCGAAGTAGATGAAGGTGGCGAAGATCAGGCCCAAGGCGATCCAGAAGGCCGACCACCCGAGTGCTTCCTTCATCGAGACGACATGGGCCTTACGATGGAAGACACCCAGGTCGAGGGCGAGCAGCACGAGAACCAGGGCGATGAAGCCGGCGTACATCCAGAACATTGAAAACATTCTCCGCAAACGACGGCAGCGTTTGGCGCCAACTTCAGCACCCAACGCTGCCTCAACTGCTGGAACTATTATTGTCGCGTTTCGAACAATAGCAAATAACGAAATATCGGCGTGATAGTTAGACTGAATCGAATGACGCAAGGTGAACCAGGTCCGCCCCTCGGCACGGCATCTGCTGAAAGGGGCAGGGCCGGTTCTGGTGCTGAAAACCGGGCTACGGTGAAGAAATCGACAAACTCATCCACTTTTCGCTTGCAGTTTTTACCTATTCTGATACGTTGGGGACAGCATCAGGTGCCCGGCCACGTTGGTCGGGTGAAAAGGGAAGACGGTGAGAATCCGTCGCGGACGCGCCGCTGTAACGGGGTAGTACCCGGGCGTGGCCGATCACTGAGAGTTGCGTAGAAGCCGCCTTGGCCAAGCGCCGCTATCGGGAAGATCGCCACACAGGCCCAATGCCCTGGAGCCAGAAGACCTGCCCGATGTGTTTCGTCAGCCCCCGCGCAGAGGGGCGTGACGCCAAGCTGGTACATCGAGCGCCAACCATGCGTGTGTTTCCACCAACGCCTGCATTGCTACCGCGTTTCGTCCGCTATCGCTGGCATCATCGTCCCCATGTCGCAGCACAACGCGAGAAGGGGCTGACCGCGCTACGTAATGCCACGCGCTTTGGCATCAGAAAAGGTTTCTCTTTCATGCGTTCCCTCCAAGTGTGTATGGTCCTGGCCGCGGCACTTGCCGCCACCCCAGCATGGGCTCAAACGGCGCCGGCCAGCGGCACAACGTTGCCCGACAAAATCGTAGTCAGTGCGACCCGTACCGAGACTACGGCCTCGGCCGTGGCCAGCAGCGTGTCGGTGGTAACGTCCGACGACATCGCTTCGCGGCAAGTCACGAACGTGGCTGATGCGCTGCGGACATTGCCGGGCGTGACGGTGTCGCGTTCGGGCGGGCCCGGGCAGACGACGACCGTCTTCCTGCGCGGCACGAAGTCCGAGCATACGCTGGTGCTGATCGACGGCGTCGAGGCAAACGACCCGAGTACGCCAGGCCGGACGTTCGATTTCGCATCATTGTCGACGGACAACATCGAGCGGATCGAAGTGATTCGCGGCCCCCAGTCCACGCTGTACGGGTCGAATGCGATCGGCGGCGTGATCAACATCATCACCAAGGGCGGCGGAGTGCGCAAGCCCAGCGGCTGGCTGACGCTGGAGGCGGGCTCGTACAACACCTTTCGCGAGTCTGCTGGTTTCTCCGGCGGCGACAAGCGGTTTCAATACAGCATGAGCGTGACGCGCGAAGATACCTCCAGCGTGTCAGCCGTTGACGGCGGCCGCGAAAACGACCCGGCCCATATCACGAACGGCTCGCTGAAGTTGACGCTGAACGCCTCGGACAATCTGGGCTTTGATCTCATCCTGCGGGCCGCCGATTCACGCACGCGCATTGACGGTTTCAATAACACAACGTTCACCTATGGCGACTTGGACTCGCGTCTGAGCACGCAGAATTACTACACGAGACTCCAGTCGCGGTTTAACTTGTTTGACGACCAGTGGCAGGGCAAGGTCGGCTTGTCCTACAACAAGACCGACCGCTTTAACGAAACCTACCCGGGCTATGGCGACATCGAAAACGCCCGCGACAACTTCACAGGCGATCTGCACAAAATTGACCTGCAGAACGATCTCTACTTCTTCCAGGACAACATCATCACCTTTGGCGCGGAGTACGCCAACGAATCGTCGTCGTCGCGCACGCAGTCGCTGCTGTATGGCAACACCGCGTTCGACGCCAGCACATGGACCGGTGCCGTGTACGCACAGGAACAATTCCAGATGCTTAAGCCGTTCTACCTCACGATCGGCGGGCGACTGGACGAGCACGAAAGCTTCGGCACTGCTCCGACGTGGCGTGTTGCGCCCGCCTATGTGATTGAAGATTCGGGTACGAAGTTCAAGGCCAGCTACGGGACGGGCTTCAAGGCTCCGACGCTGTTTCAGCTATACAGTTCCTACGGCAACAGTGCGCTGGAGCCGGAGAAGAGCCGCGGCTGGGACGCGGGCATCGAACAGTACTTCATGAACAAGTCGTTGCTGGTGAGCGCGGTGTACTTTGAGAACAACATCAGCAACTTGATTGATTACGACTTTGCGACGAGCAAGTACAACAATATTGGCAAAGCCCAGACACGCGGCGTGGAATTGAGCGCCGCATGGCAGGTATCGCCGGACCTGACGCTGAATGCATCATATACCTACACGCACGCAGAGGACCGCAACACCGGGCTGGACCTGGTTCGCCGGCCAAATCATGCGGCAGGTATCGCTGCGGACTGGGCATTCATGAAGCGGGCCAAACTCAACATCGGGCTCGATTACAACTCGGAGCGCGATGACATCGATCTGAACACGTTCAGCCGGATTCGCAACACCAGCTACGTGTTGCTGCATGCAGCCGTGTCGTACGACGTGACCGACAATGTGCAGATCTTCGCGCGGGTTGAGAACGGCCTGGACGTGAACTACCAGGAAGTGGCAGGTTTTCAATCACCTGGCATCGGCGCCTATGCCGGTGTGAAGTTGAGCTTTTGAGGTGTCCGTGATCAAGGCAATGATCACAATTTGGCCCTGGGTTTGTTCGATCACAGCCCACACCGCGCTGCTCGGCGGCGCGGTGTGGCTGGCATCGGACTTGGTCCCGGCCGATCACGATGCACCGTATGAGCGGCCGCGCGTCGTGTTGCTGGATGAAGGCACGCTGGGGGGCGGCGGTGGCGGCGGCGTGGCGCAACGACCGGACGTGGCATTCGAGGAGTCTGCAGTCGGCGCATCGCCGCGTTTGAGCCAAGTTGATGCATGGCCGACTCAACACCGCACCTCGCCGGTGCTGACAGCGGCACACCCGGTGGGTTCACCAGTCAACATCGCACTTGAAGGTCCGCGTGTGAAGGCGCCGGCCATGATCGCACGACTAGGCGAAGGCACCCCAGCAGGCGCTGGCGGAAGTGCCGCCGGCGAAGGGGCTGCTGGCGGTAGCGTGCAGGGATCAGGCGGTGCATTTGCTGCGGCCGGAAGCGGGCCGGGCAGCGGCGGCGGTCAAGGCGGTGGACACGGCGGCGGGACCGGCAGCAACGTTGGTCCTGGCGCGGGCATCGGGCAAAGCGGCGATGGCACGGGCAACGGCGCTGGCCGCGCGCTGGCGGTGGAGAATCTACGGTCACCGGAGTATCCACGAGTTTCACGCGAGCGTGGGGAAGAGGGCACAGTCATTGTTCGCATCATCGTGCGGGCTGATGGTTCGCGTCATTTTGAGCTGATTCAATCGAGCGGCCACCGGCGGCTCGATCAGGCGGCGCTCGAGGCGGCACGCGCGGCGACGTATCACCCGCAGTATGCAAATGGCGCGGCCATCGACACCGTGCGGGAGTTGCCGTTCGTGTTCCAACTGCGTGCCGGGTCATGAGATTTGCCCGCGACACAACGATTTTTATCTCGTACAATGCCGCGCGTTCTGACTGAGGCGAAAAATGTTTAGAGACCTGCCGCTAGACCTGCGCAATTTGATCCGTGATGTGCCGAACTTTCCGAAGCCGGGCATCGTGTTCAAGGACATCACGCCGGTGCTTTCCAATCCTGCGGGCCTGGCGCTTGCGGTGGAGATGCTGGTGAACCCGTTCCGCGGCACGGGCGTTGAGCTCGTTATCGGTGCGGAGTCGCGCGGATTCATTTTCGGCACGGCCATGGCTCAGGCTTTGTCGTGCGGATTCGTACCCGTGCGCAAGCCAGGCAAACTGCCGGCAGACAAAATCGCGCTGACCTACGACCTCGAGTATGGTCAGGACACGCTGGAGATTCATAAGGATGCCATCCGGCGCGGGCAGAAGTGCCTGCTGGTGGATGACTTGCTGGCCACAGGCGGCACAATGACGGCTTGCTGCCAATTGGTGGAGCGTCTTGGCGGGCAAATTGCGGGCATCGCGGTGCTGATCGAACTGACGTTCCTGAAGGGTCGCGACCGCTTCAAGCAGTACCCGCTGCATTCGGTATTGAAGTATGAAGGGGAGTGAGGGCTGACCTCACGTCACCGGCGCTTGCCGTTCGGTCTTCGCGATTTCGTGATACTCGGCATCTTCATTCACGGCCCAGGGATCGCGCGCATCCCCCACCGCGATCCTTCGTGCGGCGATTAAAGCCGTGGCCATGGAGTGATCCTGATTGTTGTAGCGGTGCTGGCCATTGCGGCCGATGCAGTTCAGGTTCGCCAGGTTCTGCTGCAGCCATTCACGGATGATTGCGAGTTGCTCTGTATAGCCGGTGTGATACACGGGGTAGGCCTTGGGCATACGCACGACGTAGCCTTTGACCAACGGCGCATCGCCGAGGCCGATCCTGGTGAGTTCAGCGTAGCCGAGCGCGACCAGATCAGCGTCCGGCATGCGCCAGAGGTCGTCGCCTTCATTCACAAAATATTCGAGCCCAAGACAGGTCTTGCTGGCATCGGGCACCAAATGCGGCGACCAGTTTTTGAAATTCTGGATGCGGCCGACGCGGACTTCGGGCGAATGGATGTAGATCCAGTTATCCGGCCAGAGCTCGGGTGCATCCAGAACCAGCGCGACGGTGAGGAAATCACGATACGTCAGCGCGCGGGCAGCCTGCACCACTTCAGGCGGCGGCGCGGGCTGCATCTGCTCGACGAGATGCCGCAGCGGCATCGACGAAAGCACGTGGCCGGGCTCAAACGTTTGCGTGTGGCCATCAGTTGACTGCACGGTGACGCGCGTGATGCGGTCACCGCTGCGCTCGGTGCCGACTACCTTTGTGCGGAGAAGAATCTGCCAACCCTTCTTCTGCAGCGTTGCGGCGCAGTTCTCCCAAAGTTGTCCGGGGCCGAGGCGCGGGTATTTGAACTCGTCGATCAGGGTTTTGACCGTCTTACCGCGACGCTGGCCGAAGATGGCGTTGCGGACCGCTTCATATAAGGACAGCCCCTTGATGCGTTGGGCGGCCCAGTCGGCGCCGATCTCGGTGCAGGGGATGCCCCAGACTTTCTCGGTGTAGCTCTTGAAGAACATGCGGTATAGCCGCGCGCCGAATTTGTTGGTGACCCATTGTTCAAAGTTGACTGGATTGGGGATCGGCAGGACCCGAGCCTTGAGGTAGCTGAGCATGCACAGCGAGGCGTTGATGATGCCCATGTTCTTGAGGGCGTTGCTGGCACGGAGCGGGTAGTCATAGAACTTGCGGCCGTAATAGATGCGGCTCATCCGCGGGCGCAGCAGCATTGGCTCGCCGAGCATTTCGTCCCAGAGCTTGTCGATTTCCCCGACTTTGGTGAAAAAGCGATGGCCGCCGATGTCGAAGCGGTAGCCCTCTCGTTCAACGGTGCGTGCGATGCCGCCGACTTGTTCGTCGGCTTCGACGATCACACCCGTGATGCCCTGGCGTGCGAGTTCGAATGCGGCAGTAAGGCCGGCCGGTCCCGCACCAATGATCAATGTGTGCGGCTTAAGCATGGACTGTGCGTTCAAAACCTGATACTCCAACCGACGTGACCGGCTTCCGCGATTCGAATCCGCGGGGAGTATATTGTATCCTCCGGCGTTGTTAAACGAACGCCAGACGGCAATTCACAGGTGAGCCATGCCCGACAAACGGCGCGATGCATCCACGCCGAAAGCTACCCCGGACGAAAGCACCTCCCCCACCGGGAAGCGCTGGTGGCAACGCCTGGACTTCCAAAACAATGAGAAGCACTTCCGCATTGCGGTGCTGCTGGTTGTGCTGCTGGCGGCGATTTTGCGTGGCAAGGTTCAGCTGGAGTCGATGCATGTGGCGTTGTGGAACGATGAACTGCTGGCCGCGCAATGGTCGACAGGGCGGAGTTTGCAGCACAATGACATTGCGGTTGGGAAGATGATCGACGCACCGGCGCCCTTCACGCATCTCGACAACGCCCGGCCGGTGTGGGAACTCTTCACTGCTCTGAAGAACGACGTCCAGGCGCCGCTGCATTACATGGTGCTCCGCGGGTGGCGGGAGATCTTTGGTTCGAGCGATTTTGCCATGCAGTCGCTCTCGCTGCTTGCCAGCACGGCGGCGGTGCTGTTTCTGGTCCTCGGCGTCAGGCACTTAAGCGGACCTGTGACCGCGTTATGGGCGGGGTTGTTGATGGCTGCCGCGCCAACGCAGTTGCTTTTTGCGCGCGAGGTGCGTCCCTATGCGCTCGGCGTGTTCTTCACGCTGGTAACTTTCTGGGCATTCATGCTGGTATGGAAGAAGGGCGGCAAGTGGTGGCACTACGTGTTGCTTGCCGCGGCCACATTCTGCAGTGTCTTCACGCATTACTACGGCGTGGGCGTGCCGTTGGCGCTGGCGGTGTGGGCCGTGATTGTTCTGCGCGGGCGGCAGCGCTGGCTGACGCTCGCGGCATTTGCGGTGGCCGGACTGGTGTTCCTGGGCGTGTGGGGGCGGGTGCTTGTTGCCCAATACAAGAACACGCAAACCAGCGGCAATATTGAGTGGATGCAAGATGCTCCCGGCGAAGAAGTCAGCCTGGCGATGGCCCGCGCGCTGGGTGCACCGCTGCGGCTGTTTGCGGACATCGGCCAGTGGGGCGATCAGGAATACATCCTGATTCACGCACTCAGCTTTGTTATCTTTGGCATCTGCACGGTCCGCCTCGTCTGGCGGCGCGAGCTTTCGCTGCCTTGGCTCATGATGGTCATTAGCCTTCTGATTGTGGCGGCACTCGATATCAAGTCTTCCAGCAAGCAGCTCACGTTCTCACGCTTTCTCATCTTTGCGAGCCCGGGGTTCTACATTCTGATTGCAGGATTGGTCTCACGCAGTCCGCAGCGTGGCTGGTCGCAATTGGCTCCCGCGCTCGTCTTCGCAGGCGCGATGGTGGCAACGTTCCTCGGTCTCACGCAGGAGAAGGCCCAGACATTTTTGCGGGTGCCTTACGATATCGTCTGCGACATTTACGCAACCGATGGCCGTCCCACCGAGCCCATCGTGTTCTACACGCCGGGTAAGCGGCTACTCACGCAGAATACGTACATGGGCATTGCCCACTACGCGCGCGAGCGTCCGCAGGAAATCATGCTTCTGGACATGCCGCCAACGGGGGAGCAGATCGCCGCGCTCCAACAGCACGAGTCATTCTGGTGTATGTGGATGTTCTATCGCCGTGCGCGAGCGCGGTTTGATGGTTTTGTCCCGGTCGATCGGTACCTCATGCCCGAAGCCGGCATGGTGATCCACTTTCGGCGGGCGGACCGCGTCGATCCGCGTACCTATCGGGCACCGGAACTCAAGATCATTGGGCCAGCGGCACAACAGCCCTGACCCTTGGGCCAACCTCCACGGCTAAGTTATACTGTGGCCACCTGTCCCGGTCGTTCTGTTTCGTGAGCCATGAGCACAAGCCCGAAGGTTTCTGTCTGTGTGCCCGTCTATAACGGCGGCGCCACGATTGCTGACACGCTGCGATCGGTGCTCGCGCAATCGCTTACCGACTTTGAACTGGTTGTGGTCGACAGTGCATCTTCCGACGCAACGGCCGCCGTCGTTGATACGGTCAGGGATTCGCGCATCCGGTTTATCCATCACGACACCAACCTGGGCATGGGCGACAACTGGAACCGCGCCCTGCGCGACTGCCGTGGTGAGTACATCAAAGTTCTCAGTGCCGACGACATCATCTACCGTGATTGCCTGGCCCTGCAGACGGCGATTCTTGATGATCCGCATCACCGCAACACCGTGCTTGTCGGCGGACGGCGCGACATCATCGACGACGACGGTAACATTCTGATGGCGGACCGCGGCTTAGCCGGCCCCGACGCCACTTATCCCGGCAAGGCGGTGATCCGCAAGATGGTGCGGGGCGGGCGCAATTACATCGGCGAGCCCCTCACCGGCCTCTACCGCCGCTCCGCGTTCGAACAAACAACCGGCTACGACCTCAACCCCACCTACTGCACCGACATGAGCATCTGGTTCAAACTCCTGCTGCTCGGCGATTTTCATCTCATCGGTAAGCCGATCGGGGCGTTCCGCGTTGGCGCGGGCTCAACCAGCCTGGGCATCGCGCGATCGCAATGGCGGCAAGGGGTCGATTTCTTCCGGGCACAGCAGAATCTCATGCCCGATGTGCTGTCGCCCGGCGATGTTCGCGTTGGTTACTTTGGCTGGACGCGCGATGCAGTGCTTCGCCAGGCGTTTTATCTCTACCTCAAACTGCGCCGGCCGCGAGAAGTCTCACCGGCCAAGCGCCAGGCTACGTAGGCGCCTGCCAGCAACGCCACGCCGCCGATGGCCAGTCCGCGTGCCCACGGCGGTTGGTAGCGCAGTTCCAAAACTTTCGCACCGGCCGGTACCTGCACTTTCACGCGTCCCCAGCCATCTTCGCTGGCATCAACATACACGCCGTCCACGTAGGCGGTCAGATCTTCGATCGATAGCACATTCACGATCACATCCTGGGGCTTGGTCATCGGGGGAAGGTCAACGCGCACGCCGCTGTGGCTGAACGTCGTATTGAGCGGCCGCTTCGCTTCGTCAGCCACTAAGAATGCAAACGGGTCGGGGTTGGACACTTCCCGCACAACGACGCCGGGCAGCGTGAGCCGCACAGGCAGGTCGAGGAGTTCCCGCGGCACAGCTTTGTCGGTGATACCGGGCACGCCCGCAACGGTGCTGATCACCACCCAGCGTACGCCATAGGCGTTCAGCCCTTCCATGAAGTTCGATTTTAGCGTTGCCATCGCCCCGCGGTACATGGGCGAGCGCTCGTGCAAGGGGTCGTAGACTTTGACCGAAGCCACGCCGTAATAGGTCGGGTAGTTGAGCCCCATGCCCATGACGAAATTGGGATCGGTTGAGCGGGTCGGATGCTCGGGCCAGACGCGACCGTTGGGCTTGCTATCAGGCGTGAGAAGCAGCGCACGCAGGTCGTCAGGCATGGGTGGAAATGGTCGAAAGCCGTAGTCCATGAACGACGGCAGCGGCAGCAAGGCGTGATACACGATCATCAGATTCGCGAGAACGCCGGCACTCCACGCGACAAAGCGAGGCAAGAGGGCTTCACGGAGCAGGCCTTCGAGCATCAAGCCGCCACAAATAACCGCCAGAAGCACCAGGCAGGACAGAGCGCGCCAGGGATAGTGCCAGAGATTGGCATGCCCCAAGCGCAGTACTGCCGGGTACAGCAGCCCATTATGCCCAAGGTTGAAGTCGAGCATCACGAGCAACCCGACGGCCCAGCAGGCGTGAACCCATCCGCGCCGCGGAACTTTCGCTATGACAGTGGCCACGACCGCAAGCAGCGCCAGCACGGCAAAGACACTTCCGAAGTAGTAGAACTGCCCGGCCTGCGGATGGTTTCGAATGAAAAAGTCAGGGACCGCGCCGTTGTGCAGCGGCGTTGGCACGACCATATTCAGCAAGCCGGCGCGAATACCCGTGCCATAGACGTCCATGGGCAGATCCGATCCGATCCGCCACTGCGGGATGAACAGGGGGAGACATAGTCCCGCGGCAAACAGGCCTGCCGGCACCAGCCACCACAGGCGCTTCCATGGGACAACTTTCAAACACAACAGGAGACCAAGCATGAATGCTAACGGCATCAGCGTCAGGATCACCGCCTGCGGAAAGCCCACGTGATAGAACATGCCAACGATCAAGGCGCTGATCGCGGCCCACTTCACGCCCACTTCACCGCGGACGAAGCGGACGAACATCAGCATCATGAGCGGTTGCCAGACGACAGGCGGGATGAAATGTTGCCATGAGCGCCCAATGATCAGCACCGCGCCGGACAACACGAATGCGAGCGAGCCCGACATCGCCACCCATGGCCGCATGCCCAGGTAACGCAACAGTGCGTACGCCGCCCAGTACCCCGCGGCAAGGTGCAACAGCGCCCACACCTCAAACATGTCCACTTCATTCCGCAGCACGAACCGCGCGATGCCGTAGGCGAGGTGCGAGGGCGGGTAGGTATATGAATCCATGCCCCGGTTCATCATCGGCGCACCGAGGCCGAGGTACGGGTTGTACTGCGGCAACTCGCCCGACCACATCGCGCGGAAGCCCGGCACCATGTTGGGCAGCGCCCCGGAGCGGTTGTCATCCTGCGTGAAGAAGAGCGGTTCGCGCAACTCAATCGCCGTGAGCACCACTGCCAGTAATGCGAAACCTAGCCATGGCCAGGCACGCCGCCCCCGCACTTGTTCCGGTTGGGGCTGCAACAAGGGCAGTTGCCCGGGTACCCATGCCGCACCCAACGCCGCCACCCAGCGCTGGGGATGGCGATTCAACCACCATCGTACGGCCAGCAGCACAAGCAGGAGCATGGGTACGATCAATAGAGGAAGTCGCAGCATGTGCGGCAGAATACCGATGAGCTATGGCGGGCTCAACCACTGGTCGTCCACGCAATCTTGCCGACACGCTCAACCGTAGAACCTGACGTGATTGAGACGGTCTCTGCATCTTCACCAGATCTACGGCGTGAGCGCTGTGGGCGATTGGCTTGGGCGCCGGGGGCGCAGTTGATTCGTACCATTCGTGCTTATCAACGTTGGCGAAAACGCGGGCGGCTGTTCTGGCCCATGCGGGCTGCGTGTGTGTTGCGCTGGCGGTTCTGGTCGATCGTGGCTGGTGCGGAGGTGCCGCTGAATGCGTCTTTGGGCGGGGGATTGATCCTGCCGCACCCGCAAGGCGTGGTGATCCACCCGAATGCGGTCGTGGGTGTGAACTGCATGGTTTTCCAAAATGTGACGATCGGCACCGGCGGGCCGAAGCCCGGGGCTCCGCGGATCGGCGGCCACGTGGATATCGGCGCGGGCGCCAAAATCCTCGGCGGCGTGGTGGTGGGCGATCATGCCCGCATCGGCGCCAATGCGGTGGTGATCGAGGATGTGCCGGCAGGGGCAACGGCAGTCGGCGTGCCGGCGCGGATCATCTTGCCGCGTGAAGCGGCCGTCGAGCCGACAACGCTCGTTTCACGCAATGCCATGCTGGAGCCGCAGCCACAGCGCATACAGCAGCAGGCCGGCACGAGTTGACCAGAGCACGGTGCGCAGCCAATTGGTGCCGACAAGGCGGCGATGCAACGCGGCATCAAAACCGCCGCAGAGTTTGTTGTGCGTTGGCACCTGCAACGTGGCGGTCGAGAGCCAGATGACTCCGAGACAGGCCATGCCGACAAAGCTGATCGCGCCCGGCAGCACGATGCAGAGCAGGATGGCGGTGGCCAGTTCCAGCAGCATCGCCGGGCCGACGACCCAACCGGTGCGATTCATGTGTTTGGCCTGGTATCGCGCATAGCCATCGCCCCCCACCCCGGCGAAAAGGGGATAGTGAACAATTTGTACAAACCAGATCAGGCCGGTCATATAAAGGGTTGCGGCAAGGTTTGCGAGCAACAGCGCATCGGTCATAACGGCGTACCTTAAGAGGGACATGCGACAGCTTAGCCCGGCTGCGCACCATGGTTGCGAATCGCTAAAAAAGACTGCAAAAACGCGGAGCGATCCTGCGATATGATACAAGCATGCAGGGCGAAGCTGCAGCGCGCAGACGACGGTTTTGTCAACTCATTTTGCCGCGGCAACGGCGGGCGAATTTTCGTTGACAGACCTCTTGGGCGCGTCTATCTTCGCAGTCATCACTTGCCGTGAGCTCGCGGGCGCACGGCGAAGCGTTTCTCCAAACACGTGTGGTTGAACCGCACGTGCCCGCGACGCGAGACAGAAGGTCTCGCGCGTAACTCTCAAAGCACTTCACGCCGATGCGTGGGTCGCTGGCCCGCAGGACGCAGCCACGATTCACACGGCGGTTTGAGATCTCGACGGCGGGCAGGCAAGCCAGTGTCGAGCGCATCAAACCGGCGGAGAACTTTTGTCTGAAAGCTCAGGCGCAGTTCTCGCGGGTTTTCTGCGCTCTGGGCGTACAGCTCAGCAGAGACACGTTGTTCACTCGCGCGGCGGATTGAGAATAGAGGCCGTTTCTATGCCGTCACTCGAAGCCGTTTCCTCCGCCCAGGGCGTTTACAAAGAAGCGATTGAATACCTGGCCAAGTTTCACGCGTCGCATGTGCGGCAATGGTTTGGCGAACTGCAACCGGTGGAACTCGCCGCCGGCGTGCTGACAATTCGTGCCAACACAGCGATCCAGCAGCAATACCTGGCCACCAAGTGCCGCGAAGTTTTTAATGAAGCCGCACAGGCGGTCACCGGCAACCTCGTCTCGGTCAATTTTGTGACGGGATCAAATGCAGGCGGCGCGCTGGCGCGTCTCGGCGACTCTTACGACGACATCATCCTCTCGCCCGATTACGTCTTCGATAACTTCGTCGTCGGTCCGTGCAATCGCTTGCCCTACGCGGCGTGCCTCGCCGTATCCGAGCGTCCCGGTCGCGCGTACAACCCGCTGTTCATCCATGGCGGCTGCGGCCTGGGCAAGACACACCTTCTGCAAGCCACCTGCCAGGAAATTCTGCGGCGCAATGAAACGTCGCGTATCCTTTATCTTTCGTGCGATACGTTCATCAACCACTTCATGGACTGCGTGCAGTCCGGCGACATGACCGAGTTCCGCTATCGCTACCGCCATGTCGATGTGCTGGTGATCGATGACATTCACTTCCTGGCCCGGCGCGACCGCACGCAGGAAGAGTTCTTCCACACCTTTAATACGCTGTTCCAGAGCGGCAAGCAGATCATCCTGAGCGCCGACTGCCCGCCCAATGAAATTCCTGAACTTGAAGACCGCCTCGTGTCGCGATTCAACAGCGGCCTCGTGGCGCGCGTGGACAAGCCCTGCTACGAAACGCGGATCGCCATCGTCGGCAAAAAGGCCAAGCTTCGCGGCATCAACCTGCCCGACGATGTCATCGCCTACATCGCCCGCCGTGTTGAGTCCAACACGCGCGAACTCGAAGGGGCCATCACCAAGATTCAGGGTTACGCCATGCTCACCGCGGGCAAATACGACCTGGATGTCGCGCGGGCCGCGCTGGGTGATGTGGTGCCGTCCAGCGAGCGGCTGGTATCGATCCAGACCATCATTGATGCGGTGGTGCGTTACTACAACGTGCGCCTCGCCGACCTGCAGAGCAAGAAGCGTCACAAGTCGATTGCCCTGCCCCGCCAAGTCTGCATGTATTTTGCCCGGCAGAAAACCCGCTACTCGCTTGAAGAAATCGGCGGCTACTTCGGCGGTCGCGATCACACCACCGTGCTCCACGCGATTCGCACGATCGGTGATTACCGCCAGCAGGACCCGCAGTTCAACGCGCAACTCGAGCGTATCGAGGCGTCGTTCGCACCCGCAAACAGCGCAGCACCCAGCACCGCTGCCGCGGGGTGATTTCAATCGGGGTCTTCCATGCCTGAAGGTCGTATGAGCCGCCGGCAACTCATGAAGGCTTCGGCGGGTGCGCTGCTGGCCGCCAACGTCTGGCCGGGCAAGCTTGCCGCAGAAGACGCAAAAACTTCGCCCCTGCGCTTCGTGGTGCTCAACGATCTCCATTACATCGACAAGGGTTGCGACGACTGGTTCGAGGCGTTGATGAAGGCGGTCACAGCCGAGAAGCCCGACTTGGTGTTTGCTGCAGGTGACCTCACCGAGCACGGCACCGAGGCGGCGCTGGGGGCGATCAAGGAGCATCTCGCCGCGCTTAAGTGCCCGGTGCACGCCATTCCAGGCAATCATGACTGGGCGACCAAGACCGACCGCGCCCCGTGGCAGAAGCTCTTCAAAAACAGCGACAACTTCATCATCAAGCAGGACACCTGGCAGTTTCTCCTGCTCGACTCCACCGATGGCCTGAAATACGAAAACGTCGCCGCCAGCAAAGAAACCCTCGCGTTTGTCGCCGACGCAACGCGGCAGTTGGACAAGCAGCACCCACTGATCGTGGTAACGCATTTCCCGGTCGGCAAAGGCGTGAAGTACCGCCTGACCAATGCCGATGAACTGCTCGCCCCGCTGAAGGAATTCAACCTGCGGTACGTTTTCGGCGGGCACTACCACGCGCTCACCGAAAAGAAAATCGGCGACACGCCCGTGGTGACGAACCGCTGCTGCGCTCTGCGGCGCAACAATCACGACGGCTCGAAAGAGAAAGGCTTCTTCACCTGCGTGGCAATGGGCGACGGCACGGTGAAGCGCGAGTTTGTTGAGTTCAAGGGACCGGCTGCGACGCGGCCGGCCGACGCCAAATCGTAAAAGTCTGGTTTGATGCGTCGGGGTCCTTCGCAAAGGCCGCAGTCGCTTCACTCAACGCCGGAAACAGCCATGGGTTGAGCGGACCGGTCTGGTTGTGCGTAACCACCACTTCGGCCGCGGCGATCTGCTGACGCAGCGCTTCGATCTCGCGCGGTTTCTGCAAACCCGGCGACATGAACCAGCACGGCGGCGTCGTTACGCCCGGCGCGAAATGTTCAATATAGCCATTGGTCAGCCACAAGTGCGGCCGACCCTCAATTGTGGCCAGCGCCTGCGTGATGTCCGCGCGGTCACTGTCGTAGGCCGAAGTTCCGCCGAAGCCTTGTTTGAACCGCCAGCCGTCGCGATTGTTGTAGTAGTGCGTGCAGAGCGCCAGCACAATCAACCCCGCAACGGCGACACAGGCCGCGCGACTGCGCCACTGTGCGATCACGATGACCAGCCCCAGCATCGGCAGATATGCGTAATACTGCCACGACCCCGGGTAGCCAAAGAACAAACCAATGAACGCAAGGTGCAGTGCAGTGATCGTCGCCAGCGTGGTTCGCGTCGGGTGCGACCGCCACATCATCGCGACCATCGACAATGTGGCCACGAGCCAGATGCCCGCAGGCGTCAACAGGTAGTAGCCAACGCCCGGCGACTCCGGCCACCAGAACAGTCGGCCGATGCCGGTGAAGAATCCAAAGTTGGCCTCACGATAGCTTTGCGATGCCCCCACCGGCACCGTTGTCGCCAGCAGCGATGGCCCGCCAAACACCAGTAGCAGCAGGAATGCCAGCGCTGCACCCGTTGCCGCTGCCGGCCAAAGCTGTTTCACGATTTCGCGCCGCGGCCAGAGGATCTGCGCTGTCACAATGGCCCCGAAGATGAGCGCCATCGAGGGCTTCACAAACACGCACACGGTCAGCACCACCAGCGCCCAGGCCAGTTGGCCTCGGGCCTGCAACGCCAGCGCCAGCACGATCAACACCACTTCCAGCGGATGTGTAAAATGCAGATACGTCGGCATGATGGCGATCGGCAACGCCAGCAACAGCGGCACAAACGACCACCAGCGCAACCGCAACGCCGCAACGAGATACGCCAGCGCCGCCCCGATGGCCAACTGCATCGCCGCCATGTACGCAAGATAACTTGCCGGCGTTCGCCCGAATGCTGCGAGCCAGCCGCGGCCAATCAGCAACGGCACGAGTCCATACGAAAATCCGAAATCCACCCCGGGCTTGAGCCCTTGCGCCACCAGCGCATCCGCCCGCAACGCAGAACCGGGGTCATACAACGCAAACAACTTTAGATCGGCTGCGGACGGCCACTGCAGCGCCCACGCAGCCAGCAACACCAGCGTGATGCACAACCACGCTGGCGTGAATCTCACGCCGTGATTCTGTTCCTGCAGAGGATCGGTCATGCCGCCTATTGTGCCGACACATCACCCACGTCGCCATCGCGCGGGGTGATGATAATGGCATTCTTGCCGGCACGTTTGGCCCGCAGCAGGGCTTCGTCGGCCTTGGCCAGCAGGCCCTCAAGGTTTTCCGCATCCCACGGAAACGTCGCCAGCCCGCCCGAAATGCCAACCTTCCCGCGGATCGGGCAAACCGTTGACCACTCGTGCCCTTCGACCGCCTTGCGGAACCGCGCACACGCGGCCACCGCATCACGCGGGTGCTCGGAGTTCGGCTGACGCGGCGCTTCGTTGTCCCAGAAGACCACCGCAAACTCGTCGCCGCCGATACGCGCGACCAGGTCGTGCGGCCGCGTCGAACTGCGAAGCAGCTTGATTAGTTCGCGGATAATCGCGTCGCCGGCTGCGTGGCCATGTTCGTCGTTGTATTTCTTGAAGTCGTCGATATCGAACATCAACAGCGACACGCGGAATCGCTGCAGCTTCGCACGTTCCAGCAGGCCGCCGACAAACTTCATGAAGTAGCGCCGGTTGTATGCGCCCGACAGTTCATCGGTAATCGCCAGCGAGCGGAGTTGCTCATAGCGCCGCCCCATCGCCAGCCAACCGCCCAGCCAGGCGCCTGCCTGTTGCAGCAGCTGCGACACGCGCGGGTTCGGAGCTTTCAACTCCACCACCAGGGCGCCGTACTGCACTTTTTCTTGAATCACCGTTTCAACCATGTGCAGATCGTCGGCTGCGGGGACGTCGGTGGGCCGCATGGATTCTTCGCCCACACGCACCGGCACAAAGCGAAGCTTGCCCCCCCACTTCACATAGCTTTGCAGCACCGCCACCGCGCGGTCGGCAAAATCGATCCGACCATTCAGCAAGTCGTTGATCAGCGACGTCTGCACGACCAGAGGCAACTGCGGCAACGCCCAGTCGAGCGTCGGCCCGGGCCGTGATTCTTCATGTGCTGCCGCTTCGTCTGCCCGCACTTCGACAACGGGCCGCTGCGGCGCAGCTTCGACAGGCTTGAGCAGCCGCGATGCCGGCAGACTGTGCGTGTCTTGACTGGGTTCGGTCGGCGCTGCCGGCACTGGGGGACGCGCCACCGGCGCGCGCAGCTGCGGGCTTTGCTCCGCGGCAAGTTCCACATCATGCACCGCGGCGGAATCAACCACTTCCTTCACACGCGACAGCCCCACCCGGCCAACGACATCGCTTGCCGGTTCGACTTGCTTGGTCAACGGCGGCAGGACTTCGCGCAATACCTTTTCCAATTGACGCGACGCGACTGGCAGCACGAAGTAATCGTCCGCACCCCACACCATGCCCTTGCGGCACAGCGGCTCATCGTGCGGCTCGCATAGCAGCATCAACAATGATTTCGGATTGACCTTGCGCAGACTGCGGATCGCGGCTTCGAGTTGCTCCGTGTCCTGACTCACCGCTGCGAGTATCAGCGGGTATTCCGACGAACGGCCCGATACCAGCACCGCTTCGAGGAAACTCTCCGCAGTATCAATGGACAACCGTCCCGTCGACAACTGCACGACCAGTTCCGCAAGACCTGCCGCGGGCTCGCCGATCAGCAGCGCCGCCTGGGTGACCTTGACCGGCCCGGTCTCGGGCGTGTCTGACGAGACAAGTTGCGCCAGCCGTTCCGGCGAGAGCCGTTGAGTTGATCGAACCTGGTCCGATGGCGTAGCCAAGTGTGCCTCCGCATATCTGCAAACGTCGCTGCGTCCGCTTGTTGAATCTTATTCATTGGCGCCTAAGAGGGCGCGGATTTCTTCATCGCTCAGCGACGGCATCACCGCCGCTTCATCATACCGCTCTGCGGCCGTGGGTCGCGGCGCGGGTGGTGGTTCAGGGGCCATGGCCGGCGGTTGGGGCATCGGGCTGGCAGGTCGTAATGGGCCGGCGACAAGCGTGTCGGCATCGTGCAGCACCGACGCGCCGCACTGCAAGGCCGCCGCCGCGTGGCGGGCGGACATCGCTGCCGGCAAAAGCCAGATGCGTACCCCAGCTCGCGCGGCGAGCGTCTTAATGGCCTGAAGGTCGCGCCGCGTGAGGTGGCGTTCGGCCACAACAATGTGGGCGTCCATCAGGCCAATGAGCGTTTCGGCCAACGTGTACCAGCTGTCTGTCGCCCTGGTGTACAAGCCATCGAGCATCGGCGGCGCCGTGCCGTCGCGCGAGTAGACGAGAACTTGGTTGTGCGGTTCATTCACTGGCAACGCCTATGGCCATGAGAGTTGTTACCACAATCTACCCCATAAATGTGCCAACACAAAGAACGAAAACATTATCAGACGACACAGCCCATTCCGGCCCGCCTGACCGCACCCGTCAAGCTCAGCATTATTAGATCAAATCATGTCATTTCGTTAAAATCTATCTAATCGGCGATTTTGATTGGTTTTTCCTCGACCGCATGGCTAAGAATACCCGTGCTTCATTGCCCTGACTCCCTTGGCGTCGTGTCGTGTGCGCCCCAGTCCGCCTCTGCGGGCCACGCTGGTTTCTCGTAGGCGCTAGCACAAGGGCAGTCTCCATGTCCCGTCAAGTCGGCAAGGTGAAATGGTTCAATGATTCCAAAGGCTTTGGCTTTATCGCCGGTGAGTCCAACCAGGACGTTTTCGTGCACCATACGGCCATCATCGCCCAGGGGCGGCGCACGCTGCTTGACGGCGAAGAAGTCGAATACGATTGCGAAATGAGCGAACGCGGACTCAAGGCCACCAACGTCCGCAGGCTCAATCCCCCCGTTGCGTCGCAGCCAGCGCCGGCGTCTAACAACAAGTTCATGCCGCGTGAAGCACGCACACGCTCCGCCGGCGACACCATGAACGCCTGACCCGCGCCCCATCTTGTCGCTCTTGCATCACCCCGCGGGGCGTGCGATAAACGTCCAGCGAGTTGGTGCGAGGTGCGTATGGCGGTTGAAACCATTGCCGTGGGGCTCAAGTTCCCTGAAGGTCCCGTGTTCGACAAGTTGGGGCATCTGTACGTTTGCGAAATGCAACGCAAACAGCTCACGCGTATCAGTCCCGACGGCACAACCGAAAAATACCTCGACACCGGCGGCGTGCCCAACGGCGCCATTCGCGGCCTTGATAGTCGCCTGATCGTGTGCGACAACACACTCAAAGCCATCATCGCCGTTACCGTCGAGCCCGGCGAACACGAAAAGAAAATCGAACTCATTACCAAAGCCTTCGGCCCGTCGGACACGCCTTTCAAAGGCCCGAATGACGTCGTCTCCGACCGCGCCGGCAACCTGTACTTCACCGATCCCGTGCAAAGCAGCAAAAAGAATCCCGTCGGCGGCGTCTATCGCTACGACGCCAAGACCAAAACCACCACGCAACTCATCAACAACTTCGCCTTCCCCAACGGCATCGTCCTTAGCGACGACGAGAAAACACTCTTCATCGCCGAGACCGAAGCCCAGTCCATCTGGGCGTATGCACTCAACGCAGACGGTTCTCTCGGCCAGCGTCAACTCGCCGGCGAACTTAGAGAAGGTCACGGTCCTGACGGCATCGCCCTTGATTCAAAGGGTCGCCTCATCGCCGCGTGGTTCGGTGGCAAGTGCCTGGCTGTTTTTGAGAAAGGCAAACTCGCGGAGAAGATCGACATCCCCGACCAGAACCCCACGAACATCGAGTTTGGCGGGACAAAACACGATGAGCTCTACATCACCGGCTCTAAAGACGGCACCGTACTCAAACTCAAATGGACTTGCCCCGGCCAGAAAATGGCTGCGGACTAAGCTCTACACGACAATATGTCGGATTGCGGTGGCACACCAACCGATTATCATGCGTGAATGAACCTGCCGTGGGTTGGTATTCATGTCTGACGGCAAACTTCAAGATCGTGAACCGTCCCTGACGCCCCCCGTCAGCGCCCAAGCCACAGGCGGACCACAATCTGACATGCCGGGACCTCTCGCCATTGGCGTCGTGTTGTTGTGCGGCATCGTCCAGATCGCGCTCTTCCTCTCTTCCAACAGAACAGTATTCGAACCGCCCTACCTCGTCCCGGCTCTCAATGCCATTTTCATCACGACCCTGTTGATGGTCGTCGCGGTCATCGCGGCGCGCAGTTACCTTCTGGGTCTCTCCAGCGCCCTGGCGCCGATGGGGGCGGGACTCTTTGCGCTCAGTCTTTGCAGTTTCCTCGCCGGTTTTGCCATCACGCGCGGCGATCCCAATTTTGGCGTCACGCTCCACAACATCGGCATGCTTGTCTGTGCCGTCGGCACGCTCATCGGCGCGCTCCAACTGAACAGCGACAGCGCAACATCCAACAGTTCATGGTTTACGTTGTTCACCTGGTACGCCGTTGCCGCGCTTATTGTCGCGGCCACCGTTTTGCTCGTGGCAACCGGTCTCTTGCCCGCATTTATCCACGGTCAAACACTTGCGCCGACACCGTTGCGACAACTCCTCCTGGCCACCACCGCAGCAATCTGTCTGTTCAACGCCTTCGCCATCGGCCGTTCCGCGTACGAAAGCCGCTTACCTTTCCTCGCTTGGTTCGCACTGGGCATGGTGCTCCTGGCAATGAGCGCCCTCGGCCTCCTCGGCATGAAGAGCGTCGGCACGCCGCTGAACTGGGCCGCGCGCAGTGCACAGTACCTCGCCGGCATTTACCTCCTGATCGCCGTCATCACCGCGATGCGGCAGTGCCAGCGCTGGGTCATACCGCTCAACGCCTTGCGTGAAACCCATCAGCGGTACGTCTCGCTGGTTGACAATTCCCCCGATGCCATCTTCGTGCACAGCGACGAACGCTTCGTCTTCGCTAACCCGGCGGCAGCGCGTCTGCTCGGCGTGCAGTCCCCCGAAGAACTTCTGGGCCGCTCTATCATGGATGTGATTCCTCCAGAGGAATTGCGTGCCGTTCGCGCACGGATCGAACGTTCCTTCGCCAGTAATCAGCCCTCACCGCTGCGCGAGATGCCCATACAGCGTTACGATGGCACCCTCGTTCACGCCGAGGTCATCGGTGCGCCGGTTCAATATGACGGCAAGCCCGCGGTACAGGTGGTCATGCGCGATGTCACCGCCCGCCGTCACGAAGAACAGGAACGCCGCGCCGCTGAAATACGCCTCCGCCGCGTGCTCGACAATCTCTTCGCATTCGTCGGCTTGCTCGACACCAACGGCATCCTGCTCGAGGCCAACCGGGCTCCGCTTGCCGCCGCCGGCATCGACATCAAAGACGTCGTGGGCAAGCATTTTGCTGACACCTACTGGTGGGCCTACGACCCCGCTACGCAGCAGCAGATCCGCAACGCCATCACCCGCGCCGCCCGCGGCGAGACGGTCCGATTCGACATCCATGCCCGCATGGCTGGCGGCCACCTCATGCCCATCGACTTCCAGATCGGTCCGATTCATGACGATGCTGGCCGGATCGTTAATTTGGTCCCCTCCGCCGTCAACATCACCGAGCGCGTCGAAGCCAACAACGCGTTGCGCGCCGCCGCCGCCGCCGCTGATCTCGCCCGTGCCGAAGCCGAACGCGCCAACCACGCCAAGGACCAGTTCATCGCCGCCCTGTCGCACGAGCTTCGCACGCCGCTTACGCCGATCATGGCAATTGCCGGCACACTTAAAGACGACCCGCGCCTGCCCGACGATGTCCGCGCCGACCTCGCCACCATCCTCCGCAATGTCGAACTCGAAACGCATCTCGTGGGCGACCTCCTCGATGTCTCGCGCGTACTCTCCGGAAAAATGCACCTGCTCAAACGGCCTGTCGATGCAGCGCTTGTCCTCCGCGAAGCTGCCGCCATCGTTGGCCCGGACCTCGATGCCATGCATCAGCGACTTGCCCTGCATATCACCGGTGCGCCCTACGTCGTTGAGGCCGACCCGGCGCGGCTGCAACAGGTCTTCTGGAATCTCCTCCGCAATGCCTGCAAGTTCAGTCCGGCGTACAGCACCATCACCCTACGTGCCAGCCGCATCAGCAACGAGAAACTGCAGGTAGAGGTCATCGACCAGGGCGCCGGCATCAGCCCGGCCTTGCTGCCGCGCCTCTTCACCCCGTTCGTGCAGGGCGACGCACGCGAAGGCGGGCTCGGGCTCGGTCTTGCCATTGCCAAAGGCATCATCACGCTTCACGGCGGCGCCATCACCGCCCGCAGTGAGGGCCCTGGCCACGGCGCAACGTTCGCCATCACTCTCCCGCTTGCCGATGCCCAGACGCTGCCCAACAACGCCCTCGCCGCACCGCCGGTCGCTGCAGTGCCCGGCCGCCGTCTCAAGATTCTTCTCGTTGAAGATCACGAAGACACAGCGCGACTCATGTCGCGTATGCTGCGCGCCGATGGCCACAGCGTCATCCATGCCGACAGCGTCGCGTCCGCGATCACCCTGGCCCGTGCGGAGACCTTCGATCTCCTCGTTTCCGATCTCGGACTGCCCGATGGCACCGGACACGACATGCTTCTCATGCTTCGCAGCGCCGGCTGCGGCGTCAACGCGATCGCACTCTCCGGCTACGGCTCTCCCAGCGATATCGAGCGCAGCCGTACCGTTGGCTTCCGCGAACATCTGACGAAGCCCGTCAATATCGACCTGCTGCAACAAACCATCAACCGCATCGCCGGCGAAATCGCCCCGCTCACGACCTGATCGCCCGGCAAAAACAAAAAGCCTCCACATATGCCGTTGCAAGATTGAGGTCCCGAACCCTGATCAACAGGGCGGGCCGGCCGAAGAGTTGCTTCAGAACTTCCGCTACTTGTCCACACACCGAAGCGTGCAGGGGGGCTTGTTCGTCAGGTCAACTGCTTGGGGCCCTTTAAGAAGCTCATCGGTCCGGAGCCACTAATAACCTTGCTCTCGCGCATCGCAGAGGCCGGGGTATTATTTCGACCGTTTCCCCGCAAGGCAATAACCAAATCCACAATTCGCATGGGCATTTTTCTGCAAACTTTGGCCCCCGGCTGGTGTCTTACGGCACAGGTTTTCACGCACGTTTTGCACCATCGCAACCGATAATATTGTTGAAGCATGAAACTCAGCCGCACATCCTCAAAACTCTTCGCACTCGCAGCCTTGGTGCTGCTGGCGCTTCCCCTGCAGGCAGATGCACCAGAAGCCGGCGCCTACACCGCCCGCGGCATCACCATCAAGTTCCCTATCAACTGGCGCATTGAAGCCGTCAGCTCCTCCGCCTCCTTCGTCATCGCCCGCGCGCCCGAAGCCGACAAAGATGACTCCGGCGCGTTCTACGCCAACATCAACATCACCGCTACCCGCGCCGGCAAGGTCGACGGCGCTGCCGCCCAGGCCCTCAATCAGAAAAATCTCCCCAACTACAAACCCGTCGAAGAGCCCGCCGCCGTCACCATCAACGGCCTCGAAGGCACCACCTTCGGCGGCACCTTCTCCCTGAAGTCCACCAAGCTCCGCAACCGCCAGTCCCTTCTCACCACCGACAAGGCCGGCTACGTCATCACCATCACCACACTCGAAACCCACTGGCAAAAGCACGCCCCCACGGCCGAAGCCGCCATCCAAACCCTCCGCCTCGCCAGCGAGAAGTAGCTCGCTCGCCACCCGGCAATTGCCATCGCTGTCTCTGTGTCAGGTCCGATTTTGCCAGTTCTGTCACAAACCAAATCCGCGTCGCGTGATGCTCTGCAACAAAAATTCCGTGCAGACCACATGCCGTTTTCACTAATGGCATCAATCAATTCTGTCGGTCCGCCCTGTCCTGCGCCCGCACCGCGTAAACCATTGGCACATCCGTTGCGATAAGCATTCTCGGCGCAAGACATTTCAACCCACTCTCGCAGGAGCAAAATCATGATGCACATGATGCCCGCCGATTCCGCGCCCGCAACCGCCCTCCAAGCCTCCGTCGATCAGGCGATCCACGACAATCTCCATCCATCCTGGGGCGAAGCGGCCATGCCCTGGTTCTCCTCTTCCCTCCTCCACATGGGCGTCGCCCTCATCAGCGCGTTCATCCTCTTCGCAGCGACTGCTCCCGCCAGCAAAGACACCGACGACCGCCCCATCATCCCCATAGCAACCGACGACCTGCGCAAGGACGTACTCCAGCAGACCGAAACCTTCACCTTCGACAAACCAAAACTCCCCACCCAATCCCACACCGAGCACAACCTCACTGGCGGCATCGACAAAAACGGCAAACTCAATGGCACCAAGGGCGTTCTCACGTCCCTCGGCGCTAACGGTGAATTCGATCCGTTCCCTGCGATTGTGCGCGGCGGCGGGGCTAAGGGTTCTCCCGGCGGCAGCGTGTTCGACAACGGGTCCAACATCGGCCTGATTGCGCCACATGGCCGAGACGACGGCAGCATCCTCCCCCCGCCCGCGCCAGGGGCCCGCAAAATCGTTTACCTCCTCGATCACTCCGGCTCCATGCTGGACTCCTTCGACTTCCTCCGCGAAGAAGTCAAAACCCGCCTCAATGAACTCCGCGCCTTCCACCAGATCGGCCTCATCATGTTCTCTGAAGACACCAACATGATCGTCGGCCCGCAACTCACACGCGTTACCACCGATGTCAAAACCCAGGCCAAGAACGCCATGGACAAAATCCGCGCTGCCGGCAAAAACGACGACGAGTTCGACGTCTTCGCCAAGGGCTTCTCCCAGGCCGTCGCCATGAACCCCGACCACATCATTTTCCTCACCGACGGCAACTTCGACGCTCGCCTCGTTGATCACGTCGCTACCCTAACCAAAGGCAAGAAAATCCGCATCGACACCATCGCCTTCATCCGCATCAGTCCCGATGCCGAGGCCAATCTCAAAACAATCGCCACCAATGCCAACGGCCGCTACCGCTTCGTCTCCGACAAGGACCTCCGCTGACGCCCCCCAAAAATGCCCCTACGCCGCGGCCCGTCGTGCCACCGCTGTCACGTGACAATTGGCAAAAGTGACAAATTTGTCACAACGCTTATGAAAAAGTTATAAGACCTTCATCCATCACCCCCCGTTTTTCGGGCCTTTTTGCCCCCACCTGCCTCACCTCTCCCGGGCATACTCCTTGCGATATGAATACCGTCCGGAGGTACAGTTATGTCTCAAGTTGCCGCCCAAGATCCTGCCCTGCAAGATCCTCAACTCGAAGGGGCAGAGGACATGATCGAGCAGATCGGTCCGCCGACGCTGTTCGAAGCGCTGTTCCCCTGGGTGGTCTCGGTCCTCCTCCATGCCGGCGTCGGGCTCATCTTTGTCTTCATGGTCTATGCCGTCCAAGCCGCCAACGAGAAGAACGAAAAAGACCGCGAAGTCATCGTCATCCCGTCTGCCTTCTCCGACCCCGGCACGCCCGGCGGCATTCCCAACCCCGGCACCGGTGGCGGCCCCCAGGACGCCGCACAAGACAAAGTCAAAGAAGTCCTCAAAAACGATGGCTGGGCCCAGACCGAATCCGACTCCAAGACCAACTCCTTCCTCCAGGGCGCTTCCGCTGAAAACGACGCCCTCTTCATCTCCGCTGGTTCCGGCGGCTCCGTCGGCAAGGGCGGCGGCGGCGCAGGCGTCGGCGAAGGCGGCCCCATCGCCCCCTACGGCGTGCCCGGCGGCGGACAGGGCTCAGGCCCCAAGTCCTCCTTCTACGGCACCGGCGGTGGCAACGTCACCCGCATCGTCTACATCCTCGATCACTCCGGCTCCATGCTCGACTACTACGACTTCCTCAAACAAGAAGCCAACAAGTCTATCGGCGGCCTCGTCCCCGTGCAGGCCTTTAACATCGTGATGGTCGCTGAAGAAGCCAAGGTCCTCGGCCCCAAGGCCGACCTCGTCCGTGCCACCACCGACAATCGCCGCTCGCTCCTCGGCAAGCTCAACGACACCCGCGCCCAAGGCAAAAACGACGACGAACTCAGCATGTTCAAAGAAGCCTTCGAACAAGCCTTCGCCATGAAGCCGCAGTTGATCTACTTCCTCACCGACGGCCGCGCTGCCCCGGAAATCGCCGACGTCGTGAAGAACATGAACAAAGACAAACGCGTCCGCGTCATGACCTACGCCTTCATCCAGATCAGCCCCGACGCCGAAGACATGCTCAAGAAAGTCGCCACCGAGAACGGCGGCAAGTACCGCTTCGTCCGCGAATCCGACCTCGGTCGCTAAATCGTCTTCTAACTTCTAACTACTAACTCCCAATTTCCTTCGGAGAAAGAAATGAAACGCTTCGCCAAATTCCTCCCCGCCCTGGCTCTCCTGGCCCTGGCCACGCCGGCCTTTGCCGCGGACCCGGCCAAGCCCGTGTCCGCCATCGGCATGTTCGCCTTCGCCATGGACATCCTCGTGGTCATCATGCTCGTCGGCTGCTCCATCGCCGGCGTCGCCATCGCCATCGACGCGATCTTGCGTATCCGCGAGACCCGCATCGCTCCGCCCGAAACGACTGAACACCTCCGCAGCCTCATCTCCTCACGCCAGTTCGAAGAACTCATGAACTTCACCAGCACCGACCAGTCCTACGTCAGCCAGTCGCTCAACGCCGGCCTGCGTCGCGCTCACCTCGGCTACCCCGCCATGCGTGAAGCCATGGAAACCGCCGCCGGCGACCAGACCGCTGGCTACTTCCGCCGCATCGAGTTCCTCAACATCATCGGCAACACCGGCCCGCTCATCGGTCTGCTCGGCACGGTGCTCGGCATGATCTACGCCTTCGACGCCCTCAACGCTGCCGGCGGCAACGCGAAGCCCTCCGAACTCTCCGGCGGTATCGCCCGTGCCTTGTGGCACACCTTCGGCGGCCTCCTCGTCGCTATCCCCTGCTTGCTCGTCTATGGCTTCTACCGCACCAAGGTCGACAAGATCACCGGCAAGGCCGCCCTGGTTTCCGAAGAACTCCTTGAATCACTCCGCCCCGCTGAAAAGGGCGGCACCACCGCCAGCAGCAGCGACAAGCCCAGCCCCAAGGTCGTCAAGAAAGTCGCCCCCGCCGCTCCGCAGCCCCAGCCCAACCCCGAAGCCTGATCCAACACCCTGTCGCGTGTGACCGTTCGCGAGCTGCCCCGTGGCGCGGTGGTCTCTCAAACAACGGCACACGCCACCCCTGTACTTCTGGCTACTGGCTACTGGCTTCTGGTTTCTAACAAAGGTGCGTTATGGCTCGCAAAGGCCTTGAACCTTCTCATGATGAGCACGTGAATGTCACGCCGCTGATCGACATCGTCATGTGCCTCATCATCTTCTTCATGATCTGCGGCAAGCTCGCCAAGGACATCAACACTCAGGAAGTCACCGTGCCCAAGGCTGCCAACAGCCAGGAACTCGGCGACCAGCGCGGCAAGCTCGTCATCAATATCGTCAAGCCTGCCCTCAACGACAATGGCCAGGCCGTTGGCCTGCCCAAACTCCTCCTCGATGCTGAAGAAATCAACTTCGGCCAGCTCGACGCCAAGCTCCGCGAACGCCGCCTCTCCTCGCCCGACATCAAGGTCACCCTCCGCGCCGACGAAGTCGTCTCCTATGAATTCATCGCCCCTGTCCTCGTCGCGTGCGCTCAGGCCGACATCAAGTCCGTGCACTTCTCCACCGTCCTCGAAAACTAACCTCTAACTCCTAACTCTGGATCCTGCCATGAGCGATACCGGCACCAAAAAAAAGAAAAAGGGCATGCAGAAGATGGCCCACACCGGCCCGAACATGACGCCGATGGTCGACATCGTCATGTGCATCCTCATCTTCTTCATGCTCGGCTCCACGTTCCTCGCGCCCGAGCTTTACCTGACCAACTCCATGCCCGCCATCTCCAAGCACGGCCTCGGCACCATTGAAGGCAACACCAAACTCCCCTCCGTCCGCAACATCATCACTATCAAGGTCAAAGATCAGGACGTCTGGGTGACCGCCTTTGAAAAGATGTGGAAAATCACCACCGTGAAGTCGAAGGACAAAGGCTACACCGACGCTGACGTGGCCGACTCTGAGAAGAACCGCAAGGAGGACCTCGTCAACCTCGCCGCCAGTTTCCGCGAACGCACCGCCGGCATGACCAACGACGTCCAATTCATCATCGCCCCTGAACGCAACGTGAGCTACCAGGACGTCATCAGCGTCTACGACACCTGCATGAAAGCCAAGATGACCCAAGTCGCCTTCGCCCCTGCGAAGTAAGCGACCCGCAGTCACGATCCTAATATTCCGCCATCGATCCCTCGCGCCGGCGCAGCGCGAAACACCCCTATCTTTCCGAGGTGACCCATGCGCCCCCAAACTCCAACCGCCAAAACCCACACCGGCCCAAACATGACCCCCATGGTCGACATCGTTATGTGCATCCTGATCTTCTTCATGCTCGGTTCCACCTTCCTCGCCCCAGAACTCTACCTCACCAACAACATGCCTGCAGTACCAGGAGGTCAGAGTCGCGAACCCGGAACCGAACCCATTCCCCCCGTGCGTGTTTCAATCGTTGTCTCCCGCCATGGTGATGCCACCTGGGTCTCTGCATTCGGTCGCCAGTTCCGTCTCGCTCCGGCAACTGAAGCCTCACGCAAACAAGACCTCACCGACCTCGCCGCCGCCTTTCAAGATCGCCACAGCCAGATTACCGGCGACGTCCAATACATCCTCGCCCCCCACCGCAACGTCCCCTACGCCGACGTCATCAGCGTCTACGATTCCTGCATCAAAGCCAACATGCCCAAAGTCGCCTTCGCCCCCGCCCGCTCACCCTAATACCCAATACCTAATACCCAATACCCCTTGCTCCGCATACAATACGCACCCTTTCACACGAGGTTAAACATGAAACTTAAAGCGATTCTCGCCGCCGCCGTTCTCGCCACCATGCCGGCCTTTGCCGCCGACTTCCCCGATGTCGAAAAATACAAGATCCCCAACCATGCTGACTCCGCATTCGCCCGTGAACTCTGGCGGCTCAACCAGGACTCATTGGTCAAATCCGCCCTCGAAGCCTCCAAGGGCTCACCCGCTGAAACCATGTGGCGTGCCCAACTCGTCGTCGCCACCTGGGACGAAATCGCCAAGTCCCGCACCGAAATCAACCGCGCCCAGTCCGACTACGCTGCCGACCTCACCCGCTACCTCGATGTCATGAACAACAACGGCATCGACGGCGGCTTCGCCCTCGACCACGCCAAGTTCATCTTCGCCAAACTCTCCGAGCCCATCATCAACCGCATGGAATACTGGGCCAACGGCGAAAAAGATCGCGCCAAGCTCGCTCCCATGGCCGCCCTCTCCGACCGCCTCATCAGGATCGCCGGCATCGCCGTGCAGGCTGCCATGGTCCAGGCCGAACGCAAGCAGCCCTTCGATGAAGCCGGCTACATGCGTGCGTACTCCGCCCAGGTCGAAGTCGAATACTACAAAGCATGGGCATCGTACTTCGTCGCCATGAGCATGACCCCCGGCGATGCCGAACGCACCAAGCGCCTCGCCGACGCCACCAGCACGCTCGAAAAATGGACCAACGACCCCGAGTCCGGCGTCATGTACCAGGCATTGCTCCTTCGCGGCAAAGCCTTCTCCGAAATGGGCGGCTCCGCCAATCTGAAAAAGGCCTTCGAAGACCTGCTCAAGGCCTCGCAAGCCGGCACGAAAGAAGCACCGAACCCGGCCTGGGTGCAATACCAGGCCCGCTACCAGACCGTTGTCACGCACATCCGCGCCCGCGACTTCAAGGTCGCCCGCGAAAGTCTCGAAGCCTTCAAAGACACCCTCAAGGGCGGTGCTCCTGAAGCCCTCATCTCCGCCGAGATGCTCGCCTACCGCGTCGCCTGGGCCGAGGCCGAGACCATCACCGACGCCAAGGCTCAGCAAGAAGCCAAGCTCGCCGCCATGAAGATTCTCGCGAATGTCATCGCCAAGGATGCGCGTTTCCGCGACCTTGTGTATGAACAGCTCGCCAGCCAGATCCCTGACACCGCCAACCTCACCGGCCTCATGCCGCTGCAGCAACTCGCTGTCGCATTCTCCAAGGCCATGGGCCAGACCGGCGAAACCTCCGCGTCAAAAGAATCGCTGCGTGCCGCCGTCGCCGCCGCCAACACCGTGCGCAACAACAAAGACGCCAACGAAGCCGAGCAGCTCGAAGCGACGTTCATCGTCGGCGCCAGTCAGGGCGTGCTCGAGAACTACGAAGACGCCGTCAAAACCAACGTCGAGTTCATCACGCGTGCCCCCAAGGACCCGCGCTCCAAAGCCCTCGCCGATGTCTCGCTCGATCACATCGCCAAGATCCGCTCCGTCGCCGGCGCTGACAAAGTCAGCGACGACATCCGCAAGGCCACGGCCACACTGCTCGAGTTCAAGAACAAAGGCCCCGGCGCCATCGGCAGCGACGACCGCTGGGCCCTCGCCTACGCCGTCAGCCTCGAAGGCGAAGGCAAGTTGAAGGACGCCCTCGCCGTGCTGTCGCGCCTCAAGCCCGACCACCCGAACTACGTTGATGCCCGTTACAACATCGTCCGCATCAGCGTGAAGATGCTCGATGAAGCCTCCGCCAACAAGGCCGGCGACGGCGCCATCTCCACCGCCGCCAACCAGCTCATCGAAGCCTGCGCCAAGTTCCAGGAAACGCTCCGCAGCGCCTCCAAGAACGCCGACAAGGCCGCCCTCGAACGTTACAACACGTACAAGAACGACATCTTCCTCATCGAAGTCTCAGCCCGGCTCAACCCCGCCTTCAAGGGCCAGACCGCCATCGAATACGCCAACCGCGCCCTCAAAATCCTCGACGAACTCGCCACGCAGAAAGACCTCCCCGCCACCACCCAAGGCGCTATCCTCCGCTACCGCATTGACGCCTACCGCGCCCTCCCCGGCCAGGCCGACAAAGCGCTCGAAGTCGTCAAACAGTACGCCGCCACCTCTGGCCAGGACGCCACCGCCGTCATCGGCGGCATGGTCCGCTCCACCCTCGAAGAAATCCAGAAGGTCGAAAAGTCCGACCCCGCCAAGGCCCAAGCGCTCGCCGGCCAAGCCGCCGCGCTGATGAGCTCGCTCGTCCAAGCCGCCGAGGCCGATTCGGCGCAACGCGACAAGGCCTTCGAGTACAAAGAACTCCAGGCCGACCTCATGGTCCGCGCCGGCAAATACGACGAAGCCATCAAACTTTCTCTTGAACTTCAGAAGGACCAGCCGCAGAAGCTCTTCCCCTTCATGGTCGAAGCCCGCGCGATCTTCGCCCAGGCCCAGGAGAAGAACGACAAGAAACAGTACGCCGTCGCCAAAGACTACTTCGCCCGCATCCTCCCCAAGGTCACCCAGGGCGTCGACAGCTACTGGGAATGCTGGCTCCGCATCCTCCAATCCATGGATGCCATCGGCGGCAGCGAGGCCGAAATCAAACGCACCCTCACCAACCTCCGCGGCAGCACCAGCAACCTCGGCGGCCCGCTCTACAAGGACGACTTCGAAAAACTCGTCCTCAAGTACAGCAAATAACCCGCCGCCACCGCGCATTCACCACAACTGGGCTACAGCCCCGTCATGTCCCGTAATCTCGGGCGGCGCAACCATTCTATTTGCGTAACCCGCCCCGCCCTGCCCCAAAAACCGCCCCATTGCCCCCCGCCCACTGCTACTTTACGCTACTTGCTGCGTGATACGTAACGGCGTTGGGGTTTCTGCATGGGCCATAGGCCGACAGACAAGCTGTTCGAGCAAGCGGTGCTTGCGAATATGGCGCGGCTTGTCGGCCTGGCGCGGGCAATGCTGGGCGCGCCGACACGCGACTCAAAAAGCCCCGAAGACCTCGTGCAGGACGCCCTCCTCCGGCTCTACCGCGTGCGCGACAACTACGACTGGTCCGACGGTGGCTGGTCGCTCATGGCCAAGGCCGTCGCCCGCAACGTCATCAGTTGCCGCCGGCGCAAACTGGGCTCCTCCCTCGACGCCGACGAAGACTTCGCCGACCACATGGGCGAGGCCCAGGACCCCGCCGAACGTGTGATGGGCGAAGAGGCTGCCGCTCTCATGCGGGCCCGCATCGACGCTCTCCCGCACAACTGGCGCGAAGCCCTCGTGCTGCGGGAACAACAGGAGATGGCCTACAAGGACATCGCCGAGACGCTCGGCGCTACCGAGGCCCAGGTCAAAACCTGGCTCCACCGGGCGCGAGCCAAGCTCCTCGGCCAAATTGAAGACGATGAAACCGGCGTGAGAAAGGCCGGCAAAGAGGTGTGATATGACATTCGAAGTGCTTGAACAATATCTCGACGGCGAACTCAGCGCCGAACAGCGCGCCGCCGTTGAACGCACCGTGGCCAGCGATCCCCGTGTCGCCGCCATGCTCGCCCAGGCGCAAGACCGCCGCGCCGCGCGCGTCGCCGCACTCAAGGGCTACGAACCTTCTTCAGCTGACGCCCAAGCTCTCGCAGAGCAGATACTCACCGCCTGTAAAGCCGGCGATGGCATCGCCGGTTCGCCCGTCATTGGCCGCGTCGGCAACTTTAACACGCTCAAGCGCATCGCCGCTGCCGTCGCTGTCATCGCCTTGATCGGCGCCGCCTACGGCATCGGCCGCGTCAGCGCCCCGGTGCAAACCGTCGAAGTTATCAAAGAAAGAGAAGTCGAAGTCGTCAAACTCGTCCCCGGCGAGTCCAAGACCATTCATCGCGTCGTCTATGTCAACAGCACCGGCACCACCCAGACCAAAGAATTCGCCGACGCCTCCGAGGCCGCCCAATACGTCCAAGACCTCCAGCAGCGCTACGACACCAGCACCATGGTCGCCAACCTCGACCGCCCCGGCGCGTTCTAACCGCTGCCCATTTGCATGTGGAAGGTTTCAGATATGCTCACGAAAACTCGCATCCTCGCGGCACTGCTGATCGCCCTCGCCTGCAGCGCCACCACGCGCGCTGAAGATTCCGCCCTCACCGATCTTTCCAAGGCCACTCAGGAACTCCACACCAAGATCAGCGGCGCGCTCGTGCGTATCAAAATCGAAACCAAGCCCGACGTCGTCCTCAACGAAACCCTGCGCAAAGAATTCGACCAATGGCGTGAACGCGAAGGCATGCGCGGCCCCGGCCCCGACAACCAGGGCGGACCTGGCGGCGGTGGCGGCAATCGCTTCGAACGCCCCGGCGGCGGACGCGACCAACGTGGCCCCGGCGGCGATCGCCCCGAAGGCATGCGCCGTCCGCCTCGCCCCGATGGCGAAACACCTGCCACCCAGCCCAACATGAGCCCCGGCGGCGGTGCCGGCGGACGCGAACGCATGATGGCCGCTTTCCTCCTCCGCCGCTTCCTCGAACAGGGCATCGCACGAAACAACTGGGACCCCGACACCACCGCCCGCGCCCAGGCCGCCATGCAACGCCTCGACGCCATGCGCGGCGGCATGGGCGGCGAAACCACCGGCGTCCTCCTCGACGACGAAGGCCACGCCCTCGTCTCCGCCACCCTCTTGCGCGACACCTCCACCGTCAAAGTCATCGCCGCCGACGGCAGCGAGACCTCCGCCACCATCGTCGGCACGCACACCGGCCGTCCGCTCTCGATCATCAAAATTACCTCCGCTGGCGAAACCACCCCGCTCGAAGTCTCCGGCGCACGCCCCACCGCAGGCGCTGTCCTCCTCGCACTCGACCCCCACAACAGCGCCATGGGCTTCATCGTCGTGCCCGGCAACAAACCCGGCAGCGGCCGCCGCGGCCATGACCGCTTCACCCTCTTCGGTGACGAGCGCGGCCCCGTACTCCTGTTCAACGCGAATGGCCAACTCGCCGGCATCGGCAGCGAGCGCCTCGCCGTCAGCGGCGAAACCCTCAAACGCGAAGTCGACTTCATCATCAAAAACAAAAAAGACCTCGCCCCCCGCCAGCTCGGCGTGAAGTACGCACCCCTGACCGCCGAGATGCGCGAAAAACTCAAAGACCGTCCTGGCGTCCTCGTCGAGTCCGTCGTCGCCGGCTCCCCCGCCGAAAAAGCCAAGCTGCAGAAAGGCGACATCGTCCTCTCGATCGACAAGCAGCCGCTGCGTCACCTCCCGCTCATCATGGCCGACCTCGCCGCCCGCGAAGGCGTTGTCCACATTACCATCCTGCGTGATGGTGAAGAGCTCACGTTAGACCTGCCCCTCAAATAAGCAGTTGACGCCAACTAGTTTCGCGCTGACGATTCAGGCATGAGTCAGACGCTTTATATCATTGATGGCCACGCCCAGATCTACCGGGCTTACTTCGCAATCATGGGCGGCCTCACCTCCCCCACCGGCGAACCCACCAATGCCACCTTCGGCTTCGTGGGCATGCTGCTCAAGCTTTACCAGCAATGCAAACCCACGCACGTCGTCGTCGCCATGGACGCCGGCTCCAGTGGCCGCGAAACGCTCGACGCCCAATACAAAGCCCAGCGCAAGCCCATGCCCGAGGACATGCCCGTCCAGATCGAGCGCATTACGCAGATCGTCGAGACCCTCGGCATCCCCGTTTATCGCGCTGAAGGTTTCGAAGCCGACGATGTCATCGCCACCATGGTCCGCCAGATTCGCACCGATCCCAAATACGCCGACGCCAAGATTTTCATGTGCACCAAGGACAAAGACCTCGACCAGCTGATCGACGCCCAGACCGTCATGTTCGATATCCAGACCAACGAGAAGATCGACCCCGAAGGCCTCCTCGCCAAGAAAGGCTACCTCCCCACCCAGGCCCGCGACGTCCTCGCCCTCACCGGCGATACCGTCGACAACATCGCCGGCATCCCCGGCGTCGGCCCCAAGACCGCGGCCAAGTGGATCAAAGAATACGGCACGCTCGACAACCTCATCGCCAACAAAGACAAAATCGGCGGCAAAATCGGCGAAGCCTTCCGCGCCAACGTCCACGTGCTCGATCAGTCACGCAAGCTCGTCGAACTGCAGTTCGACGTCCCTATCGGCTCGTTCGATTGGGCCGCCTCCTCCGTCAAGCCCGAGCTCCTCCCGAAGCTCGCCCCGCTGTTCCAGCAACTCGGTTTCTCGCGCCTCACCCAAATGCTCGAGCAAGTCGTGCAGCAATACCGCGCCAGCGGCGCGATGCTCATCGACGTCGCCCCATCGCCTGAACCAACCAAAAAGAAACCCACCCCCGCCCCCAGCGCCGGCGGTGGCGGCCTGTTCGACATGCCGCGCGATGATGCCCCCTCAGCCCCAGCCACATCGCCCGATGAAGAAGAATCCGCCCCGCCGCAAACCATCACCGGCCTCAAGCCCGTCGATGGCGTCTACACCCTCGTTAACACCGCCGAAACCCTCGACGCCATGCTCGCCGCCCTTCACGGCTGCGACGTCATCGCCCTCGACACCGAAACCGACGCCCTCGGCGCCATGCAGTCCAATCTCTGCGGCATCAGCCTCTCCGGCAAAGTCGGCACCGGCTACTACATCGCCGTAAAAGGCGCTGGCGATTGCCTCGACCTCGCCACGATCAAGCAAAAACTCGGCCCGCTCCTCGCCGATGAAAAAGTGAAGAAAGTCGGCCAGAATCTTAAGTACGACATCAACGCCCTCCGCGTCGCCGGTCTCGCCGTTGACGGCGTCTACTTCGACACCATGGTCGCCAGCTACGTGCTCGACTCCTCGCGTCTCTCCCACGGCATGGACGCACTCGCCGCCGATCTCCTCGGCCTTCAACCCATTCCCATCAGCGACCTCATTGGCAAAGGCGCTAAGCAAATCAGCTTCGCCGACGTGCCCCTCGATCGCGCCACCCACTACGCCGCCGAAGACGCCGACGTCACCCTCCGACTCTATGAGAAGCTCCACCCCCAAGTGCTCAAGGACGACGCCACCAAGAAGCTCTTCTTCGACGTCGAAATGCCGCTCGTCCAGGTTCTCGCCGACATGGAATACTTCGGCGTCAAGATCGACACCGCGCAGCTCAAGCAGATGTCCAAAGAGCTCAGCGAAAAACTCATTGAGCTCTCCAAAAAAATCCGCGAAGCCGCCGGCTTCGATTTCAACCACGACTCCCCCAAGCAACTCGGCGATGTCCTCTTCAACAAGCTCAAACTCCCCGTGGTCAAGAAAACCAAGACCGGCCCCAGCACCGACATCACCGTGCTCGAAAAACTCGCCGACCAGCACCCCGTGCCAAAACTCATCGTCGAATACCGCAGTCTCACCAAGCTGAAGAACACCTACCTCGACACGCTTTCCGACTTGCCAAGCCCCCGCACCGGCCGCGTCCACGCCAGCTTCAACCAGACCGTCGCCGAAACCGGCCGCCTCAGTTCCAGCGATCCCAACTTGCAGAACATCCCGATCAAAACCGAAATCGGCCGCCAGATCCGCAAAGCCTTCGTCGCCGACCAAGGCTGCAAGCTGATCTCCGCCGACTACTCGCAGATCGAGCTCCGCGTCCTCGCCCACTTCTGCCAGGAACCGGCCCTGCTCGAAGCCTTTGAACGCAACATCGACGTCCACCGCCTCGTCGCCGCAGAACTCAACGGCGTGCCCGAAGACCAGGTCACTCCTGAAATGCGCGCTGTCGCCAAGACCGTCAACTTCGGCATCATCTACGGCCAAACCGGCTTCGGCCTCTCACAGGTCCTCAAGATCCCCCAGGACCAGGCCAACGCCTACATCACCGCCTACCGCCGCCGCTTCCCCCGCATCGAACAATTCACCCACGAATGCATTCAGCAGGCCAGCGTCTACGGCTTCGTCGCCACCATCCTCGGCCGCCGCCGCGCCATCCCCGACATCAACAGCGCCATCCAGGCCCGCCGACAGTTCGGCCAGCGCGCCGCGCTCAATTCCGTCATCCAAGGCAGCGCCGCAGACCTCATCAAACTCGCCATGGTCAACCTGCACCGCAAGCTCGCCGGCCAGCAAGACGACGTCCGCCTCATCATGCAGATTCACGACGAACTCGTGTTCGAATGCTGCGACGCCAAGGTCAATCCAACCATGGACCTCATCCAAGCCGAGATGACCGGCGCCATGAAACTCAAGGTGCCGCTCAAAGTCGACATCGAAGCCGCATCCAACTGGCTCGGCAACGACTAATCACTTGGCCGGCGTAAGCAGCTTCTTTTCCAGCCATACCCACGTCTTCGCCCACGCTTCCTTGGCCTTCTCTTCGTTATAAAGGCCAACCTTCCTCGCCGACTCGCTGGCAAACGCATGCCCCACGCCATCGTACCGATGAATCTCCACGTCCGTCTTGCCCGCTTCCTTCAGCGCCGCCTCCAGCGCATCCACATCCCTGGGCGACGGGTTCTTATCCGTGTTGCCAAAAATCCCCAGCAGCGGCCCCTGCAGCTTCCTCAAATCCTCAACCTTCGTCGTCATGCCCCCGCCATAAAACGTCGCCACCGCCTTGACCCGATCATCCGTCGTCGCCAACCGCAGCGCTTCACGCCCCCCCATGCACCAACCAATCACACCGATACGCTTTTCATCGACAACATGAGGTCGCTTTTCCAGCACGTTCACGCCGCGTGCGTAATCAATCGCCGCCTGCATGATCTTCATCGTGCGGTCGTCTTTAAGCCCGCTCTTCAGCTCGGCTGCTTTTTTCGGGTCGTCCGTCGATTGACCATCATAAAGATCGGCCGCGATCGCCACAAAGCCGCGTCCGGCAAACTCAAACGTGCGGGCCTTAATGTCATCATTCACGCCCCACCACTCTTGCAGCACGATGAGCGCGGGCACTTCCCGGGCTTCAGTCTTCGGCCATACCACATAGAGCCGTGCAGCCTTCTCACCCGCAATCGGCACCTCAACCCAATTGCCGACGATCTCCGTCTTAACGGTTTCTGCGGCCGCCTGCTGCGCCGCGTTGGCTGCTTCACCAAGTCTGCGTTGAACCAAAACCTTCGCCCCCTGCACCTGCGCAAAACTCGTCGCCGTCATCGCCAGCAAAAACATCATCGCCAAACGCCACATCATCCACACTCCTTCTTTAGTCTGAATTCTGAACTCTGAACTCTGAATTCCGACTTCTAAAGTTATGTTAGGCCCGCTTCAGCAATCGCGACGGCCTTTAACAATCCCGCCGCCTTGTTGATCGTCTCCTGGTACTCGCTCTCCGGCACGCTGTCCGCCACCAACCCCGCACCCGCCTGCACGTACACACGGTTGGCATCAACCCCATCCGGGATCACCACCATCGTTCGCAGCGCAATGCATGTGTCGAGGTTCCCGTTGTAATCCACATACCCCACCGCCCCCGCATACGGCCCCCGCTTCGTCGGCTCCAACTCATCAATAATCTGCATCGCCCGAATCTTCGGCGCCCCACTCACCGTGCCCACCGGCAACGCCAACCGCATCGCATCAAACACGCTCTTGTCACTCGCCAGCTTCCCCTCCACATTGCTCACGATATGCATAACATGGCTATAACGTTCCACGATCATCGTGTCCGTGATCTTCACGCTGCCCAGCTCTGCCGCCCGGCCCACATCGTTGCGTCCCAAGTCCACCAGCATGATGTGCTCCGCCCGCTCCTTCGGGTCCGCCAGCAGATCCTTCTCCAGCGCCACATCCTCCGCCTCATCCTTGCCGCGCTTGCGCGTCCCCGCAATCGGACGATTCGTAATCACCCCATCCTGCACCCGGCACATGATCTCCGGACTCGACCCGATCAAAATGCACTCCGGGCTCGTCACATAGAACATAAACGGACTCGGATTCACCACCCGCAACGCGCGGTAAATATCAAACGGCCGCGCACTCGTCGTCGTCTCCAGCCGCTGGCTCAACACCACCTGAAAGATATCGCCTGCCTTGATGTATTCCTTCGCCGCCAGCACCGCCTTCTCAAAGCCATCCCTCGTAAAGTTGCTCGTGTACTTCGGCCGCAGTTCCGCATTCCGATCAATCTCCCCCAGCGTAAACGGCATCTGCTTCTGCAGCGTCGCAATGATCTCCTCAATGCTCGCCACCGCATCGTCATACGCCAGCCGCACCTTATCCGCCCCCATATCCGTGATGTGCGCATTCGCCACCACGATGATCGTCTTATTCACATGATCAAAAATCACCAGCTCGTCGTACTGCCCAAACAGCATATCCGGCAAATGCCGGTCATCCTTCGGCATCCCCTTCAGCTTCTCCCCTTCCAGGTACCGCACCGTGTCATACCCCGCAAAACCCACCAGCCCACCCGCAAAACTCGGCAGCCCCGGCACCTTCACGCCCTTATTGGCCGCATGCAGTTTCTCCAACTCCTTCAGCGGATCACTGCTCGCAAACGTCCGCGTATCGATCACCTTCGTCCCGTGGCGTTCTTCGATCGTCACCCGCTTGTCATACGCCTTGATCACGCGCTTCGGCGCCACCCCGCTAAATGAATACCGCGCCACCCGCTCCCCACCCACCACCGACTCCAGCAAAAACGAATGCTCGCCCCGCGTCGACAACCGCTCATACGCCGTCACCGGCGTCAAGTGATCCGCCAGCAGCGTACGGTAAACAGGCACCACCGCCCCAACGCCCCCCTCCACGGCAAGACGCGAAAAATCTGCAAACGTCGGCACATTGACGGCTGTCGGCACAGGTATCTCCACAAAACACTTGTGAAAAGTACCCGCCACGCCCAAAAAATCAAAGCGCCGGCACCGCCCCGCTTTGCAGACCGCATCGCCAACTCGTAAACTGACACCCTTTACGGAGATTTCCCTGATGTCGGCGACTACGACCACTACTGACAAGCCAGTCCCGCTCTTTGAACTCGCCACCCAGTGGCAGCTCATCCGCAACGAAGTCGAAGCCGCCGTGCGCGAAGTCCTCGAATCCCAAAACTACACCAGCGGTGCCGTCTCCGGCCCCTTCGTCGGCCGCTTCGAAGACAACCTCGCTAAACGCGTCGGCGGTCACGTCGTCGCCCTCTCCTCCGGCACCGACGCCCTCATCGCCGCCATGATGGCCCTCAACATCCGCCCCGGCGACGAAGTCATCACCACCCCTTTCACATTCTTCGCCACCGCTGGCAGCATCGCCCGCCTCGGCGCAAAACCCGTCTTCGTCGACATTGATCCCCAAACCTTCCTCTTCGACCTCGCCCAGGTCAAAGCCGCCGTCACTAAGAAAACCCGCGCCATCGTTCCCGTGCACCTTTACGGCCAGATGGGCGACACCGAAGCCCTCGCCGCCATCGCCTGCGGTTCCAGCCAAACCATCGACGTCATCGAAGACGCCGCCCAGGCCATCGGCGCCAAAGACCCCAAGGGCCGCCACATCGCCGAGATGGCCCGCTGCGCCTGCCTCAGCTTCTACCCCACCAAAAACCTCGGCGCCGCCGGCGACGCCGGCGCGCTCGTCACCCGCGACGAAAAACTCGCTACCCGCTTCAAGCAAACCCGCCAGCACGGCGAAACCACACGCTACCACCACGAATTCGTCGGTGGCAATTTCCGTATGGACGCCCTCCAGGCCGCCATCCTCGACGTCAAACTCCGCCACCTCGACACCTGGAACAATCGCCGGCGCGCCATCGCCGCCTATTACACCCAACGCTTCACCGGCTCCGACATCACGCCGCCCTACGTCATCCCCGGCGCTTACCACGTCTACCACCAATACGTCGTCCGCGCCCCCAAGCGCGACGCCCTCAAAGACCACCTCCAAAAGCACGGCGTCGGCTCCAACATCTACTACCCCAAGGCCCTCCACGTTCAAGCCTGCTTCGCCGACCTCGGCTACCAGAAGGGCGCCTTCCCCCACGCCGAAAAAGCCTGCGACGAAGTCCTCGCCCTCCCCATCTTCCCCGAACTCACCGACGCCCAGATCGCCCGCGTCGCCGACGTTGCCCTCAGTTTCTACAAGTGAGCGCAACGCATGACCAACAAACAATCAGCAACGCGCCCGCCCACGCTGCAGTGGCACGGCGATGTCGACGGCCAACTCGTCCTGCTCGATCAGCGCAAGCTCCCCACCAGCGTCGAATTCATCAGCATCACCACGGTTGAACAAGCCTGGACCGCTATCCGCAATCTCACCGTTCGCGGCGCGCCCGCCATCGGCGTCACCGCTGCTTACGCCATGGTCCTCGCCGCCCGCGCGGTCCCGCCCACCAGCCAAGCCGTCCATCTCATTGAGTCGCTCACCAAGGCCAGCCTCTACCTCCGCTCCGCCCGCCCCACCGCCGTCAACCTCGAGTGGGCCGTCGAAACCATGCTCCACGTCGCCATCGCCGAGCGCGGCATCGGCGTCCGCCCCATGATGACGCGCCTGCTGCACGAGGCCAAACAAATCCACGCCGACGACACCGCCATGTGCCTCGCCATCGGCCAGCACGGCGCTCCGCTGATCAAGCCCAACACCGGCGTCCTCACCCACTGCAACGCCGGCGCTCTCGCCTGCAGCAACCACGGCACCGCCCTCTCCATCATGTACGAAGCCCAACGCCGCGGCACCCCCTTCCGCGTCTACGCCGACGAAACCCGCCCCGTCCTCCAGGGCGCTCGCCTCACCGCCTACGAACTCCACGCCAGCAACATCGATGTCACCCTCATCTGCGATAACATGGCCGGCCTTCTCATGAAGCAAGGCAAAATCCAACTCGTCGTCGTGGGCGCCGACCGCATCGCCGCCAACGGCGACACCGCCAACAAAATCGGCACCTACGCCGTCGCCACCCTCGCCAAGGCCCACGGCATCCCCTTCGTCGTTGCCGCACCCAGCAGCACCTTCGACCTCATCATCAAGTCCGGCGATGAAATCCCCATCGAAGAACGCGCCCCCGAAGAAATCACCCACGTCGCTGGCACGCAACTCGCCCCCGACGGCATCAAAGTCTACAACCCCGCCTTCGACGTCACCCCCGCCCACCTCATCCACGCCATCATCACCGAGCGCGGCCTCATCTCCCCCGTCAACGAAAAAACCGTCGCCGCTCTAATCAACTAATCGTCTGTACAAATCAAAAACTCACCAAAATCGCCCGTGCAGCACAACCCCTCGCACACACCAAGCCCTTGGTGCTCTTGGCGCCCTTGGTGGTTAAATGGCCTGCTTCACTGCCCCGCGTCCGTCGCCCCTTCCCGCTCCGGATTCATGATCTTCACCTTCATCCCCTCGCGCACCAGCCCCGCCAGCCGCAGCGCATCCCAGTTCGTCAACCGAAAGCACCCATGCGACCCCGTCTTCCCGATCATCTCCGGCTTCGGCGTCCCGTGCATGCCATACCCCGGCAACTCCAAACTAATCCACGCCAGCCCCACCGGATTCCGCGGCCCCGGCGGTATCCGCAGCTTGCTCGTCACGTTCCGCACCTCCGGCCACATCCGCGGGTCAAACCAATACTCCGGATTCGGCGCCGCAATCGCCTTCACCGCCGTATCGTCCGCCGGCAACTTCGCCTTGTCCCGCGCGATCGAGCAGTGAAACAACGCCACCTGCTTGCTCGCCTTGTCATACACCCGGATCGTCTTCTCCGTCAGGTTGATGTGCACATGATCCACGTCCCCCGAGTTCCGTTCCACCCGCGCCTTATTGTCCTGCGGAAACGGCCGCACGTTCGGCACCCAGATCTTCTCCCCCACGCTGATCGTGCTGAAATTCACCGCCGGGTTCAACGTCGTCAGCAACCCGCGCGAACACCGAAACTTCTCCGCCAGCATGTCCATCATGCTGTCATACGGCAGCCGCTCCAACTTCGCCTTCTCAGTCCAATCGTCCGGCAACCGCCCCACCTGCGCCGTATCGTCGGCCGTCACTTCATACACCACCACTGCCCCATCCACATCCACCTTCAAATCTTCAAACACCTTCTTGTCCAGCCAGTCCGTCCCCGCCGGCAGCTTCGCCGCCACCCATTCCTTCAGCGCCATCTGGCTACGCCGGCCAAACTTCCCATCCAACAACCCCGGCGAAAACATCTCCCCCTCCAACGCAATCTGATACGCCAGGTTAATCCGCAACTGCTTCGCGATCGCCGGCTGCGAAGTCGCCGTCGTCTGCGCATACACCACCGAAGCCAGGCCCAACACGCTGACTGCCACAAGACGCCGCACCATGACTGCCGCTCGCTTTCTTGAATTGTTTACGAATGCCGTTGCATCATCGGCTCGGCGATGCATTATCAATCGATAATTGTACCTTGGCAATTCTCAAGTGCCCTCGGGCGGTTTCTGCGCCTCGCCACCCACTGGACCCGCCCCCGGCGGCACCGTCCCGCCACCCTCCGCCGCAATGCGCTCGTTGCGTTCCTTCTCCGCCTTTTCCAGCGGCGACATCTGCCCCGGATTCATCTTCCGCCAGATCTCATCACGGTCGACATGCACCTCGCGCGGCGCCTGGATCGCCAGCCGCACGCTCGAACGCGACCACTTCACGATCTTCACTTCGATCTTGCCGTCGATGATGATGCTTTGGCCTTCGCCCCGGCTAAGTGCGAGCATAACACGCCTTTCACGATCCATCCCCCCACCCAAACCGAGCTATTGTACCCAACAATTCCCAATTTGCCCGCTCATTTTTTCCAACCCAAGAATTGCCACGAAAAGCACAAAAGACACCAAAACTACCTCTGTTTTCGTGTCTTTTGTGGCCATTTAATGCCGTCTATACCAGCTCATCCAACTCATCCACCAATTCCCCAAACCGCGCCAACGCCGTCTCCACCGGCTCCGGCTTCTCCATATCCACCCCGGCATCCCTCAGCAGATCCAGCGGCCACTTGCTGCAGCCCCCTTTCAAGAATCCCAGATACGCATTCAGCTCATTCTTCCCGCCCGTCAGCACGCGCTGGCTCAGCGCAATCGCCGCGCTCAACCCCGTCGCATACTTATAAACATAGAACGCCCGGTAGAAGTGCGGAATGCGCAGGCACTCCAGCTCCAGCTCGGTGTCGATCACAAACTTGCTCACCTCCCCCTTCTTGTCCCCCGTCGTCCCAAAGTACTTCTCCAGCAACTTGCGGTACTCGCTCCGCAACAGCTCCACCGTCAGCGGCTCCCCCTTCTCCACCAACGCATGCGAGATCTTCTCAAACTCCGCAAACATCGTCTGCCGGATCACCGTCCCCCGAATCTCATCAATCGCATGGTTGATCAGGTACGCCCGCTCCTTCTTCGTCTTCGCCTCGCTGATCAACTTCTTCAGCAGCAGCTGCTCGTTAAACGTGCTCGCCACCTCCGCCACAAATATCGTGTACCCGTAATACTGGTACGGCTGGTTCCGCGCACTGTAATACGTGTGCATCGAGTGCCCCGCCTCGTGCGCCAGCGTAAACACGTGGTCCAACACCTCCGGCTGATAGTTCATCAAAATATATGGCTTCCCCTCAAAACCCCCGCTTGAAAACGCCCCGCTCTGCTTCCCCGCATTCGGATAACGGTCGCACCACCGCCCCTTCGTCAGCCCCTCATGCAGCGCCTTGCAGTACTCGCTCCCCAGCGGCTCCAGCGCATCCACCACCATCTTCACCGCGGTGTCCCACGGATAAAAACTCTTGATCCCGCTCACAATCGGCACATACGTGTCATACATGTGCACGTCCGCCAGCTTCAGCGCCCGCGCCCGCAACGACAAATACTTGTGATTCGCCGGCAAATGCCGGTGCACCGCCTCGATCAAACTGTCATAAACGCTCACCGGCACATTGTCATGAAACAGACTCCCCTCCCGCGCACTCGGATAACTCCGCACCTTGCTGTAAAAGACATCGCGCTTCACGCTCGAGTCATAGCTCGCCGCCAGCGTATTCCTGTGCGCCTCGTACTGCGCGTAATACTTGTGAAATGCCGTCTTCCGCACCGGCCGCTTCGGCGAATGCAAAAACTTGCTGAAGCTCGAATGCCCCAGCTCCACCGCCACGCCCTTCTCATCCTTGATCGCCGGCCACTTCAGATCCGCATCATTCAACTGCCGGAAAATCGAATTGCTCGCCTCGCTCATCTGCCCCGACATCGCCAGGATCTGTTCTTCCTTCCCCGTCAGCGTGTACGGCCGGTACCGCACAATGCGTTCCAACGCCAGACGCCACTCCGCCAGCTCCGGCGAAGCCATCAGCGCATTCATCCGCTTCGCGTCGATCGCCAGCAACTCCGGCCGGATGTAGCTCGCCGCCTCCGCCGCCTTCGTGGCCACATGCTGAAACCGCCCCTTCATCCGCTGATACGTCGAGTTCCCCTGGTCTTCCGACGTCTTCAAAAACGCATAATTCCCCAACCGTTCGCTCAGCTTGTCCGCCTCGCGATCAAAGCTCAGCATCTCCGCCAGCGTCTTCGCCGACTCTCCCAGCCGCCCCTTGTACTGCGCGTATTTCTCAACCACCTTCTCATACTGTGCAAACGCCTTCTCCCACGCCTCATCCGTCGGATACAAACTCGCCAGGTCCCACTGATCCTCCATCCGAACCTGTGAACGTGCAGGCAGCTTCTTAGTCTTAGCGGCAGTCTTGGCCATCGGCATTTCGTCCTTCAAAAAAACAATGCGGCATATTGTAGCGTGCACCGTCAGACAGACCACCGCATGCCGATGCTACGCAGGTCTTATACTCGTGTTATACTCCATCAGGTAACCTGACCACGGAGCACGTTTACTGATGCCGCCAAAGCTCGCTGCCGTTCATTCACGACCCGGTGTCGCGCTCTACGAGGTCGCCAAACTGCACCTCCGCGAGGCCATTGCCGGCGGGCTGTTCCAACCCGGTCAACGGCTCCCCAGCACGCAGGAACTCGCCAAACAACTCTCGGTCTCCCTCGTGACCATGCATCGCGCGCTAAAAGAACTGGAAGAGGCCGGCGTCCTTCGGCGAGTCCAGGGCAACGGTACGTTCGTCACCGAGGGCGGCGCCGGCACACTGCAGAAGCTGCGTGTAAGCCTCGCCGTGCAGAACACTGCATCCTTCGCCGACTACTACCACAACCGCATCCTCGAAGGCATCACCAGTGCCGCCCGTGAATCCGGCGTCGAGGTCATCATCGTCCCCCTAAACGAGACGCCGCCGCAGCGCTGCGATGGTCATCTCCTGCTTAACCCTACCGCGGCCCAGGCCGAGCGTTTCCTCGCCCGCGCCGGAAGCAAGCCCTCAATCGCGATCGGTGCACAGCTCACAAACATGGGCTGGATCGATATCGACAACAACGACATGGTCATCCGCGCCATCAATCACCTCTACATGCTGGGCCATCGTCACATTGGATTCGTCGGCGGCGATGACGAAACCAGCAACAGCCGCGATCGCTACAAAGCCTTCGCCGACCACTGCGCCAAATGGCCCGAAATCACCCCCTGCCCCCTCAAGACCGAGTCATGGCAACTCACCGAAAAAGAAGTGCCCAAGCTCCAGGAAATACTCCAGCGGAAGCGCCGGCCCACCGCGATCATCGCCGGGGGCTACTACCTCGCCCTCGAAATCTATCGCGTCGCAGCATCCGCACGCCTGGCGATCCCCACAGACCTCTCGCTCGTCGGCGTCGACGACCCCCCCAGTGCTGGCTACCTCTCGCCGCCGCTCACAACCCTCCGCCAACCTTTGTCCCTCACGGGGCAAACCGCACTACTGCGCCTGCGCGAAATGGTCCAGAATCCCGGCCTGCGGCTTCGTCTTGTCTTCCAGGCTGAACTGATCGCACGCGGATCCACGGCACGACTGTCTTAACAGCTCGCCACAGAATTAATTGGCAACAATCGCCCCTTCATTCTATCATTATATAAGATACGAACAAGGAGGCCATGTGACTCATCGAGGCAATACGCGTCCCGTGCGTCGACCAGCCTTTTCTCTCGTCGAACTCCTCGTCGTAGTCACCATCATCGTCCTGCTCATCGCAATCCTGCTCCCCGCCCTGAGCCGGGCCCGCGATCGCGCTGCCACCGTGAAATGCATGTCCAACCTGCGCCAGTTGTCCACCGTCTACGCGCTCTACGCCCAGGACAACGGCCAGCGCGTTCCCATCGGCTACTGCAATGCCATGCCCTGGACTGGCTACTTCCTCTGGAGCGGCACCGTCGGCCCTGGCAACGGCTTCCCACTCATGGGCTGCCTCTACAAAGAAGGCCTTCTGTCGGCACCCAAGGCGTTCTATTGCCCAAGCCAGACCAATGCCTCCTGGCAGTTCAATACCCCCAAAAACCCTTGGCCAACAGAGGGAATTCAGCCGCCGATCAACACGCAGGTCCGCGTCGGCTACACCTCCCGTCCTGCCGTCGAGTGGGATCCCAACACCTCCTGGGTCAAGCCCAACACCCGCATGGTCGAACTCAAAGACCTCTACGGCAAAGCGATCCTCGCCGACATCGTCGGCATTCCCAAAAACAGCCCCGATGCAACCACCGTCCATCACCGTGCCCTGAATGTTCTCTACGGCGATGGCAATGTGCAGAATGTCTCTATCGCCGCATACAAAAATGTGCAGTCGCTGATCGAGCCCTATAACGCCGCGCCCAATCAGGTGCCCCTCTCGCTCTACCTCGACGATGCCAATCCCGCCGCCAATGCGCTCTGGAATATCTTCGACCGCTACTGAGCGATGTTGCCCGAATATTCTTGACAATCCCTTATTTTGATATATCTTATATAAGACATATCTTTTGCGTGTCAGCCACGAGGTAGAGAGAGATGGCAGACGCCAATGGGGCCGCCTGCATATTTCGTCATCTACGGGAGTTCTCTATGCTCCGCTCGTACGCTGCCGGCTTGGCCGCTTCCCTGGCTATCGCCTCGCTCTCCACCAACTCAGCCTCGGCCGCTTTTGTCTACGAAGGGTTCAATACCGGTGCCGCCTCCGGTACATCACTCTCCGGTCTCGCCGGCACAACATCCACCGGTTGGGTCAACGCTTCCACTTGGAGCACCAGTAACCCCACTGGAACCACCGTCACCTACAGCAGCACCGGCCTTACCTTCGGCTCAGGTGCCACCACGCTTGATACCGCTATTGGCAGCATGGCCGTCACCACCGGCAGCACACAGGGCAGCAGCTTCGCAGGCCGCCAAATCGCCACAGGCTCCTTCTCTGCCGGCGCTACCGTCTGGGGCAGCTACCTCTTCAACTTCAGCAACATCGCGAATGGCACGCCCGGTGCCTCCGTCAGCGGCGCCATCACCGGCGCTACCAGCCTCACCGGCGGTTCCTCCTCCGGAGTGGCCGCAGTCTTTGCCAAAGATGGGACCGATCCCCTCGCCGGCGTACGCAACACCAGCGGCACCAAAACACAGTTGACTGGCACCTTCGAAAGTGCCAACTCCACCTACATGGCGCTATTCCAACTCGACAACGTCAACAGCGCCGTCACCAACGCCACCGCCTCCGCCTGGGTCCTCACCAGCGCCCAGTTCGACAATTTCCGTGCTGGGGGCATCACCGCCGCGGAGCTCAATGCCGCCACCCTTGGCAGCGGTACCACCAACGTCCTCCAACGCATTACCAACGTCACCCTCTCGACAGCTCCCAACACCCGCACCCTCAATGGCAACTTCGTTGCCTTCCAAACGTTCGTACCCACCGGACTCACCGCCGGGTCAACCTTCCGCTTCGACGAGTTCCGCCTCTCTGACACATCCATGGACGCCGCCACCCCCTTGGTCGTTATCCCCGTGCCTGAACCAGCAAGTCTTGCCGTACTCGGGCTCGGTGCCACAGGCCTGCTTCTCCGCCGTCGCTCAAGACGCCGCTGCGACCGATAGGAGCAACCCGCGTGGCGCCCCAATGTCCGCGATTTGCACCTTGCCCACATACACCTTAGCGTTAGCAAACCCCACCTTCAGCCCGCAGAACGACACCGTTATCCCCGCCGTAATCGCCACGCCCAGCGGCTGGCCCGTGTCGCAGTCCAAACCTGATGGAATATCCACGCTGATCACAAATCGCTTGCTGGCATTGATCGCCTCAATCATCTGCCGCGGCAACCCCTCCACCGCGCGCGACAACCCCGTCCCAAAGAGCGCATCCACAACCACATCATGCTCGCCCCCCTCCACCACCCAATCGCGCAGCTCCGCACGAGGGTCCGTCACCACCGCGATCGGCAAACGCATCTTCTCGACAATCGCCAGCTGCGCCGCTGCCGCCTCACGAAACGCTTCATGCGCCCCCAGCAGAAAAATCTGCACCGGCACCCCATGGTTATGCAGATGCCGCGCTGCCACCAACCCATCCCCCCCATTGTTCCCCGGCCCGCACACGATCAGCACCCGCGCCCCCGGCTTGCAGTGCTGCCGCACCAACTCCGCCACCGCCCGCCCCGCATTCTCCATCAGCACCACGATCGGAATGCCAAATTCCTCCACCGCGCGGCGATCAACCTCGCGCAGCCCGGCGCGGTTAAATGTGTGGGGCACAGCCATGCCGGAATTGTACTGCGAGAGCCGCGACCGCCGGCAAAAAAATTAGCAGGCGAAGGCCTAATGGAACTTCGCCTGCCGGAGGGGAGAAAATAGCACGGTCATTTGGGCAGGTCGCTGGTGTATCGCGAAAGGTTGGTTTAAAGTGTCAAGCAAAATCTAGAAAATGTATCGACCGAGGTAGGCATTTCTAACAACATTTTTCCCAGTTTACCCAAAGCCCCAATGTCTATTTCTTTCACAAAGTCCAGAATAGGCGACCCGCAGTGATCATAACTATCGACGGCCCAGCAGGTTCCGGCAAATCCGCCGCAGCGCTCGCCCTCGCCAAGCGCCTCGGCCTCCCCCACCTCGACACCGGCGCCATGTACCGCGCCGTTGCCCTCGACGCCCTCGAACAGAATCTTCTTGACAACCCTGACGCCATTGCCGCCCGCTGCCGCCAGATCGTCCTCGACTTCGATTGGGCCAAGACCCCAGCCGCCATTCTGCTCGATGGCCGCGATGTTTCCGACCTGATCCGCCAGCCGCGCGTGACCGACATCACCTACCAGGCCGCCGACAACCCCTGGGTGCGCGAAGAACTCGTGCGGCAGCAACGCAACATCGGCCGCCAGTGCGAAGCCAAGAAGCGCGCCCCCGGCGAGGTCGCCGGCGGCCTCGTCACCGAGGGCCGCGACCAGGGCACAATCGTCTTTCCCCACGCACCGTTCAAGTTCTACCTCGACGCCCGGCCGGAAGAGCGGGCCCGGCGCCGCATCGCCCAGCTCGCGGCCAAGGGCATCAGTGCCGAGTACAACGAACTGCTTCAGCAGATCGTGCAGCGCGACATGCGCGACCAGGCACGAGCCGTCGGTCCCTTGTCCCGGCCCAAGGACGCGATCGTCATTGACACAACCGAGATGAATCTCGACGAAGTAGTTGAGACGCTGCTGGCCCACATCGCTAAGAAAAACACGCTTTGGACGTAAGATGACCAAGGACCAGAAAACGCAGATCAACTACGTCTACCGCGGTGAAGGCACCAGTTTCGGGCAGCGCCTGGCCTGGAACGTCGGGCAGGTGTTCTCACGCATTCTCGGCATGGTGCTCTTCCGCCTCACCGTCCGCGGCCTGCAGCACATCCCCAAGACCGGCCCCGTGCTGATGGTGACCAACCACCAAAGCTTTCTCGACCCCTGGCTGATCGCCATCGCACCATCACGCCAGTTTCATTTCATGGCACGCGATTCACTCTTCAAGAACAAAGCCTTCGGCTGGATCATCTCGCTGCTGAACGCCTACCCCGTGCGCCGCGGTGCGGCCGACCTGACATCCATTCGCATGACCATCGAGCGGCTCGAACAGGGCCGACTGGTCAACATCTTTCCCGAAGGGACGCGAAGCACTGACGGCAGCATCGGCAAGGTGGCGCCGGGCCTGACACTCATCGTTAACCGCTGCAAGATCGATGTGCCGATCGTGCCGGCGGTGATTGACGGGGCATTTGAGGCCTGGCCACGCAATAAGAAATTTCCGCGCCCAAAGAAAATCCGCATCGTTTACGGTGAGCCGATTCTGCCCGCCACTTACCGGGCGATGAAGCCCGATGAACTCGCGGAGTTCATCCGCAACACCTTTATCGCGTTGCAGGGCCAGTTGCGGGGGCAGTAGCGCTCGCCGGCAATTCGCGAAACTCCACACGATGTAGAACATACGTCCCCGGCGTGCTGCCCGGATCAAGACGCAGCGGCCCTTGGGCGTTGGCCGGCAATGCCACAAAGTAACTCCGCCGGCCGGCAAACGATCGCGTCACAGACACCAGGTTGGCGCTGTACGTCGGCACACTCCCATCAAGCCAGTACAGATTCAGGGTGCTGGCGACCGGCGCTGTCATGTCCACCTGTACCATGCGCGGCCGGTCAGACTTTGGCATCTCCACCAGCAGCATCGCATCGTGGCCAGTCGTCGTCACTTCCAGCCCGCTCTCAATGGCCCGAACCGTCTCACCGTTATGCGGGCGAATCACCGTCGCATCGTGCAGATTCACAACCTGCGGCGCCACGCCACGATTGAACGCGTCGTAGTTCTTCGCCCACACGCGGCGGTACTCCAACCGGCTGAAGCTGACCGAAAACTCCCGCTGGGGCCCGGACTGCGGCACGAGGCGAAACGCCTCCACCGCCCCCGCCTGCAACGCCTGCAGCCCCTGGTCGTAATACAAATCCACGAAACTTGCCGTCTCGATCTGTGGCGAGAGTACGAAACCCGCCTCGCCCGACGAACGCATGTAGCGATACTTGCGGACCGCGCCGGTCTGCGCCTCACGCAGTTCCAGCGTGTAGCGATGCGTCTGGTAGAAGGTTCCGCGGACCTTTTCTGAGAGCAGCTTGTCGAGATTGATCTTTGCCCAGATCGGACCAGCACTTGCCTCAGGCACATCAATCCATTCGCCGGTGCGATGCCGGGCCGTGCTGATGGCCTGCATCATCAGTGGCTGGGGCTGCGCGCGACGCTGCAGAATATGCAGGTGCGGCGCGGCATAGTCGCTGGGCTCATAGCGCGACAGCACTTCCGGCCACGACAGAGACTCTTCCTGCTGTCCATAGCGGCCATCAATCGGGTTCATCCGCCACAGCAGAAAGTCGGGTGCGTCAAGCCGGCGCAGATGCGCGGCGTTCATCTCCAGCAGTTCAGGCGAGTACGTGGCATAGCTCTGGAAAACTGGCCGCGGCTTGAACTGCAGACCCGCCACCAGCACCTCCTGTTGGCCGCAGGGGTAGGTATCCACCGTGCCCGGCAGTGCGGGCAATTGCGCCGCAGTCTTGATCAGGTCGCGGTGCAGTTGGGCAAACGACCGCCATTGGTCGTACCGCGCCGCAACATCAATCACGTCGCGAACGCGCTGCAGATGCAGGGCGTGCGCCATGTCGTACGCCACCGGCACCAGGTGCGGCAGCGAGAATGACCAGACGAGTATTGCTGTGGTGACGATCGCCGCACCGATCTTGCCGTCCCGCCCGTCAACCAGCAGCGGCGGCAGCAGCAGCCAGGCCGCTGCCAGCAGCGTCAGCACGGCAAACATGACATGGCCATCATCATGGCGCACAAAGGCGAGGCGGAACTGGATCAGGCAAAGCAATAACGTCACCAGGCCCGCGGTGACGGCTTGCGTCCATTCGCGCCGGCAAAGCCACAACAGCGCCCAGATCAGCACGACAATCAGCAGAACTGTCAGCCAGCGTTCCTTCACGGGCCCCGTCATGGCCATCTCGTTGAAGCCTTCAGACATGCGCCAGGAATTGATGAAAAACGCCGGCAGGTTGGCAACATGCTGTTTGGCCAGCAGCCAGAAGATGACGATCGACGCCGCGAACACGACAGCCAGCCACGGGAAACGACGATGCCGCAGCAGGTCATGCGCGGCGCAACCCAGCACCACAAGCGCTGCGGGCACCCCGATGCTGAATTTGATCAGAACGCCCAATCCCATGGCAACCGCAATGGCAAACTGCAAACGATCGCGGCCCGGCGTTGGGGTACGGCCGGGCAGCAACCACAGAAAAAGGTAAAGGAACGGCAACTGCGACCACGTAGCCCAGGAGGGGTAATAGTAAATGCCCGTGACCAAAAAGCCGGTCACCACGAGCCACAGCGCCGCGAGAATGTTACGCCGGATATAAAGACGTGCGATATACGCCATCGCGACGAAGATCAGCATCGCCGCCGCGCCGTTCATCGCTTGTGCGAGCAACCATGTGTATTCGTGATAGCGTGGCTCGCCGAGAAAACCGTACGGCCCATACGTAAAGACGATATCCACGCCATGCTGCAGATTGCTGCGGAAGAAATGGGCGAGGTGGGCATTGAAGTCGGCGTGCAATTCGCTTTCGGGCATTCGCGGCAGAACCGCGGGCAGCAGGATCGCGCAAAGCAGGCCCGTGATGTACTCAACAATCCGGCGTGAGGCCGCCACGCGGGGGGCGATCGCAACGGGTGCCGAGCAAGTTTCAGAACTGGCGATGTCACAAGCCATTGTTGTGGCACACAATGACGTTTTTGCTGGAAAATGCAAGCTCTGCTCAGGCCTGTGCGGCGGCCTTGCGCCGTTTGAAGAGCCGCCAGACGATCCACAGGATCAGCACCCATGGGCCGATGAACAGCACGCCGGTAACGACGAGGTAGAGCGAGTAAAGGAGCGCTGCCGCCGAGGCGCCCAACGCCGCGCGGATCGTAGAGCCAAAGCCCTTATCGTTGGAGATGATCTGGTCGCGCGAGGCCAGCGTGAGCTCGATGCGTTCAACGGAGTAACGGCTGTCCGGAGCATTGGCGTTCTTGATCGTCTGGTGAACCTTCTCCTCGCCGCGCAGGTCGCGGATCGCCGTGAGCATGTTCATCGTGTTGCGGACGGGGACGTCGAGCACGAAGCGCGCCGTCGTGCGGCCATTGGCTTCCTTGTTCATATTGAAGTCGATCTCGCGGACATTGTTGGGCCCGATGGTTGCCCGCAGCGAATCGACAGCCTTTTCCACCGACTCAACTTCAACGCCGACGATGCTGGTGCGCTTGGGGGCGATAAGTTGCGCCGCGGTCAGCGTGATCTGGTAACGCAGTTTGTTTTCAAGCGTGTTGGCAGTGTCCGTCGAACGCACCGTGTTGCGCGAGGCGACATCGATGCCGGCGTCGGCCATGCGCTTCTCGAACGCCATCTGTGCTTCCCGCGGAAGTTCAATGTCGATCGTGCCGCGGACATTCTGCGGATCGGATTCAACCAACTGCGAGCTGAGGATGCGCGGAACGACCAGCGGATCCTTGAGATCGCCGGGCTTCTGCACGATCTCGAGCAGCGAGCCGTAAGCCTTGGCGACTTCGGGGGCGATGGCAGTCATGGTGTGGTTCTCGCGCGGGGCGATGGCGGCCGCACTGATAATGCGAAGCTGCAGGCCACGCTTGCTGGCGGTGACGTTGCTGCTGTCGCCCTGTTCACTGGTCGTGACGGTGAGTACTTCACCTGCCTGGCGAATCGCGCCGATGATTGCATCGGCATCGCCGGCCAGCATGTCCGCACGCAGATCGCCGGTCATCTTCTCCGGCTGTTCGCCAGAAAGCGTGGACGAGATCACCCGGCCGATCATCTTGGAGTTATTCTTGTCCGCTTCGACATTCGCGGCCCGCAGCTTGGCGATGATGTTCTTGAAGGCAACATCAACATCGCGCACGGCAAGGTTGATCGTCGTGGTTTCTTTGGGCATGACCGCAGCGCTGCTGACGATGCGCAGCTGCAGGCCCCGCTTGGCCGTGGTCACGTTGGCGGTGTCGGGATTCTCCGCGGTGGATGTCGTCAGCACTTCGCCCGCCTGGCGAATCGCACTGATGATGCCGTCGGCATGCGTGGCCACGAGGTCTGCGCGAACATCCGCGACCATCTGCTCGGCCCGCTCGCCGGTGATGCTCGACGAAATCACGCGGCCAACGCCCTTCAGCGGCTTGTCATCCTTCTTCTCCGGCTCCGCAAGAGTTGCTCGCACCTGCCCGAGCACCGCCTTGTACGCGGCATCAACATCGCGCACCGCCAGCGTGAGCGTGGTGGTCTCGCGCGGGGCGACGTTGGCGAGGTTGTACATCGAGATGATGAAGCGTGTTTCCTTCTGCTGCACCTGCACGGTGGGCGCCCCGGTGCCGCCGGTGGTGGTTTGCTTGCGATCGCGATCGAAACGGGCCAGCTTGCCCAGCTGGCGAAGCTGTGCCGCGACGATGTCGGCCTTGTCGGGCGCCACCTCGCACACGATGCGCGCCGTGAACTGGTCGGCATCCAGCTTCTTCAATTCGCTTTCGATGATGCGGCCCTTCGCATCGTCGATCGCCTTGCGGGCATCCTTGTATTTGGTCTCCACATCATCCGTCTCCAGGGCCATGGTGATGTTCTCTTGTTCCGCGGCGGCGGTGGGCTTCTGGATGTCCTTCTCATACGCAGTGATGGTGAGCGTGGCCATGCCGACGAGGTTGTTGTAGTAGCGGATCTCGCCTTCGATTTTCTCAATGCGGACGCGATAGGTGCCCAGTTGCTTCTCGGCCTCGATGATGTCCTTCACCTCGCCCTTGCCGCCCTTGATGAGATTGATGAGTCGTTCTTCCATGGCGCGAAGGGCGCGCAGTTCGGACTCCAGATCGGTGTATTGTTTCGTCACATCGTTGGCGGAGATCTGCTGCGACTTGAGTTCGCCGAGCGCGCGAAGTTTGAGCAGCAGGCGGTCGAGGCGTTCGGGCGGAACGCGAACGACGATGGTGCCGCGGATCTTGCCGTTGGCGAGTTTGTCGGACGAAGTGGATGAAACAAAGCCGCCCTCTTCGCCGACGACGGTAGCCACGGTTTGGTAGGCATCATCAAAGGCGCGAACTTCGAACTCGACCTCGCCGTTGCGAATGATCTTGCGTTGGGCCACCTCAGCCTGCACAACCGGCGGCGGTGGCGGCGCGCTGCCAGCGGGCCCCGTTGGCGCGGGCGTGGCGGCGGCCAGGGGTTCGGTCTTGGCGTAAATCTTCGGTTTCTCCTCGGCAATCTTCTGAAGCTTGCTGACTTCGCCGAGTTTTTCGACTTCATCGTATTTGCGCACTTCAGGCGCTTTCTGCGATCCATCGCTGTAGGCCAGAGCACCGCCGATGCCGGGCTGATAGTAGGTGCGGCCGGTCGTGATACTCAACCTACCAGCCTCTTCCTTCCAGATGTTCTGGCCGTCTTGTTTCGCGACGCGATCCCGTATGTACCCGCCGTCGCCTTCGCGTGCGGGGCGCGGGGTAACGGGGATGAGCGGAACGCCATAGTGGGCCAGCCCTTCCTTGTTGGCTTTCCCATCGTCGACACGGTAGTCACGGAGTTCATTGCCCACATTGCTGCCTTGGCCAGCCCCTGATTTTTTTGAAGCCTCACCGCGTCCTTCACCAGCAACGCGCCCGTACGTGTCGCCTGAGTCCTTCAATTCCAGCAACGCTTTGCGGTTCGATTCCGGAAGATTCGCCCAACCGCCGGGCTTGCCAGGGGCAAGATCCTTGCCGGCACGTTGCTTGCCGCCTTCCATGTCCTCTTCGACTGGCAAGGAGCCGTCAATGGTCTTCGACAGATACCGCTTCGACTCAACGCCACTTCTGGAGACACCAAGCGGGTCAGCTGGAAAGACATCGCCATTGCTCTCCGCAAAGACATTCTTCGATTGGAGATAGCCGCGAAGTTCAGAGGCAGACGATGGTCTTGCCGCAAAGATTGCTGAGGGAATAAACGCTTCAAGTCGCGGCAACTGCGGCCGCGCATCCGCCATCAGCTTGTCGCTCATCGGATTCGACAGCAGATCATTCTCAACCAGGTGATTGGCCGCCAGGCCCGTAGCGCCAAGGAGAAGTGCCGCCGCAACGCCGACGCCGGCGCGTTTGACCATGGGATGAACGAGTCGACGTGGCATGAGTTGCCCCTTTACAGCAGAAACCAGTTTGTCTTCAAAATCAGCACCGGGCGCCGCGCCGAGCCGCAGCAACGTGCGATCGGCATCGCGGGCCTCGGTGAATGCATCAAAGCACTCCGCACAACCATGGATATGTGCGTCAAAACGGGCGCGCTCCTCGGCACTCAGCCCGCCGGCCAGGTAAGCCGCGAGATTCTCGTGAATGAAGTTGTGTTCGTTGTCATGCATAGTTCAGACTTTTCACCACAGAGGTCACAGAGAGCACAGAGAACGAAGGAGGAATATTTCAAAAGTCTCTGTGTCCTCTGTGCTCTCTGTGGTTCATCTCAAAAGGTCCCTTCGCGCCTTTGCGTCTTCGCGGTTAAGGGTGCGTTCATCTGCTCTCGCAGCAGGGCCATGCCGCGGTGCAGCAGGCCGCGAAGTGCGCCGTCCGTCAGGCCCAGCGTGGAGCGAATCGTGTCGTAGTCGGCGCCGGCGAGGTAGCGCATCATCAACGGCTGGCGGTAGTCCTCGGGCAGCCCTTCAAGCAGGCCGATGAGACGCTCGCATTGTTCTTGTTGCTCAAGCTGTTGGGCCGGTTGAGGGTCGGGCGTGGCGAGGGCGGCGAGCGCCTCACAGGACTGCGTGCGGGCCGTGTCACGTTTGGCGGCAGTGGCGCGGCGGGCGTGGTCGATGGCCATGTTGCCGGCCAGGGTGCAGAGCCAGGTGGTGACATGCGCGGGATCTTTGAGATTGCGAATGCCGCGCCATGCGGCCAAGTAAGTTTCCTGCAGGATGTCGTCGGTGCGCGAGCGGTCATGGGTCTTGAGCAACACGTGGGCGTACAGCAGGCGGGCGCTCGATCGGATGAGCGATTCAAATGCCGCAGCGTCACCACGCTGGGCCTTACGGGCCATCTCTGCCAACATCACGCGTTGCCCTCGTACTCAGATAGACGCACGAGAAGGCCAAAGCGCGCGCGGAAATTTCGCAAATTTTCGGCACCAAGATTCTTTGGGGTGTGTATTCAGCGATTCAGCGATTGAGGGATTGAGCGATTGAGTGATTTTCTTAGCGAATGCCGAGGCGCGATTGCGGATTGCCACGACAATCGCCTAATCACTCAATCGCTCAATCGCCAAGCTATATCTGCCAATCCGCCGGGTCCTGCTGCTTAAACTCGCGCGGGGGGCGGTTGCGGTACTGCAGTTCGGGGTTCTTCATGCTCACGCGGGTGTGCGGCGGCACGCTCTGCGTGATAAACACATTGCCGTTGATCGTGGCGCCTTTGCCGATGACCGTTTCGCCGCCGAGGATCGACGCACCGGAATACACCGTGACATCATCTTCAAGCGTGGGGTGGCGTTTGTGCCCGCGAAGCGATTGCCCGCCGCGGGTCGACAGTGCCCCCAGTGTGACGCCCTGGTACAGCTTCACGCGGTCGCCGATCGTCGTGGTTTCGCCGACCACCACGCCAGTGCCGTGATCGATGAAGAAAAACTTGCCGATCGTGGCGCCGGGGTGAATATCGATGCCCGTCAGTGAGTGCGCGTACTCGGTCATGATGCGCGGGATCAGTGGCACATTCTGCTTGAACAATTCATGCGCGATGCGATTCACGCTGATCGCAAAAAGCCCCGGGTACGAGAAAATAATCTCGTCGGTGTCTTTCGCGGCGGGGTCGCCATCAAATGCCGCCTGCACGTCCGTGGCCAATATGGCCCGCAGGTTCGGAATGTTGCCCAGAAATTCCTGCGTAATCGCATCGGCTGTGGCGTCGCAGCTTGGGCACAATTCGCCGCGGCGGGCCGCCTGGTGCGTAATCGCCTTGCGGATCTGCTCGCCCAGTTTCTCCTGCACCTGCGCCGCCAGCGCGGTCACGTGCACTTCAAGACTGTCTCGGGTCAGATTCTGCTTGCCAAAATAGCCGGGAAAAAGCAGTTCGCGAATCAGCTTCACCAGCTCGATCACCGCGTCGCGGTTCGGCAGCGGGCTTTCATCGATGTGCCGCGTCTTCGGCTCAGCTTCGTAGCTGGCGATGATCGCGTGGACGAGTTCGGGGTTCGGCTTGGTCATAACAACATCTTATGGCACGAGACGCACAGGTTCTAATTCTTCAACGCTGCGACGGCTTCCTCCACCCGCAGCGTCCCTTCATAAATGGCCTTGCCCACAATGATGCCCTGAATCGGCAGCGGCTTGAGCGCCACGATATCGTCAACACTCTTGATGCCGCCAGAGTGAATCACCGGCACCTTCTTGCAGATCTTGGTCAGCTTCACCGTGGCCCGAACATTCGGCCCCTTCAGCATGCCGTCGCGGGCAATGTCCGTATAGATGATCGCCGCCAGCGGCCATTCATCCACTTCTTTGGCGATATCAACCGCCTTGGGCATGTTCTCAGCGGTCTGCGTCCACCCATGCGTGGAGACCAGTCCGTCACGCGCATCCAGCCCAAGCACCAGGCGATCGCGAAACCGCGGATCGTGCGCCACGGTCTCAAACCACTGCATCTCCGCCAAGGCACGCGTGCCCAGAATAATCCGATGCGCACCGATCGCGAGGACATATTCCATCGCTTCTTCCGTGCGAATGCCGCCGCCCACTTCCACCTTCAGCGTCGTGCTGCGGATGATTTTCTCAATAATCTTCAGGTTGATCGGCCGGCCTTCCTTAGCACCATCCAGATCCACGACATGCAGCCACTTGCAGCCCGCATCCTGAAACTTCTTGGCAATGTCGACCGGGTCCACTTCGTACGTGGTCTGCTGGCTGTAATCGCCACGGCGCAGGCGCACCACCTGGCCGCCGCGTAGGTCAATGGCTGGAATCAACTCGGGCATGTCGGTTCATCTCTTTAACACGAAGTCTCGAAACCACGAAGGTACACGATGCGCGGGAAAAAATTAAGCGATTGAGCGATTCTGTGATTGAGTGATTCTCCCAACCAGCATCGAGGCGCGAGTGCATGAATCGCTTAATTGCCTAATCGCTAAATCACCAATCACCCTCAATCACCCGCGCCAGCGCGCAAAGTTATCCAATATCTTCGCGCCCACCTGTTGGCTCTTCTCCGGGTGGAACTGCGTCGCCATCAGGTTGCCACGCTGGATCACCGCCACAAACTCCCCGCCGTAGTCGGCCGTGCACGCAATCACGTCGCGATCCGTCGGCACCAGGTGATAACTGTGCACAAAGTACACGAAGCTCCCCTGCTCCAGCCCCTTCACCAGCACCGACTCACGCTGCCAGCGCAGCGCGTTCCAGCCCATGTGTGGCACCTTCAGGTTGTGCGGCGGCCCATCCACGGTAAACCGCTTCACCGCCCCGCGAATCAGCCCCAGCCCCTTGTGCTCGCCATCTTCGTAGCCAACCTCCGCGACCAGCTGCAGCCCCAGGCAAATGCCCAGCATCGGCTTGCCCTTCCTGTCGTGCTCCTTGATCGCCTCGGCCAGGCCCGTCTCGTTCAGCACGCGAATCGCATCCTTAAACGCCCCAACGCCCGGCACCACCAGGTGATCGGCCGCGCGCACCTGCTCCGGCGTGCTAATGATTTCCGCAGCGTGGCCCAGACGCTCAAAGGCCTTTTGCACGCTGCGTAGATTGGCCATGCCATAGTCAGTGATCGCGAGTTTCATAGCACCACAGATTAACACAGATGAACAGAGATTAAAAAGCAACAGGGCGCGATCGCATGACCGCGCCCTGTCTCGCTTTATATGGTCAGACTTTGCGTCTTACTTGCCGTTCTTCACAACGATGATTTCCACGCGGCGGTTCTTCGAATTGTCCGTCTTGCTCTTCGGTTCGGTCGCGGCCTTGCTCACAATGTGCATGCTCGACTTGGCAACGCCCTGGCTCGCCAGGTAGTTCATCACCGCCGTGGCGCGGCCAGCGCCGAGGGCGTAGTTGTCCTTCCAACCGCTCTTGCCAACCGGCGTCGGATCGGTGTGGCCTTCAATCCGCAGGGACTGCCCGGCGTAGTTCTTCTTGATCAGCGCCGCAACGCGATCCAGCGCCTTCTTGGCCGACGGCTTCAGCGTGGCCTTACCCGGATCAAAGAACACGTCGCTGGCCAGTTCAATCTGCGTCTCGCCAGCCTTGTTCTTGCCGAACGTTACGCCAGCTTCGCCCTTAAGCGTCGGATCCGTGGCCGTGGTCTCTACCGGCGGCACATCGGTCATGCCCGGCGTGGTCGCGCCGCCGCCCGCAGGCGTGGTCGTCACAGAGCTGCGGGCAGCCGCGAGCTCGCGCTCTTTGGCTTCCAGCTCAGCCTTCTGGGCATCCATCTGGGATTTCAGATCGCGGTTCTGCTGCAGCAGCGAGTCGCGTTCCGCCTGGGTTTTGTTGTCACAGCCGACAAACAGCGCCAACGACAGCGCGAGTGTGGCAAAAAGACAGGTGCGGGTGAACATCAGAGAGACCTCCGTATCTCAGGTCGGCGTGTCGCAGGCATGTCGGTGGGCGTCAAACACTAACGCACACGGGCCAGGCGCCAGGCCGGTCGAATTCGTAGATTCATCGGTTGGGCCGATAATGTATGAAATTGTACTGAATACCACGTGAATCGCAAGACGCGGCGTCACTGCCCAATCAACACGGCCCGGTACCACCCGATCACCGGCCACGCGATCAGCAAACTCAAAATCGACGCAATCGACAGCCACGGGCCGTAGGGCAGCACATTGGGTCTCCGCCGCACCATCAGCACGATCGCCCACAAAATCCCCAGGAACGGCGCAAAGAAAAACGCAAACGTCACCAGCACCGGCCCCACGATCGCCCCCACCCCCGCCATCAGGTGCACATCGCCCAGCCCCATCGCCTCCTTTCCAAACAGCAGCGTCCCGAAGATCCGCACAAACCACACGATGCCCCCGCCCACCAATAGCCCCAACAACGCCCCCAGCAACCGCCCCAGCCAATCGACATTCGGCAAGTGCAGCGGCAAGTAATACGCCAGCGTCGCCCCACCAATCGGCAACGCCAAAAACAACACTTCCTTCAAAATCTCACGCCGCGCGTGGGGCGTCGAAATCTCCTCCACCACTTCGTCGGTCACATCCTTCGTGTCCGCATCGCGCGGCAACACCGCAATCAAAAACATCACAATCCCACCGACCAGCATCACAAATGCCGCCGCCTTCAACGACATGCCCACCCACGCCGCGATCACCAGCACCACCAGCGTCGCAATCGCCGCCAGCGACGGCCCCTTCTTCGTCAACTTCGGCAGCGGCGCCAGCTGTTCCTCTTCCTTCCTGGCTTCAGCTTTCTTCGCGTCAGCCTTCTTAGGCTCCACCGGCGGCAAGTTCGCAAAACTCTGCGGAATGATCTTCAGCACCACCAGCACGTTCGCGACCAACAAACCAATCGTGGCCCCAATCGCCGGCAGCGCCCACGCGCTCGTCGGCGCCAGCACCGGCACCGCCGGGTGGTCCAGCACCGGCGCCACCAGCACCCCCACCACCGCCAAAAATGCAGGCAGGCTCAAAGGAATAATGTACCAGTCCGCATCAATCGCCGAAGCTGCAATCAACGTCGCGATCAGCACCAGGTGCACGATCAGCAACGCATAGTTGGCAACATTCGACTCGCCCTGCGTGATCGAGCCCGCGACGAAGTACGCCAGAAACAATCCGAGAAACAGCACCCCGGTCGCCAGTTCCACCAGCGGATAACGAATCGAGATCGGCGAGGCACACTTCGCACATCGCCCCTTCAGCACAAACCACGCCACGATCGGCACATTCTGATACCAGCGGATCGGCGTGTCGCAGATCGGACAATGTGATGGCGGCCAACTCAGCGTCAGCTTCCCCGTCTTCCCCTGGTACACCACCTCGCGCCCACGGTGCGGCAAACGCCAGATCACCACATTGAGAAACGACCCAATGCACGCGCCCAGCGCAAAGAAAAACACGGCATGAATAATGATCTGCGGATTCACGCGGCGAATTGTACGGGCAGGCGAGCGGAGTTTCGAGCGATGGCACGAGCGTTCCCGCTCCCCTCATCGCCCAGCAAACATCCGACCGGATCGAACGCCCTTCGCTTTGTACAACGCTGCCAACGAGATCGCCGTTGGCACTTCAATCGACCGCGGCGGATCGAAGACCGAAAGCGAATGCGTCCAGTTGAAGGCCTCTTTGAGCGCATAGTTAACCAGGCGCTCGATGTCCGCGCCATGACGGGCGCTGTTGAGCGCCTCGTTCGATTTGTAATAGCCGTTGCGGTTGTGATTGCGAAACAGCATCGGCGCGCGGTCATACAGCGGCACAAACAGCGTGAAATCCGGCTGAATGATCGCGAGCATCGCGCGATAGAAAGCCACCTGCGGATTAGGTCCGCAAAGACACGGCGGGGTGCTCTCCGATGCGGGATCAAGATTGCGCTCGATCTCCGCAACGTCACGCGCATCAAACTTGCCGTGACGGCGCTCGGTGAGAAACCGCAACATGTCCAACTTCAGTTCCAGCCGCTTCCTGCGATGCCGCGGATTGTTGACCAAGTTGTCAAAACAAAGCGGATCCTTGCTGAGGTCGTAGAGGGCCATGTCCTTCGTTTCGGGCGTGGCCACAAACTTCCAGTCGCCCTTCACCAGCGACCGGGCGTAATACTGCTCGCACACGCTGAATGGCCGCGGCGTAAAGTTTTTACGCTTCGCTGGTCGCAGCGCCACACTCTGGCCATCGATATCCGCGGGAACAGGCAAACCCGCGAGATCGAGCAGCGTAGGCAGCACATCGATAAGCTCCACAGGATCGTCACTGCGGCGCGGGCTCGCAAACCCCATTCCGCGTGCCGGCTTGATGAACAGCGGCACACGCGTGATTTCTTCCGAATACGTGCGGCAGGTCTTCTCAAACAACCCGCGATAACCTGCCTCTTCGCCATGATCGGCCGTAAACACGATCGCCGTGTCATCGTAACGCCCGCTGCTCTTCAAGTGCGTAATGATGCGGCCAATCTCATCATCAATGAATTCGATAAGTTTGAAATACGCCGCCCACGCAAAGCGAATCTCGTCATGCTTCTCCGTCAGGATCGACGAATGGCAAAGGTAGTTCCACACCACCAGTGGCGGTTGCCCGGCAAGTTGTGCCGGTGTCGGAATTCGCGCGTGCGTCATGCGCGATGGATCAATCTGCTCATACCAAGGCGACGGCAATGCGCACGGCTGGTGTGGACGATCGAGCGTAAGATACGCAAACGCTGGCTGCCGCGTCCGCCGACTCAGAAAGTTGATGCAGTGGTTGGCACAAAACCGCTCAAGGCTGTGTTCCAACGGGACATCCGAGCGGCACGACTGCTTGCGAAAGTTGCTCATCTCCGGCTTGGCCGAACTCGGAACGCGCTGCTTGCGTGCCAGGTCCCACGGCACGTGCCCATGATTCTGGTCAGTCGGATACGGCAGGCCGTGTGCTTCGCAGTACGCCCGGTATGTGTTGCCGGTCGGCCGTGCAAGATTCATGTCCTCCGGCAATGTGGGGACAGCCTCATCCCAATTCCACTCATCGCTGTTAAGCGACCGGCAGTGGAACTTCCCCCATGCCCCCGTGCGATAGCCGTAGTCTTTGAACATCTGGTGCAGCCACCGCGTTCCCTGGCGCACGAACCCCGCAAAGCCAAATTGCTCCGTCGTCGATGGATAACGCCCCGTCAGCATCGACACGCGCGATGGCAGGCACAGCGGATGATTGCAGCGCGCGTTCGTGTACACCCACGAGTCGCCCGCAAGACGGTCGAGGTTGGGCGTCCGCACGAGGTCCGAGCCAAGACAGGACAACGCCCGGGCATTCCATTGATCCGTGTGGATAAGCAACACATCCGGCACGCGCGTCGGCATGGCATCAACTCCGCAAATCTACTGCAGAAGGTAGCGACGCGCATCATCAGCAGCAATTACTGGCAATGGTGGAAAAATAACTTTTATCTGCCGCGACTCACGGCCTGGCGCGCGTGGCCGGCTGCGTCGCGCTCGGGCGGTTCGGGTCCGCCAACGGCTTGTCAATCGTCGGCACCTTGACCGTGTAGTTCTCGTTATCCTCCACTACTGCCTCAGCACCGTTCGTGATGCTGCCCGGCATATCGCCAATGTGCTTGTTGCCTTTGACGACATTGCCCTCCGCCGGCGCCCCCGTGATCGCAATGCCGCTGCCCGCGGTCGTGTTGTTGATGATCCGCACATTCCTCAAGTAATGCCGGTCCCAATTACGATCCGACACCACGAAGATGCTCGAGATCTTCGTATCTGTGCCCGGCCCCTTCGGCCGAATGTCATTGCCCTCAACCAGCAGGCCATCAATGCCGGCCGTCAGAAAAACGCTCAGATACGCATTGCCCTTATTGTTGATGATCTTCGAATCTTTGATCACACAGTTGGCGTGCCCCTCGTGCATCAGCCCTTCGCCGTCGTTGATGTAATAGGTGCCATCGCTCGACAGATTGCGATACACCTCGTAGTCGTTGCCCTCCACCGTGTACCGCCAACCGCGAATGGTCATCGCGCGGTTGTCGTTCGTGCTCGAGCCGCTCGTCGTGCCGATGCCCGTATTCGTTATCCGCTGCACCCCCGGCTTCATTTGAATCACATTGAACGACGCAATCGTGCCATCGCCCGTGAAGTGAATCGCTGTGCGCCCGGTGAGAAACACGTAGTTGTTTACAATCACAATGCCCTTGCGAAAACCCCACGGATGCGTCTCCGGCGTGCCCTTCGGATCTTGCCCGCCCGCGCCGCCCAGCGAGTACCCATTCACGGTGATGCCCCCGCGATTGTCATGATCAAACAGCACATCGCGCGCTTCCGTGTCTTTGCCAAAGCGCGGATTCTTCTGCACGACATAGCCCTTCATCATGAAGCTATCCGTCGACGGGTTAAGCCGGTTGTTCGCGACCAGCGCATTCTCCGCCGTGTAGAGGCGTATCGCCGAGTGCTTCCACCCCGGGTAGCGCTGCCACCCGTGCTGGCCGATGCTGCGGCTTGGCACTTTCTCGTCGGGCACGGCCGTGTTCATCAGCGTGCAGCCCACCACAAAACGATTCCGTCCCGCCTCGTGCGTGCGCGTCTCATCAAAGTTGATATGCCCGCGATTGATCGCGATGTTCACGAGGCCAACGTTGCTCGTCGTCGCCGGATCCGCCACGCGAAACCCCTTGAACGCCGTTTCGTTCGCCGTCCCGTCACCTTCAAACGTCGGCTCATACTTCGGAAACTCAAACCGCGTCGCCGGCGCATAATCGTCTTTCCGCGCATCCGTTTGTTTTGGCGTCTCACCACGCAAGATGATGTTGTTCTGCAGCGTGATGTGTTCTTTGAATTGATACACACCCGCCGGAAAGAATATCACGCCGCCCTCCGCCCCCAACTGTTTCTGCGCTGCCGCCAGTTTCTCATCCGCCGTCGCGCCCGCCACCGTCGCAATATCCACCGTGCGTGACCAATTCAATTTCTCCGCCCAACTCACCTTGTATGGCGTTAACGGATTATCCGTCGGCACCGCCGCAAACCCCGGCACCGCCGCCACCAACAACGCAAAAACGTAATAATGACGCATGTTTCTCATGCCAGTCCAACGCCGTAATACGCGTATTAATACGCCCGCCCCGCAGCATACTTAGATGGCTTGCCTGGCAGACCACCCCCGCGAGCGGGCATGCCACGCTGTGCCAACATTTAACAACGCCGTTCCATCGATTACTGTACGCACAGAGAATCCACCCGAACTGGAGGCACACCTGTGCGTACACGGTCACTTCACCGCCACTCGCTTGAGTCCCTTGAACCACGACTATTGCTCTCCGCGGCCGTGAATGTCGCGTCCAGCCTGCGGTCATCGCTCTTTGTTGAGAACGCGGGCCAATGGGCCGATGACGCCGTGCGCTTCGCCCTGCATGGCGATGGTGCCAGCATTGCATTAACGCAGGCTGGCGCACAGGTTGAACTGCGCCGCGTTGGTGTGGATGAGTCTCTTGAAACACACAGTTTCTCGCTCGATTTCCTGAATGCTGAAGGAGCCGAACTAACAGGCATCACCCCCAGTGACGCGACATTTAACTACGCGCTCGGTGATAAATCGCTTCACCGCAACAATGTCTCAGCTTTTGAGGCGGTGCGTTACAACGAACTTTATGCAGGCATCGATCTGCTGACATGGGCGCAGGCCGACCACCTCAAGTATGAGTTTCACGTGATGCCGGGGGCGAATCACGCGCAGATTGCCATACAATATGAAGGCATCGAAGGCCTGACGCTCACTGCTGACGGAATGCTGCTGATCAACCTTGGTCACGATTGGGCCGCGCTTACCGACGATGCCCCGCTGGTCTACCAGGAAATCGACGGCCAGCGCGTAACCGTCGCGGCCGCTTTCGAATTGCTTGACGCCCGCACGTTCGCATTCAGAATCGAGGGGCCATTCGACGCCACGCGCGAACTAATCATCGATCCAACGCTGTCGTGGTCGAGCTATCAAGGTACCGCGAACTACGACGGGCACTTCGGCGTCGTCACCGATGAGGCGGGCAATGCATGGGTGACGGGCTACAGCGGCGGCTCTGGCGCAACATTCTGGGCGACGTTCGGTCCCGAAGGCGCCAATAGCGACATCATCGTGAGCAAGATAAGTTCGTCCGGTACTTTGCTCTCGGCCACATTCCTCGGAGGCACGGGCATCGATATGACACCACGCAAAATGGTTCCAGCGATGCCTTTGTCGTGAAACTCAACGCCACGGGCACGGTGCTCTGGTCGTCCTATCTTGGTGGCGCAGGCAATGATGCCGCTTATGCCATCGCCACGGACGGCAACGGCAGCGCATGGGTTACGGGCGACACCGCTTCATCAGGCTGGGCCAGCGGCGGGTTCGATACCACCTTCGGCGGAAACTATGACGCGTTCGTTGCCAAGTTCAGCAGCGACGGCGCGGTGCCGTGGTCGACCTATCTTGGCGCCATCGGCAACGATAATGCACGCGGCGTGGCGATCGACAGCCATAACAACGGTTACGTGGTGGGGGAAGCCGGCGGCCCAGGCTGGACCAGCGGTGGTTTCGATACAACCTACAACGGCAGCGGCGATGGTTTCATCGCGAAGATCACCTCCACCGGCACGCTCAGCTGGTCGAGTTATATCGGTGGGTCTGACATTGACGGTGCCGCTGGCGTAAGCGTTGATTCATCCGGCAATGCCTGGGTCGTTGGCAACACGCGCTCAAGCGGCTGGACCGCAGGCGCTTCCGACACCACCCAGAACGGCGGACAGGACGGCTTCATCACCACGATCAACAGCGCGGGCACCGTGCGGTGGTCCGGCTACCTGGGCGGAAGCAGCGCCGATGCCGCCTATGCCGTGGCAATCGACTCCGCCGGCACTGCTTGGGTTGTTGGCGGAACCTTTTCAACCGACTGGGCCAGCGGCGGATTCGATGTGACCCACAACGGCGGATACGACGCCTACGTCGCGCGGGTCAGCGCCACCGGCGTTACCCGGTGGACCAGCTACCTCGGCGGGACCACCGACGATAATGCGTTCGCCGTCGCCATCAGCAGCACGAGCACGACTTGGGTTGTCGGCGAGACCGCGGCACCGGGCGCAAATTGGACCAGCGGCGGCTTTGACACCACGCTCAACGGCACACACGACGCCTTCATCGCAACCATCGCTGACTACCCTATACTCACCGTCTCAAGTTCAGATCTGGACGCCGCCTTTGGCCAAGCCGTCACCTTCACCGCCACGTTCAGCAACACATACATTAGCCCCACGCAGCTCATGTACTTCTACGATGGCAACACGCCGCTCGGTCCCGCCCCCATCAACGGCTCCGGTCAGGCGACGATGACTTTCTCATACCTGCAGCCCGGCGCCCACAACATCACGGCACGCTATCCGGGCGACAGCGGTATCAGCGCCATCGACAGCAGTGAAATCATTCAGACCATCGCCGCCGCGCCGTCGGCGGGCACACAGGTCGCACGCTACCGCTTGTACAGTCCCGTCACCATGGAGCACCTCTACACCATCAACGCGACAGAGTACAACTACCTGGGCACAATCGGCTGGAATCAGGAAGGCGTCACCTGTGCCATCTACGACGGGCCGGCCAACATCGATAGCACACCCACCACGCCGCTCTTCCGCCTCTACGACACTTCAACGCGCCAACACCTGTGGACCACCGACGCCAATGAGTACAACACCTTGCGCCTCTTCCCTCACTGGAACGATGAAGGCGTCGACGGCTACGTCTTTGCCTCGACGGTGACCGGCGCGGTACCGCTGTATCGCCTTAACTACCCCGACCCGGCGCTCAATCTGCACCTTTGGACGTCCGACAGCTTCGAGTACGGCTATCTCCCCAACGTTGGCTGGGTGCAGGAAGGCGTTTCAGCCTACGTTCTCAGCGGATTGTCTCACCTGCCCGCGCCTACGTTCGCTGCTTCCGACCTCTGGACCAGCGACGCGACCACGGCATCGCCCGCGGCAACAGCGCGCACGACCTCCGGCTTTCTCCGCGCTGCCCTTAAAACATAAGGCCGCAACGCTGTGATTACCCTTCATTCTTCTCTTTGATCTGCTCCGCCGCGCGTTTCTTCGCCGACATCAGGCGATTCGAATACGCCTCGCCCGGCGGCGCCGCTTCCGGCCGCTCTGTCACTACCGTGGAGCTTCCCGCGCCCCCAGCATCCGTAAACGTCGGCAACGCATCCGGCGCACTCACGGCCGCCGCCTCAATGCGATCACGCATCGACTGCGTCTGCGTCGCCACGTCGCGCCGCGATTCCCGCACCGTCTTGAACGCACCCAACGCCGCCGCCGTGCTCGGCAACGGCGCCGGCCGTCCGCGCCGGAACCAATCCGCCACGTTCAACCGCCGCCACGCAATGTCCAGCACCAGCCCGATCGCCACCACCAGCAGCAGCGGCAACCACAGCGGCCAATACGTCTTCACCGCATCCGGCCTCGGTGCGAAAATATTCTCCAGGTTCGTCAGCGTCACCCCGCCCGTCGTCTGCGCCACCGTGCCCAGCAATGCCGGGTTCGGATTCAAGTTCTTAAACTCGGGCGGATAACTCATGATGCCTGGCGTCGAATCCACCGGCACGCCGCTCTTCTGGTCCACCACGTTCACAATGTACGTCCCGCGCGCCGAAGCCGGAAAACGCCCCTGGTACCGCCCCGGCGCAATCTGCTGAATCTGCGCCTCGATCGTCGACCGCGTCTGGTCCGGCGGCACCACGTTGCCCTTCAGCTGCAAATTGTTCAGCGGCTTGCCTTGCGCATCCACCGCCTCAATCACAATGTTCCCGCCGCTCGCATCCACCGTCACGCTCGTCGCCAACTGCGAGCTGTTCGCGTTCCGGCTCGTCCACTTCACCGTCTGCTGCCAAAACTTCGCAAACCCGTCCCAACTCACCCAGTCCTTGCCCCAACGCGGATTCACATCCGACGTATACGCCACCGCTTTCCCCAACCCGATCACCCAGTGCGCCAGCAGCGGGTCATCCTGCTCCAATCCATGCGCCGCAAGCGTCGCCCGCGGCTTCATCGTCGTCCCCACATAACCAAACACCTTCGGCACGCCCGTCGCATTGCGCCCGCCCGCCCCCGGCGTCGCAATCCCCTCAAACAGCGGCGACGTGTACAGCGTCGGCGTAATGCCGTCCTTCTTCTCCACAAACGCATTCCGCGCCACCATGAACGCTTCCTTGGCAAACAGCCGCGGCAACGCCATCGGGTCATTCGTTATCAAACTCCGCCCGCCGCCCGCCTTCGCCACCTGCTCCTGAAACGGCACGTGCGGGTCCGACTTGTCCCCCAGCCCGATCACCGACGTCGTCACGCTCGGGTTGCTCATGAACATCTTGCGGGCCATGTCCACGCAGTCTTCCTGCTGCTCCGAGTCCTGCGTGTCGGCAAACATGATCACGTGCCGCGTCATCGCGTCCACTTCCGGCCCGTTAATCACCCTGTACGCATGCGCCAGCGCCGTCTTACAAAAAATGCCCCCGCCGCCCGGCTGGTTGCTCAGCGTATTCGCCCGCAGCCGCGCCTTGTTCGGCCCCGTCATCGGCAACACCCGCCCGCCTGCGTCCAACCACTTCACCATCGTGTCCACCGCCCCCACCAAGGCGTAATCACGCTCATCCAGCAGATCAATCGTGACCGCCGCCCCCATGTTCGCCAGATCCATTTTCATCTTGCCTCCGCCCCCGGCCGGCGCGCCCATGGATCCCGACTTATCCAGCACGATCACAATCGCCAGGCTCGCCAGATTCTTCTTGCGCTTCACATCCATCTCGACCGGCGCCACCGCCTCCAGCCGCGTCCCCTTGTATCCGCCCGACCCAAATGCATCGTCCCCGCCGATCATGATCAACCCGCCCCCCGAGTCCTTCACCCACCGCTCCAGCTCGATCATCTGCGTGTCGGCCAGCTTGTGCGCACCCACGTTGTTCAGAATAATGCAGTCATACTTCATGTAGTCCGCAGGCCGCGCCGGCAACGCACCCGGGCTCGTCACATCCAGCGTCACGCCCCGGCTGATCAACGCATCCGCCAGGTAATCCCGCTCCGGCCGCTTGCCATTCACCAAGAGCACCCGCCCCGGCGCTTCCACCTTCGTGTACGCATGCCCCGTGTTGTTCGCCGAGAAAGTATCCCCGTCCTTCGCATCCGGGATCACCGTCACCGCAAACTCGTTGAAGCCCCCCTCCCGCGCCGTATCCGGCAAATCAACAACATTCGTCCCCGCCTTCAGCGCAATCTTCTGCCCCGGCAGCGGCTGCCCATTCCGCGACACAATCAACGTCGCCGACTGCGCCGCATCGCTCGTAATAATCGCGCGAACCGTGAAGTTCGCATCCTTCTGCACGCTCGCCGGCGCCAGCACCTGCTCCACCATCACTTCGCGCCCGGCCCGCGCGGTGATCAGCATCGTCGACACTTCAACATCATTCGCCGCCGCAATCCGGGCCTCGCGCAGCGCGTCGCCCGTGTTCTGGTTGCCGTCTGTGATCAGCACAATGCGCTTCTGCCGGTCGCTGGGCAACGACGCCATCGCCAACCGCAGCGCCCGCGCAATATCCGTCCGCCCCACATCATTCACCTTCGTTGGCGGCGGCAGCGTCCCCTTTGGGCTTGGCAAAACTCCCAACACCGCATCCCCGCCAAATTCGACGATCACAAACTGATCGTCCTTCTTCATCTTGTCGATTTCCTGCTGGATCAACGCGCGTATCGTTTCCCGCGCGCCCGCCGGCACCGACGCCGACTGGTCGATCGCAAAAACAACACAGACCCCCTTCGTCGACCACACGATCCGCGTGCCCGCCAGCGCCAGCACCAGCGCCGTAATCAAAATGCACCGCATCGCCAGCTCAACGCGCTTGCGCAGACGCGTCGCCGGCACCTTGCTGTGCCACCACAACCACACCACCGGAACAAGTGTTAACAAAAGAATTAGCCACAACGGCTCGGCAAAATCGACCGGCCCCAGACGCAACGCCAAGATGGGCGACACAAAGGTCATGCGAGCCATTGTAGCATGCCCCGCGTCGTTGACGAGAGCATCTTCGACATCTCAACTCGCCAGCCGCTTGCGCGCCATCGTCACCGCGGCCGCACTCACGTCACTGCCAATGTAACTCAGCCCCAGCCGCTTCGCCGCCACCAGCGTCGTCCCGCTGCCGCAGAAAAAATCCGCCACTGTTCCGCCCGGCGGACACAATGCCTTCAGCAAAATCTCCAGCAGCGCCACCGGCTTCTGCGTCGGGTAGCCCGTCCGCTCCACCGCCATCGCATTCAGCGCTGGCACTACCAGCACATCATCCGGGTTCTTGTGCGTGTCCGTCACCGCGATGCGCGCGCCCCGCCCCGAGCGCGCCCGCTTCATCGCCCCCGCCCCGCGCGGTATCGCCACCGCCTTGCCGTTGAAGTAGTGACCATCCGGCGCATACATCAATATCGTGTCATGTTTCCGGCTGAACCGTGACTTGCACGCCCCGCCCGTCTGGTAGTACCAGATCAGTTCATTCTGAAAATTCTCCATCCCGAAAATCGCATCGCACAGCACCTTCGCATAGTGCACAGCATGCCAATCCAAATGAAGCAAAAACACCCCCCTCGGCTTCAGCACCCCCTGCATCGCCCGCACCCGCGGCTCCAACCACTCCAAGTACCCCTCTACCCCCCCAGCCCATATATCCATGAACGCGAATTTATGACCCAGCGCCGCCTCCCCCCGCCCCCGGCCCACATGCTCGCGCTTCGTGAAGAACGGCGGGTCAATGTAAACCAAATCACAACAACCCTTTGGAAGCGATTCCGCCACCGCCAACGCGTCCCCCTGATGTACCTGGCTCAAATAACCCATCTTAACGTCGCCGGTATTGACCATGTTAACAGCATCCACAATGGTCGTATTATCGGGCGGTTCCACAAAAAGGACAAGTTTAGTCTAGTATTTGGCTCAGCAGTAGCTATGCTACTAACTTCACAAGCCCCGCAGGGTCTATGTTTCGGCCTGCCTCGCCTGCTTTCGCATGGCGCTCAGGTTGCATCATCAAACCTCATGTGGGGTTTTTGTGCAAAACGGTGTTGAGAGGAAACAATTGTGACTCAGCTCAACGTGCCAATGGGCCTTCGAACCATGGCCGGTTCTCTGTCGCTGTTGCGTCGCCTGAGCGTCTGGTTCGCCAACCTGTCGTGGTTCGACCTCGCGCTCAAGACTGCCGTCCTCGCCTTGTCCACCGCCATCGTGTGGTTAGCCTGGCATACCGGCGCCATCTTTACGCCCTTTGCCGCCATCAAGAATCTCCCCTACGGCGGCTTCATCATGGTTGCCATCACCATCTACACCTCCTTCATGATGCTCGTCATGATCGCCCGCCTCATCTTGGCCATCGCCTATCGCCCCACACCCAGCCTCGCCGATGCCGACCTCCCCACCGTCACCGTTATCATCCCCGCCTACAACGAAGGCCCCGACGTCGCCAAGTCCATCGATTCCATCGCCCGCTCCAACTACCCCCACGCCAAACTGCAAATCATCGCCGTCGATGACGGCTCCAAAGACGACACCTGGTACCACATGGAAGCCGCCGCCAAGCGCCACGGCGACATCGTCTGCGCCGTCAAAATGGACATCAACGGCGGCAAACGCCAGGGCCTCCGCGTGGGTTTCGCCCTCGCCGCCGGCGATGTGGTCGTCACTATGGACTCCGACTCTGTCGTTGAGCCCGACGCCCTCCGCAATCTTGTCACCCCCATCGCCGTCGACCCGCGCATCGGCGCTGTCGCCGGCAATGTCAAAGTGCTCAACCGCGATGCCGGCGTTCTGCCCCGCATGATGCGGGCCAGCTTCGTCCTCGCCTTCGATCTCACCCGCGCTTACCAAAGCAAGATCCGCTCCGTGCTCTGCACGCCGGGCGCCTTCTCCGCTTACCGTCGCACCGCCGTCGAATCCGTCCTTGAAGACTGGGTGGACCAGAGTTGGTGCGGCAAGCCCTCCACCATCGCCGAAGACCGCGCCCTCTCCAACCTCATCCTCCGCGATGGCCACGAAGTCGTCTTCCAGTCCAACGCCGTCGTTTGGACCAACGTCCCCGTCACCTACAAGCAAATGGCCAAGATGTACATGCGTTGGGAGCGCGGCAACCTCCGCGAGAATCTCACCTACGCCACCTTCGCCTACAAGCCATTCCGCAGCCGCTACTGGTGGCACTGCAACATCGAATGGGCCCTCTCCTGTGTCGAAATGGTCGTCCCCTACCTTCTCATCACCGCTTCGCTCATCTACGGCGTCGTCAATCCGTTCTTCATGCTGCAATACCTCGCCTACATCGTGATTTTCTCCGCCGCCATGCAGCTCTACTACTACGCCAAAGAACGCGACAGCGACGGCATCTACGGCATCCTCTATAGCCTCTTCTGGTTCACCTGCCTCTGGTGGGTCGTCCCCTACTCGATCATCACCGCCAACAACGGCAAATGGGGCACCCGCACCGTCTCCGCCTCGATCATGCAACCCAGCGTCGCCGGTCGTGCCGAAGCCGTCGCCGGCAACCTCCGCATCGCCGCCTGAACAACCACCAACAACCAATAACAAAAGAAGCCCGCGACCCCGTCGCGGGCTTTTTCATTCGCCCCGCATCCAATCACGGCGCGGTCTGGTCCTTCACATACGTGGTCCGTGCTGATCCAAAAATCGCCAGCGCCCGCTTCACTGCATCCCCATTCGCCGCCGCAATATCGTTCTTCTCCGAGCGATCGCGTGCCAGGTCATACATCTCCACGCGCTCGCCAAACTTCACAAACTTCTGATCGCCCACCCGCAGCGCCTGCACAAAACCCCGCTCCGCAAACTCAAAATACAAGTACTCCCGCGCCGGCAGTTTCTCCCCGCGCAGCAGCGGCGCCAGCGACAACCCATCCGTTCCCTTCGGCACCGCCACACCCGACAGCTCACACACCGTCGGCAGCACATCCCAGAACGCCACCGGCGTCTCGATCACCCCCGCCTTCTTGATCACCGCCGGCCAACTCGCAATCCACGGCACACGAATGCCCCCCTCATACAAGTCCCGCTTGATGCCCCGCAAGCCCCCGCTCGATTCAAAAAACTCAGGGTCTGTCCCACCCTCCTTGTGCGGCCCGTTGTCGCTCGTAAAAACAAACAACGTATCCTCTAGCTGACCAATCTCCTTGAGTTTCTCCAGCAGCGCCCCCACCTGCGCATCCAACCGCGTGATCATCGCCGCCTTATTCTTCTCATTCTGCGGCCACTCTTCCTTTCCGTAAGGCTCATCGCTCGGCACCTCCATGCCTTGCTTGCCGGCTTCATTATTGATGTGCGGTATCGTCGGCGTGAACATCAGGCAGAATGGCCCCGCTTTGTTTTTGTCCAGCCACGCCAGCGCATCCGCCAGCAGCAGGTCCGGCACATAGTCCACCTTCACTGTCGCCACACCCGCCCCATCACGTCGCGCCTTGGGCACTTTGTTCCGCAGCGGCACACGCTCGTCATTGCGCCACAAAAACGCCGGGTAATAATTGTGCGCGTGCCCGTGCGACGCATAACCATAGAAATAATCCACCCCCAGCTTCTTCAGCAGCCCCGGCTCACTCATCCCCCATTTGCCAATCACGGCCGTGCTGTACCCCGCCCCGCGCAGCAGTTTCAAAAATGTCGTGTCACTCGCCTCAAGCTGCGTGCCATCGTTGCCGCGCACGCTCGCGTGCCCCGTGTGCTTTCCCGTCAGCAGCGTACACCGCGACGGCGCGCACACCGGCGAGCCCGCATACCCGTCCGTAAACTTCAGCGACCGCGCCGCGAGCGCATCCAGGTGTGGCGTCTTGATGCGCTTCTGCCCATACGGTCCGATCTCGCCATATCCCAGGTCATCCGCCAGCACCAGCACGATGTTCGGCTTCCTCGCTGCCTGCGCGCCCACACTGATGCGGCTCAACAGCGCCAAGCTTGTCGCCCCCAAGGTACCTAGCAACAAACTCCGTCGGTCGATCGTCACGGACATCGCGCACCTCCATGACGACGGTTTACCCCCGCACCGGCAAAAAGAAAAGCGCGCGGATGGTCCTCATCCGCGCGCCATAACATTTCTGCGCAGGTCAGTAACTTACAGGCCCGCTTTGAGCTGACGCTCCGCCTCGGCCCAGTCCGCATCCGGGTTGCCCGGAGCATAGCCGCGCGATGCGTAGATCTCGTACGCGCGCTTCGCGATCATGTCATGCGTGATCGTGCGCGGCGCAGCGGCCGGCTTCGTCGGGGCGACCACAGCGGCCGGGGCCGTCGGGGCCGTCTCGGTCACCGCTTTGCCGGTGCCTGAACCCTTCATCACACTCTTCTCCGGCGTCGGGGCGACGACTGCGGCCTTCGTGGCCTTCTTCGCGGTTGTCTTTTTCGGTGCGGGCATGGTTTAAGTCCTTTAACCAATAGCGTTTGCAGCCAAAATATTTTGGCATCACAGCGGGGTCGGCTGCGCAAAAAACCCCGCCTAGCGTTACATTCAATAGTTACTAAGGCCCACGAATTACAGATTGCCTGAGCCCGGAACTTACCGAGCTGTGAATAATGTAACAAAGTTATAGGGCCTTGGCAACACTTTTCCGCCACCCCACACCTACCCACCCTTCGCCTCCAAGTAGGCCCGCGCCGCACCCGCCCCGCCATGCCGCGCCCAGTCCACCGGCCTGCCTCCCCACATCGTGTCGCGACGCCCCAAATCCCCGCCAAACGCACACAACAACGCCACCATCGCCACATCATCATTGAGCGCCGCCTGGTGCAACGGACAAGAATGCCCATGCACCGCCAGCGGCCCATTCACCCCCACGCCCGCCTTCAAACACACCTCAGCCGTACCCGCCTGTCGGTTGATCACCGCCACTGAAAACGCCGCGTGCAGATCCGCCGGCCCCAGTGTCGGCACCAACCGCGCCAGCACCGCCGCATCCCCCAGCGCTGCCATCGTCAGATGATTCGCCGCCAGCATGCCCCCTTCAATCAGCGTCCGAATCAGCGCCGTGTCCTGATACGCCAACGTCGTCAGCACGCTCGAATTCGTGATCCGACCGCCATGCCCCATCAACAACCGTATCAACGCCACCTGCTGCCCCGCCGCCTTCGCCGAGGCGCTCGTCATCACCAACTCGATCGCATACGCCACATCCTCCGCCGCCGGCCCCGCCTCCAGCAGCACCTCCGCCAGCGCCACCACATTCGGCTGCATCGTCTCGATCAGCTTCGGGTTGTTCGCGATAAACCACATCAACTTCGGATTCGAAAAATACGTCACCGGATAGCACGCCGGCTCCATCGCCCGCTGCGCCATCAACTGGGGCTGCTCCCGCAAATGCTCACGCAGGCCCGCCGCATCCCCCGCGTGCAACAACTGAACTGCCCGCTTAAAACCCGCATCACGAATCACCGGCCGGTCCAGCACCTCGGCAATCGCCTCCTTCTCCGCGGCGTTCCCAGCACGCGCCCACGCCAGCGGCTTACGCCCCTGTTCATCCGTCATCCATTCCTTCGCATCATGTCGTAACAGCAGCTCCACCAGCGCCAGCGGCCCGCGCGCCGCAGCCGCATGCAGTGGCGTCGCCTTCTCCGCGCACTGGCGCCGCGGATTCGCCCCCGCCGCCAGCAGTCTCTCCACCATCACCAGCCGCTCACCATCCGGGCACTCACTCCGGCACACATGAAACAGCGCCGTATTCCCCGCCGCCGTCGTCCCATCCACCGCCGCGCCCCGCGCCAGCAGCAGTTCCGCACACGCCCACTCGCCAAACTCAACGGCACAATGCAGCAGCGTTCCACCCTTCAAACTCAGATTGCCATACGGCATGTCCGCATAGTGCCGCTGAACCATCCCCGGCTCGCGCGCCACCAACGCCTCCAACCCCGCGCGATCACCCCGATGAATCGCCAGCATCTCCGGCGTCACGCCCGCCGGCACCTTCGCCCCCGCCTGCAGCAATAACTCAATCCCCCGATGCTTCTTGTCGTTCTCCCCGCGCGCATACGTGCTCAACCAACTCCCCAGCGCACACTGAACACCATACTTCGTCTCCACCGGCGCAAACTGCACATCCGCCCCCGCATCCAGCAGCCACTGCAGCCCCGCAGGACTCAAACATTCCCCCGTTCCAAAAACGATCGGCCCATACGCCGAACCATACTGCCCATCCGGATCTGCCCCATGCGCCAGCAACAAATCAAAAATCGCCTTGCGCACCGCCAGCACTTCCGGCGCCTCGCCGCCGTAGCACGCCGCATGTGCCAGCGCCAAATTCAGATCGTGCTGCGTGAACTGCTCCGAAACCAAGATCGCCCGCACCCGCTCCAAGTCGCGTGCCCGCGCCGCCGCCGCCAGCGCCGACGGTTGCTTTGGCACATCCACCAATACCTCGGCCGTGCGGTTCATCACATCCACCGCCGCCACCAACTCCGGCCAATTTCGAAAACCGTAATCACCCGCCAGCCGCCGCTGCGCCGCCGACAACGTCACCGCCGCCGACTTCGCCAACCGCTTCGCCTGCTTGCGCAAATGCTCCAGCGACGGCTTCACCGGCAACCGCAAGCGCGGCGTAGGACGTAAATTGAATGTGGCCATGACGAACCCTTTCCTCAACGCCCGTCGTCCGCATCTCGGGCCGGAAAGTGTTCGCAGTTACACCAAGGGGCAGGTGGGCTTGGCCCTTCCCGCGGACGGGACGCGCCCTGAAGCGCACCACCAGTCTAACGCGGCCAAGACTGCCCCCGCAACAACCATCTGAAAGCGCTTGATGATTGCACACCGGGGGGCGAGAATCGCGGCCATGAGTGATCAAGCCCTCCCGCCAATCATCGTCTTTGAAGACGCCAAGTGCGCGCGCCTCTATCCCCTCACCTACGCCCGCGCCGCCTGCGAACTCCGCTGCGGCCACGTCACACTCCTCGAACGCATGCAGCGCCTCCTTCCGCGCCCCATCGCCGGACTCATCGTCCGCGACGGCCTCGCCGACGTCGTCCGCCGCCGCACCAACCTCCCCGTCAACGCCGGCCTCTCCACCAAAAACGGCGTCATCCTCGTAAACGCACGCTGGCTCATGATCAGCAGCGACAGCGTCCTCCCCGCCTGGGACGAACCGTTCGCCGACTCCGCCGGCATCGTCAGCGACGCCATCGTCTGGGTTCACCTCTCCGCCGCCACCGCCGCGCAGGTCGACCTCTCCAAAGTCGCCGAAGCCCGCACGCTCGAAGTACTCCTCCCCCGCCTCAACCGCCGCACCGCGCCTGCCACACTCATCGATCGCCCCTGGGACCTTCTCACCCACGCCCGCCAAGCCATCATCGACGACTTCAAACACCTCGGCCCCGCCGATCACGCCAGCGCCCAGCGCGCCGGCGTTCACATCCTCACCCCTGAAAATGTCCACCTCGCCCGCGATGTGAAGCTTTCCCCCGGTGTCGTCATCGACGCCACCCACGGCCCCGTCATCATCGGCGAACACACCGAGATCCGCCCCAACGCCGTCATCACCGGGCCCGTCGCCATCGGCGCCAACTGCCTCATTCGTACCCTCGCCGATATCCGCGAAGACAACTGCTTCGGCCCCGGCACACGCGTCGGCGGCGAGATCATCGGCTCCATCTTCCTCGGCAACGCCAACAAACAACACCACGGCTTCCTCGGCCAGTCCATTATCGGCGAGTGGGCCAACCTCGGCGCCGGTACCACCACCAGCAATCTCAAAAACACCTACGGCCAAATCAAAATGGCCCTCACCGGCGAAGAAGAAAACACCGGCAAACAGTTCCTCGGCGCCATCATCGCCGACCACGCCAAGCTTGGCATCGGCACCTACCTCAGCACCGGCAGCGTCGTCGGCTTCGCCAGCCATGTCACCGTTGCCCGCCCGCCCAAGTTCGTCCCCAGCTTCGCCTGGGCCGTCAAAGACGGCGTGATCGAACGCATCGATTTCGAGAAAGTCGAATCCATCGCCTCGCTCGTCATGAGCCGCCGCGGCGCCGAATTCGCCGCCATGGACCACGAACTCTTCGTCCGCATCGCCGGCGACTTTGCCCTCGCCGAAAAACACGACTGGCCGAGTTAAAGGGAAAACTGCGTGGCAGACAATCAAACAACTTGGTCACGCGGCCGCGTCGCGCTCATGCTCGCGGCCTTCACCGCAGCAATCGCCGGTGCCGTCATCGCCACCGACATTCTCTCCGCGCGCGACCGCACCCGCGCCCTGCGCGAGCCCCCCAAATCACAACCCGCCACCACCACCGCCCCCACCACAACCACCGCACCCGCAACGCAGCCATAATCGCCGCGACCTTATCGGCCCACGCTTTTCGCGGTTGTGAGATAAATCATTTCATTCCATAAAGTTGCAACCGAATTTGCAGTCCTCGCCGCCGCTTGCCGATGAACATTGCGTATGCTCACGCTCGATCTCTACCACTGGCTCATGGTCTTCGCCGGCGCTGGCGTCCTCGCCATCGTCGTCCTCCGCGGCATCGGCCAGGGCGCCGTCTACGCCGCCTCCGAAGACATCTACCAGCGCCGCGAGTTTGAAAAGAAACGCCGCCAGGAAAACGCCGAAGCCGTCGCCGCCGGCCGCGCCGCCGCACTCGAGCCCCTCGCCCTCAACGCCGACGGCACCATCGAAGAACCTGTCGTCGGCGTCGTGGAAAATCGCTGAATTCTGGTATAATGGGACCAACTTGAGATACATCGCTCATAAGTGGGTCGAGAGAGCGTGCCGGCGAAGTGCCTAAAGCCTTCTGCCCACGAAAACTGCATAAAAATTTCGCAAAACCCGATAGACAGGTTAAGCCACAATGGCCGGCAAAAGTAACAAGTCTGGGACCAAGAAAGTGACGCAGAAACGCGTGGCCATCGTCTTAGCGAGCCTGGTCGGGACCCTCACCGTCAGTTCCATGCTCCTCCTCGCCATGTCTCCCGCTGGTTTCGTCGGCAACACCCCCATGGCCGTCGCCGTCAACCGCGCCGGCATCGAACGCCTCGTCAAACCCGCCTCGCCATTGCAGCCCAACGCCTGGAACTATATCATCATCTATGAATCAGCAGATTTGAGCGCAAGTGCGCAAAGTTTGGCTGAAGGTCGAGTAATCGGAGGTGCGCCCCACGAACAGCGCATGCGTCCCCGGGCCGACTTTCACTTCGTGATCAAGAACGGCCAGGTCAGTCGCACGCAACCAGATGGGGACTTGGAAGTGACCGCGGCCTGGCAGAACCAGAAACCCGGTGCACCCTACGCTGGCTGGCCCGATCAACGCTATCATCATTATTTGCCTTATAAGAATGTCGTGGGCGTTTGCCTCGCGGCAGATCTCAAGAAAGAGCCCGTTAGCGAAGCACAGCACCGCACCCTGGTTCAGTTAGTCAAAGAACTCCAACAACAACTGGGCGTTTCCTCCGACCGTGTCTTCTTCCAGTGGCAGCTCGAGCCGAATGTGGGCAAGGTTTCCCCGGCACAGCAGGCCTACGCGGATAGCTTCCGCCAAGCCCTTCAGTGACCGCTACCCCCGCCCCCGGCCATTACCGCTGCCATTCCCCAAATAGCTCTGGCGTTCCGGCCACACCTCGCCTGCCCCTCAGGCGGTGGTCAACGTTCGGTCGTGGGTCTATTATCGTCTGTGCGAAGTCTCAGGCGGTGTGGGAAATGCACTTAAGCGCGTGGGGCGATTGCTCGATACGACATACAGAAAGTACGCCACCTTGGCGGTGGCGTGCTGCCTAACGCCGCAAGACGCCTGTTTATCGGGCGTTGCTCATGGTAGAGCTCTCGCGTGAGCCCCGTCGCTCCCGCGCCGCGCACTTGCCTGGAATTTCCACGTGTCACGAGCCACTATGCCACACGAACCTCTGCCCGACATCGCTGACTTTGAGGTACTCAGTTGCCTCGGCTACGGTGCGCGCTCCACCATCTACGCCGTCACCGAAAAGCGCTCCAACCAGGTCTACGCCCTCAAACGCGTCATCCGCCGCACCGCAGAAGATGACCGCTTCCTCGAACAGGCCGAGCAGGAATTCGCCATCGCCTCTCAGTTCGATCACCCCGCCCTGCGCAAAAGCCTCCGCCTCATCCGCCGCCGAAAACTCATCAAAGTCTCCGAGCTCTACCTCCTCATGGAACTCTTCGACGGCACCAGCCTCGACGTCCACCGCCCCTCCGGCCTCTCCACCCTCATCCGCATCTTCCTCCAGGTAGCCGAGGGCCTCGCCCACATGCATCGCCTCGGCTACGTTCACGCCGACATCAAGCCCAACAACATCCTCGTCAACGACAAACACATCGCGAAGATCATCGACTTCGGCCAAAGCTGCCCCATCGGCACCGTCAAGACCCGCATCCAGGGCACACCCGATTACATCGCCCCCGAGCAGGTCGGCCGCGGCCCCCTCACCGCCGCCACCGATGTCTTCAACTTCGGCGCCACCCTCTACTGGTGCGTCACCGACCGCCACGTCCCCACCCTCATCCCCAAAAAACGCAACGGCATCGCCAACGTCGACGACCGCGAACTCAAACCGCCGCATGAGGTCAATCCCCGCATCCCCATGCCCCTCAGCCGCCTGATCCTCGACTGCGTCCAAAACCGCCCCAGCCAGCGCCCCCAGGATTTCGCCGCCATCATCCCGCGCCTCGACCTCGCCCTCACCGCCTCACGCGCTGACTCCGGCTCGATCAAAGACTTCTCCAAGTACGCCACCGCCATCCCCGAAAGCCGCGACGAAAGCAAAGACCTCCACGCCCGTTGAACGCATCCCTCGTCTCACCTCAACTTTCGTGTCTTCGTGCCTAATTTTCCAGGTACCGCATGTCTGACCGTGTCGTCCAAACCCTCCTCCAAGCCGCTGAAGCCAATCGCCGCGACCCCCTCCGCAACGCCAACATGCTCTGCTTCCCCGGCGCCGGCCAGCTCTACATCGCCGGCGATCTCCACAACCACCACCGCAACTACGAAAAATTCCTCCGCGCTGCCGATCTCGAACGCCACCCCCAACGCCACATCCTCCTGCAAGAACTCATTCACGGCGGTCCCCTCGGCCCTAACGGCGAAGACCAGTCCCTCGACATGATCCTTCACGCCGCCCAACTCAAGGCCAAGTGCCCCGACCGCGTCCACTTCCTCCTCGCCAACCACGACATGGCCCAGGTCCAGCGCCTCGCCATCATGAAAGACGGCTACGACCTCACCGAACGCTTCACCCGCCACGTTGAACTCAAATACGGCAAGACCGCCGGCAACGTCCTCACCGCCTTCCGCGAGTTCTGCTACTCCATGCCCCTCGCCGCCATCACCGTCACTGGCGTCTTCTTCGCCCACTCCCTCCCCACTGCTCGCGACCTCCCCAAGTTCGACGCCACGCTCCTCCGCCGCCCCCTCACCGAGGCCGACTACGACCGCAACGGACCCGTCTATCAACTCATCTGGGGACGCTTCCAAACCCAGGACGCCCTCAACGCCCTCTCCAAACTCTGGTGGGCCGACCTCTTCGTCTGCGGCCACCAACCCCAGGACGCCGGCCACGGCACCATCGGCGACCGCATGCTCATCATCGACTCCTCCCACAACCACGGCGTCTATCTCCCCCTCGATCTCTCCGTGCAATACACCCTCGCCGATCTCGTCGCTCAGGTCCGCCCCCTCGCCGGCGTCATGTGAAGCGTCTCGAACCTCAAATGTCAAACTTTTTCACGTCAGATTAATCCTCGCAAACCATCCACGCTGTTCAATTGACAATCCCACACCGCGCCATATCATCGTCGCTTCACCACAGATACGACACATGCAGATATGTCATTATGATTTCTTGCGGTCGGCTCTGGCCGGCCGTTCGGGTGAAAGGAAGTTGGGCTATGGCATCCAAGGCGGCAGCGGCTCAAGCACAATCTCTCAGCAATCTCTGCGAATTGTTCCGGTTATTGTCCGATCGCACGCGGCTGCAGATCGTCATGCTCCTCGCCGACGGTGAACGCAACGTCACCAGTCTCTGCCAGGAGCTCAAACTCCCCCAGCCCACCGTCAGCCACCATCTCGGCCTCCTCCGCATGAACAAACTCATCGCCCCCAAACGCTCCGGCAAAAAAGTCATCTACGCCCTCGACGGCAACGCCCGCGCCGTCGCCGGCAAACTCAAATTCTCCACCACCCCCTACGGCGTAACCGTCGAAGAACACTGACCAATTGCCAATTTTCAATTGCCAATTGTCCATTGAAAATTGTCAATCCACACCTTCAAATCCCAAATTTCAGATGACGCGACACTAGATTTGGTTTCGCATCGCGCCCATCCCAATTGTCAATTGGCAATTGTCAATTTGAAATTGTCAATCCCCCACACGCCGCCACGCTTCTGAAATCCCAAATCTCAAATTTCAAATCCCCGCCCCCCCCCCGATTCCTGATTCCCGACTCCTAATACCTAATACCTAATACCAAATACCCAATACCCACACCCCTAGCCCGGTTCCCCCACAAACTTCACCCTTCACCCTTCACTATTCACCATTCCTCCCCCTTGACCACCCACCACGCCCCGCGTACGATATTTCTGTAACGACAGAAATTTCCGAAAGGACAACCAATGCCCGCCACGCCCCACCTCGTCATCGCCGGCGGCGCCGGCTCCCTCGGCCTCGCCCTCGCAGCCCACCTCGCGCCCCGCTACCGCATCATCATCCTCTCCCGCAGCCCCGCCACCGCCATCCCCAACGCCCAAGTCCTCCGCTGGGACGGACGCACCCTCGGCCCCTGGACCGCCGCCCTCAACCACGCCGCCGCGCTCATCAACCTCGCCGGCCGCTCCGTCAATTGCCGCTACAACGCCAAAAACAAACACGACATCCTCCACTCCCGCCTCGACTCTACCCGCATCCTCGGCCAGGCCGTCGCCGCCTCGCCCAACCCGCCCCCCGTCTGGCTCAATGCCTCCACCGCCACCATCTACAAACACACCTACGACTACCCTCACGACGACCTCACCGGCGAGATTGGCCCCACGCCCGAAGCCCTCGACGCCTTCTCCCTCGAAGTCGCCACCGCCTGGGAAGAAACCTTCTTCGACGCCCCCACGCCCCACACCCGCAAGGTCGCCCTCCGCGCCGCCATGGTCCTCGGCCACTCGCCCAACAGCGTCCTCCCCACCCTCCTGCGTCTCGTCCGCCTCGGTCTCGGCGGCAAAGCTGCCGACGGCCGCCAATACATGTCCTGGATCCACGAGTTCGACTTCTGCCGCGCTGTCGAGTTTCTCCTCACGCACGACCTCCACGGCCCGGTCAATCTCGCCGCCCCCGAGCCCGTCCCCAACGCCGACTTCATGGCCGCCCTCCGCCGCGCCGCCGGCATCCGCTTCGGCCTCCCCGCCGCCCGCTGGCAACTCAAAATCGGCACCCTCCTCCTGGCCACCGAAGCCGAGTTAATCATCAAAAGCCGCCGCGTCATCCCGAAAAAACTCCCCAACGCCGGCTTCACCTTCCACTTCCCCACCCTCCAATCCGCCCTCGCCAACCTCATCCCGGCCAAGCGCACCACAGCAAATCCCGCGATGTCATCTTGGCGAAACCCAACCCCAGCGCCATAATCACCTGCAAAGGGTGCAACATGACCATCATCGCTCTCGGCGTTCTGATCCTTGGGCTCGTATTTCTCATCATCGGCCGTCGTGGTCGACGCGTCGGCTCACACCCCGTCTGCCGCCGCTGCAGTTTCGACCTCCGCGGCAAACCCGAATCCAGTTCCCGCTGCGCCGAATGCGGCGCTGACCTCACCGCCCCACGCGCCATCGCCTTCGGCCAAAAGCAACCCCGCCGTCCCATCCTCTGGACCGGCGCTGTACTCGCGAGTGTCGCGTTCATCGGCCTCGCCCTCATCGCCTACCAACGCTATCAACGTCTCGATGTCTATCACTACCTCCCCTGGGCCTACCTCGAACCGCGTCTCTGGTCCTCCCCACCCGACAGCCGCGCCGAGCGTGAAATTGTCGATCGCCTCAAGGCCGACAATGTCACCACACCGCAGCGCAACGCCCTCCTCGAAAAACTCCTCGACGTCTTCGCCGACGATGCCCGCACCTGGCGCCCCGCGCACGAAGAAATGCTCCTCGAATCCGCCCACAAGCACGGCCTCACGCCGAAGCAGATCGAACGACTCACCGAAGCCATGTGGCCACTGACCTTTGAGACGAAGCGTCGCATCGTCCCCTATGAGCCGCACGTGCCCAATGAGGTGAACATTGCCGTCGACTATAGGCACACAGCTCGCCGCTTCTTTCTCGTTTACGATCGTGGCAGCGCCACCATCCGCTTTGGCGGCGCTCCTCTTGAGATCAAATGCACCGCCACCCGCGCCACCTTCGGCGATCGTCCTCTCAAGCTCCCGCTTTTCGAGCGCACCATATCCAATGTTTGGGTCCGTTCTGCCGTCTATCACGAATTCGATAACATCAAGCCCGGCAAATACCCCCTCATCGTTGATCTCCTCTACGAAGTCCAACTCGGCGCCAACATCGCCGCACCCCCATCCGCCAATCGCTCCACGCGCTTCACCCGCACCATCGCACGCGACATTGAGGTCCTCCCCGTGGGCGCAGTTCCGGATGAACTCGTCACTGACGCTAGCCTTGAACCAAGAGTCCACGCGGCCTTTCAGAACCTCTTCATAGAGCGCGACGGCAAGGATCTTGTCATCGGTTTCCAGATGGCGACCCCGCCTGTCGATCTCGCCATGCAGATTGACATCGTCCAGGACAACGAGGTCGTAAACACGGTTGCCCTTGAATTCCTCATCAACAAGCCTGAACACGCCGGCTGGTACATCTATCGTGCCAATTACTCCGGTGTTGATCTTACCAAGCCTATCGCACTGCAATTCACTTATGCACCCTTCGCAACACCTACGTTTACCGCAATGCCCGCTACTGGGGCCAGCCCTTCTTCTTCCAGGTCGAGACCATCAGGCCTCTCGATTACGCACGGTTCTTCTTCGAAGACGAATCCCTCCGGTCTGCAATCGAAAAAGCAATGGCCTATTCCCTCAAACGCGATACCTACTTGTACGTCGACGTCAGTTTCGACAAGCCACCTTGCCCCCTTCGCTTCGGCATATACGTCCGCCACAAGGACAAACTCTTCGGCCCCGGCATGACCAGCCTATTTGCGCACGACGGCTCAAAGTACGGGTATCAATACCGGCACGACGACTGGGACGACAAGAAACACCCCATTAAGCCCGGCGACAAGATCGACATTGTTCTCAAGCCCTTCCTTGAGCGCTCCGACCAAATGATCTCATCGCGATCCCGCCTCAACCAAAAAGCATGGGCCGGCGAAATCGTAATCAAGGACGTCGTCGTTCCTTAAATCGCACTGCAGTATCCGCGTCAAAAACTCTGCGCTAATCTATAAACATCAAAATCGCCCAATCCCAGCACCACCATCGCCAACTCCCCTCCCCACCATGCTTTACAAAAATCCAAACATATTTTCCATTTTTCTCTTGACAGATTCCTGCATCCCCGCCACTCACTCCGATACTCCGACACACCGATACTCCCCTACTCGCCCCCCACTCAAAAACCTCCGCCAATTACAGCATTTCCACTCAGCACTCAGTCCTCAGCACTCAGAACTGCACGGCCGCACCCCGCCACCACCCACGCCAAAATCGACACCCCGCCCCCTTTCACCCGTCACTCTTCACCATTCCTCCCCCGTTCTCACCCCCAAAAACGCGGGTCGCATCCCCGAGAGCCGCCAATTCGCGCGCCACGCCACCAAACGCACCCCGCCCCACCGTCTCGCATGACGCCACGCCTTTTCGGCGTTAATCTTCCGTGGTGATGATGGCGCGCAGCACATTCTTTTCGCATCTCGTCCAGGTACTTGCCGGCACCGGCCGCTGGCTCGCGCCCCTCAGCGTGGTGCTGGTGATCGTGGTGCTGGGGTCGATGCAGGCCAATTACAAGATCTCGCTGGCCAAGCCGATCAAGTTCATCGGGCATGCGGATGAGGCGGGGTATGTGGCGATGGGCGAAAGCCTGGCCGACCGCGGCGATCTGAACGTTAACTATGTGAGCTGGTTTTTTATTCCGTATGACAAAAACATCACGCGGCGGGAGGACCATTGGCCGCCGTTCATGGGGTTTGCGATTGCGCCGTTTTTTATGGCGTATGGGCAGGAGCCGTGGGTGAGCAAGCTGGCGCCGATTTACATCGGGTCGATCGGCTTGCCGCTGGCGGCGGCGTGGCTGGGGTATGCGTTTTCGCGGCGTGGGTATGTGGGCATCATCGCGGGGTTGCTGATGATGACCAACATCACGCTGTTCACCGAGAGTCTGAAGACGCTGTCGGATGTGGCGACGGCGATGTGGCTGGCGGCTTTTTGCGCGGCGGTGATTGCCGCGCGGGAGCGGCCGTGGATACACCTGGCGGCGGGCGTGTGCATTGCGGGGGCGTATTACGCCAAGGGGTCGGAGATTATTCTGCTGGGGCTGTACCCGCTGCTGGCGGTGCTGTGCTTCGGGGTGGCCGTGCTGTGGCGGAAGTGGATTTACCTCGGGGCCTTGGTGGCGGTGCTGCTGATGGCGCCGTGGTGGTATTCGAACTGGAAGTTGTATGGCAAGCCGCTGCACAGCACGCAGAATTTTGTGAGCGGGTACATGGGGCTGGGGGATTGGGAGAGCAACACGTACCGGGCGTATTGGGGGAACGATCTGCCGAAGACGTCGGACCGGTGGAAGGTGGATGAGCGCACGGGGAAGGTGAACGAGTACTACTGGCGGCGCACGGCGGAGTTTCGCGAAGCGGCGGTGCGGCACGCGTTTTTCGGCGACAAGGCGCCGCCGGATTTCTGGCGGCAGTGGGGACAATATGGCCTGATGATTCGCGACTGGCTGGATGGGGAGTACCGCGAGGCCAAAGGGCTGGAACAGGCCAAGGTGGCGCCGATCACGGAGTGGCACAACCCGCGGCAAACGTTGCCGGCGGCGGGTGCGGTGCTGCTGATCGTGAGCCTGATCGCGACGTTGCCGCTGGTGCTGGTGGTGGAAGGGATGAAGTTGCTCGGAAGGTGGCGGCGGTGGCGGAAGGCGAAGCGTGAGGACTTGGAAGTCCTCACTACAAAACCTAAACGCGAGGGCTTGGAAGCCCTCACTACAAAGCCAACGCGTGAGGACTTGGAAGTCCTCACTACAAATCCGTCGCCGCACCCGACGACGCCGTGGCTGCACGGCAAAACACTGGCGATCGTGATTGTGTTTGTGGTACATGCGGTGTTTCTAGCGTATCTGTGGGAAGCTCAGCTGCGGTTCTGCTTTATCTTGTTCCCGCTGGTGGCGGTGCTGGGGGTGACGTTTGCAGCGCGGGTGATTGAGTTTCCGGTGCGGACGGTGATGTGGGCGGTGCGGCAGGCGCACTGGGGCGCAGGGCTGACAGCGCGGCCGCGCTGGCTGCTGCACAACTGGCAGGCGCCAGTGACGGTGGTGGTGGCGTTCGCGTTGTTGTCCGATGCGTTGCCGCTATCGGTGCGGGCACAGCAGCATCACGCGGACCTGGGGCTGCGTGGTTATCCCTATGACGACAATACGCGGCATGCCATCCTGGGCGGGTGGATCAAGAAGAACTTGCCGCACGCGATCATCATGACGCGATTGCCGTGGCAGTTGCGGTTCTACTGTGCGAAGACGAACAAGACGGTGAACCAGCCGTATGCGGATGCGCTGACGATTTTTTCAATCGCGAAGTACTATGGCGTGACGCACATCGTGGATGACAATGCGCGGTACGAGTTGGAGACGTATTTCAACGGGCAGCGGCCGGGGCTGAAACGCGTGGCAGGTGCGCCGGATCAGTTGTTTGAGATTGATTACTCAGTCGTGCCGTGGCGCGACGCGAACGAACTGCTGTCGCCCAAGACCAAAACCGACATACGCTGAGGCGAAACGACCTGGGCCCCCACCCACACTGGCGAGAGGTTGGCCTGTGCGGTGACGTTGCCGGGGGCCTGGTGGGTGCGGATCACGTTGAGTTTGAAGGAGCCACCCGGGGCCAGCGGCGACATGCGCAGCGGCGCGGGGGTTTGATCGAGCGGGATGGAAACGACAGCACCCCAGGCGGCCTCGCCGTTGAATTGGCCGCGGGTGATCTTGGTGGTGAGGCCGTTGATGGTGATGCCGGGGAGCGAGCTCATGGGGTGGAGGAAATTGGGCGTGCCGTTGTCTTTGGGCATGGGGGGATTGGCGGAGCGGTGCCACGTGGTGGTCACAGCGCCGTCATTGGTGAGTTTGAGTTCGAGCTGCTCGGTGCCGTTCTGGGCGGCGGAGGTGTCGAGCCAAATGGTGAACGTATCGCGGCCTTGGACGACATTGGTAGTTGCGCCAAGCATGGCCACGTGAACACGGGCGCTGTCATAGGCGATGGCGGCCCAAGTCGGGGCGGCTTCACGGGAGGCGTGCAGCGAGCCAGCAAGTTTGGTCCAATGGACATTGCGCCAGGCGGGCTGCGATAGCGGATCGGCAGCGGTCAGCGTGGTCGCGAGGTCGGCATTGATTGGCTGAGCGGTAATGGTTGGCGGGGCCTGGAGATTGCGGTCGTCGGGCTGGGCAACCATGGAGTTGGCCTTGGTGACGGCCCAGATGCCAGCCACGGAGGCCGCGGTGGCGAGGAGAGCCCCCACCGAGAGAATGTACGACAGCGACCGCTTCATGAATGGCTCATGTTACCCCGAGGACCGCCTAAAATGAAGGCGTCATTCGTGATTTTTCGGCATTTTCAGTGAAAAGTCTGCACGCAAAGCGCGCGATTCGTAATGCCGAGAAAGGGTATGACACAGCGGAAGGGGATTCGTTTGCGGTTACGGGGCAGCAAAGCGCGGGGAGAATCAGCCGGGCTCGTCCGGCGATGCCATCGCCGGCTTTACAGGGGGGAAGGTCAGGCGAGGGAGGCGAGGCGTTCTTTGCGGTCGTGGGCTTGGAGGGCGTCGATGAGGGGTTGGAGGTTGCCGGCGGCGATCGCTTCGAGGGGGAAATTCTCGTTGATGCGGTGATCGGTGCAGCGGTTTTGGGGGAAGTTGTAGGTGCGGATGCGGGCGTTGCGGTCGCCGCTGCCGATCATGGTTTTCCGCATGTTGGCGCGCTGGGCGCGGCGTTGCGAATCGAAGTGTTCGAAGACGCGCGAGCGGAGGAGACGCCAGGCCTTTTCGCGATTCTTGTGCTGGCTGCGTTCTTCGCGCATGCGGACGTTGATGCCGGTGGGCAGGTGCGTGAGTTGGACGGCGGACTCGACCTTGTTGACGTTCTGGCCGCCCGGGCCGCCGGCGCGGGAGACATCTTCGCGGACGTCGGCGGGGTTGATCTCGATGGCGGATTCGTCGGGTTCAGGCAGAACGGCGACGGTGGCGGCGCTGGTGTGGATGCGGCCCTGGTTTTCAGTGACGGGAACGCGCTGAACGCGGTGGCCGCCGCCTTCGAATTGGAGGGCGGCGTAGGCGCCTTCGCCGCGGATGGAGGCAATGAATTCGCGGAAGCCGCCGACGTCGCCGGGGGAGAAGTCGAGGGCTTCAAAGCGCCAGCCGCGGGTTTCGCAGTAGCGGCGGTACATGTCAGCGAGGTTGCCGGCGAAGAGGCCGGCCTCATCGCCGCCGGTGCCGGCGCGGATTTCGAGGATGAGCGAGTCGACGGCGAGTTCTTCAGCCGAGAGGAAGGCGGCGACGATTTCTTCGAGGACGGCGTCGCGCTTGGCGGTGAGATCGGCGACTTCGGCGGCGGCCATCTCGGCGAGGTCGGTGTCTTCGCTTTTGGCGAGGGCTGCGGTGTCGTCGAGTTGCTGCTGAACGGCTTTGAAGATGCGGTACTTTTCAAGCTGGCGTCCAAGGCGGCCGTGGGTCTTGGCGAGTTCGGTGAGACGGGCGGGCTTGGCGATGGTGTCGGGGTTGTTCATCTCGGCTTCGACGGTGCGGAACTCGGCTTCGAGATTCTCGAGCTTGGCGATGACGGGGAGGTATTGTTCAGCGACAGGCATGTTTTTCTAACCGCGAAGACGCGAAGGCGCGAAAGCAAAAAGACAAACGCCGCAAGCGCGGATGCGCCCACGGCGTTTGAGTTTTACCGAGAGGGGACTACTTCGCGGCGGCAGCGGCCTTGCCGGCGGCGAACTTGGCGTACTTCTTCTGGAAGCGTTCGACGCGGCCGGCGGTGTCGACGAACTTCTGCTTACCGGTATAGAACGGGTGGCAGGAGCCGCAGATTTCGACTTCGACATGCTTGAGCGTCGAGCCGGTTTCGAAGGTGTTGCCGCAAGCGCAGCGAACCTTGGCGAAGTTATAGTTGGGATGGGTCTTTTCTTTCATGACGGCCTCAATTCAGTGTGAGGGTTAAGGTTTTTCGCGAGCCAACGCGGTTCAAGTAGCAGCGCCCGGACTCGAACCGGGGACCTTGGGCTTATGAATCCCGCGCTCTACCAACTGAGCTACGCTGCCGCGAGTCGAGCCGAGAATTATAACCCGAAAATGAGTGAAAACGCAACGTCTGGGGAGAAGCGGCGGCTTCGGCGGAATGTCGACCGATTTAGTAGGGCATCTGGCACGTCATAAACTCAATAAAATCAAGCATTAACAAGAAACTCTACACAACTGATTGACAGAATGCCTATCAATTGCATATTATATCTACCAACTTAGTATGGATTTAGAAATGAAGCGGATCTTTATGCGAATGTGCTGTTGTTGGCCGAGCTGATGCGGCGTTGACCCCACCCACCGGGGCCGCCCCCCCCCCCACTCCTGCGGGCCCGGATGCGGGCTGGTTCTTTTTCTGACACATTCAAGCATAAAGGTTTTGCGATGGTTCTTGCTCATAATCGTTTTGTGATTTCGCTGGCTGCGGTTGCTTATGCAGCGGCGTGGATTGTTCTGGCTGCGGTGTTGCTCGGCGCGATCGCGGGATGCGAGCGGGCTTCGACGCCGGTGCCGACGACGGCGGGGTCGCAGTCGCAGCCGGCGGCGATTGAGTTGCTGAACGTTTCTTATGATCCGACGGTCGAGTTGTATGCGGATGTGAATAAAGCATTCGCAGCGCAGTGGCTGGCGAAGACGGGCCAGACAGTGAAGATCAATGTGAGCCATGGCGGGTCGGGCAAGCAGGCACGGGCGCTGGCGACGGGCTTGCAGGCGGATGTGGCGAGCCTGGCGCTCGGCTATGACATTGATGAGCTGGTGAAAGTGGATGTGATCGGGAAGGAATGGCAGGCGAAGCTGCCCCACAACAGCTCGCCGTACGTTTCGACGATTGTGTTTTTGGTGCGCAAGGGAAACCCGCGGGGAATCAAGGATTGGTCGGACCTGGCGCGGCAGAACACGGAGATCGTGATGCCGGACCCGCGGACGAGTGGCGGCGCACGGTGGAACTACCTGGCGGCGTATGCGTTTGGTCAGAAGAAATTTGCAGGCGATGAGGCCAAGACGCTGGAGTTGATCAAGAAGATCTATGCGAATGCCAAGAGCTTGGACAGCGGGGCACGCGGGAGCACGGCGCGGTTTCAGCGGGGCGAGGGAGATGTGCTGGTGAGCTGGGAGAATGAGGCGCTGCTGCTGGCGACCAAGAAGTCGGGCGAGTACCAGGTGGTGGTGCCGAGCATTAGTGTGCGGGCGGAGCCGCCGGTGACGGTGCTGGACAAGTGGGTGAAGGAGCGCGGCACGGCGGCTGTGGCGGAGGCATATGTGAACTTTTTGTATACGCCGGAGGGGCAAGAGTTGATCGCGAAGCACTTCTACCGGCCGCAGGACGCGGGTGTGCTGGCTCGCTATCATACGCAATTTCAGAAATTGCAGCTGGTGGGAATCGAGGCGTTCGGCGGGTGGCAGAAGGCGCATGCGGAGCACTTTGCGAGCGGGGGGAAGTTTGATGGGATCGTGGGGAAGTAAGAACAGAGGAAAAGAGACAGACGATTCGGAAAGGATGAGGCTATGAATTGGTTGACGAAAGTATTGGTGGCGGCGGGTGTGGCGGTGAGTTTGTTCACGGCCAGTGCGGCGCGGGCGCAGAGTGATTTGATCATCTCGAGCTACGAGCCGACGGTGGAGTTGTACAAGGCGCTGAACCCGGCGTTTGAGAAGTGGTACAAGGGCAAGACCGGCAAAGACATTGATGCGAAGACGGATCATGGTCCGTCGGGCAAACAGTCGCGTGATATTGCATCGGGGAAGGAGACGGACATTGCAGCGTTGTCGGTGGATTTTGATATCGACAACATTGCGAAGGCGGGCCTGCTGGACAAGGAATGGCGCAAGCGGGCGCCGAACGGGGCTGTGCCGTACTATTCGGCCGTGGTGTTCATGGTGCGCAAGGGCAACCCGAAGGGCATCAAGGACTGGGCGGACCTGGCACGCGAGGACGTGGTGGGTTTGGCGCCGGACCCGAAGACGGGCGGCGGCGCGCGGTGGATCTATTTGAGCGCCTGGGCGCATGCGTTGCGAACCAACAAGGACAAGAGTGCCGAGGAGCAGGAGAAGGCGGCGCTGGAATTTGTGGGGAGGGTGTATGACAAGGCGGTGCTGGACCCGGCGATGCGTGGCAGCACGACGCGATTCATTCAGCAGAAGACGGGCGATGTGCTTTTCGGCTGGGAGAACGAGATTTTGAACGTGATCAACACGCCGGCGGTGAAGGGGCAGTTTGAGCTGGTGGTGCCGAGCGATTCGATCACGATTGAAGTGCCGATCTCGTACGTGGACAAGGTGACGGAGAAGCGCGGCACGACCGAGGCGGCGAAGCTGTTCATCGACTTCTTGTATTCGGATGAAGGACAGGCGATTGTGGCGCAGTTCTACAATCGGCCGAGCTCGCAGGCGATTGCGGAGAAGAACAAGGACCGGTTTGCACCGCTGAATCTGTTCAAGTTCAGCGATCACTTCACGAATTGGCCGGAGGTGATGAAGAAGCACTTTCTGGACGGCGGGACGTTGGATCAGATTCGGAAGAAGTGAGTTCGTAACCGCGAAGACACGAAGGCGCGAAGAAGTCCTAGACAGACCCGGCCTTCGTGTCTTTGCGCCTTCGCGGTTGATAGTGAGTTGAGATCGAATGAGTTCATTGGCAGTACAACGTCGGGTGATACCGGGATTCAGCTTGTCGCTGGGGTTTGCGGTCACGTATTTGAGCCTGGTGGTGCTGGTGCCGCTGGCGGCGCTGGTGATCAAAGGCGCGGGACTGGGGTGGGGCGAGTTTGCACGAACCATGGGGCAGCAGCAGGTGCAGAGCGCGTTTTACACGTCGCTGCTGTCGGCGTTTCTGGCGGCGTTGATCAACGTGCCGGTGGGCCTGCTGATCGCGTGGGTGCTGGTGCGTTATCGCTTCGTTGGGCGGCGGGTGATGGATGCCATCATCGATCTCCCGTTTGCGTTGCCGACGGCGGTAGCTGGTATTTCGCTGGCGTTTTTGTATGGGCCGAACGGTTGGATCGGGAAGATTTTTACGGAGAGCGGGTGGTCGTACCCGTGGTTGGTGTGGGCGGGATTTGAGAAGAGCGCGTGGCCGTTGGAACTGCGGTGGTTCAACCAGATTGGTTTGGCGCCGCTGGGGGTGACGGTGGCGTTGACGTTTGTGAGTTTGCCGTTCGTGGTGCGGACGCTGCAGCCGGTGCTGGAGGATTTGGGGGCGGAGCACGAAGAGGCGGCGGCGAGTTTGGGGGCGAATCGTATTCAGACGATTTGGCGCGTGGTGTTGCCGGAGATTTGGCCGGCGCTGATCACGGGGTTTGCGTTGGCGTTTGCGCGCGGGATTGGGGAATACGGGAGTGTGCTGTTTATCACTGGCAATCAGCCGGAGACGCAGATTGTGCCGCACGTGATTTTTCAACGGCTGGAGCGGTTTGAGATCGCGGAGTCGACGGTGGTGGCGACGATTTTGATGGTGGTGAGCTTTGTGCTGTTGCTGGGGATTAACTTGCTGCAGCGCAGGGTGGCCCAGCGCGGGCAACGGTAAATTGCCACGAAAGACACAAGAGACACGAAAGCGGAATTGATATGGCGGCTACGGGAAATTTGACGCGAGGGGGCGGGGCGAGATCGGGCATTGCGACCGAGCCGTGGTGGGTGCGCGCCATATTGATCACGCTGGCGGTGGTGGTGCTGGGGGTGCTGCTGGTGTTGCCGCTGGTGACGATCTTTGTGGAAGCATTTCGCGAGGGGTGGGCGGCGTATAAGGAACAGATCATTGCGCCGGAGACGTGGTCGGCGATCAAGTTGACGCTGATCACGGCGCTGATCGCGGTGCCGTTGAATTTGGTCTTCGGGATCGCGGCGGCGTGGGCGGTGACGAAATTCAACTTCTGGGGAAAGAGCATTTTGGTAACGTTGATCGATTTGCCGTTCTCGGTGAGTCCGGTGGCGGCGGGGTTGGCACTGGTGATTCTGTTTAACTTGCAGAATGGGTACCTGGCACCGGTGCTGAAGTGGTTGGATTTGAAGGTGATTTTCAGTTTGCCGGGCATGGTGCTGGCGACGGTGTTCATTACGTTTCCGTTTGTGGCGCGGGAGTTGATCCCGCTGATGCAGAGCCAGGGCACGGAAGAGGAAGAGGCCGCGCACGTGCTGGGGGCGAACGGGTGGCAGATGTTCTGGCGGGTGACGTTGCCGAACATCAAGTGGGGCGTGCTGTACGGCGTGATTTTGTGCAATGCGCGGGCGATGGGCGAGTTCGGCGCGGTGTATGCGGTCAGCAGCAATTTTGAGGGACAGAAGACGCTGCCGCTGTATATCGAGCGGGTGTATTACGCCAGCTGGGTGAGCCTGGTGCCGGTCTTCGCGGTGGCGAGTTTGCTGGGCGTGCTGGCGTTGATCACGCTGGTGGTGAAGACGTGGCTGGAATGGAAGACGCAGCGGGAGATGGCCGAGGGATCGAAGGCCGTTCACTAAGTCGAGCAGAAAGCGGAAAGTCGAAAGCAGAAAAGACAGACCATGAGCATTGTTGCGAAGAATATTACGAAGCGGTTCGGCAACTACACGGCGCTGGACAATGTGACGGTGGAGGCACCGGCGGGAAAGCTGGTGGCGCTGCTGGGGCCGTCGGGCTCGGGCAAGACGACGCTGCTGCGCATCATCGCGGGGCTGGAATTTGCGGATGCGGGTCACGTGCTGTTTGAGAACGAGGATGCGACGGCGCGTTCGGCGCGGCATCGCAATGTGGGGTTTGTGTTTCAGCACTATGCGTTGTTCCGGCACATGACGATTTTCGAGAACATCGCATTCCCGCTGCGGGTGCGGAAACAGCCCAAAGATGAAGTTGGCGAGCGCGTGCGCGAACTGCTGAAACTGGTGCAGTTGGAGGGGCTGGAGAAGCGTTATCCGTCGCAGCTTTCGGGCGGGCAGCGGCAGCGTATTGCGCTGGCGCGGGCGCTGGCAGCGCGGCCGAAGGTGCTGTTGTTGGATGAACCGTTTGGCGCGCTGGACGCGAAGGTGCGCAAGGAACTGCGGCGGTGGCTGCGCAGGCTGCATGACGAAATTCACGTGACGAGCTTGTTTGTGACGCACGATCAGGAAGAGGCGCTCGAGGTGGCCGACCAGGTGGTGATCATGAACCAGGCGAAGGTGGAGCAGATCGGCACGCCCGAAGAGGTTTACAACAAGCCGGCGAACCCGTTTGTGTTCGGCTTCCTGGGGCAGGTGAATGTGTTTCACGGGCGGGTGGCGAATGGGCAGGCGCAGTTGGCGAATGGGGCCATTGTGGCGCCGGCGGCCGGGCAGGTGGGCGAGGGGAGCGTGGCGGCGTACGTGCGGCCGCATGATATCGATCTGCTGAAGGACGACCCGCATGATGGCTCGGCCACGGCGGGCAAGGTGGCGTGGGTGCATCGCGCCGGAAGCACGATCAAGATTGAAGTGATCTTGAATGCGACGAACCAGTTGCTGATCGTGGAGTTGCCGCGGGAACGCTATGCGCAGCTGAACGTGCTGGCGAATGATGACGTGTGGGCGCGGCCGCGTGATGCGAAGTTGTTTACGGGCGATTACCAGATTTGAGTTTGGGCAGTTGGCGCCTTCGACAAACTCGCGTGTTGCGGCGGAACCAGTCGTGCTTTCGTGCGTCTAAATCTCTGCAAGTCTTTTCTCTTTTTGCGGAGTTGATCCATGAAGCGCATGATGATTTCGGCACTGGTGCTGGCGTTTGCGGTGGCGGCGGCGGGGACAACTTTTGGACAGGCCAAGCCGGTGGAACCAGGCGTGACCAAGGGGAAGGTTGATGCGGTGACGGTGTATCGCGGCCAGGCGCTGGTGACGCGTGTGGTGGACGTGCCGGCGGGGAGCGGGATCACGGAGTTGATTGTTTCAGAGTTGCCGGAGCGGATCGTGGCGTCGTCGATTTTCGCGGAGTCGGCGGATGGCATCGAGGTGCGAAGCGTACGTTTTCGCCAGCGTGCGGTGAGCCAGGATGTGCGCGATGAGGTGCGCAAGTTTGATGATGAGATTAGGCGGATCGCGGATGTGATCGCGGCCAATCAGAAGCAGCTGAGCGTGCTGGCGGAGCAGCGGGCGTATTTGGACAAGCTGGCGACGTTTGTCGCGCCGACGGCCACGATGGAGATGACCAAGGGGGTGCTGAATGCGGAGCAGCTTAAGACGCTGACGAATTATCAGTTCGATACGCGCAAGGCGATAGCGGACCAGGAGCTGAAACTGCAGCAGGAAGCGCGGGACCTCCGGGAGCAGTTGAGCCTGAAGGAGCGGCAGAAGTATGAAATCACGGGGCGGTCGTCGCGGGTGCTGCGCGAGGCGGTGGTGCTGCTGAATCAGCAGAAGGCGGGGCAACTGCGACTGCGGTACCTGGTGGACAATGCGACCTGGATGCCGAGCTATAACGTGCGTGCGGATGCGGAGAAGAAGAGCGCGACGCTGGAGTATCAGGCGTCGATTGAGCAGATGAGCGGCGAGGACTGGGCGGACGTGCAGATGACGCTGTCGACGGCCACGCCGAATTTGGTGGCGGCAGCGCCGCAGTTGAATCAGTTGATGATTGCGCTGGGCGGATCGCGCGGGGATATCGTGTCGCAGGTGTCGGGCGGGAAGTTGGAGTACCGCGAGGCGAAGAAGGGCTTAAGTGAGTTGCGTATGCAGGCGGAACAGCAGCGGGCTGTGTCAAATTCGCTCAACGCAAATTCAAACATGGGGCAGGTGCAGATGCAGCAGCAGGGGCAGGCATTCAACAACTGGAACGGCAACAATGATGACAACCTGAACCGCGTGGCCGACCAGATGCAGGTGTTGGAACTGCTCGCGAAGGACACGAAGGACAAGGATGACGATCGCCGGGTGTCGAAAGTGAGCGAGGGGATCGTAGTGACGTATGGCTTGAAGACGCGGACGAATTTGCCAAGCCGGGCGGACCGGCAGTTGATACAGATTGACGCGTTGGCGATGAAGAGCCAGTTCTACAAGATCGCGGTTCCGGTGCTGACGAATTATGTGTATGACGAGGCGACATTGACGAACACGAGCAAGATGGTGCTGCTGGCGGGCCCGGTCGCGAGCTATGTGGGTGGGCAGTTTGTGGGTTCGGGCGAGGTGCAGACGATCGCGGTGGGTCAGGCGTTTACGGTAGGATTCGGCATTGATTCATCGCTGCGGGCGACACGCGAGCGCACGGATAAGGCGGAGACGATTCAGGGCGGCAACAAAGTGGTAAACTACACGTACCGCATCGCGATCGAAAACTTTGGCAGTGCGCCGGCTGATGTGCGCATCATCGACCGCAAACCCACGGCCAAGGACAACGAAGTGCGGATTGAGTTTGTGGATGCGGAGAACGTGAAGCTGTCGGGCGATAAGGAGTATCAGCAGTTTGAGGCGAAGAAGGGTATCTTGCGTTGGGATGTGCAGGTGCCGGCACAGAAGAACGGCAGCGAGGCGTTCAGCCTGACCTACAAGCTGAAGCTGGAGTACGACAAGAACCTGCAGATCTCGGCGAACCAGCAGGTGATTGAAGACTTTGAGAAGAACATCCGTATGTACACCAAGTGATCGGCCAGTGTGAGCGATAACAGCAAGGCCCCGCGTGGAAATCGCGGGGCCTTTTTCATGCGCTAGCTACGACGACGCCCCCACACTACCTAGCCTAGCACGGTTTCGTACGTTTCGACGCGCGGGGGATCAGCGAGAAGGTTTTCATACTCGGCGAGACCGGAGAGCGTGTACGGCTGATAGAGGTGGAGGTCGAAGGCCTTCTCGCTGGCGTAGCGGCTGAAGATGAAAAACACATTGGCGTCGGTGCGGGAGCGATACACGCGGTAGTCAAGCGTGCCGGCCTCGGTGCGGGAGATGGGGACGCGTTTGCGGAGTTCGCGTTCGAGGCTTGCGGCACAACCGTCCTTGGCGCGCAGCCCGATGGTCACGATAAACTGCTGGACCTGTGTTTGTGCGGACATAGTCACTCAACCTCTGCCTTGAGAAAAATCATCGGCCCGTAGCCCCGCCGCTCTTCAGTCGATAAACTGTCTGGCTTGGCAGAATGCCCGAAAAAGCGAGTTGCGAGAAGATGATCGAAACGATTACCGGAGATTTGACGGTTCAGCCTCAACAGCGGTTCGCGCTGGTGGTTGCTGAGTTTAACGCATATATCACGGCAAAGCTTGCCGAGGGTGCGGCAGAATGTATTCGCCGGCACGGCGGCAAGGACAGCCAGATCACACAGATCAGCGTGCCGGGGGCTTTTGAGATACCGACTGTTGCGAACCAGCTGGCCAAGAGCGGGAAGTATGCCGCGATCATTTGCCTGGGCTGCGTGATTCGCGGGCAGACGAGCCACTTCGATCACGTGGCGGACCAAGTGAGCCGGGGCGTGGGCATGATTGGTCCGGCAACGGGTGTGCCGACGATTTTCGGCGTGATTACTGCGGACACGCAGGAACAGGCGCTGGACCGGGCCGGGCTAAAGCATGGCAACACCGGGTGGCACGCGGCGCTGGCGGCGATCAGCATGGCCAGCGTGATGGCAAAGATCACCAAGTAAGTGAGTTTTGGGCATTATGGCGAACCAAGAGAGAAGCACGGCCCGTCGCATTGCGTTGCAGGGCCTCTACCAGATAGACGTGCAGGGCGAGAGTTTCATCAGTGACACGCTGCAGGCGTTTATCAACGAATCAACGGACGACCCGGTGGTGCGTGATACGGCGTACTTCATGGCGAAGGCGGCGTGGGGCTTTCACGCAATGGCCGACGAATGGCTGAACCGGCTGACGACGAAGTGGTCGGTGAGCCGCATGGCGGTGGTGGATCGCAACATTCTGCGCCTCGCGGCGTGGGAGTTGGTGAACTACCCGGAGACGCCGCCGAAAGTCGTGCTGGATGAAGCGATCAACATGGGCAAAGAGTTTTCGACGCAGGACAGCGGGCAGTTCATCAACGGGCTGCTGGACGCGCTGCTGCGGGAACATCTGGCCATGACGGGCAAGACGCTGAGCTGACGTTTGGCCTTACGGGGGGTCTAGCGCTAGAATTGGAACGTCTTTTACGAAAGGTTGCGTATGCTGAAGATGCTTGCACTGGCGGCAGTTGTGGCGACGGGCGCGGGTTTTGGCGTGGCGTGGGCTGGCTCATGTGAAGGCGGCGCGTGCGAAGCGACGACGCCGGTCGTTCTGGCTTCGGCCACGACGACGACTGCTCCGGCGGAGAAGATTGCCGTCGGCAACACGAAGTGCATCGTCATGCCGGAAGACGAAACGGATGGCAAGACCACCGTGGAATACCAAGGCAAGTTGTACGGGGTCTGCTGCAAGGGCTGCATCAAGAAGTTCAACAAGGAACCGGAGAAGTATGTGAAGGCGCTCGAAGCTGACCCGGCCAAATACGGCGTCAAGAAGTAATTGCGCAGGCACGAAGTTAGTTGTTGAACTGATGAAGCCCCGCCATTTGGCGGGGCTTTTTTGTTGCGCCACGTGATAACGCAAGTAAGTACCGGATGCAATTGATTTGCATTCATAACTTGTTACAATCGATAGCCAGTTGCATTTACTATGCGGTTGCTACTGGCGGCAAAGGGCATGGGCCGGCGGCGCAACCAGCCGTGATAGTTCTTTGAAAAGGTCTGGAGTCCGATGAAGTACGTTCGCTCGATGGCGTTGGCGCTTGCCGTCAGTGGTGCAGCCAGCAGTTCGCTTGCTCTGGCACAAAACACAACGGAAGACCGGCTGCAACGGATTGAAACGCAGCTCAAGGAAATGGAGAGCCGTCATGCGGCCGAGTTGCAGAAGCGGGACGCGAAGATTGCGGACCTGGAGAAGCAACTGCAGAGCCGGAGCGACACGCTGACCGAGGAGCAGCGGGCCAAGGAAATCGACCGCGTCACGAACGAAGTGCTCGCGGACATCAAGCGGCGTGAAGCGGCAGGACCGGCCGGGCGTTTGCAGCAGGCGGCGAGCAACTTGCAGATCGCGGTGGCAGCGGATTTCGTGGCGAACTATTCGAGCCGCAACGTGGATGGCGCCCGGAACCGTGCGGACATTCGCGAAGTGGAGTTGGAACTGCGGGCGCCGGTGGACCCGCGTGCCGATGCGGTGGTAGGCATCGCATTTGAGCGCGATGCGGCGCCGGAACTGTTTGGCGGCGAGGATCTTGAGGGGCCGGAAACCGAAGCGGCCATTGAGGAAGCATATCTCTTCCTGCACGACTTTGGCGTGCAGAACCTGACGGCGAAGGTCGGCCGCTATGCCGTGTCGTTCGGCCGCTCGAACATCATGCACCTGCACGAACTGCCGACGGTAGATCAGCCGTTTGTGATTCAATCGCACCTTGCGGCGGAGGGCCTGAAGGATGCGGGCTTGAGCTTGAGTTACGTGGTGCCGAACCCGGCGAACGAGTACATCGAGGCGATTCTTGAGGTGAACTCGGGCGAGGGCGCGGGATCGGAAAGTCCGACGCTGCGGGGCGACCTGAACTCGACCGCCCCGAGCGTGAATGGCCGCGTGCTGTGGAACAAGAACCTGGCGCAGAACCTGAACCTGGAGTTGGGCGGTTCAGCGCTTTATGCCCCGTCAGAGAACAAGGACAAGGGTAACCGCGACCTGTGGCTGCTGGGCGGCGATGTAACGCTGGTGCGGCGCGACCCGACGGGCGGCTTTGCCAATCAGTTCCTGCAGGCTGAGGTGATCTATGGGGCCGTGGACCAGGAAGACGGCACGCGGGTTAACAGCTGGGGTGCGTATGTGCTGGGTCAGCAGCAGTTGGCCAAGGACTGGTATGCGGGTTTGCGGCTTGATTACACGCAGGACGCGAACAATAGTTCTCAAGAGATCTGGGGTCTTTCGCCCTACGTGACGTGGCAGTGGTCGGAGTTTCTGCGGTTCCGGGCGCAGTACCAGTATCGCGAGGCGACCGACAGCAACGGCGAGCACATTTTCTTCCTGCAGGTCACGTTCGTGATGGGCTCGCATAAAGCGCATCCGTATTGGGCGTTTCGTTAAGAGCTTGGAACAAGGATCAGGGGTATGTTGAAGCAACTGACTATCGCAGTGGCGGCCGTGGCGCTGTTGGCCCAGGCCGCACACGCGCAGCTGAAGGTTGTTACCACGGCGCCGGAGTTTGCGGACTTGGCGCGGCAAATTGGTGGCGACAAGGTGGAAGCGCACGCGGTGATGATGGGCCCGGAGAACATGCACAACGTGTTTGCCACGCCGCCGCACATGCTGAAGCTGAACAAGGCGGATCTGTTTGTGCATTTTGGGCTGGATGCGGAGCCGTGGCGTGAGCCGCTGATGAAGGGCGCGCGGAACGGCAAAATCCTCGATGGCCAACCGGGTAACGTGGACATGTCGGCGGGCATCACGATGAAGGAAGTGCCGACGAAGGTGGATGGCGGGCAGGGAGACATCCACGCTTTTGGCAACCCGCACTATCACCTTGATCCGCGCAACGTGCAGCGCATGGTCGCCACGCTGGCGAAGGCGATGATCGCGGCCGATCCGAACAATGCGAAGAAGTATGAAGAGCGGGCGATTGCACTGGTGAAGGAGTTTGGGGAGTTGTACAAGCAACTGCTTGAAGAGCTTAAGCCGTATGAGGAGGTAAAGATTGCGACATATCACCAGGGGTGGGTGTATTTCATCGATGCGTTCAAGCTGACCAGCGCGGGCACGATTGAGAATAAGCCAGGCATTACGCCGAGCCCGAGCGAGATTGCGGCGACGATCGAACGGCTCAAGAAAGAGAACGTGAAGGTGGTGATCGTCGAGACGTACAATAGCTACAAGGATGCGAAGGCTGTGGCGGATGCGATCGGGGCGGAGTGCATCGTGCTGCCGGACCATGTGAACGGCGTGAAAGAGGCGGACTCGTACCAGAACCTCTTTAAGTACAACGTGGGGGCGATCATTGCGGCGGCCAAGCGGGCGGGTGTACAACCGGCCACGGCTCCGGCAAAATGACGTCGTGATCACACTGAAGGACGCCAAGTTCGGTTATGCCTCGCGCGCGGTGGTGCATGTGCGAGCGCTGGAGATACGCGCGGGGAGATGCCTGGGAATTTACGGGCCGAACGGGGCGGGGAAGACGACGCTGCTGAAGGGGATTGCGGGGCAGATTAAACCGATCAGCGGTGAGGTGACGCGTGAGGCGGTGCGCGCCGCGTGGGTGCCGCAGCGGCAGGGGCTGGATGCGCTTTGGCCGATGGCGGCGTTTGATGTGGCGGCGTTGACGCTCAGTGCGCATCGGCGGTTGGGGTTGATGGGTGCGGCGAAGCATGATGTGCGGGCGATGCTGGCGGCGCTGAACTTGGGGAGCTTTGCGAATAAGCCGTTTCAGAAGCTTAGTGGCGGGCAGCAGCAGCGGGTGTTGATTGCGGGGGCGCTGGCGGCGAAGCCGCAGTTGCTGCTGCTGGATGAACCCACCGATGGCCTCGATGCGCAGGCGACGGACGATTTACTGGCGTTGATTCGCGCGCAGGTGGCGGCGGGGTTGGCGGTGGTGATCATCAGCCACGACACGCATGAGTTGAAGGCCGTGGCGGATGACATGGCGGTGCTGACACCGCAGGCGGATGATGCGCCGAGCGTGGTGACGACGGGGGCGCCGGCATGACGATTCGCGAGATGCTTGAACTGGCGATGATCTTGGCGCCGGCGTTGGCGGTGGCCGCGGCGGCAAGCCTGGCGTGCAGCGTGACGGGGGTGTTTGTGGCGTTGCGGCGCGAGTCGCTCATTGCGCTGGCGTTGCCCCAGGCGGTGGTGCTGGGTTCGGCCGTTGCGTTGATGCTGCATGTGGCCCCCCTACCGGTGGCGGCAGCGACGGTGGTGCTGGCGCTGATTGCGCTGGCGTGGTTGAGAAGCCGGGGAGCGGCGACGCGCGGGGCGGAAGTTTTTGTGCCGATGCTGTACGTGGCGGGGATGAGCTTGTCGATCTTGGTGGTGAGCAGTTCGAGCATTCATCTGACCGAGGTGCGGAATCTTTTTGTCGGCAACGACGTGCTGGTGAGTGATGCGCAGGCGTACTTTGCGGTGCCGGTGATGCTGGTGGCCGGGGCGGTGGTGGCGGTGCTGTATCGCCGGTGGCTGCTATTGGCACAAGCGCCGGAGATGGCGCGGCTGGCGGGGCTGCGGCCGGCGATGTGGCACACGCTGTTCTTGGCGCTGCTGGCCACGCAGATCGTAGTAGGCACGGCGACGATCGGCATGGTGCTGATCATTGCAATGCTGTTTCTACCGGCGGCGACGGCGCTGCCGCTGGCGAAGCGTTTGCCGATGGCGATGCTGATTGCCGTGGTCGCGGGGGTGGTGAGCCTGGTGGCGGGGTTTGTGCTGGCGTTGTATTTCAACTGGCCGTTGTCACAGAGCGTGGCGGGCGTGGGTGTCGTGCTGGCGTTGCCATCGATTGTGATCGGCGCGATCAAGCGGTGAGCGCGGGCAGCGGTTTGCCGCGCTCGTAGTTGCTGCGGGTTGCGCCGGAGGGATCGACTGAGCTCTTGAGGTCGCAGGCGTGGGCGTCGGGGCCGAAGCCGAAGTCGCTTTCGACGAGTTTCTGAACTTCGACCATTTCGTTGTAGGTGAACTTGTCGCCATCGCAGGCGGCGGCGAACTCACGCAGGTCGGCTTCGTTCATGATGTTGGGCTGGACGCTGGACATGGCGGGCCAGGTGAGGAGCCACTTGAGGGCGAGCTGGCCCATGGTGCAGTTGTGGGCTTTCTGGATGTGGCGCAGGGCTTCAACTTTCTTGAGGCCGTAGATGAGCCAGTTTTTGTCGCGGAAGGCACGGTGGTCGGTGAACTTCATGTCGGCGGTGTAGATGTCTTGCAGGATGCCGGAGGAGTGCGGCACGCGGGCGATGATGCCGGCGGTTTTGGTTTCGGCGGCGATTTCGCAGAACTCGCGACCGGGGTGCTGCTCGAGCATGTTGAAAACGGTTTGGACGGTGGAACAGGTGGGCCATTGCTGAAGGGCGATGACGCCTTCTTCGCGCCAGCCGATGGCGGGGCCGAGGGCGATGCCCCAGTGGCGGATCTTGCCGGCTTTTTGCAGGTTGTGCATGGCGTTGAGAAACTCATTGTTGTAGTGCGGAAGCTTGATGTTGTGGGCCTGGTAGAGGTCGATGCGGTCGGTCTTGAGGCGGGCGAGGGACTGCTCGAGGGCGTAGGTGATGAACTTTTCGGAGAAGTCCTGCTTGCGTTCTTTGTGGCTGCCGGCGGCGCCGGGATCGGTGTAGAAATCGTAGCCGAACTTGGTGGAAAGGATGATTTTGTCGCGGCCAGCGTAGGCGAGCGTGTCGACCATGAGGCGTTCGGCGTGGCCGTTGCCATAGGCGTCGCCGGTGTCGAAGAAGTTGACGCCGAGGTCGAAGGCGAGGTTTTGGAGGCGGACGCCTTCGGGGGCGTCTTCGGGCTTTTTGCCCCACATATGGGAGCCGAAGATGAAATTGCCGAACGAGAGTTCAGAGACCGACAGCTCAGTGCCGGGGATCGTGCGATAGCGCATTTTGTTTTAGCTCCGTGAAAACCGGGCCGAGCATTGTACGCGCAAGGCGGCGTGCGGAAAACGTCACATCATGTTGACGGGGTCGACGTCGACGGTAACGGGGACGTGCTGGGCGGCGCCGCTGAAGACGCCGCGGGCGCGGAGGGCGGCGAGTAGACGCTGGAGCGGGCCGGCGGTGGTGCTGAAAAGGATGAGCTCGAAACGGTAGAGCTCCACGAGGCGGCCCATGGAGGGCGGCTGAGGGCCGAGCCAGCGAATGGGCAAATTGTGGCGCTGGACGAGGGCTTCGACGAGGCGGGCGACTTCTTCGGCGGCGGTTTTGACCTTGGTAAAGCCCTTGTGCGCGAAGAGGATGCGGGCCATGCGGCCGAAGGGCGGATAGCCGAACTCCTGGCGATGCGGAAGCTCAGAACTGACGAAACCGAGATAGTCGTGATTGCAGGCGTGGGCGATGGCGGCTTCGTGCGGCTGGTACGTTTGGACGACGACGGTGCCGCGCTCGGTGGAGCGGCCTGAACGGCCGGCGACCTGGCAGATGAGCTGGAACGTGCGCTCAGCAGCGCGGAAGTCGGGCATGGTCATGGCGAGGTCGGCATTGAGTACGCCGACGAGTTCGACATTGGGGAAGTCGAGACCCTTGGCGATCATCTGCGTGCCGATGAGAAGATCTAGATCGCCCTTGGCGAAACGGTCGAGCGTGTCGTGGTAGTCGGCGGCGTTCTGCATGGAGTCTGAGTCCATGCGGGCGAGACGCAGGTTGGGGAATTTGCGTTTGAGTTCGTCCTCAGCGCGCTGGGTGCCCTGGCCTAAGTGTGTGAGTTTGGCTTTGCACTGCGGACAGGCCTGGGGGAGGAGCATGTTGGTGAGGCAGTAGTGACATTGGACTTTGCCGTAGCGGGAGGCGAACGATGACTGAGGACTGAGTGCCGAGGACTGAGGGTTTTCTTCTGAGCCCTGACCCCTGAGCCCTGACCCCTCCTTGGTGCGGTGGACGACCATGGTGGCGTCGCAGTTGTCGCACATGAGGACCCACTCGCAGCGGGGGCAGGTGACGTAGTGGGCGTAGCCGCGGCGATTGAGGAGGAAGATGGCCTGCTTGTTTTTCTCGAGGGTTTGCTTGAGAGAGTATTCGAGCGTGGTGGAGAGGATGTGGAGGCCGCGGCGTTCTTTGGTTTGTTGTTTCATGTCGACGACGACGACGCGGGGCATCTGGGTGCCGGTGGGACGCGAGGTGAGGGAGAGCAGGCCGTAGCGGGCGTTGGGGCCGGTGGCGTTGTGCCAGGATTCGAGCGCGGGCGTGGCGGAGCCGAGGAGGATGGGGACATTGAGCATCTGGGCGCGGCGGATGGCGACGTCGCGGCCGTGGTATTTGGGGGCGTTGTCTTGTTTGTAGGAGGAGTCGTGTTCTTCATCGACGACGATGAGGCCGAGGTTGGAGACGGGGGCGAAAATGGCGGAGCGTGCGCCGACGATGACCTGGGCCCAGCCCGAGGCGATGGCGTGCCAGTGTTGATGACGCTGGGTGTCGCGGAGGCCGGAGTGGAGGACGGCGACGCGGGGGAAGCGCTGGGTGAAGCGTTTGACGGTTTGGGGGGTGAGGGAGATCTCGGGGACGAGGACGATGGCGCGTTTGCCTTGGGCGACGATTTTTTCGATGGCGCGGATGTAGAGCTCGGTTTTGCCGGAACCGGTGACGCCGTGGACGAGGCGCACCGCAAATTTCGGATCGTCGAGGAGCGGGTTGAGTTGGCTGAGGGCGTTTTTCTGGTCTTCGGAGAGATCGAGGGCGGGGATGTTGTTGGCGGGGACTTCGTCGGGGAGGGGGAAGGCGAGTTGGCGTTCGAGTTTGAGGAGGCCCTTGGCGACCATGCGCTTGAGCGCGGGGCGGGTGGTCGCGCAGGATTCGAGGAGATCGGCTTCTTTGCGTGGGCCGCTGGCGAGGCAGTCGCGGAGTTTTTCAAAGAGGGCGCGGGACTTGGGGCTGAGTTTGGTAGCGGCGGCGAGTTCGGCGGCGTTGGGGGCGAGGTGGACCATGATGTGCGCGGGGAGCTTGGTGCCGCGCTTAACGGCGGCAGGGACCATGGTGGCGAGGGTCATGCCGATGGGACAGACGTAATAGGCGCTGAGCCATTGGGCAAGATCGAGGAGGTCCTGGGGGACGGGGAGGACTTCGCGGCTGACGCTGTGGATAGGTTTGTACCCGCCGGCACTTGCAGTTTCGGGTTGGGGTTTGTCGAAGAGGCCGGCATCGTCTTCGGGGAGATCTTCGGTGCGGGGTTTTAGGGGAGGCGGGGCCTGGGTGGTGAGGGCGAGGACGGTGCCGGGGGTGAGGCGGTTGGTGCGGCCAAGGGGGACGTGGACGCGCGAGCCGACGCGGATGTCGGGGACGAGGGAGGAGGGGACGACGTAGGTGTAGGGGGTGTCGAGGGGTTGGTCGACGGCGACGGTGGCGAAGAGCGAGCGTGCGGTTTCAAGCGCCGAATCATCTTCAAGAATATGGGCGACGCGGCTGAGAGGCATGTGAGAGGTTGTACCCGCCCCACCGCGATTTTCAACACCGCCGGTCTGGGGGGCCGGGGTGGAAATGGGTTCATCGGAAACAAAACCAATGTTGCGCATGGTGACACCTGTGAATCAGCAGCATATCGAAGCGAGGGCAAAGCCCTCACGGTACGACCTAATTATTACCTAACGGTTGAGGCGAAGTCAAGGGGAATAGTGAAGGGGGGAATGCGAAAGGCGAAAAGGGGGTAGGCACAAAGGCACAGAGGCACAGAGGCACACAGGCACAGAGGGGGCCTGTATCACAGGAGATGCCGCGCGGGTTTTGGTTATGTTGGCTCTTGAGTGGCGTTTTTGATAGCGCCAGAGGGGAGATACGCCAGGGGTGGCGGGTCTAGGGGAGACATGGGTGGCGTTGGTATCTCTGGTGATACAGACCCAATGACGAAGGACTAATGATGAATGACGAATCAATGGGCAATGACCAATGGCCCAATGACCTAGTGAACTAATGGGTGAATTCATGGCCCGACCCCCGGTTTTGTGAACATCTTGTACGGATTAGGTACAGTTTACCATAGACCGAACGGATGTCAAGGGGAATTTTGCGGTCGGGCGTGTGTCGCCCCTTCGGGGCTTATCTCGCGTGGGGTTTTCCGGTGGCTTACGCCACCGGCTACATGTGTGGCGGCCCTTCGGGCTTTTGGTGGTGGCGGGCCATGGGTGTGTTGTGCGAGCCTTTCAGGCTCGGCGCTGATCTGGGGGATTGATACCGGGGGCGGCGCTGCGCTCTGCCCCCGGCTATTAATCTTGCAGGCCTTCGGCCTGAGAGCGACCGAACGGCGGATGTGAGCGCTTCCGCGTCGCTGCGCGACTTGCAGTTTGGGGAAGCAGGGAGGAGGGTCGTTTTACAGTACGTGGGCGCCGGCGCTGGCGGTGGTGGCGAAGGTGGTGGCGTGTTTGCCGGGGTGTTTTTTGGGGTAGTCGGTGTCGATTTTTTTGGTGAGGGCGGCGACGGCGTCGGCTTTGACGAGGGCGACGATGCAGCCGCCGAAGCCGCCACCCGTCATGCGGGCGCCGTAGACGCCGGGGACGGTGCGGCTGATGTCGACGAGGGTGTCGAGTTCGACGCAGCTGACGGCGTAGTCGTCGCGGAGGCTGGCGTGCGAGGCGTACATGAGCTGGCCGCACTTGGCGTAGTCGCGGGCGGTGAGGGCGTCGGCGAAGTCGGTGCAGCGTTTGATCTCGGTGATGACGTGGTGGGCGCGCTTGAAAGCGGTGGGATCCATGCCGAGACGCGAGTCGTCGAGCTGGTCGAGCGTCACGTCGCGGAGGGATTTGATGTCGGGGAATTTTTTCGAGATGGAGCGGACGGCGGTTTCGCACTGGTGGCGGCGGGCGGTGTATTCGCCCTGGACGAGTTCGTGCTTGACGTTGGTGTTGGAGATGACGATGCGGAGGCCGGGATCATCGAGCGGGACGTGGCGGGTGGAGCGGTCGCGGCAATCGAGGAGGAGGGCGTGGCCCTTTCTGCCCATGGCGGAGATGAATTGGTCCATGATGCCACAGGGCATGCCGGGGTAGTTGTGTTCGGCCCATTGGCAGGCGAGGGCGAGTTCGACGAGGTCCATCGAGGTTTTGTTGATGGTGAGAAGCGTGAGGGCGGTGGCGACTTCAAAGGAGGCGGAGGAGGAGAGACCGCCGCCGATGGGGACATCGGAGAAGACGAGGCAGTCGGCGCCGGTTTTGATCAGTTTGCGTTGGCGGAGGGCTTCGGCGGCGCCGCGGGGGTAGAGGGACCAGGCGGGGCCGTCTTTGGAGACTTCGCGGTCGATGGAGAACTCGGTAGCGCCGCCATTGGAGAGGGTTTGCATGCGCACGAGGCCATCGGTGCGGGGGCGTGCAGTGATGGTGGTGGCTTTGTCGATGGCCATGGGGCAGACGAAGCCGTCGTTGTAGTCGGTGTGTTCGCCGATGAGATTGACGCGGCCTGGGGCCTGGACCTGAATGATGTTGTCGGAGGAGCCGGGGAAGATTTTGGAAAATTCGCTTTTGAGTTGTTGGGGCGTCATGACCGTCTCAGACCAGCATAAATGGATTCAGTCGTCGCTACGTACGACGACGGACGTAGCATGGTACGAGGCGAGAATGGCGAGAGCAAACGTGCGGCGCGGGGTAAACGGCGGCGATGCATCACAATAGCGAAGGACCACGTCGTATTTACACTTTCAGCGCCTACGTTCGCGACAAGCGCGCGAATAAATACCCTTATCGAGGCAGTGATTTGCATCGCATTTCGGAAAAGTATAGCGGACTATTTTGTCGATATTTCAGCCGGGCGCTATGGAACCAAGTTTTGGAGAAATGATGACCCTGTGTGATATCACGGATGCGCATGCGGCGGCATTTAAGACGATGAGCCGCTGCGGCACGAGCCATGCGGCCGCTCCGCATTTTTCAGAAGGTCGTTTTCCTCAACAGAATGGGCAAGCACCGAATGCAATGTTTGTAGATCACCGGGCGCGGATCAACCGGCAGGCGCGCGTGGTATCGCTGCTGGCCTGTCTCACGCATGACAATGCCGACCTGGCGCATTTCAGTAACGAACTGCGCCAGGCATACGGCGCGAAACAGGTTGTCATTCTAGTGACGGAGACGTTTGCGGAACACTGCAATGTGCTGGCGGCGGCGAGCGCGAGCACACATCCACTGGGGGAGAAGGAACCGAGTTGCACAAATGTGCACGATTGGCTCGAAGCGGCCGAGGGTTTGGGGCGTCCGGTCGCAATTGAGCGACGCATTGATGACCGCCGGAGATTGGTTGTTGGCGTGTTCTTTGATGCCGATGGAGAATCACAGCCAGACTTGGACGCCACGCTCGATACGGTGGCGGATTTTCTGGCAGCGAGTGTGCGCGTGCTGTTGGAGTGGACCTCAGCGGGGGCGCGTGTGGATAAGCGATTTGCGGCGCTTACGCCAGTAGAGTGGGAGACGCTGCGCGGGCTGGAGACGCCAGACAGTGAGAAGATCCTGGCGGACCGGCTGTGTCGTTCGGCGCATACGGTGCATACGCATATCAAGAGCGTTTATCGCAAGCTTGGCGTGCGTACGCGGATTGAAGCGATCATGCATACGCGCGAACTTCGGCGGAAACTGCTTACGACGCACAACTGGTGACACGCAGCACCTTGGAATAATAACAGGCAGCCCGCAAGCCACGCGGGCTGCCTGTGTTTTTGCGGGGCGGGAGAGGCACGTGCGGCGGGGCTTCACCTGAATGGGCGAAAATGCGGAAATGCGAAGAGAGGCAGACCGATGTCTGGACCATCGGCACAGTGTGTAGCCGTGGGCTGGCACGTTTGGCCAGCGCTGCATTCGCTTGAAGCTGAGGCATGTATGAAGCTCACTATTGGAAAACGTGTTTTGTCGGTACTGGTCATGATGCTGTTCATCACGGCGGCGATTGGCGGTATCAGCCTCTACAAACTTGCCGACATTGACGCAGATGCCCGCGAGATTGTCGAGCGTTCAGTGCCGGATGCGCGGTCAGCGAGCATTATTCAGGAGAGTTTGTTGACGGCGCACCTGATGGTGCGGGAGCACGTTGCGGCGACCACGGAGAAGGGGATGGCGGAAGTTGAAGCGGGGATTGCGGGCATTCGGAAGGAGCAGACCGAGGAGTTGAAGGCCTTTGAGGCGCGTCTCAACAGCGACGAGAGCCGGAAGGTTTATGAAGGCATCAATGCGCCACGGGAGGAATATGCGAAGGTGCGGGCGCAGATTTTTGAATTGAGCCGGGCGGGGAAGAAGGATGCCGCGCTGGCGGTTTGGCAGAACAGCATGCCGGCGGTGTTCAAGATCTACCACGATGCCCTGGAAACACTGGTCGCGCACGCAAACAAGCGGACCAAGGTGGCAAACGAGAATCTGATGTTGGCGGTAGCGGAGATGCGGTGGACGATGGCGATCGGGCTGGGGACGGCACTGGTCGTTTCGGTCGTGATGGGCGGGTTGATTATCCGGTCGATCACCAAGGCGCTTTCGCGCGTGGCCAGCGAGATGGGCACGGGCGCGCAGCAAGTGGCGGTGGCGTCGAACCAGATTGCCGCGGCCAGCCAGAGCGTGGCGCAGGGTGCGAGCGAGCAGGCGGCGTCGCTGGAGGAGACGAGTTCGGCGCTGTCAGAGATGTCCAGCATGACGCGGAAGAACGCGGAGACGGCGCAGCAGAGCACTGCGGTGGCGCAGAAGGCTCAGGACGCAGCAGCGCGCGGCAATGCGGCCATGGTGCAGATGAAGAATGCGATGCAGTCGATCGAGAAGACATCGATTGAAACGGCGAAGATCATCAAGGTGATTGACGAGATTGCGTTTCAGACGAACTTGCTGGCGTTGAATGCGGCGGTTGAAGCGGCCCGGGCCGGCGAGGCGGGGAAGGGTTTTGCTGTGGTGGCCGAGGAGGTGCGGAACCTGGCGATTCGGTCGGCAGAGGCGGCGAAGAACACGGCGGGCTTGATTGAGAGTTCCGTGCGTGAGGCGAAGACGGGCGTTGAACAGGTGGCGGGCGTGGCAGGTTGCCTGGAGGAGATCACAGGGTCGGCCACGCAAGTGCACGGCCTGGTGACAGAGATTGCAGCGGCATGCCATGAGCAGTCGCGGGGCATTGAGCAGGTAACGTCGGCGGTGGCCCAGATGGATAGGGTCACGCAGTCGAATGCCTCGAGCGCGGAGGAATCGGCGTCGGCTTCGGAAGAGTTGGCGTCGCAGGCTTCGCAGGTGCGTGGGCTGGTGGTGCAGCTGCAGTCGCTGGTCGGAGCGAAGACGGACAATGCGGAAACGGGGACTGCCGTTGCGGCGCCGGTGCGGCGGGTGCCGAAGCAGGTAACAGGAACGAAGTCCAGCAGAATTCCGCTGGATGAGCATGAGGCGGCACCGACGGCGAAGGAACTGGCCGCGCATTTCTGATGAGTGGATTGAGCTAGAAGAGGGCCGCGCGAGATGTCGCGCGGCCCTTGGCATTTAAGGGGAGATTTTTTTGACGATGACGTCGTCGAAGAAGACGTCGCCGGGGGAGAGGTAGATGTAGAGATCGACGCGGAGCCATTCGATTTTCATGCCGGCGGCCTTTGTGCCTCCCCCACTCATGAGGTCGCCTTTGGCATTGGGGTCGGCGACGCTGGGGGTGAAGTCCATTTCGACGAGTTCGAACTTGGCGTTCTTGTCGCGCGGCAACACTTGGGCGCGGTAGAACTCGCGGCGGGCGGCTTCGGGGTCGTTTTTGTCACCGAATTGATCGGGCTTGTAGGCAAAGCCCTTGAGAAAGAGGCGCGGGACGGGGCCGGTGCTGCGGTATTTGACCTGGAAGCGATAGGTTGCGCCGTGTTCGACGGGGATCCAGATGGACTCGCAGGCGAGGCCGTTGTTCTCGGCGATGTGCTTGCTGATGCGCATCATGAGGCAGTGGCCGTCGGCGTTGTCGGGATCGCCGGCGAGTTTTTTGGGGACGATAGCGACTTTGTCTTTGCCGAGCTTGGCGGCTTCGTCGGCGGTGAGGAGCGGCGGCGGGTAGCGATCGGCGAGGAGGATGGTCTGCCAATTGGTGGCGCGTTTTTTTTCGTTCTTGGCAGCGGCTTCGAAGTCGGGATCGGGGACGAGGTTGGGGCGCTCGGCGAAGCGCTTTTCGACTTCGGGGTTGGAGTGGTCGGCTTCGACTTCGCGGATGTGCTGGAACTTGGCGCCGGTGAGTTGGGTGATCAGGCCTTCGACGGTTAGCTTGGGGCTGTCGCGCTCGCCGGGGATTTCGGCGGAGGCGGTCTTGGCGAGCTTGGTGCCTTCGAAGTAGAGGACGGTGAGCTTGCGGCCTTTGACGTAGCCGGTGACGGCTTTGTCGGTGCCGAGGGTTTCAAGGAGTTTGGTGAGTTCGTCATGGTCGGGGAGGCCGCCGGTGCCATCGGATTTGCCGTTGAAGATGATTTGCAGGGCGGAGATGGTTTGGTCGATTTGGACGTTGTCGAGGCGGTTGTAGGTGCCGCCGCCGTCGGCGTCGTTGGACATTTTTTGGGAGAAGGCGAAGCGCATTTTGTCGGCGAGTTGTTTTTCTTTGGCGTCGACGCCGACGAAGGGGAGGACGGCGAGGGTGGGTTTTGGTGCGGGGGCGGTGGATTGGGCGGAGGACTGTCCACAGATGACGCAGATGACACAGATGATTTGAGTGACATAAGAGCTATTCTGGATTCTGGATTCTCGATTCTGGATTCGCGATTTCATGCGTCACTCTTTCGCGGTATAGGTGCCGAGGTCGACGACGAGGCCGTTGGGGGTGTAGTAGTCGATGTTGATCTGGCGTGGGCCGACACTGGTAATAACGATGTGGTTGGTGCGAGTCTTGCGGGCGAAGGCCATGTCGCCGGCGCCGGGGCCGGCGAGGGCGGCGTTGTGGATTTTGTGGAAGTGGAAATGGTAGAGGGCGAGGCCCTTGATGGCGTCGCGGAGGAGATCGTCAGAGACGGCGTAGCGTTGGTCGCTGTCGGTGAACTGGGGTTTGTAGGGGGCGATGACGGCATCGGGCTTATCGGGGTTTTTGAGGGAGAGGAGGCCGCCGTGTTCGGTGGTGGTGTCGGACATGTCTTCGAGGCCGAGGCGGTGGAATTCGTTGATGGTGGCGGGGTTTTGAAAAGCGGTGAGGAGGAGGTCGATGGTGAGGAGGTCTTCGAAGGTGATGTGCTTGCGATCGGCAGGCAGGCCGGTGGAATTGGGGACGTCGACGGCGTGGGCGGCTTCGCGCGGGGTGGTGGCGAGAGGCTTGAGCAGGGACGCGATGTGGTCGGCATAGGCGTTGAAGTCTTTGCCGGCGCCACGGGCGGCGCCGTACTGAATGGCGTGGATGAAACGGGGCTCACGGAGAGTTGATTGCTTAGGCCAGGTTTGTGCGGCTTGCTGTGTTGATGCGAGGTTTTCGCTGGAGAGCACGGTGCGGACCCAGGCGTGCTCGGTCTCGCCCTTGGGGAGGTCTTTGAAGAGACCGAAGTAGGTGCGGAGATTGTTGCAGAAGACGTCGTAGGGGATGCGTTTCTGGAACAGGTCGCTGAGGTCTTGCACGCGCTGGGTGCGGTCGGACCAGGTGCGGGGAAGCGCGGGATGATCGATCTGGAGAAGGTTGAAGGCGGCGATACGGGGAGCACCTTCACGTGATGTGCTAATGACGTGAAGGAGGGCGTCGGCGAGTGGACGATCGGCGAGTTGGGCGAGGGCGTCGAGTTCGGGGAGTTCGCGGAGGGCGGCGCGGTTGCTCCAGGCGTTGGTGTTTTCGACGGCGTTGCTGGCGCTGCGCGCTAGCGGGGCGAGGAGGCGGGGGTCTTGGAGTTTGATGGCGATGGTGCAGGCGTGTTTGAGGACGTCGAGGCCGGCGTTCTCTTCGAGACGGGGGAGATAGTTGATGAAGGCGCGGGCGCAGCGGTTGGGGTCGGCGGCGGCGAGTTCATCGATCGCGTGGATGCGCATGGCGTCGGAGTGGCCGGGGGCGAAGAACATTTGTTCGAGCACGGCGAGGCGGGCGTCGGATTTGGGGTCGGCGATTTCTTTGTAGATTTTGTCGGCTTGGAGACGGGAGTCGTCGGGGGTGGTGGTGCTGGCGATGAGGCTGAGGAGGATCTGGGGGTCGCGGGTTTTGATGTCGTTGTGGAAGCCGACGCCGGCGATTCGGCCTTTTTCTTCGCCGCAGGCCGACACAAGCAGTAAACACGAAGTCACGAAGACGCGAAGGTTCACGAAGTTCTTCACGATCATGGTTAGTGCCCACTTTCTTTCAGCCCCAGTTTGTCGAGGATGGCGTGCGAGGGGGCGACGAAGCCATCGGCGTGGCGGTTGAGCCAGCGCTGCAACCACCAGTGCCAACGGGGGTACGGCTGCACGGTGTGAATCGATTGAATGTGGCGGGGGCGATTTTTGCCGAGGCGGCGGAGGGCGAGGTGGGTGACGAGATTGGCGTGGACGAGGAGGGAGTAGACGACGGGGGGATTCTTCTGGGTGATGAGATCGGCGAGGGCGCGGGCGGCGGCGAAGAGCTGGCGGCCGCTGCGGGCGTTGAGGGAGAGGACTTCGATGTTGGCGGCGCGGAGTTCGTTAACGATGGCGGATTGGGCGGCCGGAGGGAGGGGCTTCAGACTGATCACCGTTGACGAGAAGCCGTGGCTGCGCTGAAGATCGATCACGAGATCGGCTGTGACGCGCGGGGAGCCGCCGATGAAGAGGTCAGTAATAACGACGACGAGGTTCATGGCGTGCAATTGTCAATTGACAATTGATAATTATCAATTGCCAATTGTTAGGTCACACATAGTCTTTGCCATATTGTTTTTCGACCTGGGCGACCATGGCTTTGATCTTCTCGGCGTCTTTGGCGGCGCATACGAGGGTGGCACGCTTGGTGTGGATGACGATGGTGTCGCTCATGCCGATGGTGGCGATGAGGTGGTTGGGGTCGTCGGAGACGCTGAGGATGTTTTTGCTTTCGAGGGTGGCGGACTTGCCGACGGAGTTGCGGTTGCCGTCGGTGTCGGCGGCGAGGGTTTGGCCGAAGCTGGTCCAGCTGCCGACGTCGAGCCATTGAACGGGCATGGCAATGGTGGCGACGTGGGGGGCTTTTTCCATGACGGCGAAGTCGATGGAGATCTTGGGGAGGGTGGGATAGATGGCGTTGAGGACTTCCGTGCGCTTGGGGGTGTCCCAGGCGGCGGCGATCTTCATGAGGCCTTCGTAGCTCTGGGGGAGGTGGGCTTTGAGCTGTTCGAGAATGGTCTTGGCTTTCCAGACGAACATGCCGCTGTTCCAGGCGTAGTCACCGGAGGCGACGTATTTTTCGGCGGTGGCGGCATCGGGTTTCTCGCGGAAGGCGAGGACCTTGTGGACGCCGGGGAGGCCGGGGATTTCGGCAGCGCGTTGGACGTAGCCATAGCCGGTGGCGGCGAAGGTCGGCGTGATACCGAAGGTGACGAGGTACTCGGGGTGTTTTTCGACCGCTTCGAAGCCGCGGCGGATGACGCTTTGAAAGGTTTCGACCGGGGTGATGACATGATCGGCGGTGAGGACGGCCATGGTGGCGTCGGGGTCGCGCTGGGCGAGGACGGCGGCGGCGAAGCCAACAGCGTTGGCGGTGTCGCGACCCATGGGCTCGCCGAGGATTTGGTGCTTGGGGAGCATGGCGAGTTCGTCGATGATCTGGTCTTCGTAGGCGGCGCCAGTGCAGACATAAAGGCCCTGGGGATCAACGAGACCGCGGGTGCGCGAGGCGGCGAGGTGGAGGAGGCTGCGGGGGCGATCGAGGGGCGTATCGCCGGCGATGAAGCGAATGAGCTGCTTGGGCGTGCCGGAACGAGAGAGGGGCCAGAGGCGAGTGCCGGCCCCGCCGGCGATAATGACCGCATAACGCATGAAAATTTCTCCGCAACAGCCGGCGTGCGACCGGCGACGTTAGCGTAGTTATAATTTGTAAAGAAGCTAGAAGCTAGAAGTTAGAAGATAGAAGGGCGCAGATGAAGAAGCAGATACTTGGGGCAGCGATTCTTGCGATGGCAACATTAGCGCATGCGCAGTTTGAGCCAGCGATGCCGGAGGGTGCGCCCAAGCCTGCGGCGAATGTGAAGCCGGACGTGGCGGATAAGGATGTGGAGATTATTGCGCCGAAGGTGGACAAACAGAATAAGTCGATCACGCTGGCGGCGTCGTTTTGGAACCAGGGGTTGGCGGGTTGGGTGGAGGTGGCTTTTTGCGGGCGGCCGTCAGATTTTTTGCATGAGACGATCATTGCGGCGACGACGACGCGCGAGAACATGCTGAAGGCGATGCGCGAGGCGGGGTTTGTGGATGCAGACCACTGGGTGGGGAATGTGAGCGATTTTCCGCGCATACGCGGCGATAAAGCGGCGATCATTTTGGATTTTGAAGTTGAGGGCAAGAAGCAGACATTTTTGCTGGATGAGTTGATTGCGTTTCAAGGGTGGGGTGTTTCGCCAGGACCGCACGGGTGGTTGTTTAAAGGTGACCCGGCGCGGGACATGAAGAAGGAGGAGGAGCAGCCGCAGGAGAAGCTGACGAACCGGCAGAAGATTCTTCGCGATGCCCCGCAGGTGGCGTTGCAGTTCAAGGGGCTGCAGCACATGTCGCAGAGCTTTCTGGATTTTCCGCTGGCGTATGACGATTGGATTTTGCCAGCGCCGAAGTACATGCGGAATTTTGAGGTGTTGAGCGAGAAGGCGTTCAATGCGAACCTGGAATTGCCGGTCGTGATGACCATCAAGAAGGTGAGCGAGGCGGAGTTTATCGAGCTGGCGGCGAAGCTGTGGCACGACGCGAAGGCGGCCGAGCATATTAAGAAGCAGTTGCCGACGGCGAAGCAGATTGATGAGGACAAGGCGGCGTTGTGGGTAATGTTGCCGGAGCTGCGGAAGTTGGCGAAGCTGCCTGACGAGCAGCGCGATGTGCCGAAGGAAGTGGAGTTGTTCGGCAAGTCGGCGGTGCTGGCGGCGAGCATTGAGGCGGGGTATGCGGCGCTGGATTTGGCGTGGGCGACGTGGGCGTCGGAGAACCCGGTGATCACGACGAAAGATGCGCGGCAGGTGGATGAGATTAGCAGCGAGATCAAGAAGTGGCGTGAGCATCGGGAACTGCAGCGCGAACGGGCGGAACATTTGCTGACGGCGGAGACGGCGGCGTTTGAGGCGAAAAAGCTGGGGCTGCAAACGCAGACGGAGGAAGTGAAGGCGAAGACGAGCCGTCTGCGGGGCGAGGAGATTCGGGCCCGCTCGCTGGCGCAGATTGCGGAGAACAAGCATGTGCGCAAGTACTGGCGGTATGAGAAATCGCGACTGAACCCGAGCGATGACCCGCGGACGGATTGGATTCGGCACGTGACGGTGCAGGCCGAGCTGGTCGAAGCGCGGCACGCGATGGCGGAGACCGGCGTGGCGTTGGGGACGCTGTTGGCCAAGGGGGAGACGAACGTGAAGGCGGTACAGGAGCGCTATCGTGCGGCGCTGTCGCGGGTGACGCTGGGGCAGATGCGGCTGGAGCTGGCGGATGTGGAGTTTGAGATCAGCAAGCGTGAAGGTTTCGAAGAAGATGCGGAGCTGCGGGAACTGAAGAAACGGCGTGCGGAGATGCAGGCGGAGCTGAAGAAGGCCGAAGCGGCGACGCAGCCGAAGTAGACGTTGGTAACGACGATTGGGTGAGACTACGAACGGTCCGTGGGCACTCGCTGACGCTCGTGGTACCGATGGCGCGGAGTGATCAGTTTTCGAGGGTTTTGAGCTGATCGCGAAGACGGGCGGCGGCTTTGTAATCTTCGACTTCGAGGGCTTTTTGCAGTTCGCGACGAAGTTTGAGCGTCTGCATTTGTTTTTGTGAGTCGGGGGTGGCGTGCTTCTTGGGCATTTTGCCGACGTGCTGGGTAGCGCCTTCCTGGGCACGTTTGAGCAGGGGTAGCAGCTTCATTTCGAAGTGTTCGTAGTCGTGGGGGCAGCCGAGGAGACCGGTGGTTTTGAACTGGGCCCAGCCAGTGCCACAGACGGGACAGGCGTGGGTGTCGGGTTCTTTTTGGGTGACGGCGAGCGTGGCCGGTTCGTTCTTCTGGGGCACGATGGCGGTGGGCAGGCCGGAGTCGGCGAGGTCTTCGTTGATGGTGGGCGTGGCGGTGCCGGAGGGAAGCACGATGCCGCCGAGGACTTCGGAGCCTGCGGCGATGAGGCCCATCTCAACGGCGTGGCCGAGGCAGAGGTGAACTTCAACAGCGCTGCTGGCGCCGGATTCGTCCTTGACGAGTTCAGTCAGGTGTACGACGGCGGACTTGTTGCACTTCTGGCATTTCATGGTGGCATTATACCGGGCGTGCGGGGCACGATTCAAAGCGCCGCGAGCGCATCGTCGACCAGGGCGAGACCTTCGCGCAGCGTGGTTTCGTCAATTGTCACGGCTGGGCAGATGCGGATGACGTTTTTCTGCGTGACGTTGAAGAAGACGCCCTTGGGCAGCGCGGCGTTCAGAGCGGGCGAGCCGTCGGCGACGTTGAGCTCAATGCCGAGGAAGAGGCCCCGGCCGCGGACGGCCTTGATCTTGCCGGCGTTCTTAAAGGATTTGATCTGGGCGACGGCTTTGTCGCCAAGCTGAGTGGCGTGAGCGCAGAGGTTATCGCGGTCGATGACGTCGAAGACTTTGGCGGCGACGGCGGCGCAGATGGGGTTGCCGCCGAGGGTGCAGCCGTGGGTGCCGGGCTTGAGGAGCTGGGCCCGGTCGGTGCGAGCGATCATGGCACCGACGGGGATGCCGCCGCCGAGGGCCTTGCCGAGGGTGATGATGTCGGGCGTGACGCCGGCTTCGTATTGGTGGCCGAAGTACTTGCCGGTGCGGGCGCAGCCGGTCCAGACTTCATCAAAGATGAGGCAGACATTGTGCTTGTCGGCGAGGGCGCGGACGCCGGCGAGGTAGCCGGGGGTGGGCACGTTCATGCCGCCTTCGCCCTGGATGGGTTCGAGGATGATGCCGGCGGTTTCTTTGTCGATGGCGGCTTCGAGCGCGGCGAGGTCGTTGTAAGGCACGTGGCCGAAGCCGGGCGTCAGTGGCGTGAAGCCTTTTTGGTATTCAGGCGTGGGGGTGGCGCTGAGGGCGCCCATGGTGCGGCCGTGGAAGCCTTTGAGCATGGAGATTATTTTGAAGCGGCCCTCGCCAGCGCTGAGCCGGGCGAGTTTGATGGCGGCTTCGTTGGCTTCGGCACCGGAGTGGCAGAAGAAGGCCCGAGCGCCTTCGGGCACGCTGCCGAAGGCTTTTTGGGTGAGGTGCTCCGCGAGGCGGATTTGGGGCTCAGTGTAGAACTGGTTGCCGGTGGCCCAAATGGCGCGGGCCTGGTCTTCGATCGCTTTGACGAGATCGGGGTGGCAATGGCCGAGGATGGTGCCGCCGAAGCCGGCGAAGAGGTCGATGTAGGTTTTGCCGTCAGCATCGGTGACGCGTGAGCCCTGGCCCTTGATGAGTGCGACGGGCAGTTTGCCGTAGTTGAGGGTGATGGCGGCCTGGTGCCGGCTGATGAGATCTGACGTGTTCATGTGCGTACTCGCAACGAGAAAAAGCGAAAGTGCAAAACGATAGCGTGTCGCGGTTCAAACGCAAGAAAACTATTGCGCGTTGAGGCGTGTGACGACGAGGGGGGCGGGGCCTTTTTCGACGCGCATTTCGCCGAGGACTTCGATGGCGGGGGCACGCTCGCGGAGGGTGGGGAGTTCAGCGGGTGCGATGACGATGATGCAGGGGCGGGCGGCGGGCAGTTGATCGAGCGAGCGGAGGCCGCGGGTGTCAGTCGGGAGATAGAACTGGGTGTTGTAGTAGCCGTCGCCTTTGGGGGCACGGGTGACGGCGTCGTAGACGGCGAAGCTTCGCGTGGTGAAGACGGGCGTGTTGGCGGGGATGAGCTGCTGGAGTTGGCGGCGGGCGATGTCGAGGCGGTCGCGCGGGGCTTGCCAGGGGTTGAAGACGGTGACGAAGCAGCCGTGGCAGATGAGCATGGCGGCGGCGATGGCGGCGGCGGAGACGACGGGCGTGTCGGCGAGGTTGCCGCGTTTTGTGCGGCGGAACATGACGATGCCGAGGACACATGCGCTAACGGCGACGAGGGTTGTGGTGAGTGGATTGAGCCAGACGCCGAGCACGGCGATAGCCACGCCGGCAGCGCCTGCGAGGCCAGCACTGATGACGGCGGTTGTGCGGGCGAGGTGAAGTTGTTTCTCGGGGGTTTTGTCGCCGACGGCGAGGGCGAGGTAGAGGGCGGCGAGCATGACGATTGGGAAGTAGAAGAAGATGACGTGGCGGGATTCAGCGGTGGGCCAGAGCCAGAAGGGGAGGAGCAGCGCGACCGCCCCACTGCCGAAGAAGAGCCACATGTCGCGGGGGATTTGTTTGAGGCGGCGCTCGGCGGGGACGAAGGCGGCGATCGCCCAGATGACGGCGGGCAGTGCGGTGATGAGGCACTCGAAGGGAAGCTGCCAGTAGTGGTTGAGATAGGTGGCGAAGTTTTTGGGCTCGCGCGCGACTTGGCCGACGGCTTTGACGCCCATTTGGCCGGACCAGAGGGAGGCGAGTTCCGCGTAGGTGAGACCGGTGCGGTGATGGATAGCAATGACCCAAAGGACGACGGGGGCAAAGCCCAGCAGGAGGTAAAGGGCGTGGCCGAGGGAGAGGAGTTTTCGCCAGCGGCCGGTCGCGATGAGGAGGGGCAGGAGGACGAGGTAGACCTGGAGCAGGCCGACGGGGCCCTTGGTGAGGTTGGCCGCGCCCATGAATAGGCCAGCGAGGAGCCAGAGGGCGAGGCTGCGATTTTCGATGGCGTGCCAGATGGCGAGGGTGGTGGCGATGAGGAGGAAGACGAAGAAGGATTCGATTTCGCCGAGGGGGCCTTTGACGAGCATGATGAGCGTGGCGAGGCCGAAGAGCGCGGCGAGGGCGCGGGCGTTGTGATTGAATGCGCGCGGCGCGCCGATGTACATGGCCAGCGCGGCGAGCAGGACGCCGAGGGCGGCGGGGAAGCGCACGGCGAATTCATCAACGCCGCCGGTGACAGCGCCGGTGGTTGCGACGAGCCAGAAGTAGAGCGGGGGCTTGTTGAGATAGACATCGCCGTAGAGGCGGGGCACGACCCAGTCGCCGGTGGCGAGCATCTCGCGGGCGGGCGTGGCGCGGCGGCCCTCTTCGAGGCGAAGCGAACGTGCGCCAAGCTGCGGCAGATAGGCCACGGCCCAGAGGACGATGAGCAGCACGAGCACGCGGGTGTGCGAGAATTTCTGCGGTTCAAGCATGTGGGGGCGATTGTACTCTAGTGGCTCGGTTTGGCGACGAGGAAGGCGCGGGCTTCTTTGCGTGTGAGCTGGCGGGCCGAGATTTTCAGTTTGATGCGCAGGGCCTGTTCGAGCATGTCGGCCTTGCGGCGGGCGCCCCACTCGTCGAGTTCGGGATCGCTCTTGGTAAGGATGGTGAGCGAGACGGTGCGTTTTCGGACGAGCGCGCGGGCTTTGAGGACGTTGTTGAAGTGGGAGCGGTCGAGGCCGTCGGCGATGCGGAGAATGCCGCCGAGGACCCAGACGGCGCGCTGGCTGGCGGTGTCGAGAGTGACGAAGCCATCGTGGGATTTTTTCGGGGGGCTCTTGCGGTGGTAGCGGGCGACGTTGGCGATGATGTCGATTTCGTTGGGGGAGAAGCCTTCGAGGTCGCCGTTCTTGATGAGGTAGTAGGAGTGTTTGTGGTGGGCGTTGTGGCCGATGTGCCAGCCGACGTCGTGGGCGAGGGCGGCGAACTCGAGGAGTTCGCGTTCGCGCGGGCCAAGTTCGTGTTCGTCGCGCAGTTGGTCAAACAATGACAGGGCGAGCGAGGCGACCTGGTGGGCGTGCTTTTCGTTGAAGTTGCAGCGGCGGCCGAGGTCGAGAATGCTGCGCCGGCGGGGGTCGCGCACCTGCACGCTGAGGCGGACCTTGGGCCAGTGCGTCTGCATGTAGTGGATGATCATGCCTTCGCGCAGGGCGCGGTCGCAGACTTCGATGCGGTCGCAGTCGAGTTCGTCGAACACGTGTTTGACGACCATGGCGCCGGCGAGGATTTGGTCGGCGCGGCCGGGATCGAGGCCGGGCATGTCGCGGCGTTCGTCTACGGAGGAGCGATGCAGACGTTTGAAGAGTGATTCGAAATCGTCGCGGCTCATGTCGGTGAGGAGGCGATGGCGGGCGCTTTCTTCGCCGTGCTGGAAGAGGCACATGCGAACGAGATTTTCCATGGTGCCGCTGGTGCCGATCACGTGCGTGGGCTTGAGGTCGCGGATGTCATTGAAGATGTCTTTGGTTTGTTTGCGGATGTGCTTGGCGAGGTCCTTGGAGTCGCCGCGGGAGATGGGATCGGAGTGGACGAACTGCTGGGTGAGGCGGCTGGCACCGAGCTTGCGGCTTTCGAGAAGCAAGGCCTTGTCGTTGTTGCCGACGATGAATTCGGCGGAGCCGCCGCCGATGTCGACGATGAGCACGGGGCCGGGGGAGAGATCGACGGCGTGGCGTACGGCGAGGTAGATGAGGCGGGCTTCTTCCTCGGGCGTGATGACCTGGATGCGAAGGCCGAGTTGGTTGCGGGCGGCTTCGACGAAGTCGCCGCCGTTGACACTTTCGCGCACGGCGGAGGTGGCGTAGGCGCGGATGACGTCGCAATCGAGGCCGCGGGCGATGCGCTGGTAGCGGCCGAGGACTTCGAGGGTGTGGGCCATGGCGCGGCGGGTGAGTTTGTGATGGACGAGGGCGGCGGAGCCGAGCTGGGTGAGTTCTTTCTCAGAGCCAAGCACGCGGAAGGAGAGTTGGTCGGTGACTTCTACGATGACCATGTGGAGGGAGTTGGTGCCGATATCGATGGCGGCAACGCGGAGGCCGTGGGGCGAGGTGCGGGCACTACCGAGGCCGGCGCGATGTTGGGGCTTGGGCACGAGGCTGAGGGGGCGATTGTTAAGATTGCGCGCGTCTGGGCGATTTATGTTGACCGTTTTGGTGGGCATGCATGAGATTATGCTGAAGAAAGCAGGCAATTGTCCATGAGCATTTCGTTAAGTCAGCAAAATGTGGAAGGGGCACCGGCACCGGTTGAAGCGCCGGCGGTGGTGATTTCGCTGCTGGATGTGGGCCGGCATCGACTGAATATGCTGCAGAAAATGATTGCGGCGCGGGATGCGGAGATCAGCGTCGACTACGTGCACGACCTGCGGGTGGGCACACGGCGACTGTCGGAGGTGGTGGCGCTGGTCGGGGGACTTACGGAGAAACACATCGCCAGTGCGATTGTGACAGCGCTCCGCGACCTGCGGCAAGCGGCGGGCGAGCTGCGCGACCTGGATGTGATGCACGAGCACCTGGAGCGGTGGCGGCTGCCGGCGGCGTTGAAGCATCTGGCCCATTCGTTAGCAGCGGAGATGCCGGACCGGCGTGAGGCGCTGGCGACAAAGCTGCGGGCGGCGTTGGCGTCGCCATCGCTGAGTGCGGCGTTGGTGTTGCTTTCACAGATTATTGATGCGCATGCGAATGAGGCGGTGCGCGTGGAGTCGCTGGCGTTGCTGGACCGGGCGTTGGCGCGGCGGCAAAAGCGGCGGCGCAAGCAGTTGGAGGAGGCCTTTGGCAAGGCGGCGCGTAAGCAGACGGCGGAGGCGCTGCACGAGGCGCGGATCGCGGTGAAGAAACTGCGCCATGTGCTGGAGTTGGCGGATGGCATCGGCCGGCGCGGGGTGAAGAAGGAATTGCGGTTCTTTAAGAAGTTGCAGTCGAGCCTGGGGACGCATCATGATGTGCACGTGATCGTGGAGACGCTGCAGGCACAACTGGCGCGGCCCGAGGTGAAGGCGATCAAAGGGTTGAGGCCGGCATGGACGAAATGGCTGCGGCAGACGAATCGCAAGCAGGCGGAGATTGCCGCAGATTTTTATCGCGCGGCGTATTTGTGGCGGAACAACCTTATATGATCTGACGGCGGAGGTGTTCAACATGTGCTGGTTTATTCGCGTGAGAGTTGTTCTGCAGAAGGACACGCCGCATTCAAGGGCGAAAGTGGCTCCATTGCCGCCGAACTGCGAGCCGCACGACGGTGAGATGACGGATTTTGTTCTGCCAAAGACCATGTGTGGGTGCGGACACGTGTTGCGTGCGGGAAAGGACAACGAAGCGTGTGGCGTGATTGAACCCGTGACGCTGACGCTGGGTCATTATCTGAGTCAGGAGCCCGTGAAGCGGTTGGAAGTGTGGTGGTCGTGGGGAAGCGCATCGCCAAAGGTACCGGAGACGGAAGTTCGGATGCCCTATGCACAGTTCCTGGAAGAGAACCGGGCGCGGCGACTGCGGCCGGACGTGCGTTACCGCCTGAATCGTCCTGAGAAATATGCGTTCAACTAAATAACCTTTAGCATCGGTGCGGCGGCGCTGGGGGTGCGAATGGATTCGAGGACGAAGCGGACGGCTTCGCGCTGGGTGCGCCACATGAAGTGCGTGGGGACGTCGCGCTCGTGGACCCAGCGGTAGGCGTCGTGCTCTTCGTTGAGGGTGATGGCGTCACCGTGGTCAACGCGGGCGGCGAAGACGGGCATGATCAGCACGTAGTCGTGCGGCATGAAGTAGAAGCTCTCGAGGTATTCGACCTGGTGCATGGCGCGGGCGACGAGGGCGGTCTCTTCGAGCAGTTCGCGCTGGGCGGTTTGGTAGGCCTTCTCGCCGGGGTTGATGCCGCCGTAAACGATTTGCCAGGAGTGCTGGTATTCGCCGGTTTTGCCGCTGCGGCGAATCTGGAGCAGTTCGATATCGCCGCCGGGTTGATTGGCCCAGCGCCAGACATAGACAGCGATGCCGTCGGCTCGTACGTCCGCCATGTCAGCCTCGTTTCTTCTTCTCAAAGCGGTTGCCGCCGAGCTTGGCAACGACGCCGCGAATCTGCAGGGCGGTGAGTTCGGCCATCAGCACGCCGACGCCGAGGCCGGTGTGCTCGACCAGGGAATCGATATCGACATCATCATCGCCAAGGGCGGCGAGGATTTTCTGCTGCGGGCCGGTGAAGACGATCGCGGGCGTGGGGTCGCGCTTCTGATCGAACAGCGCGGCGGCCTTGGATTCTTCGGCTTTGGCTTGCTGGGTTTTCTTGATGGCTTCGCCGACGTCGCCGAGGGCATTGAGAATGTCGTCGATGTCTTCGACCAAGTGGGCGGTCATGTTCTTGATGAGGTGGTGCGTGCCGCGACTGGCGAGCGAATCGACGCGGCCGGGCAGGGCGAAGACTTCACGGCCGTAGTCGTCGGCGGCGAGGCGGGCGGTGATGAGGCTGCCGCTGCGTTGATGGGCTTCAACGACCAGCACGCCCAGCGACAGAGCGGCGATGATGCGGTTGCGCGGCGGGAAGTTGTCTTTGTGCGGCGGGGCGTTCATGGGCAATTCGCTGATGACCGCCCCACTGCCCTCGCGGGCAACGCGGTCGTAGAGCTCAGCATTCTCGGCGGGATAGGTGTGGTTGAGCCCGCAGCCTTGGACAATGATGGTGCGACCCTTGGCGCGGAGGGCGCCGTGGTGCGCGGCGGTGTCGATACCGCGCGCGCCGCCGGAGACGACGGTGAAGCCAGCCGAGGCGAGCAGGGCGCCGAAGCGTTCAGCTTGCTGACGGCCGTACATGGTGCATTCGCGCGAGCCGACGATGCCGAGGGCGACGGCGTCCTGTTCGATGAGTTCGCCACGGACGTAGAGGATGAGCGGCGGGTCGTGGATGAATTTGAGGGGCTTGGGCCAGCGCGGGTCATCGGGGCATAGGATATGCACGCCGCTGTCGTGGGCGAGGGCGAGTTCGCGCTGGGCGTCATCGAGGCTCATGGCAGAGGCGAAGGCCTTGGCGCGCACGGGGCCGATGTCGGGGACATCCGCGAGGCGAGCGGAAGAGGCGGTGAGGACGGCCTGGGGTGAGCCGAGGGCTTCGACGACGCGGCGCACGAGCACTGGGCCGACACCGCGGAGTTGGCTCAGGCGCAGCCAGGCGAGGCAAGTTTCAGGGGTCGAATCGTGCGAATTCTCAGGCATGGGAGAGATTCTAACCGCCCGGCAGTGCACGTAAATGGCGCTGCGGTCGATACTTCTAACCTTCTTTGGCGAACGCTGGCGAAAAACTTGTATTATGGACAAATTAGTCCTATATTTGCCGATGAGGGTAATAGTTGTTTGTTTTGAAAGAAGGTTGCCCCATGACCTCGTCCGTTGGTAAAGAGCTCGAAACCGAATCTGCGGCCAGTATTCAGATGGGCGCGCAGAAACTGCGGCAGAAGCAAGTCCCGAAACTTTCACACTCGCTCGATCCGCTGTTTTGTCCGAAGAATGTTGCGGTCATCGGCGCCACCGAAAATGTTGGCTCCGTTGGCCGCACCATTCTGCAGAATCTGATCAGCAGTCCGTTCGGCGGCACGGTCTTCCCGGTGAATCCGAAGCGGCCGAGCGTGCTGGGCATCAAGTCTTATCCAAGCATCAACGACGTGCCCGATGCAGTGGACCTCGCGGTGATCGTGACGCCGGCCTCAAGCGTGCCGGCGGTGATCGACCAGTGCGCGGCGTGCGAGATTCCGTCGGCGATTGTCATCTCGGCGGGCTTCAAAGAATTGGGTGCCCCCGGCGTGGCTTTGGAAGAAAAGATCCTGGCCACCGCGCGGCGTTCGAACATGCGAATCCTCGGGCCGAACTGCCTGGGCCTCATGAACCCGCACCTTGGGCTGAACGCGACATTTGCGGCGGACATCGCCAAGCCGGGCAGCGTGGCGTTTATCAGCCAGTCGGGCGCGTTGTGTACGGCCATTCTGGATTGGTCGTTCCGCGAACAGGTGGGCTTCTCGTCATTTGTGTCGCTGGGCTCGATGTTGGATGTGGGCTGGGGCGATTTAATTGACTATCTGGGCGAAGACCCGCGGACGAAGGCGATTCTCGTTTACATGGAAACCATCGGCGATGCGCGGAAGTTTTTGTCCGCGGCACGCGAAGTGGCGCTGACCAAGCCGATTATCGTGATCAAGGCCGGACGCACGGCCGAGGCGGCGAAGGCGGCGGCAAGCCATACGGGTTCGCTGGCGGGTTCGGATGCGGCGTTGGATGCGGCGTTCAAACGTGCCGGCGTATTGCGGGTGAACACCATCTCAGATTTGTTCTACATGGCCGAGGTGCTGTCGCGCCAGCCGCGACCGCGGGGCAAGCGGCTTACGATCGTTACGAACGCGGGCGGTCCGGGCGTGCTGGCGACGGACTCGCTGGTGCAGGGCGGCGGACAACTAACGCCAATCTCGCAGGCGACGATTGAAGAACTGAATAAGGTGCTGCCGGCGGCGTGGTCGCACAACAACCCGGTGGATGTGCTGGGCGATGCGGATGCGGCGCGCTACGCCAAGGCGCTCGACATTGTGGCGAAGGACGATCAGTCGGATGGCATGCTGGTCATTTTGACCCCGCAGGACATGACCGATCCCACGGCAACGGCGGAGACGATTAAGGCGGTGGCCAAGCAGATTTCAGCGGCGGGCAAACCGGTGCTGGCAAGTTGGATGGGCGGGCCGTTTGTTGAAGCGGGCGAGAAGATTCTGAATGCGGCCAACGTGCCGACGTTCGCATACCCGGACACGGCGGCCCGCATGTTCAATTACATGTGGCAGTTTCAAGACACCATTAAGAGCCTGTACGAAACGCCGAGCTCGCACGAAGACGAGCAGGTGGACACGGCCCTCGCCCGCAAGATCATTGAGGCAACGCGTCAGCACGGCCGAACACTGCTGACCGAGGCGGATTCGAAGGATTTGCTGGCGGCCTATGGCTTGCCGGTGGTGGTGACGAAGGTCGCGACGTCGGCGGATGAAGCGGTGACGTGCGCGAACTCCATCGGCTACCCGGTGGTGCTGAAGCTGTATTCGAACACGATCACGCACAAGACGGATGTGGGCGGGGTGGAGCTAAACCTTGCAGATGCCGGCGCGGTGCGCGAAGCCTACGATCGCATTCGCCAAGCGTGTACGACCAAGGCCGGACCGCAGCACTTCCAGGGCGTGACTGTACAGGCGATGATCAAGTTGTCGTCTGGCTATGAACTTATCGTCGGCTCGACAAGCGACCCGCAGCTTGGGCCGGTGATTCTGTTTGGTTCGGGCGGGCAGTTGGTGGAAGTGTTCAAAGACCGGGCGCTGGGTCTGCCGCCGCTGAACACGACGCTGGCCCGCCGGTTAATGGAACAGACGAAAATTCACGAGGCATTCAAAGGTGTTCGCGGCCGGCAACCGGTAAAGGTTGATCAGTTGGAGCAACTCCTCGTCCGCTTCAGCCAATTGCTGGTGGAAAATCCGCGCATCAAGGAAGTGGACATGAACCCGGTGCTGGCCAGCCCGGATGCGATCACGATTCTCGATGCACGCGTGATTCTGTATGGCGAAGATGTGCCCGACGACAAGCTGCCGAAGCCGGCGATTCGGCCGTACCCGCGAGAATATGTGAAGCCGTGGCAACTGCATGACGGCACACCGATCACGATCCGGCCGATTTGCCCGGAAGATGAACCGCTGATGGTGAAATTCCACGGGACGCTCTCCGAGGAATCGGTCCGGCAACGCTACTTCCTGTCGATGAAGCTCGGCACGCGCACCGCCCATGAGCGGCTGATGCGGGTGTGCTGCAACGACTATGACCGCGAAATGGCGATCGTGGCGGATCACAAGGACGCACAGGGGCAGCATCAGATCATTGGCGTTGGCCGGTTGAGCCGGCAGCGCGGGCGCAACTCAGCTGAGTTCGCGGTGATCGTGTCGGATCAATGGCACAGCAAGGGCCTGGGCACGAAGCTGATGCAGACGCTGATCGATATCGCAAAACAGGAAAAGCTGTCACGCGTTATCGGCTACATCCTGCCGGACAACATCGAAATGCAGCGTTTGGCGGACGCCACGGGCTTCCGGTCGCACACGGAACCGGGCGACAATGTCGTCCGCGTTGAGCTGGACTTGGATTGAACCAAATCGGGGATCGGATTCGTTTGAACCCTTAAGCGCGAGCGTGCGCCGTAAAAGGGTTCAGGTCATGACCGATATCTCGATACTTGCCCGTTCGAACAATAAGCCCGCTGCCTCGCCCGGCGAGAGCCGCACTGCAGTGCCGATGCCCGCCCGCAAATGGCGGACGCGCGTAGCCCTGCCGGCGGTGATCTTGCTGGCGATCGGCGGGCTGATTGCTTACGGGGCACGCGATGCCCTGCTGCCGACGATTGATGTTCAAGTGCTGCCGGTGGTGGTGAAGAGCTCAAGTGATGTGGGCGCCACCATGGTTGGCGGCAGCGTTACCGTGCAGGCGCCGGGATGGGTGGAGGCGGATCCGTTTTACACGTATGTGGGCGCCCTGACCGACGGCATTCTCGATGAAGTGCTCGTCCTGGAGGGGCAGCCCGTGAAGAAGGGGCAGGTCGTCGCACGCATGAACGCAGCGGAGGCGAAGCTGACGCTGGAGCGTGCGGAAGCGGAGTTGCGGCATCACAGCGAGGAAGTCAAAGCGGCGGAGGCGCGGCTGGTTGCGGCGCAGGCCACGTGGGACAACCCAACCGAACGCACACGCGCGGTGGCGGCCAGCGAGGCGGCACTGGCGGAAGCCAAGGCTGAGCTGGCGAAGATTGCCAAAGAAGTGGTTGCCGAGGAATCGCGTGAAGAAGAACTGGCGGCGGAGTATCAGCGTACGCAGCGGCTGGTGAAGTCCGGCGCAGTGACGGAGTTGGAAGAAATCCGCGCGAAGAAACGGTTGGCGGCGCAGGCGGCGATGGTTGAGGCCACGAAAGCCCGCGAGCCGGTGCAGCAGGCGAAGATTCGCCAACTCGAAGCAGAAGTGAAGGCGGCGCAGGAGAATCTGCGTTTGCGGATTGAAGAAACTAAAGAACTGGCCGAGATGAAAGTGGCGCTGCAGGTGGCGCACAACCTGGTCGCCGAGGCGCGGGTGGATCGCGATATGGCCGCGCTGCGGCTGGATCGCATGAACGTGACGTCGCCAGTCGATGGTGTGGTGATGAGCCGCATCAAGCGTCCGGGCGATGCGCTGATGTTCAGCAGCAACATGCCGGACGCGACGCAGATACTGCGGGTGTACGACCCGAAGGCGTTGCAGGTGCGCGTGGATGTGCCGCTGAGCGAGGCAGCGCAGGTGGGTGTGGGGATGAAGGCCCAGGTGATCGTGGGCGTGCTGCCAGACAAGGTGTTTGAGGGCGAAGTGACTCGCGTGGTGCATGAGGCGGACATTCAGAAGAACACGCTGCAGGTGAAGGTGCGGATCATTAACCCGACTCCCGAAGTGAAGCCCGAGATGCTGACCCGCGTGAAGTTTTTATCAGATGGCAAGGTGATGGCGAACGCGAATGGCGCAGACTCGCACAGCCAGCGGGTGTTTGCCCCGGAACATCTGATCCGCAAGAACGGCCCGCACGGCGCGGCGTGGGTGGTGGATCAAGGCAAGTCGATTGCCACCGAGCGCCACGTGATGACCGGCCACGCCAAGAAGGACGGCTGGGTGGAGGTGACCGAAGGCCTCAAGCCCGGCGACCTGCTGGTGGCGACGAGCGTTGAGAAGATGAGAGAAGGCCAGAAGGTTCGCATCACCGGCGAAGCGAGCAAGTGAGGTGCATGATGCCACTGATTGAATGCCGACAACTGACGCGTGAGTTTAAGAAGGGGCAGAACGCGATTCGCCCGTTGAGCGAGCTCGACCTCGATATTGAGGGCGGGAAGTTTCTTGCGCTCATGGGCCCGTCGGGCTCGGGCAAGACGACGCTGCTGAACCTCATCGCCGGTATTGACCGCCCCACCAGCGGCTCACTGATCATTGACGGCAAGGACATCACAAAGATGTCGCGTTCCGCCCTGGCGGCGTGGCGCAGCGAATACATTGGCTACATCTTTCAGCTGTACAACCTGGTGCCAGTGCTGACGGCCTATGAAAACGTCGAACTGCCGCTGCTGCTGCACCCGCTGAACCGGCGTGAGCGGCACGAGAAGGTTGCACTGGCGCTGGAACTGGTTGGACTGGCGGACCGGCACGATCACTTCCCGCGGCAACTCTCGGGCGGACAGGAACAGCGTGTGGCGATCGCCCGCGCAATCGTGGCCGATCCAAAGATTATTGTGGCGGACGAACCGACGGGCGACCTCGACGCCGCCGCGGCCGCCAGCGTGATGGATCTGCTTGGCCGGCTGCACAGGGAACTCAAGAAAACACTGATCATGGTCACGCACGATCCGAAGACCGCGGCCCGGGCGCAGCAGACGTTGCACCTGGACAAAGGCCGCCTGGTCGAGGCGTCGGATGTGCTGGCTCACATTGCTTAAGAGGCTGCCATGCTGGCCCCGAAATATGTTCCACTCGTCATCAAGCAAGTTGTGCGGCACCGCACGCGCACGCTGCTGACCGTTGCTGGCGTGGCGCTGGCGATGTTCTTGTTCTGCGCGGTGCAAGCCATGCAGGCGGGCGTGAAGGCTGCGACGCAAACCACCGCGAAGGACACGACGCTGGTGGTGTACCGTGAGAATCGCTTCTGTCCCGCCACGAGCCGATTGCCCCAGTTTTATGAAGAACGGCTGCGCAAGGTGCCGGGCGTGGCGAGCGTGGTGCCGGTGAAGATCGTGGTGACGAATTGCCGGACGAGTTTGGATGTGATCACGTATCGTGGCGTGCCGGAAGAGGATTTTGTGCGCGATTTCGCACCGCGCATGCACATGATTGCTGGCAGCGTGGCTGACTGGCGTAAGCGCAGCGATGCGGCCCTCGTGGGCGAAGTGCTCGCGGCCCGGCGTGGCTGGAAGGTGGGCGATCGCTTTGATGCGGCGGGCGTGACATCGTATGTCGCCGGCATCATGCGGAGCGATGAGGCCCAGGACCAGAACGTGGCGTATGTGCATTTGCCGTTCTTACAACAGAGCACGGGACTGAAGAAACTGGGCGTGGTGACGCAATTTAATGTGAAGGTGACCGACCCGAGCCAGTTGAAGGCAGTGGCGGAGGCGATCGACAACGAGTTTCGTGCTGACCAGGAGCCGACGTACACCTCGCCGGAGAAGGCGTTTGTCGCCCGGGCGGCGAGCGATGTAATTGAGATAGTCGGCTTCACGCGGATTCTGGGTTTTGGGGCGCTCGTGGCGGTGCTGGCGTTGGTGGCCAATGCGATCGTGCTAAGCGTTCAGGACCGTGTGCGCGAGCATGCCGTGCTGCAGACGTTGGGCTTTCGCACGGGGCTCATCGGCCGGCTGATCGTGGCCGAGGGTTTGTTGATCGGCCTGATAGGCGGCACGGTGGGCACGGCCATTTCCGTCGCGGTGATGAAGTGGGGCAACTTCTCGCTGAGCACTGAGGGGCTTTCGATCCAGTTCATGACGACGTCCAACGTTGTGCTGGCGGGGCTGACGGTCTCCGTGCTGCTGGGACTGCTGGCGAGCCTGGTGCCCGCGTGGCAGGCCAGCCGGCGTGAAATCACCCAATGCTTCAGGGCGGTGTAACGATGCGGTTGCTCCCGTTTGAATATGCAGTGCGGAATCTCGGGCGCAGCCCGCTGCGGCTGGCGCTCACCATCGGCGGCTCGGCGCTGGTCGTGCTGCTGGTGCTGGCGGCGGGGGCATTTGTGCGCGGCATGGGTCAGAGCCTGCGCGTTAGCGGCGGCGAGCGGAACGTAATACTCGTCGGCGCGGGGTCGGAAGAATCGGTGGAGCGTTCGGAGATTAAGCCGACGGTCGGGCAGTTGCTGCTGGCATCGGTGGATGGCATTCGCACGCGGCTCGGCGTGCCTTACGTGTCACCGGAAGTGCACATTCAGGCCGCGTTCAAAACCGAAGCGGAAGATCAGCACGATCATCGGGTAATGTTGCGCGGGATAACGGCGCCGGCGTTTCTGGTGCATCAGCAGGTGCGCATCACTGAGGGGCGGGCGCCGGAGCCGGGGCGTGATGAACTGATCGTGGGCAACCTGGCGGCGACCAAGATGGGCCTGCCGGACGAACGCCTGGCGATTGGCCAGACGTTGTATTTTGACAAGCGGCTCTGGACGATCTCGGGGCGCTTTGAAGCGCCGGGCACGGTGATGGCATCAGAAATCTGGGCCCCGCTGCGCGATCTGCAGATTGCGGTGAAGCGCGACAACCTGAGCTGCGTGATTGCCACGCTGGAAACCGCCACCTTCGAGGATGTCGATATCTTTGCCAAGTCGCGCCTCGATCTTGAACTCACCGCCATGACCGAACGCGACTACTACGCGAAGCTCGCGGGCTTTTATCGCCCGGTGCAGATCATGATCTGGGTGACGGCGATTCTGATTGCGATGGGCGCGCTGTTTGGCGGGTTGAACACGCTGTATGCGGCCTTTGCGGCGCGCATCCGCGAGTTCGGCGCGCTGCAGACCCTCGGCTTTGCCCGGAGGGCCATCGTCGTCTCGCTGCTGCAGGAATCGACGCTTGCCACGGCCACCGGGGCGTTGCTGGGCTGCATCCTGGGCTTCCTGCTGTTGGATGGCCTCGATGTGCGTTTCGCGGTCGGAGCATTCTCACTGGCACTTGATACGCAGACATTGCTGATCGCGCTGCTGGCCGGGATAGGCCTGGGCATCATCGGGGCGTTGCCGCCGGCGTGGCGTTGCCTGCGTCCGCCCATCACGGAGACCCTCAAGGCGATATAATCACTCACGAGGTAATGAACATGAACAAACTGACTGCTCTCGCATGTGTGTTTTCGGCCCTGGCCCTGGCGGCGTGCGGCCGTGATGAAGCCCAGCCGCAAGTGCAGGCCGAAGTGCCCGCCGGCGCTGAAACGATGCCCGCAGACCTGCTGCTTAAGCAGGAACCTGCCGGCGCTGTGGCCATCGCTGACCTGCGCGACAAGGCCACGGCCGGTGATGAAATCGTGTTTCGCGCTTTTGTCGGCGGCCAGAAGAAGCCGTTCATCGACAGCCGGGCCGTGATGATCGTGGTGGATGCGGGCCTGCCCAACCAGTGCACCACAGAGAAGGACCACTGCCCCACGCCGTGGGATTACTGCTGTGCCGACAAGAAAGAACTGATGCGCAACATGGCCACGGTGCAGGTGACCGGGTCTGACGGCAAGGCGATCAAGGCTGATTGGCGCTCGCTGACCGGCGTGAAGGAAAACGCCGAGGTGATCGTCCGCGGCGTTGTCGGCAAGAAGGATGCGAACACCTTCATCGTGAACGCGACGGGCGTTTACGTGAAGGGCGGTTAATCGTTGCCGAGCTTCGGCCGCGCATTGTGGCGGATTATCCACACCACGATGAAGACGGTGAACATCAGCAGCACGAGAACCGGACCGGGCGAGAGGTTCCACGGACTCTTGACGATCAGGAAGAGACCGCCGACGGATGTGAGTACGCCGATGGCGAGCGACAGCAGCATTACGCCGCCAAAACGCCGCGACAACATGCTAGCGGTCGCGCCCGGGATGATAGTCATGGCCGTGATCATCAGGAACCCCACCATGCGAACGCCGACGACAATGACGAGCGATATCAGGATGAGCAACAGCGCGTTGATCCATTTGACCTTGACGCCGTTCACGCGCGCCATGTCTTCGTCGAGAGTGGTGTAGAGCATCTCGTTGTAGAAGAGACCCACCAAAGTGGAAATGACCAGCACACCGGCGCCGGCCATGATCAAGTCCAGGTCGTTGACGGCGGCGAACTGTCCGAACAACAGCGACTCGAGATTTGTTTTTGGACTATTGCCGCCCAAGGCGCGGTAAAAGGCGATGAAGATCATGCCCAGCGCCATGGCGGCTACCAGAAAGATGCCGATGGCCGAGTCATGTGACACATGGCGATTCTTTGTGATGTAGCCAATCCCCAAGGCTGTCACGAGGCAGAAGACGCCGGTGACCGCCTGTTCGATGCCGTCTGACGCCATCGCCGGGAGGAACAACCCCAGCAGCAGGGCGATACCCATGCCACCGAAACCGGCGTGCGACACGCCTTCAGAAATCATCGCCATGCGCCGCAGCACGATGTACACCGACAGCAGCGAACACGAAATCGCGATCAGCACGCCGACCAGGATGATTCGCAGTTCCCACCATTCAAATTGCATACTTGCTCACTTCACACTCAATGCCGATGCCCGTGGCCGCCGAGTAACCCGTGATCATGGCCGTGATCGTGCCCGCAGCAGTTGTCGCCGGGCAGCGGGGCGTGCTGCTCCAGCACCGCATCCAAATCGCATTGGAAAACTTTGAACAGCACATCGCGCGACAGGCTGCGCGGGTGGTCGTGATAGTGCAGCGACTGCGACAGGCAGGCCACACGGTCGCAGCTGGCCACCACGCTGCGCAGATCGTGCGAGACCATGACGATCGTGAGACCAAACTGACGCTTGATCGTGTCGATTAAACGCACAAACCTTTCCTGGCCAGCATGGTCGATGCCGGTGGTCGGTTCATCCAGAAACAGGATCTTCGGTTTGTTGATCAGCGCCCGGGCGATAAACACGCGCTGCTGCTGCCCGCCCGATAGCGCCCCAATCGGCGAGTTGGCAAAATCCGCCATGTCCACCGCGGCCAGGGCCTCATCCGTCGCAACACGGTCCGCCTTGGTAAACGGCATGAACAGCCGCTTCCGGCCGGTCAAGCCCAACTGCACCACTTGCCGCACCGAGACCGGAAAACTCCAGTCGATCACATGCTTCTGCGGCACGTAGCCCACAATTGAGCCGTTGGCACACGCCTTCTGCGGCAGTTGCCCCATGATTTCAATGGTCCCCTCGGTCGGCCTGAGCAGCCCGAGCATCAGCTTCATCAGCGTGCTCTTGCCGCCGCCGTTGGGGCCGATGATCCCGAGGATCGAGCCCTCTTTCACGTGCAGCTTGATGTTGCGCAGCACCGCCCGCCGGTCATATGCGAACGACACATCATTCACGCATACGACGTCCTGCCGGTTGTGCAGCCCCAGGTCCGACGCCACATCGACATGCGAATGCGGCGCCCCCACCACCGGCACGTAGGGCGTAAATACCAGGTTCTCGCTCATACCTTTTCCCGTGATGGCGTGACGTTGCCATCACCATTGTAGCCGACTCACGGCTGCGTTGCGGCAGTTGTGCCCAACGCCTTTCTGAGTTGCTCAAGATTCTGCCGCATCAGCGACACATACGTGTCTGTTTCTTTGTCGTAGGTCTCGATCGGCTGCAGGATGAACCGCTGGGCGCCCGTTTCTTTCATGATCAGTTCCGCGGCCTTGGCCCGCAGCGCGTTCTCGGTGAAGACGGCCTTGATGTTCTTGTCCTTCATCATCTGCACGACTTCGCGGATCTTGGCCGGGCTGGCCTCCGCCTCGGGCACATCGTGCACGGCCGCAGCCTGCGTCAGGCCGTAGCGGGCCGCGAGATATGCATAGGCCGAATGCAGCCCAATGAACTCGCGCGAAGCGAATGTCTTGGCGGCTGCTTCAAACTCCGCATCGAGCGCCTTCACGTCGGCGATGTACTTCTCGGCACTGGCAAAGTACGCCTCGCGATTGGCGGGGTCGGCCTTCACCAACGCATCGCGAATCTTCTCCGCCGCACGAATCTGGTTGCGCGGATCGAGCCACACATGCGGGTCGCCCGCGGCGTAGTCATGCTTGTGGTCATGATCGTGGTCATGGCCATCGTGCTTGTGATCGTCTTTCTTCTTGCTCGCATCCTCGAGGTCGAGCATCGTCGGCTTCACGAGTTGTGCGTCCTTGCCGATCGTCAGCACCGTGCCGTGCTTGTTGTCAGCGGCGAGTTTGTCGACCCAGTCATCGAGGCCCAGGCCGTTCTTCACGATGATCGTGGCGCGGGTCACGGTGCGTTTATCATCGAGGGAGGGATCGACATCATGCGGCGACTGGCCGGGCTTGAGCAGCAGCACCGCCGTGGCATGTTGGCCGCCAATGGCGCGGGCAGCGTCGTAATAGGTGAAGATAGTCGAGACGACCGTTGGCTTTCCGCCGGGCGCGGGCGTGGCTTCACCACAAGCCGCGAGAGACAGGGCTGCCGCCATCATCAACAACGAACATGTACGCAATTTCATCGTCATAACCTCACAGTAACGACTTGCCAGCTACAATGCAATCGACTTGCATTTACCTTGTACGATGGCCAAATCGTTTGGTTCGTTTGAGCCTGCCGCTGAGCGTGGCTAGAATCCGCATCGCTTTGAGAAGAAAGGGTTTGCCATGCCAATTACCGTGGGCCAGGAAGCACCGGATTTTGAACTCGATAATCAGGACAAGCAGAAGGTGAAGCTCTCGAGCTTCCGCGGGCAGAAGAAAGTCGTGCTCGCGTTCTACCCGCTCGACTGGTCGCCGGTCTGCACCAACGAGCACGCCTGCTTCATGCACGATTTGCCGCAGTTTGATGCCAAGGACGCGGTCATCCTCGGCATCAGCGTCGACTCGCTCTGGTGCCACAAGGCCTTCCGCGAAGCCAAGGGCATCAAGTACGACCTCCTCGCCGACATGCACCGCGAAGTGGTCAAAAAGTATGACCTCTTCCTACCTGAGGCCAACATTGGCCGCCGCGCCACGGTCATCATCGGCAAGGACGGCAAGGTGAAGTGGTTCAAGGAGCAGCCGATCCGCGAAGAACGCAACGACGCCGAGATTCTCGCGGCTCTCGAACAAGCTTAAACCACATTCCCCTTACCGAAAGGCCGGCATGTCCCGCGGCTGTGTGATTTTTGATTTTGACGGCGTCATCGCCGACACCGAGCGTCTGCATCTTGCGGCTTACAACGCAACGCTGGCGGCGCATGCCGATCTCATCGGCGGCCCACTGGAAATCAGCCCCGCCACGTACTTCACGCGGTACATTGTCTACTCCGACAATGAAGGCTTCTTCCACATGCTGCGCGATGCCGGCCGCAACCACGACCGCGACCTGATCCACAAGCTCAGCCACGCCAAGCATGAGTTATTCCGCAAAAAGCTGGGCGACTTTGCGGAGCCGTTGCCGGGCGTGCGCGAGTTACTGGCCTGGCTGGAACAGCACAACGTGCCACGGGCAATCTGCTCCGGTGCACGCAAGGATGAAATCGAGGAACTGCTCGCCGCCTTCAAGCTGCGGCACTATTTCGATGTGCTCGTCGCGATCGAAGATGTCCGCATCTGCAAGCCCGATCCAGAAGGCTACAACAAGGCGTTCGACCTGCTGAACCAAGAATACGATGCCGAGTTGGACAAGAGCCGCAGCCTCGTGATCGAAGACTCCGCCGGCGGCATGTCGGCGGGCAGAAACGCCGGCATTCGCGTGCTGGGTGTGGCGACCAGCCTACCGCTGGAAGAAGTGCAGCGTCACGCCACGTATGCCGTGCACAGCCTGGCGGAAATCGATTTCCCCACGTTTAAACAGTGGCTCGGCGCATAAAAAAAGCCCAGCGATCCGATCGCTGGGCTTGTGTCTTCATCAACTCTCAAATCAGCATTGTCAGCGGATTTTCCAGCATGTTCTTGAGTTCCTGCAGGAACTTCGCGCCCGTGGCGCCATCGACCACGCGGTGATCGGCAGACAGCGTCAGGTTCATGATCTGTGCCGGCACCACTTCGCGCTTGCCGTCGATCTCCTTCACCACCGGCTGCCAGCTCGTGCCGCCGACGGCCAGAATCGCCGACTCCGGCGGGTTCACGATCGCCTGGAAATTCTTGATGCCGAACATGCCCAGGTTCGAAATCGTAAACGTCGAGCCCGTCATCTGGTCGGCCTTGAGCTTGCGATTGCGGCCCAGTTCCGCCAGCGACTTGATCTCCTGCGAAATCTGCCGCACGCCCTTGTTGTGCGCATCGCGAATCACCGGCACGATTAGGCCGTCATCCAGTGCGACGGCAATGCCGATGTCGACCTTGCCATGCATGATGATCGCCGTCTCAGCGAAGCTGGCGTTGATCGCCGGCACGCGGGTGAGGGCCACTGCACAACCGCGAGCAACGAAATCGGTTACCGTCAACTTGTCGCTCACGAGCTGCTCATTGGCCGCCGCCCGCAACTCGATCAGCTTGTCCATCTGCACATCAATCGACAGATAGAAGTGCGGGATGTTCTGCTTCGACTGCACCAGGCGGCGGGCGATCGTCTGCCGCATGTTCGACAGCGGAATGTTACGGTGTTCGAGCTTGCTGATTGTGTGCACCGGCGTCACCTGGGCCGCCGACGATGGGCCGATCGGCATCACCTTGCCCGGCTTCTGCGGGGCTTCGGGCTTCGGCACGCCGGCCTTCATGTTCTCAATCGCCTGCAGCACATCACGCTTAATGATGCGGCCATCCGGCCCGGTGCCGCGAACAGTATTCACATCCAGGCCGGCTTCATCGGCCAACTTGCGAGCGAGCGGGCTCACGCGGGCTTTGCCGGCGTGCAGGATTTCCGCTTCCTGGCCTTCAGCATGATCTTCCACAGCGACGGGCGTCTGCGGCACAACCGGCGTCGGTGCCGACACTGCAGGGGCAGGTGCGGTCGCTGCCGCGGGTGCCGGGGCGGGCGCTGCCGCCTGCGGGGCTGACGGCTTCACTGCCGCCGCCACCTGCTGCACGTTCTCGCCGGGCTTGGCCAGCACAACAATCAACGCGCCGACCGGCGTCTTGGCGCCTTCCGGGATCACGATCTTGGCGATCGTGCCGCCTTCAAACGCTTCCAGTTCCTGCGTGGCTTTGTCAGTCTCCACCTCGGCGATCATGTCGCCGGGCTTCACCTGTTCGCCTTCTTTCTTCAGCCACTTGGCAAGCGTTGCTTCGACCATCGTGTCGGTCAGCTTCGGCATCGTGATTTCGATCGGCATATTTCGTCCTTTGGCCCGTGTTTGGTCCGTGAATAGACCCGAAAGTTTATGCGAACCGCCACGCAGTGTGAAGCGCCCGCAGTTATGCCGCCCGCTGAGCCTTGTGCAGCTGTTTTATCGCCCCTGCCGCCAGCTTCAGCATCGCCAGCAGCTGATCCTGTGAAAACGTCGCGTGTTCGCCCGTCCCCTGCACCTCCACAAACGTGCCGTTGTCCAGCATCGCCACGTTCATATCGACCTTGGCTTCGACATCTTCCGGATAATCCAGATCCGCCACCGGCGTCAGTTTCTCACCAATCAACCCCACGCTGATCGCCGCGATCTGATTCGTCAGCACCTTCGAGTCCGCACTCAGCAGGCCGCTCTTCTGTGCCGCGGCCACCGCATCCCGCACCGCCACCCAGGCGCCGGAGATCGCCGCCGTACGCGTGCCGCCATCGGCCTGCAGAACATCACAATCCACAAACAGCGTCAGCCCATCCCTGCCATCCGGCGTGTGCAACTGGCCCAAGTCCAGACACGCCCGCAGCGCCCGGCCGATCAGCCGTTGAATCTCCACGCTCCGCCCGTCCGGCTTGCTCGTGTCGCGCCGCTTGCGCGTCACCGTGCTGCTCGGCAACATCGCATACTCCGCCGTCAACCAGCCCTGCGGCTTCTCGCCCTTCGCGATGGCCCCGGCGTTCTTGCCCTTCAGCCACGGCGGCAGATCCTTCTCAATCATCGCCGTGCACAACACCTGCGTGTTGCCGAAGCTCACCCGCACGCTGCCGCCGGCATGTTTCGTAAAACTGCGTTCAAACCGCACCGGGCGAGTCTCGTTCGCCCGCCGTCCATCGTGACGCTTCATCGTTAACCGCCTTTCGTTCGATGGGGCATCATCGGCTAAACCGCGCGTTTCGCCAACGCCTGCGACGCCATCTTCTCCACAATCGCCGCCGTCGCATCGGGGCTCATCTGCGCCGCCATCAACGCGCGATACCGCGCACATGCCTCCCCCACCGCGCGGTCCTGCATCAGCGTCTTCAACTTGCCCGTAATGCGCGCCGGCGTAAAGTGCTTCGGATAAAGATAATCGCCCACGCCCATGCGTTTCAGCCGCGCTGCGTTGTCCGGCTGATCGTGCGACATCGGCATCAGCAACTGCGGCACCCCGCCCGCCAGGCCCTGCGCACACGACCCCACGCCACCATGATGCACCACCGCCGCGCAGCGGCTGAACACCCGACTGAACGGCACATACGCAAACACCGCACTCCGCGCCGGCAGTTTCTTCACCACATCCGGCTTGCGCGTCACAAACAACCCCCGGCACTTGAGCAACTCACACGCCCCCGCCGCCGCTTCGAAAAACTTCTCGCCATGCAGATTCGCACTGCCCGGCGTAAACAGCACCGGCCGCTCACCATCGGCCAGGAATGCCTCCAGCGCCGCATCGATCGGCCGCTCGTTTGATTCATCATAAAGCGGAAAACGCGCCTGCTCCGTCTGCGCCGGCCAGTCCGTCTGCTTGGGAGAAAACCACTCAGGAAACAACGCCAGCACGCCATCCGGCGAATACCAATACTCTCTAAAAATACCGCGGACCTGCCCCTGCAGGCCAAGTTCCCTGCGGATCGCATTGACGTTGCCGGCCAGCGTTTTGTCCACCTGCTTGTGTGCGACTGCAAACAACGCCCTACGAGCAAACTTCGGCATTCGCGGCAGCCATTCCAACCCCGCCGCCATCACCGGTGTCGATTCCACACTCATAAAAACGCTCGGCTGCAACTGCACCGTAATGCTCGGTATCTTCCACGCCTCCCGCGCCAGCACACCCGCCAGCGCAATCCCCGCGGCCACCGTCACCACATCGCTTCGTCCCGCCGCCTCGGCCTTCACCAACGGCAACATTTCCCTCGCCCACACCGGAAACAATCCGCCCAACACCTTGAAGCCCTTCTTCGGATGCCAGATGTCCGGGTTGTGCAGCAGCTTCTCCTGTGCCACCGGGTCTCCCACTTCGACAACCTGTAGCCCTGCCGCGCGCGGCATGTCGGCCACCTTCGCCTGCGCGATCATCACCACCTCATGCCCGCGCGCTGCCACCGCCCGCGCCAGCCAGATCATCGGGTGCAAATCGCCCGCACTTCCCAACGGAAGAAACACAAACTTCATCGATTGTCGCCGCTCCGTAAAACAGCAGCCATCATGAGGCAATCGAGCGCCGTTGCCAACCCCGTCACACCGTCTTCACAAACCGATACATCAGCAGATCGTCTTCGTATCGGCCGGGGCCAAACTTCACTTCCTTCACCCGCCGCCCCTCCTCGACAAATCCCAGTTTCCGGTACAACGCCACCGCACGCTCATTCGCTGCGACCACAGCCAGGCACACTTTCTCAACCCCAGGCTCCGCCGCCGCCCACGCCAGCAGCGTCTCCATCAGCGCCCGTCCAACGCCTTGGCCCCAATACTCTTTTCGAACAGATATTCCCAAAGCGCCGTGATGGGCCAGGCGTAGGCGGCCCGCCACGGCAAAATTCAAAAATCCCACCACCGCCCCATCAACTTCCGCTATCAGTGCCACGTGCCCGGGCCTATCGATGTTCCCCTGCACCCATGCCCGTTCCTGCTCCTCGGTCATGGTGAATTCGCCCGGCGTTGAGATGTTGAACTCGCTCTCGGTGAACACTGCACGCACATGCGCCAACAGCGCCACAGCATCATCCGGAACAGCCGTGCGGATCGTCGCGACGCGACCGTCGCGCAGTTTGATTTTCGAAGCTGTCACCTGTGACATGCAGCACACCACGTGGTAACGAACCGGCCTTACTGCCCGCCCATCAACACCGCCAGCAAACCCTTCTGGAAGTGCAGCCGATTGTGCGCCTGCTGAAACACGATCGATTGACTGCCGTCCATCACGCCGTCGGTGATCTCGACGTTGCGATTCGCCGGCAGGCAGTGCATCACCACCGCCGTGTTCGGGGCCGCCGCCAGCAGCTTCTCATTGATCTGGTACGGCTGAAACACATTCAACCGCTGCTTCTTCTCGGCTTCCTGGCCCATGCTCACCCACGTGTCGGTGTAGATCGCATCGGCGCCTTTCACCGCTTCCACGGGGTCGCGCGTGCTCGCAAAATCCAGGTTCGGGCACTGCCGCATCAGCCGATCCAGCAGCGTCATTTCCAGTTCATAGCCCGGCGGGCTCGCGATGCGAAACTTCACGCCGAACCGCGCGCACGCCACCATCAGCGAACGCGCCACATTGTTGCCGTCGCCGATGTACGCCAGCGTCAGCCCCTGCAGCTTGCCGAAGTGCTCTTCCATCGTCATCAGGTCGGCCATCGCCTGGCACGGGTGCGAGTAATCGCTCAAACCGTTGATCACCGGAATCGTCGCATGGGTCGCCAACTGCGTAAGCTTTTCGTGTTCAAACACCCGGGCCATGATGCCATCGACCATGCCCGAAAGCACCCGCGCCACATCGGCCGGGGATTCACGCGTGCCCAGGCCCACCTCGCTGGGCGAGATGTACATGCCGCTGCCGCCAAGATGGTCGATCGCCGCCTCAAAGCTCACCCGCGTCCGCAGGCTCGGCTTCTCAAACACGCACGCCAGCACCTTGCCGCGGCACACCGGATCGTTATGCCCCGTCTCCGCCCGCTGCTTCTTCAAACGCTTCGCCACATCCAGGTAATGCTGCAGCATCTCCTGCGGCGTGTCAGCGATCGAAATGAAATCATGTTTGGCCATAGTGCAACCAATTTCCTGAACCGCCCCGGAGCCAAGCGCGTGCCTTGGAACCGTGGCGTTTCAAATAGCCTTAACCAAGAAGAATCTCCGTCCCCACGCCCTGATCCGAATAAATCTCCAGCAGCAGCGAGTGCGGGAAGCGCCCATCAATGATGTGCGCCTTCTTCACCCCGGCGTCGAGTGCAATGATGCAACTCTCCACCTTTGGCAGCATGCCTTCGCCGATTTCCTTGCGGGCGATCAAATCCTGGATCTGCGACTTCGTCACCGACCGCATCAGCGAGGCGGCATCGTCCTTCTTTGATCGGATGCCGTGCGTGTCCGACACGAGCACCATTTTTTCCGCCTTCGTGGCTGCGGCAACAAAGCCCGCCGCGGTGTCGGCATTCACGTTCAGCTTGCTGCCAGCTGAATCGCGCGCGATCGGCGCAATCACCGGAATAAAGTCCGCCTGCGTGAGCGCCTGCAGCAACTGCCCGTTCACCCACGTCACTTGCCCCACCTGGCCAATATCAATCTTCCCGCCGTTCTCGCCGGTCAGAAACATCTTCTCAGCGAACAGCGCATTGCTCGAAAGCGAGTGCAGCGGCATCGCCTTCCCGCCCAGCGAATTGATCGTGTCCACAATAAACTTGTTGATCTCGTTGCACAGCACATGTTCCGCAATCGCCAGCGTGCGTTCATCGGTGTAGCGCCGCCCCTGCACAAACTGCGCCTGTAGGCCCGCGTTCTTCATCGCATCGGTGATGGCCTTGCCGCCGCCGTGCACCACGATCGGCCGCATCCCCACCGCCTGCAGAAAGACCACATCCGTCAGCACCTTGCGAAACTCGTCATCATTATCCATGAACGAGCCGCCGACCTTGACGACCACGATCTTCTCGTTGAAACGCTGAATGTAGCCAAGGGCTTCGATCAGCGCAGAGGCTTTTTCAAACACGGGTGCTTCGATGGGCACGTTCACTTTTTTGCTCCAAAAGGGCGCGTCGGTCTGACGCAAAAGCAAGGGGTTGAGAATACGCCCCACCGCTTGCACGGTCAAGCCAAAGCAGAGCAATCACCAAACCCGCCACGCCATGCATCAATTGCCCGCATTGTTAATCTGGGCAAGCCCCAAACCCTCGCCTCCCGCCAAGTGCCGATAATCTCGCCCGCAGCAACATTAGTGACCCCAGAAAGTGCTCAACACCCCCTCCTTTTTTCTCGATAGACACTTCAGCCCGCACACCCGTGCGAGCCGATTCAAGGTTACGAGGCCAAACATGAACGCAACCGCTCCGCTCACATATGATGAAGTCCTGCAGATCAAGAACGTGCTGCGCGACCTCGATCCCACCGCCATCCAGGAAAAACGCCGCTTCCCCCGCCAGAAAACCGCCCTCGAACTCTACGTCCGCAAACTTGCCCCCGGCGCCCGCCATGCCCTCTTCAAAGTCCTCATGGTCAACACCTCCAAGCGCGGCGTCGGCATCCTCGCGCCGCGCGTCATGAATCTCGGCGAACGCTTCGTCCTACCCCTCCGCTTCGATGACGGCGGCGGCTGGCTCGTCCTCTGCAGCGTCCGCAATCGCCGCAAACTCGCCGGCGGCCACTGGAAGATCGGCGCTGAATTTCTCGCCTGGGTTGAGGACGAGAGCGGCAAGACCCGCATCCCCGCCGAATGGTTCGGAGACGTCTGATTAAACCATTAAGCGATTAAGCCATTCAGCGATTGAATACTTGCGGGCCTAATCACTGAATCGCTTAATCACCAATCAACTCATCGGCGGATGATATTTCCCCGCGCTATAGCTGGGCCGGCCACGCGCCACTCCCGCGCCGTCGCCGGGGTTGCGCTTCGCCGCCTTGTCATAGTGCTTGCGCGATCCAGTCGCCCCTGAGGCATTGTCCGGCTCGCCTGTGCCGCTCTGTTCCGTCTCATGTGTGTACTGCGGATCCAGCGACACCGCATTGCTCGACGGCTCGATCGCCTTGCCGTTCCGCTTTGCATAAATCTGCGTAAACTCCGCACCAAAAAACATGATCTGCGACGTGTAGTAGATAAAAATCATGATGATCACCAACGAGCCCGCCGCCCCAAACGGCCCGGCCGTCGACGAGTGCGTCAGGTACCAGCTCAAACCAAACTTCGCCAGCGTAAACACAAATGCCGTCAGCGCCGCCCCAATCAGCGTATCGCGCCAACGAATCCGTATGTCCGGCAAATACTTGAAGATCATCGCAAACGCCACCGTGAAGATCAGCGTCGAAACGATAATGGCCGCAATATGCAGCACCACCGTCAACCACACCGGCCGTTCCTCCGCAAACCCCGGTAAAAACGTCGACGCCACCGTCGCCGCAAACAGCAACGCCCCGATCAGCAGCACCATGCCGAATCCCAGCGCCCGATCGCTGACGATCCCCCACACGCCGCGCCCCGGCTTCGGCTCCACATCAAAAATTGTATTCAACGCATCCTGCAGCGATGCGAACAGATTCGTCGCCGCATACAGCAACAACCCCGCCGACAAAATCCCCGCGAATGACAAGCTCGGCGAGAACGCCGCCTTCTCAATCATCTCCTGCACAAAGCTCGCCGCCTGGCCCCCCACCGCTTCGGCAATCTGCGGCCGCAACTGATCCTGCGCCGCTTCCTCCCCAAACACCGCCCCCACGATCGCCACCGTGATGATCAAAATCGGCCCGATCGAAAATATCGCGTAATACGCAAACGCCGCCGCCAGCCGCGACGCCCGGTCCTCCGACCACTCATGAAACGTCGCCTTCAGCATCCCCCACCAGCTCATCGGTTCCGCCGGCTTATCCCTCGGCTCAGTTCTCTCGGCCATGGCACGCACCTCGTCCCATGACCAAAACGCAACGCCTGTGCCGGACTACGGCTGTTGAGCTGGCACGTTCATTTGCTGTTGCAGCGCGTCCTTCCGGTAATTCATCTGAAACCGCACATCCCTGTTGAATTCCCGGGCCTGCGAGTCAAGCAATGGCGTCGCCGCACTCTTCGCGGCATACATCACCCGCGTGTCCGCCGCAAAGGTCGCCTGCGCCAACCCCGTCAACGTGTCCGCACGCCATGCCGCGTCTGCCTCGTGGCGCAACACCGTCCGCGCATCCTCATACTGCTCATCCACCAACAGCTTCTGGCCGAACGTCGTCAGCGCAAACCGCCGCATCCCCATGTCCTCGATCTTGCCCGCCCACTCCCCACCTTTCACCAGCAGCCGCGCCGCCTCCCCCTTGCCCCGCAAATCCGTCACCACTTCTGACAAACTCAACACATACTGCGCTCGACTTGTCTCCGGCTTCATCGAGTACAGCACCTCCAATGCCTCATCCAGCGCCTTGCCCGCCAGCGTCTTGTCATCCGCCGTGCGTGCCAGTTCGCAAATACTCGTCCAGCCGCTCAGTCTCTGCACCTCCGTCAGCTGTGCAAGCGCCTCTTTCGTACGCAGCGTCTCGCGTGCCAACTCCAGCGTCTTCGCCGCGTCCGTCTTGCGATTCGTCCGATTCTGTACGTCCGCAATGTTCAACTGCCGCGTCAGCCGGTCGTGCGTGTTCGTGATGAATCCCGCCTCCTCCGCCGCCATCAGCAGCATCCGCCCGCTGCGATCCGAGGTCGGCCGCGCACACGCCGCAATCACAAACAACCCGCCCGATACCCCCACGATCAGCCCCGACAACAGCAAAATCTTAAAAGCCTTGCGCATAGCAAACCCCTTCGCCTTAGGTCAAAGGTTTTAGACGCGCCACCCCCGCCCAAGTTCCTTCGATCTACTGGCTTCCGGCTTCCGGCTTCTCACTCACAGCCAGTTCCGCCGCTTAAACCACACAATCATCCCCACCGCCACGCTGATGCAGATCGACCAAAACAGCGGGTACGCGTACGCCATTTCCAGCTCTGGAAAATGCTTGAAGTTCATCCCGTACACGCCCGCCAAGAACGTCAACGGCACAAAAATCGTCGTGATGATCGTCAACACCTTCATCACTTCGTTCATCTTGTTCGACAAACTCGACATGTACGTTTCCGTCATGCTCGCCGCAAATTCGCGGTACGTTTCCACCATATCAATGATCTGCACCGTGTGGTCGTAAACATCGCGCAAATACGTCCGCGTGTTGTCCGACAGGCACTCGTGCTGCTCGCGCATCATCGCGTTCACCACTTCGCGCATCGGCCACACCGCCCGCCGCAACAACAGCAACTCACGCTTCACCGCGTGAATCTGCTGAATCACCGTCTTGTCCGGCTTCACCAGCACCGCATCTTCCAACTCTTCCAGCCGGTCCGAGTAATGCTCCAGAATGGGAAAGCAATGGTCCACGATCGCATCCAGCAGCGAATACATCAGGAACGATGCGTCGTTCTCGCGCAGCCGCGAGCCCTTGGTCTTAATCCGGTTGCGAATCGGATCCCAGATATCGCCCGGTGTTTCCTGAAACGTAATCAGCGTCTTCCGCCCCAGGAAAAAACTGATCTGCTCGCCATTCAAATGCCCGTGCGTCGTGCCGTCATCTTCAAACTGCAGCATGCGCGTGATCAAAAATATCCGCCCATGCACCTCGCCGTGCGCCGGATAGGTCTCCACCTTCGGCCGCTGCGGAATGTGCAGCACGTCCTCAATCGCCAGCGGGTGCAGGTCATACTTCTCTGCAAACGCTTTGATCACGTCCAGGTCCGTCAAACCATCCACGTTGATCCACCGCACCGACGCCCATTCCGGCCGGTGCTGAATGATAAAATCCTCGAGATCATCAACCTTCTGAAATACCGCCTGCTCCGGCGAATAATCGATGCACGTCACCTGCACCTGCTGCGCATTCCTGGGCGCCGTCTGCCGCATCTTTTCGAGGTCCTGTACCTCGATACCCGCGGCCGTCCCCGGCTCCGAACGATCGAGCCGCACCGTCGTCAGCCCCAGCAACGTGCGCCGCAATGAGTCCGCAGCGCCGATGGCATGTCCAAAAATGCCCCGGCGGCCGTTGGTTTTTGCATTCGTCTCAGCCATGGCCCGCAGTATAAATCAAACTCACCCCAAGCCAGAAGCTAATCACAACAAGATTTCTCCCTCTCCCAACCGCGCTTGTCGTCCCCAAAACAACCCGCCCGCGCTCACCCTCACAAAAAATTTACTTCCACGTGCCCACTTCTTACCCGTATTGGCAATATTCCATACCGCAAAGCACATTCAATTGACTGCACCATTCCCCCGTGTTACTTCTCGACGCAATGAGAAAAACGCGGCGCATCGTCGGTCTTGGCATCGCTCTCGGAATGAGCTTCTCCGGTGCCGCAGCAGCCCAACCCGATGTGACGCGACCCAACATCGTTTTCATCCTCGCAGACGATCTTGGCTACGCCGATACTACGCTCTACGGCCACACGTCACTCTACAAAACCCCCAACATCCAGAAACTCGCCGACCGTGGTGTCGTGCTCTCGCATTGCTGGGCCGCCAGCCCGCTCTGTTCCCCCACCCGCGCCAGTATCCTCACCGGACTCTACCCCGCGCGCATCGGCCTCACCTCGCCAGTCGCCCACGAACCCAAGACCATCCTCGAAAAGGGCCTTGTCTCCAAGGCTGAGAATTGGCAGAAAGCACTCCCCGCAGAGAGCCTGACGCGTCTCAACACCACCTATAACACCCTCGCCGAAATTCTCAAAAAGCAAGGCTATGTCACCGCACACTTCGGTAAATGGCACCTCGGCTCCGGCAAGTTTGCACCGCAACACCATGGCTTTGACGTTGACGTCCCCAAGTGGAACGGCCCCGGCCCCGGTGGCAACTACGTCGCCCCTTGGAAAAACAGAAACTTCAAACTCCCCGCCCAACCCGGTGAACACCTTGAAGATGTCATGGCTCGGCAGGCCACCGCCTTCATCCGCGAAAACAAAGACAAGCCCTTCTTCCTCAATTACTGGGCATTCTCCGTACACTCTCCCTTTGAAGCCAAGAAGCAACTCATCGCTGACTACAGAACAAAGATCGACGAGAAAAGCGACCAACGTTCCCCCACCTACGCCGCCATGGTCCAGTCACTCGACGATGCCGTTGGCACGCTCGTTAGCACCCTGGACGAGCTCAAACTCACCGAGAAAACCATCGTCGTATTTGTTTCAGATAACGGCGGCAATATGTACAACACCGTCGACGGCGTAAAGCCGACGAGTAACGCCCCGCTCCGCAGCGGAAAAGCCAGCCTCTATGAAGGCGGCACCCGCGTTCCCTGCATCGTCGCCATGCCCGGTACGATCCCCCCGGGAACACGCAGCGACGGCTACTTCAGCACCGTCGATTTCTTACCCACGCTCCTCGCGTTAAGCGCCATACCTCCCGGCAACGACAAGATTGATGGACTGGACCTCTCCGCGATGCTCAAGGGACAAAAGTCCGCGCGTAACGAAGTCTTCTGTCACTTCCCCCACGGCCACGAACGACAAGCCGAGAATATCCCGGGTTCCAAGCCCGGCAGTTCCCTCATCAAAAACGGATGGAAGTTGGTGCGGTTCTACTGTGATACACCAACGCAGGAGTCCCGCGACGAACTATACGACCTCGTCAAGGACCCCTCCGAATCACAGAACCTGGCTGGCCAGCAGCCCGAGAGACTGAAAGAACTTGCTGCGATCCTGCAACGCTATCTTGATGAAACAAAGGCCGTGATCCCCATCAAAAACCCAAATTACGTCCTACAAACAAAGTAATCGCTCAACCGCCGCACTTGCCCCTCAGCAGCCCGGGCTGCTCGATCGGCCAAGCCGCAATCGGGACGCCCTCCACTCCATTGCCACGGCTAGCCCCTTTCGATATGCTGCCCTTTACAATGAAAGCACCAAGTCGCCAGCAACGCATGCTTAATCCTATAAGTGCCCAAAATTAAGACACTTATAACGCGGGCGTAATTCAGTGGTAGAATGCCAGCTTCCCAAGCTGGACGTCGTGGGTTCGAATCCCATCGCCCGCTTTCCCCCTTCCACATCATTCCTTTGCCCCCGGCTCCACCATCGTCGCCGGATCCAGCAGTTTCCCCAGCGCCTCCTCACTCAGCGTCGTCCGCTCGCGCGCCACCTCGCGCACCGTCCGCCCGCTCTTCGCCGCTTCCTTCGCAATCGCCGCCGCCGCGTCATAACCAATCACCGGCGCCAGCGCCGTCGCCAGCATCAACCCCTGCTCCACCAGCGCCGGCCCCCGCTCCGTCGCCTTCAACCCCTCCACACACTGCAACGCAAAATTCCGCGCCCCCGCCGCCAGCAGCGTGATCGATTCATCCAGACACTGCGCCACCACCGGCAACGTCACCACCAACTCAAAATTCGCCGCCATCGCTGCCGCCGTCACCGTCGCATCGTTCCCCACCACCCGCTGGCACACCATCAACAAACTCTCTGCAATCACCGGGTTCACCTTCCCCGGCATAATCGAACTCCCCGGCTGCACCGCCGGCAACTCCAACTCCCCCAGCCCCGCCCGCGGCCCGCTCCCCATCCACCGAATGTCACTCGCAATCTTCGTCAAACTGATCGCAATCGTCTTCAGCGCCGCATGAAAATGCGCTGCCCCATCCAGCGTCGCCTGCGCCTGAAAATGATTCGTCGTCTCCCGCACACTGATCCCCAACCGCTCCGACAACTTCGCGCACACCCGCGCCGCATACTCTCGATGCGCATTAATCCCCGTCCCCACCGCCGTCCCGCCCAGCGGCACCTCCTCAATGTCCCGCAGCGCCGCATCCAGCCGATGCATCCCCCGCTCCACCTGCCCCGCATATCCTAAAAAAACCTGCCCCATCCGAATCGGCGTCGCATCCTGCAGATGCGTGCGCCCCGTCTTGATCACCGGCCAAAACTCCTCCGACTTCTTCATCAACGCCGTGTGCAGCTGCGCCAGCGCCGGCCGCAAATCATTCCGCACTTCAAACAGCGCCATCACATGCAGCGACGTCGGTATCGTGTCGTTCGAACTCTGCCCCATGTTCACATGATCGTTCGGGTGCACCGGCGATTTGTCCCCGCGCCCCCCTCCGCCCCCACCCAAAATCTCATTCGCCCGGCTCGCCACCACCTCATTCACATTCATATTGGTCGAAGTCCCCGACCCCGTCTGGTACACATCCACCGGAAAGTGCGCCTTGAAATCCGCCGCAAACCGCGGATCCCCCTTCGCAATCTCATCGCACGCCTGGCAGATCGCCTCCCCCAACTTCTTCTCCAGCAGCCCCAACTCCATATTCGTCTGCGCCGCCGCCTTCTTCAGCATCGCATGCGCCACCACAAACGGGATCGGTATCGCCTGCCCCGATATCGGAAAATTCTCCACCGCCCGCTGCGTCTGCACGCCGTAATACGCCTCACTCGGCACCTGCATCTCCCCCATCGAATCCCGCTCCAATCGCATCTCCGCCATAAATCACCTCTCCCCCATTGTACCCACACGCAAAGCACCGCATGGCAATGCGGTGTTCAATCCCGCACATAACGCCAAAACCTTCGCTATTAGTTAGCCCCCTCATCCACCACCCCCAAAATCCTCTCCCACCCACTCTCCGACTTCGCCACCAATTTCCGCCGCGCCTTCCCCCCAAATATCGGCCGCGGAAAGGCCCGAACAATCGCGGATACACTACTATCGCGAGGCCGCCACCTTTCGCCTAATATCATGAAGACGATCATGCCCAACAACCCACTCGCCAAACTCTGGTCTGATCATCTCGATGCCGCGTTCCCACCTGATTGTCGCGCCCGAGACATCGATGGCATCGACCTGATCATGCTCGACGCCGATATCGCGGGCTGCGTCTCCACATTTCTAGAACGAAAACACTCGCTCGATCCGCGGCGCATCGTAATTCTCGAAGACGCCCTACAAGACGTCCGCCACATAATCCCCCACCTTTCCCCCAGCGCCGCCGCCTACTATCAGCGTCTTGAGCAACTCGCCAACCTCCTTCTTACATCGATCGATAACACCAAGAGATGATGCTCGATTCGGCCCGCCAAAGAAGTGTTAGGGGCCGCCCTGAGGGCGGCCCCTACTACTCAGCACGCAGCACTCAGTACTCAGCACTAAAAATTCCCCTTGACAACTCCATCAACTTGTGTTAGTATATATTTTGGTATTTTGTCAATGGGGGACAAGCGATGTTTTCGGTTCACACTCAAAATCCTGTCAATCCGTACTTCTACCTGTGCACCACCGTGCACAGCGTCCCCTGCAGAATTCTGCAGGCGGGGGGGGCGCTGCAGCCGGTTGCACAGTACCCCCTGCACCATGGTGCATAGTGCCCCCGTTTTCACCCCCAAAAACGCGGTTCCACCCCCCGCCAAATCCCAACTTAATCAAACGCCACCCCACGCACCGCCGTGCGTAGGGTCCCCCTCCCTGCCTCGTCACCTTCGCGCCTTCGTGCCTTCGCGGTTCAAAAACCCGCATCGCTCGCAGTGTAACTTTGCCGATACTATCTCGTTAAGACCTCTGACGGAGCAAATCCCAATGTTTCGAAATAAACGCCCCATCCTCGCCCTCGCCCTGCTTCTCGCAGCCGCCACCGCCACCCTCGCCCAAACCACCCAGCCCAAACCGCAACTCCTCCTCGGCAAGCCCGCACCCGAGATCCTCGCCACCACTCTCGACGGCAAACCGGCCAAACTCGCCGACTACAAGGGCAAACCCATCCTCCTCCAGTTCGGCTCCATCACCGAGCCCGTCTTCCGCAACAAGTCCGCCGCCATGGAAAAACTGGCGGCCGATTTCGCCGGCAAGGCCCACTTCCTCATCATCTACGCCGAAGAATCCCATCCCGGCGACACCGAGGCCGCCCTGCAAATCAACAACGATGAAGGCTTTGCCATCGCCCGCCCGCAAAAACTCGAAGAGCGGGTCAAACTCGCCCGCCTCGCCATCGACAAGCTCACCCTCAAAAACCAAACCATGCTTGTCGACGCCTGGAACAACACCTCCGCCAAGCGTTACAACGACCTGCCCAACATGCTCTTCCTCATCGACAAGGACGGCAATCTCGCCACCGGTTGGCCTTGGGCTGATCCCAAAAAGGCCCGCCTCGCCCTCGAAGCCCTCCTCGCCGGCAAACCTGTTCCCGCCGAGGCCCACGGCCCGCGCAAGCAGGACGCCATCGCCGCCCTCGACGCCGACGACATGGCCATGGGCATGATGGGCGGAGGTGGTGGCGGTCCCGGCAACTTCGCGCTCCTCCTCGACGGCATGGACCTCACCGAAAAACAGCGCGCCGCCATCTACCCCCCGCTGGCCACCTTCCTCGCCGAATCCCGCAATCTCCGTGAACAGCGCAAAGAAGAAGACAAGGCCCCCGACCTCGCCGAAGCCATCCAAAAGCTGCGCACCCACGCCCAGACGCTACAGAAGGCCCTTAAAGAGAATCTGAAAGAAGAAGACTACGCCGCCGCCATGAAAGCCCTCAAGGCGGGCCCTGGTAAACGCTTTTTCGAATAGTCGAATTGCCTCGGCAGCGAGACGCGCTTACTATTTTCGACGAACGACGTTCTGCAACATCGCTCGGAAAAAAGGGCCATGGCTGACACAGTTTTTGATCCACGGTGCCTGCGTCTGCTGACGTTGCTGAAGCAGCAGGAGGCCGCACGCGCTGAAGAACTCGTGACCCGCTGCATCAACGAACGCTCGCCCGAGTGGGTCTATCTCTCCCTGCTGCTGCCCGCGGTTTTCCTCACCGGCGAAATGTTCGTCGCCGGCGACATGGACCAGCCTCAGATGACCCACAACATCGGCGAGATTCGCCGGCTCATGGCGCTCGCTCAAGCGGCACTCCCCCGTCGGCCCCGGCTCAACCGCCGCATCTTCGCGAGCTTCATGCCCGGCGACATTCAGTCCATCGGCTTCGTCGCCATCAGCCACTGGCTCGATCGCGACGGCTGGGACGTCATCCAACCCTGGCCCGTACCCAAAGAACCCGAACTCGTTCAACAGATTCTCAACAGCAACGCCCACGCCATCGCCCTGAGTTGCAGCCTCCCCCGCCACGTCGTCTCCGCCCGCCGCATCATCCGCGCCCTCAAAGACGCCGGTCTCACCACCCCCATCTGGCTTGGCGGCCTCCCCATCAACGTCGTCCCCGGCCTCTTTGAACGCACCGGCGCCGACCACACCGCCCGCGACATCGCCGGCTTCACCCGCGAACTCGCCACCAGATTCCACTACGAAACCGCCACCCCCGCCTGGTGCAAAAGCTTCGGCGAAACCTGACGCTCACCACTGCGCTTCGCCAAACGGATTCAGCGGCGTCTTCGGCTTCGGCTTGGGCATCGTCTCGATCAGGTGCTTGGCAATGCGAACCATCTCATCACTGTCCACCCGCTGGTTGAACCGCGACCCCGGCACCGTCACGATCTTGCCGCCAATGCTCGTCACCAGTTCCGCATCATCCATGAAGCTCGACTTGTCCGCCGCCCGCTTCGCATGCGCCTCGGCCAGAATCTTCCGCCGGAAGATCTGCGGCGACTGGATCTCGCTCACCGCGGTCATATCCACAAAGTCCCCCACTTGTTTCTCCACCTCGGCAAAAGCCGCATTCGTCAGCAGCACTGGCACCGCCCCCGCCGCCTTCGGGTTGTCCGTCAGCGCCGCTTCCAGTGCATCCAGCAGAAAGAAAGGCACACTCACCCGCGCCGGGTCATGCACCACAACTTGCTCAATCGCCGGCGTAAGCTTCTCCAGGCCGCGTGCCACGCAGCCCAGCCAATCGGAGGTGCCACCCGTCAGTGCCACGCCTTGGAAACCCAGATTGGCCGAATACTTCTGCAAGTCGCCCAGCACATCCGGCGGCGCCACCAGGACGCGTTCCGTGTATTGATCCCGCTGGGCATAGAGTTCAACCGCACGCAGAAAGACCTCGCGCGGCTCGATCTTGCTCAGCAACTTGTTGGCAGCGCCCGGCGCATACGGCGGCGCCACCAGCGGCATAATGACGGCTAACGACATGTTTTCACCTCTCCGCGATTTTATCGCCGCAACATCGCGCCGCTTCAAGTGGACCATGGGCAGGTGGGCTAGTATTATTCATCGCATACGTAGTCTAGAAGGACGAAAAATGGCCCTGTACGATTCTCACGGACGATTGATTCTGCCCACGCAAAGCAAGATTGCCGACACGCCGGGCGCTCGTTACCAGGTGCAGGCGATGGAAGCGGTCATGCCGCACCTCCTGCCCGACCGCCCCGCTTACGATGCGGTTGCCCCGCGCAACGCCGACTACCAGCGTTACCGCGAAATGACCGTCGATCAGATGTTGCTCGAAAACCGCGTTGTGTTCCTCGTGGGCGAGATCAACCATGTCAGCAGCTACAACGTCATCATGCGCCTGCTCTATCTGCAGAGCATTCGCCGCGACCAGGACATCATGCTCTACATCAACTCGCCGGGCGGTTCGGTTGATGACACGCTCGCCATGTACGACACCATGAAGTTCCTCACCTGCGACGTGCAGACGTTCGTCATCGGCCATGCCATGAGCGGCGGGGCTGTCGTCCTCGCGGCCGGCACCAAGGGCAAACGCTACGCCCTGCCGCACGCCAAGGTCATGATCCACCAGCCCTTCGGCGGAATCTGGGGCCAGACCGAAGACATCGCAATCCAGGCCCAGGAAATTCTGAAGACCAAAAAGACGCTCACCGAACTCCTGGCCAAGCTCACCGGCCAGAGCATCGAGCGCCTCACCGAAGACCAGGAGCGCGACCGCTACTTCGACGCCCACGAAGCCAAGGCCTACGGCCTCGTCGATGATGTGCTCGAAGAACAAGACAAAGGCAAGAAAGACGCGATCGCCGCCCAGCAGGAATCAAAACGCTGACCTGCAGCAATAGCCTAATTGAACCAAGAGGCCGCGATCACTCGCGGCCTCTTTCCTTTATATCTCGTTAACTCTCACCACCCGGCAAGACGGCAGCGCATCCAAAAACTGCCGGCCGTAGTGCTTGGTGCAGATCCGCTTGTCCAGCACAACCACGATGCCCGTGTCGGTCTTCGAGCGGATCAGCCGGCCGAAACCTTGCTTAAACTTAATCACCGCCTCGGGCAGTGAATACTCCGCAAACGCATTGCCGCCGGCAGCTTTGATCGCATCGAGCCGCGCTTCGATCAACGGCTTGTCCGGCACGGCGAACGGCAGCTTCGTGATGATCACATTCGACAGAGCCTCGCCCTGCACGTCCACTCCCTGCCAGAACGAATCCGTGCCAAACAGCACCGCGTTGGGCGACGATTTGAACCGTGCCAGCAACTGCGACCGCGTGAGTTGCTGCCCCTGGGCCAGCAAGGTGTAGCCAAGCGCAGCCAGTTCGGGTTCAACCATCTTCCGGGCCTTGTCCAGCATGCCGTAGCTCGTGAACAGCACGAACGCCCGGCCCTGCGTCTGGCGAATGTAGTGCATCGCCCGCGTCATCGCCTCGTCGAGATAGCCCGGCTCGTCCGGCATCGGCAGCGCCGCCTCAAGATAGAGCGTGCATTGCTTCTGGTAGTCAAAGGGTGAGCCAAGTTGCAGTTCACTGCCGGTATCGAGGCCAACGCGCGAGCGGAAGAACGCGAACGGCGAACCATCGCGTGCCGACTTCCCCCCAGTGGCAATCGTCGCGCTGGTCATCACCACCGACTCGATCTCATCAAACAGGTTGGCCTTGAGGTGTGGCGCCACGTTGATCGGGCTGCACGAGAACGTCAGCCGGCGCATCGATTTGCCGCTCGATTCCACCCAGTAGACCGACTCGGGCTGGTCTTGCTTGAGCAGCGCATCGCACGCCACCGCCAGCCCCTGCGCCCGGTTCATATAGCTGTTGAGCTCAAAGCGATTCTTCTCAACCTCGTAATCGGCCCCTTTAAGCTTCTCGCCATCCACGGGGTCGTCCACCACCGGCGCCTTCGACTTCGATTTCTCCGCCAATTGCGCCGCCACCGCCTTCAGCGATTTGCCCAGTTCATCCAATGCCGGCGACAGTGTGTTTTCAACAATGTGCTTCGCGCGCACGCGGCCATTCGACGGCCCATCTTGCCGCAGCCACTGCTCGAGGTTGTCGAAAAACGCGTTGCAGGCCTTGCCCGCACGCTCCACGGCGGTCACGGCCGGCAGCGTGTCGATGTTGTCGAGCGTGGCCAGAAAACTGCGGTGCGTCTTCTCGGCATACAGCGAGTGCAGCAGGTGACGCACGCCCGACTCACTGATGTTCAAACCAAAATGGTCCGAAGCGACCGCCTCCACCGTGTGGGCTTCATCAAGAATGACAAAGTCATAGTCCGGCAGCATGGACCCACCCGCGCGGCGCAACGCGAGATCGGCAAAGAACATCGCATGGTTGCACACGAGCAACTGCCCGTTGGCAATGCGGCGGCGCGATGCCTGGTAAAAGCACCCCTCGTAGTACCGGCAGCGCCGGCCGAGGCAATTGCCATGCTCGGCACACACCTTGTCCCACACCTGCCACGCCGGCTGCCGGGGCAAGTCCGACAGCGAGCCGTCCTTCGTGTCCTGCGACCATTCTTCGATCATGGTCAGATCGTCGAGCACGCGCGTGTCCGGAAACAGCGACACCGCCTTGCGGCTTGCCTGTTCCAGCCGGCGCTGACAGAGATAGTTGCTCCGCCCCTTGCACAGCACGGCGGTGAATTCTTCGCCCGAGACTGCCCGCAGAAACGGGATGTCTTTCTCGATCAATTGTTCCTGCAGCGAGATCGTGTGCGTGCTGATGACAACCTTCTTGCCGTGCTCCACCACCTGGCGGATCGCCGGCACAAGGTACGCGAACGACTTGCCCACGCCAGTGCCGGCCTCGGCGATCAGGTGATCGCTCTCAGAAAACGCCCGATCGACAGCCGCAGCCATGTCGAGTTGCTCGCGGCGCAGCTCATAGCCGGCGTGACGGCGCGCAATCGGACCAGACACAGAGAAGAAATCGTGAACGCTCAAGGCCATGACGGCAGCATAAACCGCTTTGGCCGTTTCGTCACTTCGTCGCATTCTCGATGAATGTCGTGATGTCCTGGTGCAGCTTCTCGAGGCTGCTGCGTTCGTGGTACATCATGTGCCCGGCCGGGTAATAGACATGCGACACATTGCCGCGGACAGATTTGTCCAAGCCCATCGTGCGCAGGGTATGTTCAGCCGCAAAATACGGCGTCGCGAGGTCGAAGCTGCCCGAGCAGACCAGCACCTTGAGCTGGTTGTTCTTATGCATGGCGTTGCGGAGGTCATCAGCCACGTAGAGGAAGCCCGACCAGCCGCCGCCCCCCCCGCCCTGAAAATTCCACGGATGCACGCGATTGGACAGCACTTCGTAATTGAGGTCGTTCTCGTACTTCAGCGTCTCGCGGATGTAGCTATTGATCGTGCTGGTGTAAGCGCCATAGAACGGCGTGAGCGACGGATCGAACTCCGCCGAGTCGTTGGCCGGATCGAGCGCGGGCCCCATGATGCGGCCATCAAAGCGCCCGACCACTTTGCGGTCTGCCGCCATAAGCTGCTTCATGAACCGCGCCGGCGGCACGCGCAGGTTGGAGAGCTCAATAAACTCGCGTGACAAACCCGTGTAAGCCACAAGGCGCTCTGCAATGCGGGCGCGCGTCGCCTCATCAAGCTTGTCGCCCTTCAGCAGCGCAGGGGCGTATTCATCGAGTGCGAATTTCTCGACGTCCTTCTTCAGATCGTCCAGCGTGGCGTACTTCTTCTGGTCGGGCAGTTTCTTGTGCTGCCATGCCACGGCTGCGTAGGTGGGCAGATACAACGCGAAGGGCACATCGTTGCCCTCCTTCGGCGTCAGCGTGCCGAAATTGAGCACGGTGGAAATCAGCACGATGCCATTCAGGGCGATGCCATGACGATCGGCGAGATGCTCGCTGAGCCCCGCAGCGCGTGTGGTGCCGTAGGATTCGCCGGCAAGAAACTTCGGGCTCTGCCAGCGTTCATTCTTCACCAGCCACAGGCGGATAAATTCGCCCACAGCCTGGATATCTTCCTGCACGCCGTGAAACTCTTTGCCTTGCTCTGGCGTGGCCGGGCGCGAATAGCCCGTGTTCACGGGATCGATGAACACGAGATCGGTATGCGTAAGCCAGGTGAACTCATTCTTCACCAGTCGACCGGGCAGTTTTGGCGCGCTGCCATCAGCCGGGAAATCAATGCGCTGCGGGCCCGCGGTGCCCAGGTGCAGCCAGACCGACGCCGCGCCCGGGCCGCCGTTGAAGACGAAGGTGACGGGGCGTTTTGCAGCGTTTGCATTCTTGAGCGTGTACGCAACATGGAAAATGTTCGCGCGAAGCTTCTGCTGATCATCTTTGAGCGCGATGTAGCCGGCCGTGGCGGTGTACTCACCCTTGATGCTGGCAGCATCGAGCGGGTGCGTGGTGACGGCCAGTTTTTCTGCGGGCGTCAGTTCGGACTTTTGCGTTGCTGGCGAAGTCGTCTGAGCCAGAGCGCAAGTCGCCACGATACAAATCACACTCGCGAAAATTTTTGCACGCATTGGCACCCTCAAAATTCTTTTCATGAAACTAAGTTGCCTCTGGCACGTCTATATTAACACAACCTGAAAAAACATCGTTGTACAAACAGAGCGTGTCGATATCATAGTCGCGTGGTGTTCGTGGGAACTCTTTGAAATAGTGATGGCTGGGTCTTGCATCTGAGGTCACAATGAAACGCGGTTCGCAGCGTTGTTTGGGTCTGCTTTGGTCTGCAGTGGTTGGTGTGTCGATCAGTGTGGGGTGGACCGGGCTGGTTTTTTCTGAGCCGGGCGAGCTCTTCCCCGATACCCCAGCGTACAACGAACGGGTCAATTCGCCCGTGAGTCAACAGGAACGCAGCCTGAAGAAACCGGCACGCGTCACGCGGCCGACGCCCAAGCCCGTCGAGAAGCCCATTGAGAAGCCGGTCGAGAGGCCCGTAGAGCGGCCGATCGAAAAGCCGGTTGAGAAGCCCGTCGAGCAACCCGTGGAGAAGCCCATCGGGCCTTTGTACACGATGGCCCCCTATGCCACTGGTCTGTTTGAACCGCTGCTGACTGACAAGGAGCAGGGGCGATTCGATGACGAGTATGCCGCGAAAGTGACGCGTGCATTGGCCTCGCCGCTGGATGTTCGCCGGCGCGTGTCGGATGACCTCAAGGAAGCCGCCGACAATGAACCGTCGTTGCTCAAGCGGTATTTGCTGCTGCACTCAGTCGGCCTGTCGATCCGCGGCACTGCGCCGCTGTCGGACCGCGAAGTGAAGGCCAAAGAAGTGTTGCCGCTGCTGACGGAAGAAACGCTGGCCGTACAGCAGGCCCGCGCCGACTGCCTGCAGAACCTCATCAACGGAGCACCGCAACAAGCCAACGACCGGCTGCTGGAAATGGCGGCCGTCGCTCATTGCACGCTGGCCCGGTTGCAGGTGAAGGCAGGCTTTCCGAAGGAAGCGATCGAAACCCTCAAGCGCGGTCGCGAAAACTCCCTCGCCATGAAAGAGAAGAAGACCGAGGTCGCCGATGCCATTGGCGAATCGCAGGCCTGGGTCGATCGCGGCAACCAGGCCCTGGTGCTCGCCCCGCGCTGGCAGGCGATCCTCAAGGAAAACCCCACGGACAACTCCGCCAACACGCAGACTGCCGTGTTGCATCTCTCGCTTTACGGCAACATTTGTGCGGCCGCCCCATTTGCCGCCAAATCCGATCGGGCCGACCTGAAAGCCTTCGCCGCAGTGATGAAGGGCGCGGGCATTGCCTCCGCCGATGCCACACCGAGCATCTCGCCCGAGCGTGCGGTGAAGATCTGCCAGGCGATGGTCAAGATCGCCGAGACGACGCCGGTGGCATTCGACAAGTATTCGATTGCGGTCTTCGCTGCGCGGCATCTGGAGCAACTCAAGACCAATTCCAGTTTGTCAGCCGAAGACACGCGCCTGGCCAAGCAGCTCTTCACCAGCGCCATCGACATCGCCATGAAGAGCGGCATCCGTTCACCCTACGTGAGCGCCAACGATCCCGTCGCCGCGGTTAAGCCCGAAAAGAAGGCCGACGCCCCCGCCGCCAATGGCAAGGACGATGATGGTGTCTTCACCTCTATTGGCGGCATCTTCGCCGACAGTCCGAAGGACTGCTTCGCCAACAATCGCATCCGCAAAACGGGCGAACTCGATCGCTACCTCGAAAAAAATGTTATTGGCAAGATGGCCCGGATTGATGCCGCGGCCAGCACCATGGGTGTGGCCGTCCTGGATGAGACGGGCAAGGTCAAGTACGTTCCAGTGTACTTCAACATTCCGCGTATGGACTTGCGCGGTGTGTTGGTAACAGTTTCGATCGAGTACAAACTGCCGGCCGCCAAGGCCGAAGCCGCCCGCGCAATCCCCATCGGCACCGTGATGAAAGTCGGCGGCGAGATTAATGCCGTGACCATCACGCCCAGCTATTACGGGGAACCGCCGACCATTCAGATCGTCATCTCGCCGAAGTGATTTACAGGGTCGCTTCGCTGGGCTTGAAAACCGGCTGCGGCGGAATCGCCACTAGCCGCACGCCCGCGCCGACCTTCTGCATGAACACAATCTGAAACATGTTGCCGCGCACGGCGGCGCGGTTGTTCAACTGCGCCACGCCCAGCGGCTCAAGCAATTCGCGCAGCGACAGGTCAGACCGCCAGCCCAGTTTCCGGCAGATCGGATCGACCGCCGTTTCGAGCCAGCTGATCACCGGATACGGACTGCGAAAGTGGTTTACAAGGACAATGGGCGCCCGGTCACGCGCCACACGAAACGCCTCGCGCATAGATTGATGCGGGTCCGGCACGACCGATACCACGTGCGACACAAAAACCGCATCGAAGCTTTCGTCGCCGAATGGCAGATCCAGTGCGTTGGCCTGAAGCAGGTGCGTGTCGTGCGCCGAGGCGTCCGCACGCACTTGGCCGCCTTCGACCTTTCGCCGCGCTTGCCGCAACATGCCCTCAGAAAGGTCAACGCCGACAACCTTGGCCGAGCCCGGATAGAACTCCAGCGAGAGGCCGGTGCCGATGCCAATGTCGAGCACCGTGTCGCCCGGTCTTAACGGCATGCGCGTGAGGGCAAAGGCCAATCGCTTTTTAAAGAGCACCTCGAAGCCATCATAGAAACGGCCATAAAGGTCATACACGCGTGTGGCAATGGTCCCAGCCATATCGGCGTTTTCTCCGGTCGTGCCCCCACCCCCGGAAACGTCCCAATCATACGCACGCATGAATGGACCCTTCCACCCGATGCCGGTTTTCTGGCAAAGGCAGTACCGTGCGCTGAAGAAACCCCGGTTGTCCGTCCGATACATGATTCATGGTCACCCCCCTCCAAAGTCGCTTGATCGAAGCTCAGCTGGCGCCGGCACGCACGGCGCAGCAGGTTTCGGCCGCGGTCGCTAAGAAGACTCTCGATGCCGCCAAGGCCGAGGGGGCGGGTGTTATTGCCTTGCTTGAATCCGCCGCCAGCGTGTCCGGCGGCGACGAACTTGTCGCCCGCGCGACCGGCAAGGGCGCTCTGATTGATGTGGTCGCCTGAGGCTTGGCGTTCGCCTCCTCCCCTAACCCCTGCCCGCTCCAAAACTCTCAACAAAATTTTGCCTCCCCCACCGTTAAATCTTACATATTGATTGTTCAATTGCTCGCGTTGAGCAATTGTCCGCTCAACCCATGTGCCCACCCCACATGGGTCCTTAAATTCAGCCCGGGCCTCACGTCCACGAGGCCAAGGCGTCGCGCCGGTCTCTGACCATTTCTCCACCGGCGAGATGCACGTGTCGCCCGGACCGATCTGCCCTGGATCGGGGCTCGTCAGGTATGCCTCCCCTGGCGGGCCCATTTTTTTTGCAGTTCTTTCCGTGAAGCAATAGAAGCAATGGAATCAACGAAATACACGGAAGCCCGCGCAAGCGTGCCACTTCCATTCATTCCGTTGCTTCCATTACTTCGTTTGATTCGCTTAGTTCAACCGCGCAATGCTGATGGCCCCACTCGCCTTCGTCACCGTGATGCGCATCTGCTGCGTATCGTACGCCAGCGTAATCAGCACATCATGCGTCGTGTCCGGTCGGCCATAGGGCGTAAAACTGAAGCCCTCAACGGGATTGCCGTTGACCGTGCAACTGACCAGCGTAACCCCCTTGAAACTTGCCGTGCGCCCGGTCGCAAAGTCATTCTCGTAAGGTAACCCGTCGCCCGGATTGGTGATCACGGTGTTACTTGCATCGAGCACATAGTAACGGTTGCTGCCGGTATCAAAGATGATCGTCCGGCGCGCATCCGGCCGGCTGATGCATTCGGACATCACAAACTCGATGTCCGCCGCCACAAGATTGGCCGCCGTCTTGAGCCGCGGCTGCCCCATCGACTGCCCCACCGTCGGCACGGCAATCGCCGCGATGATGCCGATGATCAGGAGCGTCAGCACCAGTTCAAACAGCGTGTACCCGCGCCTCGGAGCGAGTGCGGCGTGCGGCCCGTGTGTGGATTTGCTGATCATACGGGCCTCGATCATTGCGAAAGGAAACGCTGAAGAGTGATAAGCGACTGGCCGTTGCTGCTGACCGTCACGGTAACCAGCACGCCTGAAACGGTGCGGCCAAAGCTCGCCGGGGTATAGCTCGTCGCGGTCATCGAGACCGTGCGCGTGAAGTTCTGGAAGTCGCTTGGGTAGTTGGTGCCCGACAGATCGGCGATGTTGTTCGGACCGTCCGTGTAGTTGGCGTAGTCGTCGATGTTGTCGTACAGGCGACGGCTTGTCTCGCCCCAGTCAGGCCCCCACGTCGTTGTGCCCTGGGGATCGGCATAGGGCAGCCGCTCGATCTCATCCATGAGCGACCGCGCCAGCAGCGAAGCGTTCACGGTGTCGCGGGCCATCTCCGTCTGCTGCTGGCCCGCCGAGATGGCGGCCGCCACCGCACCGGCGATCAGCGCCAGGATGGTCGATGCCAGCAGGGCCTCAAACGCGGTGAAGCCCCGCCGGGAAGTTTTTCTCAGGACAGTGCGCATAGAAACGCCGATCGGCCGATAGCCTCGGCTATCAGACCCATCGGCGTAAACGCGCTGCGGGTTGAGTGTCGCAGTTATCAGACGACGGCGACTTCGAGTTCCGTGAATTCCGCGCCAATTTCATACATGCCAATCCCGGCCGGACGCACCCGCACCACACGCGCCTTCATGTGGCGGATGGAACGGTCTGGCAACGGCAGTTGCACATCGATCATCTGGCGGGGATAGATCAGCGACTTGTGAACAAAGCTGAAACCGGCTCGCGACAAGTTGCGCGTCGTCACTTCAAAGACTGTCGTTTTGCCGGAGCCCGGCACGTGATACGTCACTTTGGCCGAGACACGATAGCGGCTGCGCCGGGTGTTACGGCGTTCATGATCGGGGTTGGAACACCCTTGGCGATCCAGCCATTCGAGAGCATGTTCAATGGCATCAGCCACCGTGGGCATCGTGGACATTACCGCGGACATAACGCCTCTCTTTCAATCATCGCGCCTGCGATGGACATGCAGAAGTTCGCTGCGAACAGCGATGCAGGGCGACACTTTTAACGCTATCGGACTTTTCGCCCCACGACTTTGATCGCCAATTGCGAAATGAGTGCCAAATATCACAAACTGTGTTACAACCGCGCCAACGCATGGAGGAAACTCATGGCCGACGGTTCCGCCCCCCCGCATTTCAAGCCGCCGGGGAACGACCACACCCTCGGGCGTCTGCCCGGCGACCAGGTGATACACACCGGATCGCGCGTGGAGTTGGTTCTGCGCACCACCCACACCGGTGCCGGCCGCACGCGCGTGCGCGAAGTCTGCCTGCACCCGGGCGCGGTCATCGTACTTCCCGTGCTCGACGATGGCCGGATCGTCATGATCCGCAATCGCCGCCACACCGTCAGCCAGGAATTGCTTGAACTCTGCGCCGGCACGCTCGAGCGCGATGCTGCCGGCAACCTCGAGGATCCGGCCCTCTGCGCCGCCCGCGAAATCGTGGAAGAGACGGGTTACGCCGCGGATCGAATCGAGCCGTTTGGCTGGTTCTACACCTCACCGGGCATCCTCACGGAGAAAATGTACGCCTTCGTCGCACGCGGGTTGCGTCACGTCGGACAACACTTGGAGGAGGGCGAACTGATTCAGGTCGAAATACTTGATGAGGCGACCATCCGCCGACTGATAAACGAAAATGTCATTGTCGATGCGAAAAGCATCGCCACGCTGCTAAAATACCTGTCGCGATCCGTGTAAAGCGGCGCGGCATGATGCAAATCGGACGAAACCCATGGGCTGGCAAGATCGGGACTATAACGACGGCGGCAGAAGACCGGGTATGAGTTACACCGGTGGTCCGGGTACGCACCCGCTCTTGAAGATTTTCATAGGCGCATTGCCGCTCGGTCGGTGGTTCGGCATCCATGTCCGCATCCACGCGATGTTCCTTTGGTTCCTCGCCTTCTCACTTTTTTCCGCGGGCAAACTGGGCTGGCCCGCCGCGCTGGCCAACACGGTCATGATGTTTGTCGTTGTGCTCCTGCACGAGTTCGGTCACTGCTTCGGCGCTCGCATTGTTGGCGGACGCGCCACCGAAATCTTGATGTGGCCGCTAGGCGGACTTGCCTTCGTTGAGACCGAGCGGCGGCCGTGGCCGTCGTTTGTCGCCACGGTGTGCGGACCATTGGTGAACGTCCTGATCTGCATCGTCACCGGCCTCTGGATCTACTTCCAATGGGGCGTTGTCGCACCACTTAACCCGCTGTTTCCCTACGTCAGTACCGTTATTCACAACTATTACTCAAACAACCCCACGTTCGCCGAGGTCTATTTCCATCCCGTGGGTGGGTGGGTATTCGCGACCTACTCCACCAGCTTCGCGCTTCTATTCTTCAATCTTCTCCCAATCTTCCCGTTCGATGGCGGGCGAATGGCCCAGGAAATTCTCTGGAAGTTTATTGGCTATGTGAAATCTATGTCGATCGCCTGCATTGTGGGCATGGTCGGCGCTGTCATGATGGGTCTCGTGGGTCTCGCCACCACCGCGACGATGCTCATCTTCCTCGCCATTTTCGGGTTCCTCCAGTGCTACCAGCAGCGGCGAATGCTGCAATATGAAGTCGAAGCCAATGACGGCCTCGACCTCTCCGCCGCGTGGGAAGAACCTACCAGCCCCCGTGCTCTCAAACGCCGCCACGGCCTGTGGGCCAAGCGCGCCGCCAAGAAAGCCGCCCAGGATCAGGCCGAGCAAGCCAAGATTGATGCGATCCTGGCCAAGGTCAAAGAGAAAGGCCTGCACTCGCTCACGTGGTTCGAGAAGCGGGCGCTCAAAAAAGCCACCGAACGCCAGCGTCAGCGCGACCTCGCCGAGCGTTAACGCATCATCACCCCTTGCCCATCGTTGTGCTCTATGTACGATGCACAGCACACAGGCGAAAAAAGGGTGACGCATGACGGCAGGACCAGTGCCCACACAAAGCGGTGAAACCGGCTCACGTGAAGCGGCGGCAGTTGAAAAACTGAAAATCGCCCGCGAAGCCATGCTCAACGAAGTCCGCAAGGTCATCATCGGCCAGACCGATGTGATCGAGTCGCTGATGATCGCCATGTTCTCGCGCGGGCATTGCCTGCTCGTGGGCGTACCGGGCCTCGCCAAGACCCTCATGATCAGTACGCTCGCCAAGGTGCTGCAGCTCAAGTTCAATCGCATTCAGTTCACACCCGACCTCATGCCTTCCGATATCACAGGCACCGACATCATCCAGGAGAATGCGCAGACCGGCCGGCGCGAATTCAACTTCGTCCGCGGCCCCATCTTCACCAACCTGCTCCTCGCCGACGAAATCAACCGTACCCCGCCCAAGACCCAGGCTGCGTTGCTGCAAGCCATGCAGGAATACCAAGTCACCGCCGCCGGGCAGACCTACCCCCTCGAACCGCCGTTCTTCGTTCTCGCGACGCAGAACCCCGTTGAACAGGAAGGCACCTATCCCCTGCCCGAAGCCCAGTTGGACCGTTTCATGTTCATGGTCAAAGTCGGCTACCCCACCAAGGACGACGAACGCGCCATCGTGAAAAATACCACCGCCGAAGGCCACGGCGAGCCCTCGCCGATCCTCACCGCCAACGACATCATGGCCGTGCAGCGTATCGTGCGCAAGGTGCCTGTCAGCGACCACGTGGTGGACTATGCCGTCACGCTCGCCCGCGCGACTCGTCCGCACGAAAAGGACACGCCGGACTTCATCAACAACTACCTCACATGGGGCGCCGGACCCCGTGCCGCCCAGTACCTCGTGCTTGGCGCTAAGGCCCGGGCTATCCTCCGCGGCCGCCTGAACGTGAGCGTTGAGGACGTGAAACAGATGGCCAAGCCTGTGCTTCGTCATCGCATCATCACGAATTTCAACGCCGACGCTGAGGGCATCGACGCCGATACCCTGATCGACAAGCTCATTGCCACGGTCAAAGAACCGGGCGCCGAAGCGTACCGCTAAAAGTACGCAGTTTTGACTCTTGCTTTTCACCTGCTAAAACAGATATAGAAAAAGGCGCCTAGCCAGCGCAAAACCAAAGAGCGTGGTGAAAACATGAGTGACATGACGTCAACGCAACCGACCGAAAACCCTTCGCCCCCGCGCAAGGGCCGGAAGTATTTCAAACTGGCCGAAGCCCGCCGGGCACTCCCGCTTGTTAAACGTATCGCCGCCGACATTCAGCGGGTCCAGGCACAGCGGCTCGCCCTCCACACCGAGCTATCCGCCGGCCTCGCCACGCTTGCCCCCAAAAAACAGGAAGAACTGGCCCGCGCCTTCAACACCGAAACCGACCGCCTCGAAAAGTTGGTCGCCGAACTCACGCACATCGGCGTCGAACTCAAAGACCCCGGCCGCGGCCTGATCGATTTCCCCGCCCTCCACGAAGGCCGCGAAATCCTCCTCTGCTGGCGCGGCGACGAAGACGACATCAGCCACTGGCACGAACTCGACACCGGCTTCGCCGGCCGCCGCCCAGTCAGCGAACTGAGCGATTGCTAACCTACTCATAAAAGAAAAGCGGGCACAAAGATACGTCTTTGTGCCCGCTTCGTTTTTGCCTGAAGTAGTCGCTTTAGAACTGCCGTAAGAACCGTAGATCGTTTTCCACGAGCAGGCGAATGTCGTCAATCCCATGCCGGCGCATCGCCAGGCGTTCAATACCGAAGCCGAACGCCCAGCCGGTGTAGATTTCGGGGTCGATGCCGACAGCGTTGAACACGTTGGGATCAACCATGCCGCAGCCGCCGATTTCCATCCACCGCGTCTGCCCGTTCGAAAGCGTCATCAGCACATCGACTTCGGCCGACGGCTCGGTAAACGGGAAGAAGCTCGGGCGGAACCGCGTCTGCACCTCGGGCCCGAAAAAGGCCTTCGCGAACTGATCGATCGTCGTCCGCAGATCGACCATCGTCACGCCCTTGTCCACCACCAGCGCTTCGATCTGGTGAAACTGAAACAGGTGCGTCGCATCCACCGTGTCCGGCCGATACACACGCCCCGGCGCCACCACGCGGATTGGCGGCTTCTGCGTCTGCATCACGCGGATCTGCACGCTCGACGTCTGCGACCGCAACATAAAGTTCGGCGCGCCCGGGCCACGGTCCAGGTAAAAATTGTCCAACGGATCACGCGCCGGGTGAATCTTCGGAATGTTCAGCGCATCAAAGTTATGGAAGTCATCCTCGACCTCCGGCCCGTCCGCCACCGCAAAGCCCATGCGTGCAAACAGGTCCGTCAACTCGTTGACCGTCTGCGTGATGATGTGGTGCGAACCGATCTTGTAATTCGACAGGTCCAGCCGCCCCGGCTCGGTCACGTCGACACCGACCACCGTCGCCTCCGTCGACGACTCCAACGCCGCCTTGCGTTCATCAAACGCTTGCGTGAGGAGGTTCTTCACCTCGTTCATGCGCTGGCCAAAGGCCCGCTTATCCGGCCCCGGGATCGTCCGTAGGTGGTCAGCCGCCTGCTTCAGCAGCCCCTTCGTGCCCAGGTACTTGATGCGAAACGCTTCAAGCCCCGCAGCGTCTTTGGCGGCGGCAAGTTCGGCCTGGCCTTCAGAAAGTATCGTTTCGAGATTCATGCAGCACACTTTAACGGTAAAGAAAAAGACACGAAAGCGCGGGGCCTTCGTGTCTTTCTTTTTCTAACGTTGGTGACCGTATGTCACTTCACGCCGAGGGCCTGCTTGGCTTTCGCAACAATCGCGTCAAAAGCTGCCGGATCGGCGATGGCGATCTCGCTCAGCGACTTGCGGTTCAGCGTGATCTTGGCCTTCGACAGGCCCGAGATCAACTGGCTGTAACGCAGGCCGCGCGCCGTGGCCGCCGCGTTCAAGCGGATGATCCACAGACCACGGTATTCACGCTTCTTCAGCTTGCGGCCGACGAAGCGGTTATTACCCGCACGCAGCAAAGTCTCTTTGGCTGTCTTGAAAAGCTTGCCGCGACCACCGACAAAACCCTTGGCGCGTTCAAGCAGACGTTTGTGGCGCTGACGGCGCGCCGAACCAACACGAACCCGGGGCATATGAAACCTCTTTGAATATCAGTTTAAAGAATCAAAAAACGTCCGACGCCGCTATCAGCGGGCGCCAGGTCCAAGCAACACGATCATCTTGTCAGCCCACGGGCCGGTGATGGTCTTCGTGCCACGCAGACGGCGACGGCGGTTGCCGCTCTTGCCGGACTGCAGGTGGCCCTTGTTGTGCTTGTGAAACTTCACTTTACCGCGGGCGGTTACCTTAACCCGCTTCTTGATGCCCTTGTGGGTCTTCATCTTTGGCATGGTTGCCAACCTTTCACATTCACCACCATCGGCGAAACGCGCCGACGCGAGCTCCCAGGTACAGCCACATGGGCTGATTTGCAGACCCGGCCCGGTGAGGAGAGTCGAGCATCATACAGAATCTACCCGCCATTTGCCAAGCTTTGTCGAAAAAGAGTTTGTCTCCGCGGCAACTGCCGATAAACTCATGCATCACTCACACTTGGTGAAAACATGTCTAAGCTTTTCTGGGCCGGCGCGCTGACGTTGGCCGTTGCACTCGCCGCCCGCGCTGAATCCCCCTCCCCCGCCACCCAACCCGACAAGGCCTGGGTCAATCCCAACCCCGCCCGGTACATGTTTGAAGACCAGATCAAGCCCGGCATGAAAGGCCACGGCCTCACCGTCATGCGCGGCCACAAAATCGAACGCTTCAAAGTCGAAGTCATCGACATCATCCGCGGCCTCGCCCCCGGCCAGAACGGCATCCTCGTCCGCTGCAGCGGCCTCAACCTCGAACACTCCGGCATCATCGCCGGCATGAGCGGCTCCCCCGTTTACATCGACGGCAAAATGATCGGCGCTATCGCCTTCGGATGGGGCCTTGCCAAAGACCCCATCGCCGGCATCCAGCCGATCCGCCAGATGCTCAACATCCCCCTGAACGAAAACGCCAAGCCCGACGCCGTCGCCCAGGGCGGCAGCGAAGCCACCCTCCGCCTCACCCAGCAACACCCCATGTGGCGTGCCCTCGGCCAAAACCTCGCCCGGCGCAGCGGCGTCTCACTCGAAGCACCCGCCGCCCCAAAGCCCGCCGTTGCCAAGCCCGCACTCACGCGCCTTGCCACGCCGCTCATGGTCTCCGGCGCCAGCGAGAACCTCATCAAAGAACTGCAAACGCAATTCGCTGATACCGGCCTTGTGCCCGTCGCCGCCGGCGTTGCGGCCGACGGCTCCGGCCGCGCATTGGGCGGTCTAACCGACCTCAAACCCAACGACATCAAGCTCGAGCCCGGCTCGGCCATCTCCGTCCCCATCGTCACCGGCGACCTCGACCTCTCCGCCGTCGGCACCGTCACTGAAGTCGTCGACAAAAAAGTCTACGCCTTCGGCCATCAGTTCTTTGCCGATGGCGACGTCCAGCTCCCCATGAGCACCGCCTACATCTACACGATCATGCCCAACCTGGCGCAGTCCTTCAAAATGGGCGCCAACTTCGCCTCGCAGGGCACCCTCCGCGTCGATGAAACCACCGGCATCCTCGGTGTCGTCGGCGATGCACCCAAGCTCGCACCCCTCACCATGAAGGTCACCTCCACCGACGGCGCCGTCAATCGCACCTACAACTATCAATTCGCCGCCCACCCGCGGCTCACGCCTTTCATCCTGAACGGCGTCTTCGGGCAGACGCTGATGGCCCAGCGCGCCATGCCCAAGAACTTCACCGTCACCATCGACGGCGAGGCCACCTTTGGCCAGCGCCGCCTCAAACTCGCCGGCGTTGGCACCAATACCGCCATGGGCGGCGTCAACGTCGTCATGCCCGTCGTCATGTTGCTCGACAACCCGTATGAAAACCTCAAGCTCACCGGGCTCACCCTCAACGCAAAGATCGAGCCCACCAACCGCGGCGCACAACTGAAAAATGTCTCGATCAACCGGCTCATCGCCGCGCCCGGTGATGAACTTGTCGTCACCGCCACGATTGAACGCTTCCAGAAAGCCCCCGAAGACGTGATCGTCAAGCTCAAAGTCCCTGCCGATGCCGTCGAAGGCACTTACATGCTGAACGTAGGCGGCGCTACCTCCACCATGTTCGCCGACCAGCTGAGTTCCCCCCACCGCTACGATCCGCAAGACATCGACAGCCTCATCAAGACCATCGAACGCGTCATGGCCTTTGAACAGACCAAGCTTTACGCACGCCTGACCATGGACCTACGCGGCGCCGCCAAGGCCGGCCGCGAAATCAAGAATCTTCCGCCCAGCCGGGTGGCCCTGCTTGCCAGCAGCAAGCGCGGCGACACCGCCCCTGTGACCGCCTACACGCAAACTTCAATCGACGTGAACAGCGTGCTCGACTTCGGCGGCGAGACCTTCAGCATCACCGTCGACCGCCGCGCCAATGAACTGCACCGCGACGCCTTCGGCCAGGGCATGGGCCCCATGCCGATCCGTCCAAACCGCCCCGCAAACCGTCCGCAAATGCCTAACCGTGGCCCGGGCAACGATCCGCACGACGACCCGATGCCGCCCGATGGCGATCACTGATTTTTCCATTCACACAATCTTCTAAGGGGTTCTTGATGAAACCGCGCATAGCCGCTGCATTCACTCTCCTGCTGGCCGCTTCAGCAGCACTCGCTGCGCGCCCCCGGGCGTTCGTGCACCAGAGCGAAGCCGACTTCACCGCCGGCAAGTTCGACAACGTGATCGTCGATTCCTACGGCCAGCTCAAACTCGGCCGCGCCCTCACCGCCGTCGCCTTGCCCAAGCCCTCTGAACACGTCGCTGGCTTCGCAGCTGCGGCCGACGGCAGCGTCATCGCCGCCACCAGTGAAGGTGTCGTCTATCGCATCACCGGCAGCAAGGTCGAAGCCATCTACACCGCCCCCAAGACCGTCGTCCTGGCCACCTGCGTGGCGCTCGCCGCCAACGGCGACGTACTCCTCGGCGTGACCGGTGAAGACGACGCCACGATCCTGCGCATTGATCCCAAGGCCGCCAAGCCCGTCGGCAAAGTCATCGCCTCACCTAAGGGCGCTGACACCATCTGGTCGATCCGCACCGGGCCCGACGGCACCCTTTATGCCGCCACCGGTGGCGAGAAGGGCGCTCTGCACAAGATCACCGCCGACAACAAGACTGAGCAGTTCTTTGAAACCGAATCCCGCAATATCACCGCGCTCGCCTTCGACAAGGCCGGGCACGCGCTGGTCGGTACCGACGCCGGCCTCGTCATCCGCATCAACAAAGACAGCAAGAAGCCCTTCGTCCTCCACGACGCCGGCAAGGTCGACGTCAACGCCATCGTCACCGACGACGCCGGCAGCATCTACGTCGCCACCGCCCTCGGCGATGGCCTCGGGATGGGCGGCGGCCACGACTTCGACGACATGGACGACAAGAGCAAACCCTCCGACGTCGAGCCCGATGAAGCGCCAACGCCTGACGAGAACACGACCGCTCCCGCCTCCCAACCCAAGAAGAGCAAACCCGGCGCTGCAATCGTGATTCCCGCCGGCATTCACGCCGACACGATGAAGAATATGCCCGGCGAACTCAAAGATCTGCTGGGCAAACTCGACATCGTCAAACCCAGCAAACCCAGCAAGACCAGCGGCCCCACCACCAAGCGCAACAACAAGCCCCCCATCAAAAAGCCGACCAACAAGCCCCGCCGCCCCATGCCCAACCTGCCCTCCCACGACGCGGAAGAACCGGCCTCAGCCGTCTATCGCATCGCAACCGACGGCAATGTGACCACCCTCGTTGACGAAGCCGATACCAATTACGCACTCGTGCTGCAGAACGGCGAACTGCTCGTCGGCACCGGCAGCGAAGGCAAACTCTACGCCTACAACCTGGCCGAAGAATCACTCGCCCTCATCGCCCGCCTCAACGACGAAACCATCACCGCGCTGCTGCCCACCAAAGACGGCGTCTACCTCGGCACCGCCAACAGCGGCCACGTCTTCACGCTCGGCGCTGCCGACGCCAAGTCCGGCACCTTCACCTCGAGCGTGCTCGACGCCACAAACACCGCCACATTCGGCGCCCTTCGCGTCACCGCCGAAACGCCTGCCGGCGCTGCCATCAAAACCGAGATCCGCACCGGCAACACCCGCGATGTCGAAACCCACGGAAAACTCTGGTCCGACTGGACCGACCTGGGCACGATCAAGAACGCCCCCACCGCACGTTTCATCCAATACCGCCTGACCCTCACCGGCGACGGTAACGCTACCACGCCCACGATCAGTGGCGTGCGCCTGGCCTACGCCACGCAGAACCAGGCGCCGCGCATCAAAAACCTCGCCGTTGAGACTGAACACGACGAAACCGCCGAGTCGGCCGCCGAAGGTTCAGCCTTGGCCCAATCCGAGCATCTCGAAGAGCCCACGCGCAACGTCACCATTACCTGGGACGCCACCGACCCTAATGGCGACAACCTGACCTATCGCATGCTCTATCGCACCGTGGGTGCCAAGTCTTCCGACGCCTGGACCACCCTGGCCCGCGACCTCAAAGAGACCTCCTTCGACTGGCAGACTAAGAGCGTGCCCGACGGCAAGTACCAGGTCAAAGTGATCGCCAGCGACGCCGCCGACAACACCCCCGACGCCGCTAAGAGCTCCGCCCGCGAAACCGCCGCCATCACCATTGACCACACCGCCCCTGCCGTGGGCGACCTCGCCGTGACCGTCGACGGCAACCGCGTCACCCTCGCCGGCGAGGCCAAAGACGCCCTTTCCAACATCGTGGACGTACGCCTCCAGGTCGACAACCAAGGGGACTGGCAACCGGCCGCCGCCTCTGATAAGATGTTCGATTCGCCCAATGAGGCATTCACGGCCACTACGCGGGCGCTGGCCGCTGGCAACCACCGAATCACGGTTCGCGTGACGGATGCCACCGGCAACAGCAGCTACAAGGCCGTGACCGTAACGGTTAAATAAAAAGACAAGAAAGGGTCAGAACATGCATTATCCACACAAGGTTTCGAATCGTAAGCGCGTCCGCAAGATCGGCTTCCGCGCCCGCATGCGCACCAAGAAGGGCCGCCAGCTGATCAACCGCAAGCGCCGCTACGGCCGCAAGGTCAACGTCGTCTGACCGTTGCCCGGTTGCCCAATATGTCGCAAAATGGCCACAAGTTGTGGCCATTTTGTTTTGCCGCCCCTCTTGGTGCTTGGCGATGAACACGAGCTATCTCGATGCCCTGCCGGCCGAAGCGCAGCCGATGATCGGCGCGGTCGCTGGCGTGTTGCTCGTGGTCTCACTCATCCTCTGGGCCTTCGGCATTAAGATCGCCCTCATCGGCACCACGTTGCTGCTCGGTTTCACGTGTGCCGCCGGCGCCGCTTGGCTTGCCCCCCAAGGCCCCATCGACATCGCCCCCATCACCGCCGCCATCATCGGCTTTGTGATCGGCGCCCTCATCGGTGCCTTGCTCTTTCGGTTGGTCCAGGGCGCAACCCTCGCCGCATGCCTCGGCATCGCCGTCGCCGGCCTCTACTTCCACTGGCACGTCCAGCCCGCCGCCGCCACTCAGGCCGCAACCGGCCCCGCCACCACGCAAGCCGCCATCGACCTCGTCGCGATCCAACGCCTCGACATCGCCGCCCTCCCCCCGCTGATTGACGGCCTATCCCGCCAACTCCACGACGCCCCCGCCAAGCACCAGCTTCGCATGGCCGCCGCCGGCATCGGCACCGCCATCGCCGTCCTGCTCGTCGCCTTCTTCTTCATGAACGCCACCACCATCGTCGTCACCGCCACGCTCGGCGCCATGGGCCTGCTCGCCTCCATCCACGCCCTGCTGCACGTCGCCGGTCCGCCTTACCGCGACTACTTCCCCCAGGACGCCATACTCCGTTACTTTCTGCTGGCGTTCGTCACCGTTCTCGGCGTCCTGATTCAGTACAGAATTTCACGCCAAAAGGCCGATAACAAACCATTGAAGCGTTCGGAGCAGAACGCGGATTCACCGTCTGCCTCGTAAGAGCGGAGCTTTTTTCCGGCGGGTCGGTCACGTGCGCCCCCATACGCGCGTGCTTGCTTTCTCATGAAGCGAGGTCGGCCATGCTTATTTCGTTGCCCGCTCTTGCTGCCGGTATGCTGCCGCAGCAATCCCAAATCCTGCAATCCCTCTCCAGCGGCGCAGTCTACTTCTCCATCGCCCTCTGCATCGTCGGGGCCCTCATCATGATCTTCGGCTTCAAAGCCTACCGCTGGGTCGTGGTCTTCAACTGCATCGCCCTCGGCTTCTTCCTCGGCGGTCTCCTCGGCCAAAAAGCCCAGGTCACCATGGTCGCAGCCATCATCGGCGGGCTCGTGCTCGGCGCCATCTCGTGGCCCCTCATGAAATACGCCGTGGCCATCTGCGGCGGCGTCATCGGCTCCGTCGTCGGCATGGTCCTCTGGGCCTACTTCGAACAACCCGTCGATATGGCCTGGGCTGGTGGCCTCATCGGCCTCGTCGTCCTCGGCCTCCTCTCCTTTATCCTCTTCAAAACCTCTGTCATCCTCTTCACCTGCGTCCAAGGCGCGGCCATGGTTGTCCTCGGCACCGCAGCCTTGCTGATCAAATACTCCCCCTGGGCCGAAGATGTCGGCACCTCCTTCGCGTCCAAGCCCGTTCTCATGCCCATGCTGGTCTTCTCCGTCGCACTCCTGGGCCTGATCTACCAGCACCAGAAACACGGCCTGATCGGCAACGATGGCGCACCCGCCGGCGGCGGCAAGGCCAAATCGTCCGGCCCCTCCCCTGAACCGGCCAAAAAATAAATTCACTGTTGAAAATCGGCCAGACTGTCCGATAGCACCAGTACCCTCCTTTTCACTCTCTCTTTTGTTTGGCGGCGTTGGCCCACAAACGCCGCCATTTTTTATTTTTGCCTCCCCCCGCTAACATCACCGTATGCCGCAGCCACAGCACATTACTGCCGCGCTCGCCATCGACGCCCTCGCCATGGACGCACGCGACGCCTTCGATGTCGCCGCCGTCAACGGCTACCGCGGCATCGCGTTCGCCACCAATCACGCGGAACTCAAACCCGAAGCCCTCGGCGAATCCGCCCGCCGCCACGTCGCCAAGATTCTCGAATCCAAAAGTCTTTCCCTCGACTCGATCCGCATCGCCGTGCCGCGTGGCGGCCTCGCCGATGCCGCCACCATCGACCGTACCATCGACAACGCCCTCAAGGCCATCACCCTCGCCGAACAAATGCACGTGACCACCGTCAGCCTCCACGCCGGCCCGTTGGGCGAATCCACCAGTTCCATCGAGTCCGCCGTGCGCGAACTCGCCAACCAGGCCGAACGCCGCGGCATCATGCTGGCCCTGAGCGCCGACACCGCCGCCCCACTGGCCAAACTGCTCGCCGCAGTAGCCGCCACGCGTGCCCGCCCGCACCTCGACACCGCCCGCGTCATCGCCGCCGGCGACGACCCCGCCAAGATCGCGGAGCAATTCGCCAGCGGCAAACTGCCCATCGCCCAACTCACCGCCCGCGATGCGATTCGCGTCGGCTCCACCGTGCGCAGCGTTGAACTAGGCCAGGGCCAGCTTGCACTCTCCGACCTTCTCGCCGCCCTGCGCGAACAGGAATTCCGCGGCCCCATCGTCGTTGACCCGCGTGACTTGCCCGATGCTGCCGACGCCGCCGCCCACGCCGCGGCCATTCTCCGCCCACTGCTTTCGTGAGCCCCCATGCCCTGGACCATTCATCAACTCGACCAGATCGACTCCACCAACACCTACGCCGCTGCGTACGTACGCGACGCCATCACCACCACCGGCCAGCCCGTCGATCGCGTCGCCTTCATCGCCACATCACAAACCGCAGGCCGCGGCCAATACGACCGCACGTTCGTCTCGCCTCCGGGTGGTCTTTACATGACCGCACTCATCGAAAACCCGCCCCAACACACCCGCCAACCCCTGCCGCTGCTCGCTGGCATCGCCACCTGCACGGCCCTCTCGTCGATCATTCCCGGTGAGCGTTTCACCGTGCGCTGGCCCAACGATGTTCTCCTCGGCGAAGGCAAAGTCGCCGGCATCCTCTGCGAGTCCATCGCCATCGGCGATCGCTACGTCACGCTCGTGGGCATCGGCGTCAATGTGAACACCGATCCAAAACTGCTGCCGTTCAAAGGCACATCGCTCATCACCGCGGGGGGGGGGCCGCCGCGCGACATCCGCGCCATCGCCGATGCCATCCTGCACCAACTCGATGCCACACTCACCGATCCGCACTGGCAGCAGCAGTTCGACCGCTACGACTACCTCCACGGCCGGCTCGTCACGCTCAAGCATCGCGACGCCATCATCAAAGGCGAAGCCGCCGGCGTCATCGACACCGGTTCGCTCGTCGTCCTCACCGCCCACGGCATCCACCACATGACGCAAGGTTCACTGATGCAGGTCGAAGGCCAGAACGTACGTTAACCCAGCAAGGCCCGATGCACCGCGTTCGCATCGTCCGCCTTCGCCAGCGCCGCCAGCCGATAGCTCAACCGATACTGACCCGCGTGAATCTTGTAGCGCTCCAACGTGTCGGGCCCGCAGCTCGCCGTGCCCAGGCCGCGCTGCCGCACATCCAGGTGCAGCCACGGCGTGTTGCCCAGCGTGAACTCGTCGGTGTGCCACGACTTGGTCAGTGTCTCATCGCTCACCAGCGTGGCCTTGCCTTCGATCAAACCATCGGCCGACGCCAGAATGCCCACGCCGTCCGCACGCCGCACCGCAATCCAGCGCAGACCAAAAATATTTCCATGCTCCTGCGGCATGATGTACGGCACATAGCGCTCGCGAATCGCACTACTGTACCGCCCCACCGGCGTACCGATGTGACGGTCGATATAACTCTCGCCCGGCCCGTGGCCCAGCCATTCCATCGCATCAAAACCCGTCGGCAACTGCGCGACGACGCCCAAGCGCGGCAGGTCGTTCAGCTCCGTGGGCACATCAAACACATGGCTGAACGCCAGCACGCCGTCCGCGAGAATCACCAGCTCCTGCGTTTCCTTCACCGCGGCCGCAACATCACCGCCGCGATGCGCCAGCGCCGTCGTGATCACCACGGCCCCATCCGCTCGCGCCGCAGCCGTGATCGATGTCACTTCATGCACCACGTGGTCAAGGCCCGCATCCGTCCAGCGCGGCAACGCCTTGCGCGCCCGCCAATCCGCGATGCCCTTCTTATAGTCCCACGCGCGAATGCCGTCGTTGTCCGTCGGGGCCCGCCACAAGTGCCCCAGCGGCCCGGCCGTCAGCAGTTCCACACCGCAGACGCGCCACGATGCCAATCGCCCCGTCTTGCGATCCAGCATCACGTCGCTCTCGCCGCCGGTCACGCGAATGACATCCGCCCCATCCTGCAGCGAGAGCTTCGCCGCCAGGCGGTTAATGCGCACGGCAGGCAGCGACGCCGTCACCGGCACCGCATGCTGCACAAAACCCATCACCTTGTCCTTGCCCACCAGCGGCACATCACGCGTGTCGATGAGCGTAAAGTTCACATGCACTTCCTGCCCGCGTGCCACCGGCGGCAACTTGGCATTCAACGCAATCGTGCGGCGTTCATCGGGCTTCAGGTCAAGCCGCTCGAGTTCGCCCTTGCTCACCTCTTTGCCATCAACCGTCAGCGTCCACATGATCTTCACATGGCCGCTGGTGATGAAATCATACTTCGAGCGCACGGTGAAGCGCAGATTCGCCGCGTCATCGGCTCCGATCGCGATCGGCTGGAACAGCCGCTTGCATTCCTGCATCGCCGGGTGCGGCGTGCGGTCCGGCCAAATGAGGCCGTCGCAGCAGAAGTTGGTGTCGTGCTGCACTTCATCAAAATCGCCGCCGTATGCCCAGCGTTCCTGTCCGCTCTTGCCCTTCTGCACCAATCCGTGATCGAACAGTTCCCAGATGTACCCGCCCTGCAGGCCATGGTGCGCCTCAATCGCCGCCCAGTAATCCGCCAGGCTGCCGTTGGAGTTGCCCATCGCGTGCGAGTACTCGCACATGATGAACGGCCGCCAGTCCTTCGTCGTCTTGGCCCAATCCACAATGCTGTCGATGCTCGGGTACATCGGGTTGATCACATCGGTCGCCGCGTGGCCGCGATCCCAGTCGGAGTTGGCCTTGCAGATCGCGCCTTCGCAGTGCAGCGGCCGCGTTGGGTCCGCATGCCGCAGCCAGCCCGCGGCCGCATCCTGGTTCGGACCATAGCCCGACTCATTCCCCAGCGACCACATGTAAATGCTCGCATGGTTGCGGTCGCGCACGCACATCCGCATGCATCGGTCGAGAAACGCAAACGCATACCGCGTGTCGTGCGGCAACATCGCATAGTGATGGTGCGTCTCAATATCCGCCTCATCGATCACCAGCAGGCCGTACTCATCGCACAGGTCCAGCCAGAGCGGGTCGTTCGAATAATGCGAGCAGCGCACCGCGTTGAAGTTGTGCGCCTTCAGCACCGCGATTTCTTTCAAGTAATCTTCGCGCGACAGCACCTTGCCCGTGCGATCGTGATGGTCGTGGCGATTCACGCCCTTGATGTACACCATCTTGCCGTTGATCAGCAGTTCGCGATTCTTGATCTCCACCGTCTTAAAGCCGATGCGCGTGCGCGTCGCGTCGATCTCATTGCCGGCCTTGTCGCGCAGTGTCACCACCAGCGTGTACAGCGTCGGCGTCTCGTGCGACCACGGCAAAGCTCCCGGCACCTCGCCCGTCACATCCGCAATCGGCTCCCTGGGCCGGTTGTGCCCCTCCAGCCCGTGCGGCACTTCGCCCTTCAGCGGCTCCGCCAGCAGTTCCTTGCCCGCCCCATCCAGCAGCCGCACCGATACGGTCCAGCCCTTCTCCGGCAATTCGTTCACGCGCGCTTCAACACCCAGTTTCCCCACGCCGCGCACCACATCCCACGTGGCCTTTGCGAACACATCGTGAATGTACGTCTTCGGCGTCGCATAGAGATACACCGACCGCGAGATACCCGCCTGCCGCCAGTGATCCTGATCCTCAATGTACGTCGTGTCCGCCCAGCGGATCACCTGCACAGCCAGCGTGTGCTTGCCGCCGGCCTTCACGTACGGCGTCACGTCAAACTCGCTTGGGAGGCGCGAGTCCTTGCCCAAACCAATCGCGACGCCGTCAATCCACACGCTGTAGCAGCCGCACTCCACGCCGCCGAAACCCAGCACGATGCGCTTGCCCGACCAATCAGCCGGCACCTCAAACTGCACGCGGTAGAGGCCCGTCTCGTTTTCCTTCGGCACGAACGGCGGCTTGGCCGGCGTGAACGCCGTCTTCCAGTTCGTGTAAATCGGCTTGCCGAAGCCCTGCATCGTCCAAAGGCCCGGCACCTGCACCGTGGCCCAGTCGGCATCGCTCGTGCTCACGGCCATAAAGTCGCGCGGCGTGGCTTCAACCGTCGGCACCAGTTTGAACTTCCACTGCCCGTCGAGCAGTTTCCGCTGTGGCGCGCGATCCGCTACGGCATCCGCGGTGGAGGCATACGGCCACAGCGTGGCGCGCGGCGGGATGCGGTTGATGCCGGTGAGTTCAGGAGTTTGCCAGACCAGCAGCGCATCGCGCGCGGTGGTCGCCGATAGTTGTTCTTGTGAAAACATAAGCGGAACGTTGTACAAGCTTTTTCCCCCCAATGCCAGCGCCTGCAAAGACTATTGCCACGCCCGCGGCTGGCCGGTCGATTCCAGTACGCTCAGGTACAAATCGCCGTTTGGTTCGACGATCTGCCGGTTGCGGATGGCCAGCGGCATCGGCACATGCACGAATCGCCCGTGCCAACTGCCGATGATCACCTCCGTTCGACCCGCCATGGCGGCATGCACTGCGGCGTGAGCCAAACGCAAACAGAAAACCGAATCGGCCGGAATTGCCGGCACGCTGCGGATGATGTAGCTCGGGTCGATGTATTTCAGGTTGCATTCAAAGTCGATGGGCTTGAAATGCGCGCTGATCTTGTCGCGCAAAAATTCCCCAATGTCCGCAAGCCTCAGGTTGCCCGAGGCATCACGGCCGCGCTCCGCCTCGCCGATCAACTCCTGCCCGGCCCCTTCAGCCACCACGATCACCGCATGTTTGCGCCGCTCCAGGCGATTTTTCAAAATACTCAAGAAACCACGCGGACCATCAAGGACGATTGGCACCTCAGGGATGAGCACGAAGTTGACGTCACTCATGGCGAGCGAGGCATAGCAGGCGATAAAGCCCGAGTGCCGGCCCATGAGCTTCACGAGGCCGACGCCGTTGTGCGCGCCCTTGGCTTCCTGGTGGGCAGCGCGGATCACGTGCGTGGCGGCGGAGTACGCGGAGGCGAAACCAAAGCTCTGGTCGATGAAGAGAATGTCGTTGTCGATGGTCTTGGGCACGCCGACGACGGCGATCTTGAGGCCGCGCTTTTCGATTTCTTTGTTGATGGCGATCGCGCCGCGAATGGTGCCGTCGCCGCCGATCACAAACAGGACACTGATCGACATGCGTTCGAGGCAATCGACGATTTCGACGGGGTCTTGGTTGCCGCGGGAGGAGCCGAGGATGGTGCCGCCGCGTTCGTTGATTTCAGAAACCAGTTCGGGGTCGAGGTCGAGGACATCGTAACCATACTTGGGCACGAAGCCGGCGTAGCCGTTCTTGAAGCCGTAGACGTGCTTGATGCCATAGATGAAATGCAGCGAGAGCACGAGGCCGCGGATGACGTCGTTGAGGCCCGGGCAGAGACCGCCGCAGGTGACGATGCCGGCGCGGGTCTTGGAGGGATCAAAATAAATCTTGCGGCGCGGGCCGGCCATTTCAAAACAGGGCTGCATTTCCAGCGGCTGGTGCGAGGTCTGAATCTGGCCAAGCTCGTCACTGACGAGGACACGCTCGTGGTCGTCCACGTACTGCGGCTCGCTGCCGAAGTCGCCGCCGCGCAGCCGGACCGGTGGCGTGATGCGACACGTGCCGAGGGTTTTCACCTGCGTGTCGCCCGGCGCCACAACGGGAGTCGCGCCATCTTTTTCATGCCCGTTCATAACCAACCTGCCTGAGCACCTGCCCCCCCACCCATGTTATCGGCTCAAAAACTCCCGGAAGTTACCCTTGAGCATGCGTTCGACGTCCTTCTTCACGTCTTCCTCGGTGAGCACCCAGTCGGCCTCGATCACGTCGGCGTACTTGTCGACCAGCACCTTGCCGATGATCCGGCGGCTGTGGTCCCACTTGTAGAGCAACTGATCGAGCACGCGGCTGTCGGAGTGCTGCGGGATCATACTGGTGCCGAGGAGCTCGATACGCATGCGAGTGAGTTCTTCGATGAGGCTGGGGTTGTTGAGGAACCACCAGCAGCCAAAGACCATGAGGTTGCCAAACTTGCGGGCGGCCACGCACAGTTCGTGCTGGTTCTCGCGGGCGAGCATGGTGCAGAAGAATTTGTTCTGCGGGAACTCGGCACATAGGCGGACGACCGACGAAACGTCGGAGTAGCCAACCATATCGCCGGCGTCGCCGAGGGCGGGGTTCACGCGGAGGCGTGAGCCGATCATCATGGCGAAGGGCAGGCCGCGTTCAGCGCAGACCGGGAGAATGATTTTTTCAAGGGCGACCTGGCCGGCCTTGGCGACGGGGTCGTTCTCAGGAGCCGGATAGCGGAAATCAGGCGGCAGCGAGAGGGCGAGGTAAATCGCCGTCTGGCGGTCGATCCACTCACGCAGGAAGCGTTTGCCTTCTTCGATGTTCTTCGCGGTGAGCGTCTTGCCATCGCCGGCGTTGAAGCCCCACTCGTTGAGTTTCTTCGCCGCCAGCGGCCAGTTGCGCAGGATCGGGTCGATACGAAGCACCGCGGTAAAGCGCGAATCGCCGCGAAGGGGCTGGGGATTCTTGAGCCAGCGTTCGCGTTCGTTGTCGTCGAAGACGGGGTTGGTCATGGTGATCGATTCGACGTTGGAAATCTCCATCACGCGATCGATGTAGTCGCTGGGGTTTTGGTTGGCGAACCACTTGCGGACCTTGGTGAGGTCTTTCTTGGCGCCAACTTCAAGGCCGAGGAGTTCGAGGCAAGTCAGCACGCCGCGGCACGCCTCGGAGATCGGGGTGCGCTCGACGAAGAGGTGCTTCCAGATGTGGTCGGCTTGCTGCGTCTTGGACATCTTCCAGAAATGCTCGTAGGGCAGCTTGGTGGCGGGCACGATGCGGTAGACTTCTGCCACGAGGTAGTGGTAAGTGAGGAGTTCATCGACGCCCCAGAGGAGCAGGCCGGTGGGGTCGAGTTTGTCGGTGCGGTTGGGGACCGGGGTGCCGAAGCTGGGGGGATACAGGTGGGTGTGCATATCGACGATGGGTTGTTCCGCGAGGGTCTTGGTGACGCACTTCTCGATGGCCGCGCGGTTGGGAAGAACTTTTGCCATGGTTAATTGATACCTCCGTTTGGGTGGAGAATAAGGGGAATAGGTCGGAAATGCCACCGGCTGGGCGCGTGGCCATGGGTGGCTACGCACGGTGCTGCGTGGGGTGGGCATTGGGTTATGTTGGCAGATTCTCGGACGTGAAACGCGGTTTTCGGTGGTGAAAACAAGGGGTCTACGCACCACCGTGCGTGGGGTACTACGCACCATGGTGCATAGGGTACCGTGCAGCCGATTGCAGCGCTGCAGCCCATTGCACAGGGGGCTGTGCACGGGAGTGCACTGTCAAAATGACGCTGAGATGACTTGGAAATGCGCATGACCCACCCCGGGAAGTTCACTAAACCAAAAACCTAACAAAGAAGGGCGGGACTGTCAAGAAAAATCCGAAAATTTTCAGTGAGACTCAAGCTCCTTGCGGCGATCGTCGAGTTGCACGGTGCGTTCGCGGGTGAGGCGGGCGAGGACGCCGCTGTGGATCATGGGACGCATGGAGCCGCCGCGGTAGTCGTCGGAAACGGCCTCCGCCTCGGCGTCGCGGAAGGTGAGCCAGGCGCGCTGGGCTTCGCGCAGCTTCTTGACGCCCTCGGCATCGAGTTTGTCCGTCAGCTTCTTGTACGAAGCGTTGAGGGCCGCATCGGCTTTGCGATAATCGGCGGCGGCTTCCTCGTTCATCTCGACCTGGGATTGGCCAAAGATAAAGAGGCTGCCGACGAGGAGCGGAAGGATAAACAGCGCACGCAGAAGAAACTTTCGCATGCACTTTTCTTCGACGTGTTAGGGTGGGTGTTCATAAGAAAATTTGGTTACTTGAAGGTGCTGCCGGGCATGGTGGTGGGGAACGGCGTGCCGGGCTTGCGGACGGGGGAGAAATCGGCGCAGGTGGGGCATTTGATAAGCCAGCCGCCGGCCGGGCCAAGGTCGGGGACGCCGTCTTTCACAAGTGTGGCCTTCGTCACGGGCCATTCCTTCTCGCACTTGTAGCAGCGGGCGGTGAATTCGTCGTTAGCGCCGGGGATGGCGGGGCTGCGCATGTTGGTGTACATCAGGTACACCGACACGCCGAGGGCGATGGCGATGAAGAGGATGGCGGCATTTTTCTTGCTCACGGCACGGCCATGTATGCGGTGAAGGCGAGAGAACTCGTGAAATTGTCGCGGACAAAGATGATGCGGAGGTTGGAGCGTGATTCGAAGGCGACAGAACCGTCGCCGCGCAGGGCGTTGACGCCGGAGAAATCAGAGACATCGCCGCCGATGCCGAAGCCCGCAGCGTAGAGCCGGCCGCCACTATAGAGGGGATTGGTGAAGTAATAGGACTCTTTGACGGAGACCGGGCGCACGGCGTGGTTGCCGTAGACGAGAGATGTGGCGGGATCGATGCGGAGATGATCTTGTGACAGAAGTTGGCCGGGGCGAAGTTCGCGCATGGTGCGCGGCATGTTGTCGAAGCCATCGTAGAGCGTGCTCATGGCGGAATCTGTGAAGTAGTTGAGGCGGATGGTCGAACCGGTGGTGATGTTGCCGGGCTCGCCGTTGAAGAACATGTAGTTGGAATAGGCGAAGTTGTTGGAGCCTTGGAGGGTGGCGACGGTGGAGAGCCAGGGCTGGCCGGTGCCGCTGGCGGGGACTTTAAAGGCGTTGAGGACATTGTTGGCGTTGCACTGCCAGAAGGGGGAAGCCATGCCGTCGCCAAGCGTGCCGCTCATGGCGTAGGCCAGAATGGGCGAAGAGCGAAGGTTCCAGGTGCCTTCGGAGCGGAAGGTCTGGAAGATGGCGTTGGCATCGCGGCCAGTGGCGAAGAGGCTGCGCGCGGAGCGTGGGAGTGTTTGCCATTCCTCGGCGTAGACGAACATGGCGCGGCCGAGGCCGGAGAGATTGGCAGCGCAGCGGGTGCGCTCGGCGACGCGGCGGGCGGAGGTGAGGCTGGGCAGGAGGATGGCGATGAGGAGGGCGATGATGGCGACAACGACGAGGAGTTCAATGAGCGTGAAACCGCGGGCGCGGACGTTTGAGCGCGTGTCCATAGACGGGCCTCGAGAAACGACGAACTTCAGGAAAACGAGCGATGCAGGGGAGATGGCGCGAGGGGCCTGCCAACGGCGTCATACCTAATCGTGAACATAGCGTTTCAATCCAAATAAGTCTATCCCGCTTTGCGACAGAACGCGGAGAGCATTGCGACAAATCAGCCACAAGAGACGACTTTGCGGCAATTTAGGCATTTGCGGAATGCCGAAATGAAAACGGCCCCCCATGTTTATGGGGGGCCGTTATGGGACTGCTGAGTTGTTGCCGGGGGGTTATTTCTTCAACTTCTCAGGCTTGACCTCGGCCTTCTCGGATTTGTCGGCTTTCTTCAGATCGGCGGCCGGGGCGGGTGGGGTCTCACTGGGGAACTTCTTCTCCAGGATCTTGCCGTGGATCTCCTTGGAGACGTCCTTGTTGTCCTTGAGGAACTGACGGGCCTGTTCGCGGCCCTGGCCGAGACGGACTTGGCCGTAGTTGAACCACGCGCCGGATTTTTCGATGACGTTTTCGTTGACGCCGAGGTCGAGAAGGTCGCCTTCATAAGAGATGCCGCTGTCGAACATGATGTCGAACTCGGCTTCGCGGAACGGCGGGGCGATTTTGTTCTTGACGATTTTGCCGCGGACGCGGTTGCCGATGTTGACGTCGCCTTCTTTGAGGGCCTGGACGCGGCGGATGTCGATGCGGACGGAGGAGTAGAACTTGAGGGCGTTGCCGCCGGTGGTGGTTTCGGGGTTGCCGTACATCACGCCGATCTTCATGCGGATCTGGTTGATGAAGATGACGAGGCACTTGGACTTGGAGACAGCGCCGGTGAGCTTACGCATGGCTTGGCTCATGAGGCGGGCCTGCACGCCCATCGTGGCGTCACCCATCTCGCCTTCGATTTCAGACTTGGGGATCAATGCCGCGACGGAGTCGATGACGACAACATCGACGGCGTTGGAGCGGACGAGCATCTCGACGATTTCGAGGGCTTGTTCGCCGTTGTCGGGCTGGGAGACGAGAAGGTCTTTGAGCGAGACGCCGAGCTTCTTGGCCCAGGTGGGGTCGAGGGCGTGTTCAGCATCGACGAAGGCGGCGACGCCGCCTTTCTTCTGGGCTTCGGCGATGACATGAAGACAGAGGGTGGTTTTGCCGGAGGACTCAGGGCCGAAGACTTCGACGATGCGGCCGCGCGGGATGCCTTTGCCGCCGAGGGCGATATCGAGGGAGAGTGCGCCGGTGGAGATGCCTTCGATGGCGAGGGGGTTGACGCCATCGAGACTCATGATGGCGCCCTTGCCGTAGGATTTTTCAATCTGGGAGAGGGCGCGGTCGAGTGCCTGATCGCGTGAGGCGGGCGGGATTTCGGGGGCGGATTGCTTGGACATGAGTAGCTCCACAATAAAAGTAATAGTTCGGTAACAGCCGTTATGGTTAGTGGCTACGATGAAATGATCATACCGAACTTCGCACGAACGTCAAGCATCGGGGTCATGTTTTTTGTTGATGCTGATTATTGCGTGTCGGGCGAACTTGGCAAGCGCGCAGGCTCGTTCAGCGGTGGCCTCATCGTGTGCGGTCCAGCGGCGACAATCTGGGGCCACCCATCGCCGCCACCGACTGCCTGAACTCTGGCGGCGTCATTCCCGTATCCGCCTTGAAGGCCATGCTGAACCATTTCCGGCTGCTGAAGCCACAGCTTTCAGCGATCTGCTCGATCGACAGCTCCGGTCGTTTGAGAAGATGCTTGGCGCGTTCGACGCGGGCGCGCCTGATTTCATCCAGCGGGCTTCTCTGCAGTAGCTGCTGGAAACGACGTTCGAGCGACCGGCGGTTGATCGCCGCTGCCGCAGCCACATGCTCGACGCGCAGACCGGCATCGTCGGCATGCTCGCGGATGTAGCGGAGTGCGAGCGCTAGCGCGGCATCGGGCGTGGCCAGCACATCGGTGGATTGCCGCGTAATGATCTCTGTCGGCATCACGCGAATGTCCGGGGCCGGTGCAGAGGCCACTTCGCCTTCCACCAATTGGTGAAGCAACTTCGCTGCTTCGTAGCCGATCATCTCAAAAGGCGTTACGACAGTGGACAACTGCGGCCAGCTCAGCGTGCTGAATTCGGCATCATCCATTCCGAGGACGGCCAGTTGTTCGGGAATCGCGACATCGGCAACATGGGCGATCTCGGTCACCCACCAGGCGAGGCTGTCGTTTGCGGCGAACAGGGCGGTAGCAGGTGGCAATGCCAGTAGCCATTCGCGCATGGCCTGGTCCAACTCCCCTGTGCGCTGCCGCGTTTCGTAGGAGAGCACCACTTCGGCCAGGAAGGCGTCACACCCGAGTCCGGCCTCCGCGAGCCGCTGGCGGAAACCGTCCAGTCGCTCGTTACTGAAGGCTGGTATTGTGTAGCCCACGTACGCGAAGTGCCGGAATCCACGCTGCAGGAAGTGCTCTGCGGCGAGGCGCCCCGCCGCGACGCTATCAACACACACCCGCGGGACATGAGACTTCGGCACGGCACCGGATATGTTAACGACGCAGGTCTTGAGCAGTTTGACGATCTCCATCGAACTGTCATTGCCAAGATAGGCCAGGACGCCATCGGGTGGATCGGTTTGCAGGCTGGCGAGCACTTTCTCACTCAGGGGCGCCAATTCAAACACCCAGGGAAGGCCGGGGCGCACAAACCGGGCGACGCCCTCGAGAAGCGCCCGCGAACCGGTCACAGCGATCATGATGCGTCTTCGCTTCACCGGGTTTCTCCTGTCGCAAGTAGAACCTAAGACAAAGGTAGCTTAAGGGAATTTATCGGCTAATCCACAAATAAATGCACGGAGAATGGCGCCCACGATGTCGCAAAACTTCCCAAATCATTCGCATTACTGGGTGGACCGACTTTATTTTGGTGGTAGTCTTTCAACATCGTGCTGGCAGGTGCCGCAACACGTTGCGTGCGCTGGTCGGTCGGTACAAGTTGAGGGAGAGAGAGCAGCAGGTGAGAGAGAGCCGTCAAGCTGTCGCGCGGTAGCAAGCGATGGCAAGGGGAGAAGATCCCGAGGCTCTCATGATGAACGTTTCGAAGTCGGCGAAGTTGTACGGTAATGCTCTGGCAGTGGGCCAGAATGGGAAGAAGGAAATTCAAGGGAAGCGGCGCGGGGCGGTGCTGATGTTCGCCGCCGTGGCGGCGGTTCTGCCGGTGATGGGATCGGCGGCCCAAGCGGCTGTCATTTACTGGGACAACGGGGCTGGTACGGGCTCTTGGGCAACGGCGGGAAATTGGTCCAATTCCTCTGCGGGCGACGGAGGCGGCGGCAGCGTTCCCTTGACCACGGATGATGTTGTTTTCAATGCCACAAGTCTGGGCGATGCGGCTGTAAGCGTTAGCCTTGGCGGCAGCAACCGGACGGTGAACGCGCTGGATGTAAGTACTGCTGGTGGACTCACGATTACGGGTGCCAACACACTGACCATCACCAATTACCTGACTGGTACGGGTGCATTGATCTTACAGAACACAGGTTCTAGTGCCCTTCTCCCCAATGACCCCACGAAGACTGGCGGCATCACGATCCAGCTTGGCGGCGGGTTTGGATCTGGTACGGACTGGACGTTCTCCCGCTCCAATCCGTTCGGCAATAATGTCCTGACGACGCTGAGCGGCCGCATTCGGCCGACGACAACTGATTTCTACCTGCGTGAAGTGTCCTGGGGCGGCGGGTCGGCGTATAACAATTTTGAGTTCGCAAATGCATCCGGCACGGTGCGACTGACTGCCATTGGCGACGCGGTGGGCGGTATATGGAACGGTACCGCGAGAGCGTTTGCCAAATATGGCCCGGGCCAGCAGACAATGACGCGCTTCGATATGCTTAGCCCCGATGTCTACGCAGGCGAACTTCGATTCAACGGCACCGTGAATACTACGACTGCCGCAAGCACTGCAAGCATGAGCAGTGCCATCATTCGCGGCGACGGCATTCTCACGTATGACTATGCGGGAGGACTGGTGGGTGGAGTCGGTGGCACACCGGGCGGGCCGGTCGCACCAAATAACTTTAATGGTGGCACATTGCGCACCGTCGGTGGTGTGGCCAACTACACCTCGGGTGATGCGCGGTCGCTGTTCCTGGCCGATGCCACTGCTTCGACCATCGACATGCAGAACAATACGGCGTTTACAGTAACCCTCAATGGCTGGGGGAATAGTGATGGCAACGCCTATCGGCGTGGCACCGACGCCGCTTCACAAGGGCGCGGGGCGCAAATGAACGTGAAGACTTCGGATGGGGCTCTCAGCAGCGCTAGCCTAAACCGCATCGCCGTGCGTAACACCGGCAGCGGGTTCAAGAACGGCATTCTCGTCGGTGCTTTCGCCAATGGCACGGACTTTATCAAGAATGCGAGCAGCTTCTGGACAGCATTTACAGTTGGTGACTACAACGCCGGCTTCAGTGTCAGCAGCACGGAAAATGCCCGTCTGACGGCGCTGACGACGACGCTCAGCGGTGCGGAAATTGCCAACGCCATTAAGCTGGATGCGGCGGCGAATGCCGTGGATATCGCCCTTGCCGGCAACATGCTTACCCTCGGTGGAAACACCACGGGTGCGGCGGGCACCATTCTCAAGACCGGCGCCAATGCATCGACGATTTCTGGTGGCACGCTTTCCACCAGCGGCGGCAACGGCAGCACGAACCGTGACTACGTCGTCCGGGTGAATGAAGGCACGCTGACGATCTCGAGCATTATTGATCTGCCGAACGCCACGGTGCTGGCGAAGGCCGGCACGGGGTTGCTGGTGCTGACGCCGTCGTCGTTGTCCAACGCGGATGCGACGGACTCGATCGCCGCGAGCGAAGGGGCGATTCGGCTGAATCCAACCGATTTCAGCAGCGTGAACCTGCAACTCGCAGGTGGCGTGTTTGAGTTGACCGGCGATATCGCGGCCAACCTGGGCACGGGGGCGGGCGAGGTACGTTGGAACACCAATACGGGTGGCGGTTTCGCCGCCAAGAGCGCAGCGCGCACGGTCAACCTGAGCAGCGGTGCCACCCTCTCGTGGGGGCTGACGAACTTCGTCGGGCAAGGCCTGGCGCTGAAGTTCGGTTCCGCGACGGCGGACAACACGGTGACCCTGAGCAATGCGATCGACTTGGGCACAACCGCAGGGCAGATGTGGTTCCGTGAAGTGAACGTGACGGCGGGCGCCGGTGGCGACAAGGCCATCCTGAGCGGCCAGATCACGGGCGGCAATCAGTATCACCTGCTCAAGACCGGCAGCGGCACGCTCGAACTCACCAACGCCAACAACACCTATGCCGGTGAGACCATGATTTACGCGGGTCGACTCAACGTGAACGGCACGCTCGCCGCGGTGAGCTATCCCTCGCATGCGACGGTCACGGCGATGAACGGCGGTACGCTTGGCGGCACCGGCACGATCAACCGCAAAGTTGTGATCGAGTCCGGTGGCACTCTGTCGCCGGGCACTTCGGTCGGCACGCTCGCCATCGGCAGCACGCTCAACCTGAAGAGCGGCTCCATTAGTAACTTCGAGATCACAGGCAACGCCTCGAGCAACACCTATGACAAGGTGACGAGTCTCACCAGCATCATCTACGGCGGCACGCTGAACGTGAGTTTCCTGAGCACGCCGACGGGCCCCGGCACCTATCAATTGTTTAGCGCGAGCAGTTTTAGCGGCGATTTTTCGTCGGTTGTGCTGCCGGCAGCGCCGGGTGGCCTTGCCTGGCAGGACTTTGGCTCGGGCGACTACTTCAACAATGCGACGGGCAGCATCGCCCTCATTGCTCCAGCGGGCGCTCCAAAATTTACGATCAGCCCAGGCTCGGTGAGCCTGGCCACCTTGAAGGGTGCAACGCCCGTGACGGCTACGCTCACGCTGACGAACACTGGTACCGCAAGTGGCGATACGACGGTGGACGCCGGCACGGCCCCGCTGAGTGTCAGCCCGACCACGCATACCAGCATTGATATCGGCGGCACGGCCAACAGCATTGTGAGCCTTGCGACTGGCGGCTATGCCAGCGGTAGCGAGAACATCGACATCACGCAGAACGCCGCCACGAGCAATACGTTCACGACGGTCAACTACAATGTCGGCAATGCCGCGGTGGGCACGGGCAACACTTTCGGCGCGGCGCTCACCGGCACGTCGAATGGCGCGGATCTCGCCAGCATCACCAGCAATACGGAAGCGATCGCCATCAGCATCGACAGCAGCAACAGCCTGACGATGGATTGGCGTTCGGCCAAACCTGCTGAAACGTTTATCGTTGGCGATGTGGTTCGCATCGACACGGTGAATACTGATATCTACGTGCTCAAGATGACCTACAGCACGGACATCAACGAGAACTCGTTTTTCCTTGGCCGCGAACTGGGTCTCAACATCTGGGGCGCAGCGGGTAATGAGATGTCTTACGCCAAGCAGCTCAATTTCAGCTACGATCAGGGGGCGCTCGGCCTCGCCGACGACCTAGGTCGTTGGGGCATCGTAACGACGGGCACCGGCGGGTATGTCTGGGCCGTGGTGCAGGGCGATGGGACGTTTGCGGTGATTCCGGAACCGGCTTCGCTCGGCCTGCTGGGCCTGGGAGCGGTCGGACTGCTGATGCGGTCGGGCAGACGGCGGACGGTGCGGTGATCAACACGCCCAGTGCGGCGTCTGGCAATGTCGAATTCAGGCGGAACAAGTCGGGAAGGCTTGTTCCGCCTTTTCGCGTTTTGCAGGCGTAAACATGCGTGCGGCGTTTCAGGCGGATACACTATTCGGCATGAATGCGGAGCTTGTTTCAATACAGACGGGGCGGGTGAGAAAGCATACGATGCCGGCGGGGACGCGGGTCGATTTTCGGCATGAGAATTGGACGTCGGCGATCTATAAGGATTCGGTTGGGGCAGCGCGGGTGCGTGTGGGGCCGCTGACGATTGAGGGGGATGAGCAGGCGGATTTGGAGCATCATGGTGGGCCGGACAATGTGGTGCTGGCGTACGATGCGGATCGCTATCCGGGGTGGCGCGAAGAGTTGGGGATGCCGACGCTGGCGTATGGGGCGTTTGGGGAGAATTTTAGCGTGCGCGGGTGCAGCGATGAGACGGTGTGTATTGGGGATGTGTGGGAAGTGGGTGATGAGGGGCTGCAGTTGCAGGTGACGCAGGCGCGGCAGCCGTGCTACAAGTTGGCGCGGCGATTGGGGCAGCCGCACATCGTGAAGATGGTGAAGGAACGATCGGCAGGCGGATGGTATTTGCGGACGCTGCGCCCGGGGTTTGCGGCGGCGGGGATGGTGATGATTTTGCGCGAGCGGCCACACGCGTATTGGAGCGTGGCGCGGGCGGTGCAGGTGATGTACAACCGGAAGAAAGATGAGGGGGCGGCGCGGGCGCTGGCGGCGTTGCCGGAGTTGTCGGCAAGGTGGAAGCGGGAGTTGGTGGAGCCGTAACAGACAGTAAACACGAAGACACGAAGGTTCACGAAGGGTCACGAAGAAATGATTTTAGAGCTTTTCTTCGTGCGACTTCGTGGCTTCGTGACTTCGTGTTTAGAGGCCTGTCACTTGATCCATTGGAGTTCGACGAGTTTGTTGAAGATGGCGCGGGCGGTGGTGATTTCGCCGTAGGGGCTTAGGTGGACGCCATCAACTTTGTTGACGAGGGCTTCGCGGGGTTGGGTTTTGGCGGCTTCGTCGAAGGCGGGTTGGAGGGCGAGGGTGGGGACATCGAACTTTTTCGCGATCTCGGCGATGAGGGTGTTGTTGCCGGCGAGGTGGTACCAGGTTTTGTCGGCGGGTTGGGTGGCGGCGTTGGGTTGAGAGGTCGCATTGTTTTGGGGGCCCAGGACGGCGTATTGCAGGAGGAGGACTTTGATGCCGGCGGCCTTGGTATCGCTGACTATTTTCTCGAGGTTGGCGCGAGTGGTGGCTTGCTCTTCGGGGGTGTTTTTTTTGTCGTTGCCGCTGATGAGGATGACGGCGATATCGGGCTTATCATCAATGATGTCGGCTTTGTACCGCCCCACCGCGCCGGGCATGGATTGGCCGGGCTTGGCGTAGGTGGCGTCGCCGGCCCAGCCGCGGTTGAGGGATTCGACCTTGGCGCCGGTGCGGGCTTCGACCATGAGGCCGAGGAGGTCGGTCCATTTCATGTATTTGTCGAGGTAGGCTTCGCGCGGGCGGTTGCCGGTGATGGAGTCGCCGAAGCAGACGATGCGGAGGGGCTTGGCTTCCTGGGCGAGGGCGGGCGCGCAGAGGAGGGCCAACAGGAATAGGACAAGCAGTGGGCGTTTCATTCTTTGCTCCAGTCTTTCATGTAGCGTTTGGGACCGGCGTAGGTGCGGCCGAGGCGCGGGTCCTTCTGGTCGCCGCGCTGGAGGCCGTAGGCTTTGAGGAGGTCATCGCCGCGCACCAGATATGTTTGATAGGCCTTCACTTTTCGCAGTATTTCGACAGGTCCGTTCACGACGTCGTTGACGCCGCCAGACAGTTTGAAAGCGACAATACCTTCCGGCAGATCAGCATCAGCGAACGGAAAGAGAACGCCCTCTTGATCGTCGTTGTAGGTCAGCCAGAGGACGGAACTGTCGCGGAGTTGGTACGGCCGATTCATGCGCGGGAGTGCGGCCATGTACTCGTCGGAGAGGCGTTTCATGCTGGGGATCTGGAAGGGGTCTTGGCCGGGGGCGATGGGGCCTTTGTTGGCCATGGTGCGGAAGAAGACCTGGTCGGCTTTTTCGGTGCCGGGGAAGGGGACTTTGCTGCCGCGGTACCAGCGGGTGGAGTGATGAAGGAGCCATTCGTCGCCGGGATAGCCATTGGGTTGGTCGCCGACTTCGATGGAACAGGACAGTGCGGGGAAGGCGTGGGACTCGGCCATGAAGCCGACGCCGCGGCGGGAGTCTTCGGCGATCCAGAGCCACCATTCGCGGACATGGGGTGCCCAGTCGGCGTGCTGGTAATTCATCTGGGAGAGGAACATGTTTTGGAAGGAGTCGGCCCACCAGCCGGAGACGCCGAGGTCGCGCACGGAATTGTCCATACGTTCGCGCCACCACTTGGCGATCTCCGCATCGCGGATGGGAATGCCGCGGTGGCCAGCGCGGCCGCTCGCGCCAGGGTAACCGGAGGAGAAGTCAACGTCGGGGGAGTTGATGGCGAAGCGTTTCTCGCCGAACTTTTCGACGACGGGGCCGGTGCCGTAGACCATGCCGGTAATCCAGACCCAGTAGTCCATGTCGGCAGCGTTAAGTTTTTTGGAGAAGGCTTTCCAGAGGTCGTTGACCTTGGGAGATTGCGGGACGTAATCGTGGATGGAGCAATCGCCGCCGGTGTCGTTGGCCATCTTGGCGGGTTCGTTGGGCTTCTTGGGGTCGGTGATCAGGCGTTGGGGGATGGGGTGCGGCGTTTCTTTCTGGCGGAGGCCGCGACCGTTAAACCAGCCGGGATGGTGGGTGATGACGCGCTTGATGCCGTGGACTTTCCATTTCTCGACGTTGTTGGTGGCGGCATTGATCTGGAACTCCCAGGCGGAGTCCCAGTTGATGCCAAGGGTGGGCACGGGATCGCTGACGACGAGGTTGAGGTCTTTGCAGAGGATGTCGCGGACGTGGCCGTCGAGTTCGAGGTAGCGCGTGCGCCATTCATGCGTGGGCAGCGGAGCCTTCGGGGCGAGCGCGATGAAGGTCTTGGGTGTGGTTTTGATATTGGAAGAAAGTGGGAAGAGGAGGTTGTCGGTGTAAGAGACCTGGGTGTCGCCGGGCCAGGCTTCGGTGAGCGAGCGGATCGCCTGCATCTCGGTGTAGTAGGAGGCGAGGGCGATGTGCGGGCGGTACTGGAAATCGATCCAGTTGGCGCCCCCACCGCGCTGCAGGTGAGCGATCCAGGCGCCGTGGCGGTACTTCATCGCTTCATCGCGCGAGGCGATATTCTGCGGATTGGGGACGACAGGGGAGATCATGGGAGCTTTGTCGACGGCGCCGGGGAGGGTTTCGGTGGTGGTGAAGGCATTCTTGATGCCGGCCTCAGGCTTGGCGGGATCGAGCGGCTCCAGCATGGGGGCGAGGCCACCGAGGCCGCGGTAGCGCTGGGCGATGAGCGTGTTGCCCACAGCGGTGCCATCGGTTTCGAACGTCGCGACTTCGCGCACGGCGTTGAGCTTGCGGCCATCAGCGAGGGTGAACTCGTAATGATGCTGCCAGCCCTGCCAGGTGAAGCCGCCGACATTCTGACTCACGGGTGTGATGATCCATTTGAACGTGCCAGCCGGCTTGGCGTCAGACTTGGCCGCAAGGGCGTCGGCGATCTCGGTTTGCTTATCCACGCGAGCGATGGTGGAGGGCAGTTGCACATGGTTGAAGCGGTAGAAATCGAGGTGTGGCTTCTCGCCTTTTTCATCCATGACAAAGAAACGCGACTGGCCCTTGCCATCATTGAGCGAAACGAGGTTGCCGGAGATGGTGATGGTGTTGCCAGCGGCAGAGGCGTCGGTGATGGCGAATCCGTCGTAGGAGAAATTTTTCTCGCGCCATTCCTCGACAAGGTACGGACGCAGGAGGGTTTGATCGGATTTGAGGGCGACGCCGTTGGCGGTGGCGGTGCGCAGGCCGAGGAGGTGATTCTTGTGGACGGCGAAGGAAAGCTTCACACCGTTGGCGAGATCGACATCGATGGCGCGATCGGAGCGCGTGACAGTGGGGTTCGCCCAGGCGACGGACGTGGCGGCGGCGATCGCCGCGATAAAAGTCAGAACGTTTCTGCGCATAGAACCCTCATGGCAAGACGGTGCGATTCTAGAAACGTACAACGCGGGCGTTGTGCGGGTTTATGCGGAATCGGTTTTTGTACGCTCAGCGCGGTAATCGGTGGGCGAAGCGCCCATGACCGCTTTGAACATGGTGGCGAAGTGCTGCGACGTGACGAAACCGAACCGCGCGGCGATGTCGTGGACGGCGCAATTGGAGCGAACCAGCTCGTTGGCGGCGGACTCGATGCGGCGGCGGTTGACCCAGAGGCGCGGCGTCATGCCGGTGACGCGTTTGAACATCGCGTTGAACGTGGTGCGGCTCATGTGGCAGAGCCGGGCGAGGGAATCGACGGGCAGCCCGGCGGGCGGGCCTTCAAGCAGCGCGGCGAAGGCGGGCGCGAGGAGCGCGGACTCATCGGAAGCGGCCGGCGTGACGGGACTCTCCAGGCATTGCATGAGGTGGGCGGTGAACTCCGCCTCGGCGGCGAATTTCGCGAGGCGCGGAGCGCCGGACTGGACGCGTTCAAACACTTCGCGGGCGGCGTCGAGCAGGGCGTCGCTCACGGGGAACGGCGTGGCCTTGAAGCGCCGGAGATGGGTGAAGAGCTTCTCGACCTCGCCGGCGACGAACGAAACGCCCAGATCATGCTTGCGCGGGTCGCGCAGACCGATCCAGAAGACGGTGCCGGAGTTGGGCGCGCCGGCATGGGTGATGAGCGACTCCGGAGGAATAATGGTGCCTTGGCGTGCGGTGATTTTGATCGTCTTGCGATTGATCTTGAGTTGCAGGGCGCCGCTCTCAACGAGGACTACTTCGTGAACCCTGAGACGGTGTTCCTTGATCGGCGTGTGGCGGCGCATGCGATGGCAGGCGACGAACTCAACGAGGGGCCAGCACTGGTGCTCCGTGCCGTACCAGTAGAGGCGGTCGGCCTGGAGCCGTGTGGCGTGTTCTGGAGTGGGCGTGGTCATCAGGCGTACTTTCGTAACAGGTCGAGCAGGGCGCGGTCAAGCTTGTGGCCGCGGAGATCTTCGTAGGCGACATCGGTGCGCTCGGAATCAAGGATGCCGAAGGCGCCGCGGAAATTCCAGAGCACAAACCCGATGCTGAGGGATTTGAGGATGTCGAGGACATCATGAAGCCAGGCGAGGACGACGGGGTGCGGGGTGTTCTTCCAGGCGCCGCCTTCGCCGCAGATGACGCCAACGTTTTGATCGAAAAGTTTAGCCCAGCGGCGATAGTGGGCTTCGAGATCTTCGCGGTGCAGGTGCTCGCCGAAGTGTTCGCCGCCGGGCCACTTGGGCGGCTCATTGAACTTAATGTGCGGCACCCACGGGGCGCCGTAGTGCGAAACCGACATGGGCCAATAGGCACGGCAACTTTGCGCGCCGCCGAGCGCGGCGAGTTCGGGCGAGGGCGTGTTGCCCCAGTCAAAGCCGTCGAACATGAGCAGGCGGGCGGGATCGACCGCACGGATGGCCCCCACCGCCGCGGTGATCACCCGGACGTGATCGGCACGCGACATCGCCGGCTGAATGTGCTGCGGTTCATTCACGAGATTGAACGACAACCGTTTTGAATCGATGCCGATGTAGCGTCTGGCGAAGACCGACCAGTGGTGGCAGAAGGCGTCTTGCATTTCAGCATCTTGCCAGAGATTGCGGGGTTCGTTGGGCGACTCGTTCACGCAGTAGCCCGGCGCGCGGTGGAAGTTGAGGTTGACGTGAATGCCGCGGGCGGTGCAGAGATCGATGAGGCGGTCGATGCGGGCGAGGGCGGCCTCGCGCACCTCGAACGGATTCTGCCAGGAGCCCCAGTGGCGATAGTCCATGGGAATGCGAACGAAGTTGAAGCCCCATTCGCTGATGAGGTCGAGGTCGCTCACGCGGAAGTCGCGTTCGTCGCCGGGCTGCACTTCGGGCGTGGCGGGTTCGAGATGGAACATCTCGAGCAGGTTGAAACCGCAGTAACGTGGCAGAGGATTCCTGGTCATGCGAACCTCAACTAGTGGTCATTGTGCCACAGGTTTGAACTCGATCGTCACCCGGTAAAGCCGGGCCGGACGGTGGATCTGCACCTGCTGCGGCCCTTCGGGCGTGTGGCGGTCGAACTTGATGATCACACTGTCGCGCGGGGCATAGTCGATTTCAGTCTCAACAAGGCGAAAATCTTTGTCAAACTTGTACTCGTGACGGTAAAGCTCGGCGTCGGAGTAGCGCAGTTCGTAGCCGCCGGCGTTCTCGCGCAGCAGCTCAAGATTGGCGGGCGGCTCGAGCGCCATGCGGATATCGCGCATCAGCGATTCAACCATGCCGCGCTCGACGGCGTTGCGGGCGTGCAGCACGGTGATGCCAGCCCAATTCATGCGGGCATCGAAGATCGGCTTGCCGGAACGGGAAGAACATTTGATACGGAAATCGCGCGGCGAGTGGACGTCGAGCGTCCCGGTGCCGGTGAAGTCTTTGCCAAAGAAATTGAACGTGGCGGCAAAATCGTGCTTGAACTCGCGCGGCCACTGGTCAAGCACGGCCTGCACGCGCACGGCCTCAGGCGACAATTCCACGGGTTCAAGCGAACGGATCGGGGCGTTCTCGCAGCCCGCAAACAGCGCCACGGCCAGCATGAGCAGGACGATTCTCATGTGCATATCGTAGGCAATCGGTTGGCCAGTCACAGCGCGCCGCTGGCTTTGTACGCGGCGATGCCCTCGGCAATGTTCGTATACTTGGGTTTATAGCCCAGGTCAGCAATCGTTGCGGAGATTTCGGCCTCGGTGTGGTTCTGGAAAAACGCGTAGGGGTTGTCGAAATATTCGGTCTCAAGCTTGGTGCCAAGCGCCGCGTTGAGGCCGGCGATGACTTCGTTGAACGAGGCCGCTTTGCCGCAGCCGACGTTGTAGACGCCGCTCCTCGTGGCCTTCATCGCGGCGACGTTGCAGGCAATGACGTCCCAGATCGAAACGAAATCGCGCTTCTGTTCGCCATGCTTGAAGATGCGCGGCTTCTTGCCGGCTTTCATCTGCTGGGCGAGTTGATAAATCATCGAAGCGAACTTGCCTTTATGCTGCTCGCCCGGGCCATAGACGTTGAAGTAGCGCAGGCCGACGATGGGCAGCTTGGAATGTTCGCGCGACCACTGCTCGGCGAGGCGTTCCATGGCGAGCTTGGAATAGCCGTAAACATTGAGCGGGTTGGGCGTGTCGGTAATTTTGTTGGGCGCTGGGAGGTTGCCATAGGTCGCAGCAGAAGACGCCCAGACGACGTGCGCATCCCAGCGAGCGGCCCAGCCCAGCACGGTGCGGAAACCCTCCACGTTGTTGCGCATCATGAGGTTCTGGTCCATGACGGTGGTATCGGTGATGCTGGCCTCGTGGAAGATGACATCGCAGCGGTGGCACGGCTCATGGTCGCACCCGCCGGTGACGACATCCCCCTTAAAGCCGACGAGGTTGGTGAAGGAGCCGGAGGAGAAGTTGTCGAGGACGACGACATCGTGGCCGCCGCCCGCGGGGGATTCGAGGTATTTGGCGAGGTTGGACCCGACGAAGCCGGCGCCGCCGGTCACGAGAATGCGCATAGTTCACCGCCTCAGAAAAGATGAGAGGGGCATTTTAGCACAAGGCAAAAACGAAGCGAGCAGGTCTTTTGGACCTGCCCGGCGGGATCACAAACGAGGGCGACGGGGCTCGAACCCGCAACCACCGGATCGACAATCCGGTACTCTAACCAATTGAGCTACGCCCCCTTCGTTTGAGTCACACATTATTCTAAATCGACCCAAAACTGTCAAGCGAGGAGGCACATTCATATAATATCCCCATGAGTTCACCGCGGAAGAAAGTAGTCGTCGCCATGTCGGGCGGCGTGGATTCGTCGGTTGCGGCGGCGCTGCTGCAAAAGCAGGGCTTCGACTGCGTGGGCGTGTTCATGCGCCTGGGGAACGACCCGTCGGACCTGACCGATGCGGACCTCGACCTCATCGCTTGCTCACCCGAGAAACGGGCCGCCCACGAAGCCGACATGAAGGCTCAGGCACACAAGAAGCAGCCCAAGGCGCATCACCAGGGGTGCTGCTCCTCCAGTGATGCGGCCGATGCGCGGTACGTGGCAGGCCTGCTCGACATTCCGTTTTATGCCCTCAATTTTCAGCACGATTTCGGCGGGATCATTGACTACTTTGTGCGCGAGTACAACGCGGGGCGCACCCCCAACCCCTGCGTGCGCTGCAATGAGTATCTGAAGTTTGGCAAACTGTCGCGCTATGCCAAGGCGATCGGCGCGGATTATGTCGCCACGGGGCACTATGCCCGCATCGCCCAGGTGAATGGCGAGACGCACCTGCTGCGCGGGCGGGATCACTCGAAGGACCAGAGCTATGTGCTCTTCGGCGTGCCGCGGGATGAGCTGTCGCACATGCTGCTGCCGATTGGTGATCTTGAGAAAACGGCCGTGCGGCAAATGGCGGAAGACCTGAAACTGCCGGTGTTCAACAAGCCCGACAGCCAGGAGATTTGCTTTGTCCCGGACAACGACTACGCCGGGCTGGTGAAGAAGAAGTCGCCGGAGTCATTCAAGCCCGGCAAGGTCGTCGATACCGACGGCAACGTGATTGGCCAGCACGAAGGCCACCAGCACTTCACGATCGGCCAACGAAAGGGCCTGGGCATTGCACTGGGCAAGCCGGTGTACGTGACCGGCATTGATGCCGCGAAAAACACCGTCACAATCGGCGAGAAGGATGCGCTGATGCACCGCGGCCTTGTGGCGCGCGAAGTCAACTGGCTGGCCGGCGATGCCGCCGGTCCGCAGGACCCCGTGCCCGTGCTGGCAAAAATTCGCTACAACAGCAAACCCGCACCGGCGCTGGCGATGATGACCGGACCGGATGAACTCACCGTGCGCTTTGATGAGCCCGTGCTGGCAATCACCCCCGGACAGGCGGTGGTCTGTTACGACCCCCACTCCGAGCGCCTCCTCGGCGGCGGCTGGATCGACCGCATCTCGCAGTAATTCGAAAGCCCGCGTTTCTTGCATTACACTGCTGAGCTTCGAAATGGTCTTGAAGCGGCTGGGTCATGCAGCAATCGACAAGCTTCTATCGTGTTGTGCCGTGGGCGTTGGTGCTCGCGTCGCTGCTTTTTGCGGCGGTGTCGCCGGGCTTTCTTGAGAATGATGAGATCTGCCACTACCTGAAGGCCGCATGGACCTGGCACGATTGGAAGCAAGTGCTGGACGTGTGGGGCCGGCCCGCGTGCACAGGGATCTACGCCCTGGGAGCCGCCATCGGCGGTTTGTTTGGCGCGCGACTGCTGGCGGTGGGCATCACGGCGTTGACAGTATTCGGCGCAGCACGTTTGGCCCAGCGCTTGGGGCTGATTGAGATTGAACCGCACGCTGCCGCCAAGGGCGCCGCCATCGTCGCGTTGCTCACGTTCGCGCAGCCGTTCGTGGTGATGCACAGCTTTACCGTAATGACCGAAATGCTGCTCGCCTGTGCGTGGGTCTGGGCCGCGGTGCTGCTGGTCGAAAAGCGGCTGCTGCTTGCATCGATCACACTCGGCCTCGGCGTGCTCGCCCGGCCCGAAGGCCCGTTCGCCGTCACGCTCTGGCCCGTATTCATCATCATCTGGAGCAGGCTCACCGCCACGAAAATCTCCGTACCGCGCTGGCTCCTGGCCACGCTGCTCGCCGGGCTGCCCGCACTCGCGTGGTACCTCCTCGGCGTGATCGGCTACGACAACTGGCAATGGCCGCTGCATGCTTTCCCGTGGTCAGCGCAAAGCCAATACGGTCGCACCGGCGGCAAATTCATCCTCTCAACGTTGCTCGCGATGGCCGTATGGCTGTGGGTGCCAATCGTCATCGGCGCCCGACGGTTGCTCAGTGCACATCGTGAGGCGGCGCTCGTCCTGATCGTGCCCCTCGCGGCATTCACGGGGCTGCACGCCATCCTCGGCACCTTCGGCTTGATGGGCTCATACTCCATGCCGCGGTACTTCGTCAGCGTCGCGCCCTTCGCGGCGATCCTGGCCTTCGCCGGTCTGCACCGCATTTCCCTTAACCGACTGCTGCCCGCACTCGTGGGCATCGTGGTCACCATGGCAATTCTCCTCGGCGTCCTCGGCTTCCTGCCCACGCAACAGACCGACGACCAGGCACAGGTCGATGCGGCCATCGCCTATTTTGATCAGCATGAACCCGCCGCTTGGCGCCAGCGCGTCATCGCCGGCGATCCCTACGTGACATGGGCCCTCGCCCAGCGCGACAGCGTGAGCGCCACCTGGGCCGGCAACGGCGATGCAATCCTGCAGGCCGCGCCGCCGGGCGCGATTCTCATCTTCGGCCGCGAGCTCTGGCACAACGAACGCCGCCCCGGCGATGCGGGCCTGCGTGCCCTTGGCTTCGTGCCGCACGAGGCAGCCCAAGCCCACACCAGCGCCGCACGCGGCCGACAGTTCCGCCTCCCCGGCACCATCACCGGCGCCGGCGTATGGGTAAAACAATTTGCTGCCACCGCCCCCACCGGCGGCTAAAATGCAGCTCTGCTATTTCTGAGGTATGTGTGGTTCGTGTGACATTGGTTCATCAAGGCGCACTTGGCGATACGCTTTTGCTTATGCCGCTGGTGCGATCCATCAAGGCCCGCTTCGCCGCTGAAGGCGGCGTCCACGTCACGCTCGTCACGCGTCCCAATCTCGGCCAGGCCCTCACGATGCATGGCCACATCGACGCCTTTGCTTCCGCCGATGACCGCGCCCATTCCGCGTGGTTCGCCCCGCCCGAAGGCGATAAACCCAACAGCCGCCCCGACTGGGCAACGTGCGATGTTCTTTTGTCTGCGGTTTCAAACGGCGACGACGCCTGGGCCGCCAACGCCCGGCTCGCAGTCAACCCCGGCACCATGATCTGCTACTTCGAGCCGCGCCCGCCCGCCGATTACCCCGGCCACGTCACCACGTTCCACCGCGTCATGCTTGGGTCGCTGTCGCTGCCGGGCGCGCCGCCAGTGCCGGTGTGCAGCAATCCCGACGGCCCGATCCTCGTGCATCCCGGCTCCGGGGGCGAAGCCAAATGCTGGCCGCGCGAAAACTTCATTCAACTCGCTCGCGATCTGAAGCGCAACGGCATCATCCTGACGATCATCCTCGGCGAAGCCGAACAAGAACGCTGGGGCCGCGCCCTCATGAAAGAACTCGGCGACGAGTTCCCCTTTTACCTGCACATCGGTTTGTATGAACTGATCGAAAAAATGTCCCGCGCCCGCATCTATCTCGGCAACGACTCCGGCGTGTCCCACCTGGCCGCCATGACCGGCGTGCCCACGATCACGCTCTTCGGCCCCAGCGACGACCGCCAATGGCGCCCCGTCGGCCCGCATGTCGAAGTGCTACGCGCTCCCCCACCACACGAGCGCGACCTCACGCGTCTCAGCGTCCCCGACGTCATGGCCGCCATCATGGCCGAACTGCGGCGCATCTAATTACAGTGGCACATTAATCATGTTGCCACGCGCGTCGTGCGCTTCGATATGCGCACCGTCGCCCGCCATCGTCGTATCGCTGGTGATGTTGATCTTCTTGCCGGTTTTCTCTTCCAGCTCAACCAGCGCCTTGCGCTTCTTGTTCAGCAGATAGTTCGCCACGCTCGGATAAACACGCACGTCCAGCCGGGCCACATCGTGCCGCGTGGCGCCCGCCGCCAGCCGCCGCATGATGTCCAGCGACGCACTCTCCGGCGTCTTGATCAGCCCCGCACCATGGCAGTGCGGACAATCGCCATAAATGCTGCGCTTCAAGCTCGGCCGCACGCGCTGCCGCGTCAGCTCGATCATGCAGAACTGGCTCATGCGCAGCACCTTCGTCTTCGCACGGTCGTTCTTCAATTCATCACGCAGCAACCGCTCGATCTCGCGCTTGTGCTTCTCATCGCGCATGTCGATGAAGTCGATCACGATCACGCCGCCAAGGTCGCGCAGCCGCAGCTGCCGCACCACTTCCTTCACGGCTTCCTTATTCATGTTGAACGCGGTCAGCTCCGCATCGCGCTGGGCGCGATACCGGCCGCTGTTCACGTCAATCGCCACCAGGGCTTCGGTCGAGTCGATCACCAGCGAGCCGCCGTTGGCCATCTCCACCCGGCGCGAGTTGATCTTCTCGATCTCCTTCTCGACGCCAAATTTCTGGAAGATCGGCATCGTACCCGTGTAGAGTTCCACGATGCCCGCCGACCGCGGATCCACGATCGACAGAAAATCGCGAACCCGGCTCGCCACCTGTTCGCTGTCCACCACAATGCGGTCAATCTCATCATTGAACACATCGCGAATGGTGCGAATGACCAGGTCGCTCTCTTCGTACAGTTCCACCGGGGCCCGGTGCGTGCGAATGCGATTGGCGATCACGCGCCACATGCGCACCAGGTACGCCAGATCGCCCTGCAGTTCCTTCTTGCTCGCCTCCATGCCTGCCGTGCGCACAATAAACCCGAGATTCTTCGGCGGTGCCAATTCCTGCAACCGCTTGCGCAACTCGCGCCGCTGCTGGTCGTCTTCAATCTTGCGGGATACGCCCAGCGCCGCCATGCCCGGCATCATCACCAGGTAGCGGCCCGGCGCACTGATATAGCTCGTCAGCGTCGGCCCCTTCGTGCCGATGCCTTCCTTGATCACCTGCACGATCACTTCCTGCCCACGCTTGAAGCACGCCTGGATCGGCGGCCGCGCACGGCGCGGCGTCTTCCGCCCCACCTTCTCGGCGGCGGCAGGATTCATGTGACCGTCATCACCATCAAATTCGTCTGGAAGTTCGTCAAATTCGCCTTCGCCATACGCGGACGAAAAATCGATCGCCTCCGAACCCGCATCGCCGTTGGTTTCGCCTGTTTGCTCACCCGGCGCGGCGTGCTCCACCACGGTGCCATCGGCGGCCGTGTGCTGCGCTGCGGCGGCGTCCGCGGCCGGCATCACCTGTTCCTCCGCGGCGCGGCGGGCATCTTCGCGCTGCTGCGCCTTCTGCTGCTTGGCGTGCTTCGGAAAATACTGCGGGTGCACATCGCTGATGTGCAGAAAACCGTTCTTGCCGATGCCAAAATCGATGAACGCCGCCTGGATCGACGGCTCCACGTTCGTCACGCGGCCCTTGTAAATATTGCCGATGTGCGACTCCGTGCTCGACCGCTCCAGGTACAGCTCTTCCAGCAGACCGCGACGCACCACGGCGATACGCACTTCCTCCCCCTCCACCACGTTGATGATCATCTCGCGGCCCGTCGGTTCGCGCCGCTTCGTCGGCTGCGGGGCCTCTTCCATCTCGATGTCTTCCGCAAAACTCGCCGGCGCGGCCAAACCGCTCGCATCGCCCGGCAACAGCGGCGCATCGGCCGGATCCATCGCCGCCGGCGGCAACGGCACCGTGTCCGGCTCCGGCATCTTGATCACCTGCGGACCACGCAGCCCCGGCCCGTCGTGCTTCACCGGCGCATGCGCCGGCGCTGCCGCAACAGGCGCCACGGGCGCCACCGGCGGAACATTCTTCAGCGGACGCACCTGCAGCGGCGCGTGTGGCTGCTGGCCATGACGGCCCTGCCCGCCGTGCCCACCATGGCCATGTTGCTGCGGATGTTGCGGATGACGCGGCTGGCCGTGCGGCTGCTGCTGGCGGCCATGCCCACCTTGCGGATGCCGCGGCTGCGGTTGATGCGCTGGCGGCAGCGGACGCTGCGGCGGAATTTCCGGCTGCGGCGTGGGCGCGGGCGTTTGACCCTGCGCTTCCTGCGCCGTCTGCGTTTCGGTCGGTGCGGGCGGAATGTACGGGCGAACCGTGCGGAACCCCGTGCTGCCCGGCTTAAACACGTGCCGCGTCTTGCCGGCACTGAAACTCATGCGATTCGGACCCAGCGGACGCAACCCCAACGGACGCAGCGGCACACCCCCCGCCCCCCCCACGCTCGGCGTCGGCGTCTGCGGCGCGGTTGTCGGCGGAGCATCGCTCGGCGCGGCCGGCGCTGCGCCGGTTGCCGGCGGATGAACGTTCGTCAATATCTCGTTGGGAGAAGTGACCGGCACATCTTCGGCCGGTGCTGGCGCGGCTTCGACCACAGCATCGCTGCTAGTCGTGCCTGCGGCATCCGTTGCCACCGCATCATCTGCCGGTGCCTCGGCGCCTTCGACGCCTTCGACTGTTTTGTCTTTAGCACCCCGCCCGCGACCGCCTCGGCCGCGACCACCGCGCCGGCCTCGTCCGCCGCGCGAACCGCGCCGGCGTTTCTTCTTCGGGCCATCGCCTTCGGGGGTTTCCCCGCCTCCCCCGCTGTTACTACCGTTGTCTTCTGTGAGCAATTGGAGCAAATTTTCCAGTGCCGCCGCACCAACGCCATTCTGGGCGTTGCGCAGAAATTGAGTAAGAATAAATCACCACCTGTTGGGCGAAGCTGCAGCCAGCGGCGAATTTCATCGGCCTGCGGCGCTGCTCGCCAGAGTCTTGCCCGGACATGCGACTGCCAAACGTTTTGCGTCGCGAGACAGCCGAGCGTGCTACCACGATAGCGGATACGGGACCGGAAAGCCAATTGGCGCCTTGCTGGTGGGTCTTTATGGCAGAAAAAGTGCGGTTTTGTTGGAAGATTGTCACGATTTTTCGCGAAATATGCGGTTTTTCAGGGGGTTTTGCCAAAGATTGTCAAGATTGTCAAGATTTTTACGGGGGGGGTGGGGGCATTTTTGACGTATTGCACAAGATAAACTGGCGGGAAAGATGAACTGAGGGGCCAAGTTTTGTAGTGAGGACTTCCAAGTCCTCATGTCTTGGACATCGATACGTGAAGGCTTGGAAGCCTTCACTACAATCGCACGATGTCGGCCCGCCTTAAGGGTCTCGTTCATGCCCACGGCCGGGTGCCGTGCTTCTGCTGCGCAGTTCGCGGCAGAAGCATGCGTGGCCAGGGCGTCAGGCCATGGAGAACGGGCGGTTGTGAAGGCATGCTGCTGACGGGCGATGAAGCGTTGCTGGCGATGGAGAAGTATCATGGCGACCGTTAGAGGAATGGTGTCCGGTTCCAAGTGAGTTGACGATGTCTAAAAGCAGAAGATTCGAAAATCCTGCTTGGAGTTGGCGAAGGACCAGTCCAGTGATTTTCCGGTTCTGGCTGGTGACGTTCATCTACATTGCCATCTGTATGTTTTCCGTATTCTTCCTCGCTTCCGTCATCGCACCGCGACATACGGGCATCGGGCCCGGCCACCAGATTGTCACGGAGAACGGCAAGTTGTACGCGCTGGCCCGAGGAATGGATCGCGACATTCGAACGCCCATTACCGAAGAACAACGTGTGTTGTACAACCGATACAAACTCGTTCAGCTTCTGCTGATGCTATCACTGGGCGTCATGTTCGTAGCGCATACCGTTCTGGTAACAATCGGCCTGGTTCGGTTCCATCGCCACAACGCAAGAACTTCTCCGCCAGTACTCACCCTCAGTGCCAACCATCGATTCCGCAGGCCGTGATTTACTCGCCCGATGGCATGATTCTGAAGCGCAGCTCCTGTGTGCAGTGGATGAAATGCCTGCTTCATTTCCGCTTAGCTGAGAACCGAGCGAACAGCCAGTATGCGGTGCCGGCAAGATAGAGGGAGAGGATGAATAGGGCGAAGAGAATGGGGAAGTTGTTGGGACCGCCGCCGATGAAGGCGAGGAAGTGCAGGCTGAAGAAGAGTGAAACCCAGATGGGCGCCGCGATGAACTCTGGCCATGAGAAGGTGAGCGTAGCATCCGTCAGCCCAGTCTGCCCAGTCAAGAAGATCAGGCCGTAGAAGATATATGGCACTAACAACACGAACGAAGCTATTTTCAGGATTTGTTTCATTGAAACCTGCCGGATGTCGTGTTTCTAACGGACGTGTACAGGATTGTCCATCATAACGAACCGCTCGGCGCTGGGTGGGCCTATCGCCTACGCGCACAAGACGACTTCGCATGCTTCTCCCGCGAACTGCGCGGGAGAAGCATGTCACACGACCGCACGCGGGCGGGGCTGCGCTGCTGACGCTTGAGGCGCGGGGGTTATTCCGCGCGGGCGTGGGGATGACAGTAGCAGCTCGCCACCGGCTTTACGTCTGCCCGGGACCATGCCTTCACAAATCGTTGTTGCGTGGCGTCGGCCGCCTGCTGCTGCGTCTGTGCTTCCAACGATTGGCGCAGGCCCAGCAGGGCCCAGCCGTTCTCCGGATACCGGGCCAGGTCTTCGCGATAGACCTTCTCGGCCTCTTTGGCGCGGTTGTCCGCCAAAAGCAGCGCTCCGAGCGCATGGCGCACCGGCTGCATCCATGCCGGCGGCTCGTCGTAATTCAGATTGTCTTCCAGGGCCACGCCCTCACGGAGCAATTTGAACGCCTCGTCGGACTTCCTCTCACGGAAGGCGATCTCGCCCTGCAGCATTTTGTGGGCGACGGCCATCACGTCGCTGGCCTTGTTCTGCATGACCATCCAGTTCTCCGGGATGGCCTTGGCGGCCATTTCGAAGGCGGCCAGTTCCTTGCGGGCCTCGGCGATGTTGCCCTTGGGCGGCAAAAGCCACGCCGCGGGCGTAGTGCAGCGAGGCCACGCTGAGATACCGCCAGTCTTCGGGCATGGACTCCTTCAGAATGTCATCCCACTTTCCGAAGCGGATCATGCAGTGGTACTTCACGGGCATGAAGCCATCGGCGATGAAGGCGAAATCCTTCAGGAAGTCGCGGGGGATGTCGCGCTGCAACTCGTTGCAGGCCTGCATGGAAGCGGCGTAGCGGCCCTCCATCATGGCGGCCCAGGCGAGGAAGTGCAGGTTATGCACGTAGTAGAGCGAATAGAAGTCTGGCTTCGGGGCCTTGGCGAAGTAGGCGCGGTCGGCCTGGATGGCTGCGACGTTGGCGTCGGAGGCATCACCCCAGCGGCCCACGCGCGCATAGATATGCGCCGGCATGTGCACGAGGTGCCCCGAGCCCGGCACGAGCGTCCGCAACCGATCCGCGGAGGGAAGCGCCTTTTCCGGCGTGGAGGATGCCTCCATGGTGTGGATGTAAAAATGGTTGGCGCCCGGATGGTTGTTGTCGAGTTGAATGACCCGCTCGAGAACGGCCTGGATCTCCAGCGCGCGGCCCTTGGGCTTGAAGTCCTTGGTCCAGAGGTCCCACGGCTGCCGGTTCATCATTGATTCCGCATACAGCGCGCCGATATCCGGATCGTTGCCGTGAGATTTCCACGCGGCGCGCATGGCATCCGCATAGGCTTCATCGAGATGTTTGCGGTTCTCGGGGATCGGCATTGCGTAGCGTTTGCTGACTGCGAGGATGAGTGATTTTTCAGCGGGGGTGGCGCCGTCAACCCGCCGGAGCGCTTGCTGGGCGGCTTCGTAGGCGAGTTTGGACTGCTGCTCGGTCATGGTGGGATTGTTGATATGCAGGCCATGGGCATAAGCGATGCCCCACCAGGCGATGCCGAGACGATCGTCGAGAGCCGCGGCGCGTTGGAAGGAGCGAATGGCTTCATCATGGTTGTAGCCATAGAGGAATTGCATGGCCTGGTTGAAATAGCGTTGGGCCTCGGGGTTGCTGGTGGAGACTTTGCGCTGATAGTTGCCGAAGCCGTCGTAGAGGCGCGGCGTGGCTAACGCGGACCCGGTATGCATGGGTGTTGTCCCGGGCGCGGCGCTGCGTGCCTCGTGGTGCGTGCAACCTGCTGCAACAAGCACAGCCAGGGAAAGAATCGTGGCGGCGGTTAGACGGTATTGCATGGCAAACCTCCAACAAAGAGAAACAGAACCCACGAATTGGATGGTAGCAACGGGCACGGACGGATGGAGTAGACTTGTAGTCTAGAAAGGCACTATTTGTCGGAGGTACCGCGCCGGAACGCGTCGATCTGCGATCGACGGCTCAACGTGAGCTCTCCGCAGGATGCGCTGAAGCAAAAAACAGGGGGTGGCGTGAAAAACTTGGCAATCTTGGCATTCTTTGACCAAGTGCTTTTAAAACAAGCACTTACAAGCGTTCTTCAAGCGATATTCTTTGGCAATCTTGGCAATCTTTCCCCCCGCCCGGCCTCCGGCCGAGAAGCCAGTAGCCAGTAGACGGAAGGCGCTTAGTCGAGCTTGATGTCGACGTCCTTCATGGCGGGGCCGGACTTCTTGGTTGGGGTGGCGGGGGCGTTGGTGGCCTTCGGTGGTTCGACGAAGGATGAGGTCTTGGCCTTCTCCGTCACCACGACCGGGGTGGAGAGGGCGGATTTGCCAACGTACACAATGCCGCCGAGCACGAGCAACGCGATCGCGATTTCGATGGGATATGCGGAACGGTCCATGAGTCACCTCGGATTCATCATAAGGAAGGATGAAGGGAGAAGCTAGAAGCCAGAAGGCCTGCGTTACGGGAGTGGGCCGAGGGGTTCGACTTTGGTGCGGGCGTCCATGGCGGCGTTGGCGAGGGCATCGGCGCGGGAGTTGCCTTCGCGGTAGACGTGATGCACCGAGACGTCGCCGATCTTGTCCATGAGAGCGATGGCCTGGGCGTACAGCGGTTTGAGGTCGGGGGACTTCACCTTGTACTGGCCGTTGATCTGGCGGACGACGAGTTCAGAATCGGCACGGACGGTGAGCTTGGTGGCGCCGAGTTTGAGGGCGGCAGAGAGGCCGCGGACGAGGGCGGTGTACTCGGCGACGTTGTTGGTGCAATTGCCGAGGAACTCGCCGAGCTCGTAGACGCGTTTGCCGTTAAGGTCGTTGATGGTGACACCGATGCCGGCGGGACCAGGGTTGCCGCGCGAGCCGCCGTCGAACTGGAGGACGAGATGGCGCACGCTTGGGGTGGAGGGAGGCGTATTCGATTCGAAGAGACCCATCAGGCACCGGCGAATGACGAATGACTCAAGATAAATGACGAATGGGGAAATGGCGGGAGCCGTTGCGCAATGCATACGGTTCGGTCCCCGTCACGTAGTGACGGGGCTTTGCCGCCGGCGACTTTTAGGTCGCGGCGGGACTCATCTCGGGGAGATAGAGGATGCGGTTGCAGGAGTTGCAGCGGCGGATTTCGTCGCGGCCGCGGAGGGCGTTGAGGTGTTCGACGCCGAGGCCCATGTAGCAGGAGCCGCAGGAGATTTCGTCGAGGTCGCTTTCATCAAAGTGCAGCGCGGCCATAGCATCGCCGGGGTACTTCTCGGAGATGCGGTCGTACTGGCGGAGGGCATCTTTCGGGACAAGGGCGGCGGCTTCATTGCGGCGGGCGGTGATGGCATCGATCTGGGACTGCAGTTCGCCCACTTTGCCGGCGAGTTCGGATTTGATCTTCTCGAGGGCTTTTTCTTCGACGGCGAGTTGGTCTTTGACACCGGCGACGGTTTTGGAGAGCGTTTCGGCCTGCTGCATGATCTCGAGGAGGGCGGTTTCCTGCTTGGCGAGTTCGGCCTTGTCGGCGGAGATTTGGACGAGGATGGCGGAGTATTCCTTGTTGGTCTTGGTCGTGTTCAGGCTGGCGCGCATTTTCTCGATGTGTTCTTGCTTGGATCTGGTTTCAAGTTCGCGGGTGGAGATGTCGGCTTGGAGCTTTTTGAGGTTGGTGTCGTGGGTGGCGAGGTCTTTATTGAGGGCGGCGATCTTGGCTTCCTGGCGTTTCTGGTCACGTTGGACGCCGGCGAGACCGGTACGGAGTTGATGAAGATCGCGGTCGATCTGGAACAATGCGAGGAGGGAGGGAAGAGTGGCCATGGCAGGCATGCGGAATAGTCCTCTGAACTTGGAAAAACGTAGTGTAGCAGGGAGGGGGATGTGCTGCCAGCGTGAGGGTTTGAAAAACATGTGGTGGCGTGGTTGTGAAAATCGAAGGGTGGCCGGGGGCGGATTTCGTACGCGGTGCGGAGGGGTTAGTATATACTGATATTGATGTAACAAAGCGCGGACGGACGCTGTGGCAGCGGCGGCGTCGGCGGGTAGCATAGGCGTGGCGGCGATCGCCCTAGACGCGGAGGACACATGGCTGGAACCAATGGTCGTGGTGGCAGGTACGCACTGGCGGCAACGGCGGTGGCGCTGAGCTGCAGTTTGTTTGCGGGTCTCGCAGCTGGGCAGAACAAGCCGGCGCCCAAGCCCAAGACGCCGCCCGCACCGAAGTATGCGACCGATGCCGACGTGGTCGCATCGATGAAAAAGGGGATTGACTACCTGCTGAGCGCGAAGAACGCGCAGGGGAACTGGGAAACGGGGCGGAGTTGGCCAAAGAGCGGTCAGAAGGCCGGCGAGACGTCGCTGGTGCTGTATGCCCTGATGCATGCGGCGCATTCGCTGCAGGACGATCTGGTGTATCAGCAGAAGTTGAGCTGGCGTAACAAGGAAACGGTGGGTCCGGCGGTGGATTGGCTGATTCAGCAAACGCCGGAGGAGACGTACACGGCGGGGATGATGGCGAGCGCGTTGACGCTGCTGCCAAAGCGGAAGGATGAGAAGCCGGGCGAGGGCGTGCGGGGTGCATTGGAGCGTTGCCGGGATTACCTGATGGTGGGGATGGGCGGGGACGGCGGGTACACGTACAGCGCGCCGGGAGGCGGCGATGGGGCGAGGTTCCAGGAGTTGTGGGACAAGTATGTGGAGGCGCTGATTGCGGCATCGCGTCCGGGCGGGAACGCCAAGGACGAAGCGGAAGAGGTGAAGAAGAAGCGGGAAGACCTGGACAAGGCCGTGCGGAGCCTGCGGAACAGTTTTGGCGGGGCGGATATGGCGATGCAGAGCGTGCTGGCCAACCTGCGGGCGAAGCAGACCGCGGCCGAAGCGGCCAAGAACGCCGGCGAAGCGAACCGGGCGCGGGCGGAGATCGTGGAGCTCAACAAGTATTGGCAGAACGCGCCGAAGACGGGCGGGCGGAATCTGGCGGAGGAGTTGAAGAAGGCGCGGGAGGAGTTGGCACGGGTGAGTGCGCAGCGTGTGGGGGTCGCTTTCTATGAGCGCGAAGTGAAGGACAAAGACGGCAAGACGGTCATGCGCGGCAACGACAAGGTCATGGAGAAAGTGCCGAAGACACAGGCAGATATTGACAGAGAAATCCAGCAGGCGCGGGCGAAATTGCAGTCGGCGGAGATCCAGGCGAAGAACGATTTTTCACCGATCGGCGATCTGTCGAATGCACAGTATGGCGCGCTGGGCGCCTGGGCGCTGGCCGACTGGGGCATGGAAATCCGGACCGATTATTGGGAAGTGACGGATCGCTTCTGGCGTCTGCTGCAGAAGCAGGATGGTGCGTGGACATATGCATCCACGCCCGGCCCGAGCGGGAACACCACGCACACGATGGGTGTGGCGGGCATTGCGACGCTGTTCGTGACGACGGAATTCACGGACGACAAACCGCCGACGCTGACGCCGCGGACCGACCCGAATATCGAGCGCGGTCTCGCTTGGTTGGACAAGGACTTCAGCGCCAAGGGACGCGGACATTTCTACTACTACATGTATGGCGTAGAACGCGTGGGGTTGTCGACGGGGCTGAAGTTCTTTGGCACAACCGATTGGTACCGTGACGGCTCGACGGCAATCATCAAGCAGCAGAAGCCTGACGGCAGCTGGGATGGCGAGTACAACCAGAACGTTTCGACGAGCTATGCGTTGTTGTTCTTGTCGCGTGGGCGCAACCCGATTGTGTTTAACAAGCTGCAGTATGAAGGGCCGTGGAATGCGCGGCCGCGCGATAATGCGTACATCACCCGCTGGATGGCCAAGGAGTATGAGAAGCCCATCAACTGGCAGATCGTGAATCTAAAGGTCGATGCGGAGCAGTGGCTGGATGCGCCGATTCTGTTGATCACCGGGAGTGTGGATCCGAAGTTTGGCCCGGAGGATATCGCGAAGCTGCGGACGTTTATCAATGCCGGCGGGTTGATTTTCTCCACGGCGGATGGCGGCGCGGCGGCGTTTACCCAGGCCATGCAGCGCTATGCCACCGAAGTGGTGGACCGCAAATACGAGATGCGTCCGCTCCCGAACAACCATGTGCTGTTCAGCAACGAACTCGTCGGCAGCGATATCAAGGCGCCGCCGCAGATGCTGGGTATGAGCAACGGGCTGCGGGAAATCTGGGTGCACTCCACGGTGGACATGGGCGCCAGCTGGCAGGCCCGGCGGTATTCGCAGAAAGACCACTTCCTGATTCCCGCGGCGTTGTTCTTCTATGCGACGGGCAAGGGCTCGTTGCGCGGCAAGTTGGCACCGCTAGCGGTTGATCTGACGACCGCACCCGAGCCCGTGCGGACGATCGGCGTGGCTCGTGTGGATCACCAGGGCAATGCCGATCCGGAACCGGGCGCCTGGGCGCGTTTTGCCAAGCTGGCCGAGGCGGAATTCAAAACCAAGATGCCGCTGAGCACCGTGAAGTTCACGGAGCTTGACGCGAAGAAGACGCCGGTGGCGCACATCACGGGCACGACGGGCTTCACGGCCAATGAAGCGGAGATCGCCGCAGCGCAGAAGTTCATCAAAGACGGCGGCATGTTCTTCATTGATGCGGCGGGCGGGTCGGGGCAGTTCGGAAGTTCCGCGCTGAGCTTCATCCGCAGCGTATACCCCAGCAACGCGCTCGAGCCCCTGCCCGAGGATCACCCGATCATCAACGGCAAGATGCCGGACGGCGTCGATTGCAGCGTGGTGCGGTGGCGCAACTTTGCGCGATTGAAGGTGCGCGGCGTTAACACGGCACAGTTTGAAGGCGTGAAGGACGGCAATCGCTGGACGGTGATATACTCCGCCCACGACGTGACCAGCGGCCTGCTCGGAACGAACACGTGGGGCATTGTCGGCTACAACGCGGACTGGGCGGAAAACCTCGCCCGCAACGTGGTGCTCTTCGCGCACCTCCAGAACAATCCGCCGGCGGCGAGCCAACCGGCTGCGACCACTGCGCCGGCAACGCAAGCCAAGACCGCAGCCAAATAGGCGCAATGAACCTCGTGTGACAGCCTGGAAGAAGTGAGGGCGTGATGAAGACAGCGCGATGGACAGCGTGGACGCTGGCATTTTCGATGGCAGCGCTTGCCCACGGGCAGGCCACGCAACCCCAGGGCACGGCGGCGGAGAAAGCTGCTCGCGACGGCGTGACGTATCTGATTAAACACGCCAGCGAAGGCAACGACGAGGAAAAGGTGCTGGCGGCGTATGCGCTGGCAAAGGCGGCGGGGATCGTGGATGTGCCGGAGTTGATGCCGACCAGCCGTGCGCTGACGAAAGATGTGGCCGCCGTCGCGCCGCAGACGGCGCGGATGGCGGCGTGGCAGACATTGGTATTACGGAGCTCAGGCCAGCGTAATAACTTTAAGCAGAGGCTTACGGACAACGCCGCGATCCTGCAGAAACTGGCGCGTGATGATGGCGGCATCGCAGCAGCACCGAGTGCGGAGCGATCAGATCTCGCATCGACAGCCCTTACCGCGATTGCTGTCAACCCCATGCGCTCGCAGCTAGAGACAGCAGACAGAATCTGGACAGGTATCGAGGGGTATGCGCGGAAGGCGGACGGGGAAGTGTTCGCGGCTGTTCTGCAGCAGATCGCGCAAGATGCACTGGCCGATCGCGGCATCGCACTCCGGCACAATAGGCCGCAGCCGCTGGCACTCGAACGTTTGCTGAGCCCCGAGCAGAAGGACCTCGCGCTGTGGTGGGTGCTGTCGCAATACGTGCGGCAGACCGGTCGCCACGCAATGGGCGAAACAACCTGGCGCCAGGCGACCGATGAACGCCTAGCGCGCACGCAGAACGCCGATGGCAGTTGGCCCGCGGAGGGCCTCGACAAGGCCCTCGCTCCGCAGTCGAAGCTGGCTGCCACGGCGTTTGCCGTGATCATGCTGGCGGAGAACCAGTCGCGCGTGGGCGTGGCGAAGTTTGTGACCAGTGCGGAGCGCGACGCCGGTGCGGTGCAAGGTCGCGATGCCGACTTCCTCGCTCAATGGCTCGGAAAGTTTGCCGGCAACTACCCGATGGACTGGTGGCTGCTCGATGCCGAGTCGCCGGCCATGCTGTGGCAGAGCGCGCGGGTCGCATTCATCGCGGCCGATGACAACACCACGTTCAGTGCGGCGGACATCGCAGCGCTCAAGGCCTTTGTGCGGGATGGCGGGTTGGTTGTTTCGTCAGAAGCGGAAGGCAGCAGGAAAATCGGGGCGACGATCGAGCGCATCATGCGGCAGGTCGTTGATAACAAATACGAACCCCGGCCCCTGCCGCAGAAGCAAACCATCATCAGCGGCGAGGGCGGGCTGGAGGCAATCAAAACGCCGCCGCCGATCGTGAGCGTTTCAAACGGCGTGCGCGAGCTGTGGGTGCACACGTCCGCCGACTTGGCGACACCGCTGGTGAAGCACCAGGCGTATAAGAGCGATCAGCTCATGCTGTTGGCGAATGCGTGGTGGTACAGCGTCGGCTCGACCTTGCCGGGCACGCGGCGCAGCGTGCTCAACATCGCGCCGGCCAACGGCGCGGACTTCGTGCTGGCACGGTTGGCCTATGCCGGCAATGCGGACCCGGAGCCGATAGCGTTTCGGCGTTTCGCGGCCAAGTTGCAGAGCGAGCAAGTCCTGCGGCTGGGCCTAGCCGATGTGAAGATTGCCGATCTGCAGGTGAAGAAGACGCCGGTTGCGCACCTGACGGGAACGGCAAGCTTCGCGCTGAACGAAGCCGAGCGGGCGGCGCTGCGAGCGTTTGTAGTCGATGGCGGCACGCTGCTGGTCGATGCCGCGGGCGGGTCGAAGGCGTTCGCGGAGAGTGTCACAGCGCTTTGCGGCGAACTTTTCAAAGACTTGCCGCTGGAGGCGATACCGATCAACGAGGCGATCTTCTCCGGCAAGATTGAAGGGACGCAGCGGATCGAATCCGTCGATTACCGCAAATACGCCGTAGCCCAAGGCAAGAAGCGCTACGCCGCACCGGCGCTTAAGGGGATTCGCCTCAACGGCCGCTGGGCGGTGATCTTCTCAGAGGATGACTTAGTGTCCGGCCTGCTGGACGTGCAGGCATGGGGCATCGTGGGTTTAACGCCCGAATCGAGCCAGCAACTGATGCGAAACCTGCTGCTCTACGCCCGGGAGCATGCCCCCAAGGCCGACAAATGAGCCCCCGTTTCGCTTGTGACCACGCCGTGCGCGGCGTACACTTGTTTGTCTATGAGTGAACAAGGTTCCCAACCCAATGTAACGCCCGCACCGCAACAGCCGGCAGCGGACCCGAACAGTCTCGTTTCACAGATTCGCCCGCTGGGCCAACCCGGGCAACAACGCCGGCGCCGCCGTGGCGGCCGCGGGCGGGGTCAGGGTGGCGACCGTCAGCACGTGCAGCCGCAGCAGGTGCCACAGGCTGATGCCGCGCCTGATTTTGAAGACGCCCCCGAACCGGCCCCGCAGGACATGCCGCCGGTGCACCACGACAAGATCGAACTGCCCGAAGCGTTCGCCAAGTTGGGGCTTGAGCCGTCGATTCTCTATGCGCTCGCCGAGATCCATTTCAAGACGCCGTCAGAGATCCAGGAAAAATTGATCCCGGTGGCGCTCGAAGGCCGCGACGTATTGGGCCAGGCGCGCACCGGCACGGGCAAGACCGCAGCGTTCGGCTTGCCGATCCTGCAGAAGATTGACCCGACGCAAGCGTTTCAGGCGCTGGTGCTCGTGCCCACACGCGAGTTGGCCGTGCAGGTGGAGGCCGAGATCGCGCGCTTTGCCAAGCACAAGCCGATCCGCACGCTGGTCGTCTATGGCGGCCAGAAGATTCATGGCCAGATCAAGATGCTCGGCCGCAATCCGCACGTCATCGTCGGCACGCCGGGCCGCATCATGGACCTGCAAGAACGCGGCATGCTGCCGCTCGACCGCAACCGCTTTATCGTGTGCGACGAAGTCGATCGCATGTTCGATATCGGTTTCCGTGATGACATCCGCAAAATTCTCAGCATGTGCACGGCCCCCCACCAGACGATCTTCGTCTCGGCCACGATCAACGACGACATCGAACGCATGGTCAGCAAACACATGCACGACCCGGTGCGCGTGTTCACCGCCAAGAAGGACGAACAGCTCACGCTGCCCGAGGCCAAGCAGTATTACGTTGGCGTCAACCCGTGGGACAAGCAACGCGCGATCAAGATGCTGATCCGGCAAGAGAAGCCGACGCTGGCGATCATCTTCTGCCGCACCAAGCGCAGCGTCGATAAGGTGGCTGCCGGCCTTGAGCACGACGGCATTGCGGCGTCGCCCATTCACGGCGACCTCATGCAGAACAAGCGCGAGCGCGTGATGCGCGGCTTCCGCACGGGCAAGATTCACGTGCTTGTCGCAACCGACCTCGCTTCGCGCGGCATCGATGTGCACGAAGTGTCGCACGTGATTAATTACGACATTCCCGAAGACCCCGAAGTGTACGTGCACCGCGTTGGCCGCACCGCCCGCATGGGCGCAACGGGCCGCGCCTTCACGTTCGTGTCGCACGGTCAGGGCCAGTTGCAGACGAACATCGAAAACCTGATCAACCACCTGATGGAAGAATACCGCATTGACGGTTTTGTGCCGTCGCCCGAACCCTCGATGCGCAAGGGTGGTCACGCATCGCACCACACACCGCCGGGCAGTCAGCCCAGCTACGACGACAACCAGGCCCCCGCGCCGGCCCCCGGCACCACGCCCGTGCCCGCCCCGCAAGAGGCCGACCCGAACGAAGGCTTCATGCCGGACGGTTTCGGCCACGTGAAGTTGGACGCCCCGACGCGGCCGGTTACCGGTCGTTATTACACGAAGCGCCGGCGTTAATTTCGCCCATTTTTACACGCTAAGTTGAACCCGCGTCGCCAATTCGCCATCGCGCGAATTGTCCGACTTTTTCGTCGTATTTTCTATTGCTTTGGCTCAGCCGTGGTGTAGATTGTGACCAAGGCATGAGCATCAGGATCCGCCGTGGGGCGACATGCGCGTGCGGGACCAACAACGGGACAGTTTAGCCATGAAGCGCTCACGCCCTCTTGCCCGAGCCATTCTCGAAACCCTCGAACCGCGTCTGCTTTTGTCGGTGCAGACGTCAACGCAATTCCTATCGCCCACCAGTCAAGTCGGTCAACCAACCGTCTCATCCAACGCGACGCTACCGGAGATTAGTTGTGGGGTTCGGGCTACTCCTCAAACTTTTGCTTACGGCGACGGTACAACTCTCTCGGTAACCGCCTCTGCGCCTGTTTTCGGTGAGCGCATTGACGTTTACAGAGAGAGCACGGCGGGTCCACAGTTCATTGAGGCGGTCTATCCGACACTGTACAACCCCTCTCCCTCCCTCTTGGTCACGGGGCTAGCGGCAGGACAGCATACGTACTATGCGACTTATGTCGGCAGCAATTTCTCTCCCGTCGCTGGTGAGTCCACAACGGTAACGGTGACCCCCCGTACACCGCAAGTGACAGTAGCGAACGACGACCAATGGTTGACCGCGAAGATCGCGCGTGATGACGGATACAATATTTCGGGGTCAGTTGGCGGCAACGTTGATTTTTATATCAATGACATACTTTGGGGCACGGCTGCCGTCGATGCGAGCACCGCCATCGCTAAGGTGGTGTCTCCTAAGCTTCCGTGGGGTTACTACAATCTGCGCGCCGTGTATAGTGGCGACGCATCGATAACCGCCGCGGAAGTAACTGGGTTATATTACCAGTCCTCTCCAGATCCGATTCCGTACAGCGGAGCGAGTCTTGTCCTGGATAAGAGTGTTTACGGCACGAATGACGAAATTCACGGCCGGGTGCAATTCTATACGGAGTCGCCCCTGCCATACGAACCGAACAACAGGTTACTGGTGCGTATTGATGGCGTTGCGAAGGCCACCGCACTACCAGTCAATGGCGGCGTAACCTTGGTCTTTAATGCGGCGGATTATACGCATGGGGCGCATGAGATCACTGTTACAGCAAACAGCGGCCACCAGTTGTCGGCGAAGTTTTACATCGGATCACACATCGTAGATGTACTGGCATATCGATATATCTATGGTCTGGATTCAAACATTCAAAAGCAGATTGCGCAAGCGAATGAAGTATTCAAGAATAGCCGAATTGACGCGTGTATCAGGCTCGTTAAGACCGTTGTACTGGGGGAGCCGTACCCATTGGACACCCAACGGTTGGACTACGGGGCCCATCTAAATTATCTGGCCACTGATCCCTCTGTGGCGCAGCAACGACAGGCCTGCGGCGCGGATTTGGTTGTATTCTTCAAGTGGGGCGGACAGGAAATCGGCGGCAATGTTATTCTAAATGGTTTGGCTAGGCCCTTGCTAACTCTGAATGGCGACTCCAATGCGGTTTACACGGTCGTGAACGCCGGGCTGGACTATACGCTTGCGCACGAGATTGGACACAATTTTGGACTTGGTCACGCTGTTACTGACCCAGGCGGAGAGGGATTAACGCCCTATGCCCATGGTTATCGTCTCTCGATATACAACAACACATATCGCGATGTTATGGCCTATGAACCCGGTGACTTACTTCCATATTACGCCAGTCCTGATGTAATCCAAGACGGCTACTCCCTTGGCAATGCCAATACAGCGGATGCCACACGCCTCGTTCGTGAGATGCTACCCATAGTTGCGGCATACCGGTCACTGGCCCAGCCATTCAATGGACACATTGATATTGCCAATGCCACTGAAGTCAAAGGCTGGGCTTGGGACGCCAGCGCTTTGGGCAACACGGTGCAGGTGCGGATTGATATCAATGGCACGCCGTGGCAGACCGTCGCCGCGACGCAGCAGAGGTCAGACCTCGGGTGGTTCACTAACAACGAAGGCCGGGGCTTTCGCGCACTTCTGCCCGCGCTGCCCGCCGGCAATAACGTGATCAGCGTACATGTCCTCGACCCGCAGGACGGTCATGCGAAGAAGATCGGCGAGAAGATCGTTTATATCGCCAACGCGGTTGAAAGCGCGCTGTTCAATGAAGCGTACTACCTGCAGAACAATGCTGATGTGGCGAATGCCGTGCTGGCGGGCGCCTTCGTTGATGGTCGCGAACACTTTTTCAAGCACGGCATGTGGGAGCGGCGCTCGCCATCAGCGCTGTTCAATGATAGCTGCTACCTGGATCACAACGCGGACATTGAGTCTCTGGTTCAATCGGGCATGCTCCAATCGCCGTTTTGGCACTTCGCGCATTACGGCATTCGTGAGGGGCGGGTCGCCAGTGCCTTTTACAATGAACAGTTTTATCTCAACCGCAATCATGATGTTGCCGTCGCGGTCTATTACGGCGCATTCGGTTCTGGCATGGAGCATTTCCTGCTGCACGGCCAATATGAAGCCCGCTCGGGCTCACCAGTATTTGACGCCGCCTCCTATAAGGTGACGTATATGGCCGGCGCGACCGATGCACTGGCCATCTCGCCATCGCTACATTTCGGTATCTACGGCAACTTCAACTATGCCGAACCGTTGAACTTGTTCGACGAACAAACCTACCTGCACCACAACGCGGATATCTTCGCCTGCGTCATCGCCGGCCTGTACACCACCGGCTACCAGCACTTCATCACCTACGGTTGGCGCGAAGGTCGCACCTTCTCCACGACATTCGACAACGCCGCGTATCTGGCGGCCAACGCCGATGTCGCCTATGCCGTTGCCGTTGGCGTCTTCAAGAGCGGGACCGAGCACTACCTGCTCTATGGCCAGTTTGAGAACCGCCTGCTGGCGTAGGCTGTCAGCCCCGCGGGTTCCGATAGCGCTCGCGCAGCGCCTTCACCTCGTCGTGGCCCCGGCGCACATTCTCATATTGTTTCCGGACGATCGGCTCCGCCCCGCTCCCCTCAAGGCCCGTCAGGGCTTCCTCGTATTCGTCCTTAATCGCATCCTCGCCGCGCTCCGCTTCGTTGAGCACCGAGAACGCATCGTTGCCCGTGAGCGCCTGCTTGGCGTCGATCCACCAGCGATGCATCGTCGCCGACACCGAGCCCGCATCGGTCGGGTCAGACCCCAACTCACGCACCAGCTCGCGCAGTTCGTCGGCGTTGCGCTCGCGTACCTCCGCCATCTGCGTGAAAAACTGCTGCAGCGCCGGATCGTTGGTGTTTTCCGCAGCCTCGGCCCAGCCGCGATGCGAGTCAATATTGATGCTCACAAGGTCATTCAGACGGTCAATTACTTCATCCTGGTCAGCCATTTTGGTTCTCCTTCTCAAGAAACCAGCAATGCTGCGGTCAGAAGCAAAAGATAAGCCCAGCCGCAGAACATTGCGGCGGCCCACCAGCAGCGCCGAGCGCGTGGTTTGCCCGCACGGCTGAGCAGCGATCGGCGCGCGGTTGAAATCGCGTGCAGTATCACCACCAGCCCGCGCGTGCCTTACGGCTGCCAGGCGCGGATGAACCTTCGGCGCAGCGTCACAATCTCCGCGCAGAAAGGCAGAGGCCAAAAACGTAAACTCGTGCAACTACTTGGGATTCACGCCCGGCAGCGAAAGCGTGTCCGGCTGCGTCGCCGGCGCCGCGGTCGAACCTTCCGGCCGGGCCGAGGCAGCGAGATCCGACGGCGCCAGAATCGGTTCAGGCGCGGGCTGCAGGTAGAACTGGGCGGTAACCAGTTTTTCTTGCGTCATCGTACGCAGCATATCAACAATGCGCTGATACGAAGCGCCGATGAACACCTGCCGCGGATCGTATTCCGGGCTCTTCGGATCGGGCGTATAGCCAAGACGCGACACCACCGCCACCAGGTGGGCCGTCGACTTCATGCTCACCGTCTGGTCGCCCAGCGTGCCGCGCCAATACAGCGTCGTGTTCTCGTTCTTCTCCGGCTTCTTCACCTCGGCTGCCGCCGCCAGCATCGTGCCCCCGTCATCCGTGCGCGCCGCCGCTTCCGCCACGTTCACCGTCAGCAGGTTGTCCTTGGAAACATACAGCGTGCCCGCCGGCAGCATCACGCCGCGCCCAATCAACGCAATCCGCGGAGCGCCCGTCTGCGAGGCATAAATCAGCGGCGGGGCATCGCACGGCACGATATCCAGCATAAACTTGCGGCTCACGTTCAGCGTCGTCACCGACGGCGAGCCGATCGTCACCAGCCCGTTGTACGCCGCGAGGCGGACGTTCAAATCGCTCGACTTGAGCAACTCCGACAGCACCGTGCTCGCCCGCAGTGTCTCGCCCTGCATGGCCACCTGCGTAATCGCATCGATCGCCTGCAGCTGCATGCCCAGCTTCGGGTTCGTGGCAAAATCCTGCAGCACAATGAAGCCCTGCACGTCTGAAAGCGCCGCCCCCGCGCGCGCCGCCCAGAACCGCGCCGTCAGGTTCGGCGACGTGTAGTGCGATTCCAGGTGCGATTGGATAATCGTGCGCCCCAGCCCCTGCAACGCCAGTGAAATATTCCGGTGCGGCGCATCCTGCTCATACAACGCGCGAATAAGCTCGCTCGCCTTCGTCTGCGTAAAGCCCGGCACATCCTGGGCCAGGTACATGTGCCGCACCAGATCGACAAACACCTGCGGATCACCATTGTATTCCGGCGGAATCCGCACAGTCACCACGTTGTCGTTCTCCGCCGCGGCAAACTTCAGCCGGCCGTTGGGCCAGCGGGCGTTGATGGCGCGCTCGATGCCGGTCGTCACCCGGAACGACGGCGTGTACGCCAGGAACCGCGCATCGCGGCTCTCCATCACCACGCCCCCGCCGATAATCCGTGCGCTCCGCAGGTTCGGCCGCTTGCTATTCTCCGGGGTCACGACAAACACCGGCCCGCGGCCCTTGGCGATCGTGCGCGTCGACACATCCACCATCGAATCCGCCGTCAGGCCGATGACCTTCATGTCGCTCGTCCACAGCAAACCATGCTCGAGCGATGTCGTCTGCGTGTTCGGAATCGCCGAGATAAAGAGGTCAAACGTGCTGCCCCGGCGTGCCAGCGGCGGGATCTGCCCGCGAACCTCAACCGCCGCAATGCGGCGCGAGGACAAAATGTCTTCCGGCCGCAGGTGCTGCGTCCCGCCTGTGAAACTGCCCGCCCCCGCCGTGTACAACTGCTCCGTCAGCAGCGTGCGAACCGTTGGCGGCATTTCCGGCGAGCCCGTGTTGGGCAACTCGGCCACCACGCCATACCCCTCCACCGGCAGCGGCGCATTCTCCGCCAGCACGGCAAACTCGGCGATGGTCCCGCGCAGGGCCGGATGCAGCGTCGGCGCCACCAAGTCGCGCGACTCCACCGCGGCCGAGCCCGACCGGGCCTTCGCCCCGTCGCTGCACGCGCTCAGACCCATGGCCGCCAGCGAAACCGCCGTGGCCAGCAAAACTGCATGCCGAAAACGCATTGCCATAAAAACCTCCACGCCGCTGCTAAATCTGCCACCACACCTGCCAGTGAGGGCTGATAGTTTACCACAGCCCGGGCTTGTTATTGAAACAAATCCTGCTGGTCCGGGTCTTTATTTTCGCCGGCCTTTAGCACATCCGTGGCCTCATCCACCAGCTGGCGAACATCCTGGAACTCGCGATACACCGACGCGAAACGCACATACGCGATCGGGTCGAGCTTGCGCAGATATTTCATCACGCATTCCCCGATCACGCCCGACGGCACTTCGTTGTCGTTGGTCTTGGCGATCTCCTCTTCGACCGCATCGACCAGCCGCGAGATGTTCTCCGACGATACCGGCCGCTTGTAGCACGCCTTCAGCACGCCGTTCATCAGGCGGTTGCGGTCATAAGGCACCCGCGTGTTGTCCTTCTTGATGACCATCAGGCGAATCGTGTCTTCGGGCCGTTCATACGTGGTAAAACGCCGCTTGCAGTGCTCGCACACGCGCCGGCGTCGAATGCCGACACCGTCTTCCACGGGTCGAGAATCAATGACCCGGTCCTTATCGAGAGAATGACAGAACGGACAACGCATGAGCCCTGAGATAAGCAGACGAATGTGCGTAAGGTAGATGCCGGCGCGCGCTGCGTCAATGTTTCTAAAGTCGGCAGCCCGACTGCCCGCGACGTATCAAGTGGCAGTCGCCGGCTGGCCGATAACGACCAGGGCGCCACCACCGGCGCCCGCCCGGCAGCCCATCGCTCCAGTGCTAACACGCGCGTTCAGCACAAGTTATATCGTCGAGGTCCGCGCCACCGCCCGATCCCCCAAGAATTGTGCCCAGCCCGCACGCATTGGACCGCATTTTGCATCTGCCTTTCCGGAACGCCCGATGGTTGCGCACCAATGAGGCATATATCGCGTATGACTAGAGAGGACCCCTCCCCTATCGCTTTCAACAAAATTGCCGACAGGCTTAAGGAAATTGAAACGTAAAGGCGATAGGTAGAAATAGGTGTGATGCGCGATTTCGCCTCGGCGCCTTTCGGGTGCTACAATCTCGTGCACTAACACGGGCGGACATCCGCCAGGAGACTAACATGGCAACAGTTGCCGAAGTGAACCAGGAGCTGACCACAAGACCCGCTGGCTTGGCCAATGACTCGCTGCTGAAACGCCGCGTCATTGAGCACATCGCCGCCACCCTCAAGAAAGACCAGCAGTGCCGCGTGTCGCAGATCACCAAAAGCCACTTTCGCGTGAATGTCTACACGCACTTCATGACCAAGGACATGGCCCTGCCGACGTGGCGTATCACCAGCAGCCGCTTCCTCCACGTGGAAGAACGTGAAGGCGAACTGGTGGTGACCGACCAGACGCGGAACAACTAACCCCTCCGCGACTGATCCAAACCAAAAACCAAGACGCCTCACGAATCGTGAGGCGTCTTTCTTTTTGCCCTACGCGATCAGTGTATCCGCCACCCCTGCTCGCTCCGCAGCGTCAGCATGATCACCTGCGGCGGACAGAACAGCCGCACGCGCACCCCCGCCGACCCGATCCCGCGGTTCACCAGCAGCCACGTGCCGTTCAGCTTGTGCACCCCCGTGCACATCGTCGCCGGCAGCACGTCCTGCCCCATCAGCGGCCGCCCGTCGGGCCAGCAGATCTGCCCTCCGTGCGTGTGGCCCGCGAGGCAGATATCCGCCCCCGCCGCAATCGCCTGGTGCACCAGGTCCGGGTAGTGCAGCAGAAACAACTTAAAATCCTGCGGCCGCACTTCGCGCAGCGCCTGCGGTATGTCCGTATCAATCCGCCGATGCTGATGCACCCCCACCAGCGCCAACCGATGTGCCGGCGTCGTCGTGATCGTGTCCGTCGCAATCGGCAACTGCTGCGGCGTCGCCGGCAACTCGACCGTAAACTCGCCGTGCCCCTTCTTCCGGCTGACAAACACCGTCTGGTTCTGCAGCATGATCCGCGGCCCGCCCCGCGCATCCGTCGTCATCGCCAGCGCCGGCCCTAGCTTCAGCGAATCATGATTACCCAAGATAAAGTACGTCCCCAGCGGCGGCGTCAGCGGCTCCAGTAATCGCTGCACATTTACCAGCGATGTCTTCCACCGCCATGACCGATGGCCCAGATCCCCCGTGATCACCACGACATCGGGTGTTAGCCGGGCGAATTCCCGCTGCCACTGCGCCAGCCGCCCTGTCCAGCGCGTCACGTGCAAATCCGACAAATGCAGCACGCGCAGCCCATCCAGCGTTTCATGCAGCCGGTGGCACGGCAAGTCGAGCGTATCAATGTGCGGCGCAAACATCATCACGCATCATCATTGCGAGGTAACCGCCGCATTTCAAATCACGCCGTCTGCAACTCCGCCTGCAGCGCCGCCGTCTCGAACACCCCCTGCAGCACCCCGCCGCACGCCCCCATCGCAATCGCCCGCGGCCCCAACTTCGAGATCAACACCTGCCGCGAACTGTGCCGCCACGCCCGCTTCTCCAACTGCATCTGCAGCGCCCCATCAAAAAACGCCTGCCCCGCCGTCAGCGGCCCGCACAGCACCACCACGTTCGGATTAAACAAATCCACCACGTTCGCAATCCCAATCCCCAGGTAATAACCCAACTGCTCAAACGCCTGCAGCACCGCCGGATCACCCGCCCGCGCCGCACTCACCAACTCATGCACCGTCGGCACACGCTGCGTGATGATCTTCTTGATCTCCGCGCTCTGCAGCTCCGGCAAACTCGCCACATGGTCGATCACCGCATGAATCGAACAGTACGACTCCACGCACCCGTTGTCGCCGCACGCGCACTTCGGCCCGTTCGGATTCACCGTCGTATGCCCAAACTCCCCCGCAAACTGCTGCGCCCCGCGGAAGATCTCCCCATTGATCAAAATCCCCATCCCCACGCCATCCCCCAATGAAATACACAACGCATCATCCGCCGCCGACGCATCGCCAAACCATCGCTCCGCCAGCGCCAGACAATTCGGATCGTGCTCCACGCGCACGCTCACCTGCAGGCGATTCAGCAAATGATCCCGCACCGCCACATCACGCCACATCGGCATCCGCGGCGCAAACTTCATCACCCCCGCACGCACATCCACCGCCCCCTGCACCGCCACGCCCACGCCCAAACACATCCGCTGCGACAAGTCCGGCATCGCCAACGCCGCGTTCACCATCTCCGCCGCCATATCCAGCACCTGCGTCGGGCTGTCGTTCGGCGAAAACTCCTGCCGCACCTCGTGCAGCGTCTCCCCCGCCAGGTTCAACGCCAAACACGTCACCGACGTCGGCGCGATATCCAGCCCGATCAGACTGTGATTGTTCGGATTGATCGCCAGCCGCACCGGCTTGCGCCCGGCCTTCGTCGCCAGCGCCCCCTCCTCGCGAATCAAATTCCGGTTCAGCAGGTCACGCGTCGTGTTCGTGATCGTGCCCCACGACAGACCCGTCAGATGCTGCAGGTCCGTCCGTGAAACCGTCCCGCGTTCCTTAATCGTGCGCAGAATGTGTAGCACACTCAACGATGCCATGTTCGCTCCGCTTCTCGTCCCGGGCAGACCCGCACAATGTCGGTGGCGCCTCGTTGCGCCTGGCCGCTGCCCCAGCCGGTCATGCCGAAAATGGCATCGACTCACTACAAGAGACGATTAACCGCCCTCATAGGCAAAAAAACACGATTTTCACCGGTTCTCGGACGAAGCGCGACCCATAACACAACGCCGCGCGAAGCTAGGAAACTTACACCCCTAAAGGCCAGTCATGAACATCAATGAATAGCCACAAAAGACACCAAAGACACAAAAAATGCTTTCGTGTCTTTGGTGTCTTTTGTGGCTAATTAGTTCTTTGTCTTCGCGTCTTCGCGTCTTCGCGGTTAACTCAACCGCTCAACCAGCTTTGGCTCGCCGCGCCTTCGGCATCGCCGCCAGCATCCGCGCCGACGGCATGCTGATCCCCAACGCCCCCAACACGTCACGCTCCACGATCCCACGCAACGCCTCGCGCGGCACCGTCGGCATATTCGTCCCCATCGCCTGCTGGTTGATCGTGTACAACGTCTCAATGCACTCGCTCGCCGTCGTGAACGGAAAGTCCGAACCAAACAGCAACTTGTCCGTCACCTGGAATTGCCACGACCGCACCAGCGCATCGTACGCCACCCACGGCCGCCGCAGCAGCGCACTCAAATCCGAATACACATTGTGATGCTTGCCCAGCAGCACGATCGTCTCATCAATGTACGGATAACCCAGATGCCCGATCACGATCTTCAGGTTCGCAAAACTCCGCGCCACTTCATCCAGCAGAAACGGCCGCGCGTATTCCATCTTCGTCTTCGCCGAAAGATGCGTCCCGTTGTAAAAAATAATCGGCAGCCGCAGCGCCGCTGCCTTCTCATAAACCTTCATCGCCGCCGAGTCGCTCGGATGAAAATCCTGCGCCGCCGGGCAAATGCACAACCCCTTCAGGCCCATCTGCACGGCCTGTTCCACCTGCTCCACCGCATCGTCCTCGGTCGGATCAATGCCCGCGAAGCCAATCATCTTGTCCGCATGTTCCCGGCAATAATCGGCGATGTACGCATTCGGAATCGCCGCGCCCAGGTACTTCGATTTGAACCCCAGCACAAACGCCCGATCCACCGGCTCCGCCGCCAACAAATGATTGGCCGTGTCCGCCTGGGGCAGCAGCCGCATCTTCTGCCCCGCAACCATCGTCGGCCGCGAGAGTTCCGCGAGTGCCCCATCGCCCAGTTGTTCCGGGCTTTGCCAGATATGTGTATGACAATCTACGATCATGGCCCACCGTGGCGTTTATGCGAGATTAGCGATCTTATCGGCACGTACCGCAAAGGCCAATGAAAGAAAAACCCAGACGTTTTTATCCCAAGTGACGAATTTCACAGCCTTTACGACCGATGAGTTTCACCAGACACGCCGCAGGGCGAAAGGTTAGGCCAATCCGCCCCGTTCCGGGACCGTTTTAGCGGCCGGCCGGAGGTCGGCGATCGCTTATCAGTCCCGCAACGACCGACCCCATCCAGCGTCATCAACGAAAACAACCATTCGCTCACGCACGTTTCCGCGGCAACCTACGTAGTAGAACCATGGCGCTCAGGCCCCGCTTGCGCCGCCAGAACCACCACGCCATCAGGAGTGCAAGGGCGGAGGCAATCAGCCACCAAGGCATCGTGACATAGACGTACGGCTCAATGAAATAATCACTGCCAACAAACTGCGTTGGCAGAACAGAGGCCCCCAATCCGAGGATCGAAACGCCCCACGCATCGCGGTAATGACGCAAGTGGTACGCATCTGCATTCACGCGCACACCCCAGTTTCCCGGCGGATGTCCCCATTCCACCCGAGCATGTGCAGCGTTCTCGTACGAGTAAAGGTCCAGTCGCATCTGCGGCGAGAATGCGCTCATGCCCAATGGCCCCAACGGTCGGTAGTAGAGGCCGCTGGAATGCAGCCAAAGTCCCATGGAGAGAAGCAGGAACAACAAGACGACAACGCCAACCGCACGACTCTTCAAAAACCCCGAACGGGTCGTCGACTCGTTTGAAGCATATTCGACTGAACTCTGGATTCTGAACTCCCCCATGCCTCTATTACACCCCCGGCGTGTAGTTCACAAACCGCGTCTGCCCTTCAAGGAACGTCAGCTTCACATTATCGCACGGGCCGTTACGCTGCTTGGCCACGATGATGATCGCCCCGTTCACCTTGTCCGGGTTCGCCGCCTTCCACTCCTCATCGCCACGGTGCATCACCGACTCGCGGTGCAACAACATGACCACGTCCGCATCCTGTTCGATCGCACCCGATTCACGCAGATCGCTCGTCCGTGGCAACCGGTTCTCCGCCTCGCTCGCACGATTCAGCTGCGACAAGCACAGCACCGGCACGTTCAACTCACGCGCCAACGCCTTCACACCACGCGAGATCGTCGAGATCTCCTGCTGGCGGTTCTCCGCCTTGCCCGGCGCTTCCATCAGCTGCAGATAGTCGATACAGATCATCTCGATGCCGTACTGCAGCTTGAGTCGCCGCGCCTTGGTCCGCAGGTCCATCAGCGTGAGGCCGGCCGTGTCATCAATGAAGATCTGCCCCTGCGAGAGTTCGCCCACGGCATAGGACAACCGGTCGCGATCCTGCCGGCTCAGCATGCCGCGGCGAAGCTTGTGCGAATCCACCCCGCTGCGCGAGCACAACATACGCTGGGCCAACTGCTGCTTGGACATTTCCAGGCTGAACACCGCACAGGGCTTTTTCAAATCGATGCCGACATGCTCGATGATGTTCATGGAGAAGGCCGTTTTGCCGACGCTGGGGCGGGCCGCGATGATGATCATCTCGCCGCGCTGCATGCCGGAGGTGAGGTTGTCGAGTTCCAGGAAACCCGACGGCACGCCGGTGAAGTGCTCGCCGGTGTTGCGGTCTAGCATTTCGAAGGTTTCGTGGAGCACTTCGGTGAGCGAGCTCGCCTGGTTGGCGACCTTGTTCTGGGCGATGTCAAAGATCCGCGCCTCGCCACGGTCGAGCACCGTGGTCGCCGGTTCGCCGGATTCATAGCAGTCGCGCAAGGTGGCCGTGCAGGCGCCGATCAGCCCGCGGATCATCGCCTTTTCCTTGACGATGGCGGCGTAGTATTCCGCATTGGCGGAGGTGGGCACCGCGTTGGCGATTTCCTTGAGGTAATCGATGCCCCCCACCGCTTCGAGGAGATTTTTGGTTTGTAGTGTCGAGAGCAGAATGGTGCCATCGATCGGGGTGTTCTTCTCGTAGAGTTCGCGCATCACATCAAAGAGGACGCGGTGCTCTTCCTTGAAGAACATGTCGGAGGTCTTGATGAAGTACGAGACGGGACCGACGGACTGGGAGTCGAGCATCATGGAGCCGAGGACGCCGGCCTCAGCCGCGAGATCGTGCGGCGGGACACGGTCGATGAGCGTGTTGGCATCGACTTCGCGTTCGCCGAATTTGAGGCCCTTGGGCCGCGCGGTGGTTGGTGAAAAGGCGCTCATGGTTCGACCGGAAAAGAGGCAAGCCAGAAACTATCGGCGGAAGACGGCGGTGACGATGACAGTTTACCGTGGGGCGAGCGCGGAGACACGCGAAAGCCGAGGTAAGTTTTTTGCGCCAGGTTATCCACACGCATTGCACGGAAATTTTGCAGCGACGCGGAGAAAACGAACAATTTGGACCACCCGGGTTTGACAAGCATGCAGCAGTTTGAAACAATGGTAAGTCTAGATCGCGGGGTAGAGCAGCCTGGTAGCTCGTCGGGCTCATAACCCGGAGGTCGGAGGTTCGAATCCTCCCCCCGCTACTTCCTTTGCACACGACCGCCCAACCGGGCGGTCGTTTGCGTTGTAGAGGCCGTAGGCCCCGGGGTTTAGTTCCAGGACGCCGGTCTTGGCAGAGGGGGTTACCACGATACGATCCACGTAGGCGGCGATCACCTTGCGGGCCTTCTCGTCCCGCCGCCCGTCCAGCACCTCGCGCAGCCCGGTCAACTGCTCCGTGGCCCATTTCCGCAGGCCGCGCTCGTCCACCTGCTGCACCGCCGATTTCGCATCTGCGATCTCCCTCTCGATGTGTTCCTTGCGGAGCCGGAGTTGCGTGAGCCGGTCGTTGAGCAGCGATAGGTTGGCGGGGTCGATGTGCATGATCAGCGCCTTGACCGTGGCGTCCACCTCCCGCAGTTGCCGCGCCAGCGAGTCGGTGTCGGGCGCTCCACGCGTCTGGCCAAGCGCCGCCTCGATGAACCGATCGACACCTGCCTCGACCCCGGGCAGGTCGGCCAGGACCAGGTGGTTGAGCTTGCCCAGCACCCATGTCTCCAGCGCTGGGGCCGGGATGTGCGACGACGCAGCGCAGACGGTCGTGCCGTGGCTGCGTCGACCCGAGCAGGTGTAGTACTTCGTGAAGACCGGCTTGCGCCCCTCGACGTGGCCCTTGGGTTTGTTCTCGCCCCAGTAGATGTGGCCGCAGTCGCCGCACCGCAGGACGCCGCTGAGCAGCCAGCGGTTCGTCTGGTGTCCGCGCCCG
>Ga0209172_10000112_pt1 | contig 241833 bp, 215 predicted proteins | sample LarsenN4metaG_FD_184113 | JGI IMG/M metagenome (GOLD analysis project Ga0209172, IMG submission 184113) | Hot spring sediment bacterial and archeal communities from British Columbia, Canada, to study Microbial Dark Matter (Phase II) - Larsen... ...
TATCGGTATAGAAGTGATTAAGTCCCACATCCAAACCAACAGTTTTACCCGTTGGTTCTCGCTTTTCGATTCGTTCTTGGTCAATGCAAAACTGCGCGTAGTAGCCATCGGCACGACGCACAACCCGCACCCGTTTGAACTGTTTCAACTGGTAGAAATGCAAATCACGAGTTCCCCAGAGTTTGAAAGTTCCTGCTTTAAACCCATCGCTAAAAGTGATATAGCGAAGGTCATCAGAGAGCTTCCACCCACTGGTTTTATACTCAACAGAACCATGCGTCTGTTCTTTTTTAAAACGTGGATAACCCTTCTTCCCTGGTTTAGATTCTCTTACAAAGTTTGGAGCGGAGGCAGCCTCCGCTCCAACTTTGCGCTTCTTGCAGTTATCAAAAAATCTAGCAATTGCAGACCACGCTCTTTCAGCACTAGCTTGACGAGCCATAGAGTTGAGCTTGGCAGCCCAAGGGAAATTCTCATCGGCAGCAAGTACAGCGCAATAAGCACTCAACTCATACCTGCCGATGTTTCGGTTGTCCATCCAGTACCGGAGGCAAGCATTACGGACAAAACGAGCAGTTCTAATCGCCTCGTCCAGCGATTGATATTGCTCGTTTGTTCCTTCCAGTTTTGCCTCAAATACCAGCATCTTTACGTCAAGCTCACTGACGTAATAATATCACGGATTTTGCTAAAAGCTCAACTACCCTTCGCCCTCACTTGCTTTGAGCAAGTATTAGTTAAGGGTGTTTCGCTTTTAGCCCTCGATTCATGAGGCAGTGCGTTGGGCGGCTCTGCCGACTTGAAGCAACTGCCGTCTCGCCGCCAAATCAAAGATTATGGCGGGAGCCTTCTCTCGGAATTAGGTAAATAGTGAATGAGGTTATTAGAGAATCACGCATAAAGCTTGTTGACGGTTAATGTTTAACCGCTAAGCCAAAAAATGTGTAAGTTAGATGCGGTACATACGACCTATTTATTGTTTACTCAAGTGATAATCTTCAAAAATAACTGTATATCCATCTCCCTGTGGTGACGCACACATAAGTCCGACTTGAATATCTTGCTCAGTTGGAAAATACGTCATCCTAAAGGGAATGTAGCGGGAGGATTCATCTAAATAAGCGATATGAATAGCCTCTTTCCGCCGCTCCACTCTGAGTTGAAAAACTTCAGGAGGATTTAGTAAAGGTGTGAATGACCAATCAGAATAATTGTGAGTAACAACAGCACTCAAATTTTGTATTCCATCTACATATTCAATGCCAGTTTTGAGCCAATGTTGCTCATCAGCACGAATCATAATGCCGGCTTGATCGTATAAGTCTTTATAATTCCCTTTGATTTTTACCTCAACTATAAAATCTGTATTCACTCGGTCAAAATAGAAATGTCCACTGTCACGAATAAAATCATAGTGAGTAATCCGCCAAAAATCAGTTTTTGGTGCAGTTGTAACTGTTATTGATTGATGATCATGCGACCATTTGGGAGGTTCATTCAGCCATTCCATATATTGGTAAACTAATAATTTTTAGAATTTGTTGCTTTATTCAAGATTCTTTGATTTTAATATTTCAGGGCGAATTGATATCAACTTTATTTTATTATTCAATTTCATCCAGTTATTGTCTTACGTTGAAAAATAATCATTTTAGTCCCTACAACTGGATTACGTGCTACTAATCTTGCTTGAGAATCGATAATTTCTAAATGAGCAAAATCCAGTTCTTGAGAACGTTGTAATATGTCCGCGGCTAGTTGATTTTGCTGTGATTCTGGGAGATTGTACCAGTCATCTTTGATTTGGACAGTCAGACTACTATTGCGGAAGTTAGCTTGAATTGATTCTATAATGCCAGAGGCAATGTGATCGCTAATTTCTGCCACTTGATTTTCAATAGCTGCAATTAATCTTTGTTCTGGGGTTAACTCTAATCTTTGTGTTGGTGTTGGTGTTGGGGTCGGTTCTTGTGTTGGTTCTGGTATTGGTTCTGGTATTGGTTCTGGTTCAGGGGGTGGAGGAAGTTCTGCTTTTGGGGTTGGCGTGATTTCCTCTGGCGGTTGCGGTTCTGGTGCTGTTAATTCTGGTTGTGTAGTGATTGTGGGTGTGGGTGTGGGTGTGATTGTGGGTGTGGGAACTTCTTCCAATGGGGGAACTGTAGCGATTTGTGTGGGTTTGTTGGTGAACAAAGTTGTAGTTGTCCACACCAAAATCACCAACAGAACGCTAGCAATAATCCCTGTCAAAGCTGTATCCGTCACCTTCATAGATAGACTAGATGGTAAAAAAGGACGGACTTGCTTCAGTAAAAATCTACTCCATTTAGATTCTAGCGATCGCCAAAATCCTGGTGTCGTTTCAGTAGTCGGAGTCTCTAGTTTTTCTACGGTGGTTTCTAATACTCCTATCGTTCCCCTCAGTATTTGAATAATTATCCCCTTCCAAACAGGTTGGACTCTTCTTTGGCGGGGTTGATTTCTCGAATTCTTTGTCGGTTCTGGTTGATTAGCTTGGGGTTCAGGAGGTGTGTCTTGTGACATAGAAATTTCACCAAAAACAGAGATTAAATCTACACTCATCTAGCAACTTGTATTCATACCCTATGTTAAAGCTGCGTCTACATAATACAATTACGAATTACAAATTATGAAATTTAGTGCGTGATGAAACTCAACCGTCGGCAATTCTTATTGTTAAGTAGTCTCAGCACCGTTGGTAGTGGAGTGTTAACTTGGACATTAATTCATCAAAATGGCCGCAAGCAACTTATAGATGCAGCGATCGCTGCTACACCAACTAAAAAAGATTTAATCTTGCGGTTCGTATCCGTAGCCGATACTGGAACTGGAGCAAAAGGACAGTATGCTGTAGCTAAAGCGATGACGCTTTATCATCAGCGCAATCCCTATGACTTAGTAGTTTTAGCTGGCGATAACATTTACAACAACGGCGAAATTGAGAAAATTCAGGCTGTTTTTGAGCGTCCCTATCAAGATTTGCTCAAGCGAGGTGTGAAATTCCAAGCTTGTTTAGGTAATCATGATATTCGCACTGATAACGGTGAACCCCAAGTCAAATATCCTGGCTTTAATATGAAGGGACGCAGATATTATACTTTTCGCCGCGAACAGGTGCAATTTTTTGCTTTAGATACTAACAATAATGCTGATTGGCAAAATCAACTAACTTGGTTAGAAACCGAGTTAAGCAGTAGTAATGCTGCTTGGAAAGTTGTATTTGGACATCACCCAATTTATTCATCTGGTGTCTACGGTAGCAATCAAGATTTCATTAAAACCTTCACACCACTATTTAAAAAACATGGTGTGCAATTGTATATCAATGGTCATGAACACAGCTACGAACGGACTCGCAATATTGATGGAACTACCTATTTAATTTGTGGCGCAGGTGCAGGAAATCGTCCTGTAGGTCGTTCAGAATGGACAGAATATTCCACCAGTAATTTAAGTTTTGCTGCCTATGAAGTATATCCCGATAGAATCGATGTTGTTGCTATTGGTACTAATCATCGAGTCTTTGATAGGGGTGTAATTAAAGCCAGCTAAATGTTGACCTTAAACATCAAAATCATCAAGGCGATTGCTATGATGAGCTACTGTATACAAGTAGTACATTATCATAGCGATCGCCTTTGTATTTTACTAGCTCATATGTGATTAAATTTTTAAATTATTTAAAATGAGATATTAAACTGTGTATAAAAATGAAAAGTATAAAAGCAAAAATGCTGAATAAAGAAGCACTGAGAGTAATAAGGACAGGTATATTCATTGATTGAATTATGGTGATTGCGCCAATACTGAAACCTATAGCAGCTATAAAACTGATCAAGCTGACTAGATTTTTATTCACCATCTTTCTCTATTCCTCATTCACTCCCACTTAATTATTCATAATTTATTAGCAGGGTTGAATGCTGTAAAAGCCATTACTTTAAATTGGCTAAAATTGTTCAATGATTATGCAAATTTCATATTTTTTTATGATTAGCACGTTTTCAGTCCAGAATAAATTTTAAACTTTTGACGAGAAATTATTAGTAGATATAAAAGTATTTATACAAGATTAATTTCAACTCATTATAAATATAGCATTGGACAATTGACAGATTTGCAAGCTTTTTATTGGCAGGGTTTTATGTTGACTTGATGTCCTAATCCATTTGGCTACAGATATAAATTTTAAATTGATATATCAAGAATTAATGTTTAAAAGTTAATACAGTTTATATGATCTGAAAACCTATTGATAAAGACGCGAATATTCGCGTCTTTTTACCACTTCATTTATGAATAACTACTGATGTACCTAAAGAAGCCCAATTAAATAGCCATTTGGCATGATTAGGCGCGAGATTTACGCAGCCGTGGCTAACTGGCGTACCAAATCTTCGATGCCAATAAGCACCGTGAATACCGTAATTACCCTGATAAAACATTGCATAGGGAACATTGGGGACATCATAAGTTCTGCCACGCATCCGGGTAGATTTATGCTTTGATTGAATTTTAAAAGTACCGATGCGTGTGGGCGTAGATTTTTTACCAGAGGAAATCACGATCGCATAAACTGGTTTATTACCTTCCCAAGCAATTAATCGTTGGGTAGAAAGGTTAATTTGAATCCAGCGTTCCTCTGATTTTTGCAGATTTTCTATACTTGCCGTAATTTTCTGGTTAATTACACCAGCCCAAACGAGGTCAGAATTCATGCTAATTGTACTGAGTGAAAATGCTGCACCAGCAATAAACACTTTTACGCAGCGTGTCCAGTTCTGAAAAGCTAATAGTTTCATAGTGAAAACACACAAATGGAGAAATTTTTACCACTTTTTTAGACATCAAATATAACCGTAGTTTGGTAATAATTTCATCCAGAAAATTACAGAAAGAAGTCAACAGTCACTATTTTTTATCCCCAATCCCCAATCCCTTACAACGGTATCAACTCTGGGTAATATTGCAACAGCTCATCATTAGTAAGTTCATCGCCTAATCTGGCTGGGGAGAAATGGACTTGAACAGCCCTAAGTTTGCGGTTGTAGTGTAAATTAATTAAAGCTTTTAACCCTTCCTTCAAGGCTTGGATATTTGCCAAGTCTGTTTCTAAATCGGGTACTTCTCCTTCAAAAGCTACCGTGATCATCACTACAATGTTACGTGTGGCTGGGAGGGATAAAGATTGGTCTGGAGCAGAATTCACATCTAAATCAGCACCGTATCTTTCCGCCGAATCATTAAATAAATCATTGACATAATCTCCTGCTTCGCCCTCATTCCAGAAGACATCACCTTCGTTGGACGCAGAAAGCCAGTATTCATCATATCGCACCAGAGTTTCGCACAAGTCTACTAAGCCCTCACCCATGACTTGCATATCGCCCTCAGCTGCGATCGCATCTCTAGCTATCCTGTTTAATTCTCCCAAAATGGGCGCGACATCAGACCCAGCCAAGTGTAGAAATATACGACAGACTACATAGCGTGTCCGACCCATCATTTTGTTGAAGATATTAGACATTTATTCTTTCTCCCGTAATACTCTGACGAAATAGGGGTGTAGGAATCTAAGGGTGAGGGGTATAGGGGTAAAAAGATTATCCTGCTCTTCACCTCTTATCCTGTAACCTATCACCTATCACCTATCAACTGTCCCCATTTACTCATTGATATAGTGAAAAGTCTTGAGAAAATCAATCACTGTATTCATAACAGGTAGTGTAGGTGTAGGTGATTCACTAGATAAATCAGCTAAAAAGTTAACATGATCAGTAGCATTAATAAATCGTTTACCAAAATTCGGGTTGTGATGCACAATCAAAGTTTGACCACTGGAATTGGTTAATATTGTTTGGGTCGCAGCTTTAAAGAAATTAATTTTGGCTGCTAACTCCAGATTTCTTTTCATTTGTCTAATAGTTTTTGCCTGAACTATAGCTTCCTGGATAGGAGTGATTAATTGCTTCACCCTTTGGAGTGTTTTTATTTCTAGGAAAGCTATATCCTCTTGTCCTATAGTCTCTACCATTGTGTAAATATTTTTTTGGGTACTGGTTGCATCTAGAAAGGGAAGAATCGCCATACAAGCTGTAGGTAATAAATTTGCGTCGCTATCCACTCGGAAGGTCAGGACTGTGCGACGACGGCTCACTTCAATACTGGGGGGTTGTTGACACAGTTGATATTCTTGAGCGATGTGGTAGTAAGCACCAGCTAAGGCAAAATTGGCTTCTGACTCTAAGGCTGCATCAACAACAATACAGATAGTTGGGGGTGTTTCGTTGAAAAAATCTCGGACATCTTCTAGATCAAATCTTTGAATAATGGAGCGGTCGCCATCAGGACTGATATCCACCCATTCACATACTAAACCATCCGTTTTTAATCCAAACCTTGGTGTAGAGTAAAGTTTTGCGCCTGTAAGAATAGCACTAGTTAAGTCAGCACCTACCCATTCGGCTTTAATTAATTTGGCTTGGCTTAAATTCGCATGAACTAGGCTAGCATTAGTTAAATTAGCATTACTTAAGTCTGCCCCGATTAAACTAGCACCACTCAATTTTGCATTGCTTAAGTCTGTCCAACTCAAATCAGCTCCATTTAAATCAGCCCAACGCAGGTTAGCCCCACTCAAATCTGCACCACTGAGGTTAGCATGAGCCAAATTGACCTGTTTCAGTTCAGCCTCTCGCAAGTTAGTACTGCTTAAATCAGCACGGCTCAAATCAGCAGCATTCAGATGAGCCATTTCTAAGTTAGCTCCCGCCAAAGAAGTACCTCTTAAGATCGCTTCAGCTAGGTTAGCGTGACGGAGATGAGCATGGCGGAGTGTGGCTTCGCGTAAGTCCGCACCTTTGAGGTCAGCTTCAAACAAATCAGCACGACTCAATTCAGCGCGAATCAATTCAGCACGTACTAATAAAGCTCCCCGCAATTGAGCGCGGCTAAGATCAGCACGAATTAAATTAGCCACATTTAGACAAGAATAGTTCAGAATGGCACTGGAGAGATTGACACCACTGAGTCTAGCTACATTTAATTTGGCATGGCTTAAATCAGCCCCGTTGAGATTTGCTCCACTGAGATTAGCTACACTCAAATTCGCTTGACTAAGGTTCACACCACTAAGTTTTACACCACTCAGGTTAGCTTCTGAGAGGTCAACACCGCTAAAGTCGATTACTCCGTTCGCGTATTGTTCTAGCAATTCCTCTACATTCATTGATGCTACCCTTAAGTCATTAGTCATTAATCATTTAGTGCAAGAAGACAACCGCCTTACCTTGTTTGACTTGGCTGATTGTGTCGTTACTATATATTTGGTCAAGTAGGCGGAAAATAAGAAAAAATTAACTTGTACGATTAAAGATGAAAATTGGGATTTTAGGGTTGGGATTGATTGGTGGTTCATTGGGGTATGATTTGCGATCGCAAGGTCATCATGTTTTAGGTGTCAGTCGCAAGGAAGCTACCTGTCAAACAGCAATGGCTTTAGGTAGTGTCGATATAGCGTCTGTGAACATGAGTTTATTAACAACCGCAGAAGTTGTATTTATTTGTACGCCTATCGGACTTATTGTTCCCCAAGTTGAGCAGTTAATTAAGCATTTATCTCCGACTACGGTAATCACTGATGTGGGTTCAGTAAAAGCACCAATAGTGAAGGCGATTTCACCTCTGTGGTCAAATTTTATTGGTGGTCATCCGATGGCGGGAACGGCTGATAGTGGAATTGAAGCAGCGCAAAGAAATTTATTTGTGGAGCGACCCTACGTATTAACACCTGATGAACGCACGCCACCCGATGCGGTAGTAATGGTAGAAGAAATAGTGCGATCGCTCGGTGCTAATATCTATCATTGTCAGCCAGAACAACACGACCGCGCCGTCAGTTGGATTTCTCATTTACCCGTCATGGTCAGTTCTTCATTAATAGCTAGCTGCATGAGTGAAACTGACCTAGAAGTTTTACAATTAGCCCAAAATCTCGCTAGTTCAGGTTTTCGGGATACTAGCCGTGTCGGTGGAGGGAATCCAGAGTTAGGTGTGATGATGGCGCAATATAATCGTCAAGCTCTGCTGATTTCATTACAACAATATCGGCAAAATCTTGATGAATTAATTAATTTAATTGAGCAGGAAGATTGGACAACTTTAACGACAAAACTACAATCAACCAATCAAGCCAGACCGAATTTTGTTGATTAGCTTTGTGGTGCGTTACTCTATTGATAACGCACTAATTAAGACATTTTGTGAGTTAATTAATATGGTTATCCAAACCCAGAAACAATACTACTCCCCAGAAGAATACCTGGAATTAGAAGAAACGGCTGAATATAAAAATGAATATAGAGATGGAGAAATTATACCCATGACAGGAGGAACAACCAACCATAATAAAATTGCCGGTAATTTCTATAAGAAGTTTCCTTCGACTATAGAGGGTCAAAATTATGATGTCTACATTGGTGATGTGAAAGTATCAATACCAAATTATCGCCTATATACCTATCCTGATGTCATGGTGATTAAAGGTGAACCAATATATGAAAGCAAGGGTAAAAATGTCGTTACTAACCCTACATTGATTGTGGAAGTATTATCTAATTACACTAAGAATTACGACCGAACAGATAAATTTAAATTTTATCGTTCAATTCCTACATTCCAGGAATATATCTTGATTGATCAATATAGTTTTGCTGTAGAACAATTTATTAAACAAGCCGCAGGACAATGGCTATTTAAAGAATACGAAAGTGAGGATGCCGTTTTGGTCTTAGACTCTGTTAACTTCCAAATCCCACTACATGATATTTATGAGCGGGTTAATTTTGAATTAAGTGAAGAATAAAAATTTTTATTAAAAAATAAATACTACTGGATGGTGAAAATACTTGATATTCCCAGCTTCTTCAGAAAGTTAGGGATTTTTTCTGTAAACAAAAGTTTTTATTCAATCTGCATAAATTGACAACCAAGACCTGTTAGATCAGTCGTGGACAAATATTTCTAAATTTTCTGCGATGAAAACAAAAACCCTAATTCCTTTATTAACTCTAGGTTTGAGTTTAACCACCATACCTGTATTACCGTCTCAAGCATTGGCACAGCAGATACCAACCTTGTATGAACTCCAAGGCGAAGGTATTAAAGTCACCTACTCAACCACTAGCTTTGATGGTACACCCCGCTTAGACTACCAAGACAAACAACAAATATTAAATTTTACGGGAGATCAAATCCGTACTGTAGGTTTAGAAATTGGCACATTAGTAACTGTAACTACTGGTAAAACTATAGATGGTAGCTTTACTACGTTTAGTTTACTTTTACCTGCGGTGAATCTAGGACAGAGCAACCAAGCGAAAATTGCTACTAACGGTATCACGACAATTAATCGTTTTTCTGTAATCACTAAATTTAACCAAGGACAAACACAAATTTATCGGACTACTCCTTTGATTGGTACAGCTCAAGCGGTGCAGTTTTAAACTCGTAAAATATGGCTCAATTACTGCTTCGTAGTGAGGGGTAGAAGAGGTTGTAATGGTGCTAGTATGTAGAGTTTGTTTGTAAGCTTTTGATCAGTTTCGAGCTATGCAGGGTGGTCACACCCCACATGATATAAATCGTTCTCAACTTGCGATCGCTTCTCCTGCTGCTTTCCATCCTGCAAAACTCGGCGGAAAGCCCTGAACGTTGTCATAGCCCAACAGATGCAATGTCATCACTCCCATTCCTGATCGATAGCCGGAAGAACAGTACAACACTACAGGGTGAGCGTGCGGGATTTTATCCAGGTTGTGGGTAGGCTGCGGAGTGGAATATTGATTGCATTAGGGATGTGTCCAGACTTATATTCTGAGGGTTCGCGCACATCCACCAACACGGTCTGAGGCTTCTCTAACAGGCTTTTTAACTCTTCAACATTGGCGATCGTGTAATAGCCTGCTGGAATCGACGAGAGAAAACGATCAATTCCCAATTCCCGATTGAGGGATTCTTCAGGCAGTGTTTGCATTGGTTTTTGAGAAATTAATTCAGCCTCCGTGAGAGTTACCGCCAATATCGAATTTTGCCCAACACCAAGCAAGAGGCAAACCCATAGTGCGAATCCCAACAATAAAAACTGAATTGGCTTCTTGAACATTATGGATTCCTCCCTTCGTGGGTTTTCTTAATTTGCCCTGTCAATCAACTATTTCAGTAATGACTAAATATAGACTTAGGGAACACCAAAAAATAAATTATTCCAAATCCACGGTTAGTAGGGTGCGTCAGTATGAATAATTTCTTGGTACAGCTAGGTTTTCTCACACTGACGCACCCTACATTTTGGATATTTTTTATTTGGAAGTCCCTTAAATATCTAGCTATTGTGGGCTTAACTGACAGCGATCGCAGTCATCAGTGTCAGAGCAACGAACAGGATAGCTATTGCTCCCTGAAAGATATAACGCTGCTGCTGTTCTGGTGAGGGATACTCTGCCAAAGACATAACAGGCTGAATGGCGTAGCTATTGATAATACCTTCATCATCTACTGTGTAGCCAGGTGCAACAGCTAGATTCAGCAACTGATCGCCGTCCTTGTGTCTACGCGCTTGGACTTCAGCCGGGATCAACTCACTACCATCACTACGAAGAGGTGCTACTTCTTTGTGCGATTTCTTTCCTGCTTTTAGCTCTCCTTCTTGGTTGAAATACATCTCTAATGGTTCGCAGATATATACATCAGACAAGATAACCCAGATGTAGAGAACGCTAAGATTGGCGAATAATTAAATGAATCTGATAGCTAAAAAGCTGATCATCACCCTTGCGACTATTCTAAATTTCCAACTGATGATTCAAGTCACACTACTAAGTGTTAGTTAATTTTCAATTAATCGCCTAACTTGTATTTTCAGTTAAATTGCTTTAGCGAAGCTTATTTATTTCCAATTGCAAGCCTAAGATTCTTTCCTAGCTGCATATCGCTTCCAAACTTGATTGGCATCCATATTGTCTGCCTCGCAACGATTAGCGTTTTCGCTTGTTCTATCTTCTTAAGTATAGTTGATTATTTGTAACTTTTACGGATTGGCAAATAATAAATTCAAGATATATTTTTAAGTTTTTAGGTCACAAATATAGAATAAATCTCTCAATGAGAGATTTAAAATTTTTATTTATTAGTGTATAATATTGTTCTGAATTGAAAATATTTTATTGTTGTGTAAATACTACATAATTTTGTGAAAAATATAGAGGTGTAGTATTGATAAATTTCTATAATATTGCTGGATAATAGTTAGTTTAATTTTTTAATTTCTAGAGATGCCTAAAGAAAAAATGTGATCAGGAGATGAATATGGAATCGGAAAAATTTCCCACAGAAAAGCCACCAAATTATCAAGTCTTGTTAGCTGCTGCTAAGGAAGCTTTAAAACTGGAATATCAGAGATCAGCAACTTTAATTTTACAACTGCAAGCTGTAAAAACTCAGTTAGAGCAAGTTCAGGCTGAAAACAAAATCTTGAAAGAGAGTAGCTATGAGGATGTAGTGAAGCATTTTGAGGCGCGCATCCAAGCAGCAGAAGCGCGATCGCTAAAAACAGAAGTGCGTCAAAATTTTCTGGAACTTAATGGTTGCCGGGATGATGAGAGCTTTGATACTCTATGGGACAGCATTAAGAATAAAATTCAGATCCAAGATGGTGAAATAAAAATTGTTTCTCCAAATGGCACACCTAAATTCACCTTAAATGGCAAACTTATGACTTTGAGAGATTTTCTACAATCCCTCAAACAAGACCCAATCTCCAGTAAATTTTTCTTGAAGTAAGTAGCCATCATGAACTGTGTACACAAGAAAAGATGAAAAAGTCTTTCCCTTACACTCCTACACCCTTGCACCCCTATACTCTTACACCCCTACACCCCTTTTTCAAGCTAGAACGGCATAAATAATTAAAGTTTTTTAGTCAGGGCTTTAGTCCTGATTTCTGACTCAGGTAATGCAGGAACTTTGAGTGGGTCGTAGCCTAGTTGTTGAGTAATCCGTTTCCTCGCTAAAGCACGGTACTCCCAAAAATGTTCTCCCGCCGCGCATAGACCTAGATACATATTGAGAACTTGAGGCTTTCTCCAGAGAATCGTCCATAGTTGTTGCCAAAACTGCCAGTGAATTTCAGGTCGCCGTAAGCCTTGAAGCCAGATTACCTGAGCCAAAATCCGCAATCCCTTACCTGGAGAGAATTGCATTGTTTGCTGACGCTCAGAAGGTGAGTTAATCCTGAGACATTGCTGAAAACATCGTCTGAGATAATTCCTTGGTTCATACAATGTCCAGAAGCCTTCTGCATACTCCCTGGCAATTTCTGCAAGAGGACGAGTAGGGATAAAATTCATCAAGGAATTTTGATCACCTACCTCAGTCACACCAACACCTTCGATTAAACGCTGCTCTGTTTGCAGACGCTTCCATAAAGCTGTGTTGGGCAAAGCTTGGAGAATACCCAACATCGGTTGAGGAATGCTTGTTTGTTCCACAAAAGCTTGAATTCGTTCTCCTGCGCCTGGACGTTCTCCATCAAAACCCAGGATAAACCCTGCATAGATGAGCATCCCTGCATCATTGATTTTGTGACAGGCTTCAATCAGTGGATTACGAGTATTTTGCAGTTTTTGTGTTATTTGTAAGCTGTCTTGGTCTGGGGTTTCAATGCCGAGGAAGACGGCATAAAAGCCGGCTTCATTCATCAGATGTAGCAGTTCGTCGTCTTCTGCTAAATTCACAGAAGCTTCCGTGATGAAAGTGAATGGATAGTTGTGCTGCTTCACCCAAGGAATCAATTCTTTCAGGAAGCGTTTGACGTTACGTTGATTGCCAATAAAGTTGTCATCAACGATAAAGAGTGAGCCTCGCCAACCTAAATCATAAAGAGTTTGTAACTCTGCTATAGTTTGCTGAGGCTCTTTAGTACGTGGTTTACGACCGTAGAGTGTAATAATATCGCAGAACTCGCAATTGAAAGGACAACCGCGAGAAAACTGGATAGCCATCATCAAATAGGCATCTCGTTGCAGCAGATCAAAGCGTGGTATTGGGCTTTGGCTAACATCAGGTTTTTCAACGGAGCGAAAAACGCCTCGTGGTTTGCCTTCTTTGAGTGCTGTGAGAAACTGCGGAACAGTCAATTCCCCTTCATCTAACACCAGATAATGCGCTCCAGAGTTAAGAGCATCTTGGGGGATAGAGGTGGGATAAGGGCCACCAACGGCTACTTTTTTACCTAAACGCACCGCTTTTTGAATGAGGGCATGGAAATCTGGTTTCTGTACTAACATTGCAGACAGGATAACTAGATCACACCACTGCCAATCAGCCTCAGCTTCCAACTTGACATTGCGATCGCAAAATCTAATTTCCCAGTCTTGGGGTAGAAGTGCGGCAACTGTAATGATTCCCAGTGGAGGTAAGACGGCTTTGAGTCCGGCGATTTGCATAAAGCGATCGTAAGACCAGAAAGACTGGGGGAATTGAGGGTAAATTAATAGTGCTTTCATGAAATCCTTGATGTAACTTTAGTTGACTCTCATAGGAGCAAATACAGTCAAAAAGCACAGTTGAATTTGCTTACTAGTCCATATTTTTTAGTCTTGGCAATGTTTTAGAAAATTAGGATTTCGCTATATTACTGAATCTATATAAAAAACATAATTACTTGCAACAAAAACGAACCAGTTAAAACAATAAATATCTGCAAATACTGCCTAAATAAATTCTTATAGTAAATATATAAATCTGTAAATATACCTTAGTAAGTATATTAATAAATTTGTGAGGTGGTGGTTTTAGAGAATCACCTCCTCACAAATTTTGTATTGTCTATTTTTCAGCTTTTGCTTACGCAGGCATTAATACTGTATCAATTACGTGAATGACACCGTTATCAGCTGCAACATCCGGTGTAGCAACATTGGCATCATTTATTTTTACACCATGAGAAGCGTCAATTTTTACATCTGAACCCTCCACAGTAGTAGCTGATTTTAACTTCACTACATCAGCTGCTAGCACCTTACCAGAAACAACATGATAAGTTAGAATTTTCTTGAGCTTGGGAATATCCTTCAATAAAGCATCTACTGTACCTTTCGGAAGTTTAGCAAAGGCTTCATCAGTAGGTGCAAAAACGGTGAATGGCCCAACACCTTTGAGCGTATCAACTAGTCCAGCAGCCTTAACCGCAGCAACTAAGGTGTTGAAAGAACCAGCATTTACAGCAGTATCAACAATGTCAGCCATGTGTTTTTTTCGTTTATGTATTTCTTCCGACAAATGTAATCTTTTCGATAGTGGATTGTATCTATCTTTAGATATGTACCTAACTTAATTTGTTTAAGGAAATATTTATTTGGTATGGTTTAACTAAATTGCTCTAAAAAACCAAACATTAGTTTGTATGTGCTGAAAAAATTCAAAATATACTAATCTGTTATCTCATAAAATCTATATGAGCAGCTACAAGCATCTGTGCTTGCCTTAACACGTTGCTAAATAAATAAGTAGGAATCTGCCAAGCTGCCACAGTCATTTCTTTAGCAATATCCTGTATACTAATTGCTATTAATTCGTGTTCTGGTGGCTCTCCTGCAATTGCACCAGACCAAGTAAAAGCTAATAAAAAATCATCATATCCAGGTAAAGGTGCAATTAAGCACTCTTCTTGTGCTATCTGGCAATTAATACCATGCTCATTTGCAAGTGCTACTAATTTCTGGAAATTCTGGGAATGTATCATTTATTTTGTATCTACAGCAGTTATTATCAAAGTTGACTAGATAGTGGTTGAGAATTTCAGGGTCTACCTAAATTAAAGGTTTTTACCAAAATTTATCCAGAAATTTTACTGCTAATGTCTGATGTTATTAGTAACAATTACTACCATTGTCTAAAAACTTAAGATGAATTTTATTTTCTGACTTTAAAAATATTTGCTACACATAAAGAATCCGTAGGGGTTTAAGAAGTTATGCCTAGGGTGTTAACTTCATACCTTTTGAGGATTAAAAAATTATGCAAAATATGTTTCTTCATTGAGAGCGAAGCGTTCACAATGACAGGCGAGATATGCAAAATAGTATGAATCACAAAAACATCAAATTCATACCCAAAGAGTAAATATTAATACATAAAGAAATACACGACAAATAGTTTATTTAAAAAAAGTGTATGTTTTTAGTAAACTTTTAGTGAATACAACAAAAATATCTTTATCATTTGTTAGTTTATGTACGTGTTCTACCAGACATAGGATTCATCGAGTTCAAAATAGTAGGAAATTGATTATCTATTTGAACTGTGAGGATTGATGAATTCAACCTAAGCAAGAAATTAAACTAACTATGGAAAAAAAATTAGGAACACAGTTTAGTAACATTCATCAAAACTGTAATACATACATCAAAAAGCTATCAAGTAATAGACATTTTCGTGGGTTGAAACTATATCTTTTTATACTAGCTTTAGCTGCGGGAGTCATCGTTACTCCCATAGGTGGTTCTATATCTGGGACTTTAAAGAAATTACCTACTACTAATTATCAAGTATCAGCAAAACCATCTTATAAAACATCTTGGATAGGTAATACTTTTAGTGGTAGCAAGTGGGTACAGATTCAAATGGCTGGGATGTATGTTTCCCCAGAGGGAAAAGTTTACATCAATAGTCATTGGGATGAAGCTGGCCGGGAAGTAGGGATTTATCAGAATGGCGATGTTATTGGTAAATTTGATGATTTGCATGGATGGGGAAGACTAGGGGGAATAGGAATTACAGGTAATCAGCAGTACATTTATGTAGCTATGCAACAAGGTCATGAAGGGAAACCAGAGGATGACTATCCCCCAAAAGGGACAACTTGGTACTGTGTCAGACGCTACGACTTGTCTGGAAAACCTGCGCCATTTTCTGGAGGGCGCGGTTGGGATAAAAGTATGTTAATCATCAATACTAAAAATGAAGTAACGGGATTAGCAACTAGTGGTAAAGAGTTATATGTCAGTGATCTAGCTAGCGATCGCATTCGGGTTTTCAACACCGAAACCATGCAAGAACTACGCAGTTTTAGCGTCACTAATCCTGGTGCGATCGCTATTGATCGGCAAAATAATCTCTGGGTGATTCAAAACAATAGCAAGCGAGCTAAAATTGTCCGTTATTCTCCCCAAGGACAGCAATTAGCCCAAATTACGGATGTTGCACAACCAACTGCGATCGCATTTAATCCCCAAGGTCAATTGTTAGTAGCAGATAATAGTCAAAATCAGCAAATACTAATTTATAAAGTTGCCAATACACCAGTCAAAATCGGCACATTTGGCGATAAAGGTGGAATTTATAGCAAGATTCGTGGTGAAGTCAAAGACTCAAAACTTTACGGTATTACTGGAGTTGGGACAGATAAAGCAGGCAATATTTACATTAGTAATAATGGTTTCAATAACACTGGCGCAGACTTAAGGAAATTTGCCGCATCGGGGAAACTCCAGTGGCGGTTATTGGGTTTGCAATTCTTAGATAATGCTGACGCTGATCCTGATAGTGATGGTAAAGATGTGTTTACTAAAAATGAACACTTCGTCATGGACTACAGCAAAAATAGTGGACAAGAATGGACATACAAAGCCTACACCTTAGATAAATTTCGCTATCCTGACGACGGGAGACTACACACCACACCCACATCCGCCTTTGTGCGCCGCTTGGGGGGAAAACGTTTAATGTATCTCTCATCAGAAATGATGGCAGAACGTCTATTAATCTACCGTTTTGATGGTGAAATTGCCGTCCCTTGTGGGATTTTTGGCAAGAATCATCTCAAATGGCCAGCCGATCAACCTCAAAATAGTAGTTGGTTATGGCATGATTTCAACGGTGATGGTGCGATTCAAAGCAATGAATACAAAACTCTGGGTGCAGAAGATGGTTCTGTCTGGGGTTGGGAAGTTGACAGCAAAGGAGATATTTGGCAAGCAGCCGAAGCCGGTTACATCAAACACTATCCTTATCAGAAATTAGATCAACATGGCTGTCCGATTTATGGTCAAGGTACTGGAGAGAAAATACCCATGCCAGCACCTTTCAAAACCCTCACCAGAATCAAATATATTCCTAAACAGGATGTCATGTATCTAGGAGGCTACACCACTGAGCGTCCCAATGTGGATGGTGATTGGGGATTAGTAGGTACAGAGATAGTACGTTACGACAACTGGAGCAAGAAAAAAGCTCTACGTTGGCGGATAGCCTTACCTTACAATCCCAACACTAACCCCAAACTCCACATCAAATCAATCGATGTGGCGGGAGATAGAGTTTTCGCAGTTGCTAGTAAAAGAGCAGAAGTCTATGTTTATCAAGCAAAAACCGGAAAACAACTGCAAACATTAACACCTGGCGCAGAAGTCAATGGGGAAAGCGGCTGGGTGGATATACCCTACGGTATCCGCGCTTTTCAACGCTCAAATGGTGAGTATCTAGTATTCGTAGAGGAAAATGCCAAAGGCAAGGTAATGATGTATCGCCTACCGGGGTAAAGAGTGGGTTGGGGGTTTAGGGGTGTAGGGGTGTAAGGGTGTAAGGGTGTAAGGGTGTAGGGGAGATTGTATTCCTATACCCAATTCCCAAAATTACTTAAAGTTTTATTAAACACTGGGAAGTAAATGCGTGTACTACATATTTTGAATCACATTCGGGAAATTGGTAACGGCATCGTCAATGTAGCTGTAGACTTAGCTTGTCTGCAAGCCAAAAACGGTCATCATGTAGCTGTTGCATCTGCGGGTGGAGAATATGAAAAATTATTATCAAGTTATGATGTTAAGCACTTTACATTAGATCAAACTAGAACACCAATTAATTTAATTAAAGCTGCTGGGACTTATCAAGCAATCATCAAAGAATTTCAGCCAGATATCGTCCATGCCCATATGATGACAGGAGTTGTACTAGGGAGAGTTCTGAAAGCCGCTTCTGACTATGCTTTAGTGGCCACAGTACATAACGAATTCCAACGCAGTGCCATACTCATGGGTGTAGCAGATCGGGTAATTGCCGTTAGCAAAGCCGTTGCTCAGTCAATGGCACGACGGGGGATTCCAGGGCATAAATTACGGGTAATATCGAATGGGACATTAGGTAGTGTCCGCACCCGTCATATTAAAGAGTATCAACCTGTAGAATTACAACGACCAGCGATCGCCACAGTAGCCGGAATGTATCAACGTAAAGGTATTAGTGAGCTAATCGATGCTTTCGCCCAAATTGCCGCAGACTTTCCCCAAATTCATCTCTATTTAGTAGGAAATGGCCCAGATAGAGAAATTTTTGTGGACAAAGCCAAAAACACACCTTTTAGCGATCGCATCCATTTTGAAGGTTTTCAACCAGAACCGCAACGCTACCTATTAGCAGCCGATATCTTCGTTCTAGCCTCCCATCGTGACCCATCGCCACTAGTCATCCCAGAAGCTAGGGAAGCAGGTTGCGCTATTGTCGCCACTAATGTAGACGGCATTCCTGAAGCATTAGACGGTGGTCAAGCAGGTATTTTAGTTCCACCCAAAGATAGTCAATCTCTAGCCAAAGCTTTAGCAGAATTACTCAGCAATCCTCATGTATTGTCCCAATGGCAAGAGCAAGCACAAACAAATCTAGAATGGTTGACAGTTAGACGCGTAAATCAAGAAACTTTAGCAGTATATAGTGAATTAATTACCAAAAACTCAGCCACATATAACGAGATACCATCAAAAATCTAAACAATCACAGGCAACCCAATACCGTTCGGTTAAGGAATTTCTTGGCTAAGGCAAGCAGGGAAAGCAAGGGGAGAAGAGAAGTTGCCAAGAGGGTTTCCCTGCAAGCAAACTTCGGGGAAGAGAAAAATGCTGAAAATAACTCTCTTTCCTCCCCTGCCTCAAGGAACTTATCCGAACCGAACCGTATTGACAGGCAAACTGAAAACCAAGAACCCCGACTTCTTAAAGAAGCCGGGGTTCTGAACTTTGCAACGTTTCTAAATTATTTTTCACCAAGTGTCTCATAATCCCCAATCCGTCAACTTTAGATTTCGGATTGGATTTAATCTAACGTGAGTCTCCAACGGAGGCGCACGTTAATCTAAAATCCAAAATCTAAAATTCCTAGTCCCTAATTCCTAATCAATTCGCGAACTTGTATGATACTTATGTCCTGCCATCGCAAGAGCTATAAAGCCCCAAAGTACCATTCCAGGCATCCCTAACATCCCGCTATTGCCTAATAGCGTTGACAACATCCCGACACTAATCGCCCTAGATGCAGCTATGAAAGTATCAAAACGATATTCGGTATATTGGAATGACTTGGCAAATACCATAAATATTGCTACTAAGTAAAATATACCTCCAAACCAACCTAATGTGAAAAACATATCCAGAAGGCCACTGTCAATTACAATAGGTTCTAAAATACCTTTTTTATTCACAATAAAAGTATTGCCTACACCGTTTCCTAAACCATTAGTTAAGGCACTATTGAGACCGTCTTCATATATTTTTTGTCTTACCTTAGCACTGTCATCTTTATCCAACTGAGAAAAGGTTTCAAACCTACTGGTAATGGTTGCAGAGAATTGTTCTATTTGTGTTAATGGAATCACACACAATGACATGATCAAAATAGTCATGAATAGGCGCATTTGTAGATGAGCCTTTAATGCAGTAAGAAAAGTCAGGAACGCTACAAACCAGCCGCCCCACAATGTACGTACTGTTGTCAATAAGAAAGCTAAATAACCGATCGCAGAAGCAGGAATCCGCAAAAATGTTTTATTACTGAATAACAATAGTAAACCTGCCATCATCATAGCTGCATAGGGTGCAGGAGATGCCATCGTACTCCAAACCCGTAATTTCAGAGGCTCAGGATCACCCATACTGGTCAATTTTGTACTTGTTAACCAGAATAAATCCCAATCAGGTGCAACTAAAAACTGTATAATCCCGTAGATACCTGTAACTAATACACCCCAAAGAAATGTCCGCTCGATAGTACGACGATAAGAGGGATAATTTCGCCAGTTGATAAATAAGTAAAAACCAAAAGTAATAGGCGTTAACCAATCTAACAGTCCCCTTGCAGCAGTAAATGGTGATGTTTTAATTACGCCTATAAGAAAACCATAAAACACACCCAAAAATGCAAGAACAAAAGGTAAACTGCCTTGGCGCAGTGACCTCGGCAGTTCTTTTAAGAAAGTATGTAAAGTTAATAACGTCACCAAATATTGTGACACCAACATAAAACGCGTTGGATCCCAGCCACTTTTATAATCAACTAAGCGAGCCACGAACGGCGTAACAAACCAAATCCACCAAGTAAAACCCGTGTAAAGTAATGGATATCGCAGATATAAAAAAATACCGACAGCCAGTGACATAAACACGTAAGCTGTGCGCAGTAAAGCAGTCGCACCAGCAATAATACAGACTGCGGAAAACAGAACGAAACATAGTATAACTGCCCAAGCCAACGGCGGTTGTTTTCCGAACACAAACTGTTTTCTCGGCGGACTATTAGGAAGTGTATGTATCTGAACCACTGAAAATCTCCATAGTTATTAGTCATTAGTCATTGAAAACTCCCAATCCGAAATCCAAAATTGGATCATCCTTGCCAAGTTTGCCAACCCTGCCAACGACCACGCCAGGATGCTAGTAATTTTTGTCCTGCTAACCAGCCGTCTTTAGGGAGAAAGCGTAACCATTGAATCAAACCCATAGCATCTCTCGTTCCTACTAATGCAGCCCATAACAAAAATGCTAATCTTTGCACGGGTGACAAGTGTTCTAGTAATGCTAGGGTTTCATTGTGTACGGCATTGACTACAGCAACGGAATTGAATTGATGACGTTGATCCTCATCAAATCGTTGTGCTGGATAATGATTGACTCCAATTTGGGGATCGTAGATGAGTTTCCAACCAGCGCGCTTGAGGGAGAGACAAAAGGCTACCTCAAAATGAACTTGCGCACCCGTACCAAGCATCCGTCCATCAAAATGCAGTTTTTGAATGGCTTGGCGGCGAAAGCTCATGTTGACACCCTTGAGAACATCTACCTCACGCGGCGCGCCGACACCTTTATGGTGATTGCCAATGACTCGCCCAAACCAATGTACTTGACCGACTATAGGACAGACTCCATCTTCTAAATTTTTGCCGTGATATACCCAATCACGTCCCCCTACTCCACCGATGCGATCATCTGCGAGAAAATGGGCTTCTATATGTGCTAACCAATTAGTGTGGGGAGCAGCATCATCATCAGTAAAGGCGATAATGTCTCCTTGGGCTACATCCAAACCTGCATTCATTGCTGCTACTACACCAGGAACGCTGACTGTGGTAGCGCGTAATGGCAAAAGCAAAGGATCGAAAGTGGTGAGGAACTGCCAAGTTTCATTGTCTGCATCACGGACTACTAACACTACCTCATCAACTGGTCGTGCTTGCTTGTGTAGTGCGTTTAAACAGCGTTCTAGGTCTTTAGTCCGGCGGTAAGTAGGGATGATAACTGTAATTCTCATCACTGCTTTAACTCCTCAAATAAATCCACATAGCACTGTGCCATGCTTGTCCAACTGTGTTGAGTGGCGATCGCTCTAGCGGCTTCACCCATTGTTTGTCTCAGGTGGCGATCACTACTCAAAGTCAACATAGCCTGGGCTAAACTTTCCACATCGTCTGAATCTGCTACAACTATTCCAGATTCTGGTTTTACTAAGTCGGCTGCACCTGTGCTACTAGCGGTAATCACGGGTAAACCGGAAGCCATCGCTTCAATCACTACTAAACCAAACGGCTCATACCGAGAAGGGAAAACTAAAAAATCAACGGCCTTCATTAAATCGGGAATATCGCGGCGCAGTCCCAGAAAATGAACTCGCTCTTGTAACCCTAAAGATGCAGCTAACTGAAGATATGGACTACCTTCTGTAATTCCAGCGATCGCTAAATGTAAATCTGGAACTTGGACTAAAGCTTTGAGGACTGTATCTAAGTTCTTACGGGAAATTCTAATATCGCCAGCAAATAGTGCTAGCGGTACTTCTGCTGGTAAATTCCATTGCAGACGGTTCATATTTCCTGGTGCAAATTCCTGTAAATCCACACCATTGACGATCACCCGAATGTTCTTTGGCAATACACCGATGGTTTGTAAATCCTGCGCCACCTTCTTAGAAACCGCCACAACAACTCGCGCCTGATGAAAAGCCCGCTTTTCCCAACGTGCATTTAAAGCTGTGTACAACCACTGGTAAAAGTTATAAAAAACTCGGCGTGATTTGGGTTTAGCCTTTCCAGAGGAGAATTTCAACCAAGAACTATGGACAAAATGTGCTGCATTGACATCACCAGGCGCATGAGTAATTGCCCCATTGATTTTCACAACATCAATCTCATGGCGATGTTGATGCAACCAATTGGTACTAAAAACAGCAAAGATGAAGTTACGAAGTAATTCTGTAGGCCATCCTTTAACCGGAATAGCCACCCAATTAACTTGGGGATGCTGCTCTAGCTCCGAAGCTACTTGACTGGCTAATAAAGTAACATGATGACCACGACGAATCGCTTCTAAAGCAACTTCATAGTTTACTCGTCCTTGACCATCACCTTTAATTACATTATGAGTAACAATACATAGTCTCACAATTAACTACCCTTGTATATTGAGAAAAGGCAGAAGGCAGGGGGCAAAAAAGAAAGCACCACTTTATACACCCCTACACCCCTAAACCCCTAAAGGTTGCCATAACCTTTGAACATGGGAACGACGAATAATTTCTGGCCAGGCTTTTAGTGAGCCTCGCTTCCATAAATATGCGGTCATGTGTAGGAAATATACAAAACAAAAAACCGCTAACTTGAACGCATTAGGAAATAAATTTTTATACCGCTTAATGCCAACGTAAAGTCTAGCGGCTTCTATAGAAATTTCGTAGTTAGTTAACTTACCGATGTCAGTTACCATCAAAGAGCTTTTACCATTTGCCCCAGCATGAAACACGCGTAAATCTGGGCAGTGTAGAATTTTGTAGCCATTTTTTAATGCTCTTAAACAAAGTTCTGCATCTTCATAGCCAAAAAATATATTCTCGTCCCACTGTTCTTGTTCCAAAAACTGCCTTGGGAAAATAGACGCATGAATAGCTACAGTTTCGGGGATATTGCTAGGACAGAAATAGCCCCGAAAAGACAACTTGCCAGAAACCATCTCACCGCCGTCTGAACTGCGACTAATGCCTGAAAGTATGGTGTAATTTCTCTGTTCTGGCGAAATTTGTGTATATCGCTCGATCGCGCGAGCCAGAAAGTCTGAATCAACACAGATATCATCATCAATAAATGCCACAAAGTCAGTTTCAAATGCAGGGATGGCATTCACAGCATTGTTACGATTAGCACAAACGCCAATTCTGGGGCCAGTAATATAAGTTGTTTGGGGGTATTGTTGGACAATCAGATAATTTTGCTGTTGTAATGCTATATCAGGTGAATCATCAGATACTACTACTGTGTGTGGTTTGATATCAGAATTCCAGAGCGATCGCAAACAATTTTCCAAGTCTTGAGGACGATTTCTAGTTGTGATGCAAGCAGATATCCGCATTTTTACTTTTCTCACATTAGCGAATGATAATTTTTGACTCTGGTACAGGTGTGTAGATGCTCGTAAGAGTATAATCGCGTCCGTACTATTGACTAAAACCTAGATGCAATTGGGGATGGGGTAAAACTAAGCATTAATCCCGCTAATGTTCTGAGTTTTAGACTTTCTTTGAGGGAACGCCAAAAGTAAGGACGTGCGGCTTTTAGCTGTTTATTACGTATTAAGCCAATACCTAACGTTGTATTGATATGCGCCCATTGCTGCTGAAAATATGGTTTAAATTCTTTTAGTCTTTCATCTGCCATAAATTGCTCATAGCAGAACATATCCGCTTGCGCTTTGCGGATTTTGGCTTGAGGATTGCGCTTACCACTGAGCATTGTGTCTGTTTGTTCATGGACACGATAACGCGTCAGTTTTTCTGGATAAAAGTAAGCTCCTAAACCAGAACGACAGCAAAGATAGTTCAAATATATATCCCATGAACCTCCAACCTCTGCCGGAATCTCATCCCAATCGATCACATCACGACGAATCAGAGCAGCTGTGGCGGAAGAGACGGATCTATCTACTAAGCCGAGATGATAAAAAGGTTGATATATGCCTTCCAAAAGATGCGATCGCTTATAAAACTGGGAACACTCCTCAGTCATCGCATCATCTATATTCCCTTTTGCATCGATGATGTAATGATCACAAAAAGCTAAAGCCAAATTGGAATTAGCTTCCAATGGGGGGACAAGCTTCTCTAAAAAGTCTTCTTCCCACATATCATCATCTAGCAGGCTGGCAACATATTTTCCTCGCGCCATTTTGAAGGCTTTGATGGTGTTCCCAAACATTCCCAAGTTGGTTGTGTTGCGAGAAAAGCGAATCCGGCGATCGTTGAATGACTCAACAATTGCTTGGGGATTGTCTGGACTACAGTTATCAGAAACGATAATTTCAATATGGCGATAGCTTTGTCTTACAGCACTCGTCAAAGCAGCTTTTAAGTAATCTGGACGATTATAAGTAGGCGTAATCACGCTCACCAAAGGAGTTGGGGAGTTAGTATCTATAGCCATAAATGTGAATATCTATCTTTACCAGACGGGTTTTAACAAGCAAATAATACGAATAAACCAAATTAGTTTTAATTTATGATGATGTCCAACTTTGTACTGCTATGGGATAAATTTTGGCAAAAATACGTGATCAGTAACTAGACAGAATTAATTACATAAGTTTTTTCCTGTAACCCGTAACCTGTAACCTGTAACCTCTCCCCTGTAACCCTGCTAATTTTCTCAGCAGCGATCGCATCCCATCCCAGAGGATGATTTTACCGGCCGATCTCACAACTTTGAAAGAGGAACAATATTGGAGTGCTATTTGCAGTTGCGCGATCGCTTGCGGTCTCTTATCTTGAGCGAACAATGCTGTGGCAGCTTCTAAAGATAGAAATGCACAATTCTGTTTGGCTTTTTTGTGAATTTCGCCATTGATAGCGTCGGGTAGATAAGATTTAAAAATCATTTCTACAGTATCAAAGGTTTCTTGAATAAAAGTTCTACTTTTAGCATTTAACTGCGTGACAGATAAAAAGTGTCTGCGCCACAAAGCTAGAGGCTCAACTTCAAACCACATGGGATAGTTAGTAAAAATTCTCACCCACATTTCCCAATCTCCACTTAAGCCACAGCGTCGGTCATATCCCCCCAGTTGTTCATAAACTTCACGCCGTACTACTGCAACTGATGGTACTGAAATACAGCAAAGCTCGGCAATTCGCTCTATCCAATGATTAGGTAGAATACCACTTTGAGGCAATTCTAAACTAGATAATCCTTGCTCGTGGCTATGCTCATCAATATAGATACTGCGACAAAACGCAGCACCAATTTGCGGATTTTCATGAAAAACTCGCCCCAGCTTTTGATAAAAGCCATCCCGCACACAATCATCACTATGGAGGAGATGAATCAAATGACCGCGTGCTAACTCCAAGCAGGTATGAGAGTTATTAATCGCACCCACATTCTTAGGTTGGCGATAGAATTCAACACGGCCTTGACCTAGTTCTGCAACTACGGCGGCTGGATCGTCTTGTGTCGAGCAGTTATCAATTACTGCAATTTGCATGATATCGGGGCCAGGATCTTGCGCTAAGACACTAGCTAAGGTTTCACGCAGATATCCTGCACAATTGTAAGTAGGAATCATCACAGACCACAGTGGACGTGTAACCCCTTCTGGAACTGGCGCAATAGTTGGGCGATTGAGATGTTCTATATTCATAGTCTTAATAAGGGCCAATTACATTTACTACTAAATTGTTGTACTTTCCGTATTAACAGCTGGACGAGCCAAAAATTTCCCACTCTTGAACAAAAACCGAGCTAGATAATATACTCGCTCCTGCCAGGAATAAAAACACCAGCCTAAGATTAGGCGGGAAATATCCCAGGCTTCGCGACTATTCCATTGACCTTGTTGGTAATATTGGGTGCGTCTGTACTGAAGATTACGCGATAGATCAACTCTGGCAGGATAATTAATCCGTTCTAGAAATTCATTAATATAACGATTAGTTTGTTCAATTCCTGCTTGCGCTTTGGCTTCCTGTTCTTGGGTAGCTATCCCTTGACCAATGTGATTGTTCGCGCCATGAATGCGGTAACTACCCAAGTTTTCGTTTAATGTTTTAATCTTCCCTAGAAACGCAGTGCAGTAAATTATGCAACCATCAGCCCAAATCCGCCATTTAATTGGGTCAATAGGGAACACCTTTTCTAATGCTTCCCGACGATAGGACAGTCCAGAAGTAGGAGGAAAACACCAAGCATTACCAGTATTTAATACGACTTTAGCTAAATCCTCACTGAGTTTTGCCCCTTGAGTGGAAGCATTATTGATGGTGTTGTCATCAGCATCAATAATATCTAGGTGGTGCATCACACCTACTACATCGGATGTATTAAACACCTCAACAATACGCTGTACTTTCTCAGGTTTCCAAACATCATCAGCATCTAAAAAGGCGATGATATCGCCAGTAGCGGCTGTAAACCCTGCATTAAAAGCACCGCCTTGTCCTTGATTGACTTGAAAGATAGCTTTGATTTTATCTGGTGCTTTTGTTTGGAGTTGGGTGATAACATCACGGCTATCATCTTTAGAGCCATCATCTACAACGATGATTTCGATGTCGGGATAGGTTTGAGCCAAAACTGAATCAATTGTTCTGGGCAGATAACGAGCGTAATTATAGTTAGAAATAATGACAGAAACTTTCATGGTGATATTGATTATGGAGAATGGGGCATTGGGGTAAAATCTCTCTAAACCTCTACATCTTTTAAGATTGACTGGCTTGATGTTGCATTTGGTGATATTTCCAAAGCTTGCCTTTGAGTTCGAGTAGTTCTTGATAGCCGCCTTGTTCTACTATTCGTCCTTGTTCGAGAACTACGACTTTATCGGCTTTGGCGATAGTGGAAAGTCTGTGAGCGATCGCAATTACGGTTCTACCTACAGCCAGCTTTTCTAAAGACTCTTGAATCAATCGCTCGGATACTGAATCTAAAGCACTGGTGGCTTCATCCAAAATCAGGATTTCTGGGTCTCTGAGCAATGCACGGGCGATCGCTAGACGTTGTCTTTGTCCTCCTGATAAACGGACACCGCGATCGCCTAATTTTGTATCGAATCCTTGTGGCATTTCTTCGATAAATTCCAAAGCGTTTGCTAGCCGAGCCGCTTCTCGAATTTTGGCTTCACTAGCTCCTGATGTTCCGTAGGTGATATTTTCTCTCACCGAAGTGTTAAAAATAAATGTATCTTGACTGACTACAGCCATTTTGTGGCGGATGGAATTGATGTCAAATTTCTGCAAATCAATACCGTCAACTAAGATATGGCCATCTGTGGGATCATAAAATCGGGGAATTAAATCAGCCAGTGTAGTTTTACCTGCTCCCGAAGCTCCCACAAGTGCAGTTGTTCGACCACGCTCAATGGTGAGTGTAATATTGTTCAGTACTACATTATCGGCAGTGTAACCAAAATCTACAGATACTAAGTCAATTGAGCGTTTTAAACCTTGGAACTGAATTTTGCCATTTTGTAGATAAGGTTTGTTTTTAGTCTCCAAAATAGCTTTAATATTATCTGCCGATCCTTGCAATGTACTGAGGAAGGCAACTGTGCCATTGACATCTTGAATGTTAGGGATAACTCTAACTAGAACGAAGAAAAATGTCAATAATGAGGCAACAGGTAGTGTAAAATTTGTGAACGATATCACAATCAAACTAATTAAAACTGTAGTTGCAATTCCTTCCGCTATGGGCTTCACTAGTGTCCACGCCATAACAACTTTCACAGCCGCATTTAGTTGATTAGAACTGGCTTGATAAAAACGCTGCCGTTCAAACTCTTGTGTACCAAAAGCGTGAATTGTGCGAATACCATTAATAAATTCTACTGCTGTGGCTGTAAATTGGGAGTTGGCTTGCGAAATCCCAAAACTAGTTTCCCTCACTCGTTTATTCAGCGTAGATAATCCTACTGCTAGCAATGCAAATATGAGGACAGAAATAATAGAAAGTTGCCATGATATTAAAAACATGACAATGAAGTAAACACAAACTGTCAGAAATCTAGTAAAGACAAAAGCTGCTCCACTAAAGGCTTGTTTAATTCTTTCAATTTCTGTAGTAATTGTATTAATGAGTTCTCCAGAGCGGGTCTGAGTAAAATAACTCAGCCTCATAGCTTGCAACTGCTCAAAAATTTGCTTATGTAAGCGGTCTGCTAGATGCAGTTGAGCCGATTCAGTGTAGATGGCACTAAAATAATTGAAGGTGGCTCGCATCCAGGTACTCAATAAAATTAATAGAGATATCCGATATATAGGACTTATAGGCAAAACATCAGATACCAAAACTACATCAACCCAACCAATTCCTGTGTGCATTGGTTGGTTGGGATTAGTCAATTTCTGTAAAAATGACAGAAGAAAACCAATACTAACGCCTTCAAAACTTGCAGCTAAAAATGAAAATATTACAGCTAGGATAGCTATTTTGCGAAAATGTTTTAACTCTCGCAATATTAAATAGTTATTCTGCCAGAAGTTATTAGTTTTTAATAAATTACTTGGTTGTTTAGGCATTTTAATTTAGATGACTATTTTTTAGCAAAATCTGGTGATGTCGTAAATCTCTACATTCACTCAATAATTCATGGTGCTGTAGCACAAGTGCGGCAGTGATATTAATTACCGCACTTAGTACAGGGGAGGGTACAGAATTTTGATTGAGTAAAAACTCTAATCAATTTAATATTTCCTAAACTCTGACAATCTCTCAGGATAAAGGTAAATTAAAGACTTTAAGTCTTTGAATGCACTATTTGTGATTCTGTTTTAACTTCCCATGAACTTGGAATTATTGGTAGCGTATTTAACTGTTCTTGTCTTGCTAAACTAAGTCTTACTGCATCTTCCAAAGTCCAACAACGAGTTAGAATCAAACTCATATCACCCCGTAGCACATTCCATAGTATGGGTAAATATTCTAAGCCTGATTTTTGCAGCCAATATCCCAAGCCCTGACTATTTTTATGACTAGTAGTAGAAAATTTAATCGCTTGAAATAGTTTGCCTTTTTCTCCTACACGCCACTCACGTACAAATAATGACTTGGGTGAGTAAAAGTGTATGATCATGATTAATACTGCCATGATTGGACTCAAAAATAACAGTAATAAACCTGCAATTATCCTATCTATTAAATGCAACCACATTGCACCGTGACTAGCTCTTTTAAAGATTTTAGAGCCAGAGGATATGCGGAGAAATATGGGTTTATGAGCTTGTTCACAAGCTTCAGCCCAGAACTTTAACACAGTAGGGCCAAGTTTAGCATCGATACTGACTAAATTGACTGGTGAATGTTTTAAGCACTCTACTAATAATTGTTGATGATCTAGAGAGGGCAAATACGGCTGTGGTAATCTTCTGGAAGAATTCACCAACAGCTGACCTCGCCGCCATTGTAACGTGTAGAGAGAGAAACAAGATTCCGGTTTTTGCGGGGTGACAGGATAGTAATTATCAAGGGTTGGAACTATTGTGCTGGTCATATGTCTTTGGATTTATACAAAGTAAATCACTGAGCTAATATCAAAGGCTATCAATGCCAAAGACTTTGAGGAGAATTAGCAGTTTAGGTGAAATTTGTAGATACTTGCTGTTAAAAACATCCTGGCTGAAATCGCATAAACAAGCAGTATCTAAATTGATTCATAGTGCTGCTTGGAAAATGATCAATAACTTGGGTTTTGAGTAGATAGATAGTAATAAATATCACGATAAATTTGTCTGTAATCGTTTTTCGTCTCTAATACAAATCAAGGATGTTGGAGAGATATAGAGAACAGTTAAACCAGTACCAATTTTGTCTGTTGATAATTGTCTTTAATTACTACTGTCTACTCAATTTAATAACCGAACTAAGCTACTCTACTATCGCCTTTGAGCCACCTACAATCAATTTCAATCTCTAGGATATAAGACTCTGTAGAAATGACTATATGCCTAGACTAATTCTTTATTTACTCTTTAAATAGACATTTGTTTTCCGCCCAAATATAAAGGCGAGATAAATATACTGATTTTCTACTAATAAAATTAGATTAATTTGTAACACTAAAAAAGTTTAATTATTACAGACATAATAATGAAATTAAATCAAGAAATGTAGATAAAATTGTCATAATAATATGATTATTTGTTGGAAAATATAGCAATCCCAATGAAAAAGCAGGTGGGAAGGGAGCAAAGGAGCTTTCACATACAAGGAGCGTTAGCAGGGCGGAACGAAGTTCGGTTTGTACTTCCAGTTCCCTTTTCTCCCTGTCCCTTGCCTCTTATCAAGCGAAAAATGCTATGTAAGTTTTAATGCCTTAATAAAAAATATGTGCGATCGCACCGAATTAACAAGCGATCGCACAACAAAAATAGGGAGTAGGAAATGGAGAAACCAGACAAATTATATTCCCAATACCCAATAGCCTCTACTTCTCCACCCCTTGTTGCAAGGCAAATCGATTATCCTTGGCGTACTGCACATATGTACTGCCAGAGTTAGCTACCCCATTAGCGACAATCCCAATGAGGTTTAATCGGCTTAACATCGCTGTAGCTTCAGCGATTTGGGTACGAGTCACCTTACCCATGCTGGCTACCAAGACCACACTCCGACAAGAAGAAGCTGTCAAAATAGCATCCACTAAACCCAGAACAGGGGGAGCATCGATAATTACTAAATCATAGTTCTCCTCAAAGGCGTGCATCAATTCCATCATGCGAGGCGAACTTAACAGATTTGCGGGGTCAGTAGGTCTGGGGCCGGCTGTCAAAATATCGATGTAGGTTGAGCCAACAGAATGAGTTCCAATCTGATGAGGCAAAGTCATCTCACTGGACAAGATATTAGAAAGTCCTTGCTCATTAGGCAGATTTAATTGCTCATGCAAGCTAGGATGGCGCAAGTTGGCATCAATCAACAATACTCGTTTGTGTAACCTAGCTGCACTCATCGCCAAACCTAAGGCAAAACCTGATTTACCCTCATCCGCTACAGGGGAGGAAATCATCAAAGACTTTAAACTAGTAACAGAGTTTAAAAGCTCGATGTTTTTATAAATCAGATCCAAAGATTCCCAACGGGGAGGAGATTGTAATACCTCAACTGTCCAAGGAGCAGGTATTTCTGGCTTACCAAACGGTAGCTTAATCACAGATTCTCTGGTTTTCGCTGGTGGTAGTTTAGGCGTAGTTCCCAACAAAGGTAAAGCCGCCTGTTTCTCTAATTCAGCTGTGGTGTGAACAGAATCATCAGATGCTTCTCGAATAAAGGCTGCGATTCCTCCCAACATTAACCCAACTACTGCACCTAACAACAGATTTTGCTGGAGATTGGGGCCTAACTTTGTGCCTAATTGGGGTTCTTCCACAACTTCCCAATTAAATCCACCTTTAGCTAGTTCTTGACGTAATTGTTGTTCTGCACGCAACAGTTGCTCTAACCTTTCCCGACTAAATTGCAACTGTGGTTTGATGCGATTGTAATAAGCTAATAGGGGTGGGAAGCGTTTAATTTCCAGACGGATCTGATTTTCTTTCTGTGCCAGAGTTTGATCACGAGCTGTTAATGCAACTATCGTTGTCTGGGTTTCTACTAGTTGGCTAGCCAAAGTCAAATCGATTTCACCAAACTGACCTTGTTCTAGAAGTGGTTCTTTAGAATTGAAAACTCTAGCAGAATTAACACCTAAAGTTCTACCTACTTCCTGTTGCAATAATTCCTTTTGGCTTTGCAGTTGTTCTTTGAGCTTTTGGACGCTAGGAGTTTCATCTGTGAAACGCAAGCGTTCTTGAGCCAACAACAATTCTGTTTTTTGAATTTCGTTGAGTAAACCTTGGTAACGTGTAGACTGACTCAAACGCGAAGCCACTAGAGCATTTTGGGGAGAACGATTCAGTTGTTCTTCCAAGGACTTTTGTTTGGCGATCGCCTCTTGATATTGAGAACGAGTAGTACGACGTTCTTGTTCAATATTGTTTAAAGAATCTTCTAGAGCTTTTGCTTGCGCCTCTGGGTCAATTAAATTTTGATTACGACGAAATCTTTGTAAGTTAGATTCAGCCGCATTTACTTCTTCACTAGCTTTGCTCAACTGCTCTCTGATAACTTGCAAACCTTTTTGCAGACGAATATCTTGCTGCTGTTTGTTATATTCCACATACACTTGGCGAATAGCAGTCAAGACTTTTTGAGTCTTTTCTGGGTCGTTATCTGTGTATTCTACTTGGAAAATTTTTGTAGCTAGATTATCTTCTTTAGTCCTTATTTGCTCCAAGGCCAGAGTATTTTTCAGTTCGGCTACAGTAATATCTGGATATTCAGATTTCAATTTATCGACTGCCTTTTGAATCAGTCCTGAACCTTGCATCAAATTCAGTTGTGTGGCAGTATCTATCTGGACATCAGGTTCAAGAAACTGATTTTCTGGTCTAGTTGTATCGTTTTTGCCTTGATAATTTGGTTCTACCAACAGCTGCATTGAGCTTTTGTATGTAGGCTTGGTTCTAGCAGTGACTAAGGCGGCGATCACAATTGTGGTGATAAATGCTGCTACAAACCAAGGAAATCTGCGAATAAATACCGCTAGAATTTGTCCATAACTTGGTTCTGTATCTTGATTGGAATTGACAATATTGGTGCTGAGACTAGTTTGAACCACGTTTATTATCCTTATTTGTGAATGGCTAGGAACTAGGGATAAGCAATTCAAAATTCAAAAATAAGCATCTTTTTTTACCTTTTACCTTTTGACTTTTACCTTCCCTGTTACCTCTTTAAATACAAGCTTGGGCAATAACTTGTTCAACTTTGCTAAAGAAGACTTGTTCGGAAAAATTATTCACGGCATGATTACGAATATTTTCATAATTCCAGGGGATTCCTCCGGACTCTAATAATGCTGTTTGTAATGATTCGGGAGTTTGTCTTTTAAAGAAGACTCCCGTTTGACCGTTTATTTGCGTGTCTAATACGCCACCTGCACCGTAAGCAATCACTGGTGTACCACTAGCATTAGCCTCTACCGGCACTAAACCATAGTCTTCTAAAGCGGCAACTATGACAGATTTGGCTTTAGAAAATAAGTCTTTACGTTGGCTATCAGTTACATGACCTAAGAATTTAATATTACCTAATGCTTTGGCTTCTAATCTTTCTCTTTCTGGCCCATCACCTGAAATTAATAACGGCCACCCTAGCCAGTTAAATGCCTCAACGATAATATCAAGTCGCTTATAACTAATCATGCGTGCCGATGCTAAATAATACTCATCCTTGGTATCGGAAAAAATAAAATTACTAGTATCAATGGGATAGTTAACCATCATTGCAGGTTTGCCATAGATTTTTTGAATCCGTTGAGCAACTGTACTGGAATTAGCAATATAAATATCAGGCTCTTGAGCATATTTTAAGTCTACGTCTCTCATTAATTGGAATACTTTTGTGATTAAAGGTGAAAAATAGCGATAATCACTATATTCGCGTAAATAAGTTTCCGTATCCCACAAAAAACGTGTGACATTATGACAGAAGCAAATGTGTTTGGCATCTGGTCTTTTTCTGACAGCTTTAGCAAAGCTAGTACTACTACTAATAATTAAATCGTAGTCTTGTAAATCTAAAGATCGAAACGCTGGAAAATATAAGGGGGCGATTAAGCGAAAATATTTGGTTGCACCAGGAATCTTTTGTAAGAAAGTTGTATTGACGATGCGATCGCCAACGTCGATAGTTTTTTCAGGATCATATAAAGATGTAAAAATATCCGCTTCTGGATAGCGTTTGCAGAGCAATTCAAAAACACGTTCTGCTCCGCCTCGCTGAGTTAAATAATCATGAACTAGGGCAATTTTCATAATTGTTATTCATTATTCATTGGGCATTAGTCATTAGTTATAACTAATCTAAAATGGTATAAGATACCCTCAAGCCCCCTTGTGGAAGGGGGCTATTTTCTAAGTATTTAAGCCAGATATTTTGACATCAATGCTGCAAATTTCAACAAATGGTTCAAAATCAAAAATTTGTATCAAATTCTTAATTTTGAATTTTGAATTGTTATTAGCCAACTGTTGCCAGAATTTTTTCAGGAGCAAAATATTTGTTTTGTTCGGCTCTGAGTTGGTCGCAAAGTCTACCTGTTGGTAGTTCTACATCATCGTAGGTGAGGACTTGATCTTTGGAAATATCTCGTTTCAGGCGACACCCTTCTGCTAAACCCATTGGTAGAAGGTTTTGTTGTTGGACAATCTTGGAATTTTCACATTGTCCGTAGGTCATATAATAGCCGATGCCGTCTAAAGTTTCCCCGGCTTTTAGGTCAATTTTTGCAGTGGCCACTACGTCTACTAATGGTGCGCCTAAAGGTGACATGACTGCATCTTGGAATAAGACTGCACGGGCTACAGATAAAGGAACTTCAAAATGGCAGAGATGGTAGGGGGTGTAGAAGCTATAGAGAGGGCCTTCACCGAGTTTATAGAGGTTGAGATAGTGGCGTTGTTTGGGGTCGTCATGGGTAGCAAAGACAAATACACCAGGGCCGGGTTTCGCACCGACAACATAATCGACGATTCCACCCAGTTCTTTGAGTTGATCAATATCGTACATATTGGTCATTTCGTCTACATGACCGGTGAAGTCATAGCCTAACATTCCCCGTTTAGCCACTTTCATACCTGTAGCATTAGCAACGATCGCCTGCTCGAATGATATTTTTGAACCATCAGCGAAGCTGGTCACCATGTGGGCTTTTTGTCCCCAACGTTTGGCGAATCCTTCTTGGGTAGTGGGGTTGCGGTAGGGGTCTTGTAAACCTTTGATGTTACCGCACAATAGGGGAGTCAAACCAATGCTTTTCACAAAGCGGTAAAGGTTCATTTCCACCCCTGGTTGGTCGCCATCACAGGCGGAGAGAATCACACCAGCTTTATCAGCGTAAACTTTAAGAATGCAGCCGACTGTACCGTCGAGTTCCGCATTCATCATAATAATATGTTTGCGATGGGCGATCGCCTCCATGACGATATGCGCACCGAATTCTACTGCACCAGTCACTTCGATGATGGCATCAATGCCTTCCGCTTGACAGATGAGTCTAGCATCTTCGGTGACAGCATATTTACCTTGAGCGATCGCAGCTTCTAATTCGCCAACACTATTCACAACTTGAATGTCTTCAATCCCAGCTTCTTGATAAGCACGTTGGGCTTGGTCAATACTCCGGTTGAAAATAGCCACCAACTCCATCCCTGGGACGGAATTGATGATTTGGTTAGCAATACCCCGACCCATAAAACCAGCACCAATCATTCCCACTTTTACGGGATTACCAGCAGCAGCACGAGCTTGCAGAGCGCGATCGATAATAATCATTTCGTTAATTCCTATATTTAATATTTGAAGATAGAAGGCTTGAAAAGGTAAAAGGTAAAAGTAAAAAAATTAATACTTTTGCCTTTTTACTTTTTACTTACTAACAAACCGCTTCCACTGGATCGGGGCTACCAATGGGTATGGTTTCTAATAGTGGCCAGTTAGCGTCCTTTTCAGAGATTACTGTAACTTCTAAAGGCCATTGAATATTAAAAAATGGGTCATTATAACGCAGACCTTTTTCGTATCCAGGTGTATAAAATTCACCAACTTGATACACAACTTCTGCATCATCAGTCAGAGCTTGATAGCCGTGAGCAAACATTTCTGGTACGTACAAAGCCCGACGATTGTCGGCGGTTAGTTCTACACCAATGTGTGATAAAAATGTTGGTGATTCAGGACGCATATCAATAATTACGTCATAAATAGCACCTTTAATACAACGAATTAATTTAGTTTCGGCTGCGGGTCTTAGTTGATAGTGCATTCCCCGCAATGTGCCTTTTTTATAGTTATAAGAAAGGTTACACTGAGCAACTGCTGGTTTTAAACCGTGGTTGGCAAATTCTTGGGCGCAGAATGTCCGGGCAAAGAAACCACGGTGGTCTGGCTTTTCTTCTAAATCAATAATAAACGCGTCTTGGAGTTCTGTCTGGGTAAAAATCATATTTGCCTGAAATAAGATATTGATGAGAACAAATAATTAGTTACTAATCACTTAGTATTTACGCTAGATAAACTCCTAAACAGGAATTTTATCTACATTTGGTCTGGAGAAAGTATCATCCCAATATTGGGTACACAATTCCGGTCTTTTAGGAGGATTAGCAGTGTAAACAAAAAATAGGGCTGAACGTTCTTCTGTGCGGATAGTACCGTGGTGTAAAGCTGTTCTAGGGTCAGCAATGACGACTGTACCTGCTGTACCTGGGCAAGATTTCCAAGCTGATTTAGGGATAATTTTATTTAGCTGGTCGTCGTTGATACCTAAATATCCAGATTGCCAAAGTTTGTAGTCGATGCGATAAGAATTAATCGCTGGGAAAGAGGTTAAGTGTAAAGGAACATATTCAAAAGGCCCATGTTTTTGTGCAACATCATTTAAATAAATGATGATTTTTACCATCTTTCTGTCTTCGGAATCTTTATGCCATAATAATGTGCCGAACTGATGTGCGTTAGGCAAATCCTTACGTAAATGGACACCATGAAAGGCAACAGGTAGACCTAAATAGTTTTCGATAATCTGTAATAAGCGTGTTTCTTGACCCCAATTGGCAAATTCATTAATGTCTGTAACCGTATGAATTTGTGGCAATTTTTCTGATAGATGCTGAGTTGTAGTCGCGGTCATTTGGGCTAATTGCTGATGAGCCGCTTTGAACATTTCAGAAGTAGATTTTAAACCTAAATTCTCTAATGTGGTGATGTAAACACCTTCTGTTTTGAGGGTATCAACAATTAGGCGATCGCGTTCTGTTAATTGGGGTAATTTTTTGGCGTGTTGCCAAATTCTAAGTCTATAATCTAACTCAGATTTGAGAGTAGAAAATTTTTTCGTAATGGATAAAATCATCGTCTAATTTTTGATTTTTGTGATAGATTTAGCTGTGGAACGTCTCCCATTTGTATTAGCTCTCACCTCTTGAATAGATGGTTCATGGGCTTCAGCAAATCTCATTTGTTTAAAAGCCATTACATCAAAAACAGACAATCCAACTAAGGCGACAAAGGGAATAACTGTTTTAATAGCAGATACAGGCCATCTTCTTAACGCGCCTAAAAATACTTTGACATCTACTTCTTTGGAGTTACGTAAAAGCATCTGACGGCAAAATTGTTTAGAATACCCACATTCTTGCAGTTTTAAAATTACTTCAGGTATGTGTTTATATTGCATTAATAGTGCGGCTTTGGGTTCTTTTTGCCAATAACTCACACCAACAATACATTCTAAATAATTCTCTTTAGTGACAATGACATCACCATGAGCAGCACAATAACCTGCTAGATATGCTAAAGATATCCAGTTTTCGGCAGCATCTGGCCAATTTTGTAAAGCGCGTTTGACTAAATCAGTACAATAAATACTAGCAGTTAAGAAAATTACAGCACCAACGCTTTTAGCAAAACAATGTTCAAAAATTTCTTTACCATCTCTACAAGCATCTTCACAGTCAGCATCAAACCAGCGATTACCGATGATAGTTGGTGGGTAAACTGGTTGACCCGTGACTTTATTTCTTCCAGAAAAGTTAAGAAATAATAATGATAAATTTTGCTGTTGTTTTAGTTTATTGATGACATAACTAATGGTTCTGTCCTGAATTGGGTCATCATCTCCAATTGTCCAGATATATTGAGTCTCTGCGGAACTTAGGCAATACATAATATTTTTCATTACGCCTAAATTCTCAGGATGTTTATTAGACCTAAATGTGATCTGGTTGAGGTTATTTTGCCATTTTTTGATGATTTCTTGAGTATGATCAGTAGAACAATTATCAGAAACTAAAATTTCACAATCTGATTCAAAACCTTTAATCGCTTTGGCTAGCCATGTTAACTGTTTATCAAGTAATTCAGCCCGATTATAAGTAGGAATAGCAATGGTCAATAACTTGCTCATACAATGATCAAAAATTTTGAATCTGATGAACTACTACAGGTCTGTTTGATAAATTTTGAGAGTTATGATACCCCCGACTTCTTCCAGAAGCCGAGGATAGGAACACACTAATTGCTCAGAATTATTACTTGATATTCCAGAAGAAATCTTTGTTGATTTGTTCAGTACGAATTAAATACTCTAGTTGTTTTAAGCGGGTGAATCCTCTAAACAAGAAGGTATCTTCAGTCATGTCGATTTGACTAAACAAATCAAATAACTGTCTAGCACCTTTTTGTGCGTCCCAATCACACTTAAATCCAGGTAAGATGCTGTTGATTTTCTCGAAGGATACGCGATAACTACGGTTATCTGCGCCGTTATCACCAAAAGATAATTTACAACCAGGGAAAGTGTCAGCGATGATTTCGGCGATTTCTTTAACGCGGTAGTTGTTGGCTGTATCACCAACGTTAAAGATTTGGTTGTGAATAATGTCGCGGGGTGCTTCTAAAGCGCAAACTATGGCTTTGCAAATATCCAAGGCGTGAACTAATGGCCGCCAAGGTGTACCATCGCTGGTCATTTTGATTTCTTTGGTAGTCCAAGCCAAGCCAGACAAGTTGTTCAAAACGATGTCAAAGCGCATTCTGGGCGAAGCACCAAAGGCTGTAGCATTCCGCATGAAGGTGGGCGAGAAGTCATCATCAGCAAGGAGTGTGACATCTCGTTCGACTAGAGTTTTGCATTCTGCGTAGGCTGTTTGGGGGTTAATGGGAGATGCTTCTGTGACATCGCCTTCTGTAGCGACACCGTAGACACTACAAGAAGACATATAGACGAAGCGGCGCACACCCATTGTTTTCGCCAGATTCGCTAGTCGGACAGAACCTAAATGATTGATGTCGTAGGTGATGTTGGGTGCTAGTTGTCCAGTGGGGTCATTGGATAGTTCGGCCATGTGGACGATCGCTTCTACACCCTCTAAATCTTCGGGGGTGATGTGACGGATATCTTTGTTGAGGGTTTTAGCTGTGATTTCCGTACCGTTGTATAACCAGCCAACCTTATAGAAACCAGTGTCTACCCCAATTACTTCATGTCCGCGTGCAGTTAATAAAGAAGGTAATAAACAACCTAAATAGCCTTCTGTTCCAGTTACTAAAATTTTCATTTGTGTCAAATTCTCTATATTGGGGACTGGGGATCGGGGACTGGGGACTGGGGTAAAATCTTCCTTGTCTCCCTTGTCTCCCTGATCTCCCGTACTTTTTATCTATGCAATAGCTACATTCTCTAAGTGCGATCGCTGGCTAACTTGTGCAGCGATCGCTTTACCGATTTCTAGGGAAGAAGTGGCAGCTGGTGATGGTGCATTGCAAACATGGATCGCATTTTGACTAGGTACAATCAAAAAGTCGTCTACTAGTTTGCCATCATCCATCAAGGCTTGAGCGCGTACCCCTGCATGGGTGGGGACTAAATCTGCGGCTTGGACTTCGGGAATGAGTTTTTGCAGACTTCTCGTAAAAGCTGCTTTGCTGAAGGAACGAATGATTTCTTGGATACCTTCGTCGGCGTGTTTGGCGGCGAGTTTCCAAAAACCGGGGTAAGTCATCACCTCAGCAAAATCTTTCAAGTTGAAGTCGGTTTTGTGGTAGCCTTCCCGTTTGAGGCTCAAAACGGCGTTTGGCCCTGCATGGACGCTACCATCAATCATTTTGGTGAAGTGAACGCCCAAGAAAGGAAAATCGGGGTTGGGAACTGGGTAAATCAGGGTTTTTACCAGATACCGTTTTTCGGGGGTGAGTTCGTAATATTCGCCCCGGAAGGGTACAATTTTCGCTTTGGGGTTGACTCCACCTAATTTAGCAATGCGATCGCTATGCAATCCGGCACAATTGATCACAAAATGGGTTTCAAAGTTGCCTTTGTTGGTTTCCAGGATGTAATTTTTACCGCTGGGAACGATTTTCAGCACTTTGGTATTGAGGTGTAAGTCTCCGCCCTGCTGTTGAATAAGTTCGGCGTATTTTAAACAAACTTGTTTGTAATTCACAATGCCTGTTGAAAAAACCCGAATTCCCCCGACACAACTAACATGAGGTTCGATTTCTTTGACTTCTTCGGGACTAATTCTCTGGACTTGAATCCCGTTATCTAACCCGCGTTTGTAGAGAGTTTCTAAACGAGGTAATTCTTGCTCATCTGTAGCTACAATTACTTTGCCACAAATCTCATGAGCAATGCCATGCTCTTGGCAGAATGCTACCATTGAGTCTCTACCATCACGGCAAAATTTGGCTTTGAAACTTCCTGGTTTGTAGTAAATCCCAGAGTGAATTACACCGCTATTATTACCAGTTTGATGAAATGCCCATTGGCTTTCTTTTTCTAATACTAAAATTCGTGCTTGGGGATAGCATTTACCTAAAGCCATTCCTGTAGATAGCCCGACTATTCCCCCACCGACAATCACAAAATCATACATTTGTATTACTACACTAAATGTTAGAAGAAGGCAGAAAGATAGTAAAAAGGTAAAAAGAAATAACTTTTAACTTTTAAAGTTTGACTTTACCTAGCTACAGGTAATAATTATAACTTAATAAAAATTTGATTTTATTCTTTTTCCTTTTGCTTTTTGCCTTTATTACCAGACTTTCCAAGGAGCTTGATTATTTTTCCATAGCTCTTCTAGGTAATTTTTATCTCTTAATGTATCCATTGGTTGCCAAAAACCATTATGTTTAAAAGCAGATAGTTGGTCTAAATCTGCTAACTTTTCTAATGGTTCTTTCTCCCAAACTGTAGTATCATCAGCAATAAAATCAATTACAGATGGTTCTAATATAAAATAACCACCGTTAATCCAAGCTCCATCACCATCTTGTTTTTCCCGGAAACTGGTGATTTTAGTTTGCTCTTGTCCCAGAGAAATTGCGCCAAAACGACCTGCCGGTTGAACGGCTGTGAGTGTCCCTAGGGTCTTTTGTTGTTGGTGAAATTGAATTAATTCAGTGATATTAACATTACTGACACCATCACCATAGGTAAAGCAGAAAGTTTCATTACCAAGATGTTCTCTGACACGCTTTAAGCGTCCACCCGTCATAGTGTTATCACCTGTGTTAACTAGGGTGACGCGCCAAGGTTCAGCATAACCAGAGTGTACATTCATCTGATTGAAACGCATATCAAAAGTTACATCGGACATATGTAAGAAGTAGTTGGCAAAATACTCTTTTATGATGTAACCTTTGTAACCACAGCAAATAATAAAATCATTAATGCCGTGAGCAGAATAAGTTTTCATAATGTGCCAGAGAATTGGTTTACCACCAATCTCAACCATCGGTTTAGGTCTGATGCTGGTTTCTTCACTGAGGCGTGTACCCAGACCTCCGGCTAAAATTACCGCTTTCATGCAACTACCTCGGAGATGTGTAGGTTAAATAATTTTGGATTTTAGATTTAGATTGACTTAGTAAAAAATCTTGAGCTTTTGATCATCAAAGAATTATTTTTCAATGATGAGCGAAAATTTATCAGGATGAAGAGGATGCACTTGGTTAGGAGAAAAATTCATTGCCTTTGTAGTTTTCTCCGTACATAATTTAACTGTTATTTGTGGTTGTTGTATAAAGAAAAAGTAAATAAACTAACAGGATGTGTAAAAGCTTAGTAAATAAGATATTTATAGACATAATTATAATTTTTGATGTCGAGAAAATTTACACAATAATTATCAGAGTTAGCTAGTGATAACTCTGATAACTTAGATAAATAATATGATTTTTGAATATACCAAAAATGGCATTAAAATAGGTTTTTAATGCTTTTAATCTCCGAATTCAAAAAATATTACTAAACTTGTATTGTAGTTTGTAGTAAGGACTTTCATTCTGAAAAATTAGGACTAAAGTCCTTACTACGAACTGATGTTACTGGTTAGTGCTGATATATCCCAACATGGCAGAACTTTGGAATAAAGCATTACATTTGCTTTCTTCGACGATACAGATACTACTGAGTGCTTGTTGATAAACTTCTGTATCTTCTTGTTCTAGGGAAAGTTGGGCAGCTAGCTGTAAATCTTCGATGGCTTTGGCATAGTGAGGATGAGATTTGTTACCTATTAATTGCACAAGTTCATAGCGCACCATACCTCGTTTCAAGTAAACTTTAGCGAGTTTTTCGTTAACTTTTAATGCTTGATCAAAGTCAACGATCGCCTGTTGGTACTGTTGAATAGAGTCACTGCTATATTGAGCGATTTGATAGCGTACAGAACCACGCTGGAAATAAGCCTCAGATTTGGCAGCGTTCAGTTTTAGGGCTTGGTCAAAATCAGCGATCGCTTCTTGGTACTCTTTGAGAGTATCGCTACTGTATCTAGCAATTTGGGAGTAAACAATTCCTCTTCTGATATAGGCTTCAGCTTCTTTGTCGTTAATACTCAAAGCTTGGTTAAAATCAGCGATCGCCAATTTATATTCCTTGTCAGGGTCGTTGCTATATTCTGCCATCATATAGCGCGCATTACCACGATTCACAAAGGCTTTAGTTTCCTGAGGATTCAGTTGTAGCGCGGCACTATAGTCTGATAGTGCGCCTTCGTAGTCTTTGAGGTTATAGCGCGCATTACCCCGGTTAACGTAAGCTTTGCTGTTGTCGGGTTCTTGTTGGATAGCTTGGGTGAAGTTTTCTACCGCCTGTTTATAGTCTCGCACTTGGTAAGCGGCATGACCTTGCTGGTAGTAATCGGCAAAACTCAAGGTAGTACTACTAAGAGTGGGCTGTGTCATTAAGCTTTGCTGGGCATAATTATTCCGCGACACCAAGGGACGTGTTAATTTCATCATCACATCTAAGTATCCCAACACCCCAAACCCCAACAAGCAGCACACTATCGGATATAGTCGCTTTCTCAAGCGACGGCGTTGAGGTGTAGAACTAAGGTTACTTGACGGCCAGTTTGTTTGGTACAAAGGCATAACTGGCAGTGGTAAACCAATGGGTTGAGCAGGTTGAGAGTAGCGGCGTTTTTTGCTTGTGACGCGGGGACGTAAATGTTCTTTTTTTTCTATGGCTTGTACGGAAGGGAAAGGATCTCTACCACCCAAGCGGACTGCCCGTTCACACCAAGGGCAGCTGTGCAGGTGATTGCTGTAGCGATGCTGGGGATTGACACTACAAATAGTGAGGGAATCTTCAGCTTCCGCAAGGGCAGACAACCAAGCTTGAGCTTGAGGACGCTGTTGTGGGGCATAGTGTCCATCCTCGAAACACTGCAAAAACAGTTGTTGCAATCTGGGATGGAGAATTTCCCAAGGTGGGGCAATCGGCGTAGGTAGGTAAGGGATTTTTCGCCTTTGACTGTAGGTGAAATGTCCAGAAGCAATTCTGGCTTCATAGGGTGGTGGTTCAGCCACTCCCTGATAAATTCCAGAGAAAGGATGTGTCCCTTCCATCAATAATTGGAAGATGAGTACCCCTAAGCCAAAAACATCATGACTCAGATCGCGATCGTGATGAGCAAAGATTTTATTCTGTAACTCTGGTGGTGTAAATTCTGGTTTACCCACCGGACAACGATAAACCACATCGTTTTCAGGATCACGCACTTGGAAAGAATCTGTATCTACCAAGGTGACTAGGGCGGTGTCACTGACAAGAATATTCGACTCGTTGACATCACCAACACAGTAACCACTATTATGGAGAGCTGCAAAAGCCGCCGCTAAATTGCGAGCTGTGCGGAGGAGATACTGATAGTTGAATAACGGACAGTGTTGGCGGCGAGTTCTGGGGTTGTAAAAGTCGATGATGGGACGCATTCCCCGAATGCGGGGCATTAAAAAGCCAACAATGCTTTTGTCATCTGCCCCCCATAATAATTCTTGGGGCCAGGCAATGGAAATATGCCCCAAATTTGCAGTTGGGTTTTCGGGTGGGTTAGCCAGCATCGCCCGCAGTTTATGGGCGTGAGCAACTGTTGATTTATGATAAACTTTGGCGACTAAATCGCCTGCGGATGGTACAGCATAAATACAAGCTTCTCCTCCGCGTCCCAAACTGACACTGAGACTGAGAACTTCTTCCTGGGGAAGATAACGTAGTACCTTCATGATCAATCACGGTTAAGGGTTTATTGGGCATTGGGCATTGGGGACTGGGGATTGGGGATTGGGGATTACTTCTGTTTTCCTACGATCTGGCCTAGGTTTCGGAGTCGCAGACGGGATCATCGAGATTGGGGATTGGGGATTACTTCTGTTTTCCTACTCCCCCTGCTCCTTTGCACCCTGCCCCCCTGCTCCCTTGCCTCACAACAAGGCAGCTAAAATCAAGGTCAAGTCATCGTCAGTACGTTGTGTAATTCGCTCAGAACCTAAAAACCTGACTAACTGTTCTTTTGCTTCTGTTTTATCCTCTACTTTCTCGACAAAATCGAATAAAGGGAAAAAGAAGGGTTTGTGAGGTTCACCAACAACCATATTCAAAGCCAGCATTTGTAGTCCATCGGTGAGGACTCCAATATTAACTATGGCTTCGCGCCATACTCTCATCTGCGCTGTCTCTAAAGCACCTGGTGAAGTCAAAAAAGTCGTTTCGTTAATATATTCACCGTTGTTAGGTATGGTCAGGGCTAGTAGGTTGCCCATACGATCCTTTGCTACTGCTAACCCGTCACCAATCTGTACGACTGCGACCATTTCTGGTGAGGCGATCGCAATAATTAAGGTAGTTGCTAAATCCTGGGGCTGTTGTTGACAAGCCGCCGCTTCATCTTCCACGGCTTTTTTTGCGGCTAGTAGAGCATCAGTTAACAGCCATTGCACTGTTTCATCTTCAGCTAAAGAGTCTCTAGTTATATCTTTGAGCGATAGGTTTTCTATGGCTGTTTCTACAGCTACCATCGCGCCTATTTTCCCCTGGCTGGCAGAACCCGCGCCATCTGCGGCGGCTGCTACCAATACGTTATCTGGCAATAGCTGCCAGTGGTGGGCATCCTGACACAGCTGCTTATTTTTTAGGTGGCTTGTACCACAGACAGAGGCGGCGACTACCTGCCAATGAGGGTTCTGGTTTGATGTTTTCATATATTTGTTCTGTCAGCTAGCTGTGAAAGTGTCAAGCCGCAATCTAGCTAGAAAAGGGGGGTAGGGGTGTAAGGGTGTAAGGGTGTAGGGGTAAAAAGATTTTCATGTTTGATCATCAAGCATTATTTCTTTTTCCTTTTACCTTTTTACTTTTACCTTTTGACTTTCCTAGATAGAACCCCAGCCAATCGGCGGTAGTGCGATTTGCTCATCTATCTGCGAATGGGAAACTGCCGACATACTAGCCGATAACCACACAAACATCTCAATAAAGTTCAGCCCTTTGAGTTTTAAGGGTGTGCGAACAGCGATTTGATTGAGGCGCATCATGTTCGCGTTTTCTACACCCACGCTAAAAAAGGCTACGCGTTTACTTGCTTCATCCCCTTGTAGGCGAATTGCTGCTTGCTCTACTAAATGATCTAATTCACCTTGTGGCTCACCGTCGGTAATCATAAATACCCACGGACGATAGTAAGCAATGCCATGGGCGCGATACAAAGATTTTCTCTCTTGCACCATATCCAAGGCTTTATGAATGCCAGCACCCATACTAGTTAATCCTTGGGCTGTCAAAATGGGAGGATTAAATTGATCAGCTGTGACAAAATCTTGTACTACATTGACATAACTATCAAAGGTAACAATCCCAATTTCTACCCGTCTGGCTGCTATGGAATTTTTGACTAACTCATCCTTCAAACTCAGCAAGCCCTGGTTGAGAGCTTCTATGGCATCACCTTGCATCGAACCTGATGTATCAAGTAACAATACACAAGGACAACGTGGTTCTGGATTCTCTGCAAACTCTACTACTTCATCTAGGGTTAATGTATCACTCATAACGTTTTGTGTTATGTTATAGTCCAAAGCTCTAATTTCCTTTTTTCAAAGTATATATTTCCCACAGCCGAAGCCGATAAGACCACAGGTAGATGTCTGATGGTAGCTGATTCAATCTTCATTAAACAGATCATTCTGACCGCAATTTCTACATCTTTAATGAAATCTTAATCAGGATGTAGATAAAATAGTAAATGGTTCAGATTTGAGACATTAATCCATCTACCAAAATTTATATAGAGCAAACATAGAATATAATAAATAATTCCCATTTGCCTACATAAATTTTTAAAGATTTTGTGTGGGATTTTTATTTTTCTATATAGAAATAAAATTTTAATTCAGATTCATCTACATAATCAAAATACTCATTGTGACTAAAAGAACTAAAAAAATAGCCATATCACTAGCATTTTTACTAACTTATTAGGTAGTTACTTAAACATAATTAATTATATTAATTATATTCCAATAATCTATTTCTTTCTCTCTGTTTCCTAGTTGATATGAATCATTCTGGTACATTCGCCGCACTGCGTCCTCAGCATTTATTAAGACAACTATCTAGTTGTTTAGATACCACTTGTTTACAAGCTGTCAGTAACATTGTTACTTGGTCAATTTATCTAGAAAATGGGACAATAACTTATGCTACTCATTCGGTAGAACCCTTTGACAGATTAGAACGCCATCTGCGTCGTCTCAGTCAACAATTTCCTTTAATCACCCCACAAGTACGTGTTCAATTACGCTTGTTGTTTGAAACTGACTTATATAATCAAATCAACGAACAGCAACCTGCTGATGCCATTTCGCCACAGGATTATCAAGCAATTCAATGGCTGATTAATCAGAAATATTTAGACATACAACAAGCGACAATTTTAATTCAGGAATTAGTTAAAGAAGTTATTGAAGCATTTTTACTGATCAGCACTGGTAATTATGAATTAAGTGATTCTTCACAAAAATTACCAGAAATTTGCCGCTTAGATACAGCTAAAGTCATAGAACGTTGTCACAAAAGATTACAAAATTGGCAAACTTATTTACCAAAAATTACCTCTCCTCATCAACGTCCCTACTTGTTGCTGAATCACACAATCCCTGGTAGAGATTCACCCGAACTCCAGCCAACTTTAACTTATTGGATGAAAGGGTTTAGTTTGCGCCACCTAGCCGTAATTATGAACCAAGATGAAATCCAGCTAGCACAATATTTATATCCTTATATTGTTACGGGGGAGATTATTTTACATGAACCAGATCCACCATTTGATCAGTTACCTAAGATGGTGGCAGCATTAACAGAAACTCCTGAATATACAACGGCATTGTTAGAGAAAAAGTTAGTTGACACAGTAGTAGAACTCAGTAGCAATGCTGCTCCTATCACCCCGATTGTAGAGATAGAAAACGTTGCTATTGTCAAGCGATCGCAGATTTCTACTTCTACAACAGCAACCAACAAAGAACTAAATAACACGAACTCTACTTCTGAAAGAGTAACCCCTGCTACCATTACCCCAGAAAAACTCTATAAAATTGTGTCTGTAGATGATAGTCCTACCATCTTAAAAGAAATCAGTTATTTTTTAGAAACTGAAAATTTTACTGTAATTGCCATTAATGACCCCCTAAAAGCGGCCATGTCAATTATTAGGCATAAACCAGACCTCATTTTGCTGGATCTCAATATGGCGGGAATTGATGGTTATGAATTGTGTCGGATTATCCGCAATAATTCTATGTTTAAAAATACGCCGATCATTTTTGTGACAGGCTATAAGGGCATCGTAGATAAAGTTAAAGCCAGATTAGTAGGTGCTTCGGGATACTTAACTAAACCGTTTACCCGTGCAGAATTGTTAAAAATGGTGTTTATGCACTTAACTTGATAGTTATTGAAAATAGGAAATAGGTCAGTAGGCGAGGTCTTCTTTAGGAGAGATGATGTTGGCATCTGTGAAAGCAAAGGAGAACAGAGGGAAAAATAATTTTGAGGATTGATTGTGAGATTTTCTTGTGAATTATTCACAGATAGCAAGATAATGTTCCTCCGAAACAATCAACTAGTAAATCTATGCTAGTCTGAGAATAGGAATCAAGAAATTAAGAATGCAAAAGACTTCAAGATACATCTAGAGAGCAACTCAATATAGTCTTTTTGCTCTGGTAAATCCGCTTCAATGTTGTTATTACTTCTAGTAATGATCAACAAAAGCCAGATAAGCAATATAAGCACTTTAGTTGAAACTTGAAGTCAACCATTGTTTGCTTAGGTAATAGCCAGCGAGATGTGGCTAACCTAATGAGTTTAACCGCCAGATACAACCCCTGTGAGTATAGGGAATAATCTTAGTACAACCTGGCAGTCTAAAACAAATTAGAACGGTTACTGAATTTAGTACAAGTAAGATTAACTAATTTTAATCACTTTTACTATGTTTTAGCAGTTGCTTACTGTAGAGATAAAAACTTCAAGCAGAATAAGTACCGTTCACCAAAATTCAGGCATTGAACTACATTGTCAACAGTCACCCATATATTCCCAAAGCATAACTTTAGGGATTGCAGATGTAGAGATTGCTCTTGTTATTCAGGACTAATTTCCCTACATGAGTGGCGTTTCAGGAATAAATATCATCAACACCAAGAAGCGAGCGATCGCAACTAGAGTGATGAGCAAGTATGATACAGACGGCATTAGGAATGTTGTAGCCATGATGCAGAGCAAATTGCAACTGTGGTTGGTTAGCTTTAGTGCAGAAATCCTGTGCTAGTTGCAATTATGTCTGTAAATCTTCTTGAGGCTTGAGCAACCGATGGGGATTTATTTACAACAAACTATGATACTGATTTCATAGCTTTTTTAGCTTTCATCAGCATCAACAAACAGATATTTATCTTGATCTCAAATCCCAACGAAAATACTCGATGGGAAGGATCACAGCGTCATCTGATTGTATGTCTGATTAATACTTGCAATCTTCCTAAAACACAAATCGAATTCTCCTCCATGCAACCTCTGATATTAAGTGCGGATGATATGAGGACTTTGACCCAGTGTGTTTGTTCACAAATCCTATTTGCCAACATTACCAAACCTGAATTCTGAGATAAACCCTCAATTCCATCAACAAATTAATTGCAGGAAATCAAAAATCATGGCTATCGACAAGAAAATTAGACAGATTGCTTTCTATGGTAAAGGTGGTATCGGTAAGTCTACTACTTCTCAAAACACCTTGGCAGCTATGGCAGAAATGGGTCAACGCATTCTGATTGTAGGTTGCGACCCCAAAGCTGACTCCACACGTTTGATGCTCCACTCCAAAGCTCAAACCACTGTATTACACTTGGCTGCTGAACGTGGTGCAGTAGAAGACCTCGAACTCGAAGAAGTAATGCTCACCGGCTTCCGTGGTGTTAAGTGTGTAGAATCTGGTGGCCCAGAACCCGGTGTAGGTTGTGCTGGTCGTGGTATTATCACCGCTATCAACTTCTTAGAAGAAAATGGTGCTTACCAAGATGTTGACTTCGTATCTTATGACGTATTAGGCGACGTTGTTTGCGGTGGCTTCGCTATGCCTATCCGCGAAAATAAAGCGCAAGAAATCTACATCGTTACCTCTGGTGAAATGATGGCGATGTACGCTGCCAATAACATCGCTCGTGGTATTTTGAAATATGCACACACTGGTGGTGTGCGTCTGGGTGGTTTGATTTGTAATAGCCGGAACGTTGACAGAGAAATCGAACTCATCGAAACTCTGGCAAAACGCTTGAACACCCAAATGATTCACTACGTACCCCGTGATAACATTGTTCAACACGCTGAGTTGCGTCGGATGACCGTGAATGAGTACGCACCAGACAGCAACCAAGGTAACGAATACCGGATTTTGGCTAACAAAATCATCAACAACGAAAACCTCAAAATTCCTACCCCAATTGAGATGGAAGAACTAGAAGAGTTGCTGATTGAGTTCGGTATTCTCGAAAGTGAAGAAAATGCAGCAAAAATGATTGCTACAACTTCTGAAAGCACATCTAAGTAATGCCCTGTGCAACTTTCTTTCAAACCTAACCCCCCTCGCCTACCCTACTGTGTACACACATCTTTGTTGCTAAGTGCAAAATGTGGCTTGATCCCCCCTAACCCCCCTTAAAAAAAGGGGGGGAACTAGAATCAAAGTCCCCCTTTTTAAGGGGAGCCACTGCGTTGGACGGGTTTCCCGGCTTAAAGCAAGTGGCGTGGATTTAGGGGGATCAATAACGATGCAGGATAAGCTGATCAGACTTGTGTGTACACTGTAGCTCCTTGTACGAGAGAGGTTTGGAGAGAGGTCAGAGTGTATTGCATACAAATGAGAATCGCTATAATTTAACAGGATGGGGAACTACACCCATCCTAAATATTTAGCTAAAGTTGATTTCTGGCTTTAAGTTGCAGATATCGTTCCACCAATTGATCACTAATTTGATTAGCTGGTGCATCCAATACCAACACACCTTTTTGTTTTAACTGAGCAAAAGCCACTTGACGCTGTGCTAATAAATCTAAAGCTACGGCACGGGTGTAAGCTTGCGTGACATCATCAGTAAAAGTATGAGCTAAATCATCCACTTTGGGATCTCTCAAAGTTACACAGAACGGTAGATAGCGCGGTGCTAAACGTGTCAGTGCGGCGAGGAGTTCTGTCGAGGCGGTGACATCAACTAAGTCCGTAATAATTACTACTAGCGATCGCCGAGTTTGTTTCTGCACTACATGAGTTACAGCCCCTAAGTAATCGGATTCTAATAAAACTGGTTGAATAGGGGTTAAACGGTCGATGAGTTGATTTAAATGATGTTGTCCTCGTTCCGGTGGCATCCATGTGTGCATTTGGTTATCAAATACACCTACGCCCACGCGATCGCCTCGGTGTAATCCCGCTAAGGCAAGGGATAAGGTAGCATTCAAGCCCCAGTCAAAGCGTTGCAAGCCCTGTACACTAGCCGTCATTAACCTTCCCCGGTCTAGTAGAATTAACAAGGTTTGTTCCTGTTCTGGTTCTAACACTCGCACCAAAGGCGGTGTATTGCCATGTGTTCCTACGCGCCTGGCTGTAGCTTTCCAATCAATCAAGCGCAAATCGTCACCAGTGCGATAGTTCCGCAGTTCCGCGAATTCTGTACCGATACCTAATCGCTTCGATTGGCGGATAGCACCAGATGATTGTAATGTTAGGCGGATGGAGAGCGATCGCAACCCAATTAAGTCAGGATAAACTTTGACTGTGAGACCGTGGCGAATTTGCCAATCATCCCAAGCTAAACCCCAAGGACTTAATTGTCGGACTTGAATATTACCCCAAGCAAATTCACCGCGCTGTGTCGGGTTGACGGTGTAAGTTAATTCTTGGGTGTTGTTGGCGGCAACAGTAGTATTTAATACAGGTGTTGATACACCAAAATCAGCGGGGTAATAGTCGCGGATTTGGATGATAGCGTTAGTTTTCTCGGATGTAATTGTCAGCACCACCGGATTATCCCGGCCAATGGAAAAGCGTGATGGTAATTGACGAGTTATTTGCACTCGCAAAGACTTGGCACGTAGACCATCCACAACCATTAGAACCAAGACAGCGATATCAAAGATGAGAGTGAGAGAAATACCAACAGGAACGCTGATGAATACAGATAATAAAAGAGCGATCGCTAAACCCAAAAGTAATAATAAATAGACTCTTTTAGCAGCAACCATAGATTTTTTTGTAAAACTTGATTATACCTGCTATTCAGTATTAATCCATTCACCGCAGCAGTGCTGAGTAAAAAGTAAGAAGGCAGAAGGAACAATTAGTGAGGGATTCAAACCCACCAATAATTGTTTCTTCTGCCTTCTGCCTAGTCTTGCGGCAACGCTTCCGCGTAGCTTGCTTTCCTGAAAGGGTACTGCCTTCTGCCTTTATTCAATTATTCAATTATTCAACTTGTAGCTTGTACAGGTTTTTGCTGTGAAACATTGCCGGGGATAGGTTCAGTTTTTGTTCCTGGTTCTACAGCAGTTAATTCAATATGATTTAACAATGTAGTTACAAATGCAAACAATAAGAAAGGTAGCGATAATAAAACCACCAGACCAACTGTAGCTAAAGCATATACAGGTCGTCTCGCACCCATCAAAGCCAAGGCTGATGCCAAACTGAGAGTAATTGTAATTAACCAAACGATTATTTGACCGTAGATATCACCAAAAGTTAAGGTGCAGACAAACCGATAGTTTTGAATATTATTTTTGTTCATGATAATTTTACCTCGATTTTCTCCTATAGGTTCTACGTTAGAACCATGTTTGACTGACAGTCAATTTCTAAATATTTTTCCAAAGTTTGTAATATCACTTCACAATTAAGTATTTCTTTTATGTAATTGATACTTAGAAGGCAAGAATGCACAATCAAGTTTTTTACACTTTGCTCATAAAATCTGTTGTAGAGGTATAAAGCAAAGGAGGCAGAACAGACAAGAATGTAGCAGGAGGTAGAAGTTTGAAATTTTTTAGACGCAAGCCTTTCTTTTGGAACGCTGCGCGCACCCGTAGAGTATTTTGAATTTATATGGCTACTTGGTTAAAAACAGCGCAAAGGTGGTGGATAAACGTTATTCCTACCCCAACCATAGGTGAAATTACCAATATATACAAAGTTCACCACCCTCAAGAACGGGAGTGGCTGGCTAACAGGCATCGCTTTTTGTGGCAAAGGCTGTATCTGTGGTTATGGCTGGCATTAATTTGTCTAGTCACTTTTACTTTGCGAAATGTTTATGATTTATTTTTTCCTTTGCGAGAGTTGGAAATACTGCCCCAGGTATGGAAAATTCAAGGATTAGTGATCAATGGGGCTATGCTATTTAGCCTCATGATCTGTTTTTTACTGCACAGAACGAAATTTGGTCATCGCCACCCAGGAGTACTATTTTTAGGCTCATCTTGGTCGCTGAATTTAGCAGCGCAATTATTCGCAACTCTCAAAGGTTTTGCGCTTCCTGATACGGCTGGTTGGTCACTGGTGTTTTTGAGTCAAGCTACACTGATGCCAATGCGTTGGACTCTACACCTAGCTTCTCAAGTAGGCGTGTTAATTTACTATTTTGGTGTGAATACTGCCTTAGGGCTGAAAACACCAATTACAGATCATCCAGATATCTATAATGTCACTTTTCTTCTATATATTTTGTGGTTTTGTATTATTTGCGACTTCGGTGTTTATTTGTATGATCGCCTGCAACGCTCAGAATTTTATGCCCGTAAAGAATTAGAATTGGCTAACATCAAACTCCGTCTAGCAGAAGCTAAATATCGGAGTATCTTTGAAAATGCTATTGAAGGTATTTTTCAAAGTAGCCCTGATGGACGTTATATTACGGCTAATCCGGCATTGGCTCGGATTTATGGTTACTCTACTCCTCAGGAGGTAACAGATAATTTTACAGATATTGAACATCAATTATACGTTAATCCGCAACGTCGGGCTGAGTTTGTGCGTGTAATTGAAGAACAAGGGTTGGTTTCAGAGTTTGAATCCCAAATTTATCGTCAAGATGGTAGCATCGTTTGGATTTCTGAAAAAGCCTACGCTGTCCGTGATGAACAGGGAAACTTACTTTACTATGAAGGGTTAATTGAGGATATCACCCAACGGAAACAAGCCGAAGAAGCATTAAGAGTATTTATACACGCAGTTTCCCATGATTTACGCAACCCAGTTTTAGGAACTGTGATGGTGTTGCGGAATTTACTCAATCAGGGGAGTGGGGATTGGGGATCTGGGAAATCCGAGATTCCTGTTTCACGGTTGATTTTAGAACGGATGTTGCAAAGTAGCGATCGCCAATTGAGTTTAATTAATTCGCTTCTAGAAGCGCATATTAGTGAAGTACAAGGTATAGTTTTACAACTTCAAACAGTAGAATTACATACAGTAGTAGAAGCTGCGATCGCAGATTTAGAACCCACACTGGTAGAAAATCAAGCTACATTAACGAATCTGATCACCGCAGATTTACCATTAATCGAGGCCGACTCGACACAACTCTGGCGAGTATTTTCTAACTTGATTGTGAATGCAATTAAACATAATCCTCCAGGATTACAAGTCACCATCAATGCTAGTTGTGAAAAAGACAAAATCTACTGTACGGTAACTGATAATGGGGTGGGTATCAGTCCTCAACAATCTGAAAGAATGTTTGACCTTTATTTTCGTGCTGGTATCCGTAATTCTGTAGGATTGGGTTTGGGATTATATTTATGTAAGCAAATTATCAATGCTCATGGCGGTGAAATTGGTGTCAGCGGTCAATTACAACAAGGTGCAACTTTTTGGTTTACTTTACCGATTCTTCAGGAAAAAAACCACGGATAGAACAACAAAATCCCGGTAAAAATGGCGATGTGATTTCATCATCACCTAATAAAGTTGCAACTAAAATTAATTGTGCTTTTTCTCGGCGATAAACTGCTACTTGTTGAGTGAAACGGTTGACGATCCAATATTCACGCACACCTTGAAGCGAATAAAGTTTCAGTTTTGCTTCCTGATCTCTGAGTGAATTTTGTTTACCTGGAGATAATACCTCTACTACTAACTCCGGTGCGCCTGTTAAATGTCCAGCTTCATCTGCAATTTGCGCTAGTCTTTCTCGACTTACCCACACTACATCAGGTATAACGCTATCGGCTGCGGAAAAAATCACCCCTGGAGCCATAATTGTTACACCTAAATCAGTTTGGTCTGACCAAAAATCGAGTTTTAGACAGATTTTGCCACAAACTTGTTGATGAAGGTGGTGAGGAGGACTAGTTATGAAGAGTTCTCCATTAATAATTTCATAGCACATCCAATCTTTTTCGGGTAAAACTTTTAAGTCTTGAATTGTCCAGTTTTCTCCCTTAATGGGTTGGTTGATCATCAATTGTCTTTGGTGTGCTGATTTTCTCGGTTTGATTTTAGTTGATGATAAAGTATTCCAGTCATTGCTATTTGAGGTGTGAATATGGCTGATAACGACACGGTGCAGAACAGTTTGGAGATTCTTTTTCGATACTTCTTCACCCACTGCTAAAGAAAGCGATCGCCACAACTGCGAACCCACTTGTTTAATATAATCATGTTCATAATTTAATTCCTCTGCAATCGCTGCATAGGTGCATCCCAACCAGCTTTTCTGAAACACTACAGATTGAACGTCATTGAGTTTTTGTCCCAACTGAGTAGAGTTTAGAAGTGTATCAACTAGGTTCAGGGCTTCTTGTGCCTTCATGTTAAGCTATATTTACATATTGCTTGGACTTTGTGATATTTCAGGCTGTAATAGTGGATTTACGTTAAATTTTACAATTATTTACAGTATTTTCTCAATTTTTAAGCCTGACCTGGTAAATCCAATACAATTAACAAAGCTTGTCTATTTACGTACATTTACATAGATTCTCACCTTTTCTCACCGACAGAGCGATCGCTTCTAGGTTATTACTAGAATTATCCTGGAAATAAACAGAGAATAAATTATGAAATTTGGTATTGATATCGGACATAATTGCCCATTTGATACAGGCGCAGTTGGGATCAAAAAAGAAGATGATTTAACCAAAGCTGTTGGTACTTTCTTAATTCAAAAACTAAAAGCAGCCGGACATACTGTTGTTGATTGCACTCCTAATACTGCTAGTAGTGTCAATGATTCTCTGAGACAAAGAGCTAATAAAGCCAATACCAATAATGTGAATTTATTAGTTTCAATTCACTTTAATGCAGCTAATAGTAAAGCGGATGGTACAGAAATTTATGCTATTAGTAACACATCTAAAGGCATAGCTCAATCAGTTCTCAAAGAGATTGTCAAACTAGGGTTTAAAGATAGAGGTGTCAAATCAAAAAATCTCTTTGTTTTGAAAAATACCGAAATGCCAGCTATTTTAGTTGAGTGTTGCTTTTGTGATTCTCAAATAGATATGGATCGCTTTGATGCTGAAAAAATGGCAGAAGCAATTAAGGATGGCTTAATTGGTGAAACGGATGAGGATACATCTCCAGCAGATAAAGATTACATTTTAGAAATTAAAGTGCCAACGATTTTAAAACCATCGACAGAACAAGCATCAGATTTACCCAAAGAAAAGTTATTTGATATTACGCCAGGCAAATACCCAATTTTAGATTTCACCTTTGAAGAACATCATTATTGTGTGACTTGGACTGATAACAGTAAAGGCGATCGCAACAAACATTTTGTATTTGCTGAACATTGCAAAATCCTGGAAAAAGATGATGTCGTAGTTCCAGCAGGAGCTAGATAAAGCAGACTGCAAAACTCTATATTTTCTGGCTTGTTATATCCCCAATCCTAGAAATCGGGGATATAACAACCAAAAAATGCTACTGTTTTGTGAACTATTTTTTATGTAACTATTTGACCAAGGGTGATTTATGGCATTATTAGATGATTTAGTCAATAAATACTTACAAACAGATTTAGCTTCAGTATTTACAAAAGTCGGTATTGATACTGATAAAATATCTGAGATTAATCGGCAAATTATCAAAGAAGTGACGCTGGCACAATGGTTATTAGAATCAGGTAGAGCTACCAGTGACCTTGCCAGTAAAGCCAACAATTTCGCGGGATTAAAATGGCGCAATCCCGATATGAAAGGTTTTGCTGAACCTTTAAAAATTCCAGTACCTTCAGAAACAGAAGAAGTCGAATTTTGTCGGTTCACTGATATTGATGCTTTTATTGTTGGTTATTGGAAGTTTTTAACCCGCTCTCCCTACAAAGGTTTAGAAGAACATACAAATACACCAGAAAATTTTATTGGTTTTTTGAAAAGTAAAGGCTATTCATCTGATCCTGATTACATCCCTAAAGTCGTCAAATTGCTGCCAGAAGCCCAAAAATTCCTAACCAATGCTAGTGGAGTGATAAGCCCCACTTCAGTGGAACAATTACAACTCATTCGTGCGCCTCAAGAAGTGTCTGTCGGGCAAGTTTTTAGTATGGAAGGTATAGCACGGTTAAGTGACAAAGGTAGAGTTTTGTCGGTGATGATTGACGATCGCTTTCCCGCCCCTAATGTCACAATTGGTCAGGATGGGAAATGGCGATTTAACTTTGTGTTTAATCAAGCAGGCGATCGCAAAATGTTACTGGCGATCGATGACCAAAGTTTAGAAATTACATTTAAAGTTCTTCTTGGCGTTTCGCAACAGAATGAATCAACCTCAACTACAACAGCAGCCAAAGTAATTAAACTCACTGGTAGTGTAGGAGTTGGTGGAGTCAACAAATCTGACGACGTAAAAGCAGTCAAAGCCAGACTGTATGAACTAGGTTACACCTGGGTAGGCGACCCTACAACCGCCAGCATCGACAGAGGACTATTTGAGGCGATTCGCTTATTTCAATCAATTATTGCTGGTCGTAGTACCATTCAAGGTGATGGGAGAGTTGATGTTGATGCTACAACTCACCAATGGTTACAAGCTGCTAACGCACCTCGATGGGTATTAATGCCAGAAAGCCAACCTCAAAACGGTTTTATGAACGGCGAACTTGCAGAAACTCAAGATAAGCATGATTTCGGCACGCACTGGCTAGCTGAAACAATTCAAGATATTGCTCAAGACTATCAAAAAAATTATCGCAATCTTCGCCCTAATGCGGCATCATTCGCTATCAATGATGTCAGTTTACCGCATGGCGGCGATACACCCGACCATCAAGGACATGAAACTGGTCTGATGTGTGATGTTTTCTTGCCGAGAAAAAATGGTAAGTTCGGCGGCATTTTTTGGACAAGTGCGGAATATGATCAAGATGCGGCGCGAGCTATTCTCAAGTCGATTCGCCAGCACAAGCTAGTTAGAACTAGCGCGGTATTCTTCAATGATTCTACCCTCATTCGAGAAGGACTTTGTAACTTTGCCAATGGTCATGAGCATCATATTCACTTTGAGATCAACCCACCAGCTAGGAGTTAATTCAAAATTACCACTATAGGAGTTTAGGGATACAGAAAGTTAATGTATCCCTATTTCCACCCTGATAAAATTGCTAAAAATTCCATTACAACTTTTGTCCGGCAAAAATAGAACGTACCTCACCATTACGTCGGACTACAGCTTCACCATTATTTACCTCTACTAATGTCCAACCGCTAGAGCCAATACTTTCACCGATGTTAACGCGACGACTAACACCATTGACTTGGAATAGTGCTACAGATTTATTACCCAACTCTAGTAATCCTTCTAAAGTATGGATAGGTGCAGGTGTAGGGGGGTTAACGTTGAGGGATGCAACCTGTACTACTTCTGTGTTGGTGGGTGATTTTGGTAAAGTTGCACCGAAGGGAACAACAGGCAAATTAGGCAGAGAATTGGGTGACTGTTGAACTTTTATCGGTGCATTTCGCACAGCCACAGGTTTCATATCTGAGCGCACAGCCGCTGCTAACATATTGACTGAGCTGGGTTTAGCTGCTGGTTGCACCTTATTTAAGGTGTTCTTAACTACATTAGGTTGATTGGCAACTGGTGGTAAAGGTGAACCAATACTAGGAACTGATGGGATTGCAGAGCGCATTGGTGAAGGTGGTTGAAAAACTGGGATGTAGATGCGCTCGACAACGTTGTTGGCTCGGCTAAGTGTTGGTGGTGTATTGTTTGCTGTTAAGGGTGATGGTAAATTACCTACAGGTTGATTGTTAGATAAAGCTACGGATGCGGGGTTGTTAATCACCCGGCTAGCTGATTGGGAACGGAATTGGCGTTGATTTGAGCTGTCTTTTTCATCAATGACAGCTAATGCTCCCATCATGTAGTTGACTAACTCAGCCTGTACATCTGGTTTTGCAGGCAATTGCGTTGCGGGTGTATAAACATTTGGTTGGCTGAGTTGAGATGTGAGGACGACTAACGCACCTGATTGCACTATGTATAGTACGCCTGCGATCGCCACACCGATAGTTGTACCCACAATCAGCAGTTTACTCAAGGTGAGTTTAGCTGTTTTCGTAACTGGACTGATTGATTGAATCTGGGGTTGATCGATTACAACGGAACTAACTTGTTTGTTGCTAATGGCTGCAACAGTCTGTACAGAACGCTTTGTTGTACTGGGTAGAACAATCTGTGGGACTTCAACGGTTTGCAGATGGTCATACTCTAAAGTTGTTTGCTTGGACGTATATGACCAGTCACTTCCCGATACAGCCGCTTGACGTAGTGGTTGGCGATGATTGAAATTGACATCAAGTATCTCGTCGATACTGGCAAATAGTTCATCCATCAAGCCATCAGCATAGAATTCTATTGACCAAGGCTCGTTAACAATCAGGTCTTCTGATGGTTCGGGGATAATCAGATGGGTGCTAGCTTCTCTTAACATAAGCAAATGTTGGGTGGTAGTTGCCAGGATGGGGCAACACCGCCCCTTTCACCTGGGTATCAGGATTTTCAAGATATGCAATCTCCCGTCCGAACTAGACGAGTTGATTGTTTTAGTGTATGAAATTCAACTCTTAGACTGGGGATCGTTGATGATGCCAGGGTTGAATTCTTGTCATCTATCATACCCATCCCCCTTTCCAATATACTCACCCTTCATAAAGATGAAGTTAAGATAAAGTCGCAAACCCTGACTGTTGTTGAGATTGACGCAATTCTAAAAAAATTAATAAGGCGTTCACATCAGCAGGATTGACGCCACCAATTCGGGCAGCTTGACCGATGGTGAGGGGTTTGACCTGAGAGAGTTTTTCTCGCGCTTCCTTAGAGAGAGTGTCAATTTTTGTGTAGTCTAAATCTCCAGGTAAATGGCGGTTGGCTTGACGGGAAATCTGTTCAATTTGGCTTTGTTGTCTAGCCAAATAACCAGAATATTTAATGTCAATTTCTGCTCCTTCTCTTTCAGCTTGGCTGAGAGCGGGGTTGCCAAGTCCATATTTATTGAGGTCTACGTAATGAAATCCCGGACGACGTAGTAAATCTGCTAGGGTAATTGAACCTTTGATGGCTTGTTGGGTATCAGAGGCGATCGCTTTGCCAATTTCCTCATGTTCTTTGACTCTGGTAGCATACAGGCGTTCTTTTTCAGCCGTAATCTGTGCTTGTTTGTTGGTGAATAATTGCCAACGGCGATCGTCAATTAACCCAATTTCTCGCCCTAAAGGTGTCAAGCGTTGGTCAGCATTATCGGAACGCAGCAACAAGCGATACTCTGAACGACTAGTTAACATGCGGTAAGGTTCTCGTAAATCCTTGGTACATAGGTCATCCATCAAAGTACCGAGGTAACTTTGTTCACGGGGGAAAATAATCATTTCTTGACCGCGCACAAACCGCGCTGCGTTAATCCCTGCCACAATACCTTGGGCGGCAGCTTCTTCATAGCCTGTTGTCCCATTAATCTGTCCCGCACAGAATAACCCAGCAATCTTTTTCGTCATCATGGTCGGATAACACTGGGTAGCAGGCAGATAATCATATTCCACCGCATAGGCTGGACGTAGCATCACGCAGCTTTCTAACCCAGGGAGACTACGTAACATTTGCAGTTGCAAATTTTCCGGCAATCCTGTGGAAAACCCTTGAATATATAGTTCGGGAATATCTCGTCCTTCCGGTTCAATAAAGATTTGGTGGCTTTCCTTATCGGCAAAGCGCACAATCTTATCTTCAATGCTGGGACAGTAACGCGGCCCTTTCGCTTCTACCCAACCGCCGTAAACTGGGGACAGATGCAAGTTTTCTTGAATTAAGCGATGGGTTTCGGTGGTGGTGCGGGTCATATAACAAGGCATTTGTTCTCGTTCCACCCACACTTGGGGGTCAAAACTAAACCACCGGACTTCTGCATCCCCTGGCTGCAATTCCATTTTGCTATAGTCTACTGATCGCTTGTCTACCCGTGCAGGTGTACCAGTCTTGAGTCTCCCAGTTTCAAATCCGAGGCGATTCAAGGTTTGTGTTAAACCCTCCGCCGCAAATTCTCCTGCGCGTCCAGCCGCCATTGACTTGTTCCCGACCCAAATCTTACCACCGAGAAATGTACCCGTAGTTAAAATTACGGCTTTACACTCAAAAGCTACACCAAAGTATGTTTCTACTCCAATTACTTCATCATTAGCACCCAATACCAAGTCTGTCACCATCCCTTCTCGGATGCTCAAGTTCTCTTGGTTTTCCACAATATTTTTCATAACTGCGGCATATTCCCGCTTGTCAGTTTGAGCGCGTAATGCCCAGACAGCAGGCCCCCGTGAAGAGTTGAGGATGCGCTTTTGCAGGTAAGTACGGTCTGCCATTTTACCAATTTCCCCGCCCAAAGCATCAACTTCATGGGTCAATTGGGATTTAGCAGGGCCACCCACAGCTGGGTTACAGGGTTGCCAAGCGATTTTATCTAAATTTAATGTCAAGAGCATGGTACGACAACCGAGGCGGGCAGTAGCAAGGGCTGCTTCGCAACCGGAGTGACCTGCACCGACAACGATGACATCAAAAGCGTCTTGAAATTCAACAGAATTGTGCATGGTCATAAGCAGTTCAAAATTTCAACAGGCAGAAGGTAGGAAGTAGGGGGGAAAAACTATTGAATCAGCACTCTTTACTGACTTCTGTTTATTTATACAGGTTAGTTAGCTAATTGAAGTTTCTTGTCAATTTTAACTGATTCAGTGGTTTACTGGATGTTGCTGTATAAGATAGGAAGGGCAAAAAATTATAATTTATAAATGTTTGACCGTGAGGTTGCTAAATTTAAATATTAGTCTAAATAAAAATCAGATAATATATTGAATTATTAATCATGAGAAGCAATTTAAAAAAAATAAAATTTGCTGCTATTACTATTTTGATTGTTTTTACTTTAGTTGCCAGTAATGCGGTAACTCATTCCCGACTTGATGTCAATAATCAACCGCCAAAACCATGTTTAACGGCAGTTGAAAATAACTGTGGTGCTATAGCTACATTCCCCAGAATGCCTACACATATACCGAAAATAGACCAGACTGAACAAGAGCGGTTTTTGGCAGCGATCGCCAATAATTTATCCGCCATTCCCCAGCCAAATACTTATGAATATATTTTACTCAAAGCCTATGGAGCAGCTTTTATCAATCAAACTAAAATAGCAAAATTACCATCAACAGTACTGCTCAATAACGAGCAGGAAACCCAAGCATTTCAAAATACCTTAACAATGGTAAAAGTTGATGGTACAAATGACTGTTACTTACAAGCAGCAGCTGTAGCAGCTTTAAATCAAGCTCGCGCTGAACAAAATATTCCTTTAAAATCAGGCTACGGTTCTGGTGATTGTACCCGTACTTTTGCTACTAATCTAAGATTCTGGAATAAGTATGCTAACCAAAGTATTTTAGATAAAGTCATTCAAGGGAAAGAAACTGCAATTCTAAGTGTAGTTGCACCCCCAGGAGCATCACAACATCTTTGGGGATTAGCAATTGATTTGCGGATATCTAATCAACAACAAAGACAAACTCTCAATCAACATGGCTGGTTTCAAACTGTGGTTAATGATGTACCCCACTGGACTTATTTAGGTCTAACGGAGCAAGATTTACTCAATGTAGGGTTAATAAATAAAGTAGAAAAAGGTATTAGCTATTGGGTAACACCACTTTAATATTATAGAAGATGCAAAATTAGAAATAATACATCTATAATTTGATTTCTAGTGAAAAAGCGATTTTAGTTATATTAAATTTCCTGTATTTAGATATAGGATTCGTATTTGATTTTTGCAAAGCTAGGTACGCCTCTAAACTACTTCTTTCCTGTTAAGATTTCCCTATTCTATAGGCAGTTCAATCACAAAGTTTAAACCTATATCTGGTGTGGAATGGCATGATATGTTGCCCCGATGGTTAACTACCACAATTTGGTAAGCAATTGAAAGCCCTAAACCTGTGCCTTTACCAATGGGTTTAGTTGTATAAAAAGCATCAAATATTTTGGTTTTAACTTCTTCACCAATTCCTATACCATTGTCAGCAATTATGCAAATAATTTTAGCTCCTATTACCTCAGTCTTGAGTTTGATTACACCGGGATTTTGAGCAAGTTCATGGTAAGCTTGATTTTTTTGGACTTCCTCAATAGCATCGATCGCATTACTAATCAAATTCATAAATACCTGATTTATTTCACCGGGATAGCACTTTACTAAAGGCAAATCTCCATATTCTTTGATAATTTGAATGGCTGGACGATTAGCGTTGGCTTTGAGTCGATGTCCGAGAATTAGTAATGTGCTTTCTATGCCTTCGTGTAAGTTAGTCAGTTTCTTTCCTACTTCTCTATGTCGAGAAAACTTATTTAACGATGACACAATTTCTGTAACGCGATCTGTACCGACTTGCATTGATTGCATGATACTAGATAAATCTTTTAATATATAGTTAATATCACTTTGTTGCATTGCCGCTTGAATTTCACCCGGTGGATTGGGCAGATATTTTTGATAGAGCTTAAGTAAATTAACTACTTCTTGTACATACTTTTCCACAAAACTTAAGTTGCCAGCAATAAAATTGATGGGATTATTCACCTCATGAGCAATGCCTGCGGCTATTTGACCCAAACTGGAAATTTTTTCCGCTTGGATGAGTTGGGTTTGAGTGTTTTGGAGTTCGGCATTTTTAGCAATTAAACTTGTTGTTAAATGTTTCAACTTTAACTGGTGTTCTATTCTCACTAACACCTCTTCATGCTGAAAAGGTTTAGTAATATAATCTACTGCGCCTACTTGAAATCCTTTAACTTTATCAGCAGTTTCAGTCAGAGCAGTCATAAACACAATAGGAATATCTCGGAAACGCGGCTCACTTTTAAGATGTTGACAGGTTTCAAAACCGTTCATTCCTGGCATCATGACATCAAGTAAAATTAAATCAGGTAAGAGATCATTTTCTAATCTCTGAAGAGCTTTTTCGCCACTGCGTGCTGCCCAAACTTCAAAACTGGAATTATCTAAAAAACTCGATAGAACTTGTAAGTTAGTGGGATTATCGTCAACAACTAAAATTATGCCTCTGATCGGATCGCGATCGCTGAAATAATCTTGGTGCGGTACAGTCGCTCTCATACTGTTTCTACCTGATATTGTGCCAAAAAGTTGAGGATTGCATCTTCGTCAAATTGTCTTGCTAGTTGCCGTAGTTGCAGCGCAAAGGCAGAAAAGTTTGTATCTGCTGTCTCCAATTGATCTGCTAACTTGATAATGGCGTTAAAGTTGCCTCTGTTGGCTAATGTCATCAGTTCTTGCAACACTTCCGGGTTTGGGAGGCATTAATTGTGCTGATGGACTGTTGCCTTTTGTGGCTACCTCTGAAGCTGCTTCGCTTTCACACTGAGAAGACTGGTAAATCCATACCAAACCCAAATGACGTTCTAATTGACGTAGTAATTCATCTGCCTGTATGGGTTTGCTGAGGAAGTCGTCACCACCTACTGCCAAGCTGCGATTTTGGTCAGATTCAAAGACACTAGCGGAAGAAACAATAATTTTGACATCCTCAAGATTTGGGGTTTGTCGCAGGTTTTGAATCAATGCAAACCCGTCCATCTCTGGCATGAGTAGGTCTGTGATGATCAGGTCTGGTGAGAGGGCGATCGCTTTTTCTAAACCATCTCGACCGTTGACTGCTTCCACCACCTGAAAACCCAATGGTTGCAGTAAGGCAGTCAGAACGGTACGATTCTCCCAGCGATCGTCTACTATCAAAATCTGGCGGGTGTTACCCTCAAAACCAACAATTTTTTCTGCTGATGCAGCCATGATTGACTGCACCCATTCACTGGCAGTGGTCATCTCTAACTCAAACCAGAAGGTACTACCTTGTCCCACCTGACTTTTGACATGGATATCGCTACCCATCATTTGCACCAACTGGCGCGTAATTGCTAAACCTAACCCTGTACCTTCGGTCTGCCGCTTCTTCTCGCCTACCTGTTCAAAGGGTAAGAAAATTTTGCTCAATTCGGCGGTAGTTATACCGATACCTGTGTCTTCTACACAGAAGCGAATGCGATGTTTGATTTGTCCATCACTGGAAGATGGCTCAATCAACTCAATTGTGAACTTAACTTGACCCTGATCCGTAAATTTAATCGCATTTCCTAGCAGATTTAATAATACTTGGCGTAGCCTTTTGATATCAATATGCACTCCAGTGGGTAAGTCACTGGCTGGTTCATAGATAAAAGAAATCCCCTTTTGGTCTGCCCGAATTTGGCAAATTTCCGCAATTCCTTGGACAAAAGACGGAAAATGCACATCTTCGGCATGAAGTTCTAGTTTTCTGGCTTCAATTTTGGAGAGATCCAAAATGTCATTAATTAAGGTCAATAGATGCGAGCCGCATTGTTCAATAATATTGATATGATATTGCTCTGGCTCAGGTAACTTGGAAGAACGCAGTAAAATTTGCGCGCAACCCAAGATACCATTCAAGGGTGTTCGCAGCTCATGACTCATGTTGGCTAAAAATTCACTTTTGGCATGATTAGCCAGATCAGCTGCTTCCTTAGACTTTTTCAGTTGAGTCTGTTCAAAAGCTTGCACTCGCCACAAGACAGTAATCATCGTAAGCGTTAGTCCACCCAAAATTAGAGCAATTAAATCCAGGAATTGCAGACGAGATTCGATATTTTCGCGGGGAATCACCAAAGCCACAGACCAATTAGCAGCTTGCAAGGGCAGATAGGCAACATACTTTTGTGTGCCATCAATATCCATCAACTCAATTCCCTGTTGCTTGTTGACCATTTTTTGGGCGATCGCCTGCAAATCATGATCTGGAATTTTGAGTAGACTAGGCGCAGGTTTTTCAATGGTTGACATTAACGCCGAGTCAGGGTGGACAATCGCCTGTCCTTGGGAATTGAGGGCGAAAGCATAGCTGTGTTTGCCGTAGTTCAGGGAATTTACTACCTCAGCAATATGATCAACTTTCACATTGCCGTGGAAGACCCCAATAGGTGAACGATTAGTCTGAGAATTAGGCCATATTGGGGTGGCGATCGCAATTAGGGGAATGCCTGTGGAACGGCTGATAAACGGATCAGAAATATTGCTTTGTCCTGCCAAAGCTTTTTGAAAGAAGTCTCTGTCTTTGATATTTTTAGTTGATCGACCCACCTTAGTGTTAGAAAACAAACCATTCGGGGTAACTATTTGAAAAAAGAAAAATTCTTTGATTCTGTCAACTTCGTCTTTTAAATATGGTTCTGCCACAGACCAATCTAAAGACCTCACAGTAGCAGTATTCGCTAAGGTTTTGACCTCCACCTTGCGAACCTGTAACCATGCTTCTATTTTATTAACACCTGTTTGTACTTCCAGAAAAGCATTCTGCCTGATGTCCGCCAGTGCCATATTACGAGCAGCTAGATAGCTACAATAAGCAGAAATACTGATAATAATAGTAGTACCACCGACAATAAACCGCATCAGCTGGCGTGAGAAATGTTTGCTGGCATTAGATTTTGGTGGGCTGGAGTCATTGATTACCAAAGGTTGCATACCTAGAAAAATTGAGTCAGTCATTAGAAGCAAATAGCTATACTTAGATTGCCCAATTACACATTGATAATCACAGAAAAATGAGGTTATAGGTGACAGGGAGTGAGTGCTGAGTAGAGAATTTCTCCCTCCTCCCCTGTTAACAGTCAGCCCAACGGCACGGTGTTTGCCTGCGTTGATAATTACTACAATAAAATAATCACACACCCAACTCTGGAGTTCTGACAGTGGGCTTATTTGATGATTTTAGTCGGTTTCTGGAAAACCGTTTAGAGGAATTCTTGCGTAATAATCCGCATTTGGAATTAGAGGCGTTGTTAGAACAACTGCGACAGCAAGAGGAAGATACATTAAAATTGATTGCAGATTTACAATTACAAGAGAAGCGATCGCAAGAAGATATTCTCTCTACCGCCCAAGAGATTCAGCGTTGGCATATCCGCGTCCAGAAAGCCAAAAATGCTAGTAGACAAGATTTAGCCGCGGCAGCACAAGAGAGAAAAGCAGCCCTACTGCGTGAAGGAAATCAGCTTTGGGGTCATATGCAAGGCTTGAAGGAACGCATCGCCCAATCGCAAGAACTTTTACATAAAATTCAGGTACGACGACAAGAAGTAAAAACCAAAGCCGCGGAAACACAAACGGTACGAGCTAAAGCCCAAACTCAACAGCGTCTAGAAACTAACGGTTGGTGGAATCAATCTAACACCTCTAGTACTGGATTTGATGACTTAGAAGAAAAGTTTCGGCGTTGGGAAACTGAGGACGAATTAGAACAGATGAAGCGCAATTTGGGAAAATAATCTGTACATTCCCAACTTAAAGAATGAAGGTTATAGCTAAAATTTACTCCTTCATTCTGCATAGGATCAAGTAGAAAGCAGCTTTTGGTTTTTCTAATTGATTCTATTAGTTTTTATGGTCAAGAATATTTGATATTTGAGAATGTTAGCACAGCTTTTATTATCAAGATGGGATTAATTTTTAATTGAATTTCTCCAAGCAATAAATTAGCACGATATGGTTAAAATATGGAAATTTTTATTTAGTTCTTATATCAAAATTAAATTTTTTGATAAAGTTGAATTAACCAGAGTGTATTCCTGATTCTTTACAAGATTCCAATTGTTGTAATTGCCGCAGTATTTTTTACCGTTTCAGATTAGAACTGAGGCATGGATAGAAGTATATTTTTAGATGTTTTGTATAGCCTGCAAAGATTATTTGTGGGTTACATTCCTGCTGCTGTTGCAGGTAGTTTTTTGGGCTATTTAATTGGGGTTAATGGTGCGATTTATCAAATATTTAGACGCATAGTTCAGCTACCCCATAGCATTCCCCCCGTCGCGTTGCTACCGATAATGCTGGTGATATTACAAGAGAAAGAATCAGCAGTTGTGATAGTAATTTTTGTTGCTACCCTCTGGACGATCTTGCTCAATACAGCCATAGGTATGCGACATTTTCGCAGACAAGACAACAACTTTCGTGTAGCTATTTTTCATCTCTTTCATGCCCTGAAAGTAGGGCTTTGGGTCGCATGGTTTACAGTGATAGCCGTGGAGATGTTGATAGATCAAAAAGGGCTTGGTTCTCTAGCTTGGGCTGGCTATAAATCTGTCAACCTCAATTACATCATTGAGGCGATAATTTATATAGGTGTCATCGGGTTTTTCTTGGATCAGTTACTTGACCTAGCAGGATCTATGCTGGCTCAAATTGTCACCAATACTAAAAAATAGTAGGTGTGCAAGGCTTGGCACACCTAGCAGATGACAGATTATTGATGTGCTGTCAATCTTCTTTCACTCATGAATAATGACTAAAAGAATACATCGATTTGCATTCTACCAGTGGTTTTGAGCCAGTTTTGAGCTTCAATGTAGTTATTGGGAGCCATGCGAATGGCTCTAATCCAATAATCGGCGGCTTGGTCGAATAATGCTTCACCGCCATCATTATCCCCGGCTTCTTTAGCTTTTTCGCCCTTGTAGTGGTAAATTACCGCAATATTATTTAACGCTTGAGGTAAGCGAGGATTAAGTTCGATCGCTTGGTGATAGAGTTCTAAAGCTTTGTCATGGTCGCCATTGCTGGCATAGATTAGACCCATATTGTAGAGAATAAAACCGCGATCGTTGGAATCTTCCTCTAAAGTCAGAGCTTCTTCATAGTATTCTAGTGCTTCCGCATACTCACCTTCTGCCTGGGCGGACATTCCATCTCGGTAATACACAAACGCTTCTTTAGCTTTTTTGTTAGCTGGCAGTATCTTCAAGATGATATCCGCCATGACAGTAAAAGATTTATCAATAAAGTTATCGTTTTTTTGCGTTCTTGGCATATTCGCCTCTTATTGGGGATTGGGTATTGGGGAGCGGGGATTGGGTATCGGGTATTGGGGATGGGGTATTGCTTACAAATAATTCTTTCCCAGTCCCCAGTTCCTTAAGACGCTCAATAGTTAATTTAACTGATTTGGGTGATGATTCTGCTCGTTAACAGGGATGATACATTCTGGGCTGTTGTGCTTTGGGCTATTGACCAGTTTGCTGACTGGGTAGGCAGTCATAGCTGTGGCTGGATAGGGAGATAATAGTGGCTGTAATGGTTGGGCTGTCTTGACTTCTGGATCTAACCATAAATCGTAATCTTTGGGGTCAAGAATCACTGGCATACGATCATGGATGGATTGCAATAATTCGTTAGCTGTCGTTGTCAAAATTGTACAAGAGATAATTTCTTCCTGAGTGGGGGAAATCCATTTTTCCCATAAACCTGCAAAAGCGAAGGGTTTTCCGTCTTGGAGACGAAAATAAAATGGTTGTTTTGTGCCTTCTTGTTTTTGCCATTCATAAAAACCATCAGCTACCACTAAACAGCGTCGTTGCTTGAAGGCAGAACGAAAAGACGGTTTCTCAGCTACAGTCTCGGCTCTAGCGTTAATTAACTTTGCTCCGATAGTGGGATCTTTAGCCCATGAAGGAATTAAACCCCAGCGTAGCTGCTGGAATTGTGGTTTTTTGGTTGTAGGGTTGCACAGCACTGTTACTACCCTTTGCGTAGGTGCGATGTTATATTGCGCCGCTAAATTAGGAATTTCTTGTATTTGAAAAAAATCAGATAAAGCTTGCAATGACTGGGTTAGAGTAAATCTGCCACACATAGTTTCTTGTTGAATATTGCATCAAATAAAACACTTTAATCTCAAATTTAAAGAATATTGGTTTTTATTTATTCAGATAATTAATATTCTGGTAAATTCCGAACTTAAAATCAAAAAATATCCTGTTTGTTAGCAATAATTTTGTAAGGTATTGTATTTTAGAGCGTCACTTAACCACATACTATCTATCATATTTTCTATATGGAAACATTGCGTTTGTACGATTTCTTACTTTCTGGTAATGCCTATAAGATTCGCCTTTTACTAACACAAATGGGTATGCCGTTTGAGAGAGTAGATGTGAATATCTTAAAAGGAGAAAGCCGTACACCAGAATTTTTAAGTAAAAATCCTAACGGTAGAATACCTGTTTTAGAGATTGCCCCAGGACAATATTTAGCAGAATCGAACGCTATATTATTATATTTAAGTGAAAATACAGAATTTCTACCTTACGATCGCTATTTAAAAGCGCAGGTCATGCAATGGCTATTTTTTGAACAATATAGTCATGAACCATATATTGCGACCTCAAGATTTTGGATGTCTATTTTAGGAAAAACGGAGGAATATCGCACAGCCATAGAACAAAAGCGCGAACCTGGTTACGCAGCTCTAAAAGTTATGGAAAATCATTTAAGTCAACATAGCTATTTTGTAGACGAACGATACACAATTGCGGATATTGCTTTGTTTGCTTATACCCATGTTGCCGATGAAGGAGGGTTCGATTTAACACAATTCCCAGCAATTCAAGCTTGGTTAAAACGAGTTAAAAACCAACCTGGATATATTAGCATTACCTACGAACCTCAATTATGTTTTGATTGGTAAGTGGAAATGTGGTATCGGGTATTGGAGAAGACTCAGTACACAAAAATGACTAATGACTATTCTTCAATTTCAATCAATTTTTGTCTGGAAGATAAACCAGACTTAATTCTAATATGAGATTTTGGTACCTCAAATTCGTCGGCTAGCAGTTTAATTAATTCCTCGTTAGCTTTACCGTCTACTGGTGGTGATTTTAAATATACAGTTAGGCTACCATCAGCTTGTTCTTCAATTTTCTGCTGTTTGGAGTTTGGTTTGACTTTCACTTTTTTTTGCATAACTTATGTGCTGTAATTTTTTCAGCCATATCCAACCGAGAAAACAACCCAGTGCATAATGAGGAAAATCTCACCAAGCAAAAGTATAACCAAGTAAGAGTTTACCTATAAATGTAGCGCGAACCTAATTTAATAGGGGTGGATGCCAAAGTTGGAGAAATTCTATAACGCAGGTAATGAGAAAAACCCAAAAAGAAATTTGTTTGATAGCAGCTTGACTTCTGAAAAACCAAAATGCCAACAGACACCAAAAGATTTCATAAAATACTGCTGCCCCGTAATTATTTAACCATTGATGACCAACACTTGGATAATTTTTAAATAAAAATCCCGTCACTACCACGATGAGTAGAGACAGGATAATCAATTTTGATTGGCTACCAGAACTTTATATATTTCCTATTACGGATATCTTCTACTGCCAGCACCAACTACGCCGATTTTGTGGCGATAAGAAAGTTCCGCACCAAACCAACCAGAAATGCTGGTGAGAGTACCAACAATTAGAGAAATTATTAATCCCCAAGGTAAAATTCTGGCTTCAGCGTCGCCTAGTCTGAGCAAAAAGTTGACTGCACTTAAAGCTAGAAGAGAGACATTGAGAATCAGATGCGCCCAACCAGCTTGACGTTTACGGACGCGTTCAATTTGCAAAAAGTCGCTTAAACCGATGATTGCAGCTATAACGCCGCTAGCTAATCCCAACCCAATTAACCAAAAAGAAGCTCTCGCCCAAAAGAAATCACGGGTTAACCAATAGCCGAAATCGCTTCCCAAGGCGGCGGCTAAAAAGGCGATGGGAAAAATTACGCTGAGAGGATGTAAAGGGTGTCCAGCGATCGCTACTGTACTGGGTACACCTGTATCCCGATATTCGCGATCGTCGCTTTCAATCACTGGGGGAATATTGGGAAATGGTGTAGAAGCTGATGAACTTGTAGAAGTGGTTTCTCTAGTTTCCATAATATTGATCCTAGTTTTCTGCAAAGGGAATTTGTTCTACGTTTGCTTCTGCTTGGAGTGTGAGTTTACCTGTGTCTACTTCTAGCTGTTGAACGCGCAGACTCATTCCTTCTAAATCGAAGTTACTTAAGTTCAAAATTTCGCTAGTTTGTGCTATCAAAGCTGTGGTTAATTCTGGTGAAATTTCTTCGCCTTCACCATAGGTAACATTTTCCAGTGTGACAGTTGTACCATTAGCATTGACACGAGGTACTGCTGTAAATGCAACTTGGTAAGTTTCACTATTTTCTATCAATAAAATGCTGGCGTTCAATGCCACTTTCCCTTCACCTGGAAGGCGAAATTCTACTTTTTGAGGCGCGATCGCATGGAGCTGATTATTGATATTTATTTTCTGGCTTTGAATTTGCTCACGGACATATTCAGAGTTAAAAGCACGGTTGATATCTGCTTCTGTTAATACCACCCGTGCTTTGCCTGCTGTTGGTTTTGTCAGTTCAATTTTCCCGAAAGCTGCACTTAAAGGATTTATAGCCACGCTATTGACTTGCATTTCCATGACCTCCATTCGCAGGTCTTTCTGCATGACTAAACCTTCACCTGCAATATTGACAGATTCTACCTCGCCTTGCAGTAACTTTAAAGGGTCAGTTTTAATATTTACATCTAAATTTTCTACTTCATCTAATTGGCTAGACAAACCAATTTCTGCTGCTTTATTTAATGCCTGTTCTCCTATTCCTGAACCCTCTACCATTATGAACAAAGCTCCGTTTTAATACGTTTCTTTCATCTTTGAGCCAATGTAGTCAATAAAAATTCAAAATTTATCTATCTAACGACAGACTAAATAATAAATAACTATACATCTGCAAGTGGAAGTTTAGCATTGTGACAATCAAAACATTGATTTCTATCTTGAGTTATGAAGCTAATAGTTCAAAAGAAAGAGGAATACTAGCTGTAAATATGTCAATCTCAGATTAGTAATCATACGAATACCTTTTGAGGAGAACGCAAAATGGTCTCAACTTTAGATGATACAAAACGTAATGCTATTGCTGCTAAATTGGCAGATATGAAATTAATTCAACAGTTGCTCATAGACAATGAGCAATTATTTTTGAGAGAATCTACTGATAATGAAATCAGCGATCGCTTCCGCACTATGCTTGATGATGATCGCAAAAATCTAGGGGTTCTCGAAACTGTCAATGTACAGTATGGCATTCAACAAGAGCCACGCAACACAATTTCCGAAATGGTGGATAAGCTTCGCCAATTAATGCAAGGCTCTCAATTAAGCTTTTATGAAAAAGTATTCCAGCATGAATTGTTGAAGCATCAACAAGTCATGAGTGGTTTACTGATTCACAAAGCAGCACAAAAAGTTGGCGCAGATGTTATGGCTGCAATTGGGCCTCTCAACACTGTTAACTTTGAAAATCGCGCTCACCAAGAACAACTCAAAGGTATTTTGGAAGTGCTAGGCGTGCGCGAACTCACCGGACAAGAAGTTGATCAAAGCATTTGGGGACGTGTCCAAGATGCGATGGCGGCTTTAACTGGTGTTGTGGGTAGTGCTGTTACCCAAGGTTCTGACAAGCGTGATATGAATATCCAAGATGTATTGCGCTTAGATCACAACAAAGTCAATATCCTGTTTACCGAAATACAGCAAAGCAACAATCCGCAAAAGATTCAAGAGTATTTTGGTCAAATTTACAAAGATTTGACTGCTCACGCTGAAGCAGAAGAAGAAGTTGTCTACCCCAGAGTTCGTTCCTTCTACGGTGAAAGCGACACTCAAGAGCTGTATGACGAACAAGCAGAGATGAAACGGATGTTAGAGCAAATCAAAGCTCTGAGTCCCTCTACTTCCGAATTTAAGGACAGAGTCAGACAGCTAGCAGACATCGTCATGGATCACGTTCGTCAAGAAGAAAGCACCATGTTTGCAGCCATTCGGAACAATCTCAGTTCCGACCAAAGTGAGCAGTTAGCGACACAATTTAAAGCTGCTAAAGCCCGAATTCAAGAAAGATTAGGTGGTCAAACTACCGGCGCAAATGTGTAGTGCAACTCTGTTGGTAATTAGTGTGACCCTGTTAACACAATAGTTAGGTTTCTTTAGAGAATAAACTCTCATCTCCGAGCTTAGGGTGAAAGGTTTCACCCTAAATCAATTAATAGTTAACAGCTAACTGCTAACTATTAATTGATTTAATATATGAACATTAAAAAACTTGGATTTTATCCAATTTCTCCCAGGGCAAATCTATATCATCTCTGCCTACATGACCATAAGCAGCCAACTTTCTATAAAATCCACCTTTCATTAAACTAGGTAAATGTCTTAAATTAAACTCTTTCAGAATACCTGCTAGGCGAAAATCAAAATATTTTTCTAATAAAATTGTAATTTCATCATCAGATATTTTACCCGTGCCGAAAGTTTCTACTTGCACACTCACTGGGCGAGAAAGACCTATAGAATAACTTAGTTGCACTTCACATTCATCAGCTAAGTTCGCTGCAACCACATTTTTAGCAGCATAACGAGCTGCATAAGCCCCAATTCTATCTATTCTAATCGGGTCTTTACCACTTAATGCTGAACCGCTATGTTTAGAATATTCGCCATAGGTATCGATAGCGTTCTTTCTGCCAGTTAAACCAGAATGCACCGCAGGACCCCCGATAATTAATGGGCCATCGGGGTTAATAAAAATTCTAGTTTTCTCATCCGGTTTAATATCTTCATTTGCAAAAACTGGAAAAATTACAGTCTCTCTAATATCATCTTGTAGTTTTTGAAGATCAGGTTTGTTGCGTTTATTTTGACTGGCAATAACTGTAATACTATGGATTCTGTAGGGACGACGGTTTTTATATTCGACTCCTACTTGGGTTTTACCATCAGGAGTTAGATAATCTAAAATATTTTTATTTCTAACTTCACTCATTTTTCTGGCTAGTTTATGTGCTAACCAGATTGGCAAAGGCATGAGCATTGGTGTTTGATTGCAAGCAAAGCCAAAAACTGTTGCTTGATTAGTGACCGTAATTTTTTCTATTTCTACATCTGATAGTTTTTGCTCATTAAATAAGTGATATTGATCAGGCGGTAATTCTGTCAAACTAGTTAAAACACTACAAGTTTTACCATTAAACTCTTTGTGGTTGTAGCCTACCTGATCAATAACTTGTCTAGCTATATTGGTAAAATCTACATTTGCATTCGGTTCAAATCGCGCAGCCAAAAAAACAATTCCTGTCGCAACAGCGCATTCTGTAATTACTCTGGAGTAAGGGTCTTGTTGTAAAAAGCGATCTACGATCGCATCACTGATTTGATCACAGAGCTTATCAGGATGCCCTTCTGTCACTGATTCTGAGGTAAACATAAAATCTTTTTTCATAATTCACCTACTTTTGGGAATTAGGTACTAGGGATTGGGGATGAGGGACTCTTAATTGGGAGAATTTTTTCCTAGTTGCTAGTCCCCAGTCACCAGTCCCTTTAGTTCCTTCGTTGACTAATAAAGGTAGTACGGCACTAGTACCAATAACAGCACTATCGACAAGATTAATAGGGGTGATTTTCAACAGATTTCTGAGTGGGGGAACGGCTATAGCTAAAATTTGAATGCCGAAAGAACCTGCAATGGCTGCGTTTAAATAAGGATTGGTCGGTAGTTTTTCTTTGCTGAAGATACTATTGGTTTCGGAACGACTGCTAATTGTATGTAGCAGTTGGGCTGATGTCAAACTCATAAAGGCGATCGTGCTAGCTTGGGGTGTCATTCCATATCGCACAAGGCTATAACCATAGGCGGCTAGGGTACTAGCAGAAATAACTGCTGACTCAAACGCAATTCTGCCCAAATCCGAATTTTTAATGATGGGTTCGTCTGGATTGCGGGGTGGTTGGTTTAATACTTCTGGTTCTGGTGCTTCTAACGCTAGAGATAAACCTGGGAAAATGTCGGTAACTAAATTCAACCACAGCAATTGAATGGCGTTTAGAGGTTCACCTATGCCTACAGCTGTAGCGGTAGTCATCACCATGATTTCGCTAAGGTTAGTGGAGAGGAGGAAATGCACGGATTTACGAATGTTGTTGTAAATCGTTCTTCCCCGACTGACGGCGATAATCATGGTTTCGAGGCGGTCGTCTTCTAAAACGATATCTGCAACCTCACGAGCGACATCTGTACCACCTTTACCCATTGCCACACCTACTTGGGCAGCTTTTAAGGCGGGTGCATCGTTAATCCCATCGCCAGTCATGGCGACTACTTTCCCTGCACCTTGCAAAGCTTGGACAATTTGCAGTTTGTTGCTAGGACTGATACGGGCAAATACATCTACTTTGTCGCTGAGAGCGGTTAAGGCTTCTGGAGTGAGGTTGTTAATGTTCGTGGAATCGAGAATTTCTAGTTGGGGGTCGCGGTTTAATTCTAATTCTTTGGCGATCGCATATGCTGTAGGACTTTGATCGCCGGTAATCATGACGGTATCGATTCCGGCTTGATGGAAGTCTGCAATTAAGGCTTTTGCACCTTTTCTAATTGGGTCTGCCATACCTACCAAACCCAACCAAATCAGATTTGATTCATGATTCTTGCAGTTATCGTTGTTGTATTCATCTATATGGCTGTAGGCTATCCCCAATACTCGCAGTGCTTTACCAGCCATGCGATCGTTTTCTATTTCGATCTGTCGTCGTTCTTCTTCGTCTATAGGTATGAGTTGACCATTTTTGACTCGGTTTTGGCACATCTGTGCCACTTCAACGGGGCTACCTTTGACCGCCACAAACTTGTGTTGTTGATGAGTCTGGTGAATGGTACTCATCATGTTGCGGTTTTCCGATCGCAGATTTGTTTGTAATAGAGGATACTTTTGTCTCAGGGCGATCGCATCAACACCGGCGGCGATCGCCATATAAATTAGTGCGTTTTCTGTAGCTGAACCCGTGATAGCGTACTCTCCATCCGCTGATTTGTTGACTTCACTTTCGTTACACAACACTGATACATGAATCAGTTTGAGTAGTTCGTCATCAGCGTAAGGATTGATATTCTCTGCATTATCCAGAAATTCGCCATCTGAGACTTGAATCTGTCGAGAGTTGACGTGAATTTCTACTACAGACATTTTGTTTTCGGTGATTGTCCCGGTTTTATCCATGCAAATTGTCTGCACAGAACCTAACGCTTCGACGGCGGACAGACTCCGCACCAGGACTTTATTCTTTCGCATCTCTAGGATGCCTAAAGCTAAGGTGGTGGTGGCAATTGTGGGGAGTCCTTCGGGAACAGCAGCCACTGCTAGGGAGATAGACGATTTGAGCATCTGTACTAGACCATATCCCCGCCAGACTCCCATCCCAAAGACGACGCCACAAATACCCATACTGATTAACACCAGTTGTCCGCCGACTTCGTCTAGTTGTCTGGCTAGGGGAGTTTCTGTGGCTTGGGCTTCACCCACTAGCTGTTGAATTTTGCCCATTTCCGTATATTTGCCAGTCGCCACCACCGCCGCCAAACCTTGACCACTAGTAATATAAGTACCTTTATAGGCCATGTTGATGCGATCGCCTAATGGTACCTCTTCACCCATTAAATATGCCGTATCCTTATTCACAGGGATACTCTCACCAGTCAAAGCCGACTCATCAATACTCAGGCTATCGGTTGCAATCAATCGGGAATCAGCCGCCACATAATTCCCTGGTTTGAGTATTAAGATATCTCCTACCACTACATCTTCAATGGGTATTTCTCTAGGCTGACCGTCTCTAATTACCCAAGACGATGTTTGCTGATGATGTTTCAGCGAGTTAATGATTCTTTCTGACTGGCTTTCTGTGACATAACCAATCACTGCATTCAAACCCACCACACCTAAAATTACGACAGCATCAACTAATCCTCCCGTAAAAATTGATACCCCTGCAGCTACACCCAATAAGGCCACTGGTAACGATTGAAACTGTTGAATGATGATGCTCAAATTAGACCGCACTTCTGTTTCTGCCAGGACATTCGCGCCATATTTACTTAAATTATGGGCAGCAGATGTACTTGATAGTCCTGACTCTTGGGAAGTTTGGAGGGTCTGGAGGACTTTATTCGTGGGTATTAAATGCCAGTTATCCGTTGTTTGTTTTTGGGTATTGCTATCAGTATAGGTAAGTTTATTGGTATGTTTAATTAATTTTTTGGACTCTTTTATGACATGAGTATCTAGAAATTTTGATAAGATTTCTGCAATCAAATCTTGAACTTGCTGATAATTATAATTTGGCTTAAAAATTACCAACAAATTACTTGTCAATGTATTGGCATGAGCTTGCAATATTACTGGATTTTGGACTAGGTGTTGCTCTAAATGTGCTTTTATTTCTGGTGAATGATAAAGTTCTTTGATTTTATATCTAGCTCTCCCGTTCACTTTAGTATGTATGGCTTTAATCACAGCAATTTCCGACTCCTTTAGTTCTCGTAACTGCTTGAATTAAGTATATACTTACTTGAGGGTTATATAATCATTTACTATAAAACATATCAATAAATCTTGTTAAGAATTAAAAAATTCTGTTAGGTAATCCTCAAATTTTGAAACGAGTTTTAAACTATTATCAACAGGAAGAATTAATACAGATTAAACTATTGTTATCAAAATTGCGACAATCTCAGGAATATTTACATCTTGGTGTTGAAAGCTATCTGCCAACATCTGTTCACACCAAGCTTAATTCTTATAATTACTACTGACATCAGCCTAAAGTGGCAGAGAGAATTATAGACTTGAGGATTAGGCGCACGAGTTGGAATTTATAGACAAGCTTGTAACCCTCTTAATTGGCAGAGGAAAAAATTATTTTTATAAACTTCTGCCCTCTGCCTTCTCCCTTGATTATGCAGCAAATTCTGCCATAGGCAGAAAATTCTGCTTGAGGATGTCAGTTATTTTTTCAGCAGGAGAGGGGATACCAAAGTAATATCCTTGCCCTTCTTGACAACCGTGCTTTTGTAAGTATTCCAGTTGTTCTTGAGTTTCTATCCCTTCTGCCGTAATCTTTAATTGCAGGCTGTTAGCTAGAGCAATCACGGCATGGGTAACAGCTGCGCTGTCAGAATTAGAAGTGACATCCTGTACAAATGAACGGTCAATTTTCAGCATATTTACAGGAAATGACTTCAAATAATTGAGAGAAGAATAACCAGTACCAAAGTCATCTAAAGCCAGCCATACCCCTAATTCTCGCAGTTGTTTGAGGGTTTTAACAGAGTGCTGAATATCACCCATCAAAAAGCTTTCAGTCACTTCCAATTCTAGGTATGATGCTGGCAATCCCGTTTCTTCTAAAGTTTGTCTGACGATCTCTACTAAATTAGGGTCTTCAAATTGCCGTGCAGAGAGATTAACTGATATGCGAGTTGGTGGCATTCCAGCTAGTTGCCAAGCACGATTTTGAGCGCAGGCGGTTCGCAAAACCCATTCACCAATAGAAATGATTGAGCCATTATCTTCGGCAATGGGAATAAATTTAGCCGGAGAGACTAAGCCGCGTGTGGGATGCTGCCAACGTACTAGTGCTTCTAATGCTGTTATTTGTCTGGTACGCAAATCAACTAGAGGTTGATAATAAACGATCATTTCACCCCGTTCTACGACCCCACGTAATTCGTTTTCCAACGCTAGTCGCTCCTGCAATTGGGCATTAAATTCAGGCGAATAGAATTGGTACTGACCGCGGCCTTGCTGTTTTGCTTGGTAGAGTGCCATGTGAGCTTGTTGCAGCAGTTGTTCTACATAATTGCGATCGCTGACGCTATTAATTGTGATGCCAATACTCGCACTGATGTGAATCTGCTGTCCATGAATGTGAAAAGGTTTGCCTAGGATAGCTAGTAATAACTGAGAAAGTTTAATCACACTCTCAAAGGAAAGTAAATCCGTGCGAGCGATCGCAAATTCATCTTGACCCAAACAAGCGAGAATATCTGTTTTCTCCTGATAACTGGTTAAACGTTGTGCCACTGCTCTCAACAGCAAATTTGATTTCTCAGGATCTAACCCATGACTGATAGCAACGAAATCATCAATCCCCACCACAATTACAGCCACTAGCTGCTGCTGATTGTGAGAGTGTGACACATAATTGTAAAGGCGATCGCCAAATAAATTGCGATTTGGTAGTCCAGTCAGGTTGTCATAGTCAGTAATCTGATGAATTAGCTCATCTAACTTATGCAGTGTTTGTGTGGTATCTGCCATTAATGTACCAACTTCATCTGCAAATTCCGTAGGTAGTTCGGGTAATTTTTTTGTGTGTAAATAGTCTTGCAATGCAGCAGAAGTTACAATCACGGGCGTGAGAAGATAGCGCAGTGCATATAGAGTGGCAACTGTACCAGCTAATGTAGCTACAAGTGCAATGAGCAACACTCGCACCGCCATTTCCCAAGAATAAGAGTTAGAAATAACAAAACTGAAGATTAAAGTTAAGAGTGGAACGTGAGTACCTAAAAACGCCACTAAGAAGATTTTGGCAGTGTAACTGCTATTGAGGAAGCGAAATTGAGCTAGAAATGTGTATAAAGAGAGTTTTGGATTCATGTTACTCACAAGTTAAAAGTCAGCAAATAGTTTAAAAATTTCTTTAGTAGTCAGGATGAGATGGGGATGGCAATCTTAAACTCAGTTCCCATACCTGATTGAGAATCAACTTCCAAGATGCCATTGTGTTTTTCCACAACAATTTGATGGGCTATTGATAAGCCTAGCCCCGTACCTTTCCCTACAGGTTTTGTGGTAAATAAAGGCTCAAACAGTCTTTGTTGGACAGATTCAGGTATCCCGCCACCATTGTCGGCAATCCGAATGATGGCCATCTGTTGAGCATCTATTTCGGTTGTGATCTGAATCTGCGGTGTAGAGTTACTGATTGTGCCTTGGGCTATAGCTTCATCAATAGCATCAATGGCATTAGCCAGAATGTTCATAAATACTTGATTAATCTGACCTAGATAGCAGTTGACCTCTGGTAAATTTCCATAGTTTTTAATCACTTCTATTCCGGGGCGATCGCCGTTATCCTTAAGGCGATGTTGCAAGATCATCAATGTGCTATCTAGTCCTTGGTGTAAATCCCCAGGTATTCTGATATCGCTGTCAGAACGGCAAAAAGTGCGGAGCGAATTAGAAAGAGTTTGAATTCTTTCCGCTCCTACCTTGAGAGAATTCAAGATTTTGGGCATGTCCTCCAGAATGAACTGTAAATCTAATTCTTCCATAGCATTCTTAATTTTGGCAGTGGGATGAGTATACTCTTTTGCATACAGTTCCAGAATTTTACTGATGGCGGCAATATATTCATCCAAAGGTGGAATGTTGCTACTAATAAAACTGATGGGATTGTTCATTTCATGGGCAATACCTGCAATTAACTCTCCTAAGGTTGATAATTTCTCTTGTTGGATTAGCTGCACTTGGGTTTTTTGTAAAGCCACTGTGCGATCGCGCACTTGTTGTTCCAAAGATTCTGTTAATTGTTTGAGTCGTAAATGCACACGTACTCTAGCAATCACTTCCTCCTGAGCAAATGGTTTGGGTATGTAGTCTACTGCACCCAGAAAAAACCCCTTCGTTTTACTCTCTATATCAGATAAAGCAGTGGTAAAAATAACGGGAATGTGTTTGGTGAGAGGATTAGCTTTGAGCCGACGACAAGTTTCAAATCCGTTAATACCGGGCATTTGTACATCCAGCAAAATTAATTCTGGTCGATTGCGTTCAGCTTGAGCGATCGCGCTTTCGCCATCAATTGCCACACGAAAGCGTAACCCTTCACTACTCAGGGCTTCAGACAAGACAGACAAATTGGTGGGGTTATCATCCACAATCAAGATAAATCCGTTATGGAACATCTTAGTTACTTCGCTTTGCTTCGAGTTAAAAATAGGGAATAGGAAATGAGAACGCAGGGGGGTTTGGGGAGGCTGGGGAAGAAAAATCCCCTGCCCATTGCCCTATTCCCCCGAACTCATGTGTTGCTGTATAAAAGTTTCTAAAAGTTTGAGTTGAAAGTTGCTAGCTAACTGGATAAGTTGTTTGGTAAAAACACTGAACCGCTCATCAGATGCAGCAAGTTGTTCAGCAATTTCTACAATTTGTTGAACATCGCCGTCTTGTAAAAGTTCTAGTAGCTCTTGTAAAATCTGCTGGGATGGAGGAAGTATTTCCTGGGGCAGTTGCGAATCGTCTACATTGGTTTTGTTAATTGTGTTTTTCTTGTTTTCATACAACCATTCCACTGGCAAAAACTGTCGCAGTAGTTCCAGCAGCATTTCAGCTTCTATCGGCTTGGGTAAAAAGGCATCTGCACCTACATCAATACTTTTGTACTGATCAATTGCAAACACGCTGGCTGATGAAGTAATGATTGGTATCTCTTTAAATTGGTTAGACCTACGCAGACTTTTAATGAACTCAAATCCATCCATCACGGGCATCACTAAGTCGGTGATGATCAAGTCTGGGTTATGGAGTTTGATTTGTTCCCATCCTTCTTGACCATGACTCGCTTCGATCACCTTAAAACCTACAGGCTCTAGTAAATTGACGATTACCGAACGGTTTTCCCATTTATCATCTGCAATCAAAATGGTGCATCTGTTTCCTTGATAGCCTGTGATAGTTCCTTGCTCCACTATTCTCGAAGCCTTGGCCCAGTCTTGAGATTCAGCGAATTCTACCTCAAACCAGAAAGTGCTACCTTTGCCGAACTCACTTTCTAGTTGGATTTGACTACCCATCAGGGCAATAATTTTTTGGCTGATAGCTAATCCTAATCCTGTACCTTCCGTTTGTCGCTTCTGATTTCCTACCTGTTCAAAAGGTAGAAAGATTTTCTGTGCTTGTTCAGGGGTGATACCAGTGCCGGTATCTATGACTTCAAAGCGAATTTTGTCTGTAATTTGTCCGTGATCATTGACTGCACGATGAATAACTGTCACCTTGAAAGTGACACCGCCTTGGTGAGTAAATTTAATAGCGTTACTAAGTAAGTTAATCAATACTTGCCGCAAGCGTTTTTCATCACCACAAATCCCTGCTGGTAAATCGGGGTCAAGTTGCAGATGAAAGTTAATTGCTTTTTGTTCAGCACGGATACGACAAATTTCACTGACGCTATCTAGAAATGCAGGTAGGTAAAAATGTACCGCATTTAATTCCAACTTACGAGCTTCGATTTTTGACAGATCCAAGACATCGTTAATCAGGGTTAATAAATGAGAACCACATTCATAGATGATGCTGATGCCTTTGTTACCTTTTTCGCTTAAAGATTCCGTCCGTTGGAGGATTTGTGCATAGCCGAGAATACCATTAAGGGGAGTGCGTAACTCATGACTCATATTGGACAGAAATTCACTTTTGGCTTGGCTGGAGTTCTTTGCCACTTCCTCGGCTTGACGTAATTCTTGCTCAATGCGCTTACGCTCGACAATTTCTATTGCTAGCACCCGATTGATCGCTTCTAACTGAGCCGGGCTAGGTAATGCTAACGCTTGCGGCATCAAATCAACTAATGCGAATGCCGTATATAGGGAAATAATGGCTGTGAAGGCTTTGAGTCCACCCGCAATCCAGTAATTTGGATACCAGAGCGTCCAAATATCCATTAGGTGTCCAGTACCACAGGCAATGATAAAAGCACCAAATAATAGAAAGACTCCATTGAAAGGAACATCTTTGCGTTTGGAAATAAAGTAGATCAGTAAAAAAGGAATAGAATAATAAGCTAGAGCGATCATTGCATCAGAAATAATGTGCAGCCAAACTAGCCCAGTTTTCCAGAGATAACAATATCCATGTGGCATAAAGCCACTTGTATGAGTAACAGCCAACATAATGCGAAAGCGTAAGGGAGTTTTAGTATATTTTGTTTTCAGTATTGCCAAACCATCAATTGGTGAAGCGTAATAGACAGCACCAGAAGGCGGTTTCGATGCAACCTTTCATAGAGATGGCACAGAGAGTCCACCTCTGGCGATGGCGCGGAGTGCAGGGCTGGAAGCGATCGCAATTTTTTTGTCTAATGTATTAGCTGCAAAAAAATTAACGAGAAAGTTAATTGATTAATCATACGCAATTCTAATACAATAAAAGACAATATTCCTCTGTTTAAATACTTAGATGAATATTGTTTATTCTTTTAAAATAGCTGTAATTACTGAAGTTTTACACTCTAATTTTCAGGTGAATTACAATTCCAAAAATGGAAATCATTTTACTGTAAAATCTAATTTTTTCGTATCTAGTAACTCTAAAAAAATTATCAATATTAGAGGTTTTGCAAAAGCAGGAGGTCATCCTAATAAACTTTATATTTACTTAATCTAAACTTTAATTAGTGTAATAGAAACACCCCCAGTTTTTGGGAGTATGTAGATAGTTAATGGGTTCTAAGGCTATAATCCGATAATTCGGGTATTAATATAAATATTTTTGTATAGTTACTCCATAGTAGCACCTAGAAATTTGAGGTCTAAAGGCGATCCTTAACTCTTAAAAACAGCTTCATCACAACTGAACAAACTGCTTTTACACCGAGCTTTGTTAAGTATGCCTGGCTGAAGTCCTTTAAAAATGACTAAAATCTCTGGGATGTGAGCTTTTAGGTCTTTTGACAGGACTTTCCCTTTTAAACATCGGTTTCTCAGCTATAGCTGTTAGCATTTCCAGAGAACTTGATAGACATAGATTTTTGCTGGGGGTTTAGCGATCGCTAAACCCCTAACTGCTTGTTCTCTACTCCCGTCATGACAAACTCAGTCGCTAGTCAGAGGGAATTTTGGCCAAATATTTCTACGCTGATCCATAGGTATTATTTTTTGAAATATGGGGAATATAGGAATCAGATTTGATTTTTGAGAAATCTATACATTCAAAGATTAAATACTAGTGTGTTGTTGACATATTACCTATTAACCCTTCCTTGCCTACATTTACAAATAAGTTTGCAAATTACATAGGAGTGCGATAGTATATGCCTCTTTACAAATTGGAAGAATTTGACCCTAACTATCGAGAAACATTTGGCGGGGCTGATGTTAAAGCATTAGAACTATATACTGAAAGTGGAATGCTAGTTGGCTCAATTGCTGATGCTTTAGTTGACCAAGATGGACGTTTTCGTTACTTAGTTGTATCTACTAATTTAGATGCAACTCACAAGAAAATATTACTGCCCATTGGACTTTCTCACATTAATTATCCTGCAAAACGCGTCTATGTAGATGGATTGAGTAAAGAACAAGTAGCAAATTTACCAGAGTATCATGAAAATTTAGTATTGGATGAAGATTACGAAGAAAAAGTCCGTAATGTTTTTCGCAGTCTAACCACTCATGTAGTTTATGAACGGGAAAATTACAGTTATCAACAAGAACCAGATTTATACAATTTGAATGATCAGTATCATCAGACCTTTAGACTGTATGAAGAACGATTAATTGCTAACAAACAACGAGTAAAAACGGGAGAAGTAGCAGTCGGTAAACATATTGAAACCGAAACTACAAGAGTGAGAGTACCTGTGCAGAAAGAACGTGTTGTGATTGAGCGCGTTAAACCAACAGCCGCAGATACTATAGTAGATCCCAAAGAAGTTAAATTCCAAGGTGGAGAAGTGGCTCGTATAGAAGTTTACGAAGAAACACCCGAAATTCGTAAGCAGGCTTTCGTTCGTGAAGAAGTCAAAGTGAGAAAAGTCATAGAACAAGAAACGGTAGAAGCCCAAGACACCATTCGTCGGGAAGAATTAGATATTGATACAACAGGCGATACTACGTTAAAACAAGTGTAATCTAAGTAGTTTTGCATCAATGCTTCAACTCTTATAGTCATGATTTTGTCCCTGACATTCATCCTCAAGTCATGACTATAAGTTTAATAAATATAACTTTTGATATTGTTTTAGTCCCGTAATTCATTCAAGCGAAAGATGTAATTCATATCGCAAATATTTAATGTGGTAACTAAGAAATAATTTATCAATTATCTGAGGTGAACAAAAATGGTACTTTATAAATTAGAAGATTTTGATCCCAATTATCGGGATACATTGCAAGGTGATGATATTAAGGGTTTGGGTGTCTACACAGAAACTAATAATGAAAAAATCGGTACTGTTAACGATGTTTTAGTAGATGATGATGGTCACTTCCGGTATCTAGTTGTTGACTTAGGTTTTTGGATTTTTGGTAAGAAGGTTTTATTACCAGTTGGACGTACTCGGATTGACCACGGTACAGACCGTGTTTACGCTATGGGTATGACCAGAGAACAGGCTGAAAACTTACCAGAGTTCAATGAGCGTTTAAGTCTGGATCAGGATTATGAGGAACGGGTGCGTGGAGTGTATCGCCCTACTTACGGTACACAACCTGTAGATACATCCAGAACTCTAGAAACGCCAACTCCTGTAGAAACACCAGCAGCCACTGGAATTTCATCTACGGCTTCTACACGCGATACTTATAGATACGAACAAGAACCCGGTTTGTATCAACTAAATGAACCACATCACCAAACCTTGAGATTATACGAAGAGCGGTTGATTGCGAATAAACGCCGTCAGAAAACCGGAGAAGTAGCGGTTGGTAAGCACGTTGAAACTGAAACTGCACGGGTTGCAGTTCCAGTAGAGAGAGAACGAGTAGTAATTGAGCGTGTAACACCACAAGATGCGGGTAAGGTAGTTTCCCCTGCTGAAGCCGACTTCCGTGAGGGTGAAGTAGCTCGCGTCGAACTTCATGAAGAAACTCCTGATATTCGCAAAGAAGCAGTTTTGCGAGAAGAAGTCAGAGTGAAAAAGGTCGTAGAGCAAGAGACAATTCAAGCTGAAGATACTATTCGCCGTGAAGAATTAGATGTGAATGCTCCTAATCTTCCTGTTGAAGAGCGTTAATCGCTAATTAACGGTACAAGTGCAGGTATAGCTTTGAGCAACTCATTCGGCTTTACCTGCGCTTGTCAATAATTTTAAAAATAATGAATTTAAAAAATATATTTATTATGACTGAATATTTAACTTCTGAGACACCAGATAATCAAACGATATCAAATCATAAAAGCGATGAAGAGAAACTGATTCGCTTACTTGAAGAAAGATTAATCATTGATCACCATAAACAGAAAATTGGAGAAGTAATCGTTCGGAAAGTGATCGAAACACAAATGGTGCAAGTCCCAGTCCGGCGAGAAAAACTAATTGTCGAACAAATTACTCCAAACCATCAGCAATTAGCAGAGATTGATTTAAAGAATGGAGAAATAAATGGGGTCGAGTTACGGGAGAGTGAAAGAGCAGAACTTACTAGTCAAATTAGCGGCTTAAGCGTCAGTGGTTGCTTTATTTCTCCTAAGATTGCTAGTTTATTATTGAATGCGATCGCTCTCGAACGCAACCACGGTTGTCAGCAGGTGTGCATATCCATTTCTGTAGACAATGAAGAACAACAGCAAAAATATCAAGAGTGGTTTGACCGTTGTTCTCAAGGTTCATTAGCACAGCCTGAAAATAAATAATTTTCATCTCCAAAGAAGCTTAGAACCTCACTTTTTTAAGAAAGTGAGGTTTTGTCTTATATTCAGGTTAATAATTATATTTGCTTTGTTTGTAATTTGAAGCCAACTTGTTTTTCCGAAGTTAAATTCGTATAAACATATGCACAATGCGTTGCGATATAAAGGGTGTAGCTCGCTCAATAAATTATGAATTAGTTTTAGGAATATATTTTTGATAATTAGCTATAGCAAATAGCAACACTCCAAATGTTAACATTCCAGCTAGATATAAAGGGTAACTATAGCTAATAGGATTGTCTTGATTGACCAAAAGTCCTGCAATTACTGGCCCAATTCCATTCGACATGCTTAAATATGAAGAATTTAATCCTAAAGCTATTCCTTGTTCTTCTGGTTTTGCATTTAGTGAAATTAAAGTATTAATCATGGGTTGCACTAAAGAATTGAACAAGGAGAACACAACACTAAGAATAACGAAATAATTTACTATCGGGAAAATTGGCATTAAAAGAAATGAAGAACTCCTGATGAATAGAGATACAAGCAATATTTTAGTCTCATTTAAATATTTAGTGAGAACTTTTACGCCCCAAGTCTGCATAATCACACCTAAGACTCCAAACAACAGAAACATAAGTGTCAAAGATTCTTTATTTTGTTCTAGTACTATTAAAAAATAGGGCTGAAAAGCATAAGTAAACATCGTAAAAGTTGTGCCGATACAAAAATTAATTATCAATAAAATACCAACTTTAGGAATCATCAAACCTTTAATTAAATTATCTAAACCTAAATCAAATATATTGTGTGCTTGATGATCTTTTCTTTTGATAGTCTCTGGCAGGAAAAAGATAGTAATGATAAGAGCTATCAATGCTACACCACCGGAAACTAGAAATGCGGCCCCTAACGATATCTGCTGTGCAGCTAAACTTGTGGCTGGCCCTAAGACAAATCCTAAACCCATTGCTGCCCCATATATGCCAAAACCCTGGGCGCGGCGTTCAGTCTCAGTTACATCAGAAATCATCGCCTGGGCCACAGCATTATTGCCCCCAGTAATCCCATCTAAAAAACGTGCCAAAAATAGGGTGATAGCGGTGGTAGCAGTGCCAGCAAAAAAATTGGCAATGACAGTCCCAGCTAAACTGATAATCAATAAAGGCTTACGGCCAAAGCGGTCTGAGAGTTTGCCAATAATCGGTGTGGCAAAAAATTGTGCGATCGCGTAAATAGAAAAAAGTAAACTAGTGTGGAAATCACTTAGCCCAAATTGTCTGCCATAAAGATAGATAATAGGAATTAAAATTGTGAAACTCAAGGAGTTAATAAATGCCACTAAAGCAATAATCCAAAAAATTCTATTCATGAGCAATCCATACTATCTATTTAGTACGCTTCAAGTGTACTAGAACTGAACATACCAGCTTTTAAGTTCTAGTTAAATCACTACTTGTATTTTTTGTGAATATTGCCAATGAAATTTTCTCTTAAGAAACCTATTAAACCCAAAAGACAACGCCTCTCACCACGAATTCACATTAAAGTCCAAAATGGACAATTTGAAATATTGGGTATGGGTGCGTGGTATTCCTATTGGCGTGACCCTTACCATCTCCTCTTGACAATTCCTTGGAGTGGTTTCATCATCCTGATTTGTAGTTTTTATATTGCCATCAATACTTTATTTGCCCTTCTTTACCTAGTCGGTGGAGACTGCGTTGCTAACGCTCAACCAGGCTCTTTTTTGGATTTATTTTTCTTCAGTGTGCAAACCCTAGCCTCTATTGGCTATGGCGCAATGTACCCTAAAACTACTTATGCCAATATTATTGTCACCATAGAAGCAATGATTGGTTTGGTAGGAATTGCTGTGATGACGGGACTAGCATTTGCTCGATTTTCTCGACCTACCGCCCGTGTGATATTCAGCCGTGTGGCAGTAATTACATCCCATGAAGGTGTGCCAACTTTGATGTTTCGTACTGCCAACCAACGACGTAATTTCATTTTAGAAGCACATATGCGAGTGTATTTAATGCGCGATGAAGTGACAGCAGAAGGTACTTTTATTCGTCGGTTTCATGATTTAAAACTTGTGAGAAACCAAACACCGAGTTTTTCACTGAGTTGGTTATTAATGCACCCAATTGATGAATTCAGTCCTCTTTATGGTATCACAGCAGAATTACTCCTAAAAACCAACACTACTATTGTTATTTCTCTGAGTGGTATTGATGAAACGGTTTCGCAGGTAGTTCATTCCCGACACATCTACGCAGCCGATGAAATTATCTGGAACAGTCGCTTTGTTGATATTTTCCATCACACGAATGATGGACATCGCTATATTGATTACCAACACTTTCATGATGTTTTGCCTTTAGATTAACAGGGACTTATGGAAAAAGATGTGTCATGGGGGTCAACCCATAGGACTGTCAGGTTTTTGAACTTCCCAAGTCTTGATTTGTCATAACTCATGCGTAATTTTTGAGACTATTTCTCTATCTTGTAGTGATTCTATTGTAAAATTTCTTAATGAAGACTTGTAACGTTAACCAAAACAATCAATGTCTTTACCTCTATCTGTAAGTCTCATAGTTATCCTGAAGTACAACTGCATGAAAAGAATCATCGTGTATCCTCTCATGACCGTTCTATTAATAGGAGTAGCAGGACAAATGGCAATGACTCAAGTTGCCAAAAATAAGTCAGATAAGCAGCTAGCTGCACCTCAACTAGTAGCTGCGCTAGAGGAGAGTAAAGTTGTCAACATCGCTCAAACTACTAGGGAAATTGATGAAAAAACAGCCCTAAACTTAGTCTGGAAGCTACCTTTAGTACAACGGAAAGCCAAAGAAATTGAGCAACTATCCAAAAGAACAATTAAAGTCTCTGCGATCGTAGACAGTGTTCCTAGTCTTAACGAACCATACTATACGGTACGTGTCTTTGAAGATGATGCAAATAACTACAATTACACAATTTATTGGTTTCGTGTCTTTAATGATACTGGTGTGATTGAAGCTTTAGATGTTGTCGAAAATAAATACGTTTCTTTAGATGAATGGAGAGAGCAAATCAGGCGGAGAAACTAATATTTTCAAGAAATCATTAAATTACATAATAAGCACATTTTATGCCTGAACAACAGCCTTTAAGCCCCTGGAAATATAAGCCTTGGTGGTGTCAACCTTGGTCTATATTACTCACTGGGGTTACTATTATTACTGCTAGCTGGTTACTATTTAAGGTGATTTGGCTAACAGTTATTGTTTCTATACCTGTGTTGGTGTGGATGGGATTTTTTATTTTGCTGTGGCCACAACTAATTATTCGTAGTGGCATTTTAGAATCATATCAACAAGATAAAGAGCAACTATAGATAGCCGATGTAGATATAGTCTTACCCCATAAAACTGCAAAGCAAAACTATAGCAAAATCAAGTGTGTTTATATGAATTCAACACCTGTCGTTAAGAAAGCTAGGGTTAACTCTGCGTTTAAACAACTCATGTCTGTACACTGGGTTATGGCCGCCTGTTATTTAGTCTTGTTTACCACCGGCTCAGGTATGGCGCGTTTATCCCGTGGTACTCCATTTAGATCAGAATTATATGATTTTCACAAATCAATTGCTGTTTTAGTAGTAGCTTTGTTGACTTGGCGCATCTTAGTTTTATTGCAGGTATGGTGGCGAAAATACACAAAGAGTTTGCCAAAGTTTTCTCCTGATTGGACTCAGAAATTTGCATTACATACTTTTCTTTACATCTTTATGTTTGCAGTTCCAGTCAGTGGTTTCTTTTTTTCTAATTCTTATCAAAGTAATAATGTCCACTTCTTTGGTTTGACATTACCTGACCTTTTTCCACAAAACTCTAGTTTAGTAGATTTAGGTAGAAGTATTCATTTTTGGATAGCTTATACATTTTTGGCATTTGTTATACTGCATATAGTACAACAGTGGAAAGTTGTACGCGCGAATTGGCGACGGTTACAAGGCTTTTTTCAGAAGCGATAAGAGTAGGGAGAAGTTTCTTTGATGTTTCTCCCTTGTCTCCCTTCCTTGAGCCAGTCCTAATTGACTACTTGACTACCGTGACTACGGGGGTCGTCTTGACTGGTGGGTGTGGCTGGTGCTGAGAATTGCGATACTTTACCGCTAGCTTGAGCATAGGGTAAGGAAGAACCTGTCACCAAAGCTTCTAAGTTACTGTCCATAACTGTTTGGGGTTGATCGCCGATCGCCTGAGCAACATTTTCCCCTGTTTTGTTTAAAAATACAAAGTGGGGAATACCATCGACTCGGTATTTCAACATCTCTGGCAACCACTTGCTATTATCTACGTTCAGCATGACAAAATTTACTTTGTCTGCATACTGTTGCTCTAGTTTGGTAATATAAGGGGCCATTTTTTGGCAGACTGTACACCAATCAGCATAAAATTCAATAACTGAAGGCTTGCTGTTACTCATAGCTACTTCAAGAGGTGTGGATGCTGCTGCTAAGTTGGCTAAAGACCCAGAATTAGTCTCAGTCCGTAGTCCCAAGAATAAAGCAACGCTGAGGGCGATCGCTACTATTACAATCAAAAAGTTCCTCAATTTAGTTGCAACACTGGTTTCCTGCTTGATGGGTGAATTTGTAGTCATAACAATTTATTAAAACTTATTAAGTAATCTCTCTTTTAGTATATAGCGGTGCTTTGGGTTAAAACCTGAACCATTACCACCAAGTAAAAGATTAATTGAGTCAAAGTTAATTTCAAAATTAACTAAGCATCGAAAGTTATCAATATAAATTCTGCTTTAACATGGATTTTCCCCCTTATATTCAGCAGTTTATAAGAGTGATGTTCCTGCTACTACTCCCTTTTTTGCATTCATCCTCTTGACCTTGACATTTATGTCAAGGTTTAGCGTGAGAGTAGTCGTTACTGATTCTACTGCCATGCTCTATTCCCAGCGTTTTAACCAATTCACCCAAGAACACCCAGACACTTTAGCAGCTCTGCTTTGCGGTTTGCTGTTATTTTTAGGATGGTTGGCTTTGTCCTTCGGTTGGCTAGGATGGGCATTACTACTGTTACCTGCTGCTTATATCATTGGTGGCTACGAAAGCGCGCGTGAGGGACTAACGACGCTGATTAAAGAAAAAGAACTCGATGTAGATTTGCTGATGATTGTGGCGGCTGTTGGTGCAGCTACTTTGGGTTTGTGGCGTAGAGAATATCACTTAATTATTGATGGTGCAATTTTAATTCTCATCTTTGCGATTAGTGGCGCGCTAGAAGGCTACGCCATGCAGCGGACGGAAAGAAGTATCCGCAGTTTGATGAGTTTGACACCAGACACAGCTACATTGTTAAAGCGGGGAGAGGAAACAACTGTTCCGATTAGCCAGCTGCAAGTCGGAGATGAAATTGTGGTGAAACCTGGTGAATTGATTCCCACTGATGGGATTATCATTTCTGGTTACAGCACCATCAATCAAGCAGCGATTACAGGGGAATCTTTACCAATAGAAAAAACGGTGGGTGAGGAAGTCTTTGCGGGAACACTCAATGGTTACGGTGCATTGCAACTGAAAGTACACAAACCCGCCTCTAGCAGTTTAATTCAGCGTGTCATTCGGTTAGTAGAACAAGCCCAAACGGAAGCACCTCCTTCTCAGGAATTTATCGATCGCCTGGAAAAAGGATATGCCAAAGTTATTGTTATTGCTGGGTTATTACTGGCAACTTTACCGCCGTTTTTGTGGGGTTGGGATTGGGAAACTACAATTTATCGCGCTCTTACCTTCTTAGTGGTGGCTTCACCCTGCGCGTTAATGGCGGCGATTATGCCGACTTTATTATCAGGAATTGCCAACGGTGCAAGACAGGGTGTTTTATTTAAAAATGGCGCGCAGTTAGAAAAGATTGGGAAAGTGAGAGCGATCGCTTTTGATAAAACTGGTACTCTCACCACAGGACAAGTACAGGTATCGCAAGTTCTGACGACTGGTGAATTTTCCCCAGCCAATGTCTTAACAGCCGCCGCCGCTTTGGAATCTTCCTCAGAACACCCCATCGGCCAAGCTATTATTCAGGCGGCTAGTGATTTAGACTGGGTGCGTGCTTCTGAAGTACAAGCTATACCAGGACAGGGAATTACTGGTACAGTTAATAACCAATATGTAATTGTCGGGAATGCAGCTTTTGTACAGCAATATGTTACCCAGTTACCAGAGGAATTATTAGAAAAAGCAGCATTTTGGGAAGAACAGGGTAATACTGTGGTTTGGGTGGCGCAAGCAGAAAGTAAAGGAGAAAGCTATGCGGTGATGGGTGCGATCGCCCTAGCAGATACAATCAGACCAGAAGCAGCTGATACCATTGCCCAGTTACGGCAGATAGGAATAGAACAAATTGTCATGATTACCGGCGATAACGAACGCACAGCCCATAGTGTCGCTCAAGCGATCGGGATTGATCAAGTATTTGCCGAACTCTTACCTGAAGATAAATTAGATGTAATTCGCAGCTTACAGAACAAGTATCAAACAGTAGCAATGGTGGGGGATGGGATTAATGATGCACCTGCTTTAGCTCAAGCCTCTGTGGGGATTGCAATGGGAGCAGCAGGTAGTGATGTCGCACTGGAAACCGCAGATATCGTATTAATGGCAGACAGACTAGAGAAAATGACTACAGCGATCAAATTGGGCAGGCGATCGCAAAATATAGTCAAACAAAATATAGCCATCGCTTTAGGGTTTATTGCCTTACTTTTAGTGGGTAACTTCCTCGGAAACATTAACCTCCCCATCGGTGTAATTGGGCATGAAGGTTCTACTGTGTTAGTGACTTTGAGTGGTTTAAGACTGCTGAAGTGACCAAAGAAGTTGGCATAATTGTGGGGGAGTTGTCATTATTTTCCCAAAAATATACTTTAATACCCTACTTCTAAAATAAGTCGGGTATTAAAGTATATTTAATTTTAATAATAAAGAAGTGAGTTTCAATACATTTAATCTTATGTCTTTTCATAAGATTTTGATTGTTATCAAAAGCATAATAACTCATTGATTCATGATTAATGTTAGTTGTTAAATTGTCTATCATATAAAGGTGCAACCTATAATCCCTCTCAAATCATATGCCTAAACGAATTATCACACAGCTAAATACCTGGTTTAACCGTGATAGAATTGTCACCAATTTAGAAGTTTTTCAAGATATTATTATCATTTCTCTTTGCGTGGGCTTATTTTGCGTTATGCTCATACGTTTAGCGGATATGTTTTTATCTTTTTTGCGCCCATTAGATTTACGAGAAGTAACATCTGATATTTTATTTATTTTGATTTTGGTTGAATTATTTCGGTTATTAATTGACTATTTACAAACTCAGAAAATTTCTGTAGGGGCAGCAGCAGAAATTACTATAGTTTCTGCATTAAGAGAAGTTATTTTGCGTGGTGTTCTGGAAATTCCCCGTGACCAGATTTTGGGTATTTCTATATTTCTAATGGTTTTAACAGGAATTTTAGTGGCTTTACCTTGGATATCTCGCTTTTTTGACCACGTTAGAATTATCACCCCGGAAACATTAGCGGATGATGCAGAATTATTCTCAGAAACATCAATGACTACGGATTAATATGATGAATTAACCAAGTCTTAATTTTTCATAGCTGAAACAGTGAAATTAATATGCGATCGCCACTCATCTCAATCAAGGGTCATCTCCTTTCCGCAGAGGAAGTAAATAAGTGAAAATCCTGATAATGATTGAGCAATTTGCTGGCAAGTTATTAAAAATCACAAACCAGTAAAATAGATCAAAAAATATTACCCAGTAGCCGTTAATTCTTAACCGTTATTTTGCTGCAACTTAATCAGTATTAATCAAGATGGTTTAATATATCAAATTTTTTAGTATTCTCACCAACAGAAACATAATCTATTACTATAAATATTAAGCAATCAGCACAAATAAAAATGAACCAAGTCTTGATTAATGACACTACATTACGTGATGGTGAGCAAGCGGCTAGTGTTGCTTTTAACATAGAAGAAAAAATAGCGATCGCTACATTTCTGGATGCGATCGGCGTTGACGAAATTGAAGTCGGGATTCCAGCTATGGGAACAGCAGAACAAAATGCCATAGCTGCAATTTGTGAGTTAGGTTTACAAGCCAAGCTATTAGGTTGGAATCGTGCCGTAATTTCAGATATCCAAGCTTCCATTGCTTGTGGTTTGCAACGTGTACATATATCTATTCCTGTCTCTAAAGTGCAAATTAATGCCAAATTCCAAGGTAATTGGCAATTAGTGCAGCAAAAACTCAAAGATAGTGTGAATTTTGCCCTTGATCAAGGTCTTTTTGTTTCTATAGGTGGAGAAGACTCTTCTAGAGCCGAAGATAATTTCCTCCAAGATGTAGTGCTTTCTGCTCAAGAATGGGGCGTATCAAGATTTCGCTATTGTGACACAGTAGGCATTCTCGAACCTTTTACAACTTACGCCAAAGTCAAACAACTAGTCACGGCTTTGGCGATTCCAGTAGAAATGCACACTCATAATGATTTTGGTTTAGCAACAGCCAATGCGCTAGCGGGGATTCAAGCCGGTGCTTTATCAATCAACACTACAGTTAATGGCTTAGGAGAAAGAGCAGGTAATGCAGCTTTAGAAGAAGTCGTTATGGCTCTGAAACATTTATATCAATATGATTTAAAGATTGATACACAGCGATTAATAGAAATTTCCCGACTAGTAGCATCTGCATCCGGTTATGATGTACCACCTTGGAAAGCTGTTGTAGGAGACAATAACTTTGCCCATGAATCAGGTATTCATGCTCATGGGGTACTACAGAACCCCCACACTTACGAACCATTTGCACCAGAAGAAGTTGGTAGTTCTCGGCGTTTGGTAGTCGGTAAACATTCTGGGAAGCATTTGTTATCAAGCATACTGGAGCAATACGGGATTATTCTCAACCCAGAAGACACCCAATCTGTTTTAGACGCAGTACGCCAAGAATCAGTTCAAAAAAAACGCAGCCTGACAACACAAGAACTACTAGGTTTAGTTAAAACACAACAACATTCACAAGCTAGTTAAAATCTTTGATTAGTATGAAATTAACGCTAAAGATTCCAGAATTCTGTGAAAATCCTGGGATCTTTTTGATTGTGACTGATTGGGAAGTTACTTTTGGTGAGGAGTTGGGAATATTAGAGTGTAAAGGATTATACATAGTCCTTGTTTGTAGATGTTTGCTGATTCACTCATGACAAATCTTACTCACTCCATGATCATCGGTTGCACATTATTGGGTTTGTGCAGTTGTAATGTGGTCAAACTCAATGATGCTGAACTGGCAGCTTTTGAGCAATTACCTCAAAAGACTGATTCTCAATCCCAAACAATCATTAAAATTGGTGGTTCTAGTTCAACGACAGCAGTTTTAAAACTGTTGGCAAAAGAATATAAAGCCCAAAATAAAGCAGTCAAGATTGAGTTTACCGCTAGTAGCCAATCTGAAGGAGCGATCGCAGCCCTCAAGAATAACATTATTGATATTGCTGGTAGTAGCCACAAACTCAAGCCAGAAGAAAATAACAACAACATTCAATCCCGCGAATTAGCGACAGACTTATTACTAGTTGCCACTCATAGCAGCGTCAAGGGTGTCACCAATCTATCAACCAAGCAATTACAAGCCATTTATCGCGGTGAAATCACTAATTGGCAGGAATTAGGCGGTCCTAATGCCAACATTATAGTTTTAGATAGACCTGAAGACGAATCAGCCAAAAAACTATTACGTAAATATTATTTGGGGGACGAAAAGACAACCACTAAAGCGGTGATTTTAAATAAAGAGGGAGAACTAATCGAAACCCTACAAAGTACACCTTATTCCATCGGTGCTTTTTCTTTGGCATCTGCCATAATTAATCAATTACCAGTTAATCGCCTCAGACTGAATGGTATTGCACCCAAAGTGGAAAACTTCACCAATGGTAAATATCAAATGGTGCGCCATATAGAGGTAATTTGGGACAAAAAAACTTCAGCATCTACTCAAAGGTTTATTAATTTTATCTTCAGCCAGGAAGGTAGCAAAATACTAGAAAAAAACGGCTTTGTCCCCGCCAAATAAGTTGAATAATATGCTATGCAGAGATTTTTTCGGCGGCTGAGTCTTAGCCAAAAAATTGTTATCCCCCTGCTTACCGTCTGCCTGAGTGTCTTTCTGCTGGGTTTATTGGCTCTAGGACACTGGTTTACAGACAGTTTAGAGCAGAATTTTCGCCAAGACATTGCTGTTTTTACCGAGCGGGTTGAGCAAGATTTGCGCTATGAACAGCAAACTCTAGAAACGCAAATTGAGCTAGTTACCAATCGAGGTATGCTAAGTCAAGCATTGGAACAGCGAGATCAAAACTTGCTTTTGCAGATTCTATTACCATTAAAGTCGATATTGAAATTAGATTTGATCAAAGTCGTCGATTCTCAAGGCCATGTCCTCATCGATTTACGTAGCAACGCGCTGTCTGAAATTAAACTAATAGATCAAGCAATTGCCAGCAGTGCTAGTAGTGGCGCGCATTTAGTCGATTTAGTTAATGTGGAACATGGAGAACAAGTTCTGCAAGTGGTAACTAATAGTATCAAATCAGCATCAGGACTATTAGGAGGGCTGATTTTTGGTAAAACAATAGATAACACCCTAGTGCAGAAAATTGCTAAGGGTTCTTCCAAACACTTGATAGTCCATATACCAAATCATGTGGTGGCCACAACTCTATCAGCCGCAAGCGTCAGAATTGGTAAAATGCCCTCTCCTAATTTACCCGTGACGCAAATCAATATAGAGAATCGGAACTATTTAGCTAAAAGTATCAGATTTAGAGGCACAAATCAGTCTATAACAATCACAGTGTTGTATCCCATTGCACCACTAGAAATGGCGCAATGGAAACTATGGAAGCATTTGGGGCTATTGTATATCGTGGGCAGTGGTATTGTAGCGATCGTGGGGTTTTTAATTGCACGGACAATTACACGTCCCCTGAAAATTTTAACTCAGGTGGCACAACAAGCCACCCAGGACTCTAACTTTGATATCCAAGTTGCCGTAATTACCGAAGATGAGGTTGGTATCTTAGCCATTTCTTTGAACCAGTTAATTCAACAAGTCAAACGACTGCTAGCAGAGCAATACGAAGCACACAGAAAGCTAGAAGCTTACAGCCAAAACCTAGAAAAAAAAGTAGAAGAGCGAACGCAAGCACTACAACAAAAAAATATTGCTCTTAAAGGCACATTACAAGAACTCAAGCGTACACAATCACAACTGGTTCAGCAGGAAAAAATGTCCTCTTTGGGGCAGTTAGTCGCAGGTATTGCCCACGAAATCAACAACCCAGTCAATTTTATCTACGGTAATCTCAAATACACAGAGGATTACACTCAGCAATTGTTGTCGTTACTTGAGCTTTATCAACAGCATTACCCCCGCCCAGAAGTAGAAATTCAAAATGCTCAAAAGGAAGCTGATATTGAATACTTAACAGAAGATTTGCCTAAAATCTTGTCTTCTATGAAGATTGGAGCTAGTCGTATCCGTGAAATTGTTCTCAGTTTGCGAATCTTCTCCCGTTTAGATGAAGCGGAATTTAAAACAGCTGATTTGCATCAAGGCATTGATAGCACTCTGTTAATTTTGCAACACCGGATTAAAGCTCAACATAACCGTCCTCAAATCAAAGTAGTCAAAGAGTATAGTGACATACCAGAAATACAGTGTTTTGCCGGCCAGTTAAACCAAGTCTTTATGAACATCTTGGCCAATGCGATAGATGCTTTAGAAGAAGCTTTCTATAATGGATTGTGTCCTGAACCCTTGATTCGCATTGCATCCAAACAGGAAAATAACAACGTTGTCATTGCGATCGCAGATAACGGTACAGGAATTGCTAAAGAAGTACAATCAAAGTTATTTGATCCATTTTTCACCACTAAACCCATTGGTAAAGGTACTGGCATGGGGTTATCCATTAGCTACCAGATAATTACTGAAAAACATGGTGGTTCTTTAAAGTGCGTTTCATCACCAGGAAAAGGTACAGAGTTTATCATTGCCATCCCAATTCGCTAATTCCCTGACGCAATTCGTTGTAAGATGATCGCACACCACTAAACTTCAGAGTTGAGTGTCATTACTCTAGCTTTAAACCCAAAGTTTGTATTTTGACAACACATGAATTACATCGCCGTTGTTACAACCGTCGGCAATCTTGCCGAGGCACAACACATGGCGCGCACCTTGGTAGAACAAAAATTAGCCGCCTGCGCCCAAATCTCCGAAATTGAAAGCTTCTATGTTTGGAATAACGCAGTCCAAAATGAGCCAGAGTTTCGCGTACTCTGCAAAACTACCGACGAAAACTACCAAGCAATTGAGGAAGCTATCAGAAAACTTCACTCCTACGAACTCCCCGCCATTCACGCCTTCGCCCTAAAACACATCTATGCCCCTTATGCAGCGTGGATAGAAAGTAACTCCTCTGGAAAAGGAGTGTAGAGGAGAAACATTAATGACTGCACCGACTCACCTGTCACCTGTTTTAAATCCAAAATCTAAAATCGATAATGCTACCCACCGGATGCAGTAAAATTAATCCTTTAGATAGAGGAGGGCAAAAATGACCCGTGTCATCATCGTGCGCCACGGTCAAAGTACATACAACACCGAAAGACGTATTCAAGGGCGCACTGACGTATCAACGTTAACGGAAAAAGGTCGTAATGATGCCAGTAAAGTGGGGAAAGCCCTCAGTAATATTTCCTTTCATGCGATTTATTGCAGTCCACTCCAGCGAGCTAAACAGACGGCAGATATTATTCATGGTGAGCTAACATCTGATTTCGGAAAGTCTGCTGTTGTGCAAACTTCTGAACAACTGCTGGAAATTGATTTGCCTGCGTGGGAAGAAATGCTGACAGTGGATGTTCAGCAGCAGTTTGCAGAAGATTATCACACTTGGCATGAACGCCCCCATGAACTGAAAATGTTAGTGAACAAAGCCAGGGAAACTCAAGAACATTTTCCGGTGTTGGCTTTGTATGAACAAGCAAGACAGTTTTGGCAAGAAATTTTACCCCATCATCAAGGTGAAACTATTCTCATTGTGGGGCATAACGGCATTAATCGCGCTCTGATTAGCACTGCTTTGGGTGTTCATCCTAGCCGCTACCATTCCCTCCAACAATCTAACTGCTGCATCAGCGTCTTAAACTTTTCTGGGGGTTTGGGAGAACCAGTACAACTAGAATCGATGAATCAGACGCAACACATGGGCGAAACTCTGCCTTCCTTGCGCCCAAGCCATCAAGGAGTCAGATTACTGCTGGTGCGTCACGGGGAAACACAATGGAATCGGGAAACTAGATTTCAAGGACAAATCGATGTTCCTCTCAACGACAACGGCAGACAGCAAGCCCAAAAAGCTGGGGAATTTCTCCAAAATGTTGCCATTGATTTTGCTGTCAGTAGCACTATGGCACGTCCTAAAGAAACAGCCGAAATTATTTTGCAACATCATCCCCATGTTAATTTGGAATTGCAAGCAGGCTTAAGAGAAATTAGTCACGGACTTTGGGAAGGAAAATTAGAAGCAGAAATAGACCAAGAATTTCCCGGTGAATTGCATCTTTGGCGAACAACACCAGCTACGGTGCAGATGCCAGAAGGTGAAAATTTACAACAAGTCTGGGAACGAAGTACAGCTACTTGGCAAGCAATTGTAGAATCTGCATTAGAAAATCAACGCCAAACCGGATTAATCGTAGCTCACGACGCTACTAATAAAACCTTACTGTGTCATATTCTTGGCTTATCTGCGGATAATTTCTGGAATTTCCGCCAAGGTAACGGTGCTGTCAGTGTCATTGACTACCCTTCTGGGCTGAATGGTTTGCCAGTATTACAAGCTATGAACATTACCTATCATTTAAGTGGTGGCGTACTGGATAAGACCGCAGCTGGGGCATTATAGGTGATGAACAATAATAGATAAACGGCTGAACCACTGAATAGCTCAAATGACAACTGAACTTCTGCAACAAGTAAGGGTTATTGACCCAGTTTCGCAAACTGACCAAGTATCTGATGTGTTGATTACCAATGGTGAAATCCAAGCAGTAGCCACACAAATTGCTGATCTTAGTCCTGATACTCAAGTTAGAGATTGTCGGGGGCTAGTTCTGGGAACTGGGTTAGTAGATTTGTATAGTCACTCCGGCGAACCAGGGTTTGAGGAACGGGAAACGCTGTTGTCTTTTTTACAAGCAGCTGCGGCTGGTGGCTTCACCAGAGTCAGCATTCTACCCGATACATCGCCAGCTATTGATCATCCTGCATTAGTAGCGCAGTTGCAGAAGGGAAGAGGGGGACAAGGGATAATTTCTTCTTTGTCTTCCTCCCGTCTCTGTCTTCCCCGTTTAAATATTTGGGGTGCAATTACTCTAGATGTGGCTGGGAAGCAAATTACAGAGTTAACAGATTTAGCGGCTGAGGGGGTTGTGGGATTTACTGATGGTTTGCCGCTAGATAATTTAGGATTAGTCCGGCGGCTTTTGGAATATGTGCAGCCATTGGGAAAACCTGTTGCTTTTTGGCCTTGCGATCGCCAGCTGACATCCAACGGAGTCATGCGGGAAGGTGCAGATGCGTTGCGCTTTGGCTTACCGCCTATCCCTACTAGTGCTGAAACAACTGCGATCGCGGCTTTAATCGAATTGGTAGCCAACATCGGTACACCTGTACATATTATGCGCGTCTCCACGGCTCGTAGTGTAGAATTGCTCGCCGCCGCTAAAGCTCAAGGTTTACCGATTACCGCCAGTACCACTTGGATGCACCTGTTGTTAGATACTAAAGCTGTCAAAAGTTATCATACTAGTCTGCATTTAGATCCCCCTTTGGGTAATCCCAGTGATATGCAGGCGTTGCGTGCAGCAGTACGTGCGGGAGTTGTGGATGCGATCGCTATTGATCATTCACCCTACACCTATGAAGAAAAAGTCCAAGCCTTCGCTGAAGCACCTCCAGGGGCAATTGGTTTAGAGTTAGCATTACCTCTTTTATGGCAACATTTAGTTGAAACTGGAGAATTTACAGCATTGCAATTGTGGCAGGCTTTGAGTCCAAAACCAGCCGAATGTTTACGAGAGAAAGTCAGTCCCATTGCTCCCCATCACCCAGCCGAACTAACCTTATTTGACCCCCAAAAAACTTGGAAAGTAGAAAGTAAAACTTTGCATAGCCTTTCTCACAATACTCCCTGGTTAGGCCAAGAATTACAAGGTCGAGTTTTACAAACTTGGTGTTAGTTACCAAGTTTGTAGTAAGGACTTTAGTCCTAATTATCTTAAATTAATACTTAGTTTTTCGATGGATAAATTTATTCTCATGAGAGAAACTTGTCTAGAATCACGAAGTGTTGGCGTTCTATTTATTCAATAGATTTATTTTTGCATCTTAGAGTTAATATCTAGAAAATAGGATTTACGGAGATTAAAAATAATTGCATAAGCTGATACTCAGATGATCTTGAAGCAAGACTACAATTTTCTCACTTGTTACTAATAAAACTCAACCCTAAAAATAGGGCTGCAACACTTCCTGCAACTGAAATTTTACCTTGAATAATTTTCTCTAATACCTCCTCTATGGGAATTAAAATTACTTCAATTTCTTCTGTGATATCTAAATTCTGCTCCCCAATTTTGAAGACATTTTCAGCTAAAAACAAATGAATCAGATTCGTTTCTTTACTGGGATTATCGTATAACGTAGCTATTTTCAGCAATTTTTCAGCCGAATAACCTGTTTCCTCTTGGAGTTCTCTCATACCTGCATCTTCTGGGGTTTCTTTTGTTGGCTCAAACCTGCCGGCTGGTAATTCTATAAAAAAATCCTCAGCCCCGTGTCTGTATTGCCGTACAAAGATAATCTCTCTACTGGTAGTAATAGGAAGAACTAAGACAATATCTGGCTTAATACTCACAAAATAGTCATCTATTACCTGACCATTGGGTAATTTAATCTCATCTTGTCTGACTTGACACCAAGGATGGTTTAAGACCATTTTGGAGTTTAATATTTGCCATTTTTGCAATTTACTCATAAATTATTGATTTTACGAATTATTATTTAATATCTTAGCAATCCAGCCTCAATGTAAAAAAGTATAACAACGACACCAAATCAGCTAAAATTTCCACTTACACTGTTTTTGCTCTCGCCAAAGTTTGAGCATATTTATGCACGTAGAAGTTCATCTATTTACGGTCAACAAGCGATTTCCCTTAACTATTAGTCGCGGAACAACGGCAAAGACAACCAATGTTTGGGTCAAGATTGTCAGTTCTGATGGAGACAATCAGATTGAAGGTTGGGGTGAAGCATCGCCGTTTGGTGTGGGCAATCATGCACAATCAACTGATACTATTAAGAACTCCTTGGTACAAATCGCGCCAGTTTTGCAAGGATTTCACCCATTGCAGAGACAGGAAATCGAACAAGTTTTGATCCAACATCAAGTTCCTTCGGCTGCCAGGGCGGCACTTGATATGGCATTGTATGACTGGTTTGGTAAATATGTCGAATTACCTCTGTGGCAAATCTGGGGACTGAATCGCGATGTTATAGTACCAACTTCAGTCACAATTGGCATTGATTCACCAGCAGCAGCTCAGACACGAGCAAAGGATTGGCTACAATTTACTGATGTACGTCTATTTAAAGTAAAGTTAGGCTCTCCAGAGGGTATAGAAGCAGACAGGAAAATGCTACTAGCGGTGCAAGAAGTAGCACCAAATCAAGAATTTTTTGTGGACGCTAATGGGGGTTGGAGTTTGGCAAATGCTATTGAGATGTGCAATTGGTTGGCGGATTTAGGGATAAAGTATGTAGAACAGCCATTGCCACGGGGAGAAGAAACTAATTTAGTGAAGCTGAAAGAAAAATCTCCATTACCAATTTTTGTGGATGAAAGCTGCTTTAATAGCTCTAATATTCCCTATCTGGCAAACTATGTCGATGGCATCAATATCAAATTGATGAAATCTGGGGGCTTAACTGAAGCCATGCGGATGGTACATACCGCCAAGGCTCACGGTTTACAAGTGATGTTTGGCTGTTATTCTGACAGTTCCCTATCCAATACAGCTGCGGCACAACTCTCGCCATTAGCTGATTACTTAGATTTAGATAGTCATTTAAATTTAATTGATGACCCCTTCACAGGTGCAATTGTGCAGGAAGGGAGAGTATTACCAAACGATTCACCAGGGTTGGGGGTAAAATACAGTGCGTCTGCCGCTTAATCAAAAAGTCGCTATTTTATTGCATGAAGGAACTCAGGGATCTGTTGGCAAAACTGGGCTAGCACTTTTACGCTACAGTGAAGCCCCCATTGTCGCAGTGATAGACCGGACGTGTGCGGGCAAATCTTTGAGAGAAATTACAGGTATTAAGCGGGATGTTCCGATTGTGGGATCGGTAGCAGCGGCCTTAGCATATCAGCCACAAATCTTAGTGCTGGGAATTGCTCCCGCCGGTGGTGGTATTCCTGATGATTTCTGGATAGAAATTAAAACAGCCTTAGAATCGGGGATGTCCTTGGTGAATGGTCTACACACCCCCTTGGCAAATATGGCTGATTTAAATGCACTCCTCAAACCAGGGCAGTTAATTTGGGATGTACGCAAAGAACCCGCTAATTTAGAAATTGCCAGTGGTGCAGCGCGGACTCTACCCTGTCGGCGAGTGCTAACAGTGGGAACTGACATGGCCATTGGCAAAATGTCCACCAGTCTCGAACTACATTGGTTATCAAAATTGCGGGGTTGGCGTTCCAAGTTTTTAGCTACAGGCCAAACTGGTGTGATGTTAGAAGGGGATGGTGTTGCTTTGGATGCTGTACGCGTAGATTTTGCTGCTGGTGCAGTGGAACAGATGGTGCTGCGCTACGGCAAAAACTACGACATTTTATATATAGAAGGACAAGGTTCTTTATTACACCCTGGTTCAACTGCCACCTTGCCCCTAATTCGTGGTTCTCAACCAACTCAGCTAGTGTTGGTACATAAATTTGGCCAAACACATAACCGCAATCATCCTCATGTACCCATCCCACCTTTACCAGAAGTAATTAAGCTGTATGAAACCATCGCCAGTGCTGGCGGGGCATTTGCGAAAGTTCCTGTAGTGGGCATAGCTTTGAACACTGCTCATTTAGATGAGTTTGCTGCTAAAGATGCGATCGCTCAAACTACAGCTGAAACGGGTTTACCCTGTACCGATGTCGTCCGCTTTGGGGCAGATTTACTGTTAGATGCTGTGATGCAAAGTTAGAGTATGGGAGATGAGCGGTTTTCGCTCTTACTCCTCTGCTTTTTCAGGTTGTCAAAAACTATCGGGATCGATACCGCGGTGTTTGAGCCGATTTCGTAAGTCTTCGAGTTCTTGTTGAGCCTGTTGAGCTTGTTTTTGAGCCTGTTCTACTCGTTCATCGGGACTGGGAAATCGCTCACCTTCCTGATTAAACCAAAACAACCAGTCTCTCTCCCAACCTCCGTAGATACCCACATCCACACCAATTGCTAATTGTAATTCCGGTATCCAAAACCGTGCTTGCGATTGCAAAATAAACTCATCGTTAACTTGTTTATACACTTCAAAGGGAGCGTGATTATCCCGCTGCCAATAGTCGGGATTATAGATCACGTAATACAGTACGCCCAAATCCAGATATTTACTCCTTATGGTGTCGTATTCGCCACCATAGGTTTGAGAAACAACTTCAACAACCAAAATAGGTGGAATCCAATTCTCTTCCCATAAAACGTAACTGAGTCTACCTCGTTGTTGTCGTCGTCGTTCTACACCCAAGCTCAAAAACCCATCAGGGACAATAGATTTTCGGGGTGCAGTCGGCAGATAGTATATACCCATATCTACACCAAAGAACCAATCCTGGCGATCGCTCCACACCACCGATAAAATAGCCAACAGCAAGTTTGGAATCAGATTTTGCAGCTCGTTATCCACAGGAGTATCGTCAGAGTCGGGCAATTCTGCGGCTGTTGGCAGCTGGGGTAGAGCAATGGAATATTCCATAGGATTGATTCCTTCGCAAGATATATGTTGATTTTACCAGTGGAAGTAAAAGGGGGGGTTTAGGGGAGATTTTACCCAATGCCCTATACCCAATTCATTGACAGCGATCGCAGACTCCCTGCACTATTACCTCGAACCGTTCTGCTTTGAGTCCCGAACGGAGTTGACTTAGATCAATATTGCCGAAGGTGTTCCATTGAATATCTTCGATGGTGCGGCAGCAGTTACACCGGAAATGATGATGTGGTAAAACGTTGGCATCATAGCGAGAAACACCCTCTTCCAATAGCACTTCCCGCGCCAAACCTACCTCACGCAATGCCTGAAGCGCAGCATAGACTGTGGCCTGTGATGAGGTTGGTGCATCTTTATTTAAATCCGTCAAAATTTGCTCAACAGTAGGATGGTCGGTTCGTGCCAGCAGGTTTGCATAGACTGCGAACCTCTGAGGCGTGACTCGCAATCCTTTACTCTTTAGTATCTTGATAATTTCATCAGCTCGCTGCTGCATGGGATTTACTTGACCAAGGTAAATAAGCCTAGACCGCTATTATAACCTTTCTTTTTTAATAGTTTAACTTTCTTAAGAATAAAAATAAAAATTCAGTATTTATAACTATTTACTAATTCCTAAGTTGGAATTATTCTGATTTACAGGTGATCAACAACCATCACCAAATAATCAAGCTGCCACGAAAGTTTAATTATTCCATCTAAAAACGAGGTATTTATGACTGCTATTACTCGCGTTCCCGATGTTGTATTCAAAACTCGTGTTCGGGATGAGTCCGTACCTGGCCCTAATCCTTACCGTTGGCAAGACCGGACAACTCAAGAAATTTTCGGCGGGAAAAAAGTAGTCTTATTTGCTTTACCTGGGGCTTTTACACCCACTTGTTCTTCCACCCACCTGCCCCGTTATGAAGAACTATATGATGAATTCAAAGCTTTAGGCGTTGATCAAATTATTTGTTTATCAGTAAATGATGCGTTTGTAATGTTCCAGTGGGGTAAACAACAAGGCGCGAAAAACGTATTCTTGTTACCCGACGGTAGTGGCGAATTTACCCGTAAGATGGGAATGTTAGTAGATAAATCTAACATCGGCTTTGGAATGCGTTCTTGGCGTTATGCAATGGTTGTCAACAATGCACAAATTGAGAAGATGTTCATTGAACCAGGCTTTGAAGACAACTGCCCCACTGATCCTTTTGAAGTATCTGATGCAGATACAGTGTTAGCCTACCTCAAAGGTGTAGAACGTTCCAAAGAAGTTGCACCTCGGTTGGCATTCGTAGGTTAGTAGGGGTTTAGGGATTTAGGGGTGTAAGGGAAGAATAATTTCCCCATCCTCAGTCCCCAGTTTATTGTTCATCATTCTGCGCTTGTTGGTTTTCAGGCAAGGGAAGCTAGACTAAAATTACTTCCTTTGCCTGTTTTATTCGTAATTTGTAATTACGTTCTGCTGGATTTGATTTTGTAGGTGCAAGCCTTCCTGTAGAGTATTTTGTATTTTGAATTAGTTGCTATGACTTACGATTTTGATTTATTTGTAATTGGTGCAGGTTCAGGTGGGATTGCAACAGCTCGCCGTGCGGCGGAATATGGTGCGAAAGTTGGGATTGCAGAGTTTGACAGACTTGGCGGTACTTGCGTCAACCGTGGTTGCGTACCGAAGAAATTAATGGTTTATGCTTCTCGCTTTCCTGACATGATGGAAGAAGCACAAGGTTATGGTTGGAGTCCTGTAAAAAGTTCCTTGAATTGGGAAGATATGATTACTCGTGTCAATAATGAAGTGACACGACTTAATGGTATCTACCAAAGGATGTTAGATAATTCCAAAGTGCAGATATATCAGGGACGGGCGAGATTTGTTGACAATCATACAGTTGAAGTTGGCGATACTAAAGTCACCGCTGATAAAATCTTGATTGCTGTAGGTGGGACACCAGTTCGCCCCGATATTCCAGGTATTGAACACGCACTGATTTCTGATGATTTATTTAAACTCAATCCCCAACCTCAGCGAGTTGTGTTACTTGGTGGCGGGTATATCGGCTGTGAATTTGCTTGTATTTTGCATGGTTTAGGTACAGAAGTAGTTCAAGTAATTCGCCAAGATAAGATTTTGCGTGGATTTGAGGAAGATTTGCGGACAGAAATTCAAGAGGGGATGATTCGTCACGGCATTAGGATCATCAATAACGCTGATATTGTAGAAATCACGAAAACAGATAGTGGCGTTAATGTCACAGTTAAAACAGACAAAGAAGAAAATATTTTCGCAGATGCAATCAGTTTAGCGGCTTTGGGACGGAAACCCAATACCGATAACATAGGTTTAGAGAACACCACTGTGAAACTAGATGAAGAAGGAATGATTGTAGTCGATCGCTACAGTCGCACAGCGGAAGAGCATATTTATGCTGTAGGTGATTGTACTAGCAAGATTCAACTAACTCCTGTAGCAATTAATGAAGGGAGAGCTTTAGCTGATACTGTCTTTGGTGGTAAATCGCGCGTGATGAGTTATGAAAATATTCCCACGGCAATTTTTACCAGTCCTGAAGCGGCGACAGTTGGATTAACGGAAGCCGAAGCTATTGAAAAACATGGTAGCGATCGCATCAAAATTTACCGCAGTCGTTTCCGTCCCATGTACTACACCTTAGCCGAGAAAGAAGAAAAAACCATGATGAAGTTGATTGTCGATCAAGAAACTGATCAGGTTTTGGGCGCACACATGGTAGGTGATCATGCGGCGGAAATTATCCAAGGTGTAGCTATTGCAGTGAAAATGGGTGCGAAAAAAGCCGATTTCGATGCTACAGTCGGTATTCACCCTAGTTCGGCGGAAGAGTTTGTCACTATGCGGTAAGAGTGTAAGAGTTTAGAGCAATACGGTTCATATAAACCCAAAACCCTCATGTAGAGACGCGATAAACCACGTCTCTACCAACTATTGACCTACTAAAAACATACCATCCCTCTCAGGGATTATGGAATATAAGCCTTCATTCAATATACTTGCTGATAAGAGTATGCCAGACATTTATCTGGTAATTGAGCTATGGCAGACATTCATCTTGTAATTGAGAGTGAAGATGCGATCGCAGCAACAGAATCGCTGTTGGCAATACCTGGTATATCGGGTAACTATGAGGTGAGTTCAGAAGCAACCGAAAGAGAGCCAATATTAACAACGGTTGCGACTATCGTGGGGATTTTTGGCGGAACGACCGCCATTGCTGAACAAATCCGTAAATGGTATCACGAGTCTAAAGCCAAACAGCCCGGTAAAACAATCGCAAAGGTATTGATTGTGGGTCGCAATGGCAGACGACTCCTTTTGGAAGATGCAACGGTGGAAGAAATACGCCAAATTATAGAAGGGTGAGTTTGATACCCTGGCATGGAAAGTATTGGCAAATTAATCTTGAGCTTAGGCACAGTTTTGATCATTGTTGGTCTTGGCCTTTGGCTGTTTGCAGATCAGTTAGGTTGGTTGGGTAATTTACCAGGAGATATTAAAATTGAGCGTCCTGGTTTTACCCTCTATTTTCCTGTTGCAACTATGGTACTCATCAGCATTGGTCTGAGTGTGGCTATATGGTTGATTGGAATGATTACTAGGTTGGCACGCTAGTTTAGATTCAGTGCAACTGATAGACAAGGAACAGAAAATACACATAGGAGCAAGATTATGCAAATGCTCCACCTTGACCTCAAGCGAGTTGATGGTAATTACGTAGAGTTACGTTATTTCATTGATAATCCAAATCAGTATGAAAAGCGATCGCTCTCTCTTGCAGAAATCGAGGAATTGATTAATTGGGCGGAGAGAGATTATTACGTTTCGGCTTTCGCAGAAGACTATACAGTAACTGGGCGGAAATTGTATAACTGGTTGGATGGGAGCGATCGGTGGTTGCAATCCTTGCTAAATCAGTATCGGTGTGAGGGAATTGTTTTAGCAATTGCGACAGATGAAAAACTTACCCATCTGCCTTGGGAAGTACTGCACGATGACGAAAGCTTTTTGGTGCAGCGTGTTCCAGCCATTGTTCCCGTGCGGTGGGTGTCGGATAGCGCGGTCAAAAAATTGACTGTTGAGGAAGAACCAGAAAACCGGGTGCTGCAAGTTTTATTTATGGCAACTTCGCCTTTGAATGTCGAACCTGTCCTGGATTTTGAGGCAGAGGAAGCACGGATTCTCCAAGCCACAGCGCAGCAACCTTTAGCCTTGACTGTGGAAGAAAGCGGCTGTTTGTCGGAGTTAGCTAATTTAGTCAAGAATTATGGCAAGAATTATTTTGATGTTGTACACCTGACGGGTCATGCTACCTTACAAGACAAGCAACCCCGCTTCATTACAGAAACGCCAACAGGTGAAGCTTACTATGCCACTGCCAAGGATATCGCTCAAGAATTACAATTCCAACGGATGAAACTGATCTTCCTCTCAGGTTGTCGTACTGGGCAAGCAGATGATTCAGGTTCTGTGCCGTCGATGGCGGAAGAACTGCTGAAATACGGTGCAAAAGCAGTTTTGGGGTGGGGTCAAAAGGTTTTAGATCATGATGCTACAGCCGCAGCAGCCGCACTTTATCAGGAATTATCAGCCGGAGAGCAAATCACCGAAGCTCTTGCTATTACTTACCAAACATTAATCAAGAAAAAAGCGCGAGATTGGCATTTATTGCGATTGTATACAGCAGCCAATTTACCAAGTTCATTAGTCACACCTCTATGGACAGAGGGACGTAAACCAGCACCACCACCTTCTGTTACTACCCAGTTTTTAGACTCCGCAGGTAAAGTCAAAGTCCCCACAAGAGAAAGTTTTGTTGGTCGTCGCCGTCAATTGCAAAGCTGTTTGCGGGTGCTGAGTCCACCAATTAATAAAGTTGGTGTATTAATTTATGGCATGGGCGGTTTGGGTAAAAGTAGTTTAGCAGCTAGGCTATGCGACAGACTGCCGAATTTTGAGCGTATTGTTTGGGAGGGGAGAATTGATGAAGCTAGTTTGGTAAGTCGCTTGGCAGAAAAGTTGGATGACAACGAACAACGCAAAAGCTTAGAAAAACCTGATGAGGAATTAAAATATCGGCTGAAGCGGGTTTTTTTTCACTTGCATAAGGAAACAAAGCCGTTCTTGTTGGTGCTGGATGACTTTGAAGTAAATTTAGAATCCCGCAATGAGAGTTATGTGCCGCAAGCAGAAGCCGCAGAGGTTTTAAGAGCTTTAGTTTGGGCAATTAGTGAAAATTACACTTCCCACCGCATTATTATTACCTGCCGTTACGATTTTGAATTTACCCAGTTGCAGCATTTCCACAAGCAACCTTTGGATGCACTACAAGGGGCAGATTTGCAGAAAAAGTTCAATCTACTCGCAGCCTTTAGTGCTAAGTCTCAGGTAGATGAGGCGTTAAAATCCCAAGCGCAGAAATTGGCTGATGGTAATCCCCGCTTGCTGGAATGGTTAGATAAGATTCTGCAAAATCCAACAGTTGACCAAGCCGCAATTTTAAATCGTATGGCAGCAGAAACGGTTAAGTTTCGAGAGAATATTTTGGTGGAAGTGCTGCTACAACAGATAGATACAACTATGCGGGAGATTTTGTCGCGGGGATTGGTGTTTGAGTTGCCAGTACCGAGGGAAGCTTTAGCAGCAGTTTGTGAGACTATCCCCAATTTAGAAGACTATATTAATCGGGCAGTAGCGTTGGGGCTGTTGGCAGTTAGTCATAATCAGACATTACGAGTGCCGCACATTTTGCTTGTGCAGTTACCGACAGATGCGGAAGCTTTGTATAAACAAGCGGCTGAGGTGCTTTATCGCCTTTGGTGGGAAAATCCCCAAGTAACAGAAGAGCAAAAGCTGGAGATTCATCGATTGGCTGTGCGAGGAAAGGCAAAAAACGTTCTTTTAGAAGTAACTATTTCTTTAGTAGATCGCTGGCTATTTCACAGTAGTTTTCGGAAAGCTGTACAGCTTTGTCAATCAACTCTGGAAGTAATAAAAGACTATCGCATTCTTTTTCAACTAGCGCAATCTCAAACTGAACTTGGTGAAGTTGAACAAGCTCAAAAAAACTGTGAACAAGCTCTTGAATTGTGTCCTCCAGAAAACCAAGAAAAAAAAGATGAGATTAATTATCACTATGCAAGTATTTTACTTGATAGAGGTGATGTCAAAAAAGCCAAAAAACTTTATCAACAAATCCTAAAACGCACTCATAATGACAAATTAAAGGCAAGATTACTGGGTGAATTAGCAGAAATTTGCACTCGTGAAGTAAAATTTCAAGAAGCAATTGATAAATATAAACAAATTCAAAAAATCTACCAAGATATTAGCGATTGCTTTGGTGAAGCAGCAACTTTACATCAACTCGCAGGAGTTTATTCTCAACAAGGAAAACTAGATGAAGCACAAGAATTATACTCACAGTCTTTAGCAATAAAAGAAGATATTGGGGATATTAAAGGGCAGGCTACAACTTTATATACACTTGCCGGAATAAATATTGCTCAAGGGCTAACTATAGAAGCAATTGAACTCTATGAGAAGTGTTTAGGTATTCAACGAGAAATTGGTCATCGCCAAGGAGAGGCAGCAACTTTACTTGCTCTGGCAGAAATTTGCGCTCAATGTGAGCCTGAATTCGTAAAGAAAGCAATTGAATACTGTCAAGAAGCTTTGGAAATATATCATAATATTTGCAATCCTCTAGGAGAGGCAGAAACACTACGTCAATTAGCAATAATTTATTTTCAACAGGGTCAACTTAGAAAAGCAATTAAATATTGCAAACAATCTTTAAAAATTGAAAATCGTATTAATAGCATTCTGAGTAAATCTAGAACACTATCGCTCCTGAGGCAATTATTGCTAAGTAAGCAGGAACAGTCTCCTGGGCTTTAAAACATTTACAAGAAGCTCATAGATTTTTTCAGAAATTAGGTCATCCAGATGCAGTAATAATTGATAAATTAATTATAGGCTTACAGTACAAAATAGTAAGCAATAAATAGTAACCGAAAAAGTTGTTTGTTTTAAAATAGATAGTCATTTAATCGTGATTTATCACGAAATATGTAGAAAATTATGGAGAAAAAAAACATCTTAAATCTAGGAGTAATAATTATTTTAGGATTAGGTTGTCTGACTGCCTGTAAATCTAAATCCTATCCACCACCAGACTCTTCACAATCTATAGATTTTCCTTCCTCAAATAATTTAATTAATTCAACATCTGAAGTTCAGCAATATGAGTCTAAAGGTTTAAAAATTAAACTTTATGGTGATGCAAGATATGATAAATCTAAAAATCAGGTTTCCGTAAATAATGGAGGGGTTTGGGTAAGTTTCTTAGACAAAAATGAAGCCTCAGAAAAACCATTCAAAATTCTTACTGATCGATTCGGTTTAATTGTCATTAATCCTACTGGTACTGAATTCTATATGAGGGTGCGAGAAGGGTTTTTTCAAGTAGACGCTTTAATAGGTTCGATTAATTTGACAGCAACAAATTTATCAACACAGACATATACATTGAATAGTGGTAAAAAACTTTTCTGGCATAATAATCTAAAGGAGCCTCAAATAACACAAATTTCTAAGACTGAATATTCCGAACTTAAGGATAGGCTCTCGAAATTGGATGAGTGCAAGAAAAAACCTGGTTGCTTAGAAAATCTTCGTTCCGCTAGAAACCCAAAATCAGAACCTAATACAGCTAAACAACCTTCCTCTTTCAGAGATACATCGGAATCACCTCGGAACCCTAATACAGTCAATAAACCTCACCCAAATAACGAAAGGTTACCTAGAAGAGAGCCATTCAAAAAACAGCCAAATCGCAACATTTTGGAAGGAGCAAAACGACTACTGCCAAGACTTCTTAGGAAATTAAGAATTTAATATAACTGGATTTCCCAGACTTTGGTTTGATAAAGTAATACTAAAAAACATCTGAATGAATTAGCGTAACAAGGTTTTACTGAAATAGAATTAAAAATTTAATAAAAATATACTTTGTTCTGTTAAATTCCTTGCTATGTAACGATTTAACCCTATATCAAGTATTAATTTGTTATAGCTAGTCTAGGAGAGACATATAGGTTTAAAAGTTGGCATTTTCTTACCTCTTTTACCTTAAACTGACTTGTTCAAGAATCTTGAGACTCCGTTAATCAGTCTTTGCTCCTCGGTCACTAGCTTTTTAGACCTGTGGCTTGGTTGTTGTAACTAGCGATCACCATAATAGTAGACAAAGGCACTTCTGCAAAATACTGCTGCTGAAATTGTTCTTCACTAAGAATAGCGAGAAACTCTGCCACAGCAACATCACCTTTCGCCTCAAAGACGTTGCTAGAATTCCAAGTGAAGTGCAAATCACGGTCTTGTCTTGTGACTGTAAATCCCCAATGTTTTAAAGCTTTTATTCCCAATAGTAGGGCGCGATCGCTTATCCCCAATTTCTCTAAAATTTGTACACGGGTAACTGATTGATTTGTCCGACTTAGGTATTTAGCAATCCCCACTAGAGTCAGCCAAATTTCCTTCGGTGGTTGATGATGAGGTTTAGACCAAGCCAAAGCTAATTGTTGATTATTGTATAGCGATCGCCGCCACCAAGCGCGCAGATCATCCCAATTAGTAGGACAATCTTTCAATATTAGTGCTGAGTTGTGGGTTGCAAGTTCTGAATATTCTTGGTTGCGCCAGTCTAGAATGAGTGCTGGGTGATAATTGCTGGGTGCTGAGTCTTCACTGGGACGCACAGCAATCAATCTGATTTCATAGCGTTTTTTGTAGGTGTTGTAATCTAGTTCCGCAATACAATCACACTTACCTACTGGTAATTCATCTTTATAGTGTCCCCACCAAACCCCAGGAAAGGGATTTTTGGTGGAGTTATCGCGAATATCAAAATCGGTTTTAATGTACTGTACCTTTTTGCCTTGGGAATCTTGCTGATTACGATGCCAAGCATTTTCAAACCAGCAGTTTTGGATGAATAATTTAGGGACAGGATTACCCATCCCACAAGGTTCTAGCAGTTTTAGTTCTAAAAACAGTTCTTTACCCAAGTCGGCTACTGTGACTACTATGTCTGCTTGTACTGTAGGGCTGAGGTTGATACTACCCAAAGATTGCCGTAATTGCTGATTAATGGCATCTCTAAATAAAGGAATATTCTCTACAGGTAAACTCAAACCAGCAGCAAACGGATGTCCGCCAAAACGATGTAATAGATAGGCTTGGTCTTTTACCAACTGGTATAAATCAACGGAGTTCACCGAACGGGCTGAACCTCTGGCGAGGGGAGTGGGAGCGGAATCTTGTCCAGTTCCTTCTGTACTTAATAAAATTGTGGGACGGCCTGTCTCTTGGGCGACTTGTCCAGCGACTAAACCTAAAACCCCCGCTGGCCATTGGGGGTCTTCTAGGACGATAACGCTAGTAGTGGAGAGGTCTAATTGGGTGAGTTTTTGGGATACTTGCGTTTGTACGTCTTTTTGGAGAGATTTGCGACGAGTATTTGCTAGTTCTGTGATTTCTGCTAATTCATTGCAGTGTTTTACATCTCGACTGGTGAGTAGTTCGACGCAGAAACTTGCATCACCTTGGATGCGGCTAACTGCATTGATGCGCGGCCCTAAACCAAAGGAAATATCTGTGGGGCGATCGCCATTTTTCTGGCACAATTCCAATAATCGTCCTACTCCCGGCCTGCGGCGCATATCTGGTGGTTGTTGCAAATCGGCTTGTAGTCTTTGAATCCCCAACTGTGCTAAATATCGGCAATCACCACTTAACTGCACTAAATCAGCAATTAACCCCACTGCGACTAAATCTAATAAATTCTCTAATGGGTCTTGCGGAACATCAGGTAAGGTTTGATAAAGGGCTTCGACTAACTTATAAGCCACAGCTACCCCAGACAAATTAAACAGTGGATGTTCCTTGGGTAGATAACGGGGATTAATAATTGCTGTAACTGGTGGACGTTCTGCGGGTAAAGTGTGGTGGTCTGTAACAATAATATCTATACCTAAGTTTTGAGCATAGATAATTTCCTCAATATTAGTGCTGCCAGTGTCACAGGTGACAATTAATTTGCAACCTTGTTGAGCTAAATTATCAATCCCTGGTTCATTCAGTCCGTGGGATTCTTTTAATCTATTGGGAATGTAATAAGTTAACTGTTGATGTTGAATAAAAAATTGTCCTAATCCATCCCAAAGTACGGATGTAGACGTAATTCCATCAGCGTCAAAATCACCCCAAATAGCTACTTTCTCACCTGCATTGCGTGCCTTTTGCAAACGTGCCATTGCTAAGTGCATTTCTTGCCCAAACTCAAAGGGGCTAGCTGATTGATATGTTTTATGGTTAATAAAAGCTGCTAATTGTGATTGTTCTCTAATTCCCCTTTGCCATAACAATTGCGCGGCGAATAGTCCGCTTGATGATACAGGCTTGTATTGTTTGACTAGTTGGATAAACCACGTTGGTGGCTCTTCATTTATTGTTAAAATCCACTGCATTTAATCAATTAAAAATTCAAAATTAAAAATAAAATAGCAATGTGAATATAAATTTATTCATTATTTGTAGGTTCATTAACTAGAGGATTTAAGATTACTTCATTGGCAAACCCATCAGGTTTACGGGCGCGAATTGCAGGACGAGAACGTCTATAGCCTGCTCTTTCTGCTTTTTGATGTTCGTAGTCAATTAGTCTGCCATAATATGGGTGTTTGCTTAAATTCATGGATAAGAAAATATGCTGGCGGATATTACCAAAACCCTTACGGTTGAAAAACTTCACGGCTGGTATATTAGTAGGATCAGTATCTACTAACATAAATCTTGCCCCATCTTCAATCATGCGGGCAACAACTTTATCCACTAGCTTGTCTGCAACTCCCTGACGCTGAAATTTAGGGTTTACACCTAACCATAAAATATAACCGTAAGTCCAGGATGCTTTAGTAATTATAGTACCTAAGATGAATCCTGCTAATTCTCCCTCTGTTTCTGCCACTAAACAGTATTCTGGATCTGTGTTGTAAAGTCCAATGACCTCCCACTCATCCCAGGTACGGTATAGATAAGGATATAAATCACTAGTAAATAATTCTTCTCCTAAATGATAAACGGGAGCAATATCATCAATGCCTAATTCACGCACATAAACAGCGTCGTTCTGTTCAAAGTTTGTCATAAAAATTCAAAGTTCAAAATTAATAAACCTAATCACAATAACGAATTTTATCGGATGAGGCAGTACAGATTAGGGAGTAAAAATCTGAGGAATATGGGATAGTTTGACAGTCCCTAATCAAAGCGTGACTTCTTGAATGTTAGCGATATTTGGTAACGAGGTTTGGGTGTTGGTGTCTTCAGTTTTCGGAATACGCCCACACCTCATAGCAAACTGGCAATAATTACAGGCTTTACTACCTTCCACGACTTGAGGAAAGGGCTGATTTTGTTGATAAAGTGTTAACCAATTAGTTAATTTATTTAACAATTGATGAAGTTTCTTGGCAGTTTTTTCGTGTTCGCTAGAGCTGTAAGTAAATTTAAGATTTTGCGGTTTACCTTCAGACTGGATAAACCAATAGGTCATAGAAATATTTTCTGGCAAATATGCGCTAGTTTCCGCTAAGACATACATATACAAGCGAGTTTGCCAGTTTTGGGCTAACTTGCGTTTATCTGGGGGTTTAGGATAGGTTTTCCAATCTAAGATTTGGGCTTGCTCGCTATCCCCAATTAGTAAATCATAAATAACAGTCAGTAAATAATCTTGCACTTGCAGGGTGCGATAGTGTTCGCTTTCCCGAAAGACTTCAGCATTCTTCGTTGGTTGGATAATCTCTGGTGCTGCGTCAGCAAAAGCCGACATCCAGCTTTGCAATTGCGTATCTGCGGCTAAGAGATAATCAATTGGTAAACCCATCTCTCGCTGTTGCATTAGTAGGTGAAAGCGACTACCTAAAATCTGACGTTCTTCGTGTTCAGGATCTAAAGGCGAATTGAGTTGTTCTAAATAAGTGTGCTGGAATTTACGGGGACAAGTCTCTAGTAAATTGAGATGTCCTTGAGACAGTCGTAATAGTTGAGTAGAATTTGTCAGCATTCCCCTATTGTAGAAGCGATCGCGAAGAAGTCGGAAGTTGGAAGTTATAACTCTTCTTTTCCGAGACGCTTTTGCTAGCTTGCTTCTTTAGAATTACGTGGTTGGTAACAATGGAGAGATGCTTATGCTGTTACTCAGCAGTTGGAGTATAGCTGTTTCCTTATCTCGTGATAAACCACTAGCATATTCTAGTTGCTCAACTTGATCCCATTGCCAAATATCATGAATGGTTTCAGCTAAGGGACGAAAACTCAATCCATTTGCCAGTGCTTTGCTATTACTTAAACAAGCGAATGTATTCTGCATCTGGGGCGGAAGCCATAGGGGTAACTCTTGCCAAGGTTCTATCCCTTGCGATTCTAAAATCTCTCCGGGAATCCATGAGAATTTTGCACTACTATCAGTCACCTGCTGACAGGTTGCTAAAAAATCGCCTAACTTCAGGGAATACTTAGGGCCTACCGCGTTATAGATTCCCATTTTGCGGGTTGATACCAGCTGATAAATCCATTGCACCAAATCCCGTGCATCAATATACTGCACAGGTAACTCAGGACTCTCAGGAGCTAAAACTTCCCCCCCTTGATGAATTCTCCGTATCCAGTAGGTGAAACGTCCAGTATTATCATAAGGTCCAACAATCAATCCTGGCCGAACAATTAACCCCCGCTCACCGTAAACTTCCTGTACTACTGACTCTGCCATAGCCTTAAGTGTACCGTAGGCTTGGGCATTCATCTCTTGGGGAAGCTCTTGATTAATTGGGTAAAGCGGTAGTGTCTCATCACCATTAGCTTGAAATTCAGTATAGACACTAATGGTAGAAATAAACACATAATTACTGACAGCATCTTTTAATAGTTCGGCTGTTTCCCGCACTAAGTCAGGCAAATTTGGAAAATAGCCAGCAGTATCAATGACGACATCCCATTTTCTTCCCTGCAAAGCCACAAGATCACCTTTGATGCGATCGCCTACTAATTTTTCTACGTTGGGATATAGACTGTTATTGGTCTGTCCTCGATTGAACAGAGTGATCTGATATCCCTGCTTTAGTGCAATTTCTGCACAATGTCTGCCGAAAAATTTTGTCCCGCCGAGAATTAATACTTTCATAATTTTATCTGTATAAGCGTTTTCCCCCACACCCATGAGAAAAGGGAAAAGAATGAACTTACTAGTTAACTTCATCCTTTTCCCTTTTTATGTACCTGATGCTTATTTAATGTTAGCCCTTGCGTCCCTAACTGCGGCAACAAAAAATAATCCAGTTAGAGGAATACTCAAAGCTAAGATAACTGAGGTGATTTGCACACCTAAATCTGGCTGTCCCGAACTTAATTCAAACACTGAACCAACAGCCGCGATCGCTGTTACACAAGAGCTAGCTAGAAAAAAACCGCTTTTTGGAGTTAAATACACTACTAGACCACCCTACGCTACTGGTTTGACTGCTTGATACGAGAAGCCATTCTTAGATAACTCCTGCGCCAAAGTCAAGGAGTTTTCTACACGATCTACAAACACTACACCATTGAGATGATCCATTTCATGCTGAATACAGCGTCCGAGTAGGTCAGTAGCTTTGAGTGTTTGAGGACGGCCATTTTCGTCTTTATAAGACACTTCCACCACTTCAGGACGCTTCACATCCATATATACACCGGGAATACTCAAACAGCCTTCCTGCGCCGTACAAACTTCTTGGCTGAATTGTTTGATGGTGGGGTTAATCAATACCAGTGGCGGATTAGCGGGGTTATCTGGTTCGCAGTCGATCACGATTAATTGTTTATTAACTCCCACTTGTGGTGCTGCCAAACCTATACCATCGCTGCTATACATAGTTTGTAGCATTTCGCGTATGAGTTGACGAATTTCATCATCAACTTTGTTGATGCGCTTGGCAGGTTGACGCAGGACGCGATCGCCTAGATAGTGGAGTTGCAAAGGTGGATTTTTTAACTTTTTTTTCTCAACAGCAATTTCAGAAGGCATGACTCTCGATGGCTAGATTGTGAAAATTCCTACTAGTTCAATTCTATCAAGAGGCTGGGGATTGGGGATTGGGGACTGGGGATTGGGAAATAACTAATGACTCATGACTAATAAATATGTTTAAATTCCTCACTAAACTTGACTACCTGCTAAAAGAAACTTTTCTGGGTTTACTGCGCGGCGGTTGGATGAATTGGGCAGCCGTCAGTACCGTTACCGTATTATTATTCTTATTCGGCTTAAGTTTGCAGACTTCTTGGCAAGTTGAAAAACTTCTCAATCAATTTGGTAGTCAACTAGAAGTATCAGTTTATTTAGATACTGACACACGCGCCCAAACTATTGAGACATTGGTGGCGCAAATGTCAGATGTCGTAAATATACAAACTATTACCAAAGAACAGGCTTGGACTAAGTTAGTCCGAGAATTGGGAATTTCTGATATTGACGGTGCGACGCAACAACTAGGAGAAAATCCTTTAGTTGATGAAATGAAGGTCAAAGCACGTAACCCCCAAGTTGTGCCTAGTTTAGCCACACAACTTGCTAAATTACCGGGTGTGGAAACGGTGCAATATATAGATGAAGCCGTGAAACGCATCGCCCAATTGCACCGGGGCTTAAATTGGATTACTTTGACAATTACTAGTATTTTGACATTAACCGCGATCGCAGTTACCACCACCACCATTCGTCTAATAGTTTTGGCACGTCGTCGGGAAATTGAAATTATGCAACTAGTAGGTGCAACTGCGGCGTGGATTTATCTACCGTTTATCTTACAAGGAATTACCTTTGGTTTACTTGGTGGTGCGATCGCCTGGAGTTTGATTTCAATAATTCAGCAATTCATTTCTAGGTTACTCACCAATCAACCAGAATTTATTCAATTTATCACCAACGGCTTACAACTCACACCTGGGCAAATTTTACTTTTACCTGTAATTTTATTAAGTTTTGGCGCAGGTGTAGGATTAATAGGCAGCTTATTTGCCGTCAGACGCTTAATTAAGAGGGTTTAGGCAACTGTTGATTGTTGACTAATAACTAATAACTAATAACTAACCTATGACATCTCAATGGGAATATCTATTAAAAAATCTCGGTGAATGGGAAGGTGGATTCATTCGCTTCTCACCGCAAGGAGAACTGTTAGAAGGTGTGAAGAGTGTAGTTTCTCTGGAAGGTTTGAACAATAATCAAACTATTCGTCAGGTGGTACGCCGCCAAGGACAAGCAGATTTAGTTTTAGAATACAGTTCCCTGCCCCGAACTACGCTATTTTTCCCAAATGGGGCATTTTCCCAAGGTACAATACAACTCGCACCGTTTACTGAATTTGGTGCAGAACTGGGATTAATTTATGAACATCGCCGCTTACGCCTGGTTCAACTATTTAATAAAAGTGGACAACTTTATCAACTCACTCTCATTCCTGAACATTTAGCTGGTACTGAACCAGTAGAAACTCCACGTTTGCAAGTAAATGACTTATTAGGAGAATGGGAAGGCGAAGCAATAACTATGTATTCTGATTTGAACCCTTCTGATACATTGTCCACAAATCTCAAACTACAACTTGACAACAACGGAAGATTAATTCAAACGTTGAGTTTTGGTGAACGCACAATTACTTCGACTGCTACTATTCAGGGTAACACTATCATCTTTGACCAAAATCCCCAAAAACAAGTACAAGTCGTACTACTACCTAACGGTGCTTCTGCAACTTCTCCTCTCAACATGCAATTCAATCAGGGATTAATTTTAGAAGTAGGTTGGTTAATTCAACCAAACCTCCGCCAGCGTATGGTTCGCAGCTATAACACTAAAGGTGAATGGGTGAGTCTTACTCTCGTGACAGAACAGCGAGTTAAGCTGTAGTTTAGACAAATAAGCTAGGGTACGAAAGCCAACACACCTACAGGAGAACCTGAACCATCACGTAATCTCAGAACTGCGATCGCTAATGTAGTACCCTTGGGTGGTAATTGGTCTAAATTGGTAAGATTTTCTAGTACAATACCAGACTGTACCAACACCAGACGGTTCGTAGCAAAACTACTATCCTGTCCCGGATCTACACCATGTGTATCGATTCCTACGCCTGCAATTTGCCGTTGGGTAAGTAAAAAATGCGTAGCATAACTGCTAAATCCTGGAAAGTGCATAATACCTTGAACATCCTGATTGAAGAATGCGTGTCTATCCCGCCACTTATGTTGCCAACCAGTGTAAAGTAACACTATGCTACCGCTGGCAATTTCGCCATACTCTTCTTCCCAAGCCAAAATATCAGCAATAGTTAAGGTGTAATCAGAATTATCAGCTGCGACTATGCAGATATCGATAACTACCGCCGGAACAACCAATGATTCAGCAGGGTATTTATCAATACCTGCACCATCAGCGAAAAAACTGTTAGGGGCGTTAATATGAGTTGCACTATGTTCCCCTAATGAAAAACGCCGCAGATAATAGCCATCATCAGGAATTTTGGCAACATTTGTAAACTCCACTGGCGGATCGCCCGGCCATTGAGGGATATGTCTATCAATGACATGACTGAGGTGTATAACTCGTGAATAGGTGATTTGCATAAAAGTGAAAAGTGAACTACCTACACCGTACCGAAGGTCGGTGCAGGCTTCCCAACTCATTGGGGATTGCCTACGAACTGGATTACAATGATTTTACATGGTTCACATAGTTTGATTTGTTTCCAGCGGCTTACTTAGGTTAGAACCATCCATTGGTCGCAATCATTGTTCAAATTGAAATTAACATTCAACTAAATTCAAAAAGCTAAGTTTTTTCTCCCCCAAATCCGAAAACCAGTCACTGAGTTTTGTAGCTGAAGTATACAAGCTTTTAAACATTACTTCTTATGAAAACAAAAGCCCTTTCAGCTATCTTAGCTACAGTTACAGGAACAGCTTCCATATTAACTGCTACATTAGGAATTTCTCCTTCTGCCCAGGCTGCTACAACACAATTTAGCTGTAGTGCTAAAAATGTATACATTGAGGTTTCTCGCCTCAACAATGGTAGACTCCGCTATGCTGCATACAATATCCCTACAAATCTGCAACGTCCCAGTCTTTTGCTTAATGGTGGAACAGCTAGACACGACCAAAATGGCAATATAGTTTACAGATTTAGAAATGGTGATTATCTTTATGCGGCTGTTCAAGATGAGGGTTATGGAAAAGTTTTAGTTTACAGAAATAACCGACTGATTGCTACAAATTATTGTGGTGATGTCTAACACCAGCTACAGTTTAAATACTTTCTAATTTTACTAACCCAGATTCATCAAGTCTGGGTTTTTGAGTGTAAACATATTACTCGGTCTAGGCATACTTTGCTACGCCAACAGCACTTAAGCATTAGCTACGCATTTTAAGAGCTTAAAAAATTTTAATATAAATTCTCATCAAATAGTTCTAATGTAACTTTTTAATGGTATTTTTTAGCCGTTTGTAATTCACAACCCCGGCAGTTGACCCTTTAAAGTTGAGAATTTTAGTATGAGCAGCAATTTAGCAAACAAACTGCGTGTTGGTACGAAGAAAGCCCACACGATGGCAGAAAATGTGGGTTTTGTCAAATGCTTTTTAAAAGGAGTAGTAGAGAAAAGCTCTTACCGGAAGTTAGTGGCTAACTTTTACTTCATCTACTCGGCAATGGAAGAGGAGATGGAAAAGCACTCCCAACATCCAATTGTTTCTAAAATTAACTTTACCCAACTGAACCGCAAGCATACCCTAGAGCAAGACTTGAATTATTACTACGGTGCTAACTGGCGGGAACAAGTCAAGTTATCTCCAGCCGGGGAAGCTTATGTAAAACGCATTCGGGAAATTTCCGCTACCGAACCAGAATTATTAATTGCCCATTCCTACACCCGTTACTTGGGTGATCTATCCGGGGGACAAATTCTCAAGAACATTGCTGTGACAGCGATGAATCTGAATGATGGCCAAGGTACAGCCTTCTATGAATTTGCAGATATTAGTGACGAAAAGGCATTCAAAGCGAAATATCGTCAAACTTTAGATGAACTACCTTTAGATGATGCCACAGGCGATCGCATTGTCGATGAAGCTAACGCCGCCTTTGGTATGAACATGAAGATGTTCCAAGAATTAGAAGGTAACTTAATCAAAGCCATTGGTGTGATGTTGTACAACACCTTGACTCGCAAACGCACACGCGGTAGCACCGAACTCGCAACTGCGGAGTAATACCAATTCAAAATTCAAAATTCAAAAAGGCTGAATTTTGGAGAATTGGAACAAATAAAGTTTTGTAAAGTAACTTTAATTAAAATTTAGGGGCAGCTTCCCTAGGTTCTTCTGCAACAGCAGGCGATCGTGGGGAAGTTGCCCCTAATGTTTTGGGCGATTGGGAATTAGGGATTGGGGATTGGGGACTGGGTATAATTTCCTCCCCTACACCCTTACACCCCCACACCCCTGTTCACTAGAACATACCCATACCGCCCATACCGCCCATACCGCCCATACCACCCATGCCGCCCATACCGGCATCAGGGGCAGCAGGTGCTTTCTTCTCTGGTTTTTCGACAACGATCGCTTCGGTGGTTAAAACCATACCCGCAATAGAAGCGGCATTTTGTAATGCGGAACGTACGACTTTGGCAGGGTCAATAATCCCAGCTGCAATCAAGTCTTCAAACTCACCAGTGGCAGCGTTGTAACCCTGGTTGAATTCGCTATCTCTGACTTTGGAGACGATGACAGAACCTTCTGCACCCGCGTTGTCAGCAATTTGACGCAAGGGTGCTTCCAAGGCACGTTTGATGATGTCAGCCCCGATTTTTTCTTCTCCATTTAGGCTGTTCTTAATTTCGTCTACCTTTTTGGACAAGTGAATCAAGGTTGTACCGCCACCGGGAACAATGCCTTCTTCTACAGCTGCTTTAGTAGCATTAAGTGCATCTTCAATCCGCAATTTACGGTCTTTGAGTTCGGTTTCTGTAGCTGCACCGACTTTAATCACTGCCACACCACCAGCTAATTTGGCAATGCGTTCTTGGAGTTTTTCTTGATCGTATTCGGAATCAGTTTCTTCCAACTGCTTGCGAATTTGTCCAATCCGCTTTTGTACTTCTGGTTTAGCAGAACTACCAGCCACAATGGTGGTATTTTCTTTGTCAATGGTGATTTTGCGGGCAGTTCCCAACATTTCCAAAGTTGCGGTGTCTAAGCTGAGTCCGATTTCTTCGGAAATCATTTGCCCATCGGTGAGGATGGCAATATCTTGCAACAAGGCTTTGCGGCGTTCGCCAAATCCAGGGGCTTTAATTGCTGCTACAGCTAACACACCCCGTGCTTTGTTCACAACTAAGGTTGCTAAAGCATCTCCCTCTATATCTTCAGCAATAATCAGCAGAGGTTGACCCAAACGGGCAACTTTTTCCAATACAGGCACTAAATCTTGGATGCTGCTGATTTTCTTATCAGTAATGAGGATGCGGACATTTTCGTACTCTACCGTCATTCGGTCGTTATTGGTGACGAAGTAGGGGGAAATATAACCACGATCAATCTGCATCCCTTCCACTACTTCTAGTTCGGTAGTGAGAGATTTCGATTCTTCAACGGTGATTACGCCGTCTTTGGTGACTATTTCCATTGCGTCGGAAATCATTTTACCGACTTCTTCGTCGTTACCCGCTGAGACAGTAGCTACTTGTGCGATCGCACTACCTTCTACTGGTTTGGCAACATTGGCAATTTCTGCTACCAGGGCTTCAATAGTTTTATCGATGCCCCGTTTCAAGCTAACTGGATTGCTACCTGCGGCAACGTTCTTCAACCCTTCTTTAATCAAGGCTTGCACCAAAACTGTAGCTGTAGTTGTGCCATCTCCAGCTACATCTTTAGTTTTAGAAGCTACCTCTTGAATCAGTCTAGCCCCAGTATTTTCTAAAGGATCTTCTAATTCAATTTCTTTAGCAACGGTGATCCCGTCATTGACAATTTGGGGAATACCAAATTTTTTTTCTAAAAGCACGTTGCGACCTTTTGGCCCCAAAGTGATTTTTACAGCATCAGCCAGGGCATTTACACCCCGTTCTAGAGCGCGCCGTGATTCTTCATCAAATGAAATAATTTTTGCCATGTTCCCTTTCTCTAGCGTTTCCATTAGACAATTTAGCACTCACTGACTCAGAGTGCTAAGTACCTAAACGTCCCAAATCACATCTGAAGATCAAAAAAATTGAGTAATATACACTTGATGCTCATGTAGGATACTGGCAGTAATGGTTAAATCGGGAGATGGTTCTGAATTTAGAGAACTCCCTTAAGTTAATTGGCATTGCTAAACCTAGCGGCACCGGCTGGTTGGCAGTAGTATTTACATTTACGTTGGCTTGGTTAGTAACTTGGCGTTTAATCCCCACAGTACGTAAATTCGCATTGCGGGTGGGTTGGGCTGACCAACCAAACGCCAGAAGACTCAACCGAGAACCTTTGCCAAATGCAGGAGGTTTAGCTATTTATGCGGGAGTAATTGCCGCACTGGTATTAGCTAGCCTACTGCGTCCCATTGAACTCCAGAATGTATTAGCTCAAGTATTGACTATTTTACTGGGAGGTTCAATTCTAGTCTTGGTCGGCTTTATAGACGATCAGTTCGGATTACCCCCCTCTGTACGCTTGTGGACGCAAATTATCACAGCATTATTACTATTTGCTAATGGCATTAGTGTTGATGTAACTTTGGGTACGCCGATAGACTCTATTTTTTCGATGTTGCTGACAGTGTTGTGGATTGTTGGCATCACCAACGCTGTCAACTTGATGGATGGCATGGATGGGTTGGCAGGTGGGATTAGTTTTATCACTGCCATGAGTTTATTAGGGGTTTCCGCCCAATTCCCCAATCGGGCGGCAGCTACCCTAGTCTTAGCAGCTTTGGGGGGTGCAGCTTTGGGCTTTTTGCGCCATAACTTCCACCCTTCAAGGATTATCATGGGCGATGCTGGGGCGTACTTTTTTGGTTATGTTTTGGCAGCAACAAGTATTTTAGGTAGCCTGCAACGTAATACTATATATGCCCTTGGCCCCTCAGTTTTATTCCTGTTGTTGCCAGTACTAGACACAACCCAAGTGTTTATCCGCCGATTATTAGCAGGCAAAAACCCTCTTAGTACCCCTGGAAAAGACCACCTACATCACCGTTTACTCGCTTGGGGATTTTCTCAACGTCGAGCTGCATTTACTCTGTGGTTCATCACTTTATTGTGCAACTTGCTAGCAATGAGAATCCAAGGCATGAGCTTTGCTGTAATGATTGCCACCACTACTAGCATTATTGCCCTGCTCGGCTTTACTGTCTGGCAAAGGATCATAGGAAAGGAAGAAAGATAGGGGTGTAGGGGTGTAGGGGTGTAAGGGTGTAGAGAAGATTTTAACTGATGCCCAATGCCTCATTCCCCATTCCCCAATCCCCATTCCCAAATTTAAGCCATCACCATCCCGCCATCAACGTTAAACACCTGTCCTGTGATGTAAGATGCTGCGGGATCGGCTGCTAGAAAACGTACCATCCCAGCGATTTCTTCTGGTTGACCATAACGACCCAAGGGGATGTATTTGAGAATTTCATCAGCTTTGAGGTCGCTGGTCATGTCAGTAGCAATGAAACCGGGAGCAACAGCATTTACTGTAATCCCACGAGAAGCGAGTTCTTTAGCAACGGTTTTTGTAAAGCCGATGACACCTGCTTTAGCTGCACTGTAGTTAGCCTGACCTGGATTACCCATTTGTCCGGCTACGGAAGTAATACTAATAATACGCCCGGAACGCTGTTTGAGCATGATTTTACTCACAGCACGAGTACATAAAAACACGCCTGTTAAATTTAAGTCAATTACAGCTTGCCAATCTTCTGGCTTCATCCGCAAAAGTAGAGTATCGCGAGTGATTCCGGCATTATTCACTAAAATATCAATGCGTTTAAACTTGTCCATGACAGCATTGACAAGAGCCTCTACCTGATCAGCTTGGGAAACGTCGGCTTGGAGGGCGATCGCTTCTCCACCGCTAGCAGTAATTTCTGCTACTACCTTGTCAGCAGCACCACTAGAACTAGCATAGTTAACTACGACAGTTGCACCATAGGTAGATAATTCTAGTGCGATCGCCCGCCCAATTCCTCGTGAAGCACCTGTGACAACGGCTACTTGCCCTTTTAAATTTTCACTTAAAATAGCCATGAACTATTCCTCAAAATTTCAATTACCGCGCTAATTATCTTATGGTGATTTGTACCTACAACTGATCAAGAATTCCAAATTTTAAAAAGTATTTGATGCTCAAAATCTCTTTCCCAGAACCTATTCCCCAAGTCCGCAATCCCCAATTCCTTTTGCAACAATAAAAACAAAATAATGTTACACCGTTTTTTGAAAGCAGACATTAAGATTGAATTCAATCAATAAAGAATTGGTGTGTGTCATATGGCTACTAACAAACAATTCAACAGCTTTGATGAGATGCTATCTACTTCTGATGTACCTGTTTTAGTAGATTTTTATGCTGAATGGTGTGGCCCTTGCCAGATGATGGGGCCGATTTTAGAGCAAGTCAATGCTCAATTACAAGGACGTTTGCGTATTGTCAAAATTGACACGGAAAAATACACAGAATTAGCCAGTCAGCATGAAATTTATGCTCTACCGACACTGGTATTGTTTAAGGACGGTCGAGCCGTTGATCGAGTTGAAGGTGTTTTGCAAGCACCACAGTTAGTTCAAAGGTTGCAAGGTTTACTTTAACAAATGTTAAGTTTAGAGGCGTAAACATTCACGCCTCTAAACTCTCTTTGATGTTAATTAATCATCAATATAAATCAGCCTACTATCTATAGGAATCATATTTTGATGTCTGAAAAAATCAGTACACATATGTTTCCTTTTCTCTATCTATGTAAGTAATTTCAATAATCAAGTCGGATTCCTATATTCCCAGCATATCGCGCTTGTGTTGCGCTTCGCGCACAAAGTAAGTTATATCCATAACAAAACTCGTATATACGTCTATAATTATCAACTTATTATTCATCAATATATAGTTTGTCCACCGAATTTTTACGGTTTTGTTCAATCAATATTTGTCATCGACACTTAAAAAAATAGATGTTATTTATATATTTATAAATAACATCTATTTCATCTAGTAAAGGGTGTTGAGAAATGCTCGGTTTTCTATTTTCAGGTCTTGTTAAGAAATTTGAAGGTGCATCAAAAAATATTATCAAGGATTTTCGTAGAGAAATAGGTGGATTGTTTGATAACAAACTGTATCCTTTAGCAAACAAACTTGATTATATAACTCAACAACGTATTGCTCAGACAATCAAAGATACTGAAAAATTAGAAACTAAAACTGTGGCTGATATTAATCAGCTCTTGGAAACAGCAGATGGGAAATTGAAAAAAAATTTAGAAACAATAGAAACTATCCGTAAACAAGCTATTTCTGAAACCAAACAAGCTATTAGTGAAACTCTTGCAGAAACAGACTTTTATCTAGAAAACCGTATCAATCAAATGACATTGTCCATTATGGATGCAATTAGCCTAGCTGATGACAGTATCTATAAAAGTATACAAAAAATTGAGATTTTAGAAAATAAGTTGTTTCAAGATGCTAATCAGATAGTAGATGAAATATGTAAAAATATAAAGACAGAAATCGAAATAATTCGGCATGAGTTGAAAAGATATTTAGTCCACGCATTACCATCTCCTTTGGATAAATGTAGACAAAAGCTGAAGATATCCTGGAAACCAGGCGGTATGTTGTCTGATGTTGAGCTTTATGAACTCAGCGAATGTTACGAGTTGAGTAAGTTAAATGAGAACACACCAATTGATGAAGTGTTGAAAGTTTATGGACAACTACAACATAATGCAGAAAGAATGGCTGCTTTAGTGAGCCGGTCTCCAGAGTTAAAAAAAAGAGCTATTCAAGATTGGATTAATTACGGATTGTTGTGTAAATGTTGGCGTGGTGTTATGGAAAGTGATAACGATAGAGATAGCTTAACTTTACATGCTAATTACTCACCAAAGCTATTGAATAATAACGAATAATTATAATATAGGAATTTAATTTATGTTTAAGGTAGATAAAAATCAAGGAAAAACTCCTCTAGAATATTATGAAATAGCTATAGAAGAACTCAGGCGTGGTCGTGAAGAATTACAGGATATAAAAGATGTATATTTACAAAACGTTAATTCTCTTACTCAATCTTTGAATTCAGAAATTCAGCAATTAAAAGATGAACTGAAGAATACACACGAGAAATTAGTAAGTTCTGAAAGAAAAACAGCAGAAATTCAGACAAATTTATTGGAGATGCAAAAAACTGCTTCAGATTCTCAACAGAAATTAGAAATTATTCAAGAAGGTATGATCGATGAAAGGAATATGAACAATCGAATTATTGAGGATTTAGCACAAATAAACGAGAAATTATCTCAAATTACTTCTCCATCTCAGGCGATCGTTCCTCAAACAGAGATTCTGGGGTACCTATCAAATTTACAGTTACAATTATCTCACTTGTCAGCAGAATTAACACTTGTTTCTCATATGTCTGGGATAGATTATAGAAATTTACAGCAACTTTTAACAGACAATAAATGGCAAGAAGCTGATCAAGAGACTTACATTGTGATCCTTAAAATTTGCGATCGTAGTGAAGAAGGCTGGCTAGATGATCGTGAAATCAAAACGTTGCCTCGTCAAGACCTGGAAATTATAAATAAACTATGGGTTAAACATAGTCAAGGAAAATTTGGCTTCAGTGTTCAAAAAAATATTTGGCAAGCCAAGAAAGATTATAAACATTTTGCATATAGAGTTGGATGGTTAGCAGGTTTAGCTAATACTGAATGGTTGAAATATGGGGAATATAACTTTAGCTTAGATTCTAGTAAGGGACACTTACCCTCTACATCTCGTTTGGTTGGTTTAGATTCTAGAAATGTCGGTGAAGTTGCACACCGAATTAAAATTTTTCTATCACGTTATTAATGAATAAATTTTTTTTAAAGATTAAATATATTCAACCTATATTATTTTTGCAAATAATCCCAAATTTACTTAAAATCCCCTATTGTAATTGTAACGGTATTGCTAATGTTTAAACCAGATAACAGTCAATTTACAACACCATTAAGTTATTACGAAAAAGCAATAGAAGAACTGCGGCGCAGTCGTGAGGAATTGCAAGAATTAAAGGCAATTTATCTACAAAATATGAATTCAAATTTTCAAGATTTGTGTACCGAAATTAAAGAGTTAAAACGTGAATTACAGATAACGAAAGATACAGTAAAAAAGTCTGAGAAGCAAGGTTTAGAAACTCAGACTAGATTAAAAGAAATATCACAATTAGTAGAAAAATTATTCATAGCTTCTACTGTTAATGGTATGGATTATAGTAAATTAGAAAGCCTGTTAAAAGAACAAAAATGGCAAGAGGCTGATCAAGAGACTTACTCTGTGATACTGAAAATATGTGGACATCAAAAGGGACGATGGTTAGTTGATAAGGAAATTCAAAAATTATCTGCTCAAGACTTTAGAAATATTAATGATTTGTGAGTTAAATATAGTCAAGGTAAATTTGGTTTTAGCATTCAAAAAAGTATTTTACAAGCTAGTAACGATTGTCAGCAATTTGCATATAAAGTTGGATGGATAATAAACCCCACTAAAAAGATATGGGTTAAACATGATGAATATAACTTCAGTCTAGATGCACCTAAAGGACATTTACCATCTATACCTCGGTTAGTAGGTTTAGGTTATAGAAATGTGAGTGAAAAGTCATTTCGGGTAAACCGAATAGATCTTTTTTTGTCACATTGCTAATCGATAATTGTGAAACCCAAAGGCAGATATTCACTCTGTGCTAATTCTGTATTCTACCTGTGTTTAAGAACGGCGCACATTTAAACAGCACCATTCTTTGCGTTTCCACATGGTAGCGACTACCCAACCATGTTTTTCTAAAGCCTCAGCTACAGAGTTGGATTGTTCTATTAAAATGCCACTAAAAATAGCCCAAGTGCTAGATTTAGATATTTCGGTGATTTCTGGAACTAACTGAATAATCACATCAGCCAAAATATTGCAGACAATTCCGTCTACCGGCTTTTCAATGAGTTTTTTCAAAATGTCCACACTACCTTCTGCGGGGACTATGCGTTCTGGACTAATATCATTGAGTGCGCGATTACTAAAGGTGGATTGCACTGCTAAGGGATCAGTATCTACAGCGTAGGCTTTCTCTGCTCCTAATAGTACTGCCCCAACGGAAAGGATACCAGAACCACAACCAATATCCGCAATTACAACAGGCTCTCGTTTACCACCTGTTCCCACAAAAGACTGTGGGACGGCACTTAAGCGCATCTCTAGAGATTCTAAACACAGTTGAGTAGTGGCGTGGTTGCCCGTACCAAAGGCTACACCAGGGTCGAGACGAATCACTAACCTGTCTGAGTTTTCTGGTAATGGTAGCCATGCGGGGTTGATGAGAAAGCGATCGCCTATTTCTTGCGGTTGCCAGTATTGTTTCCAGCTACTAGCCCAATCTTCTTCATCAATTAGCTGCCAACTCAAGCTGGGACTAGATAACCCGACACACAGGGCATCTTGACGTAGCCATAGCCCCAATGCCGCTAAATCTAGTAGCTGTGCTTGAAATGTTGGCAAGTAACCCTTGACTAAAAAGTCAGTTCCCTTTCTTTCACTGGCTGTTCCCCGACAACCAAAATCTTCCAATCGCCAGAAAACCGAGTCTTCTAACGCTGGTTCACATAAAATCTGTAATTCCCACCAAGTGTTTGCCATAAAAGAAGTAAAAAGTAAAAAGGCAAAAGGCAAAAGAAGTAGACTGTCTTTTTACTTTTACCTTTTTACTTTTGCCTTTATAAAGTTACTGTGTACGCATCCCGAATGCCAGGTACTTTGGTAATCTCTGCTAAAATCCCCTCTGGTAAGGGATCATCAATGCTGAGTGCCATCACTGCATCGCCACGCACGATTTTGCGGCCTACTTGCATACTGGCAATATTCACATTAAAGCTCCCCAATAAAGAACCGAGTTTGCCGATGATTCCAGGCATATCGCGGTGCAGGGTAAACAGCATATATTTGCTGGGTGGGACGTTAATGGGGAAACCATCAACATCGGTGAGGTGAATTTCTTTGTCACCTAACAATGCACCAGTCACAGAATGAGTACCTAAAGTTCCTGTGGCTTCTAAACGTAATGAACCAGCGTAGTCACGCGCCGAAGAATCGCGGGTTTCAATAACGCGAATTCCGCGTTCTTTGGCTTCGATGTTGGCGTTGACATAATTTACTCGTTCTCTGAGGGCTTGGTAAAGTAAGCCTTTGAGGGCGGCGATTACTAGCGGCTGACTCTTGTTGGTTGCAAGTTCACCTTGGAGGCGGACGTTGAGCAATTCCACCCGACCACCTGCTAGCTGTCCGACCAAGTTACCCAAGGTTTCTGCTAGCTGCATATAGGGTTTGAGTTCTTCTAGAACATCGGGGCCTAGTCCGGGGATGTTAACGGCGGAACGGGCGGGTAAACCTAGAAGTACATCGCGGATTTGTTCGGCTACGTCTATGGCTACATTCACTTGTGCTTCCGTTGTGGATGCGCCTAAGTGGGGTGTAAGGATGATTTCTTTTCCGAGCGATCGCAATTCTGATTCGCCCAATGGTTCAGACTCGAACACATCTAACGCTGCACCTGCGATCGTTCCTGCTTTAATCGCTGCGGCTAAAGCTGCTTCATCAATGATCCCACCACGAGCGCAGTTAATAATCCGGGTTGTGGGCTTCATTTTCGCCAGAGTTTCAGCATTGATCAGATGGGCTGTTTCTGGAGTTTTGGGGATATGTAGGGTAATATAATCTGCTTGCTGAATCAGCAAATCGAAATCTACCAACTGACAACCAATTTGTTCTGCCCGTTCTGTAGAAATGAAGGGATCGTAAGCTAGTAGTTTCATTCCCATAGCTTTAGCAACGGCAGCCACATGAGAACCAATTTTACCCAAGCCGACGATACCGATAGTTTTCTTGTATACTTCCGCCCCTACAAAAGTTTTTCGATCCCACACACCGCTTTTCACTGAAGCGTTAGCATCGGGAATGTGACGGGACAAGGACAACATCATTGCTAAGGCGTGTTCAGCCGCAGCAATAGTATTACCTTCCGGGGAATTAACGACGACAATTCCTCGGCGAGTAGCAGCAGGCACATCTACATTATCTACACCAACACCGGCACGACCAATGATTTTCAGTTGAGTACCTGCTTCAATGATTTCTTGAGTCACCCGCGTTCCCGAACGAATCATCAACGCATCGTACTCACCAATAATTTCTATTAATTCTGCTGGTTTGAGACCTGTATTGACATCAACAGTAGCAACTTGAGAGAGAATGTCAATCCCAGCTTGGTCGATAGGATCGGAGACGAGAACCTTAGACATGATTAGATCATTTATATAAGTTAGGCGTTTTGCTGCACAAGACTTTTTAGTTTAGTCTTTATTCGTGGCAATTCAGCAAAAAATATTTGTTTGAATATCAACTCATGCTGCAACTCCACCTCTTAGATGAGGATAACAGAGTATCAGACACGGGAATAGTCTGTTACTAGCGTTGATTAACTTCCTGAGTATCTGAAACTGATTGCTGACAAACCTGCGGGTAAATCATAAACCATGACCTGCACCAAAAATCTATCTATATATTGATTTTTATGAATAGTTAAGAGTTACCAACATTTCTTTTTAAGCAACACAGGTGAAGGGTTACAGATGACAGGTGAAAGCAACGCAGGAAGCAAATATAGTCAAGCCTCCTTGTTTCGTCAGGTGGGTTTAAACCCTCTCAGAAAATAGGTCGCTTGTTTTTCTCCTGTTCTCTGTTTCCTAGTTCTGACCTGAAAAGTTTTAAGAAAACTTTCTCAATTGTTGCGACAAGTTAATGGTGTTCAAGTTTAGTAAATAGATAGCTCACCAGAAAAAAAAGGTGCTAAATTAAGACCAAGGTACAAACAGGTTAAAAGTTAATTAAAAACAAACCCTGAATTAGAGCCTGTACCTCCTGCTCTAAAACCTTAATGATTCGCAATCTTAAACTCGTTGGTCGCATCCTAGTATAAGTGTTTTCGCCTTGAGTTTATTGATTTATTTGTGGAGGTTTTGAACTTACAGCCAGAAATGCCTGCCTATTGGAATCAAGGATGCCAGATTCTGAGGGTAATGGTTGCGAACCGTGTCCACCTTAGTTGAGTTATTTTTTATCTCTGTTTTTTCCATCTTCTCTAACAATTGCACATTTACTGAACCGCCGTAAGCTAATGATATTTTCCTTCTTAGCTTGAGGCGGTTATTGTCGTTTTTATAGGCTGGGGACGAGGAAAGCAGGGGTAATGAGAGAGAAAAAATAATGGCTAATGACTGTTAAGTTAACGTGATGACAGTCACTTCTGGAGGACAAAATAAGCGTCCTGGTCGATAAGTTCCCAAGCCGCGATTGACATACAATTGATTACTGGAAACTTGGTGATATCCTTGCGCCCATTCCCAATATCGCACTACTTTAGAACAATCTCCTAACAGCAATGGAATCCAACGCCGCAGTTTTTTAGGAATTTGCTTGAGGAGTTTTTTATAGTGGTAAACTACAGGCCCTATACCGGGTAAGACAATATGTCCTCCATGAGTGTGACCGGATAACTGCAAATCTACTCGCCATTGTTCTAAAATTTTAGCGGTATCTGGGTTATGAGATAAAACTATTCGGGGTGTAGATGACTGGAGTTGTTCCATAAGTGGTGCTGGATTGAATTCTCTTGACCAATAATCAGCTAGTCCTACTATTGGTAAATCTTTTCCTAGAGGGTAAGCAATTTCATTCCACAGGACATTAACACCGATACTAGTTAATGCTTGAGTAACTTCGGCTTGAGAGTGATTATAGTGAATATCATGATTGCCTAATACAGCATAAATGCCATATTGACTTTGTAGATATTTAAGTCTTAATGCCAGTTGGTGAATTGGTGTAGGATCATCAGTGACATAATCACCAGTTAGTACTATTAAATCTGGTTCAGCTTCGTTAGTAACTGCGATCGCTTCCTCTAGTAATTCTTCAGATAGTCGCAATCCATCGTAATGGAAATCTGATAACTGTACTAACTTTAAGCCTTGCAAATTTGACGGCAATCCTGCAATCTTAACCGTGAGTTTATCTACACTTAAACGTCCTGTAAACAACCAGTGCATAACTTGCTAGGGACTCCTCATACCAGCGTCTACAGCTTATCAAAAAACAAAATAAATCTTGAGAAAGTGTTAAAAAATAATAATTTAGTTAAGGGGTATAAGGGAATGGAGGTGAAGTGGAGTCAGAAATTCTAACTGTTGACTGCTGACTACCAACTATTCTTTTTCGAGTGTAATTACTGTTACTTCAGGTGGACAAAATATGCGTCCTGGGAAATAAGTTCCTAAGCCACGATTGACATATAGCTGGTTGTTACCGATGCGATGTAAACCCTGTGACCATTCCCAATGACGAATTATAAAAAACTCTTTGAGTAGACAGGGAAAACGCCGCCGCACTCGCATGGGAATTTTGCGGATGATTTTTTTGTGATATGGTAACACAACCCCAATACCAGGAATAATAATTTGTCCGCCGTGAGTATGACCAGATAATTGCAAGTCCACTCGCCAATCTTGTAAATGCTGGGCAGTGTCAGGATTATGAACTAATACTAGGCGTGGTTTTGACGGGTCTAATTGTGGGAAAATCTCTGCTGGATTAAATTCCCTTGAATAATAATCTGCAAGTCCGACTATGGGCAATTCTGTTCCTAAAGGATAGGCAATTTCATTCCAAAGTACATGAATACCAATATTAGTCAGCGCATCAGTAATTTCTGTTTTTGAGTATTTGTAATATAAATCATGATTACCGAGAATAGCGTAAATACCATGATGACTTTGCAACTTTTTGAGGTGTTGCGTCAATTGGTGAATGGGTTCAGGGGTGGTAGTGACGTAATCCCCAGTTAATAATATTAAATCTGCTTGTGCTTGGTTACTAACTGCGATCGCTTCTGCTAACATCGCATCTGACAACCGCAAACCATCATAATGAAAATCGGATAGATGCACCAACTTCTTACCCTGTAACGATGCAGATAAGCCTGCAATCTTCACCGTTAATTGCTCTACGCTCAACGGCCCAGATAAAAGTCTGTGCATAATTCACTCAATAAATCTTTATCTAGGTTAACTTAATAATTAAAAGGGTGTGGGACTTTAGGGGTGTAGGGGTGTGGGGGTATGGGGGTGTAGGGGGGAGAAATTTGGACTAATGACTATTGACTACCAAATGTTTCTCTAACCAATTTTCTAAATCAGCCAATACTTCCAGATAATTCAGATCATCTTGTAATTCGTGATATGCGTCTGGATAGACAATTCGCAGTTTATCTGGATAAGCAACAAGCTGATAAAAAATTTCGCCGCCTTCAGGTAGAACTACTCTATCTGCACCACCGTGAAGAATTAGTAAGGGAATTTTCCAATCTGCCGCATGATTATAAATCCAGGTGACTGTGGCTAAATATTCTGTAGCTAGACGCGCACTCCCACGGGTATGACGTAGGGTATCTTGCGCGTAGACGGCTAAGGCTTTTTCATCCCTTGAACCAGCTGTTAAATCAAGTCCTGTATTCAAAGTGAAACTTGGCCAAACTTTTGAGAGTAATTTGCCTAATAGTAAACGAAATTTAGACACCCCAACTTTACCAAGGGCTGGTGCTAGGGTGATGACACTGTTTAATGCACAAGCTGCTTGAGGATAACGCAAAACGTAGTCTAAAACTATGACTGAACCGAAACTATGACCTAATAAAAAAAGTGGGACTTGTGGCTGTTGAGTTTTAATTAACTGAAGAAAAGCTTTTAAATCTTCCCGAAACTCAGTCCAAGTATTGATATGACCACGAAGACCAGGCGATCGCCCATGACCACGTAGGTCTAAACTGTAAATAGCATACTGTTTAGGAACAAGATACTCGACTATATGACTGTATTTGTCGCTGTGTCCCCCCAGTCCATGCACAATCACTAATACAGCTTTGACTTGACCTTCTGGCAACCAACTTTGATAATAAAGTTTTAAATCCCCGAAACCAGCAAAGATGCTTTCATTGTGATTAATCATCGGGTTAATTTCTTCTATGTGTTCCCAACAAGCTATATTGTAGGGAATCCCTTGTACCATCAGATGCAGCAACTGTTTTTTAGGTTTCAAAAAAGTTGCACACGGTGTTAATTTCTATTCCAGCAAAAATCATTAACTGCATATTTTCATCGTAAAAGCAATAGACTTTGATCTAATATTAATCGAACGCTTTTTAGCTTTATTCTAAGCTTATAAGCTTTAGCTACAGTTTTTATGTACTTTAAGCAACAGAAACCATCGAGTAAATCAGCGTTTGATTCCTCAACTACTAATGCGTTTTCACCCCAACAATTTAAGGTGGAATCAGTGCATGATGATGGTGCAATCCAGCGAGACGCAGAAAGTGAGAAAAGGTCATACGAATCCAACATCCCTCACTTTTCAATACTGAGAACAGATGGTGAACAGCCCGAAGCAGCAACATCAAAGCTACAGACCAAAAGAGAGCCAAATTACCAAACCTTACCATTGCAGCCCAAACTGACAATTGGTGAACCTGGGGATAGGTACGAGCAAGAGGCGGATCAAATGGCCAAAGATGTAGTCCAGAGGATTAACTCTACAGACAATCCAACCATACAACAGAAAGAACAGCCCAAGGAGTCGAATTCGTCAGTAGATAATTCTTGGATACCCCACCTCAGAATATTTCCGCCAGGAAATGAACCATCCCGAACTCCAATGTTACAGCCGAAGTTGAGTATTCGGCAGCCTGGGGAACAAGGAGGAGACTATCGGACATGGGAGAACTACCGAACCCCATTTCAGCCAAAGTTGCAACGTGTGACAGACAAAGACATAACAGCATTACCCGATGTGGAATCTGGGATACAACGGGCAAGAGGTGGAGGACAGCCTTTGGCAGAAAGCATTCGAGAACCAATGGAACAGGCCTTTGAGGCAGATTTTAGTAGGGTGCGGGTTCATGCAGATTCCCAGGCAGACCAGTTGAGTCAATCGATACAGGCGAAGGCATTTACAACCGGGCAGGATGTGTTCTTTCGACAGGGGATGTATCAGCCTACCAGTCGCGGAGGACAGGAGTTGTTGGCGCATGAGTTGACGCACGTGGTACAGCAGAGTGGGGGAGCGGTACAGCGAAAGGATGATGATACAAGTCATCAAGTTGCCGATGTCAATCCCGTTAATACATCAGGAATTCCGACGATATCAAATAGTTCTACTCCCATCCAACGAACGACAATATTCATCCAAAGGGTTTGGTACGAGAAAGTTGGAGAAGACATAGTCGAAAGACAAGGTAAAAAACCTGGTGGTTACAGAGCTGTCAAAGTGGACGGTAAATTCTTGAAGCATAAAGGTGAAACTGTATACGAAACTCAAGAACAGAGACAGACGCACGTTGAAAAACCGAAGACTTATGCGGAGAAGTTAGGAACGCTTCCAGAAAAAGATTCAGAAGCCGAGTTTACTGTAGACGCGCAACTGGTCAGATTTTCCCAAGACTCCATAGCTAAGACATTTGCCGCAGGTGGGAGTGTATATGACACCGTCGAATCACTAAAATCAAAAAAACTTTCTGCTTCTGATTTCCCCCCGATTCGAGTTTTCATGGGTACAGAAGATAGATTAGTCACTTTGGACAACAGACGACTGTGGTGCTGCAAACAAGCAGGAGTAGCAGTCAAATGTAAATGGGCTAGTGATGGCGAGATCGAAAGAGAGGGATACAAATTCACGTCAGGAAAAGGGATGGCAGGGCGTACAACAATAGATGTACGAGGATAGCATAGCTTGAAAAAGGGGTATAAGGGTTTAAGGGTGTAGGGGTATAAGGGAAAGACTTTTTCATCTTTTCTTGTGTACGCAGTTCATGATGGCTACTTAGACAAAAGACAGAAAAGGGAGAGAAAAAAGCATGAGCGGACGCGCAGAGTTTGAACCAATACCTCACACTCCTTTATTGCATCGGGTGAACTACCCCGTGATAGAGGTAAAGGATAGAAAGATTAGTGTGCGCCTAGATGACGCGGACGAGAAAGAAATAGAACTCACCTTCCAACCGTATCAAGCCTTAAAACTCACCACGATTGATTGTTACCTCAGTCCACAGGGGCAGAAGTATTCCCACAATCAAATGTTGTATGTGAGGACATCTGAATGGATTGAAGAATTGAAATCGGCCTTACGAGTCATAGACAAGTCAGCCAACTTCATGGATAAGGCTGTGCATTTTATTATCCCCGCTGGCGATGATGTCCTAGAAATTGCAGCTTGGAAGGTTGAAATCAAATACCAAAATCAACAGATGACATATCCTGATGTGTAAAAAAGTTAGAATTTTTTATTATGGTTGCTAAAACTTGGGTAAAGTGTCATCTAAAGATCAAGAAATTAGTACCTCATCAGAAATTTTATCTCCTTTAACTGCTGCTGCTATCCAGCGAGTGCAAGAAGGAGTCGCAGCTGCTAGCGATCGCACTACTCGCCAAATCATTGCAGACACTCTATTTCAGTTAGAATCTATTCAGTCACAGAATTCTCTACCTAGAATCGATTCTAGGATACGGCGGGTTGTATTGCGATCGCTCATCCATTGGGTTTTTCATATCAAAGTAGAAAATATCGAAAAAGTTCCGCAGCAACCAGCTATCTTGGCTGTCAACCATCTTCATCATATTGATCCCTTGCTGCTGTTGGCGGAACTTCCCACCCAACCTTATTACTACATTTTGGGTGATGCTCGTACTTTATATAACAAATGGTGGAAACGCCTGATTTTAAGTGTTGCAGGGGGTGTGATTCCCCTAGCTAGGATATGGAAAGAAGAACTGGCTGTCATCCAAGCGGCAAAAGCTGGAAGGGAAGACTTGATTAACTTAGCTCAAATTATTGAAACAACTGTCCCTACTGGTGGAGAGATCAACATACTACGTCAAATAGACCGTATTGTGCTAAGAATTTTAGCTCACGGAGATAGTTTAATTATCTTTCCTGAGGGAAGATTGGGTCAAATTGAGGGTAAATTACATCTACCTTTGAAGAGAGGAACTGTAATTTACGCTTTACGGGCTGGTGTACCAATCATACCAGCAGCCTTAATTGGCACTCAAGATTTATATTGGGGAAAAGAATTAATAGTACGCTTTGGTGAACCAATACATTTTCCCGCCAATGCTAGACCAAAAAGACAAGAAGTAGAAGCAGCTTTAGAAACTTTGCAAAATGCTATCTTGACTCTTTTACCTAGCGATTATCAAGAACCGACTGGGTTCAAGCCATTGAATCATTTTCTCAATCATATGTTGTGGTGATAGATGTCACGATTCAAAATTCATCAATCTTGCGTTCCCGCTAACCTAGCGAAAATGGCGATCGCACTAAATATTTTACTTTTCGAGAAAGTTGGTAACATTAAAATTTGATGTTCCTTCCCAACAGTGATTTAAACAAGCATTAACTTGAGCATCAGCAGCGTTAGCAGATTTAGAAGCGTTCAACTGCACTGCGGTGACAATATATTCAAAAATAATCACGAATTGTTTTTGTGGGGAAATTCTCTCAACAACAATTGTCTCACCGACCCTGGGAATTTGTGGTAAATCTACCACAAAGTTTTCAATTTTTGGTTTATCAAGTGGATTTTTGAAATTGAAGTATTTACAGTAAACAATTATTTTCACGCAGATAAATACCAAATAAAGTCGAAATTATAAGTTTGTAGTGAGGGCTTCAAACCTCCTTTTTAAGACAGTAATCGAAAAAGAGCAGACTAAAGTCTGTACTACAAACAATGCAATATTTTTACATTATTCAATATAATTTACAATCTAAAACTTAACCTGATTCTCCTTCCTTCTCTTTCTCTTGATTATTTACCACGCCATAAACTTTGCAAAGCATGGAAAATTTGCACAATTTTTTCTTCTAGCCATAACATTGCACGATCTAGTAATTCTAAAGCTTGCTCTAGAGGGTGCTTTTCATAGCCAACGGAAGTAGCTTTAGTTTCTATCCAGTCCGGTTCTAATTCTTCTTGATGAAGGTACTGTGATGAAATTTCTATGCTTTCACTGTCATTTTTCAGAGGAGAAATAGCAGTTTCAATCTGTTGTCTAGTAATAACCTTTCCCGATTTTTTCTGCATCCGGGCCAGGTGTCGGGGTTGTTTTTTATTTTTCACTAAACTAGATGCGGATTTTGTTGGTGGAATGGGCAATTTTTTCTCCCAAGATAACCTTGTTGATAGGTTAGGAGCAACAGCAGGATTAATGCTTAAGGTTGACTGGGTATTTTCTTCTGCAACCAGCACGGAATCACCATATAAATCGCGCCAATTTAACCACTGCTCTTGATTACCGCTAGACAATGTTTGTTCTTGTTGAGCAGTTAACTTACCCTTTGCGCCTCGAACATTTAAGTTTTTACTACCTATCCCGAAAAAGTAATTAATTGCGGCTTCAATTAAAGTAGTGATATTAAATTTTTGAGTCTCTAAATCATCAGCAGTAACAGCTATATCTCCTCTAGCTGCTAACTGTTCTTTGCCATAAAGGAAAATATTAATATGAGTTTGTGTAACTCTCACTATTTCTTGGCTAGGAACAATAGTTTTGGCTTCTAATTGAGCGACTGCTGTGTCTAGAGAGTTAATAATTTTTCTGGTATCTAGTAAATCTTGAGGTACTCCCGCAGTGAGTGAGGGGATTTTTACGGTATTATTGCCTGTTAATTTAGCTAAGACACGCTCAATTTCTGGTAGTAAATGTTTTTGATGTTGAGCTTCAGGTAACTGTTCGTCATAAAAATAGTGAGCAATTTCACTATTAATTCTTGTAGATAATTTTGTTTGTTGTTGCGCTGTCAAAATATCCAGAATTTCATTTTCGATGCTAATGAGTACCAACCGCCGATTGACCAAATTTGTAGCGATTCCTCTCACTAATGAGAGCCTCTGTTTAATAACATCATTTTGGCTGTTAGGGGTAATACTTTGTGCAGTTTTGTTGGGAATGGTTAAGGCTTGAGGACTAGAGGAGTTAGTTGTGAGATGATAGGAAAATTTCGACCACAGTAACTTTAGCGATCGCCATAATTGATTAACATTTGTGTCTTCACTGGGTAGATTCTGCACAGCTTCCAGTACATGCTGAATCGGTGTATCAACAGAGGGAGGAGTTTCTGGTACAGAATCGCTATGATTTGCCGATAACTTTGGCTGTGATGGAGGTTCTTGAGAGTACAGCGTTTTGACAGCCGCATCAGCCGATTGCAAAAATACGTATACAGGATACAGTAATATTTCTACACCCCATTTAGTAGCCACTTGTAAATGTCGGAAGGTGCGTTCCCACTGTGATGTCAACCGCCGGGAGTGCTGATGGACAAAGTTAAAGAGTCTACTTTGATAACGACCAGAAGACATGGTAATAAAGAATGAATTTGAGCCTGATGAATTTGTGAGACTCCTAGATTTTAAGTCAAAAGTCAAATGTCAAAAGTCAAAAGAAAAAATGCTTATTTTTCTGACTTTTTGTTGATTTTATAAGCTGGTTTGATTTACGCCAAATTATCATAATTGCTTTAATCTTAACGAAAATATGACTACTCCCGTATCTTATCCCCAGAAAGAATTAATCTCAGATGCGATCGCTAAATTACGCGATTACTGTCAAGTTAATACTCAGTCTACTTGGTTACAGCTAGAAGTTGATAGAGAAATTACTGGTTTTCCCATCTCAAATTGGTCTGATTGGCAACCTATCGAGTTAAACGCTAAAGGTAACATCGCATGGACAAGTGGACAAAAAGTCTTGTGGCTAGCCCAAAACTTCACAGTTCCTCAAAGTTTACACGGGTATCCTGTGGCGGGTTTATCTTTGCGGTTGTCATTGCTGTGGTGGGCAGACTCAGCCAAGATTTATGTGAATGGGGAATTAGTCTTAGAAGGTGATTTATTTGATTGCGCGCCTAGAATCCTGCTGAGTCGAGAGGTGACACCAGGGGAAGAATTCACCGTGGCTTTGCGGTTAGTCAGTCCGGGACATTGTGATGGTGCGTTGGTGCGATCGCTCCTGTTATACGAGTCTACAGATTATAATTATCACGATCCCGGTTTTGTCGCTGATGAGTTGGCAATATTGCAGCTATATCTAGAAAAATTCACCCCAGAAAAACTAGACACCTTAACATCTATCATCAATCAATTTCCTGCTCACACACCTGAAACTCTCATCACCCTACGTCAACGCCTGATTAATGAGCTGCATACATCTCAATTCCTAGATAAAATCTACTTACTAGGACACGCCCACTTAGATTTAGCATGGTTGTGGCCTGTCAGCGAAACTTGGAAGGCAGCCCAAAACACCTTTGAATCAGTTCTGAAATTACAACAAGATTTTCCCGAACTAATTTTCTGTCATTCCACTCCCGCTCTTTATGCTTGGGTTGAAGAACATCGCCCAGATTTATTTCAAACGATTCAACAAAAAGTTGTTGATGGAATGTGGGAAATTGTCGGTGGTTTTTGGGTAGAACCAGATTTAAACTTACCATCTGGGGAATCTTTAGTGCGTCAGCTATTGTATGGTCAACGCTACACTCAAGAAAAATTCGGCAAGCTGACGAATGTAATTTGGGTTCCTGATACCTTTGGCTTTTGTGCCACGTTACCCCAGTTTTTACATCAGGCTGGCATTAAATACTTTGTTACCCAAAAACTCCGGTGGAACGATACTAATAAATTTGATTATGGGGCTTTTTGGTGGCGATCGCCTGATGGTAGCCAAGTATTTAGTTATATGTCTGCACCAGTTGGCGAAGGTATTGATCCTATAAAAATGGCAGCCTACTCTCTAGAATGGCAAGCTCAAACAAATTTAACCGCATCTCTTTGGCTTCCTGGCGTTGGCGACCACGGCGGCGGCCCTACCCGTGATATGTTAGAAACCGCCCAACGCTGGCAAAATTCGCCCTTTTTCCCCGATTTAGAATTTATCACAGCGGAAAGATATCTCCAGGAAATTGAGGCAGAAGGCAGGGTGCAGGCTTCCGCCGTGAGCGTCAGCCGAACGGAAGCAGAGGAGAAATTTTCTTCCCCAGTCCCCAGTCCCGAATCCCCAATCCCCAGTCCCTCATTTCCAATTTGGGATGATGAACTATATTTAGAGTTCCATCGTGGCTGTTATACTACCCACGCCGACCAAAAACGCTGGAATCGGAGTAGTGAAAATTTACTCTATCAAGCTGAATTGTTTGCTACTTTCGCGAAAGTAATTTGTGGTGTCGAATATCCCAAAACCGAAATCGAAACAGCTTGGAAGCAAGTCTTATTTAATCAATTTCACGATATTTTACCGGGTTCTTCTATTACTCAAGTTTATCTGGATGCCTTACCAGAATGGCAACAAGTTGAGCAAGCAGGAACGAAGATATTACAGGAATCATTAGAAGCGATCGCATCCCACTTTACCTTACCAGAGCCACCCAATCCCAATAGTTTACCAATTTTCGTTTTTAACTCTCTCAATTGGCAACGCTCCGAGGTAGTCTCTGTCACCTTACCCACCGCCAATCAACAGTGGCAAGTCTACGATACAACAGGCCAGCCAATCATCTCGCAATTATCTGAACACTCAACTCTACTTTTCCTCGCCACCGAGATTCCCCCTGTAGGCTACCGCGTATTTTGGCTTTCCCCCAAATCTTCCCCATCTTCCACATTGCCCACATCGGCAGAATTCATTCTAGAAAACGAGTACCTGCTGGTTATCGTAGACCCCGACACAGGAGATTTATCGAGTGTGTTTGACAAAACCCATCAACGGGAAATCTTGAATGGGGCAGGTAATCAATTACAAGGTTTTAAAGACAGTGGGCAATATTGGGATGCTTGGAATATAGACCCCAATTACAGCCAGCATCCTCTACCCGCCACTCACCTGAAATCTATTACGTGGCTTGAACAAGGACTTGTGCAGAGTCGTCTGCGTGTGGTGCGTCAGTTGGGAGAATCAGAATTTTGCCAAGATTATATTTTGTCAGCAGGTTCACCCCTATTAAAAATCACTTCTAGAGTGAACTGGCAAGAAAATCACGTTTTGGTGAAAACCGCTTTTCCTCTTTCTGTGACATCCGACTTTGCTACTTATGAAATTCCCTGTGGTGCGATTCGTCGCCCCACCCGACCAGAAAACCCCCAAGCCAAAGCCAAATGGGAAGTTCCCGCTTTACGTTGGGCTGATTTAACGGCAACAACTAACGAAGATATTTACGGTGTTAGTTTGCTCAATGATTGTAAATATGGTTACGATGCACAACCCCAACAACTACGCCTCACTCTCTTACGCAGTCCTTACTGGCCAGACCCAATAGCCGACCGAGGCTTACATGAATTTACGTATGCTTTGTATCCTCACGCTGGTAGCTGGGAATCCGCCCAGACTGTAAAACGGGGTTATGAATTAAATGTCCCGATGCGAGTGATATTTAGTTCTACTCTTCACTCCCCACTCCCTAGTACAGAGGCAATTAATCGCGTCTCCACCCGCTACCCACTCCCTCAGCAAGACAAGGTAAGTTTCTTAAATTTATCAGCCGAAAATCTAGTTTTAATGGCTGTCAAACCATCTGAGGACGAACCAGATAAATTAATTCTCCGGTGTTACGAATCTCAGGGAACTACAGCAGAGTTATCTTTACAGAGTGATTTAAGTTTAATCCTAGGTGAACCAGTAGATTTATTAGAGCGTCCTAGCAGTGAATTCTCATCTCAGCAACAAAAATCTACAATTTCACCTTGGAAAATAGCCAGTTTTCATGTGCTGAATGCTATACCTTAGACCGTTTTTAGTGGGGTATTGGGGAGGCGTGACGGGTAGCAGGGGTCTCCCCAAATGAAGCAACTGCAGTCGTTGGGCATTGGGGTAAAATTTACCTTGTCTCCCATTCCCCATTCCCGTTCGGACGTTCGGTGAAGCCTCAGTCGAGTCGCTGATGCTCACAGCGGAAGCCCATTCCCCATACCTCATTCCTAGTCTTCATGATCCTCAAAAGGATCTGCCAATTCCTTACTAGGAGGGCCAAAGGAGACATAAATCCCATACCCAGTGACCCCAATGACGGCGGCAGCTACAGAAATGATAAGAACTATTGCGGGTTCCATAAGTGTTTTATAGATGATGAGTGGTATTCTTATAGAATATTACAGAAGATTAAAAAAAGCTTTGGCAACTAATCTTAGGTGAACTATGGCACAACGGACTAGGTTGGGAGATATCCTGCGACCTTTAAATTCTGAGTATGGTAAAGTAGCTCCTGGCTGGGGAACAACTCCTGTAATGGCTATTTTTATGGGGCTATTTTTCGTGTTTTTGCTGATTATTCTGCAACTTTACAACAAGTCAATCGTGATTCAAGATGTCTTGGTTGATTGGCGTAGTTTAGGTGGTTAATCGAACATACAGCAACTAAGCTGTTATACCTAAAAAACACATACCCGGTTTATCCGGGTTTTTTTGTGCCTTTGCCCCTGAAAAAGTTAGTCTTAATAAGTGGGGGATTGGGGACTGGGGAGTAATTAACTTCCGACTTCTATATTTCCATGCCCCTTTAATAGATACATACATATTATAGAGAGGAGAAACCGCGTGAATATTTTTGGTATTGGTTTACCGGAAATGGCTCTAATTATGGTTGTGGCTTTGTTGGTCTTTGGCCCTAAGAAGTTGCCAGAAATTGGCCGGAGTTTAGGGAAAGCAATTCGCGGTTTTCAAGAAGCTTCTAATGAGTTTCAATCTGAATTTAAGCGGGAAGCTGAACAATTAGAACAGGCTGTCAAAACAACTGCGGAACTTGAACCTAAGCAAATTGAGGGAATTAAATCGGAGCAGGATAATGCTGGTTCTTCTTCAGCCGCTTAAGTAACTGCTGCGAATTGATTGACAAAGAACATGACAGAAGTTGTGACACCATCGGCTTTAGTGATTCCTCAACTCATTGTTGGCTTGGGGAATCCAGAGCCTAAATATGACCAAACTCGCCATAATATCGGCTTTGGGGCTGTTGATGCGCTGGCTCGTTCCTGGCAAATTTCCTTGACAGAAAATCGCAAATTCCAAGGAGAATTCGGCGAAGGGACTGCACCAGGAGGTTACAAAATCCGCCTACTCAAGCCGTTAACTTATATGAATCGCTCAGGACAGTCTATACAAGCAGTAACAAGTTGGTATAAGTTACCGCCTGAGTCTGTGCTGGTAATTTATGATGATATGGATTTGCCTCTGGGAAAGACGCGTCTGCGTTTATCTGGTTCGGCTGGAGGGCATAATGGAATGAAGAGTGCGATCGCTCATCTAAATACACAAAATTTCCCCCGGTTACGTATTGGTATTGGCAAACCCAAAAATGCGGCTAGTAACGATAACTCAGATACTGTTTCCTATGTTTTAGGAAGGTTTACCACAGCCGAGACTCAATTGATGTCGCTTGTACTCCAGTTTGTGGTTGAATGTGTGGAACTGAGCCTTAAACAAGGAGTGGAAAAGGCTATGAACCGTTGTAATAGCCGGACTATTGAGGTTTCTCAATCTTAAATTGCTGGGGAGCCTCAACCAACATCTGCGGAACTTTATTGCCAAAAGCGGTAGTCACTTATGCACATTTTAGGCAGACTACTATATTTATGGTTATTGTTTACCCGTTTTGTCTATTGTTACTGCTGCTTTTTGGGCCAGGGCTAGCTGCGATCGCCATATACTATTCTCTAGCAGCGAGTTGGCAGCTAGTTCTGCTCGGTGTTTGCATTCTCTACGGTATTTCTCCGCTAGTTATCGGCTGGATAGGCCTAATTTTAATTCAACGCTTTGGTTGTCAAAACGAGATAGGTGTTGGCATATCGTATAAATGTCCTGACAATCCCCAGATGGGAGAGTTGGTTACAGGAATGATATTTATTGGTGCTTGGGGTGGAATTATCACTATTCCATCGGGACTCTTGGGTTGTATCGGTCTGATAATTTCTATAATTCATCGCAGCATTTAGCTAAGACTATATTAAATAGCAATAACTATAAATACTTGCTCTGTAGAGACGTGATTCATCGCGTCTCTACAGTAATTTTGAGGCTAATCTCACATCCTGTGTAGGGCAAATAACTATTAAGTTATTTTGAGCATTTTGTATCAAAGTTATCTGTTATTCTGTAATTATTCTGCTTTCTGTATTTTAAACTCCCAAGAATAACAATTTTTACAATCAAGACCTCGATACTATTTATTGTTGATTGATTTCAACTAATCACGCACACAATTAATAATGATTGTTATTTTTTAGCTGGGAGAAGCCACGAAATAAATGATGTTGCTGTTGTTAATAGCATTTTTCGATTAATGAGAAAAATTTAAATTTTGTCCGATTTTAATGATTAAAATTTCTAATGTTATTAGTTAACTTATTTTAAATAATATATGTTTTTGTTAAAAAAATTGACTATTGAACACGACTTGTGTTAATAATAAACATTTGTGACTGCTTAATTAAATTTTCAACTTGGTAGCCTGCTGTATGTAAGTCAAGCCTAGAAATGCTGATAAATTCAAACTCCTCAGTACAGCAGTCAAATAAAAAGCAATAAATGAATAATAGTTAGCCTATCAACTTGGGTGATAGTTCCTGGATGTTTATTATCTTTATACAGGCATCCAGCCAATTAGCCTGTGCTAAAATCAGCGTACCGGCACGACGCAGGTGATGGGAAAAATGCCATGTTTGAACGCTTCACAGAAAAAGCCATTAAGGTAATCATGCTGGCCCAAGAAGAGGCCCGCCGTTTAGGTCACAACTTCGTTGGAACCGAGCAGATCCTCCTGGGTCTGATTGGGGAAGGCACGGGAGTTGCGGCCAAGGTGCTGAAATCAATGGGTGTCAATCTCAAAGATGCCCGCATTGAAGTAGAAAAAATCATAGGCCGGGGTTCGGGCTTTGTGGCCGTGGAAATTCCGTTTACGCCACGGGCAAAGCGGGTTCTGGAACTATCCCTAGAAGAAGCGCGCCAATTAGGGCATAACTACATTGGCACCGAGCATCTGCTGTTGGGCCTGATCCGGGAAGGGGAAGGTGTGGCAGCCAGGGTGCTAGAAAACCTGGGGGTGGATCTATCGAAGGTCAGAACCCAAGTCATTCGGATGTTGGGAGAAACCGCCGAGGTTTCAGCGACCGGTTCATCTGGACGCACTAAAACACCAACATTGGATGAATTTGGCTCGAACCTGACCCAAATGGCCACGGATAACAAGCTCGATCCCGTGGTGGGACGCGCCAAGGAAATCGAGCGTGTGATTCAAATATTGGGTCGCCGGACAAAAAATAATCCAGTATTAATTGGTGAACCTGGGGTTGGTAAGACCGCGATCGCCGAAGGTCTAGCAACACGCATTGCTAATAAAGATGTCCCCGACATCTTAGAAGATAAGCGTGTCGTCACCTTAGATATCGGTTTGCTGGTTGCAGGTACGAAATACCGGGGTGAATTTGAAGAACGCTTGAAGAAAATCATGGATGAGATTCGGCAAGCGGGTAATGTAATTCTGGTAATAGACGAAGTACACACCCTTATTGGTGCAGGTGCAGCCGAAGGGGCGATTGATGCGGCGAATATCCTCAAACCAGCTTTGGCTAGAGGTGAATTGCAGTGCATCGGCGCGACAACCTTAGATGAGTACCGCAAGCACATTGAACGGGACGCTGCGTTAGAACGCCGCTTCCAACCAGTAATGGTAGGTGAGCCTTCCGTCGATGAAACAATAGAAATTTTATATGGTTTGCGCGATCGCTACGAGCAACACCACAAGCTGAAAATCTCCGATGAAGCTTTAGTCGCAGCAGCGAAATTATCTGATCGTTATATTAGCGATCGCTATCTGCCAGACAAAGCCATCGACTTGATTGATGAAGCTGGTTCTCGTGTGCGGTTAATTAACTCCCAATTGCCCCCCGCAGCCAAAGAGTTAGATAAAGAACTGCGCCAAATCTTAAAAGAAAAAGATGATGCTGTCCGTTCCCAAGACTTTGACCGCGCTGGGGAACTACGCGATCGGGAAATGGAAATCAAAGCCGAAATTCGGGCGATCGCTCAAAGCAAGACGAACGGTGCAGGCGGTGACGGCGTAGAACCCGTAGTCACCGAAGAAGACATTGCGCACATCGTCGCTTCCTGGACAGGCGTACCGGTGAACAAACTCACCGAATCCGAATCTGAGAAACTGCTGCACATGGAAGACACCTTGCATCAGCGACTCATCGGTCAAGAAGATGCCGTCAAAGCAGTTTCCCGCGCTATTCGCCGTGCGCGTGTCGGTTTGAAAAATCCCAATCGACCCATTGCTAGCTTTATCTTCTCCGGGCCGACTGGTGTAGGTAAAACCGAGTTGGCGAAATCCTTGGCTTCCTACTTCTTCGGTTCAGAAGAAGCAATGATCCGCCTGGATATGTCCGAATATATGGAACGCCACACCGTCAGCAAATTGATCGGTTCGCCTCCGGGTTACGTTGGTTATAACGAAGGCGGACAATTAACCGAAGCTGTGCGCCGTCGTCCTTACACTGTGGTGCTGTTTGACGAAATCGAAAAAGCACACCCCGATGTCTTCAATATGCTGCTGCAAATTTTAGAAGACGGTCGGTTAACAGATGCGAAAGGACGCACCGTTGACTTCAAGAACACCTTGCTGATTTTGACCTCCAATATCGGTTCTAAGGTCATTGAAAAAGGTGGCGGTGGTATCGGTTTCGAGTTTGGCGAAGACCAAAGCGAATCTCAATACAACCGGATCAAGAACTTGGTGAACGAAGAACTCAAACAGTACTTCCGTCCAGAGTTCCTCAACCGTCTAGATGAGATTATCGTCTTCCGTCAATTGAACAAAGCGGAAGTTACCGAAATCGCGGACATCATGCTCAAAGAAGTATTTGGTCGCTTGACCGAGAAAGGTATAACCTTAGAAGTAAGCGATCGCTTCAAAGACCGCCTCATCCAAGAAGGTTACTCTCCCAGCTACGGTGCAAGACCATTACGCCGTGCAATCATGCGCTTGTTAGAAGATAGCTTGGCGGAAGAAATTCTCTCTGGTCGCATCAAAGATGGCGATGTCGCCTTAGTTGATGTTGATGAAAACGGGAATGTCCAAGTTAGTTCTCAACAGCGTCGGGAATTGTTACCCCAAGGTGTTGAGTCTTAGTTAAAGTTTGGGATTTGATTCTCAAATAAAAAATTAGAAAACGGTAGAGGATAAATTCCCCTGCCGTTTTTCTTTTTTGTCGGCTATGGCTAGGCTGTTTAGTAAGTCCTACTATTGGAGACAAAAATTTATGGTGGGTGACAAAAAAATCTCTGAGCAAGATAACCGTATGACTCCAGAGCAGTTTATCCAAATGTTTGACTTCTATGCAAATCTTGATGCTTCAGGACAACGTAAGTTTTACCCTGTTTCCACAGAATTTGAATTTTCTGGGATTAAATACTTGCTATCAGAGATTAGAGCTTATGGTTTGACTAAAGGTCAAAACGAAATCTATCAGTTATTGCTGGAGCAGTATAAATCTGCTCGAAACGGTTATTTTTCTTTGAGTTTAGATCACTTAAAGAAAATAAAACCCACAAATGAACAAACTCAAGCACTATACAGGATTTGTTACCAACTTACTAATGTTATTACATCTGGCTGGATATGCAAAAGTATAGAACTTGTAAGATTAGATGAACGTACAGGTAATTTATACGTACTAGCAGGAGAAGATTTAGAATTTGAGATTAAACCGAGTGGAGACTATAAAACATCGGAGGATGAACAATGACTTTAGTTAATTACCAAGCCATGAATCTTAATGAACTACGTCCTTATGTTCTCACTCACAGGGAAGATATTGAAGCTTTTCAAACCTATGTAGATCGCTCAAAATCTGAAGGACGTATGGTTAGTATCAACCCAAGTGATGAAAATTGGGAAGAAAAAGTTACAGAAGCAATCAGGTATAGTAAAAATTCTATTGGCTGGTATTGCAATAATACAGATAATTACCAAAGTCAAGCTCAAAGAATTGCTGAGTGGTGTAACAATCTAAATGATAAGATTGTTACACAATATCATACTGAAAGTATAAAACATACTGGCATAGGTGGATGGAAACCAGATAAATTGAACCAGCCAGTAAAATTCAGAATTATTGAACCAACTTTAGAAATTGGTCAATTTACTACATTAGTTAAATATAAAAATCAGGATCACTATATCAATCAGATAGAAGCAGTTGCTATTGACTTGGATTTGGATAAGCAAAACTTGTTCGTTTGGCCAAATACATCAGACGGAGTTTTTGTTTTTTCTCTAGAATCGACTTAATAGCTGTAGCTTATGTTGAATATAGCAGCACTTTATTATCATCTTAAATTTCTAAGTTAAATGGTAGAGAATTAATTCTTCTCTACCCTTTTTATTGATATTGAATTTGGTAATCACAAGTCAGGTAATATTTTTCCTTACTTTTCTAGCAAGGTTAGTTTTGATTATTTATTTCTCCACAGGTGTGAGTTTTAAAGGATACAATGGTTCAGATCCATTTAATTGCCAAATTCTAAATACTAACGCAGCAGCTACAGTTAGCCAGACGCAAGAAAATGATAAAATCATTCCCGCTACAGGATTAGTTTGCCAATAAACTGCCGTCACTACTATAGCTGATAACCAAGGGCCTAAAATCACTACAGGCACAGCAGCACCTAATCTGCGTTCTACGGTAAAAATTGTATTCCAAGTGTCTCCCAAAGCCAGATGTATGACAAACAAAATTAAAGGCAGCACTAAAAATTGGTGATTCATTTGCTGCCAAACTAAGACAGAAGAAATTACCCGCAAAACGGCAATTATCATCCAAACTATGGGAAATACTAAAGGTGGAGGAGACCATCTTGGTCTGATTACCTGGTCATAGGTCTGACTAGAACGGGTATTATCTAACAGAGAAAAAATTCTTGAACGGATACTTAAAAGAGCAAAAAATAATCCAGTTACTAAGGTGCTAAACCAACCGGGCAAAGAAGAATTGTTATCAATCAAGATAACCAATTTTTCTATTCCCAGCAACACAAGAATCATGACTCCTATTTGGAGGATAGTCCCTAGTTTATAAACTAAAACAGCTTTGATATCTAGTTCTTGTGTAGTAGCTATTGATGTATTTGAAGACTTTTGTTGATTCCCAGTTTTTACCCCCATTACTGTGTTGACAAACCTTTCAAGTATTCCACTATTATTGGATTGATTCATAATTATAGATTGCGAGCATTTTATAACTATCAACAATAATTGATTATATGATAATGTAATGGTTAAAAAATAGGTTTAGACAAGCTAAATTATGGCTCTATTTTGATTCATTAGCGATAGACAATTAAAGAGCGATCGCTTTGTTGAGGCTAGCTTTTGCTGTGGATTGAATTTTGGTTTTATGGGTTGAGTTTAGATAGTATGGTTGCTAAATTTTCACCCAATTTTTCAATAGATTCTTGTTGTTGCGGGTCTTTCAAAGAGCCATCAGCATTAAATGCTTCATAGGCTTTTGGCACAGCTACCTGTGCAGGAAGCACTAAAACTTTGATATTTCCCAGGATAGCCCGTAAATGAACTAAGCCACGCAAACCGCCTAATCCGCCGGGAGAAGCACTCATAATCGCTGCTACTTTGTCTGCAAACGCAGCCAATGGAGGTTCATTTGGTGATGGACGAGATGCCCAGTCAATGGCATTTTTTAAAACTGCTGTGAGTGAACTGTTGTATTCTGGAGAGGCAATCAATAGCCCTTGATGAGAAATCAATAAGTTTTTCAGTGTTCTGGCGTTTGCTGGTAAACCTTGTTGAGCTTCCAAGTCTTCATCAAACAGCGGTAATGGTAAGTCACGTAGATCAATGTAAGTAACTTCTGCACCTGCTGCCGAAGCACCAGCCGCCGCAATTTTCACCAATTTCTTGTTGTAAGAATCTGTACGTGTGCTGCCAGCAAAGGCTAAGATTTTCGGTGTGCCTGCCATAATTATCCGTAATTTCTAAGTAGCAAATAACCTACCTGCATTATCTGGTTAGGAAACAAAGTCCCTATAGTAGTTTTAGGCTTTCTTTAGAAATCACTCTGAAGATTAATGGTTTGATTGGCTAATGAGATGCAAATGTGATTGTGTCTCATGGGTGATTTTGTGCGATCGCCTTTCTTCACGGGCAAGCGATCGCACTCAGGTATTTTCAGCTAGACTAAGGCATGATATCAATTCAAATTGATTTGCTCTACAGCTTCTCATCAAAATTTTTGCATATTTCTACTTACGGGGTCGAAACCTCTAGAAAAGCGCGTGGTTTCGTCGTAATAAGCACCAGTTAAATCTGCTCCGTACAACTTGGTAAAGTTGAGTTTAGCTCCTCGCAGATTTGCTTCATTCAGCTTTACACCGCACAAGTTAGCTCTAGTCAAATTAGCATTAGCTAAGTTGGCTCTACTCAAGTCTGCTCCCCAAAGTTTAGCTCTGGCTAGGTTAGCACCACTCAAGTCTGCTCCCCATAAATTTATCCCAGGCAAATAAGCTCCAATTAGTTTGGCACTAACTAAGTTCGCGGCGGGAAAATATCTTTCCCCTGCTGCATAACGCCGTTTAATATTCTCAGCATCCATGAGTTTTATCGATCTTCTTCAGCTAGGTAGCTCTATGTAAGATCATTACACAACGATCAATAAGCTTTTGTACCTTTAATTTGCATAATATGTAGAGACGTTGCATGCAACGTCTCTACAGTTGTAGGTAATCTGTAACATCTGACAAATTTTTGTCCATAATAAAATCCCCCTTTGATAGCAATAAAGGGGGATAATGGCAAAATGGTCAGAGGAAATTTAAATCTTTAGCCGAATTTACCGGCGGTTGAAGCTATGAGGAATGCAGCATAGGTCAACACATAGCCAACAGTGAAGTGTGCGAGTCCAACTAACCAACCTTGGACAATCGATAAAGCTACAGGCTTATCTTTCCAGCGGACTAAGTTAGCTAGGGGTGTGCGTTCGTGCGCCCAAACGAGGGTTTCAATTAATTCTTGCCAGTAACCACGCCAGCTAATTAAGAACATGAAACCGGTCGCCCAAACTAGGTGTCCAAAGAGGAACATCCACGCCCACACAGACAGGTTATTTGTACCGTAGGGGTTATAACCGTTGATTAACTGTGCAGAGTTCGCCCAGAGATAATCTCTAAACCAACCCATGAGGTAGGTAGAGTTTTCATTAAATTGGGCAACGTTACCTTGCCAAACACCTAAATGCTTCCAATGCCAGTAGAATGTCACCCAACCTAAAAGGTTCAGCATCCAGAAAAAGGCGAGGAAGAAGGTTTGTTGCCAAGAGGAGCTTTGACAACTACCGCCACGACCAGGGCCGTCACAGGGGAAGGTGAAACCGAAGTCTTTTTTATCGGGGAACAGCTTACTACCACGGGCATCTAATGCACCTTTGACACAAATTAGTGTAGTGGTATGTAGACCTAGTGCGATCGCATGGTGGACTAAGAAATCACCAGGGCCAATGGTCAAGAATAGCGAGTTAGTGCCGGCGTTAATTGCATCTAACCACCCTGGTAGCCAGACGTTGCCATGATTGGGATAGGCTGTAAAAGCGATACTATCTGGATTAGATAACAGCGCATCCATGCCGTACAGCAATTTACCGTGAGCAGATTGGATAAATTGAGCAAATACCGGCTCAATCAAAATCTGTTTCTCTGGTGTCCCGAAAGCGACTACTACATCATTGTGAACGTATAACCCCAGTGTATGGAAACCGAGGAATAACGACACCCAACTTAAGTGTGAGATGATCGCTTCTTTGTGTTTGAGGACGCGATCAAGTACATTACCCTGGTTTTGTTCGGGGTCGTAGTCTCTCACCCAGAAAATCCCCGCGTGAGCAAATGCCCCAATCATCAAGAACCCGGCAATGTATTGATGGTGGGTATATAACGCCGCTTGGGTGGTGTAGTCCTTAGCTATGAAAGCGTAAGGCGGTAACGAGTACATATGCTGCGCTACCAAGGAAGCGGCTGTTCCCAAAGCTGCTAAGTGAATACTTAACTGAAAGTGCAGGGAGTTGTTATAGGTGTCGTAAAGTCCTTGGTGGGGCAGGTTAAACTGGCCTTCGGTACGGATACCAAAGAAATTTCTCGCATTGAGCATTTCTTTGATACTGTGACCGATACCGAAGTTAGTGCGGTACATATGACCGGCGATAATGAAAATAACTGCGATCGCTAAATGGTGATGCGCCATATCAGTCAACCACAGAGATTGTGTCTGGGGATGGAAGCCACCCAAGAAAGTCAAAATCGCCGTTCCTGCACCTTGCGAAGTGCCAAAGATATGTCCGCCTGTATCGGCATTTTGAGCATATACGCCCCAATTACCAGTCCAGAAGGGTGTTAAACCGGCTGGGTGAGGTAAAGTTGTTAGAAAATTATTCCACCCGACATGAACCCCGCGGGATTCAGGAATCGCAACGTGAATCAAGTGACCAGCCCAAGCTAAAGAACTGACACCAAATAAACCGGCTAAATGATGATTTAGGCGGGGTTCAGCACTCTTGAACCAAGTCAAACTAGGACGGAAGTTGGGCTGTAAGTGCAACCAACCAGCAAATAGAAACAATGCAGCCAATAACAACAGGAACACCGAACCCATGTACAAATCATTGTTGGTTCGCATCCCAATGGTGTACCACCAATGGTAAACACCAGAATAAGCAATGTTCACTGGGTAGTTAGCACCGCCTTGGCTAAAAGCTTCTATAGCTGGTTTACCGAAATGTGGATCCCAAATCGCGTGGGCGATGGGACGAATATGTAAGGGGTCTTGAATCCACCGTTCAAAGTTGCCTTGCCAAGCTACGTGAAACAATAAACTAGAAGCCCAGAGGAAAATAATCGCTACATGACCGAAGTGAGTAGCGAAGATTTTTTGATATAAATTTTCCTCTGTCATCCCGTCATGGCTCTCAAAGTCGTTACCTTGAGCCATTGCGTACCAAATACGCCGTGTCGTTGGATCTTGAGCAAGATCCTGGCTGAATTTAGGATATTTTACTGCCATGTATGTTGATCACATCCTTCTGTGCTAAACCAATTTGCTACTGCTCATCAGCTAGCAATTATTGATGATTCTGATAGCAAAGTTGGTATTTATAGAGATAGATCAGGCTAATTTAAGACCTATATGTCCTAGGCAATGTGATGTAATTAGTCTTGATAGGAGTATTAAAAAATTCAACTACTACTTCCATCACACCAGAGAAGGAGATTAGCATTAATCGATTTTGTTGTTGTGTATACAAGTTAAATCCAAAGTAATTTATGATGAGGATTTGGGCTTTTGCCTTATTCTCGCTTGGGCTAACTTCATCTAACTTGCTTGAATGTTTTAAGGGTTGATTATGCCATAGTAAATAGCAGCCACGAATAATATTGCTAGAAGTACTAAGAGAAAACCGCTACGTAACAAGATAATAAAACCATCATTTATTCTTGATTTTATTGGTTGAGTGTGGATATTTTGATGATTTGCAGATGTGTTAGAGGTATTATGATGCAATAATAATTCTGCAGAATCTATAGCCGATTTATCTTGTGATTTCATAAATCGCCAATATTATTCAAGTTAGGATATTGCTATTTATCAAAAAAATATTTCCTACCTACATCATCCTTAAGAACTAGTTTCTATCTAAATCAGACTACTCAATGTTTATTCAATATGAAATTAGTCCGTAGTCTCAAATACATGAAAAAGTAATGTTAATTGTAGCTGTAATTCATTTCATTTGATAGAGGTTAAAGCTGCTCAAGATGACTAACTTGCTTATTAAAAGTGTTGGTAAAGAGCAATTGACTCATGTTTAAATTTCTCCAACAAGTTGGCGATTATGTCCGAACCTCTTTTCAAGCTGGTCAATATATAGGACAAGGACTGTCAGTAACATTTGACCACATGAACCGTCGTCCTATTACTGTGCAGTATCCTTATGAAAAACTTATCCCTTCTGAGCGTTTTCGGGGAAGAATTCACTTTGAATTTGATAAATGTATCTCTTGTGAAGTCTGTGTCCGGGTATGTCCGATTAACTTACCTGTAGTAGATTGGGAATTTGACCAAGCCACCAAAAAGAAAAAACTCAACCATTACAGCATTGATTTTGGAGTCTGTATTTTCTGTGGTAATTGTGTAGAATACTGCCCGACAAACTGTATATCTTTCACTGAAGAATACGAACTTTGTACATATGATCGCCACGAATTAAACTACGACAATGTAGCCCTGGGTAGACTACCTTACAAAGTTACTAATGACCCAATGGTGACACCACTGCGAGAATTGGTGTACTTACCAAAGGGAATATTCAATCCTCACGGTATTCCTGATGATGCTCATCGGGCAGGTTTATTACCATCAGAAATTTTAGAGAAAACTTTAGAAAATAATGATAATTAAGACCATGCAATTATTACAGAAAAAGCTTCCTAAAAAGTTGTCCAGTCTGATCGGAATTATAGGGTTAAGCGCAGCGATCGCAATTACTGGTTATACACAAGCTAACCCTAAAGCGACTGCTACTAATATCACCCAAAATCCTCTGCCTGGAACTAATCAGTTGACTCAACTTGATAGATTGTATGCTACAGAAGCAGCTCAAGCGGGAATGGCAGAAGTCGAAATGGCAAAATTGGCATTACAGAAGTCTCAGGACAATAAAGTGAAAGATTATGCCCAGCAGATGATCAAAGATCATACACCTGTAAATCAAGAATTAATGCAGTTGGCTAAACAAAAAGGAATTACTCCACCTACAGATATTGGAGCGAAATATCAAGCAGTCATCGCGCAACTATCAAAATTATCTGGTGCAAATTTTGATCAAGCATACATAACTGAAGCAGGTATCAATGGACATATGGAAAATCTCATCCTCCATAGTCGTTTGCTACAGCTAGGTCAAGACCAAGATTTGAAAGCTTTTGCTATCAAAAATATGCCCCTGATCGAAGCACATTTACAATTGATTGAGAAACTATTCCCATCACCCACTGAGCAAGGAGAATAAGGAATAGAACATGAGGAATAATAATCTTTATTCATTGATGCAAGTGGCGCACATTTGTGTGCCCTTACTGTAATTTAAATTCATCAAATTTGACCACTTCTGAATCAGGCTTGCGGGTGTCAAAACGATAGCTGCTAATCGTCCCTGTGGCTGTTTCAAAAATACTAAAAACTGTAATATCATTACTGGCCACATAGGGTAGAGGTTGACCATTTTCTCCAACTAGAGGATTGATTGCAGGTAACACAGGTGCTAAACCATTGGGGTCGCCTGTCGCTGTATAGTCGTCCTGATAATCAAATGGCACTTCTCGCTTTTGATCACCCCAAGCTGCACCATAGGAATTACCCACATTCGATGTTTCTAAAAAGTGCATTCCACTAGAACTAATAAAGCGATTCCATAAATGGGAATGACCATAAAAAACTAGTTGTACTTTCGCAGCTTCTAGTAAAGGGATGACATCACGAATAATATAATCTGATGCCTTGGGATACTCATAACGCACAGCTTGAATTTTGCCTTCAGCATCCCGTTCTATGATTTGTACAGGGTCAGTATAGGCAGGTACGATATTATCACCCAACGTATGGGGTGGGTGATGGAACATGACAATTTTGTATTTCGCTTGTTGGAACTCTTGACTATTCAGTTCTGTTTCTAGCCATTCATATTGCCTACTACCTTTAGTAATTGGCTCATAGATTAACTGTCCATAACCCCAATTTTCTGGCTGATTTAAATCTATTTCTGTTTCTTTATATCTACCTTTATAAGATGAATCTAACTTAGGAGTCCGCCACGTATTGGTGATGTATAAGACTACTAAACGGACATCTCCAAAACTAACTGCATAATATTTTTTACCTCCCTTTCGACTTTGAGGTAAAGTAAAAATTTCTTCGTAGGTATATGTATTAAAGGAGTGATCGATTAAGGATTGACCTTTATATAATCTTTGGGCAACATCACGAGGAATCGTATCATTAAATTCAGCATCTAAGCTGTCAGTTCTGGCGAATCTACCCATAACTTCATGATTGCCAATGCAACTATACATAGGTGCGTGTTGAATAATTTCTCCCCCTGTATAGGTTGTCTTCACGCCGTTGTGTTCCATTTCGTAACTAGCGTGGCCTTGCAAACTAGGAAAAAATGCGTTCCCTCGCTGATCATCAAACCATTCGGAAGCGCGGTCAGGGACATTAACTAAATCACCTGCAAACCAAACTGCGTCTACTCTTCCCATCGTTTCGACAACTTTTTGCAGATTTGCTGGTGTCATGGGTTTGAGTTGATGGTCTGAGGTGAGAAGAATTTTTAGTGGTGTGTTGGGTTGAGGTTTGGGTGCGAGGGTAAAAACATTGCTGCTGATAGTTTGCCCATCTTCTCTAGTGCTGGTGACGCGGTAGTTAACCCGTACACCAGAAGTTAAGCCATTTACCTCGGCTTCATGTCGCCAGATATGGCGTTGGACTGGCTGTTGGCTTTGGTTATTAATGCGTGAGTTTTGGTCTTCCCGTGTGCGACTAAGTTTAGTAGTAGCGGCTATAGCCGTTTGTTGCAAATTTTCACCGTAGGTAACTTGATGTTGCTGACCTGCAAACTCAGTAAACCAAACGACTCTGACAGAATTTTCCGTTGGTAATTGCAAAAATGGGTCGGTCAGCAGTTGCGGTGCTGAAGTCATATTTGTATACCCAAATGAACGCACACTGATTAGGGTAAGGCAAAGAAAAAGCAAAAGTACAGGTGTGAGCAGTTTCATTTTTAGCTTTGCTCCGGCGATCGCCTCTAGTATATCGAGGGTGTAGGAGTGTAAGGAAGTAATAATTTGTATTCATTCTTTCCCTGTACGAGTATTTAATTACCTGATTGCGACATCTCGATACAGAAAATATTGATTGTATTTAGTTAAGCTGACAACAGCAGTTTTACCCCTCAAAACCATGACAGCAAGTAGTCCAAAAATTTTAGCTTTAGACTTTGATGGTGTGATTTGCGATGGACTAATTGAATACTTTGAGGTAGCATGGCGCGCTTACTGTCAAATTTGGTCGCCTGCTCAAGACGCACCACCGGATGATTTAGCATTGAGATTCTATCGTCTTCGACCTGTAATTGAAACAGGTTGGGAAATGCCAGTTTTAATCAAAGCTTTGATAGATAACATTCCCGAAGACAAAATTCTTCAGAAATGGACAAATATCACCCCAGAGATTTTGTCAACTGACAAGCTACAGTCAAAAGAAGTTGCTGTCAAACTAGATAGCCTGCGAGATGAATGGATAGCTACAGATTTAGATGGTTGGTTGAGTCTCCATAAATTTTATCCAGGAGTGGTAGAAAGACTGAAATTGACGATCGCCAGTGAGATGAAGGTATATATTGTCTCCACTAAAGAGGGACGATTTATTCAGCAGTTATTGCAACGGGAAGGGGTAGAGTTACCGCCAAGCGCAATTTTTGGTAAAGAAGTAAAACGTCCCAAATACGAAACTTTACGTGAATTAATTGCCGCAGCAAATATTCAATCTGGTAACTTATGGTTTATAGAAGATAGACTCAAAACATTGGAGTTAGTCCAACAACAAACAGACCTAAAAGATGTCAAGCTTTTCCTAGCCGATTGGGGTTATAATACCCAACCAGAAAGAAAAGCTGCCCAAAACAATCGAGAAATTCAATTATTATCCCTGTCTCAATTTGCTAAAGATTTTTCTGGGTGGCTGTAAGTTAAGGGACTGGGGATTGGCGAACCCCGTTCGCGTTAGCGTCTCTGAAAGAGAAGGGGAGATTGGGAAAGCAGATCCAATACCCCACACAACGTTTAACAGTCAACCGTCAGCACTCAAATCTATGCTTGATTTAACGAAATTAGCGCGCCAAATGCAGGGTTTAAGTCAGCATCTTTCGGAAGAGGCTGTGGCTAGTCGTCAACGTTTGGAGTTGGCACAACAGCATCTACAAAAGGCTTATGAGCATCAACATGAGGTGATTGCACTTCAGGAAAAATGGCGCGATCGCATTCTCTTTGCTAATGCTACCCCCCTTGAGCCGTTAAATACTTGCATAGATATTCCCATTCCCCCTAAGGTACACACCGTTATTGCTACTGATGGTTCGCAAATCGCCCCTAACCATCACGAAATTGCTTACTGTTATCTCCTCAATATCGGTAGAGTAGTCCTTCACTACGGCCAAAATCGCTATCCCATCATGGATAGTTTGCCAGAAGTATTTTACCGCCCAGAAGATTTATATGCGTCCCGACAGTGGGGCATAAAAACTGAGGATTGGATGAGTTATCGCCGTACTGCATCGGAAGCAATAGTACTGGCTGAGTTAGCCAAGGGAGTCGGGATTGGGAGACCAAGAGATGGGGAAGAAAAATCTAGTTCCCAATCCCCAGTCCCTACCCTCGCAATGGTGGATGGTTCGCTAATTTACTGGTTTTTGGAACAGTTACCTACAGACGCACGCGATCGCATCTTACCCCCGATTTTGTCAGCTTGGCAGCAAATGCGCGATGTGCAGATTCCTTTGATGGGTTATCTGAGTGCTTCTCGTAATGTGGAAGGGGTAAATTTTTTAAGGTTGTTGGCTTGTACCCATCCTGTGCCAGATTGTCTGAGTTACTGCCCAAATCAATTAGAAAAAGTTCCTTGTAAAGTATTCGACCCCCTGCGCGACACTGCTTTGTGGACTACTCAACTCAAACCCGGACAACGGGGACCACTGTGGCGTAGCAATAACCGAATTTTAGAACTTTATGGCGACCAAACTATCTATTTTTGTTACGTTCATGTGGGGACAGAAATTGCACGGATAGAAGTACCAGCTTGGGTAGCAGAAAATACAGCCATGTTTGATCAAGCCTTGGGTTTGATGCTTGCACAGGTACAGAAAGGTTACGGTTATCCTGTAGCGATCGCAGAAGCACATAACCAAGCTGTAGTTAGAGGTAGCGATCGTAGTCGTTTCTTTGCGTTGTTAGAGAAACAAATGATTAAAGCTGGCTTGAAAAATGTTGGCACTTCTTACAAGGAAGCTAGAAAACGAGGCAGCATAGCCTAATTTTCACTCATTACTTGATACCATCTCTCCCTGCTTGCCTAATTTTGGTTGTGTTTGTATGCAATAACCTGATTCTTTAAAGTTCGCTTGGCCTCAAGCATCGCCTGATTGGCTCGACTCAGCAAATCCTGAACTGTGATACCAGGTTCGGATATAGCTATTCCAAAAGAGGCGGTGATACTTTCGAGGATCTGATCACCATCCTTGAGTTGCATTTGAGAAATATCTAACCTTAGTTGCTCTACTCGCTCAGTGAGTGTTGCCACTGTAACATTAGGCATGACAATGACAAATTCGTCACCACCCCATCTGCAAGGAATATCAAAGGAGCGAATAGATTTTGAAAGTAGCTTTGCTAATGCCTTGATAGCAATATTCGCCGTTAAATGACCATAGCGCGAGTTGTAAGATTTGAAGTTATCGATATCAAGAAAAACGATACCAAGGGATTGTCCCAACCGTTCAGCCTCCGCTAGCCTCTGATCTGTTATGGTCTGCATATAGCTAGGATTGAATAGTTCAGTCAACCTATCACGCAAGTTATCATGGGTTAGGCGTTGTTTCATCAAGAGATTATTGAGCGCAAAGGCTAAATATCTAGCAATTATCTCAGCAATTTGTTGTTCTTCTGAGCCGATTTCTTCAAGGGAATGAATGTGTAAAAATCCAATGACTTCAACTTGTCCTAACAATGGCACACATAAATGTGCGCCGTTAACAGGCTGTAGTAAGTGGCTGCACATCAGCCCCAGATTCTGAGGCGATAACAAGTTCAATTTCCCTCTTCGCAATGCCCAACACTCCGATTGTGAAAATACTTCTTTACCTTTTTTTTCGCCTCCCCAAAAACTCTTAATTTCAACATAATTTTTGGAATTAGAAATTATATTGATACAACCACTCATACTAGGAAAAAGCTTTGTACAGGTTAAAGCAACTACTTGATATACTTCATCTTCAGACTCGCAAGTATAGAGCATATTCACCATATCTGACAGATACGTAACTTGCCGATTTTTAAACTCTAATGTTAGTGTTTTTTCTTCTAGCTGCCGATTTAAGTCCGCGATTACTCGCTGTGCTTCTACAGATTCTGTAACATCTATGCTAATTCCTCCAATGCGACGCTCTCCCGTGGTGTGATCACTAAATGGGAATTTAAACGATAGCCAGTAATATGGCTTTTCATTGCCTGGTATCTTCACCTCTTCAATCAACTTCAATGGGCGTAGAGTCTTCACAACAATTTGATCGTTTTCCATTACCAACCGCCCCTGTTCTGGATCTGGCAAAAATTCACTATCCGTTTTTCCTAGCCATTCCAGTGGCCCTACCAAAAATCTAGACTGCATTTCCTGGTTGTAGTAAAGTACTCTAGATTGCTCATCTTTGATATATGCTCCAAACGGGCCTTGATCTAAAAATAGCTGTTGCATCTGCTGGCTACGTTGAAGTTCACGCGTATCTTCTTGAAATTTGGCAATCACCTCTACAATTTGATAAGCAGTTGGCATCATCCACAGTAAGGTAGACAAAGAAATAAACGCCATGATATCGATTACGCCTAAATGCAGCGAGGAGACTGGCGTATGTGGCTCAAAAACTTCTAGAAAGTGATGAAATCCACAAAATAGTATAAACGCGCCCGATAAAAAAAAGGCTAGCCAAAATTTAGAAGGGACAGTTGCTTTAGTTTTGCTAAATAACACTGCTATGACTATGGGCATACCAAAGTATGAAAATCCGGTGATGCCGTGAGCAATTATGTAATTCCAGTAAATAACTTCCATTAGTCACTTAATATAGCAATACTATGACAACTAACCCCGTAATGCTTAAACACTTTATTAATTATCTGACTTTATAATTTTTTCCATCGACTCATCCATCTTTATTGATCATCAACTTTTAAACATGGTTAAGCATAGGCGTTGAAATAGCATGCCACTCATTCATCGTTCTTAAAATCTGTCTTTGTACTTATAAGTTATCTACATATAGATAGATTTTATTTTTAGGAATTTTGCTTATGCACAGTTGAGTCGAAATAAGTGCATCTATGTATATTTTGGTCAAAAATATACATAGATGCTGATAGTTAAATCAAAACAAGGACGAATTCTTCTCGAAAAACCATTACGATTGAGCCTAATGGTAGAACCTACAAGGTTCAGTACAAAGTGCATCAGTGAGTGATATCAATTGTTGGTTAAAGCTTTCGATATTTCCAAAACGTCTATCTCCTCTCAAGAGGTAGTCGCAAGTACCAGTATTAATCATAACCCAAGTTTTTGAAAAGATAATCTATACGTTTTTTGCGCTTGTTCTGGATTAACCACTTTTGACAAGCATCTTTGACAAGCTGTCTTTCTTGTTGTGTTAAAAGTTCATCTGGTTTTCCTGATGCTAATATCCGGGCTACTTTGCCTGCTGTTTTATATTCCACACCGTACTTGACTAGTTCTGTGTGAAACAATTTCTCTTTCTCTTCGACAGACATAAAAAAGTTACCGTACATCAATGAAACACTTTAAAGCCCCAAACGAAAATTTCAATGATGACGTTTAAGTTTGACAAATTTTCTGTCTGACATTCTTCTAGCAGAGGATAGTTGACTATTTAACTGCAATGGTATCAGACATATAAAAGGAATATAGACTAGTCCTATCGGGACGTACCAATATTTTATTTTCCTAGCTAAGTATTACTTAAGTTTCATAGTTTTATTCATGTGCCGTGATATTTCTGAATTAGGAAATTTTTACTTGATTGTGGACTCACTCGTTAATATTTTACTTGTATAAATACATAGATTTTGCATTCTTTGTATTTTTGAAGTAATCACTCTTAAATTATAAATTTTTCTGATTTTTTCGTAATACTTCTTATCCTGATTTTGTTTTTTTTAAGTTGACTTCATGTTTTTTTAGGGAACTATACTATTTAGTAGAAACTTGGCTTATATAATCTCAACAGTTTGAACAATAACCAAATTGATATATGGATATCGTTTTTGTCATGATCATGAATCCATTATTAAGTCAATTGGGACAGAATATTAGTAGATTTTTAGCATGACTCCTAAAAATTTTGAACCTTAGCTTCAGAACTTAAATATCATGCAAGATACCAAGCATCAATTTCAACAAATAGCTGCAAAACACTCTCGTTTCTTTGAATCAGCTATTGATTTATTCTGTATTGCTAGTTTTGATGGCTACTTTAGATTTCTCAATTCAGCCTGGACAAAGACTCTAGGATGGTCTCAGGCAGAATTACAGGCTCAACCTTTTATAGAATTTGTTCACCCCGACGACCGAGAAATTACTAGTTTTAATACACAAAAAATTGTCAAATGTATAGCAGATGTAATTGGGTTTGAAAATCGTTATTTATGTCGGGACGGTTCTTATAAATGGTTGGAGTGGAACGGTAATATAGATAGGGAAGAGCAAGTAATCTATGCTGTAGCCCGTGACATAACGGCTCAGAAAGAAACAGAAATATTAGTACAGGAAAATATTAAAGAATTAGAAGCATTTAAATTTGCTCTCAATGCTCATTCCTTAGTGGCGATCACAGATATTCAAGGGCGAATAACTTATGCGAATCAGCAATTTTGCCAAGTCTCAAAATACTCTAGAGAAGAACTCTTAGGACAAGATCATCGCATCATTAATTCTGGTTATCACTCCAAAGAATTTTTTGCGAATTTGTGGCGCACTATTTCTCAAGGCCAAATTTGGAAGGGAGAAATTAAAAATAGAGCCAAAGATGGTACGGCTTATTGGGTAGACACATTAATAGCACCTTTATTAGACAAAAATGGTAAACCCTATCAATATGTGTCAATTAGGACAGATATTACCCAGCGTAAGTTTTCAGAGTTAGCGTTAGTAGAGCGATCGCGTTTATCACTTTTGAGTGCAGATGTCAGTTTAGCTTTATCGCAGAGCGGTACACTACCAGAAGTTTTACAACATTGTATAGATACTATTTCACAATACCTTGATATTACCTTTGCTTGCATTTGGACTTTCGAGCGACAAACACAACAATTGGAGTTACAAGCTGGTGTGCAGTGTCAAAATGCTAGCTGTAATGTTTTACGCAGTCAACAGGACTTTCCTCATCACATGGTTTTAGCTAATAACATCATTGGTGTTATGGCTCAAAACTATCAACCTATTGTTAATGAGCAAGTGAGAGTTAATCATCAAGATAAGTTACTTAATCCATTATTTTTATCCTTGCAAGTTTCTGCTTACCCATTAATTATCGAACAGAAATTAATTGGTATCATTGCATTATTTAACCAGCAATTACTCACTGAAGCTACCCATAACCTTTTAAATTGGATTGCTAACAATATTGCTGTTGCCATTGATCGTATTTGGGCTAGAGAAGAACTTCTAAGTCGTAGAGAAGCCTTGTTATTACGGCTAGCTAGCCAAATTCGTAGCTCCTTAGATATAGATACAATTTTAGAAACTGCCGTCAATGAAATTCGTAGTTTATTACAAGTTGATCGCTGCTATTTCATTCAATATTCGGTTAGTTTATCTCAACCTAGCTTCACTATCACCCATGAAGCTCGTAATTCACAATTACCTCCCATGTTAGGTAATCTGCCCCTACAAAATAATCATCTGTTCACCAAAGTGTTTTTGAATCAAGAGTTAGTCTGTATCAATAATATTTACAGCGATAGTAGTATTGATCAGAATACACAAGCACTATTAAGTGAATTTGGTATTACATCTCAATTGTTACTACCAGTGAAAAGTCATGCTGGGGAATTAGGAGCAATTGTTTGTAGTCATTGTAGTGGTGAAAGAGTGTGGAGTCAAAGCGAAATTGGATTATTGCAAGCGGTGACAGATCAACTAGCGATCGCCATTGACCACGCCCAATTGTACAATCAAAGTCGCGCCGCCACTTTAGCCGCCCAAACCCAAGCAGAACAACTCACCACAGCATTACACCAGTTGCAGCAAACTCAATCTCAACTGATTCAACATGAAAAAATGTCTAGTTTGGGACAACTAGTAGCTGGAGTTGCTCATGAAATTAATAATCCCGTAAATTTTATTCATGGCAATTTAACCTACGCTCAAGAATATTTTGAAGACTTACTAACTCTATTAAACCTCTACCGTGAAAATTACCCCAACCCCACCCCGGAAATTCAAGAACTTACTGAAGAAGTTGATTTAAACTTTCTGGCTGATGATTTATCCAAACTACTTAATTCTATGAATATGGGGACTAATCGTATCCGTGAGATTGTCCTGAGCTTAAGAAACTTCTCTCGTCTTGATGAAGCTGAGAAGAAATTAGTAGATATTCATGATGGCATCGATAATACATTACTAATTCTGCATCATCGTTGGAAAAATAATGGCATTGGTTTGGGTATTTCCGTAATTAAAGAGTATGGTAATTTGCCTGTGGTTGATTGTTATCCTGGGCAGCTAAATCAGGTATTTATGAATATTTTGACCAATGCAATTGATGCCTTAGAAGATTCAATGGCTAGCCATGATGCCCGATTATTGCAACCACAAATTCGGATTCGGACTGAACTTTTAGACAACAATTTTATTTCTATTAGAATTGCAGATAATGGCTCTGGTATGACTGAGGAAGTCAGAAATCGTTTATTCGATCCATTCTTCACAACCAAACCTGTAGGTAAAGGAACAGGATTAGGTTTATCCATTAGTTATCAAATTATTGTCGAAAAACATGGGGGAATGTTACAGTGTTTTTCAGAATTGGGTAAAGGAACTGAATTCTTAATTCAGATTCCATTAATATCAGGTCACGAATAGTTAATTACAATCTTGTCTTTGAATTTAATTCCGCCGCCAACACAACAAATCAGCAGTGAAATTTTGACTCAGGCTGGGGTTGAATTATTTATACTGCGCTTGGATTTAATGCACCCGTGGGTAAATGGGAATAAGTGGTTCAAGCTGAAATACAACCTGTTAACAGCTAAAGAACAAAATTACACCAAAATTCTCACCTTTGGCGGTGCTTACTCCAATCACATTTATGCAACGGCGGCGGCTGGGAAACTTTTAGGTTTTCACACGATTGGCGTGATTCGTGGTGAAGAACGATTACCTCTAAACCCCACTTTAAGTTTTGTTGTGGAACAAGGGATGCAGCTAGTGTACATTGACAGAGACACTTACCGTCAACGCCACACCCCAGAACTACAAGAACATTTACGCCAACGTTTTGGTGAAGTGTTGATTATTCCTGAAGGTGGTTGTAACGTCAATGGTGTGCGTGGCTGTACAGAGATACTTTCTGAAGTTACAGCCAAATTTGATACTGTATGTGTAGCTTGTGGGACAGCTACAACTTTAGCGGGATTGACTCTGGCGTTACAACCACAACAGCGATCGCTTGGGTTTCCTGTGTTAAAAAATGGTGACTTTCTTCGGCAAGATATTAACAATCTACTTACTCAATACCTAGACTCTGGCCTGCCTGTACCAGCCAATACACCTGCACCTTGGGAATTAGTTTGCGATTACCATTTTGGGGGTTATGCCAAGGTCAATGATCAACTTGTCTCATTTGGTGAGGAGTTTACCTATACCTACGGCATCCCCTTGGATTACGTGTATACTGCAAAAATGTTTTATGGCGTGATGGATATGATACGGAAAGGTTTTTTTGCAGGCGATCGCCTACTCTTAGTACATACAGGTGGATTACAGGGAAATCTATCCCTGAAAAATATCAAGCGTGCAGGTTAGCTTGTTCTTGTAACCAAGGATCTACGGGTTGTCCGTCTTTGCGTCGCAGTTCAATTTCTACTACCATCACTTCCTTTGAACCAGGAGGAGCAGGTTTTTGATGGAAGAGAATATCGTAATCTAAGGGATTGTGATTGCGTTCTTTCAACCATTCTTGTACTTTAGTCGTCGCAAAGAACGATTGTCCTTGCTCAAACATCCGTGTAATCTGCATTTGCAGTGTGTAAGGATTGATTCGGCTCATAGTTTAATTCCTTGTAGTCATTAGTGGTTAGTCATTGAGTTTTTCTCCCCTATACCCCTCCTTACCCCCATAGTGTAATTCATACGTCTGATCATCAGTAAGGTAATTTAGTCCTTCTTCTAAGCTGGGGGGTGCGTCACGAAGTTGACGGTGCATTCGTAAAATCACGTCTTCTGGAACTTGGCGTAGACGCTTTCTATTCCTTGCCAAACATAACCAAACCGGAGTTTTCACCCACACCCCTATGATGTGAGTAAAGCCTATGTCACGGGCAAGAGTAATAATTTCTCGTCGATGCTGACGTTGGGCATTAGTAGCATCAAAAATAACACTTTTACCTGTAGCGATCGCCTGCTGTAATTGTTGTGCAATTTCCCGCCAAATTAGCAGCCAAGACCCTTGAATTGCCTCTGAACCAAATAATTGCCCCCTGATGGCATCTGTAGAAATCAGCTGCATCTGGGGGCATTCTGCAATTAATTTTTTTGCCAAACTTGACTTACCGCTACCAGGAAGACCGATTAGCAACAGTAGTTTAGTCATTAGTCAACAGTCCATAGTCAACAGTCAATATTCCCTTGTCAAGATATTAACTAATGACTAATGACTAATGATTAACAACTAGATAATTGTTCCATCAGGAATCACAGCATTTTTCAGGACAACTACAATCCCACTACGGATGTAAAAACCTTGACTTTCGCGGTTGGCTTCCTGCACGTTGTCTTTATTGATAATTTTGACATCGTGACCAATGCGGGCGTTTTTATCGATGATGGCACGGCGAATGATGGTATCTGGGCCTATGCCTACAGGGATATCACCTTTATCTATGCTGCACTGGCGTTCTACAGAAGGTTGATAAAAGTCAGAACCCATGAGCAGAGATTCTTCGATGATACAGCCAGATTCAATGCGCGATCGCACTCCTAAAACTGAGTGTTGAATGCGGCAGTTTTTTAGAATGCAGCCTTCACCAATAATGGACTCTGTCACATGACAGTCTAAAAGCTTGGTGGGCGGCAAATAACGAGGACGGGTGTAAATTGGGGCTTCTTCATCGTAGAAACTAAACGGTGGTAGGGGCTGTTGTGTCAGGGCTAAATTGGCATTATAAAAGGCTTCTATCGTTCCAATATCTTCCCAGTAGTCATCAAATAAATAAGCTTGAACATTGTAATCTTTTGCGGCATCAGGAATAATTTCTTTGCCAAAATCAGTCCGTTCTAAAGCTTCTTTCAAAAGTTTGATCAAAACATCTTTTTTAAATACGTAAATCCCCATTGAGGCGATGTATGGCTGTTGAGCAGCTTGTTCTGGACTCAATCCCAAAACTGTGGTGTCAACTCGCATTTGCGCTAAAGCTTCGCCTTTGGGTTTCTCACTAAAGTCAATTACCCGCCCAGACTGATCAATTTTCATTAAACCGAAATCTGAAGCACGGCGATCGTCTATGGGGATCACCGAAAGGGTAATATCGGCATTTGTTTCCCGATGGCGTTGTACAAATAGGCGGTAATCCATGCGGTAGAGGTGATCACCTGACAAAATCAGGTACTCGTCTACATCCCATTCTTCCAACAGCCATATATACTGGCGTACAGCATCAGCAGTCCCTTGAAACCAGTTGGGGTTTTCTGGTGTTTGTTGGGCTGCAAGCACCTCCACAAAGCCTTCACTAAAGCCGCTAAAGTTATAGGTGCGAGCGATGTGACGGTTAAGGGACGCTGAGTTAAATTGTGTGAGAACGTAGATTTTAAAAATTTCTGAATTAATGCAGTTACTAACAGGGATATCTATTAGGCGGTACTTCCCTGCTACTGGTACTGCCGGTTTAGCACGTAGTTTGGTGAGGGGGTACAGGCGAGTACCCGCACCACCTCCAAGGATAATTGCTAATACTTTTTTCACAAGATGTCTCCCGACTGCCTTTTGATTCCCACCTACAGTTTAGGACTGTATGTGGCAGCTGGTAAGGGGGGATCAAAGATTATCTTGCAGGAATTTTCCCAAAAACTAATAGTGATGTATGTCACTGCCCAAATTAAGAAAACGCAGATGTTGCGATCGCTTGATCAATTTCACCCAAGGTTGGTCTGATAAATGGGCAATTTGCGCTAGTGATAGCGTCGCTGTAAATACATCCTTTTCACTACTAACACCACCCACACCCAGATTCCTTAACACCGCTGCCGCCACATTACTTAAGGGTTGCTCCGTATAGACAAATACAACTAAACTTACTAAATCTGGCTCTAACACCTCATTCAGTGCTAAAACCAAACTAGCATCCAGCTTTTGATAGTTCATGGGGACTGGGAGAAGGGAATAGTGAGGGAATAATTAATTTCCGACTTCCAACGAAGTTACAACTTGTCCGTATTAATCAATCCAAATCCCCATTTGTGATCAAAAGTTCCTGTGGGTTTACCGGGGATGGAACTATTTTGGCGGAGGAGTTCTTTGACTGTAGTGGGGTCTAAGTTGGGGTCACGTTGTAATAGTAAGGCGATTAATCCGGTGACAAAAGGTGCTGCCATACTTGTTCCAGACATGGCGACAAACTGCGAATTAATTGTCATGGAGCGATCGCTATTAAAATTACTAGACAGTGCAGACACAATCATTGCCCCAGGTGCGGCTATATCTGGCTTTTGAGCATTATTCCTGAGTGGCCCTTCACTACTAAATTCGGAAATAGTGTTTAATTCTAAACCCATCTCACGGACTTGGCGATCGATATCTTCATATTTGACTTTAGTTGTGTAAGCTGCCACTGTCACTGCACTGCTAGCGCAAGCAGGAGAACCTATTTTTACGGCATCTTTGACACTTTTACCAGTAAAATACACCGATAATGTGTCATCTAGTGTCCACACATCAAGTCTGGTGTCTGATGTTGAAGTGTTACGAACTCGTAATTGCCAAATACCACCTTGCACAAGGGATCTACCCCTACCGCGAATCTGCACAAAGAAATGATAATCACCATTGGAGGGGTCGCGATCTGGTGTTACCAATTCTACTTGGGAATCTGGTAAATCGTAGCTTTGAGAAGGATTACCACTAGTCATGATTTTTTGGTAAGGAGTGACAAAATCATTAGGACTCCGCACCGAAACTTCTAATTGACCAGAATTCTGATACCAAGCATTTAACCAGACCATCCCCATTTGATTGAGAGGGACATTGAAGCGCATCCCCCGGCTGCGTCCACTGGGGATATTAGCTTGACCATGAATGTTATCGTTGCCTTCATTCCCAGCCGCACAGCAAACAATTTTACCCACCCCAGACTCAGCATTGATGATTTGCGACAGAGAATCACTGCCATCATGAGCATCGGCGTGACCACCGACACTAAGATTAACTACAGCAGGTCGTCCCAACTCACCAGCTACCCGAAACACGTAACGGATAGCATCAGCAATGTGAGCATCCTGTAAATCGGACTTGATAATTACTAATTCCGCCTCTGGTGCAACACCACTGTAGACCGCATCAGCACCCGCCGCAATTCCCGCAACGTGAGTTCCATGACCTTCCATGTCTTGAGAAATACAAAGCTGTTCCCCTGTAAATTCCGCACCGTAAAGCCCTTCATTCACCCCTGGGCCTGGGAGAGTTTGATCCCAAATGCGTAAAATTCGCCCAGCAAAAGCAGGATGTTTGGCATCAATCCCTGTGTCTATAATGCCGATAACTACACCTTTTCCAGTTAGTCCAGTTCTGTTAACGAAACTGGGTAATTTCATAACTTGGGGTGCAACATCCATTTTAATTTTCAGCTTACGTGATGGCTTAATACGTTGGATGGCAGTTTCTTCTGCTAATATTTCTAACCTATCTAAAGGTAAAAAAGCCGTCCGTATACCACCAAAACTCTGATTGATTTCAATACCATATTGTGAAAGATGACTTAAATTTGTATCAGGTTCGCAATAAATAAAAACTACACTTTTAGTAGGTTTAATTACACTTTTAGGAGGAAGAATACCAAGCGATCGCCTATGTGTAATTAATGCTAACTCACCTTCCCGTTGAAAATCATCCCAAGCCAACAACAGTCCAGGAGATAGCTTTTCGTATATCATTTGACCTCAATTTTCAGCCGAAATATATTTAAGTCTTACCTTACTTAATAACATCGACTTAATAGCTCAACCCGAAAATAAATACTAATTTTAATTACCTCAAATAACTCCTGTTTCCTGCCATCTCTGTGTTTTTATATCTCTGCGTGGAAAAAATAAATATTACAAATTTTCTACCACAAGTAAGAACCACAAATATTTAATTTAAAGTCAAAATGACTACTGAACCACTCAAAAGAAATTCATGCAAATTCAAACACCAGATTGGGTAAAGCACGCAGTTTTCTACCAAATTTTCCCAGATCGCTTTGCCAGAAGTAAGCAACCTCGCAAACGCCTATTGGGTGATGCGCGTTGGGAAGATTGGGAGGCTATGCCCACACTGCAAGGTTACAAAGGTGGTGACTTATGGGGCATTATGGAACAATTAGACTACATCCAAGACTTAGGCATTAACGCCATTTACTTCACACCCATCTTTCAATCAGCCAGCAATCACCGCTATCACACCCATGATTATTATCAAGTAGACCCCATGTTAGGGGGTAATTCAGCCTTTAAAGAATTACTAGACGCGGCCCACGAAAGAAATATTAAAGTCGTTCTCGATGGAGTATTTAATCACGCCAGCCGAGGATTTTTCTTTTTTCACGATATTTTAGAAAATGGCCCTTATTCCCCGTGGCTAAACTGGTTTAAAATTGAAGGCTGGCCGCTTGCGCCATATACAGGTGAGTTACCTGCTAATTATGTAGGTTGGGCAGACAACCGCGCCTTACCAGTATTTAACCACGACAACCCAGAAGTCCGGGAATATATCATGGAAATCGCCGAATACTGGATTAAATTTGGTATAGACGGCTGGCGGTTGGATGTCCCTTTTGAAATTAAAACACCTGGTTTTTGGCAAGAATTTCGCGATCGCGTCAAAGCCATTAACCCGGAAGCTTATATTGTGGGGGAAGTGTGGGGAGATTCCCGCGAATGGCTAGATGGGACGCAATTTGACGGCGTGATGAACTATTTATTTGCTGGGCCGACCATTGCTTTTGCAGCAGGCGATCGCGTAGTTTTAGAACAAGTCCAAAGCCGTGACTATCAACCATACCCACCCCTGTTTGCAGCTGAGTACGCTGCCAAAATTACCGAATTACTGCAACTTTACCCCTGGGAAATTCAGCTAACTCAACTTAACTTACTCGCCAGTCATGACACAGCGAGATTAATTAGTATTGCTGGTGACGACAAAGCCAGCGTAGAACTAGCTACCCTACTGCTACTCACTTTTCCTGGTGCGCCTAGTGTATATTACGGTGATGAAGTTGGTTTACCTGGAAAGTTAGATCCCGACTCCCGCCGTGGTTTCCCCTTAGAAGCAAGCTGGGATAGAGAAATTTACCAGACTCACCGTCAATTAATCGCGTTGCGTCACAACTATCCAGCCTTACGCACAGGCGACTATCAAGTTATTTCAGCGCAGGGGGCATTATATATTTTCGCCCGTACTTTAGGACAAGAAGAACTGATGATCGCTGTCAATATCGGTACAGCACCAGCACAAGCTGATGTAGAGGTCGCCAATTTACAGACTCAACCCCACAAATTGTTATATGGTACAGCAGAGTTTAACTGGCATAGTGAAGGTGAAGCAAAGCAGCTTGCGCTAACACTACCCCCACGCAGCGGCTGTATTTTAGGAAGTCATTAATTAGTAAATGGGGATAGGGCATTGGGCATTGAATTTTTCTCCCAATCCCCAATCCCCAATCCCCAATCCCCAATCCCTAATTCCTCGGTCTAAGCCGTTCACGCCAAGAGGGTGTGGGGGATGCAGAATCTCCAGAACTCCGGGGTGTAGAAGAACCTGATTCTACGTTTCTGATGCGCCGCCTTCTGGGGGTAGAAACTGTATTGGTATCACTAGAAGTTGATTCTAGTCTCCGGCGCGATCGCCGTCTTCTAGATGAGTTAGAAGATGAGTTATCATCTGTTTGTTGGTAGCGGCTTCTGCGTCTTCTAGATGATCTAGTTTCCTGTTGCTCTTGTTCTTCACCAGCTTCTAAGGGACGATTTAAGATTTTTCTCCCCCTAATAGGTTTGGCTTTGATGCTACCTTTGCGACCTTCTAGTTTTGGTCTTTCGGGAAACTTTTCTATTGGCATTCCCTGTACTGCTACTTCCATAAATTCATGCCAAGTGTAAGCGGCACTACCACTACTGCCATAGGTGGGGCGGTTGTCATCGTTACCTAGCCACACTCCGGCTACTACTTGGGGAATGTAACCAATAAACCACAAATCACGAGCTTCATCGGATGTACCTGTTTTGCCTGCGACTGGACGGTTGTCTAATTGGGCGGCTGCACCTGTGCCAGCTTCGACAACGTTGCGTAACATCCAAGTCATGATGGCAGAACTAGTGGGGTCAAGGACACGCTTGGGTTGGGCATCGACTGACCAGATTACCTCACCTTTGCGGTTGAGGATGCGGCGGATACCATGAGGCTGGGCGTGTAATCCCTGGGTAGCAAAACTACCATAAGCACTAGTCAATTCTAACAGGTTCACTTCATTAGAACCGAGGGCGAGGGAATAGTGAGGTAGTAGCTTAGATTTAATCCCCATGTTATGGGCTACATTGATAGTCGGCTCAAATCCCACATCCAGTAAGACTTTGAGTGCGACTACGTTCACGGAACGCGTGAGAGCATCACGCATATTCATTGAACCCCGGAAGGTTTCGCCATAGTTTTTGGGTTCATAGCCATCAATGACAAAAGGTGCATCTACATAGCTATCGTAGGGGCTTTTGCCTGTAGCGATCGCAGTGGCGTAAACAAAGCTTTTAAATGTTGAGCCTGGTTGACGTTGGGCTTGAGTGACGCGATTGAATTGATATTTGCCAAAGTCTTTACCCCCCACCATCGCCTGAATTTCACCGTTGCGGGGGTCAATGGCTACTAAAGCCGCTTGTTTAAAGTTTTGCCATCTACCTTGATTTTTAAGGGTTTTGGTGACGGCGGCTTCGGCGGCTTTTTGCCAATTGGGATTGAGGGTAGTTTCTACAATTAAACCCCCATTAGCTAAGACATCTGAAGGAACAAGTTTGGGTAATTCTTGCAGAATATAACTGCTAAAATATGGAGCTTCTAACTGTAAGCGTTTGGGTAAACTGGTTTGGAGTTTGATTGGCTCTTGAATTGCGGCTTGTTTTTGAGCGGCGGAAATAAAACCTTCTTCCTGCATCCTTTGCAAAACTAAGTTCCGCCTTTGTTTGGCAGCTGCGAGATTATTAGCTGGAGAGTAAGCACTAGGAGCTGGGGCGAGTCCAGCAATAGTAGCTATTTCTCCTAGAGTCAGTTTATCTACTGGTTTACTAAAGTACACCCAAGACGCATCTGCTACACCATAAGCCCCTGATCCCAAATACACTAAATTCAAATAACGTTCTAAAATCTGGTCTTTAGTTAACTCTTTTTCTATTTTTTGGGCGAGGCGTACTTCTTTGAGTTTGCGCCAAAGTGTTCGCTCTTGTTTAAGGAAGAGAATACGCGCTAGCTGTTGGGTGATGGTACTACCACCTTCGACAACACTTTGCGATCGCAAATTACTCACAGCCGCTCTCATTATCCCTTGGGGATCTATGCCACCGTGCTGCTCAAATCTTCTATCTTCAATGGCAATAAAGGCTTTTTTCAGGTTATATGGTACTTGTTCTAGTTTTAGTAGTTCTCGCGTTGCTTCTCCTTGTTGTTGCAATATGCTCCCGTCAACAGCTTTAATAGTTAATGTTTGTTCTCGGATGACAGTTTGCAATTCTGATCTATCTGGCAAGGAGCGATCTATTGTGGAGATCCAGTAGCTAAAAGCTATGATCCCTCCCCCTAAACTCAAGCCTGCCCAAAACCACACCCGCCGATAAATCGGCCGCTCGCGGCTAGTGAAGTTGCCTAATATTCCAGAAGTAGCTCTGCTCATATGTTGGAATATTTGCCTGACTTTCACTTGCTTTGTTTGTGGTAATCGCTCATGGGTCGATTCTTCGTTCTTGAAATGATTACCGGGCGACAAGCGCAGTTCCTCCTTATCTGAGTCACTTAAAATGCGGTTAATTGCTTGAACCAGGAGGTAAGCTTCTCCACATTAGTTCTTCACCAAATCATGTAGTTATCCGCTAAATACTAAGTAATAGTTTCTTGTGGCACACTACATTCGTGTTAGTATAGTATCCCATAATGAATTCACTGAATTCATTACTACACAAAAATGTTTTTGGATAAGAATTGAAAATCACCCAAAAGTCATAATTCCACATCCAAAATTAGTAACTAAAAACGGCTAATTCATCAAGAGTTAGAAAATACTAAATCTCAAATCTTTTAGGGATATTAAACTTATTTATTTATCCACTAATCAAGCAAAATCCGTTTTGGCTACTGCATCTTGAATTCTATTAGTGAGTGCAAATACTGTTCTAGTAAATATTAATACATCTGTTTTAGTTAAAATTTTTTCATAAAAAAACTATCGAAAGTATTAGAAAAAATTTAGTGGCAACCGTGTCCATCCATCAGAGTGCGATCGCACTGGGCAGTAATATAGGCGATTCCGTGGCAACTTTAGCAGCAGCTATTGAGGAATTATCAGCAATTCCAGGTGTTCAGCTAGTAGCTATATCCAGTTGGTATAGAACTAAAGCGGTAGGACCACCACAGCCAGACTACATTAATGGCTGCATCATTTTACAAGCCAAACTCAGTCCCCAGGAATTAATAGAGACATTGCTAGCAACAGAACAAAAATTTGGGCGTGTGCGTCAACAACGTTGGGGGCCGCGATCGCTCGATTTAGATATACTGCTATACAATGACTTGATTATTGATAGTCCCAAGCTACAGATCCCTCATCCCCGGATGTACGAGCGAGCCTTTGTCCTAGTGCCTTTAGCGGAAATTGCCCCAGATTGGGTAGACCCTATTTCCGGATTCACCGTGAAAGAACTGGTAAAAAAAGTAGACTGTTCTGATGTACATTTGTTAAAGGGCAGTTAAAGTGACCATTCAATCAACTCAGAAGACGCTGGTGCGATCGCCAAAGCAGTGTTTTTTGCGTAGTTACACATAACACAATCTTAGATATGCCATTAGGTAGAGAATTACCACAGCTATTAAAGCAACGCTTATTTTACAAGGGACGCAAGTTTGACTTTGAAGTAAATCGCTTGCGTTTACCCAACAAATCCGAAGGGGAATGGGAGTGCATTCGTCACCCCGGCGGTGCTTTAGCTGTGCCTGTGACTGCGGAAGGTAAACTCATACTTGTACGCCAATATCGATTTGCAATTCAAGGCAGGATATTAGAATTTCCCGCTGGGACAGTAGAACCCAATGAAGATCCCTTAGAGACAGTAACGCGCGAAATTCAAGAAGAAACTGGCTATAGCGCGCAAAAATGGCATAAATTAGGTGAATTTTTCCTAGCACCAGGTTATTCCGACGAAATTCTTTACGCCTACCTAGCACGAGATTTAGAAAAGCTGGACAACCCGCCAGCACAAGAGGCAGATGAAGATATTGAGATTGTATTTTTAACTCCTGAAGAATTGGAAAAAGCCATTCTAGAAGGAGAACCCGTAGATGCTAAGACAATTTCCAGCTTTTTCTTAGCACGTCCATTCTTAGTTTAAGAAAGAGCGAGATTAGTTCTAGAGAAATTCATATACTTCATCAGCTGTTCCACATTTAACTTACATATTTTAGATCGAGTGAAAAACGTCATCTACTGTCTAAATATGCAAGTTAGCTGGGGAACAGCCGACCAATTCAGTAATTTTGGTCAGGTAATTTAGTAATCGGCATCAGGGGAGTAAAAAATAATTTAAAATCAGACTAGCCAAAACAAAAATTGTCTGCTACATTAAGAAATGTGTGAAAAACACGGCTCAGTAGCTCAGTTGGTTAGAGCACGGGACTCATAAGCCTGGGGTCGTCTGTTCAAGTCAGACCTGAGCCATCAAAAAACTATTGGAGATTTGCAGGTGTGCTTAATAGGCGACACAGAAAGAGGGCTTTCTACAGTAACTTTGTTGTCATCTCAACTCACAATTTAGTTATCGATAGAAAACCCGTACCATATAAGCTTATATGGGGATGTTAAGCTGTAATAACTGGAAACTGGATCTCAGTTACATAAGATTCATTATTCTGTTCGTTACCACCAACAATATATACTTCACGGTTTGGCCCAGTAATCTTGTAGCCGTTAGCTTCAATCCAAGAGACTAAGGTTGCATAGGCTTGACTGAGAGTTGCATAACTACCATGATGAATTAAACAGGCGATCGCTTCTAGTCCTGGTAACTCATATACTTTGATTCTTTCATTACCATTAACTAATCCAGCAATGGAAATCACAGCTTCTCCATCAACATCAGCATCTTTATAGCCTGGATCATGCCAAATCCCAGCATAATAATTACCAGGTTGGGCTTGCTGTTGTTGAAGATATTCGTGCAATTCATCATATAGTCTACCGATACAGGCGTAATCCGGTAGAGTCTCCCGTATAGATACAACTTGCACTGGTTCAGCTTTTTTGATCACAACTTCATAGTTAGGCATACTATTCTCCTGTTCAATTTGCTTGAGTCTTGCTTCTACTCGTGTGAGTCTTGCTTGTTCTGCTTCTACTAATTGCTGAATTTCCGCTTGCTTGAGTCGCAGCATCCCCCGAATTTGAGACGGTGGTAAATTCTCATTTAGTAACGGGGCAATTTGCTCTAGCGAAAAACCCAAATCCTTGAATGCTAAAATGCGATTCAGTCGTGGTAGCTGTTCAGCTGAGTAGTAGCGATAGCCTGTAAAGTTGTCTACTTGTAGTGGTTTAAGCAGTCCCATCTGGTCGTAAAGACGTAATGCTTTTACACTCACTTGACTAAGTTTGGAAAAGTCACCTATCTTCAGCATCTTGATATTTGCATTATCTTTGTGACTCTCTACAGTACACACTCTGCCCTAAGGGTAGAGTCAACCCCCTTGGGGAATTCAAAATTAAAGACCCCAAGGATAAATCTAGGGGCTTGTGTCCTTCTTGTTTTTGCTCAAGAGGTATTTGATAGTATTGATAGCAGGATTTGAAAGCTGTGCTGAACTTCTACGATAGGCTATCTATCGACACTACGATGGCATTACCTCAAGTAAAAAACTTGTTGTCGTACATTCATCACCAGTAATCAAGATTCATCCATGAAACTCAAGCCGCGACAGCAAAAAATGTTCAAGAGTGTCAACGCTGCTTCTAAAAATGAAGCACGGGTATTGTTAGCGACTGTGTTCTTAGTTGTCGTTCTGGTTTTGGCGATCGCTTTTTCTTTGTCGTTTGGTGCTGTCGCCATGACTCCTGAACAATTGTGGCAAGCTATTTGGCGACAAGGAGACCAACTTTATCAAACTATTCTTTGGGATTTGCGCTTACCGAGAACAGTAGCCGCTATTTTGGTGGGTGCAGCTTTGGGAATGGCGGGTTCTTTACTTCAGGGAATGTTACGCAACGGACTGGCTGACCCGTTCTTACTCGGTATTTCTGCTGGTGCTGGTTTAGTCGCGATCTGCATGTTTACTTTAGGTGTATTCGTGGCTTGGATTCCTCTGGCAGCCTGGGTCGGCGGAGTCTTAACAACGGTGATTGTGTATTTTTTATCTCGAACTGGTGATGGTGTTTCTGTTGAACGGTTGATTTTAGGTGGTGTGGCGGTTAGTTCAATGTTTGGCGCGATTCAGTCGGTGCTTCTTCTGTTAACAGAGGATGGACGGATACAGGCGGCTTTAAATTGGTTAATTGGCAGTTTAAATGGTCGGGGATGGTCAGAAGTTACCACAGCCGGGGCTTATATTAGTGTGGCATTGGTCTTGGGATGTTTGTTAGCGCGATCGCTGAATTTATTAAGCTTGGGGGATGAGTTAGCGGTGAGTTTAGGGGTTTCGCTAACGCGATCGCGTATTTTCATCGGCGGAGTTGCTACACTATTAGCCGCAGGTGCAGTTAGTATTGGCGGTTTGATTGGTTTTGTCGGTTTAATCGTACCGCATGGCATCCGGTTACTAGTAGGTACAGATTATCGTGCCTTATTACCACTCAGTGCATTGGGAGGCGCATTAGTGATGACTATTGCAGATTTGCTTTCCCGCTTGGGTGCTGTAGAACTTCCTGTGGGTTCAGTGACGGCTTTATTAGGTTCACCCGTATTTATTTGGTTACTATATCGTCGTAAAAATGGGATTTAAATTTCTGGCGTTGGTGATCATGGGATGATATTGCACACAGAAGCGCAGCAACGCAGAGAGAATTAGGAGTTTAATATCTCCAACTATGATCCAGAATTGTTATTTGTGAATTTTGAATTTTAATCATGCCTTTAGAAACGCAAAACTTAACCGGTGGATATGTAGCTAAAACTGTAGTTAAAAACGTATCTTTAGCAATCGCAAAAGGAGAGTGGTTGAGTTTAGTCGGTGCTAATGGTTCTGGTAAATCTACTTTACTCAAACTCATGAGTCGTTTATTAGTTCCACAAACAGGAACTGTCTTGTTAGATGGTAAAGCAATTCATTCTCAACCCGCCGCAGTTGTTGCTCAAAAATTAGCTTTATTACCTCAACAACAAGCAATTCCTCCAGGCTTAACAGTCCGGCAACTAGTATCTTTAGGACGTACCCCCCATCAACCTTGGTGGCAATGGGATTTAAATGCAGACGATAGAACAAAGGTTGATGAAGCTTTGCATTTAACCCAGATGTCAGATTATCAAGAACGACTAGTAGAACAACTTTCTGGCGGGGAAAGGCAAAGAGCTTTTTTAGCATTGGCTTTAGCACAAAATCCCCAGATATTATTGTTAGATGAACCGACAACTTATTTAGATATTCGTTATCAATTAGAATTATTAGAATTATTGAAAAACTTGAATCAACTATCAGGGATAACTATTTTAACTGTTTTACATGAAATCAATTTAGCCGCTAGATATAGTTCTCGGATTGCGTTACTTTATCAAGGTAATATTTTTGCATTAGGAGAACCGAAAATTGTTCTCACTCCAGAAAATTTAGCTGAAGTTTTAGGGGTAGAAGTCGCAGTTTTAAACACCCCTGTGGGACTACAAATTTGTCCTTTAGCACCAATTCAACAAGGGACTGGGGACTGGGATTAGAGAAGACAAGGTATATTTACCCCAATGTCCTATACCCAGTGAAGCCTTTATTTTTGACCTGTTACATGGGATGCTGGTTGATCGGGTTAGATGAGTATTTTTAGATGTCTGTTGTTTCTTCTGTCACGCTGAGAGTCCCTGCCACAACTGCTAACTTGGGGCCTGGTTTTGACTGCATTGGTGCAGCTTTGACTATATATAATCAGTTCAACTTCACTCGTCTGGATGAAGGTGCATTAATCATTAATGTCAAAGGCGCGGAGGCTGAACGGGTACAGACTGATGAGAGTAATTTACTCTATCAGGCCTTTGTCAAGTTATATCAATATATAGAGCAGACACCCCCACCTGTGAAAATTGAGATTGAGTTGGGTGTACCCCTCGCCAGAGGTTTGGGGAGTTCTGCAACGGCGATTATCGGCGGTTTGGTTGCTGCTAATAAATTGGCGGGTGCGCCTTTATCTCAAGCGCAGGTGATGGAATTAGCGATCGCAATGGAAGGACATCCTGATAATGTCGTCCCAGCTTTATTGGGGGGATGTCGGCTGGCGGCTACAAGTCAAACAGGTTGGGAAATTTGTGATGTTCCTTGGCATGGTGATATTGTGCCTGTGGTAGCGATTCCTGATTTTGAATTGTCAACTTCGGAGGCGCGGCGAGTTTTACCAACGGAATTTAGCCGTGCAGATGCGATTTTCAATACTGCTCATTTAGGTTTATTGTTGCGCGGTTTGGAAACTGGTAAGGGAGAATGGTTAAAGGCAGCTTTACAAGATAAGTTGCATCAGCCTTATCGTCAAGCTTTAATTCCTGGTTACGATGCTGTGAATGCGGCGGCGATCGCATCTGGTGCTTACGGTATGGTAATTAGTGGTGCGGGGCCGACACTACTAGCATTAACAAACGTGAAAAATTCTCAGGCTGTAGAGGTGGCGATGGGTTCAGCTTGGAAAGAAAAAGGAATTAAGGCCGTAGTGCGATCGCTTTCTCTCGATACTCACGGCGCAGTATAAATTCAAAATTCACGCATACCCTACGGGAACGCTAAAAGCGTACAAAATTCAAAATGAAAAAAATTAATCCTGGCTTGTCTTTGGAGCAAATGCAGTCGGAGATTACAGCACTCAAGTCTCAAATTCAGGTGCTTGAGCAAGAACGTGCGGCTCTCACTCATAATAATGATGTAATTGTGCCTGAAAATGATTCACCTTGGGCAATTGTGGAATCTTATCGTCGTCAAGCTAGGGAAAATGCTCAACTATTTGCGGAACTTAAAGGTATAGACGATGCGATCGCCGCTCTACAAAACCAGCTACAGCACAAACAAGCTGAATTAACTCATTTGCCCAGAAAATTACAACAAATCACCCAACAGCAACAGCTAGAAGCAGCCAAAGAAGTCGCTCACGGCCATGCTGAACGCATCAATCAGATAGCGGGGGAACTAGCTAAAGAAATCCGTCTACTGAAAGCTTGTGCTGATCAACTCAGTCCTTTATATTGGCAGGTTTATTACAAACCTTTTATCACCGGATTTAAAACTATCTCAGTTCCTCATGTACGTTCAGACGGGGAAGTCTGGACAATTGTTAATCGGATTGTTTGAGAGACTGGGGATTGGAGAAGAAATTTAACCAATCACCCATGCTTAATCCCCACTTTCATAAACTTTTGTAACGGTAGTTTTTACTGCCGTTTTTTATTGACGTTACAAAGGTTTACATTTAGGATGGACTAGCTAAGATTTTTGTAGGTATTTATTCTCTTTTTTGCGGAAAATACTGCTCTCACTGAGTATATATTACTAAACGATCAGGAAAATTTAATTTCCCTAGAGATAAATAACATTTACAAAAGTACGAATTCCTTAATATAATGTAATCAAAAGCGAAAACAAAAAACGATTGTCAGAAGTGATGAATCCCGTTGCATTTCCTTGGCTAACAGCCATAATTGCCCTACCCTTGGTGGCAGCCCTAGCCATCCCTATAATTCCAGATAAAGAAGGTAAAACAGTACGTTGGTATGGTTTAGGAGTAGCGATCGCTGATTTTGCCTTAATGATTTACGCCTTTTGGCAAAACTACGATTTTCAAAACTCAAGTTTCCAATTTGTAGAAAAATACGCTTGGATACCACAAATAGGTTTGAATTGGTCTGTAGCAGTTGACGGATTATCAATGCCTTTACTGTTACTAACAGGCTTAATTAACACCCTAGCAATCTTCGCGGCTTGGAAAGTAACCAACAAGCCGCGATTATTTTATGGTTTGATGTTGGCAATGTATAGCGCACAATTAGGTGTGTTTGTTGCCCAAGACTTATTGTTATTCTTCCTCATGTGGGAAATTGAGCTAGTTCCCGTATACTTGCTAATTTCTATCTGGGGAGGGCCAAAACGCCGCTATGCAGCTACCAAGTTTATTCTTTATACTGCTGCTGCCTCTATATTTATTCTCGTAGCCGGTTTTGCCCTAGCATTCTCTGGAGATACATTTACCTTTGATATTGCATCTTTAGGGATGAAAGAATATCCCAAAGCCATTGAATTATTAGCTTACGCGGGTTTCTTAATTGCTTTCGGTGTCAAATTACCAATCTTCCCTTTACACACCTGGCTACCTGATGCTCACGGTGAAGCTTCTGCCCCTGGTTCAATGATTTTAGCTGGTGTGTTGTTGAAGATGGGTGGTTATGCCCTAATCCGCTTCAACATGGAAATGTTACCTAACGCTCATGTTTACTTTGCCCCAGTCTTAGCAATCTTGGGTGTAGTTAATATTGTCTACGGTGCTTGTTGCGCCTTTGCTCAAACCAACCTCAAACGCCGCCTCGCTTACTCTTCAATTGCCCACATGGGTTTTGTACTCATCGGTTTAGCTTCCTACACAGAAGTAGGCGTAAGTGGCGCGATGTTACAGATGGTTTCCCACGGTTTAATTGCTGCTAGCTTGTTCTTCTTAACTGGTGTAACTTACGAACGTACCCACACCTTGTTAATGGATAAAATGGGCGGTATCGGTAAAGTTATGCCCAGAACTTTCGCTCTCTACACCGCAGGCGCAATGGCTTCTCTGGCTTTACCTGGCATGAGTGGCTTCGTAGGCGAGTTGATGGTATTCCTAGGTATCGCTACTAGTGATGTTTACAGTTCCAGCTTCAAGGTTGTAGTCGTCCTCCTGTCAGCAGTGGGTGTAATTCTGACACCAATTTACTTACTGTCCATGCTGCGTCAAGTGTTCTACGGTAAGCAAAGTGAAGAGTTACATTTAGATACTGTAGTCGCTGATGTCAAACCCCGTGAGTTGTTTATCACCGCTTGTTTAATTGTTCCCATCATCGGTATCGGCTTGTATCCCAAGATGGTAACGCAAACTTACGATGTGAAGACAGTAGAAGTTGCAACCCATGCGCGTCAAGTGTTACCAGTTGTGGGTGGACAACAGCCAGCAAGTATGTACTCACAAATTTTTACAGCACCAACACTCGCTTCTGCTCAAGTTGAAAGTTTAGTTAATATCTCTAAGTAAATATATGTCCCGACAAGGGAATGAAAAGTAAATTCTAATATGAGGGGAATATAGGGGTGGTTGTATAACCGCCCCTTAAATTTTTTTACTGTTTCTTGGTTAATTTATTTCGATAGTTTTTTAGACCATTCCTGAAAATCTTGTTCATATGATTCCCCGCTAGTTTTATAAGCCTTCATCCCAGAAAAAAACAAACCTAATCCCCAACCCAGTAGAGGAAAAATTGCCCAGAAATATGCAGGACTTGTCCACAGATTCAATACAATCAAAAATCCATTGACACCAATAAAAGAAATTAGATGTGATTTAAACTCCCCTTGTCGTTGGGAATGAAATTTATGCCGTCTTTTCTCTTCTATTTCTTGCATTAACCATTCTTGTTCAGCAGCTTGCAGGGATACCGATGAAACTCCCAGTTCTGAAGCGATTTCTATAATCTGCTGCCGTGAAATTTCTCCCTGTTGCTGACGAGCAAAAGCTTTTTGGAGAATTTGTTGCATTTGTTCTGAATTGTAAGTCATATAAATACCTAAGAAGGTGCAAAAATAACTGGGACAATGAAGTGAATTTTGAAACTTTAGCTACAAAAGCATTAAAATGATATTTAGCCGTTATTACGAACTTCTGAGACACATATTTTATATCTGAAAAAATAACCCATACAGTAATTGAAAACACAAATATGGATTTATGAGAGTAATTTTTATTGTTTAAAATATTAAATAAAATTTAGTTAATTTTGTATAGTCAGCAACACAAAAAAACAGTAAATGCTCTAGCCCAGGTAAATGTATAGAGCTAAAAATACCTGGCTATTCTAAACAAATAAGCATAGTGTTCTGAAAGCAAATTTGTTCAATCCCAGGGGTTTCAATTATCGTCCTAAAATTTATAGTAATTCTGTTTGAAGATACGCTGATAAAACTTACACAAAATCACAGCCTGTAGATGTTTTCTACGTGAATAAGACTCAACCTCACATAGAATTAGTTTTAGGATATAGCCAAGACCTAAACAAACGGGTGACTCTGGGCATGACCACATAGGTTAGTAGCAAAACCATAGTAATCGTAATAACTAATGAAATAATGAAGGGTGGTAAGCCCCGTAGTAAAGGTGTGACAAATGTATTCAAGACATTAATCAACACGTATACAGATACCCAAGTGAGGAAGGCTGTTTTGTAGCGTGGTGGTGTCTTCAGTGGTTGACCGGGAAGGGAAAACCAAGCTTCTAAGCCACTGATGTGCTGAACTTGAGGTTCAGATTCTACCAAAGATTGGGCTTGGGCTAGCCAATACTCGCGATCGCGCGATGTCATCCAAGCCTTAAGATTTTCATAGCCGTCAAACCTGAAGATAATCACATACTCAGTTCGCACACCGAGTTGGGGTCGAATGATATTCGTACCCATATGACCAACATATGTTCTAGCGACAGTGGTAATATCTTTCAACCAAGCCTCGTAAGCAGCTTCGCATCCTGGTTTGACAACTTGTGAAATTACCACCGTGATAATTTGATCGTCTTGTTCCATTTTTATTAGTACTATTTAATACAACAGGTATATGGGATAAAAGCGCACAGTTGTGCGCTCCCACAGATAATTAGACTAAGTATTGTTTAAGTAAAGTTATATCCAGCTTTCCCGACTTCTAGTCGGACAACATTAGCAGGGAAGACTCCCGAAGGAAGAGGTAAAAACATACCACCGTTGGTGACAACATAAATCGCGGTGCGATCGCCTTCACTTTGACCAAAGGCTACAGATGTGCTGCCAATTACACCTTGCTCCGCTTGAGCAATAATAGTTGTCATACCGTCAGTACCAACCCGTACTACACTGTTATAAATGTGCGTCGCTCCGTAAAGGTTGCCTTCTACATCAAACGCAAAGTCATCAATATTAGTCTTCTCCACAAAGACTTCCGGCTCACCTGGACTATCACCAATACCAAGAGTAATCCGCAGCAACAGCATTTGTTCGGTATTGGAAACGTAGACTGTCCTGCAAAAGCGTTTGATGCCATTGGCGGCTGGTATGGGGTTCTCCGAATTGCTACGAGCCAGCAAAGGATGCTCTAACCAAATTGACGCACTGGGTTGAGTAACATCAATGAGCCAGATTGCACCGCGATAGGAATCTGCTGTCAAATACTGATGATCAGATAGAGGGGTGATGCCGTTGAGAAATATGGCCTCTGGTAAAGTCAACAAGGTTTCTGCTGTACCATCTGGAGCGATTAGAAAAACGGCAGGTACGGAATCAGCATTCCATCCTGTAGCTATCAAATCTCCATTGCTAGTGAAAGCCAGACCACTGACTTTGCCTGTAACACTGGCATGGATCTGCTGATTGCCATCTGGAGTGACGCGAACAATCTTACCAATTTCATGATTTGTGACGAAGATTGTACCATCGGGAGCGATCGCTAGATTTTCTAAAAAAGTATAGGCGGGGAATGAGGTAATAACTTTAGCTGGAGCTAAATCAACGGGTGTATCCTCGTAAATAGGGGGTAAACCTACTGAATTTTCCATATTGACTTACCACTGTAATTTAACCGGGCCACCGAACTTCCGCATCTCTGCAAAAAATTGTCCTTGATATCCTCCATCGGGAAGTGTTGCCAAATATACGGCTGTTTCCGCTCCCTCTTCTGCTGTAAAAGGCGCATCCTCACCGCCCATATCTGTCTTCATCCAACCAGGAGAATAAGCATTCACAAGAATATTAGTCCCTTGAAGTTCCTTAGCTAAAATAGCTGTGATTCCATTCACTCCCACCTTAGAAAGTCGATAAGATGGTGCTAAAGGGTAATAATCATGGGAAATTGTAGACAGAGCAGCCATTTCGGTAGAAATATTGACGATACGGCCGTAATTATGTAACTGCATCAACGGGATTAATGCTTGAGAAATTCTCACTACCGCCAGAACGTTAGTTTCAAAAGTGACTCGCATCGTTTCCAGTTGAACACTCAGCAAGCTAGATTCTTCTGGCTTAGTTGTGGGATTTACACCAGCATTGTTGACTAGAATATCTACATTACCATAGATTTCACGCAGCCATTTAGTAAAATGCTGCACACTTGCATCATCAGTAACATCTAGGACATGATAGTCTACATCCAGTCCTTCACCAGATAGCTGCTGTTTGGCAGCTAAACCATCTGTTTGATTACGACTCGTCAAAATTACACGGACACCCATTTGGGATAACTTCCGAGCAATAGCATATCCCAAACCCCGATTACTGCCTGTGACCACCGCAATTCTTGTTGAAGTCGTCATTTTTTTGACCTACAAAATGCTTTTAGATTTACTGTACTGAGATGTTATAAATTAAGCAAATTGATTGCAGCGATACATTTAATTAATGGGATTAATAGATTTATCATCCATTGACCTCAACTTGCTTGTCGCCTTTGAGGTGCTGTTTGAAGAACGCAGTGTAACAGCAGCAGCACAACGCTTGTATCTAGGACAACCAGCGACGAGTGCTGCTCTGGGAAGGTTACGTACACTATTTCAAGATGAGTTATTCATCCGTATCGGCAGAGAAATGCAGCCGACAGCAAAAGCTCTGGAAATTGCTCCCAGTATCTCAGTTGCTCTCCAGCAAATCCGACAGACATTAGAATCTAGTCGAACCTTTGACCCCAAGACTTCTCAACATACCTTTGCCATCGGGAGTTCGGACTACACCAGTTATGTTGTTGTACCCAAGCTATTAGAAGTTTGCCGTCAGGTTGCACCAAACATTAATTTTCGATTAATTGGTTTTGAAAAAGATGGTGTAGGAGATTTATTAGAGCAAAGAGAAATTGATGTTGCACTGGGTTTGTTTCAAGATCCTCCGCGACAATCAATACAAATGCCATTATTTCAAGAACATTTTGTCGGTATTTGTCGCTGTGGACACCCTGCCATCTCTCAGGAAACTATGACACCGGAAATCTTTGCCAGTCTTCCCCAAGCTCTTTTTACTCTCAGGCGAGATGACATTGGTGAAATTGACAAAGTGTTGACAAAATATCATCTTCAGCGTCGTGTCGCTTTAACTACTCCGCATTTGCTCATACTCCCAGCTATCATTTCATCTAGTGACTTAGTGAGTGTTATTCCGTCGCGATTAGTGACACAATTTGCTTGCAAAGATACATTAGAAATTTTTGAACTTCCTGTACAAACCCAACCGTGGATGATTTCTATGCTATGGAGCAAACTCACAAATCAAGACCAGGCGAGTATTTGGTTACGACAAATACTTCAAAGTGTTTGTCAGGGAATTTAAGTTAGATAGCCGCAGAATAGGCTTGATCTACTTTCAATTTTGTACCTGTGATTAAATAACTAGTTAATATAATTTCACTTAAACTAAATCAAACACAGGGATGAGAAATTGCTTTACTGGCGATAAGGGTTTACATAACGCATTTCAAAACGACTCTGTTCCCACAGTGGTAATAAAGCTTGTTTAGCAACATTTAACTGGGATTGATAGAAACTAGTTTTGCCATGTTCTATAATCCAGATAAAAGTTCTAGTTATTAAATCTGCTTTAAAACTTCGCTCATATTGATAATTATTGATTCTACTGACTTGAGAATCTAAGTAATATAAAACATCTTTAAAATTCCATTGACTAAAATTACTCTTCATTTTGTCTCTAGTATTACCTGCTTCCATTAAAGTTAAGTTGCGGATTAGATAGTCTATTCCTTCAATTGATGAGTCAGTATTCCGCAATAAATTTGTTATTGTTTGATAATAATCTTTCAAAATTACAGCAGGAATATTTTCTGCATAATTATTTAGCCAACATTGAATATCTTTAAGATAAGGCACTAACTCTTGAATATCATAAACTTCCAGAATTGGAGTACGATCGTTAGCATAATCTGCTATGTTTCTCCTTAACTCTGATGCCGATAAATTATTTGTTTGTGCATAGTAATCAATAACTTTAGGGATAAATTTTTCTAATAACCATTGTTTTGTATATGTAGCTGTCCAAGTACCTCGCGGGCCAATATCTTGTTTCCAGGAATTAATATCACTAGTTTCTAAAGACTGGAGGTGAATATCATTAATTTCATAAACTATATTAATTATGCCACTAGGTAATAAAGATAGATAATTTACAGGTCTAGGTAAAATAAAGGCATGATCGCGTATTCCTCTACTGACGCGAATGGAAATTTCTTCTTGCTGAAATAAATGCCATTCTGATTTACCTTGCACATAATTGAATTCATTAGCAAAATCGTGCATTAATCGCCATAATTTGGCATCTACAGAAAATAGATGTACACCACGACTACCTAGAAATTCAACAAATTCAAAATCCCAAGTTTCTAATAGATTTTCATACTCGATGATTGACTGTTTATATTCTTGGCAAACTACATCAATACATAAACATAAATCTGCCGTTTCTAAATCAGATAAAATAATTTTATTTTGACCTAGAGTAACTTCAAAAGCATTCTTATCTATTTGTTTGATAAATCTCCGACAACCCCATTCAGGACGAGTATTCAGTCCAATCATTAATTGACCTAAAATATCTCGGTGATTGAGTTTCATTTTGAAACCTCTTAAAATCACGCCACTAAATTGGATTTGGCAATCACCCTCTTTAAAAGCTTTAGGTAAGTTACACTCTATGACAACTTTAGGTTTGACGGCGATGATACGATCGCCTGCTTGCAAAAATGTAGGTATAAAGTCAGTTTGAGCTAAAACTTCCTGTAAATTATATCGCCGTAAAGATTTTTCAATTAAGTTATATTGGCTATATTTTAAAGTATTAATTTTATTTTTATCAAGATTACTAATATAATAATAATTATAATTTTTATAAAATTCTGCGGCTGTATTACTATTTTTTAGGGAGTAAACGTTTTTATCAATGATACATTCTTCTCTATGGTAAAGCAAGTATTTAAAAACCTTGATTTGATGACCATTAGTAATAATAAAAAATAAAGGTCTTAAATAAATACTGTAGAATCTTGCTTGAGCGATCGCTTCTTGAAAATTATTTGAGTTTGGTGATAAACAGATAACAATTATTAAGGATGTATCAGCATTTTGGTGAATGACATCATCATGGGAAAAATATATTTGTAAGTTTTCTAATTGATTTGCTTGTTTGGTATTTTTTTCAGAATTTAAACTAGATTTTTTAGTACAACATTTATTTGGATAACAGAGATGATGAAACATTGGTGTAATAAACTCAGTTTCTACATCATCTTGGTTTTGTAAAACCCGATAATCAAAAGATTGTATCCATGTTATGAATTGCTTTTCCGCATCAGCAGGTGACATTTGATCATCCAAGGGAATAAGGCTCTAATAAAATTAACTATACAGACTCAATTTATTTATGTCGCCTTCAGTTAACCTTCCTCAGCAAAAAAATAAAAATTAATTCCCATTAAAGGTTTATCGAAATGGGTGATTGGGCATTGAATAGATACATCCATAAAAGGCACAGTCTGACTGTGCCTCTATAATTGTTGAACTATCATACGTGTGATGGTCAGAATTATGTCAAGGCGGCTACCTTCTCTAGTAAACCTTGAAACAATCTCAACCCATCATCACCACCCAGCATAGGATCAGATGCCCTTTCTGGGTGTGGCATCATACCGACAACATTACCCTGACGATTGCGAATACCTGCAATGTTATTTAGCGAACCATTGGGATTTTCGCCTGCATAACGCAATACTACCTGCCCATTATCTTCAATCTCAGACAAAGTTGCCTGATTAGCATAAAATCTTCCTTCGCCGTGGGCAATAGGTAAAGTAATTACTTCACCAGTATTGTAAGCCTGCATCCAAGGACTGTTTTGGCTTTCAACTGTCAAAGGAACGCGATCGCAGATAAAATGCAAATCCCGGTTTCTGGTCAGTATCCCTGGCAAAAGTCCGGCTTCAGTCAAAACCTGAAAACCATTACAAATTCCCAAGACTAACTTACCCTTTTCGGCATGGGTGATTACTTGCTGCATCACAGGTGAGAATCGGGCGATCGCGCCACAGCGCAAATAATCACCGTAGCTAAATCCCCCAGGGATAACAATGGCATCCAAATCATCGATATCTGTATCTTGATGCCAAACCATGCGAGTTGGCTGTCCTAGCAAGTCTCTGGTGACATAAGCAACATCGCGATCGCAATTAGAACCTGGAAAAACTACAACACCAAATTTCATAATTAGTCATTAGTCATTAGTTATTAGTCATTGGGTAAACAGGGTATGGGATTTTTCGCCCCCTGCTTTCCCAGTCCCCAGTCCCTAAAACACTCCCGTTTGCGTTTCCACCTCAATTAAATCAAAACGGTAATTTTCAATTACAGGATTTGCTAACATTTGGTCACAAATGCGATTCATATCTTGACGGGCTTTAGTTTCATCATTGGAGGTAATAGTCAATTCAATGTACTTACCAATCCGTACATTTTCTACGTTATCGTATCCCATTTGCTGGAGACCAGATTGGACAGCCACACCAGCAGGATCTAAAACTGAAGGACGAAGGGTGACAAAAATTTTGGCTAGATACTTGGTTTGCACGGGTTTTTGCTGAATGCTGCGATCGCTATACTATAACTTTCTGTTCCAACTAAGTCAGAATAAGATTATAAAGCCGTTAAAGTTGATTTATTAATTGATCAGTCTTAACTAGCTTCTGCTATTAAACAAATGTCTATGAGAGCCATACGCACCCGCAGCCAAGAACGAATTTTAACCCTGCTACAAAGCATAAAACAAGGGATTTCCGCCCAAGATATATACGTGGAACTACGAAATCGTAATCAGAATATGGGTTTGGCTACGGTTTATCGCTCTCTGGAAGCCTTAAAACTAGAAGGTATGGTGCAAGTACGGACTTTAGCTAATGGTGAAGCTCTGTATAGTTTGGTACAGCAAGACAAACACCACCTGACTTGCTTGCAGTGTGGTGCGTCAATTCCTATTCATCAATGTCCTGTACATGATTTAGAAGACCAGCTACAAGCTGTTCATAAGTTCAAAATTTTCTACCACACTCTAGAGTTTTTCGGTTTGTGTGGTAAATGTCAGATGAATCATAGTCAATAGTCATTAGTCAAATAACCAAAAAATCAACCTACGATCTTCATGTATAGACGCTATTCGTTGCGTCTTTTAAAATTATTTATTTACACTAATAATTCTTAACTTAACTAAACGCATATTTTATCAAAAAGTTAACAGTTATTAGTTATTAAACCCAAGTAGATTTATTAACTAATAACTGTTGATGAGCGAAAAAGGTAGAGAGCATAAGGCTGTAAGCTTTCTTCCCTCTATTTTTTCAATTACCGCCCATTTACTATTGAATCTGTTGGAGTATCTGAAACAATTGAACGGATACCTTCTAAAGTAGCGGGGATACTCCGGGGGTCGATAAACATGACTTTGCTACTATCGCTCTTCCCAATTGTCGAACCCATATCTAGATAACCTAAAGCCAACAACACTTCTAAAGCTGGGCGGGTAGTAGAACTTGAGTTGATTTTCTGGGCGATAATTTCTGCGGACTCTGCGATCGCCTGCGCTTTCAGAACCTGCTGCTGACGTTCCGCCTGTGCTTTCAAAATGATGGCTTTCTGTTCTGCTTCTGCTTGTAAAATTACGGATTTTTGCCTAGCTTCTGCATCTAAAATTTGCGCCTCAGCTTTACCTCTAGCACTATTAACAGCAGCTTCCCTCTCACCCTCAGAATTTAAAATTGCTGCCCTTCTGCGGCGTTCTGCTGACATTTGTAATTCCATCGATTCCCGTACAGCCTGAGAAGGAATAATGTCTCGCAGTTCGACCCGTGTCACCTTCACACCCCAAGGATCAGTCGCAATATCCAAATCTCTCAACAAAATCTCATTAATTTGGGCGCGAGCCGTAAAGGTTTCGTCTAATTCCAGTTGTCCCATTTCCGAGCGAATTTGAGTCAGCACCAAATTTGTCATTGCTGAATGGAGATTTTCTACCTTATACCAGGCTTTTTCCATATCGACAATCCGCCAATAAATCACCGCATCCACTTCAATCCCTACGTTGTCACGGGTAATACATTTTTGAGGTGGAATATCTAAAACTTTTTCCCGAATAGTTTCGCGGTAGACAATTTTATCTAAAAAAGGAATAACAAAATTTAGTCCAGGTTCGAGTTTTTTGTTATAGCTGCCAAGTCTTTCTACCAAAGCCTCATTACCTTGGTTCACCACTTTTACAGACCCAGCTACAGCAGAACCACCCAATCCTAAAAATATCAGTAAAAGAAGTTGTTCAAACATTTATTAATGCTCCCAAACATTTAAATTCAACTTGAACCTAATGAATAATGACTATTAACTACGCAATAAATTATCTGGCATCACAATCAATGTAGTACCTTCCCTTCTAACTACATAAACTTTTTGATGAACTGCAATGTTGAGTTTTTCATCATCACACAACGCTCGCCAAGAATTGCCTTCGTATAATACACGCCCTGTTTTACCGGCGGGAATTTCTGTTAAAGTCTCGGCTGTCACTGCATCTTGAATTTTTGACTTACGCCGTCGTGGTTGCAAAAATCGGCGAGAAAGCACAACCAACAAGGTAGAAAGTAAAAGCCAAGCTATCACTTGCATCCATAAAGCCAACCCGAATTGGGATAGTAACGCCACAATTAAGGCACTAATCCCCATCATGAAGGCTACAAAAGCCGACGGTAAAAACAGTTCTGTTAAACAAAGGGCTGCTCCTGCCAGTAGCCAGATTAATGTAGAAATTGGCATATTGCCATCCTAGACAAACTTAGTAGTGAGCGATTCAGTGCTGTAAGCGGAACACAAGCCTGTGCTGAGTGGGGAGAAAGTACTTTTTACTGGTGTACTTAGTGTAATCCTATTTTAGTGGTCAGTATTTTAACTCAGTATTTTAAATTCAGCACTCTTCATAACATCAATGTCTAAATATTCTGAGAGTGGATACACAACCACACTAGCGACTTACAGAAAAACTTTCTCTTTTTAGTAAATAATTGTGATTAAATTCAGTAACAATCTGTAGTCAGATGTACACAAATCCAGTCTATTCTAGCCTTCAAGTCTTTGACAGCTAAATTTAATTGAAATTCATGAGTCGATTTATTTTTAAATAAATACTTTTATGCTTTCTACTCAACGAATAATTAATTGTATAAATCCTAACTGTGATAACCCGATAAATTCTGTAGGTCAGATTGTTTGTAGTAATTGCCAAACACCCTTAATCTATAGCTATCTTTGGGCTACTGGCTCATTAGCAGCTAGGATTGCGCCAGGTACAAAGGTAGCAAATAGATATGAAGCTATCACAACGCAAATTTGGCTAGACACTCAACCAGGGCGATCGCCTGATTTACCACAAGAACTACCTCCAGTAGTGATCCCCTATCTTCGCTTATACCCAGAGCGTTTACATCTCCCCCAAGTTTATGGATTTGTTCCCTCTGAGGAAGAAGGTCAAGAGGATATTTTGTTACTAGAGGATGTTCCTATCGATGAACAGGGAAATCTCTATCCCTCCCTGAGCGCAGCCTGGGATGAAGCCCAACCAGTCAGACAAATTTACTGGCTCTGGCAAATTCTCCAACTGTGGACACCTTTATCAGAATTAGGTGTTGCCCAAAGTTTGCTCATCCCAGAAAACTTGCGAGTCCAAGGTTGGTGCGTGCGACTTTTGGAACTCCACGCCATCACAGCACAACCTAGTTTGCAAGATTTAGCTCTGAGTTGGCAACCTCTGATTGCCTCTGCTCAAAACCCAGTTGCCGCAGAATTAAATCACATTGTCCAACAAATGAGTAACTCGGAAATAGAGTTAGACACGATTGCAACTCGACTCAATGCCTTGTTACTCTCAACAGCAGCAGAATTACCCCTAACTCTCCAGGTGATGGGTGCAACACATACCGGGATGCGACTCACACAGAATGAAGATACTTGCTTTCCTCAGAGTTTAGATAATTTCGATGATTCCTTGCTACCAAAGTTATCAATTGTTTGTGACGGAATTGGTGGACATCAAGGTGGTGAAGTTGCTAGTCAGCTAGCAGTACAGTCTTTGAGATTGCAAATCCGGGCTTTGTTAGCAGAAGTAGCCCAAGAATCGGAAATAGTCACACTTAAATTGTTGCAGGAACAACTAGAAACTTGCTTGCGGGTAGTAAATAACGTAATTAGCTCCCGTAACGACGAACAGAAACGCCAAGGTAGAGAACGGATGGCGACAACTCTTGTCATGGCTTTACAAGTCCCACAACGAGTCTTAACAATATCTGGTCGGCAGTCAGAGAATGCCCATGAACTATATTTAGCTAGTGTGGGTGATAGCCGCGCTTACTGGATAACTCGTGACTATTGCCAACAACTGACAGTGGATGATGATGTTACTACCAGGGAAGTCCGTTTGGGAAGGAGCTTGTATCGTCAAGCACTGCAAAGACCAGATGCTCACGCCCTAACTCAAGCCTTAGGGAGCAGAGATGCCGACTCTCTCCGTTGTGTGATTCAACGCTTTATTCTAGAGGAAGATGGTATATTACTGCTGTGTTCTGATGGTTTAAGCGATCGCAATTTGGTAGAAAAATACTGGCGCGATTACGCACTACCTGTCTTACTGGGTGAAATGTACATTGATGATGCTGTTAGGCAATGGATTGAGTTAGCCAATACAGAAAATGGTCATGATAATATCTCAGTGGTTTTGACTCTCTGCCGTCTTAGCAAAGATTATTTAGTCCCAATTCCTAAGCCACAGCCTCTAGCAGAGATTCCCCAGGAATCAGTAGAAATATCGGAAATTACACCAGAAACATCACCATCAGAAGAATACGCCTTAACAGAAATAGAACCCCAATCTACCTTGACTGAAAGTTCTCAAGCCCTGCTAGATTTAGAACTGACCGAAGAACCCACTCCAGCCCCGCCACTACGACCCCGTCGTCGGCGTAAACCTTTGTTAGTGCTAGGCGTGTTATTAGTTGCGCTAGGGGGGAGTACAGGTTTAGCATTATTGGCTTTATCGCAACTTTATCCACAAACCTTACAACAAATGTGTCAAAAATTACCAGCACGAGTACAAAGATTTTGTCCACCACAGCAGTAATTTTACTGATACCTCTACACCCCAGCGATCGCTAGTTGATAGAGCGATCGCTTACATCCCACAAACAAACAATTGTGACTGATTGATCAGCCCATTCTGCATCAGCAAAGGTGATTTCGGCTGTACCTAATTCACCATTTGGTTTTAAAACATCAATACAGGTAACTTTTTTCTCTACCATTGGTCTACCTAATTTACAACCAACCAAACTAGACAAAGGCAGATTAAAAAAACATCTGAATCTGATGCAGGGTTAGCAAATTGGATCATCTCATGACACATTGGGAATTGGGCATGGCACATCGAGCAGAAAAAGACAAAAGTCAAAATTCAATAGTCTTTATCTCCCTGCATCCCCTGCATCCCCATCCCTTGCTTTCCCAATCCCCAATCCCCAGTCACCTGACACCCCATGCTGAGTTTTGAGTGCTGATTGTTGTAGAATTGGATCTATCATTAAAGCGCAAATCAAGAGCAAAGTCGGTTTTTCCTGGACTGTTTGCTGTTTTCTCCTTGAAAATGTGCTTCTGAGACACCCTTAGAAGTAAATAAGTACATTGAGGAGAAAAGAGTGCTGTGGATTTTCTGCCCACAGAACTGTGGTTGAGCGACAACTGCCGTACCAACGAGTAGCCGCAAAAGCCTTTATGCAGTTCGCGCTTCATTGCGATCAGAGACTAGGAAATACAGGGTTTTTCCACGCAAACCTGTGAATAACATTATAAGTCTAATCAGAAATTCTGATGTCGCTGACTAATCACGCTCAAAGCCTGCATAGGCAGGCTTTGTTTATATAACAGGTAAAAACGTGAAATAAAGCATCTGTAGAGATTCGCGCCAAAGGAGTTACTGTAATTGAGTGAGGGTTGTTCGTGGAGACACTTGTGGAACAGCAAAAGCAAGGTGTAAAGGTTGATATGAAAGTAGGCGATCGCATTCGTGTTAAAGAGTCAGTGGTAGTGTACCATCATCCTGAACATCGCGGTAAAGCTTTTGACATCAAAGGCACAGAAGGCGAAATTGTGGATATTGTCACCCAATGGCAAGGTAGACCTGTAAGTGCTAACTTACCTTTGTTAGTCCAAGTTAATAAAAAGTTTAAAGTCCACTTACGCGAAAATGAAGTAGAACTGATTTAAATTCATGATGAGCGGCGAAACCACCTCAAAATATTCACTTCGCCGCGCATTTTTTTCAAGTCTTGGCGATTTTGTTCAGCCGTCACCGAGTACCACTCACAATAACGCTCAAATTCTAAGCGTGTTTGCACTTCATGATAAAACTGCTTAGTTGTTTGGTATTCAGCAAAACCGTTCTCAACTTGCGGTGGCAAGGCAGGTAAGATGTGTGGGAGATTTTGGGACATGATTGAAGCAAGGGTGTAGGGAAGAACTAATCAATAACGACATACTGCTATTATTACCTGTCTACACTTCAGGGCAATATCTGGCAGGCATTTTTCATCTCTGCTGAGAAGGCGATCGCAGAAGTTACTAAGCTAATCGATCGCGTGCTAGTATGAATAGCAATGAATTTTGATATCTGCGGCGACTATCATCAGTTTAATTATCCCCAATCTACTCTCCTTTTTCTCGGTGAAGAACGCCAAAGTTTGACTCCACAACAGCGAGATTTATGCCAAAATCTCGTGCGAATTCCAATGTCAGGTGCGGTTGACTCTCTTAATCTTGCTGTAGCAGGAAGTCTTTTGATGTATGAGGTTTATAAGTCAATAATCAATGTTGGCTAATTAGGGACTTCCAGAAAATAAATTATTCAATGGGTCAGAGCAAATATGATCATTGTATTCTTCCTCCCCTGCTTCCCCTGCTCCCCCTACCTCCCCTGCTCACCAAAGCGATTGTATATTTTTTTAGTTGGAAGTCCCTTACAACCAACCCCGCACCCAATAAACAAAACTGCCAATGTATTCTTTGAGCGCGTTAGTGAATTGATGTAAGTTGTCAGTGTCTGGTAATAAATTGAGGATGGCGGCTTTGGGGGTGCTAGTGAGTTCTTGGAGTTCGCCTTGACTAACTAGAAAGTCTGTTGGTGCGGGGATGGCATCAATACCTTGACGTTGGAAAATTTTCAGCGATCGCGGCATATGTAACGCTGAAGTTACTAAAAGTATTTGGCGAATACCGCGAGATGCGAGAATTTTTTTGACATTAACAGCATTTTGATAGGTATTGAGGGAATCTGGTTCTTGAATTAGTGCTTCAGTTGGAATCCCAATAGATGTGAGGATATCAGCCATATCTGCTGATTCTGGTGAACCACTCCCGCGCCAATCGATTCGTCCGCCACTCAGGACGATTAGAGGAGCTTTTTTTTGCCGATATAATTGAGCCGCATAAATTACGCGATCGCCCTGTTCACTTAAATCCACCGTCGGGCGAGGCGGAAAAGCTGATTTTGTTGCACCACCCAACACCACAATTGCTTCAGCTGTCGGTAATTGTGCAGGTGGAATATTTTGCCATTCTAGCGATCGCACCAACGACTTAGCGACCCAAGCATTACCGCACAATAATAATAAAATTAAAGACCAGGAGATAGCTACAGCAGCAATACGCGGACGTTTCCCCAGAGTGAATAAAGCAAAGACTAAACTGACACAAGCCAGCCCTAAAGGGTAAAAAAATAGCGGTAGTAACTTAGAAAGATATAAAAACATATGAGGTATAAGGGACAAAGTACTGAAGGTGGTTAAGACAAAAGAGTAGATTTTTGCCTTTATACTTTTTCATACGCACTGCCTCCCCAATTCCTACCTATCCCAAAACTTAAAACTGAAACTGCCAGGTGTCCGACGATAACGACGGCTGGATCTTCGCTTTTGCTGTCTTGTGATTCTACTAGTAGATTGTTCAGTTTCTATCTCTTCTACAATTTCAACAGGTAATTGAGTTCTGGTTTCTTCCTTACTTCTCCACCAAGCTATTATCCAACCTCCACCTAAAGCCCCGATACCACCGAGTACGATACTCATGAGTGCCGGATATCCTAATAATCCAAACCCTAGCAAAAAAAATAACCAATATTTTAATCCAGCATCGATACCATCAGAGGAGGGTACAGTGGGGGGCTGAGGACTAGTTTTACTAGCATTAGTAAACCAACCCAACATCAACCAACCCAGAATCCCCAGAAAAATACTTAAGGTAATTGGTGTACCTGTTGAGTTCAAAATAAATGTGATGAATGCCCCAAATAGAAATTGAGATATTGACTCAGGGGAGAAATTGAATAAGTTGTTATTTTGTGCCATGAGAGAAATAGGGGTGTAAACAATTCAAAATTAAAAAACCAAATCACAGTCAGAATTCTAGTGGGTGATGTTGTGTAAACTAAACGCTTCGCAACTTCAGGATGTGGGGGTGTAGGGGAAGTATTTAATGCCCATACACCCTTTTCTGAATCAATGGGCTATTAGTGAATGACTTTTGGTAATTGTGTTTGCGGCGGTTGAGTTGTATCCCAAATTTGTACGTAGGGTTTTTCTGTATCAGTAAAGGATTCTGTTTGCTTGAGTTGCGAAGCTAATAAATCTACTGTCGCATCAGCGATATCACCAGTACGTTTGACAAGACGTTCTTGCACTACTTCTAAGGGGGCTGTGCAGTAAATAATTTGCAGAGGTAGTTGGTGTTTTTGAGCTTGGGCGATCGCTTCTTGTCTCAGTTCTTGTTTATCATACTTAGCATCTAAAATCACGGTGTAACCTTGATTAGCTAGTATAATCCCCAAATTTAATAACCGGGCATAAGTTTTTTGTGTCATTTCTGGGGTATATAAATCATCGCTTCCTCGCTCATACAGAGGAATTCCCCCTAAATGTTTTCTAACTGCATCAGAACGAATGTGAATTGCTCCGGTGTGTCGTGCTAAATATTTGGCTGTTGTACTCTTTCCAGAACCAGATAAACCCGACATTAAAATCAGTTTTCCTTGTTTGGGTTGAGTGTATTCCCAAGCGAGTTTGTAGTATTGTGCTGCGGTTTTGCTGGCTTCTGCTTTAACTTCCGCAGGTACACTGGGGTCATCTAACAAAAATGATGTTACCTTCGCTCTAACGTAGGATTGACGATTTAAATAGATCGGTAATACCTCTAATCCTTCCCAATCGCCAGTCTGCTCTACATAAGTATTAAGATAAGCGTTACTCAAATCAGGACGTTGCTGTGCTTCCAAATCCATCACCGCATAAGCAACATCAAACATTACATCCACAAAGCGAAACGGTTCATTAAACTCAATACAATCGAACAGCAAAATTTTATCTTGCCACAGACAAATATTTCTCAAATGTAAGTCGCCATGACACTCCCGAATATAGTCATTTTGGATGCGGCGTTGAAATAACTCTTGTCTTTCAGCAAAGAAACTGTCAGTGTAAGCTTTTGTTTCGTCAAATTGCGCCTGAGTTTGAGGGCCACCGATATATTTTTCGGTTTGTTCGTAATTTTCATCAAATGCGGCTCTAACTTGAGCTACTTCCCCAAAACTACGAATGTAATCATTTGTCTCGGTTTTGACGTGATATTGAGCTACTACCCGTCCTAATTCTTCTAAATGGGCTTCGTTTAACTTACCCTCTGCAAACAATGAACTAAGTAGAGTATCTTGAGGAAACTGACGCATTTTGACTGTGTATTCTACAGACTCATCCGTTCCCCCTAAAATGTACTGCTCACCCTGCAAAGTTATGGGTAACACTTCCAAATACAATTCGCCTGCTCCCCGTTGATTTAAGCGCAGTTCTTCCTGGCAAAAATGCTGTCGTTTCTCTAAGGTGGAAAAATCTAAAAAACCAAAATTCACTGGTTTTTTCAATTTATAGGCATAGTCACCAGTCAGCAACACATAAGAAACGTGGGTTTGAATGAGTTGAATCGGTTCTTGTACAGGATGGGGATAGAACTCTGGTCGTAACATTTGCTCAATTAAAGCGGGAAGAGTCACTTCAGTCATAGGTATTTTGAGTTAATCTGAGTTCGGAATTAGCTGAAACCTTGATTATGGTACTATTTTTGACTGTGCGTAAGGCTTATTCTTTCGCTCCAAAGTAAATCTCTCTCCTGCAAGGAGAGAGATTTACTTTGAATTTGTAGTATAGAAGTTAGACTTTCCGTAGACTTTTCCTAATGATGTGAAAAGTCAGATCCATCGAGCAGTGCAGTTATCATCACCATAACGGGCGAGAAACTTGTCTTGCTTGGGTCAACTTAGCCCAATCAATGCGTTCAGTCTACTAGCTGAAATATTTTGATCCTTGTTGCTGACGGTGAGTCAACTTAAACAGGCTTTTGTAAATGTCTGTGGAAGAACTGGGTCAGCTCATGCCATGAGTCTTCTGCTGCTAAACGGTTATAGGAAGAACGCTCATGGCAGAAAAAACCATGATCAGCATCAGGATAAACCTTCAATGTGTATTCTTTATCAAGTTCCTTAAACCGAGTCTCAATTTGTTTAACACGTTCAAGTGGAATAAATGGATCGACACCACCGTGAAACAAGTATATAGGTACTGTGATGTTTGTTATTGCCTCTATCCAATCATCCAGAACCATTCCGTAGAAGGGAGCTACAGCTGCAATTTTATCTGAAAATTTGCAAGCGGTGAGAAAGGACAGACCACCACCTAAGCAAAATCCGGTTACTCCGATTTGTTCTGGGAATACATTAGGCTGAGACTTCACATAAGCGATCGCTGCTTCAATATCCTCTTCTATTGGTTTACCGAAGTCAAGGCGGTACATCATTGCCATCGCCTGCTCAACCTCTTCATATCCAAACTTGTTGTTTGGTAACTCACGATAGTACAAATCTGGTGTGAGGACTACGTAGCCTTCATTGGCAATTCGAGCGGCTACATCTTGAATGTGGGGAGTTAAACCAAATGCTTCCATCAAAAGAATCACTGCTGGCTTTTGCCCAGGTTCAGCAGGCCGCCTATACAAGAATGCAGGCATTTGTCCGTCAGGCGTAGAAATTTTCACCTCTGTCTTTTCGATTTGCACTTTATTGCTCCTGCCTATTTGATTTACGTACTATCGTAAAACCTGACTTTTCACGGGATCTGGAAAACCCCTCTCCAAACCTATCCCCTACAAGGCTACGGTGTACACACCAGTCTAATAACCTAACCCTACAACGTTTTGATCCCCCCTAACCCCCCTTGAAAAAGGGGGGAACAAGAATCAAAGTCCCCCTTTTTAAGGGGAGCCACTGCGTTGGAGAGACACTGCGTTGGGCGGGCAATGCCCGACTTGTAGCAAGTGTCGTCGGGTTTCCCGGCTTAAAGCAAGTGGCGTGGATTTAGGGGGATCGAACGCACATTCTGCACTTAGCAAAAAGATGTGTGTACACGGTAGCCTACAAGGAGGAGCCACTGCGTTGCGGAGGTTCCCTCCGTTGTAGCAAGTGCGTTAGAGGCTTTAATTTTTCCCCCTTCCCTCGCAGGGAAGGGGGTTAGGTTTTACGTTAGCTTTTCCACATAACGTGAAAAGTCAGTCGTAAAACATGGGATTGAGAGTTAATCTGCCTAAAAAAGTCGATAAAACCAAATAACAAAAAACCAGGGTTTTCTCCCTGGTTTAATTAGCAATTATGACAAAATTCAAATGACACGTGCAGAAAGGTTTCAATCTTGCCTTTTTTACTAGCCTTTGGCTGTTGCAAAAAAGCTGATGTGGTAAGGAGTACCTTTAGCTGGGTGTATCTGAACTTCTTTGAGTACAGTTTTACCAGTCCATTGCAATTCGGGAATGCTGAGTTCAATCTCTGTTTTTTCAACAGCAGCAGATTTCAATAGACGTTCTACGGTTTTAGTATCAACTACTAGAGAGATTGATTCTCTGCCTTTGTGACCGTATAAGTTAGCAGGGATAAATCCAGAACGGCGTAAAGCTTTGGGTTTGCTACCTTCTGGTCTGGTTTTGGATTCGACAGTGAGAGCCATACTATTTATCAGTTGTTAGTTAAGAGTTATTAGTCATTGGTCGTTAGTCATTAGTCATGAGTTTTTTGCTTTGGACTTTTGACTACTGACTGCTGACTTTTAATTAAGCACTTAGCAAAGAAGCGGGAGTACCATCGGCGTGCAGCAAGGCACGTTTTGGCCCGTGAATGGGGTCTTCGACAATGATTGTTTGATCGCGACTAGCACCTAATGAGACGATCGCGATTGGGACTTCCATCAATTCTGCTAAGAATTTCAGATAGTCCAGTGCTTGCTGTGGCAAGTCTTCCAGGTTACGGCATTCGCTGGTTGGCACTTGCCAGCCTGGTAAGCTTTTGTAAATGGGACGACACTGGGCGAATTTTCTCGCGCTGGTTGGGAAGTTTTCACAGCGTTCGCCGTCTATTTCATAAGCGACACAGACTTTGATTTCCTCTAATTCATCGAGGACATCTAGTTTGGTAATCGCCATACAGTCCATACCGTTGATTCGCACGGCATAGCGACCGATAACGGCATCAAACCAACCACAACGGCGTTTGCGTCCGGTTGTTGTGCCGAATTCTGCACCGCGATCGCACAGATGTTCTCCTAGCTCACCTTCCAACTCGGTGGGAAATGGGCCTTCCCCAACTCGTGTGGTATAGGCTTTAGAAACTCCAATCACGCGGTCTATCATTGTCGGGCCTAACCCTGTGCCAACACAAGCCCCCCCCGCTACTGGGTTAGAGGATGTCACGTAGGGATAAGTTCCGTGATCTAAGTCCAGCAGCGTACCTTGCGCCCCTTCAAATAAGATGTTGCGCCGCTTTTGTACTGCATTGTATATCTTAAATGAAGTATCAACGACGTAAGGTCGCAGACGTTCTGCATAACCTAGATACTCTTCGATCACCTGTTGCGGGTCTAAAGGTGGTATGTTATACAGCTTTTCTAAAATAACGTTCTTATAATTAATCGTCCATTCCAACTGGTCGCGTAGGGCTTTTTCGTCCATCAAGTCTAGTACCCTAATCCCTGTACGCTCTGATTTATCAGCGTAGGTAGGGCCAATCCCTCGACCAGTTGTGCCGATTTTATGGCTTCCCCGTCTTTCTTCTGATGCCTTATCGATTAATCGATGGTAGGGCATGGTGACGTGGGCTGTCTCAGAAATGAGCAGATTTTTCGTAGAAATATTTAAACTTTCTAATTGGTCGAGTTCTTTTATTAAAACTTGTGGATCGATGACTGTCCCACAGCCAATCACGCACTCTGTGTCTGGATACAAAATACCAGAGGGAATCAAGTGCAGTTTAAAGGTCTGACCTTTGACTACAATTGTGTGTCCAGCATTCACACCCCCTTGGTAACGTACTACCACATCTGCGGATCTGCTGAGTAAGTCAGTTATTTTACCTTTTCCTTCATCGCCCCATTGGGCCCCTATAACAATGACGTTAGCCAAGCTTTTATTATTGAGGTAAAGTTTCCACAAAGAACCATTATCAACATATTCTGCAATATTTGTCAATGGTTAGAGATTAGGGATTGGGGATTGAATCCCCAATCTAGATAAATTTACACAATCTTCCTGGAAGTACACATTCTTTCCTCAGTATATTTGTTAATATTATTAAAATTTTATAGACAAATTAGCACTATGGCTTTATATGCTGAGTTGCATAGACACCTGGGCGGTTCTGTTGTTCCCCGTGTCTTATGGCGTTATTTTGAGCGACATTCATCAGAGTTAATTTCTCGTTTTAGCAATTATCCCGATTTTGAAGATTTTTACACTCGTCCACGCAACACTCTGGATGAATACTTAGAACTGCACACTTTAGTGGAAAGTGTGCAAACCGTAGAGACCTTACCGTACTTTATCTATCGTTTAGTACGTGGTGCTTATATCTTTGAGAATTTGGCTTATCTGGAACTACGTTATACTCCGTATCTGCGGACACCAGAGCATCTGAGTCAATCTCAGAGAATTGACAAGATGAGGGAAATTGTAGAGGTTGTGGGCAAAGCCAGCCACTTACCAGAGTATCCAATTGTGACTAGCCAAATTTTGTGTATGCACTCGCGGCTACCCTATGAGGTGAATAAGGCAATTGTGGATTTAGCTGCACAAAACAGACAGTATGTTTGCGCTGTGGATGTGGCTGGTGGTGATAGTCACTACGGCGATCGCCTACGAGAATTGATTAGTCTATATGATTATGCGCGATCGCTGGGAATTAAAACTACAGGACACCTATATGAAACGATAGATGGCTGTTACCCAGAATTGTTACCTTACCTGATGCGGATTGGTCACGGTATCCAAATTCCTCTATTGTATCCAGGGTTGCTTCCAGAAGTGGCAAGGCTTGGACAATGTTTGGAGGTTTGTCCGACAACTTACCTCAAAACAGGCACTTTACAAGATATCCGCCAACTGAAGCTAGTGTTTGACCGATGTTTTGAGGCTGGGGTAGACATAGCTATTTGTACTGATAACGCTGGATTGCATAATGTCCGCCTGCCTTTTGAGTATGAAAATCTCTTGACTTACGACATTATCAATTTTGAACAGCTGCAAGCCTGTCAGGATGCAGCTTTTCGTCACGCCTTTGCCTGGCCTTATGGTCAACGTCCAGCATATCTGTTGAATGGTTTGTTACAACCGGAACGTACCACAGTTTTGGCAATGTAGGCTGGTGTTGACTGCTGACTGTTGAGAGTCAACAGTTAACGAAGTTCTGCAATTTAGCCGTGCATTAGCTTACCACTGAGCATTAGCAGTTGGTACTGCTAAACTAGGTATGTCCCCAAGAACCAATTACTATGCTCAAGCGTTCTAAGTTCGAGACAACCCAGTCTCAGATTATGCACCGTGCCGAGGATTTAATTAGTGCAGCTTCCAACCGCTATCGCATTACGGTTCAGGTGGCAAATCGTGCCAAGCGTCGGCGTTATGAAGAATTTGAAAGTGCCGAAGATGCGATGATGAAACCTGTGCTGAGGGCAATTATTGAAATGTCTGATGAACTGACACAACCAGAAATCATTGGTGAACTGTAGAAGAAGACAGAAGGTAATTCATCATATTTCCTCTGTGCTTTTGTCTACGTTTGAAGGGTAGATAATATTTTTGCTGAGTTGAAAGTGCTGAGTGTCTAACTAGTCGCTTCGTGCTTTCACCTCAGAGTAATCACTAGGATGAATAAGCAAAAGTTTTTTCTTAGTTAAATCTTCAATTTATACTTGTGCAGTTTAAATTAGTAACGTTGGCAAAGACTGCTGTAGGCATAGCCGCCTCAACTCTCAGCATCATAATATTAACTTCAGGAATAAGTATATTTCTCTTGTCACCAGCCCCAGCTCAAAGAATTAGTTCTAGCGATGTGTGGCAGTTGGTGTATCAGCAGTTGCCCGATTTTCCCAAGGAAAATCAATATATCAGCAAATCATCAGGTAAAGTAGCTGAAAACAGCACCTTAGTCAGTCGTCTGATTAGGTATCACATTTACGTCAAAGAACGCGCCCCCAATTATCGCCTCGATTGGAAGCTAACTTTGGCTGATTACCTGGATGCTAACGAAGTCATGTATGAAACTACTTACCCAGGTAATGATACGTTGAGGCAAAACCCCTTAGAAGGCGATCGCGCTGCCATTCAACGCCTGAATCGCAATCAAAGAAACGCTCTAGTCCAAGTCCTCACAAACGTCTTTACTCCCCAGTCCCCAGCCCCCAATCCCTAACCCACATGGAACGTTTAATCAAAAGTGGTGAAGGCTGGCGCATCGGCTGGAATCCCCATGCAGGAGAGTTTCAAGGCTTAGTAGGTACCGACGATTGGGCGATTGAGTTAACCGCAGCTGAGTTAGATGATTTTTGTCGCCTATTGGCAAAGCTAGCCGAAACGATGAAACAACTCACTGCTGAATTAATGGATGAAGAAAAAATCGCCTGTGAAGCTGAAAGCGATTTATTATGGATGGAGGTAGAAGGCTATCCTGATGAGTACAGTCTGCGCTTTATCCTTAATTCAGGAAGATGTGCAGAAGGTAAATGGCCCGCCTTTGCCCTACCTGGTCTATTGCAAGCTGCTGGAACGCTCAAAGTTTTTTGAACTTACCCCTTGACTCTTCTAGAGCTTTGCGATAATATAGTGATTCGTGACCGGGGCGTAGCGCAGCTTGGTAGCGCGCCACTTTGGGGTAGTGGAGGTCGTGGGTTCGAATCCCGCCGCTCCGATTAATAAAATCCCTAATCCTGCTAATCTTCCGTATAAGATTGGCAGGTTTTTTAATTATATAACTACTAGAAAATATCTACTGCCATCAGGAAAAAACCATCTATCTTCATCAAGATGAAATAGACTTAAAACCTCTTCCTTTCTTGTTATTCAATTACCGCTTTGCATAGGCAACTAAAGAAACGCCCAAAACCACAAACACAACTCCTGCAATGCGTGTTGGACTGGCCACCAACTTAGTGAGTCCGAGTGCGCCGTAATGATCTAAAAAGAGTGCTGCGATCATCTGACCTGCGATCGTGAGTGCTAGGGCAAGAGATGCTCCAATTTTTGGTGTAGCGAAAATAGTTGACCAAACATACAAAGTACCTAAACAACCTCCAATCCACATCCACCAAGAAGTTTGTGATAGGGAAGTCGAAGCGGGAAATGGATATCGCGCTAAGAAGCAGATGAGCAGTGATGCTAACGTACCCGCTAGATAGGAAATAAATGTAACCTGCATTGGTTCTCCTACATAGCGTCGCAGTAGAGTGTTAAGGGCAACTTGAACAGGTAGAATAGCACCGCCAGCAAGTGCTGCTAACAGATAAATCGTGCGTTCATTCATTTTTTAAACTTTCACCTTATTTATCTTGAAGCTAAGATACTTAATGGCAAGATTATAGCAAGTATCTTGATATTAAGATACTTAATACTAAAAGATTTAGATGAGTGAGTAGCACAATGGAATTTGATCCAGTCGATAAAATTTTGCTGCAATGGCAGGGAGAGCGTCCTGATTTAGATGTTTCACCGATGGGTATTATTGGGCGGATGATGAGGTTATCTAAGCATTTAGAGCGATCGCTCCAACTGACGTTTTCAGAATTTGGCTTAAATCTTGGGGAATTTGATGTATTGGCTGCGTTACGTCGTTCTGGTCAACCGTATCAGCTTTCACCCACTGAATTGTTTAATACACTGATGGTTTCATCTGGGACGATGACGCATCGCATTGATCGCCTAGAGCAAGCTGAACTAGTGAGGCGCATTCCTGATGTGAGCGATCGTCGGGGGATACTGATTGAGTTAACTGATCAAGGTTTTAACGTGATTGAAAAAGCTGTTGAAGCTCATGTTGTGAATGAACATCGTATTCTAAGCGTTTTGGAAGCATCGGAACGTCAAATCCTGGCTCATTTGCTTCGTAAACTTTTAGTTTCGTTTGAGGAGGAGTAGTTGTGTTTCAATCTGTATTTTTTAAGTAAGTCTAATGTCTTTTTTATGATTACAGAATTGATTTTATTAACAAAGTGCAGAACGCGGTTACATAAATTTTTGATTCTCTGCGGTAAATGTACCACGAATCATTAACACCCTATGATCGAATAAGTGGGGAAGTGAGGTAGAGGAGGGGTTTCAGACCCCCACTAAATTGAAAATTTATTGGCTTTTATTGAGGAGGGGTTTGAATTCCTTTCTAAATAAAACCTTGTGCCTAGCCTGGCCGCAACACTTCCGTGTAGCTTGGTTCCCTGAAAGGGTACTGCCTTCTTCAATTGTGAATTTTGGTTTTTTAAGTAATAGGTCTATCTTTTTGATTGCTTGTTGGTATTAAAACCCCATGTTTGGGACTGAATAATAATGCTAACAGGAATAATCCCGATACTACTAATACAATCGCTGGGCCAGAAGGCAAATTATAAAAATAGCTTAAATACATACCGCTAATGCTGGCAAAAACGCCGATTCCTGCACCTAATATCATCACTTCATTGAGGCGTTTTACCAATAGATATGCAGTAGCTCCTGGTGTAATTAATAGAGACAAGACTAAAATTACTCCTACTGCTTTCATACTGGCGACGATTGTTAATGCAATGAGCAACATTAAGCCAAAGTTGAGGCGATTCACCGGTAAACCTGCGGCTTGCGCTCCTAAAGGGTCAAAGGTGTAAAATAGTAATTCTTTATATAACAAAATAATTACTATTAAAACAATAGCTGAAATGATAGCAGTGTCTCGTACTTCATCAATAGTAACGCCGAGAATATTACCGAACAAAAAGTGATTGAGGTCGATTTTATTATCTTTTTGAATTAGCGTAATTAGGGTAACTCCTAGGGCAAAAAATGCTGAGAAAACTATGCCCATTGCAGCATCTTCTTTAATCGGCGATCGCGTTCTGATCCATGTAATCACCATTGTACTGATCACACCAGCAATAAACGCGCCAATAAATATATTACCTCCCAACATAAAGGCGATCGCTAGTCCCGGTAAAACCGAGTGGCTGATAGCATCACCCAAAAGTGCTAATCTTTGCACCATCAGATAACTACCCACAACCGCACACAACAAGCCTACTAAAATCGCAATCACTAGTGATCGCTGCATAAAGCCATACTGCAATGGCTCAATTAAAGCTTCTAACATAGATTAATCTCTGCTTTTTACTTATTTCAAATCGTACCTTGAAAAAGAAAGTGAAAAAGCAGGGTGGGAAAAATCCCATGACTAATCACTGTTTAACTATTGTGGACATTGCAAAAGTTGTGCTTGCGGATAGTTTTTTCGTAGTTGCAACTGCTTTTGCATCTGTGGTTGTCCGTAGGTTGGTAACTGTTTTAAGGCTTCCGGCTGAAGTGGAGTTGATAACTTATCTTCTCCTAAACTACTGAACAAAATCACAGATTGTAATTGCAAACGACGTTGCTGATGCTGTTGATAAAGTTCGGTATAAGTTTGCACAACCTGCTGCCACTCTGTCGCCGGGCAGTAGCTGCGATCAATCAGTAATGTAATAGACGGAATAGCAAACAACCAACTAATCAGTAATCCTATGATGAAAAACGCTAACCAACTGAGTCCTAAAGTTTTGAGGAGTTGCATCTTGAGTTTCATTTTTCTCATTGGTAATTCTTAATATCTTTAACTGATAAAAAACCTTCTCCCCTACCCCTGAGTTTCTAAAGATTAGTCTGGAATAAATCTTTGAGTAGAACTTGCACTTTTTCGGGCGTACCTTTATATACACTGCCTTCCCGAATGGTGGCGATCGCTTCCAATTCCTGTTGATTAACTTCACCGTAAGCAATGGGATAAACTCTCACACCACTGTGTTTAATCACATCCTGAATTTGTGTCAATTCAAGACCGTGGGTTCTTTCTCCATCGGTGAGTAGCAGCACGTAGAATCGACCATTGGGATCAGTTTTGCGCTTGGCCATCAAGTCAGCTAAACCAATGGCGAGTCCGTCATAGAGTGCTGTACCACCATCCGGTTGTAATTGCTCAATGGCTGCAAATAATCGTTTTTGTTCCAACTCGTTGAAAGGAGCAAGCTCAATTCGGCGTGTAGGGCGATCGCTAAATGTAATTAACCCAATCTGATTACCTCGATTGATTTGTTTGCTCGCAAATCTTAAGGCTTCTTGAACTGCTTTCAGACGTTGGTTCTGTTCCATCGAACCACTTGTATCCACAATCAGTTCCATGTACACAGTACTTGCGCCATCCTTGCGTTGTTTCCAAAATGCTTGCACTGCTTTCAACACTTCCCCAGATGGTATGGACGGAAATTTACTACTTTGCAGATATTGTGTTTGTTCATGTCCTTGGTGTTTTGCTAATTGTTGCATCGGTGCAGAAGTAGCAAAGGCAGCAAATTTTTCTAGGGCTGTTCGCTCAGATGCACTGTTCCAATCAAATCCCACTAATGGAGAATTTTCAGGAACACCAAAAGGAATGTAAGCCAACTTTTCAAATCCTGGCTGTTTTTTTAAAGTGACATAGCTTTGGTAAGCCATGATAATAGCTGGAAACTTCTGCGGTTCACGAATCCAAATTTGCTTTAAGTCTAAGTATGTGGGTGTTGTTAGGGTAATTTGTTTCTGGAAGGTGCTAAAAGTGGAATTGACTTGGGGTGATTCTAATTCAGCGATCGTCAATGGCTTGCCATCTTGATGATGACCTGCGGCACGCCACAGTAGGGTATACAAGAAATTCAAAGATGATGAACCAATATAAGGATTAGAATAACCGACTTGAATTTTCCCTGAGAGGATTGCATCTATCAGACGATCAAATGTCACCTCTCCACCTTGAGCGAGTTCTTTATATACTTGGGGTTGAACCGCAATGATTGCTTGGTTAGGAACTAATGCAGGCGTAATTTCTTGTAAGGATAATCCTTCCGCCTTCAGTAGTTCTAACCACATTGTTGTAGCTGGTGTATAACCTGCTGGCTGACCTTTTTTTGTAGCTAGAACCTGTGCAGCTAGTCCCGAAGGAATATTCCGAATCCCTACTTGAATGACTTTCCCAGATGGGAGGGTTTGACGTTGTTGATTAAATTTTTCTGCAACATCAACTAACCAACGTTCATCACTTCGTTCTCCATTGGCTTTTTCTGCGGAACTATAGATTTCGATATAGACTGTATTGGGATTTTGATCAGGCTTTGCACCATATAGAGGAAAGGTATTTGGATTAGGCGCAGAATCAAGCAGTGGGGGAATGACGACATTATAGGAACTACTGTCAGATACAAGCTGTGAATCCACTTGAATTTTCGGTAAAAGCTGTTGTTGCAAATAGCGATCTGCACTTTCAAAGGAATCGATGGATGTGAATGTTGTACAAGCACCCAACAAACTCAGACATAGCCCGATTGCTAGCCCTAATGGGAAAAGTAGTTTTTTCATATTTGTTTAATTTTTTAAAATTCCTTTGTTGTTTTCAGCAATAAGTGTTTGCAGCTTTGTTGAGATCAAACTAGAAGTAGTCAGTGTAGGTTGTCCCAAGTTGTCCAATGCTATTTGATCGTGCAATTCCTGGAGTTGATCTTGGCTTTTTTGCAGTCGGTTCAAACTGCTTTGTAACTGTTGTTTTGCCAATTCTCGATAATGTGATGTTTGCACTTTTTCTGTCACTTGCAATGCTTGCACTAGTCGGTCAATCAGGTCGAGGATAGTGTGCAAAGTTTCTAACAAGTCTGGAGTCAAAGTTGATTCTTGTTGAGAAATTTGGATAGCAATCTGTTGAATATTTACAGCCTGTTGTCGAACTGATCGCCACAGAGATTGACAAGCATCAGGAACTCGGTTTTCTAGGTATTTAATATGACCATAAAAAACATCAGTTTCCAGCAAATTCGCGGAAGTATCTGCGGAGTTAGTTTTTTGGTCTTTGAGTTGTACATACCAAGAAGCGATCGCCAAGACAACAATGACTGCACCGCTAAATATAACAATCAAACGCATTCCTAACCATAAAACAAAGCTGACATAACCAATCAATAATCCAGTTATTAACAATTGACTGGCAAAATGTGTCAACAAATTACGCCGAGATTTAGCTATCATCAACAAATACCTCGTGCATGATTGGGAAACTTAAGTTAATAGTCAAGGACTACAGTCTTTAGTAATCACTAGTCAATTAAACCCGCTTCTCTCGCTCGAATTTTAGTCATGATTCTGATATTTTTCCCTTGATTTCGTAATTCATCACAATCAATACCTAAAGCTTCTTGGAGTGTATACCAGTGGTTGCGGACTGTACGTTCAGATACACAGATATGTGCAGCGATCGCTTTATCTTGTAATCCCTCATTGAAAGCTAGGCTGAGTAACTTTAATATCTCTGGTTTAATGTTTAATTGCTCATAAATAGCCGGATATAGATAGATATCTGTAATATCTTTAATACAGGTAAATCCCCTTAATGCTCCATCTATTCTCAAAAGCATTTCTTGACTGGTAAGACTTTTATCAGCGATGACAAAACCTCCTTGATAATTATCGATGATGGGTTTCATCTGCACTAGTCTTTTTACATAAGAGCTTTGGACAAGAATATTTAATTTAGGATGATTTTGCATCACCTTTTTTAAGAGTTCCAGACCTATATGAGTCTGGGGTATTTTCCCTCTTTTTTCTGGTAGACAAATATCCATAATTAAGAGATGAGGATGTAACGCTGAAATTTGATTCAGAGCATCATTAGCTATATGAGTAATGCTAATGTTGGCATCAGGATATTGATGTTTAATTAGTTCAGATGTTCCAGTCAGACAGATATCAGAACCATCAACTAAAACAATTTGTAGGGATGTGTTTTTTGCTAAGGATTGGTTCATGTTTTCATACCTGGATTTTTCATGATAATTTCAGCCACAACCTCAATCGTTTTTACATCACTTTGCAGATATTCCTAGATGTGCCGAAACTGTGAAAATTCTTGATGCCAGCAGGAAATTCTACTTTCACTTTTGTCTGTTTAATAGGTTCACAAAAGATAGTAGTTCCTATCAAAAGGTAATGATTGGGCGGGAAGACGATTCAGAGAAAATATAATAGTGGAAATAAATGTCATACCAAATAGAAAAAGCTTGGAAATTAGTTGACGATACATGATGAATTACTCCATATCTGAAATTCAAAATGCTATTAACCTTCTAAGGGTGTATCGTCAGCTAAAGTGAAAATCTCACAATTTTTTACGTAACTTTACAAGTTGGTATTTAACAACCAACTAATATTTGCTTACTCAACAGATGCAAATAACTGAACATTAAAACAATCGGCACATTGACGCGCTAGCAGTTGTTTTCCGTCTCCCCAAATACCACCATCAGCACGAAAATATATCCACTGCTGTGGAGATTCGCCCACAGTGCGACCCCAAACAAAATTCTGCGAACCACAGATAGGACATGGTGTTTCTTGTCGATTAGGTTTGCTGGGATTTGGTTGTGTAGTCATCAGCTTTTTCTGTAAATTTTGGGTGCTAAATTACTTGAGAGGACAAGGAACATCTTTCACCATTTCAAACGATAACTTATTATCAACATTCTTGACAGTCACAATGACCCGTGTGGTAAATTCTATGCGATCGCCCCTCGGATCAAACCTAATTGGTAAGCCCTCTACAACTGCGCTGGATGCGGCTGTTTCACTTCTAATACCTGTTTCAGACAATTTCTGTCGAATTTCTTGCCGAGTTACAGGTGCATTTGATAGTTTAATAGCTTGTAATAAGGCTTGAACTGCTTCGTATGCCAATGCTGTTCTGCGATTTAAATCGCCACCCCAGTATTGATTAATCTCTTTTCTGAACTTTTTTGCGCCACATTGTTTAGGATGCCAGTCTACTGCCAAAAATAAGCTATTGACTGTAGCTTTTTCTGCTTCATTAATAACTTTTTGGAGGTACATCGGATTGGCAGCTAAAATAGGTTTTTTGCCGTTGTTTAATTTGACGATATCAATTGCTTTTTGCAATGCCATACTATCATTAGTACCACCATCAGGTAATAGTACTAGAGCATCTGCATTACTTACTTGTGGTGGTAAATTCCTAGGATCGAAGTTGGTATCTGATAAATCAAACTTAGCTATTACACTTCCATTAAAAGCTCTAATGACCTGTTCAAACTGGTCATATAAATCTTTGCTAAATCCCTCATGAGGGTTGTAAAAAACCACAACTTTTGGATCAGGTTTCTTGAGATCATTGACTAAGTACTGTACCAAACTATCCGCTTCTACTCGGCTAGAAGAAACAGTACGGTAGAAGACTTTGTTAGGATCATAACAATCTGGATTCGATTGGAAATTAACTATCGTGCTGGTGGGGGAAATCACCACCAAATTCTTTGGAGAATAAACTTTTAAGGCTGCACAGGTATTGGGAGAAGTGTAATGTCCCACCACAGCCAGAATATTAACATCGTTGGATAATATTTCTGCAACTTTTTGAGCCTGACTAAGATTATTGTTATCATTAGCAATCACAATTTGTAAGTTGAAATTATCTTGATTAACTGCTACATCTTGGGCTTGAGCAACTCCAAAGAGGATATCTAATCCGAAGTTGACATTTAATGGTGCTGCAACGGCAATAGTGTAAATTGGTAAATTAGGGTTTTGAGTATGCCGCAGATTCACCACAGCATTGTTACGATAAATGAGAATTTCAGGGTCTTGGAGTGCCGCTAAAGCTGCTTGACTGAAACCTGGTGCAGATTTATTTAATTTTGCTTGATTACGCAGATTATCAAAAATCTTTACAGCATCGCTATACCTACTTTGAGAAAATGCTTTAATACCCTGCTGTTTTAATGAAAGATATGGTTCACTTAGTTGAACTCTACTATCAGCAATTGGCTTTTGACCATAACTAATGAATTGCTCTAGATAAGCATCAGTTAGGGTGATCTCATCAGGATTGACACAGATTGAAGGAAAAATATGACAGCGATTGGTAATTAAGATAGCTACCGCCACAATGCTGGCTAAAGCAGCCAATCCTAACATCATCTGAGGGCGGAAAAAGAACGATCGCCAGCCTAAAGTCAATGATGGACGATGGTTTTGGGAAGTTACTGGAGAATCTTGAATCATCGTCAGAGGCGATCGCTCATCAGTTGGCTCAGGCCAGACAAACTCTGATTGATTGGGATTCAGGCAAACTGTAGGTAGCCAAGTTGCAGCAGGGAATTTTCCTTGTAAAGATTCTAGGCGATCGCGAGCTTTCCTCACTGCCAAACATAGGGGTGTACTGTGAGAGAATTCTCGCAAAAAGTAGAGCAAGAATTGATAAGCAATGCGATCTGGGACAGGTTCTCGCATCACGATTACCGCTGGTACATTCAACTTGCCCAAAAAATCCGCAATTTTTAAGCCATCACAAGAGTTAAAGATGGCTAATTTTAAACCTTTTGTGACTGCACTAGTTAAACGTTGCTCTAATGTATGTAAAGGTGAAAATTTACCCTCACTGATCTGAATCTGTCCACTAATTCCTTCACTTGACGAGTGACCAGCGAAAAATAAAATTTGCCATTCTTCATCAAATAACAAATGGGAAAGAGTCTCTTCATCCGGCTCTGATATTTTAATAATTTGCGCTCCACGTTCCTCTAGCAGTCTTAATGCGGCTTCATCCTCGTCTAGTTGTAAACCATCTTGACAACTACCGAAAATAGCTAAGACTCTGACTGGTGCTTTGAGGGTGGAAACTGGTTTACGAAATCCAGTAAATAAAGCAAACTCAGCGTTGGGAAGCTTAGTAAATAAGTCCCATGTATGCCAAGGAATTCTACGGAGAATTTCGTTTTGGTGTTCATTTCCTGTTTGGCATCGAATGATAATGGGGACGGATTGATCGTTGCTGACTCTGGTATTTGCCCGAATGCGATCGCGCAAGCTATTGAAGGTATTATCCTTAAACCATCGGCGACAAAAGTTTTCTAGCTCTTCAGTTCTGTTTTTCCATGTTTCTAAGGTAGCTACATTTGTAATCTGTGCTGGAACTGCTTGCAGTTTACGGCTGTTCTCTAGTGAGATATTTTGCCAATCTTGATATAACTGCGGCATTTCCGGTGCAGCCGGAATATCCGGTAAATCATCATCTTCTTGAATAGTCCGACCATCTTCTAAAATCTGAAGCTTCACACAGAAACCGTCAACAAAGCTACCGTCACTAATCTCAAGCACGACAGTGACGTTTTCAGGGTGTTGTGGTCTAGAGGATGATGGCAGCATAACCAAGGGAGAGCGTGTGGAGGTGAGGAATTTATTTATTAGATAAGCATGATTCAACAAAACTTCGCAATGATCAGCTAATGATCAGTTAAACTAAAAAATCTTCAGTAAAACTGACATCATCAAGAACAACACGCACACTAAAGCGATCGCCTCTGTCTGCCGTAAACTTAAACTGGATATAATCATCCTGCGGACGTGATTCCACTTCAAAAAAGGATTTGCCAGTTTCATCTAGCCCTACGAGTTTCAACCCTGCTGGCATATGAGGCTGTTGTTCTGGGGGATACAACCGCAAAAGAATTAACATCCGTCCATCTGATTTAGGTAAAATCCCAATGATCAAAACTACAGCATGACCTAATAGATAAATGCCTAAATCTTTGGCACTGATGACAGGACAAGCAGGATTTTTGGGATCTAATTCCCACAACAATTCCGCGGATTGCCAACGAATTTCATCATCTTCAGTAGTTTGGATCAGATTGACTAACGCTTCCTGGGGATTGAGATTACCTGGAACATTGTGTACTTTCTGCGTAGACTGGCGACGGTAGAGTTGTTCTACCTGTTGACGAATGGGAACATCACTCCGCTGCGGGTCAAGTTCAGCACATCGGTTGATTGAGGCTTTCATGATTTTCACTAATTCTTTGGGGGGTTGCCAATCATATTCAAATGTGCGTTTGAGCCAATGGCTAAGTTGTACCATTGGTTCTGGTTGGACTTGGGAAGTTAAACACTCTAGCAAGACATTAAGGGGTTGTAGATAGCTGAGTGGTAATTCTGATACTGAAACAGCTTCTACAAATCCTAAAACTTGCGCTTCTTGGTAAGGTTCATCCAGTTGAATGATCACGTAACCAAGACGTTCTGACCAGACTTCTGGGGGGATGTGACATTTGCGATCGCTCCCATAGAGAGAACGACACTCTAAAAAACCTTGCAAACTAGGAATATACAAGTCTGCAATGTTTTCTAACTGCTGCTCTAGGGGATTCCAACAATGGCTAGCTGCTAGATCGGTTTCTATACCCAAAAGTTGTAAAAAATGCTGAATTACCAACACAGCTAAAGTATTCCGATAAACTTGCTGCGATCGCTCCAGAGTAGGCTGTTGCTCAGCAAACTGATAAGCTTGTTGGCGATCAGCTGCCGCGATCGCAATTGTGATTGGTTCAATCATGATATGTAGCAAAAAACATTTGATTAGGAATGTAAGGGTATAGGGGTGTAGGAGTGTAGGAGTTTTTAATCCTTACACCCCCGCACCCTGACACCCTTTCAAAGTAAATAATTTCATTGCGTCAGTCTCATCAATTAGACAACAACTGTTTGAAAATAGGGAAACACCGCATCTTACAAAATCTCTTCAGTGCAGATGGTTCAACTTGATATTTTTGAGCCAAAGCATCCCAAGAAAACTCTCCTGAATCGCGTAACATCTGCAAGATATTAATCAGCAAAAATTGACAGTTGATATCAGGATGATTCTGCATTCGACAACTTCTAAACAGATGTGAATAATTCTGCACTAACTCTAGCCATTCTTGGATAGTTTCATGCCAACGCTCAGGTGCAGGCGCAGGAGGGTATATCCACTCATGATCTTCTTCATCAGTGGGAAGATCTAACCGTCTTCTATGTTCTTTATCTTGTTCACGAATCACATCCAAAATTCTGAATTTCAGCTTTTGGTTAAACCAAGTGACAAAGCTAGCTTTTTCGGGGTTATATGCTAGGCACATTTCCTTACTGAACCATTCCCAGGTACGTGATAAGGCTTCCTCATAGACATCCGGCGATATCTTTCCACCCCCATACCAAATTAACCTGGAAGACTTCATCATAATGATAATGAAATCCTTGGATTGAACCGCCAGATGGGGATGATCAGTTTGACACGCTTGCTCAAATAACCATTGACGCGCCGGAATATCGTTCATGATTTCCTGGAGTTTCTTCGGTTGCTGTAATAGCTTGCTCTTTTCAATGGGATTACTTAAAGCCGCTTGCAGCCAGCCAATTCTCATAGATTCATTAGACATAGAGATTATCCAGACCCAGCTATTTGAGGTTGGAATATCATCACAGCACCTACTCTCCCCTGAATTATCTGAAGGGTTATCGGGAGTGGAGGAGAGGAATTGGCGATCGTTTACAAAACTTTATGAGTCAGAAATGATTTTGGCATTGAGCAAGGTAAAAGTTCATCAAGTTCCAAATATATGATGTAGAGACGTTGTATGCAACGTCTCTACAGTGCTTTAAGCTGCATCAGAAAAATACATGACCTTACCACCGTAAGCCAGACGTAGATTTTCTTCTGTAAGTACCTGTTGTCTTGAACCTGTAGCGACGAGTTCACGGTTGAGTAAGACTAAATCATCAAAGTGGCTGATCGATTCGCCTAAGTCGTGGTTCACTACCAACACAATTTTGTTAGCAGTAGCCAATTCATGAAAGACATCAAAAATCACGGCTTGGGTTTTTTGATCAATACCCACCAATGGTTCATCAAAACAGAAAATTTCGGCTTGCTGCGCTAAAGCACGGGCTAAAAATACTCGTTGCTGTTGTCCCCCCGATAATTGTCCAATGGGGCGATCGCAAAATTCTTTCATCCCGACTCTTTCTAGGGCATTTTTAGCTACCTGACGACTGACGCTAGAAAAACTACGTAACCAGCCAGTCTTTTTGACTCGTCCCATCATCACTACATCCCAAACTGTGGCGGGATAAGTCCAGTCAATTTGACTACGCTGGGGAACATACGCCACTTGATCTAATTGCTGCATTAGTGGTTTACCTTGATACAAAACCCTACCACTACTCGCAGGAACTAAACCCAACATCGCTTTCATTAAGGTACTTTTACCAGCACCGTTAGGGCCAAAAATCCCAGTCAGTCGTCCCGGTTTGACAATACAGTTAATATCCCGCAAAGCTTCTTGTGTACGGTAGTGTACCCCTAGATGGGCAATGTTAATGTTGCTTGTGGCTGTCATGGTATTAAACGCAACTGGGTGTGAATTTCCTTCTAGGGAAGAATTAGCAGTTCTCATGGTGTCATTTCCGAGACTTGGGATAGAAAATGAAAAGATTATGAAAATACTGTACCTTAAAAATGAGAAAAATATGAAAACAAAGATAACAAGTTTATGGCAGTAACGACTCACTCAAAAGCCAGATATTTCGGTAAGGCGGTATTAGGCGTAATTTTAGGACTTTTGATACATGGATGTACCCAAGCCAACTCTAACCGCAGCGTATCCGTCACCGATGGTAAGCCGCAGGTAGTAGCAACTAGTACAGTGATTGCTGATTTAGCTAGTGAAGTTGGGGGAGAAGAAATTCAGGTGAAGGGAATTCTTCAGCCTGGTGCTGATCCTCATGTGTACGAACCAGTACCAGCAGACAGCCGATTTTTGGAAGAGGCTGATTTGATTTTGTATAACGGCTACAACTTAGAACCGGGATTGATTAAGTTAATGAATGCGGCTGGTGGGAAGGCGCGCAAGTTAGCCGTGGGGGAAGTTGTCCAGTCGTTACAGCTGGACAAAGGTAAAGGTGAGATTGTTCCAGATCCACACGTTTGGGGAAGTGCGGAAAATGCAGCCGCAATGGTGAATGCAATCCGGGATGCTTTAATTGAGTTATCGCCAGAAGATCAGGAAAAATTTACTCAAAATGCAGCGCAACTAACAGGGGAGTTAAACCAGTTACATAGTTGGATTAATCAACAAATCCAAACGATTCCGTCACAGAACCGCCAACTAGTGACAACCCACGATGCCTTTCAATATTATGGGCGAGCTTACGGAATTGCGATCGCTGGGACATTGATTGGAATTAGCACCGAAGAACAACCAAGCGCGCAAACAGTACAGCGATTAGTAGAATCCATTAAAAAAATTGGTGTTCCAGCTATTTTTGCCGAAACTACGATTAATCCAGCTTTAATTACTACAGTTGCTCAAGAAGCTGGAGTTAAACTTGCACCCAATCAACTATACTCTGATTCTATTGGCGCAAAAGGAAGTAATGGCGACTCTTATATCAAAATGATGCAGGCCAATACACGCACGATTGTAGAAGCCTTGGGGGGTAAATATACACCTTTTCAACCAAAGAAATAAATATCTAGTTAGAGGTTATATCTCATCAATAATAAATTGTATATAACCTCCGATATGTAATTTTATTTTTGATAGGTAACTCTTTCCAGAGAAAGACACAAAGAACTATTTTATTTTCTAAATTGTATTGGTAATTGCAAATAAATAATTTTTATCATCATGACTAAAGAATCAGAAAATCAAAATAATCAATCATCAGAAATTAGACAACCAGTCAGTCAAGATTGGCATTCTCGTGAAGAACCAAACGTCAAAGAAAGAAATCTCACTGCTAACCCAGGAGATAGAATTTCCGAAGAGCCACAATCAGTAGAAGAGAAAGCCAAGCAAGTCGCTGTAGATGTACCAGATATTACAGGTGATCAAATTACAGTCCCGACTTATTTTGTGGTTGAATATCCTGATGGTGAAAAAAAAGCACTCCATCACGTCAAAGATGCAGAAGAAATCTCTGATGTGATTCGCCAAGCGAGAGTAGACGAAAACGGCAATCGGATTTGGTGGTAATTTTCTGGATTGGGGATTTTGGCTGATTTTCTTGCAGCTAAAATCCCCAATCATCTGAATCTGGATATTGAAAATTCTGAATTTTCTGAAATTATGGATTACAAATTATTTATGAACTAGAAACATCATCCGTAGAGGTGATTTTGAGTTGCTTTTTTGCTGCTTTTAACTGCTTCCAAAGAATTTTAATTTCATGGTAAGCCTCTTGGGGAGACAACTTACCATTAACCTGAGTTCGGGATAAGAAATCCTCGAAACCCTTGAGTTCTCGTTGTTCGGTCTGAAGCTATGTTTTCATCTATTCTCAATAAAGCATGTTGTTGAGATTAATCTCATTTGTGAAACTTAGTGACAAAATGATTCCACTTTAATCGCTTCTTTTATCACTTAGATTTTTGCTCAATCCTTACAGAATAAGCTTTTGAGCTTCTGGCTTAACCCGAACTCAGGTTACCATTAGTTTGCAGGCTACTGATATAACCCACCTTTTGGGCAAATTCTTGGAGATTAGCATTAAATACTAAATACTCTGGTTTGAATTGACCATAATAACGACTACGGGGATATAGAAACTCTGAAAGATTAGGGATAAAATCCGATTGCTCTGCCATGTTTATTTATGCCTGTTGAAATTAAAAGGGATTAGTAGATAGACAAAATTTGTCTATCTGGGATTTTTGTTATGACAAGGCGTAAGACTTTGGATTATTTTCCGGCCAAATAATTGAGGCGAGAAAAGACTCTAAAATGATGATCAACTAGGTTGATATAAAAGATAGACTAACAAAATTAGTCGAAATTTAGCAATATTATGTAGATTTTGCAATTAAATGCCATTTTGACCAAATTAAAGTGAATAAAAGGGGACAAAATATTAGCTGTATAAATTTGCGATCGCTTGTTTGTTCACAAATTCGTAACCCTCTTCAACGCATACGCCGATAGGCACTCTCACAGGTTAGGAAACTTGGCACAGGGCTGATGGGAAAAATCCTACAAACCACAATACCGAAACGCCTGCATAGCTACAGTAACGCGTGGCTCAACTTTTTCAAAACAGAGCCACAAAGATTGTTTTTGCAGTTGGTTGGCGACGAATGAATTTTAATTAGAGGTTGCAGTTTCCGCAACGTTACTAATAACTTCTTCTAGAGTGCGGAGTAATTCTTGCTCGTTATAAGGTTTAGAAAAATAAGCTCGCGCTCCTAATTGCATAGCTAATTGCCGATGCTTATTACTACTGCGAGAAGTCAGCATAACTACGGGAATATTTTTAGTTGTGCTACTTGAGCTAACCTTGTCTAAAAACCCATAACCGTCAAGGCGTGGCATTTCAATATCACAAATTACACCTTCGACTTGTAAACCATTGCTTAATTTTTCCCAAGCGTCTTGACCGTCTTTAGCTTGTTCTACTTGATACCCTCCTTTTTCCAGGGTGAGTGCTAAGAAACGACGCACATTCATTGAGTCGTCAACGATTAAAATTGTCCCTTTCGACTCAATATTGGGTGCTGGTGGTTGACTGCTATGGAAAAACAGGAATGGTGTTTTTAACCTAGCTGACGGTAATTGATGACTGGTGGAAGTACGTTGATGATTGGCAATCCAATACAATAACTCACTAGTATTCACTAAAGATACTACCCGCCCATCGCCTAGAATTGTGCAGTTACTAAAACCTGCTGGTAGGGGAATATTACCTTCAACTTGGCGAATTGCTACTTCTTGTTCACCCCAACAACGGTCTACTTGAATGGCGACTGGTTGATTTCCAGGAACTATTAACACGCTAGTTGCGTTAATGGCGGGGGGATTCTCAAGTTCTGGGCTATCGTAGCGTGGGCAGTTAAACTGTAGGTAGTTACCCAACCGAATTAATGGTAGTGTCGAACCTTGCCAGTTAATGACTTCGCTATCGGAAGTAGAAATAATTTGTTCGGGTTGTAGTAAAAATAGTTCTGCAACGACATCTGTAGGAAATGCTAATAGCATTTTGTTGCTTTCCACTAACAATACTCGCGCCATAGATAAGGTAAATGGCACGGATAAAGTAAAAGTCGTTCCCACCCCTGCTTTAGTATCAACTTTGATCTCACCGCGTACTAGTTTCAGGTTGTTACGCACTACATCCATCCCCACGCCACGACCAGATAAGGCTGTGACTTGTTCAGAGGTACTAAACCCTGGTTCAAAGATGAGCGATAACAGTTCCTCATCGGTGGCTTGAGTGAGTAAAGCTTCATCTATCCCCATAGCCATAGCACGGGTACGAATTTTGTCTACAGGAATACCCCTACCATCGTCACGCATAGTAATGATAGTGCGATTATTTTGATGGGTGGCGATAATTTCAATTAACCCTTGTTCTGGTTTACCGCAAGCGCGACGGGTGGCTGGCTCTTCAATCCCATGATCAAAAGCGTTTCTCAACAGGTGCATCAAAGGATCGTTCAATGCTTCCAAGATGCTACGTTCAATTAAAGTATCGCCGCCTTTAACTTGCAACTGCACATTTTTGCCGTATTCGACATTTAAATCACGGATAGCTCTGGGGAAACGTTCCACTAAATCCGAAATGGGACGCATTCGGATATGGTTGAGTTTAGTTTGTAATTGTTTGGATGTTTTATTGAGTTTGCGCGTAATTTGGTCTGTGTCATCAACGCTGAGTTGAATGTCTGTGGCAACTTCTTGGACTTGAACAATGGTTTCCATGACCGATTGCGATCGCAAGCTTAACTCGGAATGGGGACTTTCTCCGTTTTGCTTTAAGGACTGGTTAACAGAGATAAAATTCCTGGCTGATATTTGCTGGTAAGCTGTCCGTAATTCTTGGTTTTCCCGTTCTAGAGTCCGCACACGCTGATTTAAATTCCGAACTAGTTTCCGTAATCTTTCTAGCTGTGAATTTACCCCATTACGCTGAACGATTAATTCTCCAAACAGATCATTAATTTGCTCTAATTGTTTGGTGGGAATTCTGACTGAGTTCTCTTGTTGATATTCCCGGTCTTTATTAACAATTGTCGGCTCAGTTTTAGGTTCAATGCTGGGATAATCTGGTGCTATTTCTTCAGTAAATAAACTATTAATGGCTGCAAAATCAACTGTTGCTAGTTCATGATTAATAGTTTCTGTTTGGTAAACTAAATCAGCCGTGATGAATTCTTCGACTGAGGCGTAAGATTCTGTAATTTCATCGATTTCGGGAGAAATTATGGGTTGAATTTCTGGGGGTTGAGAGAGAGTTGCTAACTCATCTAGAGCTAGTGCTGTGGGTAAATTATCTCTTTGATTAGTTAACACCAAAGCTTGCGATCGCCGCCATGATTTTAGAGCTAATTGGGCGATGGAGAAGATGCGATCGCCAGCAGCATTTTCTATATGCAATCTAATTGATTCACAAAGCTGGGTAAAAGCAGTCAGTTGCAACATCTCCCCCAAACCGCCTAATTCTGCCGCGAGGGTAGTTACTTCTGACTGTAAACCTGGCTGTCCTGGCTCTGCTAACAGTGTTTCTAAACGCTGTAAACATTCATTTACTTCTGTTTCAAACAGCAGAGGAATAATATCTTGCCCTTCATCTGTCGATAAAATAGTAGCCGCATCTTCTGGGGTGGGGTCGCCTAGGCAACTATGTAATTCATCAAAAACGGGATAACAAAAAGTTACTAACCACTGTTCTTCTATGGCGTTTCCCTCTCCTAGTAAAGTAACAATTTGCCGCAACCAATCCACACCCGAAAGCAGCAAGTTTTGTAATTGAGTATCAACTACTAAAGAATTTTTACTAGTTTTGAGGACTTTAAAAGAATCTTCTAAACGATGGGCTAAATCACTCAAAGCCTTAAATCCCATCATCGCTGCCCCTCCTTTAATCGAGTGAGCAGCCCTTAAAGCACCATTAATTTTATCGGCATCAATACGATGACTAGTATCAATTTCTAATAACACCCCTTCGAGGGTATTAATGTAATCTGTGGCTTCTTCCAGAAATTGCATCTGGATTTCTAATTCTTTATTTTTTGACATAGTTATTTAATCATTAGTCATTAGTCATTAGTTATTCACCCCTACACCCCCACACCCCTAATTCACTTTAAACGTCCCAACAGTTTCTTGTAACTGACGGGAAATTGTTACGGTTTGTTGTAGAGATTGGGCAACTAGGTGGGAAGAGTCACTGGTGCGTTGTGACAAGGTGGCAATGTCTTGCATGAGTTTGTTGACGGTTTGTGATGTCTCTACCTGGGAAGCAGTGGCGGTGGAAATTGACTGAATTAATGAGTCGATTTGCTGTGATACTTCTAAAATCTGACTCAGACTTTCCTTGGCTTCTTCGACAATTTGCGTACCTGCAACCACTTGGGTAGTACCGATTTCAATGGCTTGCACTACTTCGCTGGTTTCTCGTTGGATGTTCTCCACAATATATTCAATTTCTTGGGTGGCTGAGGCACTTCTGGCAGCTAATTCGCCGATTTCTTCTGCAACAACGGCAAAACCTTGTCCTTCTTCGCCAGCACGCGCAGCTTCAATGCTGGCGTTAATAGCTAGTAAGTTGGTTTGGGTGGCGATTTGGTTAATGATAGAGACTACACGCGAAATTTGTTGCGAAGCTTCACCCAAGCGTCTGACTTTTCTGGCAGTTTCACCGACAGTTTCGCGCAAAGATAGGATATTCTGCACTGTTAAGTCCATTGCTTGACCGCTTTTAGTGGCGGTGTTGGCTGCATGGTTAGCCACAACAGCTGCTTGTTGCGCGCTAGTGGCTACAGCCTGCATGGAATTAGTCATGTTGTCTACTGCATCCAAGGTACGGTTGATTTCCGCCGCTTGGATGAGGGCTGCTTCTGCCAGCTGGCGAATTGCCCCTTCATTAGAACCAATGGCTGTATTTAACTGATTTGCAGCTTGTTTGACTTGAGTCACGATATCACGAAGACTTTCCACAATGGAGTTGAAAAAGTCGGCAACAGTACCGATTTCGCCTGCTGTCACGTCGGCGCGAACTGTTAAATCACCGCTAGCTGCACCTTCTACGTTACTCAACAGTTCTAAAAGCTGCATTTGTAGTGCTTCTTGCCCTTCACTACTAAAGCTGTGAGTAATAACTTTTCTTTGCTTGGCTAAAATCTGCAAATGTTCTCCAACTTGGTTGACATTCGCAGCCAAAATTCCTAATTCATCGGCGGCTGTAACTTCTACAAAAGTATCGAATTCCCCTAGACTCAACTTGCTTAAAGCGGCATTCGCTTGATTGATATGCTCTATGGTACGCTTGGCTAACCAAGCTGCGATCGCACCTACTAGACCAGCTGTCATGACTGTACCGATGACTATTGTCCACAATAATTGTCTTTGGGATTGCCACAAAACTGCTGCATCTGTGGTTAATAAAACTTGCCAGTTCAGGTTAGGTAGACCTTCTAGTAGTGATGATGGTACGTAACTATAAAGTCTACCGTTAGTAAGCAAACTATCAGTTTTTTGATGAGAAAGAAGTGATACTAATTCGGGATTGGCAGTTTTTGCTTGTTTCCCCAATAATTGATTATCTGAACTGAGAAATACTTTGCCTGATTGATCAAGTAAGCTGTATGTATACCCATTAGTAACATAATTTTTTATCGCTGCTGCTATAGATTTAATGGGCAACCGCACTCTTACCACGGCAATAGTTTCATCGGTGACTGTATCTTTAACTGGTGCAGCTAGGTAAATATTTGTTGTTTCTGGTTGACTAATAACTGGGGTATTTTTTTGCAGAGTTGTTTGAAAATAAGTTTGATATCTTTCTGTATCTAATGGTTCGCCAGTAGATTGGATAATTACTTTACCTTCAGTATCAAATACAGCTATGCTGTCGTAGTTTTGGTTAATTTGGAGAATTTGATTGAGCAGTGCTTGCTTTTGTGCGTCAGTGGTGACGTTTCTTACTTGAACATTGGTTAAAAATGGTAAATTAGCTAGAGTTTGAATATCTTGATAACGTTCTAAAATATATCGGTTAACTGTATTAGCCAAAGCAGCGGCTTGGCTTTGCTGCGCTTCAGTGGTTTGTTGGGTAATAGATTTGTTGAGTAAGTTATAGGCGATCGCGCCGATGGTGAATACAGGTAGCGTACCAATTGCGATCGCTAAAACTACAGCTTTGGTTTTCAAACTCAATTGCCGTATGTAATTTACTAAATTATCTACGACATTGCGACTATTCTGATACTGAACATTACTAGGCAATTTAACTATACTATTTGAGTTATTTTGATTAACAATAAACGATTTTTCATTTTCTGAATCTCCGCTCTGAGCCATGCCAGTTTTATGAAACATAACTTAAATTCCTAACTAATTTAGAGAGAACACAAGTATTTTTTTAGTATTAGAAACTAATTAGTATATAAAACTGATGATTTTATAATTGCTTTAGCATCTAATACTAAAAATACTTCTTCTGGTTGGGCAATACATCCTTGCAAATACGGCACTAAACTAGATGCCACTTGCCCTATAGGAGAACGAATTTCATCTGGCATAAATTTAGTTATGCCTTTAATTTCCTGGACTACTAATCCGAGAATTAGTGATTCCACCTTAATGACAACAATATTGTATTGTCGCAATCTATGATCTAGAGATTCTAAATTGAGCATTCTTGGTAAATCAACTGTCCAAATAATACGGCTACGCCAATTCATTAAACCTAAAATACAGGCAGGCATATTAGGCATAGGAGTTATCGCATCAACAGGTAACACCACTGCTTCTTGTGTAAAATTCATCGATAAAATAGCAGCAGATTGTTGGTTAAGTTGAAACTTCAGATAAGTATCTCCGACTTTATTTTGAGGTTGATTTACAGTCAAGATAGATTTATGATTATTATTCATTTATTTAAATCACAACTGATTTGATAGTACGCAACAGATGTTCGCGTGTGTATGGCTTAGTTATATAAGCATTAGCACCTTGTTTCATTGCCCATAAACGATCAATTGGTTGATTTTTAGAACTGCAAATAATTATAGGTACTTTTGCAGTGACAGGGTTTTTTTTCAGAGAGCGACATAATTCAAAGCCACTCATTTCTGGCATTACAACATCACTGACAATTACATCTGGCTGTTCTAATAATGCTTTTTCTATCCCTTCTTTTGCTCCAGAAGCTTTAATAACGTTGTAACCACTTTCTTGCAAATAGTGACTCATCAGTTCTAATTCACTAGGTGAGTCTTCTACAATTAAAATTGTCCCTACTAAAGTTAAATTCACAGCTAAATCTCCTATTATTCAATATTTATTATTTATTAATTACTAGTTATTAGCCATTAGTAATTTATCTATCCTCCTCTGCACTCTCTGCTTCCCTTACACCCTTATACCCCTACACCCTTACAAGCCTATCCCAAATGTTTAAATACAATTTTCAATAAATCTGATTGATTAAATGGCTTGGTTAAATAACCTGAAGATCTGACCATTTTGGCTTTTGCTCTATCAATGAATCCTGTTCTTCCTGTCACCATAATGATGGGTGTATTTTTAAAAGCTGAATGTCTCCGCAACAGAGAACATAATTCATACCCATCTAAATTAGGCATTTCTACATCTAATAAAATTAAGTCCGGTTTACTGCGAAGAATCTGCATCAAAGCCTTTACCGGGTCATTAATAGTGACCACTGCAAATACATTTTCATCTAAAAAGCTTTTGATAGAATTTAAGACTGTTTGACTATCATCTATACAAGCAATAGTGTACAGACTTCTTCGCACTAACCGAGGAGAATCAACTGACTCTACACTGTTTGGTTTAATGGCTGGCTGCTCATTTTCTGTCTGTGGTGGAGTCTTTGGTGGTTTATTGGGAGTTGAAATTGGAGAACTACCAGCACTATTAGGTGAAGATGGAATGCGTTGTCGAGTGCGTAACTGCTTTTGACAATGTTCAACTAATAAACGTAAATCTAAATAACAAAATTTAGGTAATTCTTCCCACGCAAGTTCAGGATAAAACTCATAGCTACCCTCTTTTAAAACTAGAAATGATTCCAGCACTTCTTTAGCTAATTCTTCTATCAGTGTGGCTGCTTGCTTGGAAGTGATATGATTTTGATTCACTAACCAACAAATCGCTTGGTAATCAGCATAATCTAAAGACTGACTTTCATCTTGAGGTTCAAACATCAAGCGCATTTGCACGCGAGTCGCACTGTTGAGATTAGGAATTCTTTGACTCAACCGTCGCAAGTGGCTATCAAGACGATCAAATAGTTTATCTGAATATGAGGCATATGTGAGTTTACCTTGCTCTAGATTAATTGTCCAAAAAGCTGTCTCTGTAAATATGCGTAAGCATCCAGTCGCGTGACGACTGGTGAGTTGTGCTAATAAAGATATAGGATGTAGCTTCTGGATTAACCTGTAGTTACTTATAGGAGTTGTGTTCATTTTGCCTTTACTTTAGCTAAATTTGTTTAGCAGTTTTACCACAATTCCTAGCAAGGATCAGTTAACAGTTGTTTGTAATTTTACATACAAATTTTTGAATCCAAGACTTGTGGTTAAACTCGATGAAAACCATGTGTCAGCTATTGTTGATGCAGTTAATTGTACTGAAACTAATAGGCACTGAGTAGGATTAAGTCAACAAAAAGTAAAGCCTCCTAAGAGGCATATACCTCATGAGTAACTTTTAATTCATAAACACTGAAATAATAATGCAAAATTAACAGAATTTAACTTAGCATTTATCAGTATTTACACTTAAAATTTTTCCGAATAACCTAATCCATGCTAATTTTTGTAATTACTTCCGTAAAATTACGGCTGTTTGAGGGATTGGGGACTGGGAATTGGGAAAAAAGCTAATGACTTTTGAGTATTCTCTTTTCCTGTTCACTGTCACCTGTCACCCCTGATTCTTAAGAGAGAACTAAATAAACTGCCCAAATAGCCATTGCGCGTAGGTAGGTACTGGCGCGAAAAGTACCGACGGGGGTAATGGCTTCCGGTGTGCGGAATTGCAAGCCATTGCTATAAATTTGCTGCACGACAGCTTGGGTTAACCGTAATGCTTCATCTTTCATTCCCATCTGTGCTAAGAAGGCTGCTATTCCAAAGTTAATTCCTGTCCACACTTCTAGCGGGTGGGTGGCGTTGGGGTTTTCTGGTGAACCATCAGGACGTACACCATTGGCTGCACCGAATTGTCCATTGTAGAATTTGAGGAAGCAGGCATCATATACAGTTCTTAAGGCGGAGATGGCGCGATCGCTCGGTACAATTTCTGGTAAATCTAGTAAGTACGCATAGAATTGTCCACATAATTGATCTGCCATGACCACATCAGAACCGCTTCCACTATCTAGACGGTAATATTGCCCATTCCAGAGTTTTTCCTGATAGATAGGCAAAGATTTGGCTAACCAAGTCTCATAAATAGATTTTTGGTTGAGTAATTTTTCTGAGTTAGGCTGATTCTGGATTAAAATATCGCTAATGGCGATCGCTGCTTCTAAGGCTGCCATCCATAAACCGCCACAATAGGCACTTACCCCTTGCAGTCGCCAATCATCAAAAGTTTGATCAGGTGCGCCAGAATTCTCTGGAATACCATCGCCATCTAAATCAAAGGTTTTCACATAATCTAATGTCTGGACAATTGCATCCCAGCATTCTCTCAAGAACTCTATATCATTTGCACCAGTAAACAAATAATCGCGGTAAACCTGCAAAACAAAATCACAGCCTAAATCCTTCCACAAATTACAGTCTTGATAACTGGTGTAGTTGGTTTTTTCCCAGACGTGTTCATTCGGTGCGCCTAAATCGTGGGGTGTCGCACCGACGGCTTTCCGCAAAGCCAAGGGACTTTCTGCACCGATGGTATAGTAATAACCAATGACGCGCTGTCTATCATCACCTTGGGGAATTGCCCGTGCAAAAGCACGCATCACCGCTTTTTCCAGTTCTGGGAATAGTAACAACAGCCCAAAAGAACCGTATAATCTGACATCTAAACTTTCATACCAACGGTAATCTAAACACTCTAATACAGCAAATTGACCAATCGGATCACTTTCTGTCGCTGCACTCCAGAGAGTTCCACCACTGGTGAGGTCATAAAGCTCATTAAATAGAGCCATTTTAAACCAGTTTGGTAAGTCTTCCCGGTCTAAAATTGGTTCTTGCCAAGCTTGAATTTGTTGTTGCCAAGTTTGATAATGCTCTAAGGCAGTAGTAGCGATCGCCCAAGCATTGTTACCATTAGTACCAAAAAAATCTGTATATCTGCGGTCATAATTCACACCCGCCGCAAATTCGGTAACTGGGAAATCCCAAGCCAAAACAAAGGGTATTTCTAGACTTTCTCCTGGTTGGAGAGTGAAACAAACTGCGATCGCAGCTCCTATTTGTTCATTTTCTGCGGCTGGGGTAGTATCAATAGCATCAGGTAATGAACCATCTTTGGCGAAGCTTTGCCATATCTCATCTCCCTTCCCAACACAATGCCAACGAGTATGATGAAAAACTTCTACTTGGGGATGTTTTTGGACAGCAATACACCAACTACCTTCGCCTTCCTGTAGAGGTTCTTGAATCCCCTCCCGTCCTAAAAAGCAACCCAAGGCTTGGGGACTTTCCACTAAATAATTGTAATTACCCCGACTCTCACCTACACGCGGCTGATACTCATAAACTGGACTACCATCATCCCGCACCTTCACCTCTGGAGATTTTAGGGCATTAGTAAACCAACCAGTCATATTCTGCCAAGTCAGCATAATACTGAGAGTGATGGGTGCATTTGTGGGGTTACGCGCCTGCCAAACAAACACCGCCACCGGATAGCTAGTTTCTTGATAATTATTCGACCAGATAGGGGAAAATTGCTCACAGGTTAGCTGTGTTTGCAAGACATTTTCATACACAAACCAGCTACGGGGATATAGTGCGTGATAAGTACCTGTTTTCTCGGTAGTGCTAGAAGCTGGGTACCATTGCCATGATTGCAGAGTATCATCTGCGGGTGCTGTGGTTGCCAAAGCATAAGCTTGGGAAGATGTGCCGTGAGATTCAAACACACTAAATTGACAGGCGGGGAAGTTTTGGAATAGGTGTTCACCGCCATCGATGTGCCACAGGTTAAAATCTCCCCGCGAAGAACGTCCGATGCAACCTGCACCGAAACCACCCAATGGCATCCCATGCCAAGGGCCATCATCAATATTACTCGTGTAGCGAACAGTATAAGGTTTGTCCCAGCCTAAACCAATAGGACGATGCCAAGTACAAGCGGGAATTTGCGGGGAGGTTGGAGTTGTCATTACCTGATGCCACAGTTTGCAGTTACGCTAAGGAAGCTTAACCTGATGTGTCAATTTTCTCAAGTATAGGATTTAAGTTTGTAGTGAGGATTTGTTTTTGGGTCATGATTCGTCTTCACCAAAGAAAGCTCGTAGGCGAACCGTAAATAAACCTACACAGGAATTGCTTGCTTTAGCATTAATGCTGCTATCTGCGGGCATAATGGCAAACCCCAACTCTGGCCTGTCTCCGCGAAACCATTGCCCTACTTCTTGACTGACATCTAAGTTAACATTCGTTGCCATAGGAGCAGTAAAGGTTGCACGCGCCGTAGCTAAATTTTCAGTGGCAATAGTAGCCCTTCCCCATCCTCCTGCTGTACCATTAGCCCAAGCTTGATTTGCACGCACAACTTTGAATTGACAAGTGTTGCGGGGAACTGATGAACCTAACCAGCCTTCACCAAAACCCAAGCCCCAAGGTTCAGCATCTATAATGTTGATTCCTCTGCCAACAGGTGTAAAGTTGGAAATTTCCAAAACTGCGCCTCGAAAGGGTACGGGTACAGAACCCCGTAGAGAGGCTACATTGAATAGAAATACTCCTTGTTGAGTAAATTGGTGGAGGCGATCGCACGCAAATGGAGGTGTACCTGGCGCAAAAGTAGTTGTATATCCAGCCAAGATCCGCCCTGCGGAGTCGGGTGCTGAAAGACTTAATCCACCGAATCCTGTCCGATCAAGAGATGGAAAAATACTGCAAGCTCCAGATTGTTTCCGGGCAATCCCCAATAAAGTTGTCCAACTTTGAGGTACTAGAATTCTCTCTTCACAAGCTACCAGAGTGGTAGAAATAGCAATCAGGACAACTTGTTTTATCCACTTAAATATATTCATATGATGTGTTCTCATAAAGAATATGCAGCTAATACCATAAAGCAGCAATTTTTTCTTTAAAAGAATGTTATAATGCTTAACCTAAAAAATAAATTAGCTAAACCTCAACATCAGTTCTCTTTGGAAAAGTTCTGAGTTGGGAAAGTGTTGTTGATAGTTTATTCAGCGACGTGAATCACTGGCATAAGATAATTAGTCAACGTAAAGGCATCTACTCCCAATTCTGTGCGTTCTTGGGCAGCTAGAATCCCAGCTTGGGCGTGCCACCATGCTGCCGTTGCCACAATATCTTCTATGGGCAATTCTTTAGTAACAGCTTGGGCTAATAATCCCCCAATTAGACCTGTTAACACATCGCCGCTACCACCACGGGCTAAAGCTGGCGTACTTTCGGGATTAATCCATACTATACCTTGAGGATTGGCGATCGCAGTTCTCGCCCCTTTCAACAATACTACTGCCCCACTCTGGATTGCTGCTTCCCTCACCGTTTCTATCCTGTCCCGTTTAGCATCAGGAAGATGGGGAAACAAGCGTTGAAATTCGCCTGTATGGGGTGTGAGTATGGTTGTAGCTTGACGCTGTTGTAATGTGGGGATGGTATCTAGCTGCGCCAGAATATTTAAACCATCAGCATCGAGAACTAAGGCGCGATCGCTGTTGATAACTTCTTCGACAATGGGAGTAGCATCTGTAGTTAAACCAGGCCCACAAGCGATCGCACTAAAGGAATTTAAATCCGTCTTCTCTGGTAATTGTAACTGAGCGATCGCCCCCGTTTGTGTCTCTGGACAACCAATAATCAACGCTTCCGGCAAATGAGACACCAAAAGCGGCTTGAGAGATTCCGGTACAGCCACAGACAGCATCCCCACACCACTCGCCCTAGCACCCAAAGCCGTTAAAATTGCCCCACCTGCGTAACGCCGCGAACCGCAAATTAACAGTAAATGTCCTTCTTTATATTTATGGGTGACTGGGGGACGGGGTAAAGGTAAGGTAGAAAGTGCTGTGGCTTTTGTGATGCGTTTTAGTTTGTGGGTTTCTCCTAGCACCGCTTGCACATCAGCCAAAGGAATATCAAAATCAATCAACTCTGCTTTACCGACATATTCCAAAGCCTGATCCTGTAATAAACCCAACTTCCACAAACCCAAGCACAGAGTATGAGTTGCACGGATAGCTGTCCCTAGTACTTCACCTGTATCAGTATGCAAACCCGTAGGCACATCAATACTAATAATTGGTTTATTCCAGTCATTGAAATGATTAATGGCCAAGGCGATGGGATCAGTAATTGCTTTTTCTAAGCCAAAACCAAATAAACCGTCAACTAGAAAATCACAATCAGGTAATTGTTCAATCTCTTGATAACAGGGTATCCCCAGACTTTGAGCATATCGCAAATGCTGTGAGGTCAATTCCTTAAACTTAGAAAAAGGGGCGTAAATCCAGACATTTAACCCTTGAAAGTGTAACTCACGGGCTACAACCAACCCATCACCACCATTATGTCCAGGCCCAACCAGAATACCAACACCTGAACTGGGGTAAATATCCTGAATACGCCTAGCAACAAGTCCCGCCACTTTTTCCATCAAAGCTGCAACAGGCATTCCGGCGGCAAATATCCGTGCTTCAATATCCCGCATTTGGGCAGCAGTGACAACGACTTGGGAAAGCTGTTCTTTTCTAGTTAGCACTTCATCTCACCATAAATTATTGATTAATCTGCACATATCAATAATCTATAGCGCAATAACTCAACAAAAAATCAATTAGTGTATCCTCAGCATTTCATTACCACCTCGCTGCAATTCATACTCAACCTGGTTAATTTCACATTTGTACCCCTGCTTTTCTAGCTTCTCAACTATGAATTGTAGGTGGGGCGATCGCTGTAGCATTAAAGTTAATAATGGAAAAATTCTCACTTCTTGGCAGACTCGCAGCATTTCCCGGATAGATTCCAAATGAAAAGTTTCATCAAAATGGTCAGAATACAAAAACAGAAAATGAGAACTCAAACCCAACTCAAATTCACCATCTCTGTATTTTAGTTGCGGTAACTCACCCATCTCATATCGACCCTCATCTTTGCCCCGTTCAAAATCTGCACAAAAAAGTTGTTTGGCTTGTTCGCGATTTTTCCTCAGCCCATTGGGTGATTTATGATACGTCCACACCCAATCATCTGGAGTCCGTTCTACTTGTGCGATGACATTGTCAACAACTTGATCAAAGCGATCGCTAATTTGCGTCGCAGTAAAAATATACAATGGGTCAATAGACTTGATGCGATATCCCAGGCGTGTCCCTTCTGCATTGAAGCTAGCTGGCCCATCAGCCACACTCAAAATTGATTTTTCTAGATCCCCATCAGTCAAGTTAAACATCTTGACTGTCCGTTCGCTGATTTTGAGGTGGTAAGCGGAATTAAAAGCTTGAGGAGTAAAGAATCAGGCAATCAAAGAACTTTTGTGAGATGACAGGCTGATTACAAGTAATGTGAAGACAACCTAATGGAC